>Ga0335085_10000051_pt1 | contig 396410 bp, 331 predicted proteins | sample Lox_Sample_45_FD_206712 | JGI IMG/M metagenome (GOLD analysis project Ga0335085, IMG submission 206712) | Soil microbial communities from Loxahatchee National Wildlife Refuge, Florida, United States - Lox_Sample_4.5 | ecosystem: Environmental > Terrestrial > Soil > Wetlands | place: USA... | reverse complement strand
GAGAATTGTCCAATGCGGAATGAGCCTGAACCAGGGGTTCGATTCCAATGCGGGATGAGCCTGAAACTGGAATTTGATTCCAACGCGGGATGAGCCTGAGACCGAAATGTCGGATGCTGCGGATGAATGACAATCCGCATGAGGAATTTGGAACGGCTGACTTTGGCCGAGATGAAGGAGTTTGTGACGACCAACCGCCAGGTGAACTGGTCCGTGGCGGAGCGGGCGGAGGTATACGAACTGATGGAGCGGGTGCTAAAGGCACAACAATACCGGCGCCTGAGCAAGGGACAGAAGGGCATCGTGAGAAGTTTCCTGTCCAAGGTCACGGCGGTAAGTCGCGCCCAGTTGACGCGACTGATCCAGCGTTGGATGGAGACCAGGCGGATCGACAGAAAGCCGATGCAGCGGCCGCGTTTCCCGCGACGATATACGACCGCCGATATCGCCACCCTGGCAGAGGTCGATGCCGCCCACGAGGATCTGTCGGGGCCGGCCGTACGGCACCTGTGCCAGCGGGGCTGGGAAGTGTTTGGGGAGGAACGGTTTCAGCGATTAGCAGAGATCTCCGCCTCGCATATCTACAATCTGCGCCGGTCGGCGAGTTACCGGAAGATTCGGGTGAGCGTACAGCATACGCAGGCGCGGCAGGTGTCGATCGGGGAGCGCCGCCAGCCGGACCCCAAAGGGCGGGCCGGGTATCTGCGGGTGGACACGGTTCATCAAGGACAGCACGACGGCCAGCCGGGTGTGTACCACATCAACGCGGTGGACACGGTGACGCAGTGGCAAGTGGTGGGCTGTACGGAGACCATCGGCGAACGGCATTTGATTCCAGTGCTGGAAGCGATGTTGCATCAGTTCCCCTTCCGGATTCTGGGGTTCCATTGCGACAACGGCTCGGAGTTTCTCAATCACACGGTGGTCAAGCTGCTGAACAAACTGCTGGTGGAGGAGTTCACCAAATCACGCGCTTACCGGACCACCGACAACGCTCTGGTGGAAGGCAAGAACGGAGCGGTAGTGCGCAAGCAGATCGGCTACGGTCCGATCGCCAGCGAGCATGCCCAAGCGATGCAGAAGTTCTACGCGGCTTACTTCAACCCGTACCTGAACTTCCATCGTCCTTGCGGATACGCTACGGTGACGATCAATGCGCGCGGCAAGCGCAAACGGACGTATCGCCCCAAAGATTATCGGACACCTTACGAGAAGCTGACGTCTTTGCCGGCATGGGAGAAAAGTTTGAAACCAGGAATCACCGCCGAGTTGCTGCGGAAGCAAGCCGCGGCCAGGAGCGACACCGACGCCGCGCGGCGGATGCAAAACGCCAAGCTGGCGTTATTGGCCCGTTGCCGCAAACCGCGATGAAAGAGAGCGCTGTGGAAAATGCCGGGGCTGTGGAAAGCGTGGAAAGCCAAAACCACGCTTCCCCCGCTTTCCACGAGCCCCTTGGAAATCTCGCCAACCGCGGGCGAGATTCCCACATTCACACAGCCACGGCGACGAAGGCGGATGGAAAAGTGGAAAACCAAAAGCAGGTTTTCCACTTTTCCACCGCCTCGATTCCTCTCTCTCCAAATCGGAAACCCAGCCTGCGGGGCTTCGCCCCGCGCGGCCAAGACCCAACGAAAGGAGACGCTTCGGCCAGCGCCATTAGTGACGACCGCGGGGTGTACCGGATCCATGGACTTCCGCCCGGCACTTACTATGTGCGCACCGCGGCCAAACAACTTGAAGATGGCTCCGGCCTGCTGCCGACCTTTCACCGCGAAAGCACCGCGCTCGATCAAAGCCTGACCGTGGATGTGGATCTCGATCAGCAGGCCGAAGACGCCGACATCCGGCCGCAGCCGGGCAAGCTGTTCCGGCTGAGCGGCCGTGTTCTCGTGCGCGCACCCACGACGGTGACCGTGACACTGATCTCGGATGTGGGCCGCGCCAGCACCACCACGCATGGCAAATTCTCCTTCGAGCCGCTCGCGCCGGGAGAGTACCAGTTGATCGCCGAAGCAGAAGATCCGCGCAACCGCGCAAAGCTGGGCGCTTACCGCGAGATGCAGCTCGATCGCAACACGGACCTGATGCTCGATCTCTCTCCCTCGAGTCCCGTTGAGTTTCGGATGGAGGACGAGAACGGAAAGCTGATCGATGCAAGCGCGGCGAAGATCACGGCACGCCGCAAGGATCTGGATGACGGCGGCCAGTCCGTGGTCCTGAAGCTGGAAGCGGGACGTACTACGATTGGCCCGGGGCGCTGGGATTTCGGCGTATCGCCGCCCGCTGGTTATTACGTGGTAGCGTCCCCTGTTCCCGATTCGCAGGGTGGGCTGATCAAGCTGTCGTCGCGGCCGGCGGCGCTTCACGGCGTCGTCAACGGTCCGGGCCACGAACCGGCGGCCGGTGCGCCGGTGTACCTGGAGGTCTTCGATGCGGAAGCGGGCAAGCGGCTTGCGGATCTGCGCGTCACCCGCACCGATGTGCATGGCCAATACCGGTTCCGCGATCTGGCGCCGGGCATTTATCGCATCCTCAGCACGTTTGAATTCGACAATCCGGATGAGGAGACGATGGGCGCGGCCGGAGCGCGTTCGGTGACTCTCTCCGAAGCCACAGATAGCGAACTGGCGCTCGGCCTTTACGTGCGCAACTGAACGCTACACTATCTGATAATGCCCGTACAAAGCTCGCTGTGCCTGATGGCCAGCATGGTTCGTGATCGCGCGATTTCTCCCGTAGAACTGGTGGACGCGCACTTGGCGCAGATCGCGGCGCAGAATCCACGCTTGAACGCCTTCGTCATGGTGCTGGAAGAGGATGCCCGCGCGGCGGCCAAAGCTGCCGAGAACGCGGTGACGCACGGCGAATCGCTCGGCTTGTTGCACGGCGTTCCGGTGACGGTGAAGGACAGCTTCGACATGGCCGGCTTGCCCACTTTGTGCGGCAGCCGCTTTCGTATCGGCCACAAGGCGGCGCGAGATGCCAGCGCCGTCGCAAGGCTGCGGGCGGCCGGCGCCATCATCCTGGGGAAAACAAACACGCCCGAGATGCTTTCGAGCTATGAAACGGATAACCTCATCACCGGACGAACCAACAATCCCTGGGATGTGACCCGCACTTGCGGCGGCTCGAGCGGCGGCGAAGCGGCGGCGATCGCTTCGTTTTGTTCGGCGGGCGGCATTGGCAGCGATGGCGGCGGATCGATCCGCGTGCCTGCGCATTTCTGCGGCATCGTGGGATTGAAACCGACGCCTGGGAGAATTTCGGCTAGCGGTCACGTTCCGCCAATGAACAGCATGACGGGGATGTTGGCTGTCGCGGGGCCACTCGCACGCACGGCCGATGATGTACGGCTGCTGTTCGCGGCGCTGGCTGGATATGACGCCCAGGATCCGTTTTCCGCGCCCGTGCCCCTCGAGACGCCCGTTGCAGAAGGGCTGCGTGTCGGCGTCGTGGAACAGTTCTATGGCGTGCCGTTGGATCCGGAAATCCGGCAGATGGTCGAGCGCGCAGCCGCCATGCTTACCGGGTTCGGAATTCCCGTGGACCGCTTCGCGCTGCGAGGTCTGGAACGCGCACCGAATTTGTGGTGGTTCTTCTTCGGACAATTGCCCGCGCCATTCACGAAGCAAATCATCGCAGGGCGCGAAGCCGATGCGCACTGGACGGCCACTGAGTTTCTGGATAGCGCGCTCGAACAGCCCGCCGTGACCGTGGAACAACTACTGCTGAATCTCGCCAAGCGCGACCGCATGCGTGCCGCGCTGTTGCAGCAGATGGAAGATTGTCCCGTGCTGCTGATGCCGCCGTGCGGCGTGACCGCATTTCCGCATCGCACCCGCCACTGGAAATTCGGAGAAGAAGAGATCGGCTTGTTTCAGGCCATGATGCCCGCCACGCCGTTTAACCTGCTGGGCCTGCCCGCGGTGGTGATTCCGTTGGGCGTCTCGCGCGAGGGATTGCCGATTGGCGTGCAACTCGTAGGGCGTCCGTACGAGGAAGAGCGCATCTTGGATCTGGCGGTCCGCCTGGAGAAAGCCCGCGGACCCTTCGCGCTCCCTGCGATGGTGTAACGTTGTCTGCGAGAATAGTCTTCCATGGCTAACGGGTTGGGTCGATTCGAAGGACAGGTGGTGCTGATCACGGGCGCGTCTTCCGGCATTGGAGCGGGCCTGGCGCGTGAGTTCGCACGCGAAGGGGCGCACGTGGTACTGCTCGCGCGGCGCGTGGAGCGTATCGAAAAGCTGGCCGCTGAATTGACGGCCGGCGGCAGGCGATCGGTAGCGGTCGCGGGCGATGTCACTCAGGATGGCGATTTGGAACGCGCGGTGGATGTGGCGCGTAAGGAATTCGGCCGGCTGGATGCGGCCATCGCGAACGCCGGCATGCTCACCACCGGCCGGTTCGACAGCCTGACCCTCAGCGACTATCGCAAACAAATCGAGACCAATACGTTTGGCGCGTTGCGGACCGCCTTCGCGGCTCTTCCGACGCTGCGGGAAACCCGCGGGCGGCTCGTGTTCATTGGGAGCTTGCTGGGCTTGGTCTCGGTTCCGGCTTGTACCCCTTATTGCATGAGCAAGTTTGCGTTGAGCGGCCTGGCCGACGGGCTCAGCCACGAACTGGCCGCGGAAGGCGTCAGCGTGACCCACGTGCTGTTCGGATACGTCGACACCGAGATCTACGACCATTCGCCCCTGCCGCGCAAGCCTGGCCGCTGGCTCTCGTTGACGGCTGAGCAGGCTGCGCCGCGGGTGGTCTCGGCCATTCACCGGCGGGTACGGCGCTACGTGCTGCCGTTCCCCACCCGCATGGCGATCCTTGCGGACCGGTTGTTTCCCGGCGTGATCTACGCCATCATCGGGCGCGTGTATCGCCGCCGCGGTCCGATCGCATAATCCGTCGCGGAACTGTAACGCGTATTTGTGATAATTGCGTAGATGAGCACGCGCCGACGTTTCTTCCTGCAAGCCGCTGCCTTGGCCCGCGGCGGACAACTGGCCAGCGCCCTGCTGGCCGCGGTAGATCGGGCCTCCGCGATCGATCCTCCGGAAGGGAGTTCGTTTCTGGATGCCGAGCACGTGGTGATCCTGATGCAGGAGAATCGCTCGTTCGATCACGCCTTCGGCATGCTGCGCGGAGTGCGCGGGTTCAACGATCCGCGCGCCGTCACACTGCCGGATCAGAAGCCTGTGTGGATGCAGACCAACGCGGCGGGAGCCACTTATGGACCTTTCCGCCTGGACATGAGAGATACGAAGGCGACGTGGCTGGGATCGTTGCCGCACGATTGGTCAAACCAGCACGACGCGCGCAATCACGGCAATCACGACGGATGGCTGGAAGCGAAGAAGTCGGACCGTCCGGAATGCGCCGGCATGCCCTTCACCATGGGCTATTACGATCGCGAAGACCTGCCATTCTATTACGGGCTGGCCGACGCGTTCACCATCTGCGATCAGCATTTCTGTTCATCGCTGACGGCCACCACTCCGAACCGCCTGCATTTGTGGACAGGCACCGTGCGCGCCAAGCCTGATCCGGCCTCGCTGCCGAACATTCGCAATTCCGACGTGGATTACGGCTCCACGAAAAACTGGAAGACGTTCCCGGAGCGGCTGGAAGAGGCCGGCGTATCGTGGCGGGTCTATCAGAACGAGCTCAGCGTGCCGTCCGGACTCGAAGACGAGAGCGACGCCTGGCTGGCGAACTTCACGGACAACCCGCTCGAGTGGTTCGATCAATATCACGTCGGATTTCATCGCCCGCACTTGGAATACATGGACCAGATGGCGGCCGCGCTGCCGGGACAGATCGCGACTTTGCGGCTGTTGGGCGGGCATGAAAAGGAACTCGCCGAGAAGGAGCGGTTCCTGCAATATGTGAAGTCGGAGCGCATCCAGTGGACTGTCGAGGGTCAGTCGCGGCTCTCGGAGCACGATGTGAGTCTGCACGAACGCGCGTTCACCACCAATGCAGGCGATCCGAATTACCGGCGTTTGGTGAAGCTGCGGTATCGCGATGGCGCGAAGGATCGTGTGATGGATGTGCCCAAGGGCGATCCGCTGCACCGCTTCCGCAAAGACGTGGAGAGCGGCAAATTGCCCGCAGTTTCGTGGCTGGTCCCCTCGGAGCGTTTATCGGATCATCCCTCATCGCCCTGGTACGGGGCGTGGTACGTGGCTGAGGCTTTGAACATCCTCACCACGAATCCGGACGTCTGGAGCAAGACGATTTTCATCCTCACTTACGACGAAAACGATGGGTACTTCGACCACGTGCCGCCGTTCGTAGCGCCGGATCCGGCGCGGCCCGAGTCGGGCAAAACGTCGCCAGGACTCAATCCCGCGTTGGAATATGTGCCGCTCGCGCAGGATTTGAAGGACCACTCGCCCGAAGAAGCTCGTGGCGGGTCCATCGGTCTGGGTTTCCGCGTGCCGCTGCTGATCGCGTCACCGTGGAGCCGCGGTGGATACGTCTGTTCGCAGGTATTCGACCATTCGTCGGTTTTGCAGTTACTCGAAAACGTGATGAGCAAACGGTCCGGGAAGCAGATCCGCGAAACGAACATCACCGCGTGGCGCAGGGCGGTGTGCGGCGACCTGTCCTCGGCGTTCCGGCCGTTCGACCACACGGACGTCAGCGTTCCCTTTCCGCCCCGCGATGCTTTCTTCGAGCAGGTGCACATGGCGCAATACAAGCGCATGCCGGCGGGGTATCGCAAATTGACGGAAGACGACGCGGTGCAGTTCAAAGTCGATCCGCTGAAGGCCGGCTGGATGCCGCAGCAGGAATTGGGCGTGCGGCCGTCGGCCGCGCTGCCATACGAGCTCGCCGCCGATGGTTCGCTAAGCGCCGATGGCAAGCGCTTCGAGATTACGCTGGCGGCGCGGAACACGGTGTTTGGATCGGCTGCGGCGGGCGCTCCGTTCCACGTCTACACGCCGGGGAAATATCGCCGCAAAGCCGCGCTGCGGACGCGCGCCTATGCCGTAGCTGCCGGTGCGAACCTCACCGACGCCTGGGATCTCGCGGGGTTCGAAGACGGGATCTATCACTTGCGGATCTGCGGGCCGAACGGTTTTCTGCGCGAGTTCTCCGGTGGCGCGGACGATCCGCACGTCGCGATTCAGTGCGCGTACGCGCGGGAGGACGATGCCCTTACCGGCGGCCTCGAACTGCAATTCAACAATCAGTCGGAAGAAGCTGTCGCGCTCGCGGTGAAAGATCACGGTTACCGAAGCGGCGATCACACGGTGAACCTCGATCCGGGAGCCAGCCAGACGCTCAGCCTGCCGCTCGACGAGAGCCATCACTGGTACGATTTCAGCGTAACGTTGGCGGGGGCAGACAAATTCCTGCGGCGCTTTGCCGGGCGCGTGGAGACGGGCCAGAGCGGTTTCAGCGATCCGGTGATGGGGCGAATCTGGGTGTAGCTACCGGTGGCCGCGCATGATGGCCTCACGCGCGGCAGCCAGTGGCGCGCTCGCATCGAATACCGCGCTGCCATTCTCCCGGCGCACGCCTAATTGGCGCCACAGATCCGGCAGATCGACCATCACGGGTTGCGTGCTCATCTTCTGGTAAAGTTCGGCGAGGGTTTTCCCGTCCGTAGCCCGGTCGCCGATCTTGAGGGCGCGGTCAAGCGGCCAATCGGCGGTGATGTTGCCGCCATCGCGGTTGATGGCACGCAGGGCATCCTGCAGACCCTTCGCATTGCCGGTATTCTTGCGGATGCCGATATCGGCGAGCAGGCAGAACAACGCGCCGCCCCAATAGGTCCGGCCCCAGGTATGCGTGTTGTCGAGCCCCTGGTCGCCTTCTTCGGGCAGCCCCTGATGCATGTCGCGCAGCATATCGCTCCACACCTGCGCGGCGGTTAAATTACCGGATTGCACGCGCGCGATCGGCTCCACGTATGTGGCAATGCCTTCCTCGATCCAATGGTGCCGCCGCCGGACGGAGGGAAATCCGAAATGCACCATTTCATGGGTCAGCATCCAGTCGCGATGCAGAGCCTCGGTGGTGGCGTGCCGGCCTACCGAAATGCGGCACCAAACGCCATCGTCGCCGTAGCTGGTGCCGTCCGATACGTCGTCGCCGTCCTTGGAGTAAATGTGTAACGCCGCGCGCTCTACCGGATAATGCCCGTAATAGATGCTCACGGCCTGGGCCGCTTCGCGCACCCAGTCGAGCAGAGCAGTTTTGGGCAGATCGAACTGTTCGGATTCGAAGGTAACGTCGATGGTCCCGCCGCCAATAGTCACGGTCGTCCCAGCCGCCGGTGCGGCCCGCGCCACCGAAGTCAATCCCAGCAAACATCCGCACGCCGTCCGCCTCGTCGTTCCCCTCACATAACTCGTCGTTCCCCTCACATAAAAGGTGACGCTCTCGGAGACTTTTCGTTACAATCCGAGAAACCCAGGTGGTGCGCGACTATCGTATACTCTAAGAACCCGCGCGCTCGTGCGGGTGCGGAAATTTCGAGGGTTTTGGGAATAACCAAACAACGAAGGGGAATATAGAGACCATGAAAGTTTCAAAAAGCTCGTTAGTACTCACTGCGGCGTTCACCGGCCTGCTGGGTGGCACGATGACGCGCCTAAACGCAAGCACTGTCTCCTCCAGTTCTAATGGACAGAGCTTTTCCTCCGCTACTTCTTTGGCGGGACAGTCGGCCGGAGGCATCTTACAGGCCAAGAAAGAAAAGCACGCTTGTAAGGGCCAGAATTCCTGCAAGGGCAAGGGCGGCTGCAAGACCAGCGACAACGGCTGCAAAGGCAAGAATTCCTGCAAGGGCAAGGGCGGCTGCGCCACCGACGGCTCCAAGAAGTCACTGTAGTCCGGCGCTGCGATCGTGACGCAGGCATGCGAGTGTCTGCGCCACGACGCGGCATTTTCTCCCAACAAAGTGCCTGCAAATCAATTCAACGGATTTACCGATTACGGTATCGGCGTCGGGCTGCGCATCCCGCATTACCAGCACATCCTCGAAAAGAAACCGGTGGTGGGCTGGTTCGAGATTATTTCCGAAAATTACATGGTGGATGGCGGCCGGCCGCTCGCGATCCTCGATCAGATTCTGGAACAGTATCGCGTGGTGCAGCACGGCGTCTCGGCGTATTTCGGTTCGGCCGAGCCGCTGAACCGCGATCACCTGCGGCGGTTGAAGGCGCTCGTCAAGCGGACCAAAACTCCCTGGCTGACTGACCACTTATGCTGGGGCAGCGTGGACGGCACTTATTCGCATGATCTGCTGCCGATGCCTTATACTTTCGAAGCCGCCAAGCTGACGGCGCGCAAGGTGCGCGAGGCGCGCTCGTTCTTGGAGGTTCCCATCGCGGTCGAAAACGTGAGCAGCTACGCGGAGTTCCACGAGTCGGAAATGACCGAGTGGGAGTTCCTCAACGAAGTCGTGGAGCGCGCCGATTGCGGCATTCTGCTGGACGTGAACAACATCTATGTCTCCTCCCGCAATCACCGCTTCAATCCTTACGATTATCTGAACAGCGTTCCGCCCGAACGTGTAGCGCAGATACACATCGCGGGGCATTCGAAATTCGCCAGGTACATTCTGGATACGCACGACCACCCGGTGATCGATCCGGTGTGGAAGCTGTACGAGCATGCGATTCGCCGCGTGGGGCCCACCGCGACGCTGCTCGAATGGGACGACCGCATCCCGTCGTTCGACGAAGTCCACGCCGAGGCGCGCAAAGCGGAGAAGTTTCTGGCAGCGCCCGTGGCGGTGGCGCCGTGAGCCTGCTTCAATTGCAGAGGCGCATGGCGGCCGCGTTGATGCGGCCGCTGGTGGCGGGCGATCATCTGGATCCCGCCGCCGACGCGGACTACATCAAGCCGAACGACCGGCTGACGTCGCGCGAGCGTCTGGAGATCTACAGCCGCAGCTACTGGTATCGTCTGTTCGATTCGCTCTACGAGGACTTTCCAGGGCTGCGTGCAGTGCTGGGGGAGCGCGCATTCAAGCGCCTGGCGAATGCGTACCTGGCCGAACGGCCGTCGCGATCGTGGACCCTGCGGAACCTGGGGTCGCGGCTGGAAGACTGGCTGCGCCAAAACCCGGACTATGCGGGCAGCCGTCTGGATGTCGCGCTGGACATGATCCGCCTGGAGTGGGCGCATATCGAAGCGTTCGATGGCGGAATGGAAACGGTGCTCGGTCCGGAAGATTTGCTGGAACTGGGGCCGGAGTTGCGCATCGGCTTGCAGCCTTACATCCGGTTGGTCGAGCTGCGGTACCCGGTGGACGATCTGCGGGTGAAGGTCAACGCGGCTTCCGAAGAGCACGGCGCGGCCAGCAACGCGGTTCTGAAACGCAAAGCCAGCGGCCTGGTGCGGCGGATTCACCGCCTCGATCCACAGCACATCTTTTTGGCCGTACACCGGCACGACTTCATGGTCTACTATCGCCGGCTGGATGCCGAGGAGTTCCATTTGCTCACGGCCTTGCGCGCCGGCCAGCCGGTTGGAAAGGCGATGGAGACAGCTCTTGAAGATAGTCCGCTTCCGCTCGAAGAGCTGCGCCACCGTGTCCAGACGTGGTTTGCGGCGTGGGCAGAGATGGGCTGGCTGTCGAGGCGGGCATCCTGATGACGTTGCTGACGAAACTATACCGGTCGCTGATCGCCGCGGCGTCCAGCCTGCGCTCCCCTTTCCTGCTGGTGGTGCGGCTGTATTGGGGCTTCCAGATGATGCAGACCGGCTGGGGTAAGCTGCACAATGTCGGCAAGGTGGTGGACTTCTTCACCAGCCTGGGCGTGCCGTTGCCGGGCCTGACCGCGCCCTGCATCATCGGCCTCGAATTCTTGGGGGGCATTCTGATCATGCTCGGCCTGGGGTCGCGGCTGCTCGCGCTGCTGCTTACCTGCGACATGCTCGCGGCCTTCATGGCGGCGGATCGCGAAGCGCTGTTTTCCGTTTTTTCCGATCCCGACAAATTCTATGCCGCAGCGCCCTACACATTCCTGATCGCGTTTCTGATCGTGCTGATCTTTGGTCCCGGCAGGCTGTCGATTGACGCGCTGCTGGCCCGCCGCTTTAAGAACGCAGCGTAGCTTTCAAGCGCACCGGATCGAGCAGCAAGTCGAGCGCGTTGGCCGCTCCGGTGACGAACAGGTGCGCATTCAGTATGGCGTCCAGCGCGCAACCCTCGCCATTGTCGACTGCAATCGCCAGGCCTCCGGCATCTTTCACCGTCTTCAGCATCAGGCGATCGTTGTTACCGTTGCCGAATGCCGCGACGTGCATGAGATCGAACCGGCTCACATACTCGGCCTTCTCTTCGTCGTGTTTCGCGTTGCGCAGCTTATAAGGAGTCGCGATGCCGCGCAGTTCCGTATCGGCGGTGCCAAACGAGTCAGCCGTCACGATGTGCAAATCGATCAGACTCGCGAGTTCGCGCAGCCTCTGCTTAACCGCCTCGTCGACCGCGCCGCCCATTGAGTGCGTGCCCGTGTAATCGCTCACGACCACGCGGATCAGACGGCGGCCGAATCCTGGAATATCGACGGCAATTCCGGGTTTATTCACACTTGTCATGCTCAATTCCGTGCGCGCGGCGCATAGCCGGACCACAAAATGACATATAACATGAACCTTGCTTTCATCGGCGCCGGCAGGATCATCGCGATTCAGCCAAAGGCCAAAGCGATCTCAAACGCGAAATATCACGCCATATCACCGGATTTCCCGCATATGCCGGACGCTTGAGCCGTAGCGGGCGGCGGTTGAATGCTGGCAGGCAAATCATCGGACGGCGCCGTGTGCCAACAGAATCTGACGCACCCGATCTATTGGCAGGGCCGGTACCGTATGCCCGTTGCCTGTAACGGTCACTGCTTTGAACAGCGAATTGTAGATAGCTTCCTCGGTGGCATCGATGACCGCTTCAAACAAGGGTGACATGCCGTCGTTGGTCACCAATCGCGCGGGGTTCCGTGCCGTCGTGAAGGCGATGGCGTAATCGCCACTGCCGTTTGATCCCGTCGATCCAGTACGTGCCAGCCCCCAAATGGTGCGCGCCGCCATACGCCGCAGGAGATGGGCGTCCACCGGCGCATCCGTCGCCACCACCATAATGATGGATCCGTTGGGCGGTCCGCCGGCTTGGCGCTGTAACTCCTGCCCGACTGGCACCCCGGCGATGGTCAGGTGGCCCGGAAAGTTCGATTGCACCAGCACGCCGACGGTGTAGCCGGCCACGCGCCGCGAAGAAGTCCCAATGCCGCTCTTAAACCCACAAGCCATCGTGCCGGTGCCTGCACCCACCGCACCCTCGGCTACGGTGCCAGTACTGGCACCGTCGATGGCCGCGAACACCTCCTCATGTCCCACAGAGCGCGCCCTGCCATCGTTTAAGAAATAACCATCGTTGGTTTCGGCCACGAGGGGATTGATGGAAAGCACATGTTCGTTCCCCGGCAATCCCAACATGAAGTCGATTAGCGCATCGGCGACGCGGGGAACATTCAGGGTCGAGGTCAGTAAAATCGGCGTCTCGATCTCACCCAGTTCCTGCACTTGCGTCGATCCCATGAGCCTTCCGAAAGCATTGCCCACAAATACGGCTCCTGGTACTTTATCGTGGAAGAGATTGCCGCCGTGCGGCAGAATCGCGGTGACGCCAGTGCGCACATTGGCGCCCCGGATGACCGTCGCGTGGCCGACGCGCACACCACCCACATCCGTGATTGCATTCAGGGGGCCGGTCGGCATCGTCCCAACGGAGATGCCGATATCGCGAGCGCGGGGCCGCTCCTCTGCGCCGGCCGGCCAGGCAAGTGCGCAGAGAACCAGAACTCGCCAAAGGTTACTTGATTTTAAGAACGTCGTCATTGTCACAGCTTACCGTCAGGTACCGTCGGGGGCGACTTACTTTTTCTTCGGCTCGTAATCCACGAACAATTCCGGGAATTGTTTGCGTAGCGCCGCGATCTTAGGCCGGTCGCAAACCTCGATGTAGGGATTCTCGGGGTGAAAGTAAGCGTAGTCTTGATGATAATCTTCCGCGCGATAGAAGGCTTTCAGGGGCGTAACCTCGGTCACGATCGGCTTGCGGAAGACTTTCTCCCGGTCGAGTTGCGAGATATATGCTTTCGCCAGCCGTGCCTGTTCCTCGTTCGTATAGAAGATGGCCGAGCGGTACGACGTGCCCACGTCGGGCCCCTGGCGGTTTAACTCCGTGGGATCGTGTGCCACGGAAAAGAAGATCCGGAGCAACTGGCCGTAAGTGATGCGCGACGGGTCGTACACCACCTCGACTGACTCCGCGTGGCCGGTCGTCTCGGTAATGACCTGCCGATACGACGCGGTCTTGGCCGATCCGCCAGAGTAGCCTGTGGTTGTCTGTACGACGCCTTTCACGCGCTCAAACACTGCTTGCACACCCCAAAAACACCCACCCGCAAACACCGCCGTTTCCGTGCCGGGATGCGCGGCGAGCGGCACATCAGTCGACGGCGGCGGAATTGGCGGGCCGGCGAAGGCTGTGGCAACAGACAGTAGCAGTGCGCCTGCAAGACGGCGCGTGGAGGTGCGCAGCGGCATAGGAACTCCTCAATCTCATCGTACCCCCGGCAGGCGCTCGATTGATATTGTCCGACCGGATTGCCGTTCACGTCGAACAGAATCTGTTGGCCTGGCTTATACCATCGCCACTAGCGGTCAGAACGTTTTCAGAAACTCGATCAACGCCCGCTTGTCGGCATCGTTCAAGCCCGGAGGCCGCGCATCTGGCGCCTCACCCGGCTCGCGGAAATCGGTCCCGAAATAGTGTCCGCGATTCACGATCAAGTCCGGACACTTGCTGAGACCGAGTAACTGATCCACCGAATTGCCGAACACCTGCGCGGCCTCGGCATCGGAGGCGTTGGTTCCGAGTTTCTTCAGATCGCCAGCGAGTGTTCCAACCAGCTTCAGGAGCTGGGCCGCGTGCTCCGCTTTCCTGGCCGGGTCAGAATCTTCGGAAAGCGGGTTCAGGTTTGCCAGCAGACCGATCGGAGTTCCGGCGGGGATCGGCCCCAGTTCCAGCCCATCCGGGAAGTCCTTCTGCAGCGCGTCCGGCAAGTAGCCTTGCGATACTTCGACGAAACTGGTGGTGGTGGTCCGATCAATAGCGCCGGGGATCTTGTTGCCTAGCTTGCTGTCCGGCTGGCGCCGCTCCGGCCACAGCATCTGCTCGATGGATGCCTGGAAGGCGCGCATGCGCCCGTCCACCGACGGGTCCGAATTAAATGGGCCAACCGAGTTATTCAGGAGGAATGGCGCGCCCGCCCACAGGCTTACCAGCGAGGGCGGCCGCGTATAACCCCGCCCGCCGGCGGGCATCGTATAAGTGTGCGGCTCGCCGGTCACCGGATGATACCAGGTGATCTGTCCCACAGAGGGCAGAGCCTTGTACGACTGCGAGGAGAAGTTATCCCAGATGTTACCGCCGATCGCATTAGTTGCCAGCGGGCTGCAGGCATTGGTGCGCAGCAGAGTCACTGGAACACGAAATTCCGCGGAGAGAAAATTATCTTTCAGGAAATCGTCAGCCAGCACAATCTGCCGCATCTGATTCTTGAAGTCGTCAGTCTGGGTCCACGCCCAGTACTTATTCCAGCACGTCAGATAGTCTTTACCCGCGCAGCCGTTCGGATCGAGACCTGCGGCATTCGGAGGCAGCTTGCTCGAATGGCAGCGCGCACAGTTCTCGGCGAACACGATCTTGCCGCGGTTCAGCAGCGCTTTGTCCTTAGTCAAATACTTCTCGCCACCGGGAGCGTCCTTCAAGTAGTGCGGATCGGTGGTTTTAAGAAAGAACTCCGCGGTGGCAAACGTCTGCGCTTCTGTAGCCACAAAGTATGCGGAGTTTTTACGCGCCACACTGATCTCGATCGGGCTGATCGGCCTGCCTCCGACTAGGGCGTTGAAGTGCAGCAGCCACTCTTCGCTGAACGTTCCGATATTGAGATACACACGGTTCAGCGCGCCCATCACGCCGACGGAATCCGATCCGTCCTTCAGCACGCGCGGCGTCCATACTGTGGCCGGGGACTGGAATAACTCCGCCAGTGCACCGGTAGCCATGTAGTCGTTGATCTGGCGATTGTTCAGTCCGCCGCCGGCCAGCGTTTCTTTTCCCCAGCGCTTGGCCTCCAGCAAGCGCGGCAGTAACTGGTAAACGGCATTCATGGTGCGCGGATTGTTAATGTTGTCGGTCGATACCAGGGAAGTATCGAGCGTACCGGGACGGAAGGTATGAAACACCTGGAAAGCGAAGTTGCGTTGGTCGGCGTTCCAGAAGAAAATGCGGTCGGTCCAGAAATACTGGGCGCCCACGTTCGAGCTCAGATTCTCCCACTTCGGATTGTTCGGATCGGCCGGCGGGCGCACCGGATTGGGGCCCACGTGGCAGAAGCCGCAGGACATGCCCACGCGGTAAGGCCGCACAAGGTCTTTCGAGTTGTAATAGGACGGGTCCGTGTAATACCGCGTGGGGTCCCATTTCTTCTGGGCGGTTTCGTCGAAGTCCGGATTTGGAAAGAGGCGCAGCCCAACGATGCCCGTAGCGTAGCCGTAGTAGGAACCGGCCGGGATGTTTTTGCCGCGCGCGCCGTACTTCACGCCAGGATACTTCTGCTCGTTTTCGAACGGGTCCGGCGGGCAGTTGGCGCTGCGCTTGTCGAGCCACAGGCCGAAGCGGTTCGGATCGGGTCCGGTAGGCGCCTCAAAGCAAGGCTCGTTTACCAGTCCATAATATTCCCAGCGGTTGTTCCGGTTACCCTTCAGGCTGGGGTGCGACGAGATGGTCTTGACGAAATCGAGGATGCCCACGCTGGCGCCGGTCAGCTTGTCCCATAGGCGATCGTTTCCCGCGGTCCAGACAATCCACGTATTGCGGCCTTTGATCTGGTCCGGACTGAGTTGCACGCCGTTGTCCATGTCGTGGAAGTAGTCTTCATCCGCAGCCTTGAAGTCGGCCGCTGTGCGCCCGGCCAGCAAGGCTTCATCTTTCACCTTCCCGATCTTGGGGTTCCTCCACCAGATAAGCAACAAGACTCCGCCGGCCACAACCAGCAACAACACGAGGAAAACCAGGATCTTCTTCATCTTCTTAAACTCCTATTGGGCCGAACTCGATCCGCCTCCGCGCGCAATGTAGCGCAGCACACGCAGGCTGGGCATGAAGAAATAGGCGCCGCCGCGCACGGTGATGAATTGCGGAACTCCGCTGAGGCGCCGGGCCAGCTTGTCTTCGCGCGGAATAGAAAAATATCCGGTGACCGGGCATTCGCCAACGGGCGCGCGATTGCCGAGAAGCGGATCGCTTTCGTCCGTCAGTCCATCGAACTTAGTACTCATCAGCCAGGCGTTCTGCACGAACTCGAACTGGCGCAGAATATTCGCGCAGAGACACGCGAAGTGCAGACCGCGGGGCGCCTCGTTGGGCGGACCCGGTTTCAGCGCTTCCTCCGGGGTGATCCGGACGCCGTACTCGCGTCCGCGCCGCAGCACGCGATGAAAACGCGTCGATGCCATCAGGTCGTTGTGGAGGCCGGGGCGGGGAATCGCGAGGCGGCTGCCCAGCCCGGCAACGACGCCGCTTGGATGTCCGAACAGATCGGCATTGCGTGGATTGGCGCGGCGGATGTGTGCTCCGAAGGGGCACTGCACACCCTCCGGGTCCTGATCGTAGGTGAAAGCGTTGCTCGGCTGGCCGGGCTTATCGGTGACACCGGCAAGCGGAGGTCCGGACGGCGGAATGAGCGGGTCGCCATCAACGGTGCGCCCGACCATCGCCGCTCCCAGGCGGTAGCGCTCCGGCGTCTGGCCCTCCGCGGCGCGATCCAGATATTGCCAGAAGCCGCGCACGTCCTGCTCGAGCTGCCGCAGCACAAGATACGTGCCATTCCTGCCGAAGTCCTTGCGCGCCGGATCGTCCTCCGCGGGCAGAAGACCGCCAGCGGGATCCGCCGCGGGTTCGAGCAGCGGGCGGCCGGTATATTTGTCGTACTCGTTCGGGTACCCGAGCAAGAGTTCGCCCAACGCCTCGCGATTGTCGTATACGGTCGTGGTTCCCGGCACGGGCCGCTTGTGCTCCCAATCGAAGACCGGCTGGCTGATCCCGTCCGCAAATCCGAACGGCTCGTGTCCGCCCATGTCCGAGGTTTCGAGTGTGGCCAGCGTTTCGAATGCGTTGCTCCAGGGGCCGCTCTGAACGGCCTGCTCCCACGCGGCGAGGCTGGTCTTCGAGTAGACCATAACCACCAGGTCCGGATCTTTGCCCGGACCGCCCCACAGCCAGCCCGCCGGATCGCTGGTCCCGATGTCTCCAAGCCTGCGCGATCGGCTGGCGGGCCCGGCCATGCCTTCGAGGAACTCAGCGGAGAAGCCGGCGACGGTGCTTTCGGCAACACCGAGAGCCCGCAGTCCATGTGCCGAGAATGCCACGTGCAGAGCTGTTTCCGGCGGAGGCTGGTGGAATTCGGCTGTCGATACCGGAGCAGCCGCGAGCCAGGCGCGCGCCGCCTCAACGTTGCGAATCCGCAGCAGGCAATAACGGGCCTCCACCAGCTTGGCATAGCCATAGGCAGCCAATCCCTGCACGTCGCTGTAGTCGACCGGACTCACATTCGCCTCTTCAGAGCAGGGCCACCCACTCGCGGCACTGCGGTTCGCTCAGAACGGATTTTTCCAGGCCCGCACGAATCCGGCTGTTGCGGTGGAGATCGAACGCGGTCAGCCCGGCATGCGCGTTGTACCAGACTTCGGTCGGCAACTGGTGGCGGCGCAGGTGATACTTGAACTCCTGCTCGTCCTTCGCACCTTTGAGTAACAACCAGGCTGTGCGCGGATAGCCCACGCCGTTACTGAACACGACGTTCAGTCCGAACCCGACCTTGTTGATGAAGTCATCCATGTAGGCTTCCAGGCTGCCGTCGTAGTTACTGGCGAAGTACATGCGCTGGCGATTGTCCAGGTACACCCAGCGCGCGAAATGAATAGTATGAACACGTGCGAGGAGGCCTTGGGTGTAGATGGTGCGTGCGGCGAGATCGATGATATACAGCACGGCGGCCACGATCGCGCTGCGAAACCAGCCCGGTTTGAGCGTGCCCATGGCGCTGAACTGGTTGGTCACGTCGTGATCTTCGAGCGTGGCCAGGTGGTCCGCCCATTGCGGGTCTGGGCGCGGCGAGAACTCGGGGTCGGAGTTTTCGAGTGACCGCAGCTTCCAGGCCGCCAGCAGCAAGGGGATGATGGTCACCGGCAGCGTCAGCACGCCCAAGACGACCAGCAGGATCAGCGCGACCCAGTCGAGAACGTGCCGGAGCGCCCAGCCCAGCGGGGTAGGAGCGGGCGGGGTCAGTTTCAGCCGGCCCGCGGCCGTTTCCTTTTCGACGAACGCCCGCAGAGCTCGATGAATCTCGCCGGGCGAACGATCCGCCAGACCGGGCGTCACGCTCAGATAGCCGCGCAGGGCGAGCCGAAGGCATTCTTCCTCCCGGGTCTGCACAACGGTGCGCCCTACGAAATTACAGTAATAAGCCGCTGGGCTTTGCTCGTGAGACAGAAACCAGGCGTGCAGGTCGGCGTCCCGCGCGAAACCGTCGCACAACGAAAAGATCTGGCGCAAGCCGGACGAAGCATGCTTGAGCAGCAAAGGAAGGAACGCATCGTAGCTGCCGTCGAAATCACCCAGAAAAGCCAGGTAGACAGGCGGCGCGGGCCGCGTGACGCCGTAAAGAGCTTCGATATCTCCCGTGGTCTGGTCGTCCATGACCACGAATCGGGCGAAGTGCAAACTCTCGAGCTTGCGAAAAGGGACCAGCGAGTTATCCGGGTTGACCACCCCCGGTTCGAGGTTCATGGTGGCGAGTAGCTCCCGCATGGATGCCATGCGGCTGCGCGGCAAAGTGGCCAAAACCATGAAACTCGATTGAGGCGTCATGACTAGCCTTATGCGCCGGTGAACTGGAGGCAGAAATTGATTAGACGCGTTTTGTCCCAATACACCAGGCCCAGATAGAAGTTGGGAGCGATGAGCCGGATTTCATCCCGAATCCAATGCGCCACCAGGGAAGTCTTGGAATAGTCGAGGACGATGCAATCGTTGCCATCGAACCAGCTCTTGGCCACGTAGACTTCGGCGACAATCGCATTTAGCCCGATAGGCAGGATCCGGTTAGTCAGTACGCCGCGCTTACCATCGAAGGTCTTGCCTTTCCACGCAAAGACGTTGACAAGCTCGGCAATCTCCGGGCTAAACACGGTTCCAGGGGCGATGATGGCAGTGCCGCCCGCCTCTCCGTTGGGTATCGGTCCGGGCGGACTGACTCTAAACAGATCGTCCAGTGCCGCCTGACTCATCTTGATCAACTTCGTTGGATCTAGAGCGCTGGTCTGGGGGTCTACGTCCATGTCAATCCCCTCCTATATCATGTGAGGTTAATATAAGCGCCGTTTCGCACGAAGTCAATAAATTCGAGTCATTTATTATCGGCGGGAGGCTAGAATGACGTCGGCGGCCTTCTCTCCAATCATATAGATCGCACTGACGATGAAAAATCCGGGAATTCGGGGAAATACCGAGGCGTCTACGACGCGCAGACCGGTTGCTCCGTACACGCGAAAGCTGCTATCCAGCACCCCTCCACGCTCGCGTGGTCCGATCGCGCAGGTGCACGACGCGTGATGACCCCAGGCGTGGCTGCGCACAAATTCGCGCAGCTCGCTTTCTGACTGGACCTGCACGCCCGGCAGGATTTCGCTGTCAATCAAGCCGTGGCCGCCTTTGCTTTTGAGTTTCTCGGTCAACCGGCGGACAAACCGGATACCATCGACGACCGCTGCCAAGTCTTCGTCGGCGCCCTGCTGGAAAGAATAAAAATCAATGCCTGGCGTATCTCTGGGATCACGCGACCGCAATGTCACTTGACCGGCACGATTCCGCGCGTGAGCCTTCAGGACCACCCAGGTCAGATAGTCCCGCTCCTCCGCGAATACCCGCGAGTAGCCGGGGTAATACCCGGAGAAGCGCGCCAACAAGCTCATACAGTAGAGATCCGGCAACTCGCCGGCGCTGACGGATCGGCGGATCACGGTCAGCACCGCGCCGTTAGTCGCGTAGATGCCGCAGCGGCCCTGCTGCCAGTCCTGAAACTGCGGGTCGCCGGCGGTGAAGGTAGCACCACGGTATGCGTCCCAAGCCTTGAAGTTCATTTTGTTGACCACGCCGACCTCGTAGCGGTCCTGAAGGTTCTGCCCGACGCTAGGCAGGTCCGCACGCACCGGGATGCCAAAGCGTTCGAGTGTCGCGCGCGGCCCTATGCCCGACAGCATTAGCAGTTGCGGCGTATTGAAGGCGCCTCCCGCCAGGATCACTTCGCGCGAGGCGGAAAGCGTGACAGGCTCTCCCGCGGCGGAGTTGGGATTGGCGTGCGCGCGGTAGAGCCGTTCGCCCCGAAGATATTCAACGCCGGTCGCGCGGTTATCGCGATCGAGGAGCACACGCGTCACCAGCGCGTTCAGCACGACCCGCAGACGGTCCGGGTGTCTGCGCGCGATGTCCAGCACGCGCTCGCGCGAGCCGGTGCGTGCATGGGCGGAGGTGGATAGCGGCACGTACCGGATGCCGCTGGCGTTCGCACGCACCAGCCGCCAGTCATTGGGGTCGAGGCCGCTTTCGAGAAACCAACGGATGCGATTCACCTGCTGGCCATCTTCCGCGAAGGCCTCACACGCCGCATCTTTGATGGTCTCGTCGAGCCGCAAGCTCTCCAGGCTGGCCAGGGGCAAAGCCTTCTCAGTGGATAGCCAACCCCGCCAGCCGTGCCGCGCCGGGTTGCATCCCAGGCGCGCCAGCCAGCGAAGCAGCGGCCGATGCCGGCAACGCTCCAGCCGCTCGAAGTAACTTCGCATTCGGGATGAGTCCCAGCTTGGATCGCCGGTCAGATCGCGGATGAAATCCCAGTCGGCGTTGTGCGGGTAGACCAGGATCATGGCATTGTGGGCGGTGCACCCGCCCAGCGTGCCGGCGCGGGGATACAGCACGCCGCCCAGCGCCTCGCGATAATTCGGATCCTGTTTTTGTTGGCTTTCGCCGGCGTAATGCCGCACGAAAAAATCCCACTTTATGGCGGAATTCTCGGAGGCGAAGGCATGAAAAGCCGGCACATCGTAGTCAGCCGGAAGGCGGTTGCACGCGGGATCAACCGCGTCGCCGCCGGATAATTCGCGGGGGTCGCCGCCCGCTTCCAGCAGGACTACGCGGCATCCGGCCTCGGCCAGGCGCGCGGCCACTGTGCCGCCGCCCGCTCCCGAACCAACTACGATGTATTCGCAATCGGCGGCCGGCTGGTCAGTCAAAAGTCTCATCTCCCGTCGGTTCGTAGAATGGCACGCCGTTCATCTTGTGCCGCAATTCGGAGAGCGTCTTATACATGCGGCGCCGCGCGCGGCTCTGATTGCCCAATGGGCGATGTTCCGGGATGGAGTGCCACGGGTTATATGAAAGTAGCCTGGCGAAATCCAGTTGGGCGGGTGAGTCGAATTTCTGCCGCGGAATATGCAAGGTAGCCACGGAGACGCGCGGAGATAGTTTCTCCGGCCAAAGCACGGCGTTATTCTCTATCGGCATCAGGTACGGATCGGTTTGCCGCTGCAAGCGGATATCGAACTCGACGTCCTGCGCGGCGAGCGTTGCCACCATGGCGTCCCGCAGATAGTTATCGGGAGGGCGCAGCGGTAGCCGCGGAATCCGCGTACGTCCTTTCTTCAGAGGCCAGACGGAGTACTGCATGGCCTGGCCCTCGCCCAAAAGGTAAGGCACGCAACTGAAATACGGAGCTTCAAATGGACTGCTCTGCGTTTTGATCCATAGCCCCTGCATGATCAGGTCGAGTATGTGGTGGCGATGGAAATTGATGAAATAGAAGATTTGCGCATTCTTGGCGCTTTCGATTTGCAGTTCGGCGTTCGCCTGTGTATCCGGCGTGACGAACGTGGGTGTGGAAACGCCAAACATATCCTGCGTGAACTTTTCGTCCTCCATTAACTTCGGCCCGGGCACTCCCATCAGCTTGATACTGATGCTCATAAAACCGACGTCGTCGATGTCCGGCGTGATGTAGGGGCCCGGCCCGGAGAATCGCACCCAGGCACGGTAAGATCGGGGCTGCGCATAGATACCATGGCGCGATTCGGGCGGCAGATCGTCGTGAACCCGGAACTCGGCGCGCACGATACCATGAGTTTTAGTATTTCCTCCCCGTTCGAAGTTACCCGGCTTCCACAGCGCGCACATCTGATTGTGGAAGCTGGCAATGATCGAATCGAGGTACGCCTCTTCCTCGGGCAGCAGTCTCTCTTCGGCGATCTTCAGGCCGTCACGCGCGCGACTACGGTTAATCCAGGACGTGAGCAGACTAGCAGTTGGATCGCGCAGCGTGGCATCGAATGCCGGACGAAACCAAGGATCGAACCGGCGCTCCAGATGCACCAACCAGGTGGATGCATCCGCCAGCCAGTTCAGAAAGGGTGACCCGGTATTTGCTTTCGGTATCGGCCGGTCTGGATTCAAGATTCCCTCTAGTTAATCACTCCGGACGCTGAACCGCATCGTCTGGGCGAGATTTGTTCCTAAGCATAGGTCACTTGGGATGCGGCGTCAAGCGGGTGAGTCAGGAATAAGTGACATTCCCGATGTAAACCAAATGAGTTTTTGGGTTAGCTGATTTTGCGCTTTCGAAATGAAACGGAGAGCCGGCAAACCTCACAACAAGCGAGAGGAGTAACTAATGAGCGCAGACAAACTCGACCAGCCCGCACCAGCGGGTAACTCGATCACAGTTGTAGGAAAATTACCCGAACTGAGTCCAGCCAATCTCAAACGCCTGGCCGCCTATCTGGTCCAAGGCAACAACGTTTTACTGCAGGCGCCGGTGACAGCCAGCGGTACATTCCAATTCCGCCTGAGCAGATCCATCATCATAGATCCCTGCTTGATTACTATACTAGGGCCCAAGGGTCTTAACGATCAGGCGCTTCTGGCGCGCACGGAATTGCCGCGGCTGCCGGTCGCCAAGGCCGTATCCGATCGCGCTGCCGGCGGCGAGAGCCCGGTAGTGACGCTCGATTTTTCGAAGTTTAAGATCACCAACGAATCCATCGAGCCTTGGTGGGTCTTTTGCCGTAAATACACGGTGTCCGGGACAGTCCAGAACGCCAACGGCTGCCCGGTTCCGGGAGCCGAGGTCACGGTTTACAACGTGTCGAGCGGCGTCGGCGGCCTGGTGAAGACCTCCCTCGATACGGTGGTGACCAACCAGGCCGGCCAGTTTACGGCCACGTTCAACTGGTGCGAGTGCCTGTGTTGTTGGCCGTGCTGGCCTTTCTGGTGGCACTGCTGGCCATGGTGGTGGGAGCTGGATATCCTGGCCGTGATCGAGAATATCGAACGTCAGCTGGTCCAGTCTCCGGCACGCGGCTTAAGGACGGCCGCCCAGGCGGTGCCGCTCAACCGTCCGACAGGAGCCGCTCTCATGGCAGGCCAGGGCTTTGCGCGCGAGAGCGCCGCTCTGAAACCGGATGCGTCCCGTACCTCCCTGATCGCTTCCAAATTTGCCAACGCGCAAATTCGTGAAATTTTCCCCTGGTGGTGGTGGTGCTGTGACAACCCGAACCTCGTCTTCACGGTTGTCCAAAATGGCAACACGATCCTCGACGAGGACCCCGCAACATCCACGCGCTGGTGTTTCGCAAGCGGCCAATCCGTAACGCTGATCGGCAACAGCCAGAGCGTTGCGGTCTGCCCGCCCCCGGTGGTCTGCGAGGGCTTCGCCTGGGTCTCGGTGGCCAACCCCGGCATCTTGGTTACCGACATCACCAACGGCTACGCCAACGGTACCCCCGGAACCGATGCGAGCGACATGGCTTTTGCGGGCACGCTGAACATCTATGGCGGGTTCTCGGATCCGGGCATCCCGTTCTACCAGGTGTCGGCGGGCTTGTGGACCGGGAATGCCAACCCCGCGCGCGGCGGTGTGTCCCCGGCGACTTCGCAACCGCTGTCGCTCCCGCTGAGTTCCACCGTGGTCATCTTTCGCGCCGGCACCGGCACCTTTGAGTTTGATAAAGTCGTGCTCGGTCCGTGCAGCTACAAGGGGATCGATAATCTCTACATGACCACCAGCCAGCGTATGAATCCGCCGGCTGGAGTGACTGGATTAGGACCTACGCCGGTGTTGAACCCCGGAGACTTCGTGGTCACATGGGACAGCGCGGGACTCATCATCGGCGCCGCGGCGTCGGCATTCATCGGCGGAGCAGCTGCGGGCGGAGTCGACCTGTCAGCCGACGCTTACGACGCCAGCGGGAATCCTGTCAGCCTGGTGACTAACAATCCGTTGACGCTGATGATCGACACCAGTCCTCTCACCACATCGCAAATCACTTCACTGACAGCTTACACCGCAGCGGGCACCCAGGTGTTCAGCTCATCCTCGGGCGATTGCCCGTCGTATCAGATCGGTCAGAACGGATTCGTGCTGCTGCACGTCAGCGTGTCGGATCCCAATCCTAACCCGAGCCTGAGCACGAACGAGCACCTGTTCCAGTACGAAATCGACACCCAATTCGGCCACGGCTCGACCAGCATTCCGACGGCGCCCGCGCTCCGCGGCTATGCCCAGGCGCCGTCTACGTTCACTCCGCCCAGCATTCCCACCCAATACTATGGGACCGATGCCGGTTATGGCACTCCCGACACCGCGCAGGTTGCCTACGTGGGTGGCGGCGATACGATACAGCTCAGTCCCCAGGTGAGCTGCTGCTACGACTTCCAATTGTGGGTCGGCAAACGCGTCACGGATGGAATCTCGTTCTTCTCCACCTGGTACAACTCAGACTTCCAGACCGCGACGATCGATGTGTCGCCGCTCTAAATCGGAAGCTGTTAGACGACGTAGAGCTTTTTGGAATCCGGTGGCGGGCACGGAACTAACTCACCCGCCGCCGGAGCATTTGATTTGTATGGAACTTCATTTCTATTGGGCGTCGCTGGGGATCTTGGCGGTTTGGCGGGTGAGCCATCTGTTAGCCATCGAGAGCGGGCCCTGGGACTTGGTGGCGCGGCTACGGCAGAGCGCAGGCGCCGGATTCTGGGGCACGCTCTTAGGATGCCTCAACTGTGTGAGTCTTTGGGTCGCCGCGCCCTTCGCCTGGTGGATCGGCGAGCAATGGAAGGAGCGCCTGCTGTTGTGGCTGTCCTTCTCGGGCGCGGCTATTTTGTTGGAGCGCGTGACGGCTCGTGAAAGCGAGACTTTGCCGTCCGCTTACGTGGAGGATCAGGAGGGAGAACATGTGTTGCGGCAGAAGTAGTGCACTGAGGCGGGGGCGTCCTGGCGTTGCGTACCCGGGCCCGGTGTACGCAGCGGGATCCGGAGGTTTAGCGGGAGTGACGTTCGAATATACCGGCCGCACCGGGCTTACCGCAGTGGGGCGATCAACGGGGAGGCAATATCGCTTCGACCGGCCAGGCGCCCGCATCCAAGTAGATCCGCGCGATGCGGCATCTGTCGGGGGGATCGCACTTCTCCGGAGAGTCGAACCGCCCCGTCACCAGTTGTAGCAGCCATCAGAAAACAAGTGTCTCTAAATCAGCCCAAGTCCGCGGGGGGATGCCAACCGGTTCCGCCGCGGCACTCGACGCCGATAAGATACTTGCCCTTTAAATAATTGCAGTACCGGACGCGTCCGCGGGCGCATAAGCCAAACTTGGGCTCGTTGCATCGCAGATAGGAGAGCAGTGGTATCTTCTCCGATACCAGCAACTGGAAGCCTTCCACCGAGACGTTCATCAGGCTGGCCTGAATCACCGCTTCCTTGCCCTCGCGGTCTTCCCACAGAACCCGCAGTGGGCCGGTAACGGCGTAGCGCACGTGGCGCCGCGTATCGAACTTTCGAAAGGTGGCGTGCAGCGCCTGCTGGGCCCACAAGGTGGACTCCGCATAGGCCTCCGGAACGCTTTTGACTGGGATCCCCAGAGTCGCCGCCAGTTCCTCGAGCGTATGCCATTCGCCCCTCTCGTACCGCCGGACGATCTGCATGATACTCCAGAACGGATCGCCCGAGGGCACGGTATCGAGCAACGCAGCTTTGATTGCGGGAGCCGCGTGCACCCTGGCGAGAGCCTCGTCCAGGGGGAGGTCAGTCAGGGCGTCCAGCAAAGAGAAGAGTCCCATCAGCAGCGCCTGCTGCGGCGGAACTTTAACCAAACCGGCTAGTCGTTCGCACAGGCGCGCGCGTACCAGAGAGACGGTTACCAGTTCACCCGGTTTGTTTTTCGCCAGTTGGGGCAACGCCGCCAGCACCGCCCAGTGCCGAATACCTTCCTCCCCGAGTACCGCCATGGCGTGCTTGATCGAATGAACGTCAGCAGCATGGGCGAAGAGCGCGGAGTTCACATACAGCAAAAGGCTATACGACAGCCAGACGTCCCGCGAGATGAGCGCTTCTAATGTTCTGAAGTCGAGCTCCGGTTGTTGCGCCTCGGCCAGCAAAAGCAGGCAGGTGAACTTAGCTGCCGGAATACGCCGCCCGTGCACACTCACGGGTCGCGCAAAGAAATAACCTTGAAAGTAGTCATAGCCCGCCTCGCGGGCCCACTCGAAGTCTTCCTGGGTTTCGACCTTCCCGGCCAGAACGGCAATTCCGAGCGGCCGGTAGGTACGCAGCAATTGTTGCTGATCGGACCGCGGCACGGCCTCCATGTCCACTTTGAGAAACTTGGCCAGCCGGGCCAGCGGTTCGCGCTGCGCCTGAGGCACGAAATCATCGAGGGCCAAGGCATAGCCCTGTGCCTGGAGACGCCCGCCGGCATCCAGCACCTCCTGATCGGGTTCCACGGATGGAGCGAGCTCAATTACCAGGACCTCAGGCGGAAGAATGGAGGGCAATTCGCCCAGGAGGAGGCTGCGATCGAAATTGATAAATGCCTTCTTGCCGCACAGCAGATTATCAATACCAATAGTGAGAAGCGTGTTCCCGATCGCCTCTGTGCCGGCGATCCGCGCATGCTCGCCGAACGCCGCTTGGAAATCTTCGGAACGGTAGACCAACTGATAAGCAAAGACTTGCTTTTGACGGTCGAAGATAGGCTGGCGCGCGATGAATACATCCATTAGTTTGAATCTAACAGGAGCGGCTCGTTCGCCACCAGAGCGGTACATTGCAGTCCGGCCTTGTCGAGCTCGGAGCGGCATTGATTGGCGGTCAGATCGCCGCGGGCACCGTGCCGCATCGCGGTATCGTCGCCGCTGATCCGGCTGTCTTACTGCTCGGCACGTTCATCCGCATCACCGGCGCCGGCCCCTACAACGGCATTTACCTGGTCACCGACACCGGCGACAAGATCGCCGGACGGCACATCGATTTGTATGTGCCGACTGCCGCCGAAGCTCGGCACTGCGCCGCGGTGAGATTCTCTCGCCTAGAGAGAGAGCTGCCAGAGCCAGTCGCGTATGTTGCCGAAATCCGGCGGCGAGGTTTGTGGGACTTATCGAAACGGCACTATTTCCAGTCGTTTGAAGACGTACGCCTCCGTTCGCCAGGTGCGGCACCGCACATTGGTCCGGCTTGTGCCTTAGTGGGCGGTCAGAGGACGCGTGAATGCTCAAACGATGCTCACTCCGGTGCCGGTTTAGTCCGGATGCGCGGACCAACCGCTGGGATGGGCGGGCATCTTGCCCAAGATAACTCACAAGGAGAACGGATATGAAACAATTCATTACGACAGCTTTGGTTATGGCAATGTTTGCGTTCAGCGTGGTGGCGCAAGACTGGTACCACGAGCGCGATGAGCGCTTCCAAGGGGAGGGATGGCGAGCCCACATCTTCGATAACGTGAGGACCGATCTGGAACACGTCTGGAGCGTATACCGTGCGAGTGACCGGGAACGCGTGCGTCTGAACAAGACCAGGGAAGAGTTGTACAAAATGCAGACGGATCTGAATCAAGGCCGATTCGATAACGGGCTTCTGAACGATGTCATCGATTCGATGCGGAAGTCATCGAATGACGATCGCCTCGCGGCTCGCGATCGCGAGGTGATAGCTGACGACCTGATCCGGCTCAAGGATTTCCAAAGGAATCACAATCACTGGCCACACTAACCGGAGATTGAGTGCGGGAGCCTAATCTTTGGCCAGCAGCAGGCGCAGGTTGACCTGCCTGCGGGCTGGCCTTCGCCATCGTTTTGCGAATACTACAGTTCAGGCTTGATTCTGTTCGTCGAAGACGCCACCCATGCCATTCCGCAAGGCGTCAATGCCCGCCTGAATAATCTGCTTATTGCGCCGGCCTGAAGAAGCCAGCGGATCTCACCGTACGGCATCAATAGGGACCCGTGCGCCCCAGGCAGTTCACCGCTCTGACGTAGAATGGCATTTACCCCCTATGCGAATCACGATCAGAAGCCTGCTCCCGATTGCCGCAACTGCCTGGGCGGCGGCGGGCGCTTTCGCTGGTGAAGGCGCGCGCGTAGAAGGCAAATCGATCCGTATCGATTTCGACGGTAACATGCACAGCCGGGTGGTGGCCGCGCTCGCCGGGCACGCGCATGTGATCGGCGACTTCACGCCCTCGGAGGTCATCGTCGTGTCGGGCCGGGAGATCGATGATTTCCTGCTTCAGGCGCAGAAACGCGAGGCCGTCCTCGACCGGTTTGGGTCCGGCTTCCGTACGCTACTGACCGGCGTTGCGCCCTCCCTCAAGAAAACCGTCGCCGTCACGGTGTATGACGCGTTCCCTGCGGTGGCGATTTTCGAGGTTACGTACACTAACACGGGAGCTTCCGATCTGTTGGTGAATGGATGGACGAACCAGCATTATTCCATCAGCGCGGGAGGGGAAGCCACCCCACCCACGTTTTGGTCGTATCAGAGCGGGTCATATGAAAAACGGCCGGATTGGGTGCTTCCTCTGAAGCCCGGCTTCCGGCAGGAGAATTTCCTGGGCATGAACGCGCCCGACTATGGCGGCGGCACTCCCGTGGTGGACGTTTGGCGCCGGGACGCAGGCATCGCCGTGGGCCATTTGGAAATGGCTCCCAAGCTGGTTTCCTTGCCGGTAACCGAAGACGGGCGGGATCGCGCGGCCGTGGCTGTGACGTTCCAGCAGGACCAGATGCTAAAGCCCGGCGAGACGCTCAAAACGTTCCGGACGTTCGCTGTAGTCCACGAAGGCGACTACTTTCGGGCTTTGCGCGACTACCGCGACCTGATGATGGCGCAGGGCGTGCGCTTCGATCGGTCACCTGACAGCGCCTTCGAGCCCATCTGGTGCGCCTGGGGATACGGCCGGAAGTGTACGCCGAGCCAGGTCTACGGCGCGTTGCCCATGGTGAAGAAACTCGGCTTCACCTGGGTCACGCTGGACGACGGCTGGCAGACCACGCAGGGCGATTGGCACCTCCAGCCGCGGAAATATCCGAACGGCGATGCCGATATGCGTGCGTTCGTGGCACGCATTCACGCCGAGGGCTTCAAGGCCCAGCTCTGGTGGGCGCCGCTAGCCGCGGACCCGGGCTCCGATATAGTGCAGAAGCATCCGCAATGGCTGCTACTGGACAAAGATGGCCGCAGGCAGAAGATCTCCTATTGGAACTCGTGGTATCTGTGCCCCGCCGATCCCGAAGTCATCGCATATCACCAAGCCATCGTGGCTAAGGCCATTGGAGAGTGGGGATTCGATGGGCTCAAACTGGATGGGCAGCACATGAACGGAGCGCCGCCTTGTTACAACCCGGCGCATAAGCACGCCCGGCCAGAGGATTCCGTAGAAGGCATGCCCAGATTTTTCGAGGCTCTATACGAGGCCGCGCGCCATGCGAAGCCGGACGCGCTGGTAGAGTTCTGCCCATGCGGTACGGCCTATTCTTTCTTTACTCTGCCCTTCTTGAACATGTCAGTGGCGTCGGACCCGGAATCAGCATGGCAGGTGCGCACAAAGGGCAAGACGCTCAAGGCGCTGGCGGGCGATCAGGTGGCTTACTTCGGCGACCATGTGGATATGTACAAGGATGACTTCGCTTCGGCCATCGGTGTGGGCGGCGTCGTGGGAACTAACTTTACGTGGCCGGAAGGTTCCGCAGGGCGCAAGCGCGGCGATCTGACTCCGGTCCGCGAGCAGGAATTCGCAAAGTGGATCCGCATTTATAAAGAGAAGATGCTTTCGCGCGGCGAGTATTTGGGGACACTCTACGATATCGGTTTCGACCGGCCCGAGGCGCATGCAGTGCGCAAGGGCGGCAACATGTATTACGCCTTCTATGCGCCTGAATGGAGCGGCCCGATCACGCTGCGGGGCCTTTCTCAGCGGGCGTACCGCGTTACCGGCTACGCGGAAGGTAAAGACTTTGGGACAGTGCATGGGCCTGCCGCCACGCTGCATGTCCAATTCCAGAAGCACTTATTGCTGGAAGCCGAACCGGAGTAGCCTGCGGCTCTAAGGCATCATAAGGACATGCACACGATTACCCTTGAAGAACATTTCGCAAGTCCCGGTTTTCTGGATGGCCCGGGACGGGACCTCAAGGAACGCTTTGGCGGACCCGCCAACAAGCTCTTTGAACGGCTTTGCGAAATTGGTGACCGGCGAATCGCGGACATGGATGCGGCACGGATCGATATACAGGTGCTCTCGCTCACGTCCCCCGGTACCGAACAGGTGGAGGCGGCCGAGGCGCTGGCGCTGGCCCGCGAGGCCAACGATTTCCTGGCCGGCGCGATCCAGAAGAATCCCGCCCGTTTCGCCGGATTTGCCACACTGCCTACGGCCGCGCCGGACCGGGCCGCCGCGGAATTGGAACGGATGGTTCATCAATCCGGCTTCAAAGGCGCGGTCATCAACGGTCATCATCGTGGACGCTATCTTGATGACAAATTCTTCTGGCCGATCCTGGAATGCGCTCAAGCGCTGAACGTTCCGCTCTATCTTCATCCTACGCAGCCCCCCAAGCCGGTGATCGATGCGTCATACTCGGGTTTCTCGCCCATCGTAACGGAGATGTTCGCCGGGCCGGGCTGGGGCTGGCATATAGAGACCGCGATTCATGTCCTTCGTCTCGTCCTGGGCGGCGTATTTGACGCCTACCCAAAGCTCCAAATCGTAATCGGCCACATGGGTGAAGCGCTGCCGTTCATGTTGCAGAGGCTGGATGTCATGCCGATGGCTATAACCAAGCTTAGTCGCCCGATCAGTGCTTATCTCCGCGAGAATCTGCACTACACGTTCAGCGGATTCAACTTCACGCCGACCTTCCTCGACCTGCTGCTGCAAGCCGGCGTGGACCGCATCATGTTCTCGGCTGACTACCCTTATGCATCGATGGAACAGGCCCGCGCGTTTCTGGATCAGCTACCGGTGAGCAGCGCCGACCGGGAACGGATCGCGCATGGGAATGCGGAGCGCCTGCTGGGCATCGAGCGCGGAGCTTGACAAAGACGGCCCCTGATGATTCCATCGTTACCGAACACGGTTTCGTGGATTCTTTATGGACCAAGATCGACGTCAATTCCTCCGCCAGTGCGTGCTGGCCGCCGGCGGTGTTATCGCGCTCGAGGCGCAGACTCCCAGGCGCATCCTGATCCGGCCGTCCGCCGGCGCCAGTTTCCGGTCGCAACTGGCCGGGCGCGAATTGCTGCGCGGATTGGCCGGGCTGTTTCCGGGCCTGGAGGTGCGTCTCTCCGACTCACCCGTGGCGCACGGCGATGTCGTCATTGCGTCGCGCGTGGACCACTCCGGACTCGGCAATCCGGAAGCGTACGAGATTCGCAACGACGGCGCCCAGATTGTGTTGCGCGGCGCCGGCGAACAAGCGCTCCTGTATGCGGTCTTCGAGTTTCTCGAACGGCAGGGCGCGTTTTTCGGAATCGACGGCGTAAGCTACCCGATCGATCCCGCCTCGCGTATCTTGCTTCCCGCGGAGGGTCAGCCCTGGAAGGCCACGCCGCGCTTCGCCACGCGCGGCCTGCTGCCCTGGCCCGATTTCCTAAACTGCATCACGGTCTACAACGAGGAGGACTTCCGCGCCTATTTCGAATCCTTGCTGCGCATGCGGTTCAACACGTTCGGCATGCACGTCTACACGGGCGCCAACCAGTGGGCGGAATCCTATCTGTCATTCGAGTACGCCGGCGTAGGTCACCGGTCGTTCCTGGACAACAGCGCGAGTAATCGCTGGGGCTATCTGCCGGAACGCACCTCGCGTTTCACCATGGGCGGCGCGCAGTTCTTCGATGGTGAGGTGTTCGGCAGCGACGCGACGCGCCTGGCGCGGGATCCCTGGGAGCAGGCGGAACGGGCACGCGCATTGCTGCGCACGGGTTTCGATCACGCCGCACAGCTAGGCATCAAGACCGGTATCGGGTTCGAGCCTTATCAGATCCCCGACGAGATTCTGCGGGCGCTACCGCCCGAGGCCAGGCTCGACAAGACTCCCGGACCGCGCTTCGATATCGAGTCCCGCGCGGCCAAGGAAATGTTGGAAGTGCGCCTGGCGCAGTTGCTGGAAGCTTATCCGCAGGTCGATTACGTGTGGCTGTGGGAAGACGAAGACATGAACTGGGAGAGCCGCAAGACCGGCGTCCCGCTATCAGTGACGCCCTTCCGGCAAGCCTACGATTTCCTGCGGCGCAACGCTCCGAACAAGCGGCTGGTGCTGGCCGGCTGGGGCGGAGTGGCGCGGCACTTCGCGCACTTCCACCAAAACTTGCCGGAGGATGTGATCTTCTCCTGCCTGAACGATTCGCTCGGCTGGGACCTGGTGAATGAGGCATTCGGCAAACTGGAGGATCGCCAGCGCTGGCCGATTCCCTGGCTCGAAGACGACCCCAGCATGTGGTTCCCGCAGTTCCGCGCCAGCCGGGTCGAGCTCGACATGAACCGTGCGGCCGAGTTCGGTTGCCAGGGATTGCTCGGCATTCACTGGCGCCATCGCATAGTCGACCCGACCGCTGGTTTCCAGGCACGCTTCAGTTGGGACGAGAATCTGAAGCTGTCCGATTACTACGCCGCCTATGCTCGGACGCAGGCGGGCGGCGCACGCACCGCAATGCTCGCCGAAGTATTGGCCGACGCCGACCAAGGCCACAAATTGCTGAGCACTTACTCCGGCGAAGTTTCCGGAGGTCACGCGGTACAGCACGAGTTCAGTGGAGATTACGACGAGGCGTTCATGTATTGGGAGCCTTATCATCCGCTGGACCGGGTGGTGTCGTCGCAGAAACAAGTGGCCGCCGCGCTGCGCGCGATCGCCGGCCAGGCGGCCGGTCCGAACGAGCGCGAGCGCTTGGAGTATCTCACCAGGTTTGTCGAGTTTCTGGGGCCCTATGCGGAGGCGTTCGACCTGGCGCATCGTATGGGCACGATCCTCAAGGACTGTGCGGAAATGAAGAAGGCCGGCCACATGGCGGAGGCCGCGGACACGGTGCGCGACGAATGCGTGCCGCTATGGCTGAGACTGGCGCCGAGCGTGAGGCGGGTGATGCTGGACTACCAGGGGATCATCGCCACACGCAACGATCTCGGCCAGCTTGCCTCGATGCACAACAAGCTGGTGCGGCTGGCATTGGTTCGGCTGCGGCTGTCGATGCGCGAGTATCTTGGAGAGCTTCCCGCGGAAGTGGAGCAGATGTACGCGCAGTCGATCGCGCCCGACGATAAGATGGCGGCGCGTGTCTTCCTACCCACTCGGCCCACGCTGTTCATCGGCGATGATACGGTGCGCCTGACGATTGTCGTGCCGGGTATAGAGGCTGTGCGGTCGGTGACGGTTCGAACTCGCCAGCGCGCCGGCGAGTGGATTTCGAAACCCGCGAAACTGGTCGAGAGGCGGACGTATCGGGCGATGCTGGGGCCGTTCCGGGGCGCCGCGGAGTACGTCGACTACTACGCTGCCGCCGCGTTCGCGGGCCGTGAAGACGCGGTCGCCACGTTGCCGGTAAGCGCCACGCTGATCTAAACCTCTGCCGCGACCGGCTCGCTGGCACAGGTGCGATTGCGGCCCGCTTGCTTGGCGCGGTACAAGGCCCGATCCGCCTCGCGCAGCAAGGCATTCAAATCGAGGCTCCGGCCGTTCAGTTGCGCGAGTCCGATGGAGATTGTCACCGAGACGCGCGCGGCTGTGCCTTCCGCAACGATCGTGGCATCTGACACGACCTTGCAAAGCCTTTCCGCAATCGCAAAAGCGCCGTCGCCCTCGGTTTCAATGAGGACGGCGGCAAATTCCTCTCCGCCTGTCCGGCCCACTATGTCCACATCGCGTAGCGCGTCGCGCAGCAGGGAAGAAACTGACTGCAGGACTTGATCGCCGGCGCTGTGACCCCATTTGTCGTTGATCGCCTTGAAGTGATCGATGTCGATCATCAGCAGCGTGAGCGGCTGGCTGAAGCGAATCGCGCGCTGTAGCTCCTTCTCCGCCAATTCAACCGTGCGGCGCCGATTGCAGAGTCCGGTCAAGTAGTCTGTCTGGGCTTGCCGTTCGATGCCGGCCTTGAGCTTGCGTTCGATTTCAAGCCTCTGCTTCAGCAGAACCAGGTCGAGGGTGGCCTGTTGCGCCTCGCGCAACGCCTGGCGCGAACGCGCGTGCACGATCAACGCAAACAAGCCGCCGATGACCAGGCCATCCCCTACCAGGACCTGCATGCCGCCTACAGCCATTTTTGATGCGATCCACCCGTTCTGCGCGGCCATCCAAAATGCCAGATTGTTCAGCAGGATCGAGCCGAGAATGACTTGCAAGGCACGCCTGCTGGGTTTGCTTTCTGCGCGGAGTAAGAAGGCGGTGACTATAAAATAAACCCAAGAGACTTTAGTCAGGACCTCGTTGCCGCCGATGGCGAAGGTGTTGTAACCCATCGCCCATGCCGCAACAAACAGCGGGAAAGTCCACAAAAGGAGATTCAGCCCGCGCCACAGCGCTGCCGGCGGCCGATACGGCTTGAAGACCTCGCGGACAAAGAGCAGGCAGGTGAAGTTGATGGCCAAATAGAGGATGGCACCCAGCCGATCGACGGCCTGCGGAAGACCGGACGGCCCAAAGGGCGCCAAGTAGCCGGTAACGGTGATGCCGAACAGCGTATATGCTGCCTGGTGCGCGGCAAACAGGCCCGCCACCGGCTCGCCGTCCAGCAGGTAGCTGTGGATCGCCCAGATGAGCAAAAAGAGCATCGATGTTACGAAAAACACCGCCACCAGGTCACGCCCGTGGTCCTTACGATCTGCATCTCGAGGCTCCAGGGCCTGCACGCTCAACGTGAAGGTGCTCTTGGTCTTGATCCGAAGATAATACGTCGCCTGCGGCGCGGCCACGTTGACTACAAAGCCCAAGGACATGACGGCGCGGTCACGCTGGCAGTAAGGGTAGCAACTACCGGTCACGCGCGTCTTCCAGCGCATCGGATCGCCCGCATCGGCTTCATAGAGGCGCACCTCGTTGAGATAAGGCGGCAGAATGAAGAGCACGACTTCATGGCCGTGCACCGGCGCGCGAACTTTCAGGCGCATCCAGTACACGGAATCGGTCACGCCAGCGTTGAAGGTCGGTCGGGCCGGATTTCCCTCCCGGCGCGCCACATCCGCGATGGTGAGCGTGCCGGACGCATCTTTGATTGCGCTACGCGAGACGATCAGATCCTCGGATGCGGCTGGCAGCGCCAGAACGCATCCGATGGCCAGCGCGAGTGTAGTCAAGAAGGGCTTCACCGACTTTTCTATCGGCTATTCCACCGCAATCCTTTAGGATTCCTGGCGGCTCTGTTATCCAACGTCTAGCTATCCTTGTTCAGCATCAAAGACCCTGCGCCGTGCCGGTATGATGCGCTTTAGAAGTGTCTCGCTGGGTGGAAGGCGAGAAGGATAAGGATCGTGAAGCGCGCAATCTTTGTGGATGACGAACAACGAGTCCTGGATGGACTCCGCGGAATGTTATATCCGATGCGCAACGAGTGGCGCATGATGTTCGTCACCAGCGGCCGGGAAGCACTCGACCACCTGTCATCCGCGGAATACGACGTCCTGGTGACCGACCTGCGAATGCCGGAAATGAGCGGCGCTGAGCTGCTTTCGAGAGTGGTCGAAAGCTATCCTCAGATCGTGCGATTGGTGCTATCGGCGACTGCCGATCAGGAAACGATGGGCCCTTCCACCGCGCTCGCGCACCAGTACATCGTGAAACCTTGCGATGCCGCCGCCCTGCGGGCCACGGTCGAGCGAGCCTTCAGTCTGCGCGCGATGCTGGTGGACCCGCGGCTGCGGCACCTGATCTCGAGCATCCATAACCTGCCCAGCGTCCCGGCGGTATACGCAAGACTGGCGGAAGCTTTGCAGGCGCCGGAGACTTCGTTGCAGGACGTCGGCCGGTTGATCGGCCAGGACATGAGCATGACGGCCAAGGTGCTGCAGTTGGTGAACTCGGCGTACTTCAGCATCAGGAGACAGATCACGGACCCGGGGGAAGCCGTCATCTACCTGGGGACTGAAACCGTGCGGGAGTTAGTCCTGGTGGTTTCAGCTTTTTCTGCATTTAAGTTGAAGTCCGTACGCCATTTTTCCATTGAGGCGCTCCAGGATCACAGCCTGAAGGTCGGAATTGTGGCGCGTGCCATAGCCGGATCGATGCACCTGCCTAAGGCAGCTATCGAGCAAGCGTATGTCGGAGGCTTGCTGCACGCCGTAGGAAAGCTGGTTTTGGCCAGCCAGTACGGCGAACGGTACGATCGGGCGATCAAGCGGGTCAAAGACGAGGGAGTCCCGGAACGGATGGCCGAAGTGGATGCTTTCGGCACCACGCATGCCGAGGTTGGAGCGTACTTGCTGTGGCTGTGGGCCGTGCCCGCTCCGATCACCGAGGTCGTGCTGCGGCATCATGAGCTTCCCGTGGACTCGGCGGAGGCTTATACCCCCAAGGCGGCAGTGTATCTCGCCGATGGCTTGGTGAATGGCGGTGAAGAGCACGAACGTTGCTCGGAATACGTCAAATTCTTAGGGCTTGACGGTGAACTGGAGGAGTGGGAGCAGCTCTATCAGGGTTAGTAAGTAGATATAATCGCGGTTCACACATATGGACCGCATCATCGATCGCCGAACGTTCGTAACGGCTGCGGGAGCCATGCTCTGCGTGCCGCGAGCTTTGGCCGCCAGCCGGGAAATCGACTGCGACGTTGCCGTGGTCGGTGGCGGGGTGGGCGGATTCGCCGCCGCCCTGGCTGCGCTGCGCAACGGTATGCGCGTGGTCCTCACCGAAGAGACGGACTGGATCGGCGGACAACTGACGGCGCAGGCGGTGCCTCCGGACGAACATCCCTGGATCGAGGAATTCGGCTGCACGGCGAGTTATCGCGCCTATCGCAACGCCGTGCGTGCTTACTATCGCGAGCACTACCCGCTGACCAGCGCGGCGCGTCAACGCGTGGACCTCAATCCGGGCAATGGTTCCGTGTCGCGCCTGACGCACGAATTCAAGGTCTCCGTCGCGGTGCTCGAGGCGATGCTGGCGCCTTACGCCGGCAATGGCCAGTTGACTCTACTCCGAGAGCACATACCCGTCGCGGCCACCACCGCGCACGACCGCGTCACCAGCGTGACGGTCCGGGATCCCCGGCGCGGCGTGGACCGCACCATCACGGCGCGCTATTACCTCGACGCCACGGAGTTGGGCGACCTGCTGCCGATGGCGAACGTGGAGCACGTGACCGGCGCCGAGCCACAAAAAGAGACCGGCGAGATGCACGCAGCCGCCGAGCGGCAACCAGGCAACAGCCAGTCGTTCACCTTCTGTTTCGCCATCGACTATGTGCCTGGTGAGGACCACACCATCGCACGCCCCGCAAGATACAGCGAGTGGAGAGACTACGTTCCCAAGCTGACTCCTCCGTGGACCGGGCGCCTGTTTAGTTGGACTGCCTGCGACCCTCGCACGCTGGCCCCGCGGGAGGCCTATTTCGATCCTCAGCCGAAGGATGCCTCGCGCGCCGGGCTCAATCTCTGGATCTATCGGCGTATTGCGGACCGTGCCAATTTCGTACCGGGCGCCTATTCCAGCAGCATCACGCTGGTGAACTGGCCGCAAAACGATTATTGGCTCGGCGACCTGGTGACCGCCTCGATGGCGGAGCGGCCCGAACTGCTCGCGCGCGCCAAACAATTGAGTCTTGCGTTCCTCTACTGGATGCAGACCGAGGCCGGATGGAAGGGGCTGCGGCTACGCCAGGACATCGTCGATACGGAGGATGGAGTGGCCAAGGCCGCCTACATTCGTGAATCGCGGCGCGTGCTGGCCGAGTTCACCGTGCGCGAAGAACACGTGGGCGCGGAGATGCGGATGAAGGTCACCGGCAAATCGGGGCCGGACTTACAAGCGGCCAACTTCCCGGATTCGGTCGGCGTGGGCTGTTATCGCATCGACCTGCATCCGTCGGCGGGAGGCACGAACTACATCGATGTGGGATCGCTGCCCTTTCAGATTCCCTTGGGCGCGCTGATTCCGCGGCGCATCGAGAATCTGCTCCCGGCGTGCAAGAACATCGGCACCACCCACATTACTAACGGCTGTTACCGCCTGCATCCGGTGGAATGGAACATCGGAGAGGCCGCCGGGGCGCTGGCGGCGTACGCGGTCGCGAACAAACAATCGCCGCGCGCGGTCCGCAACACCGCCCGGCTGCTCGCCGATTTCACGGCCGCGCTGCGGGCACAGGGCTTTGAACTGGAGTGGCCCCGCATCCATCCGGTGTAGGGTTACCAGCCTTTGAAGTGAATCACGAAGTCGGTCTCCATGGTGGCCGGCGCGTACTCACACATAGCGGGATGAAACGTCCATCCGGAAACGATGCGGACCGCCTCATCCGCCAAATCGGGGCGCGCCGTGTCCAGAGCTTTCGTGCCGTATGGCTTGCCATCCTTGCCGATAAATCCGTGTACCCGCACATCGATGAGGTCGTTCGACTGCGTTTTCTGCGGCGGCTGTGGTGTGTTATCCGCGAAAGCACGGTGAAACTCCCCGCACAGGTGATTGATACGGGCGCCTTCGGGGTAATTGAAGTAATCGGCCGGATAGTCGGTGCGTACAACAATCTTCTCATCGATCTCGAACAGCTTGCGATTCCCGGACCACTCTTCAATGTGGCTGGGCAGGAAGCCATTGTTGAAGCTGTAATATCCCGATTGGCGGATCACGTCATCGCCCTGCTGTACTTCCAGCAGCCAGCCTTGCGCGGCATCCACGCAGGCGCGGCCAGGCTGTTGGTGGTCTCCCTTGAGGGTATCGAAGGCGATGCATCGCGCCGGACGGCCCCCGGTTGTCGCATCGTCGATGCGGCGTATGATATCGGCCGTTTCGAACCTGCCGGCATAACGGGGCAGCAATTTCCGCACTGAAGTGAGCGCGGCCGGCTCGCTTTCCTGAGTGCGCGTGGTGGCAAACTCCCGCCCGTTCTGGACGCGCACGTAGTGGTATGCGCCATAACTGTAATCCCAGCGTTTGAGATCGGGCCGGGACACCCCGATCTTCAATTCACCCGTGGTAGTTTCGCCCAGCGACGGGTCCAGCACCCGAAAGGTAAAGTACTCTTCGTTGGCCGGCCAAACGGGCGAGCTCAGCATGGCGGCGCGTTCCATGAGCCGGACGGCTTCAGCACGCAGTTGCGGATCCTCGGGTGGCATGGTCTCTGGGCGCAGCGTGGCCGTTTGCGCACAGAGCATGGGCGTGACTAGCGTGAGAATCGACAGGCAGCGGTAAGTGGCCATGGATCGATTATACGCGCGCGAATTTGATGGTGCTACAGTATGGGTCGGAATGACTTCACGGGAGAGGGTCCTGGCTGCCGTTGCCCATCGCGAGCCGGATCGCGTTCCAATCGACCATGGCTCGATGCGTTCGACCGGGATCATGGCGATCGCTTACAACCACCTGCGTCAGCACCTCGGTATCACCCAAGGCGCGACCTATGTTTACGATCTCATTCAGCAGCTTGCGCAACCCGAGCAATGGTATCTGGACCGCTTTCATGTGGACGCGGTTGATCTTGGGCGTGCTTTCTTCGATGAGGGACATTGCCAGCCCTGGACCTTGCCTGATGGGTCCGCCGCATTGGCTCCGGCGTGGTTTCGTCCGGAATTCCGGGACGGCGATCTGTTGGTTCGCGACGCCGGTGGTACGGTGATCGGCCAGATGCCGGCTGGCTCGCTTTACATCGATCAGTGTTGCTGGCCGCTTTCCGGGTCGCAGGGCCTGGACAATTTCGAGCCACTGGCCGAGAAAATGGACCAGGTAACCTGGTCGGCCCTCGCCGCTCCGCCCTGGGATCGAGCGCTGACCGATGCACGGGCCGACGAGATTGCCGCCGTGGCCCGGCACTTATACGAGAACACGGAATACGCTATCTCTCTTTCCATCGGCGGCAATCTCTTCGAAACCTGCCAGTTTCTGTTTGGTATGGAGAACACTTACCTATATCTGGCCGGGGAGAAGCGCAAGTTGGCGTACTTTCTTGACCGCCTGACGGAACACCATCTGGCCACCTTCGAACGCATCCTGCCCAAGATCCGCGGTTATGTGCAGATCGTGGTGGTGGGCGACGACCTGGGCATGCAGAGTGGTCCGCAAATGTCGCGGCAGACCTATCGCGAATTGTTTCTGCCGCGCCACAAGCGCCTCTATCATTACATCCAGCAGCAGACCGGCGCGCATATCTTCCTGCACTGCTGCGGCGGCGTGTACCCCTTGATCCCGGACCTGATCGAGGCTGGTGTAGAGATCTTGAACCCGGTGCAGACCGGTGCGCGAAACATGGAACCGGAGCGCCTGAAGCGGGAGTTCGGCCGGGACATCACTTTCTGGGGCGGCGGCTGCGATACCCAGAATTTGCTGGCCTCGGGGACACCGCAGCAAGTACGCGATGACGTACGCCGCCGGCTCGAGGTCTTCATGCCTGGCGGCGGCTATGTGTGGAACCAGGTGCACAACGTCCTGGCGGACGTGCCGCCGGCGAATGTCGTGGCGATGTTGGACGCCGCCAGGGAGTTCGGGAAATATTGAAGTCTCTATGGCGCGGCAAAACGCTTCTCATAGGCTTCGAAGCACTCCGGGCACAACACGTGGGTGAAGTCGGCATGCGAGTGCTCCCGGATGTACAGTTCCAACTGCGCCCAGCCGCCGTCGCCCCGCTGGATTTTCTTGCACTGCATGCAGATGGGCAGCATCCCGCGAAGACTCGCCAGTTCTCGATCGCGGGCCTCGTCCAAAGCGCGCTGCGCTTCGATGCGATCGGTCACATCGATGCAACTGCCGATGTAGCCTTGGAACTCATGGTCCGCGCCAAAAAATGCTGAGCCGCGGTCGAGTATCCAACGATAGGCTCCGTCGCGCCGCAACAGCCGGTATTCCATTTCGAAAGGCTCCCGCCGCGCGAATGCCTCCCGATAAGTCGCCAGGCAGCGCTGCAGGTCCTGGGGATGCACGCCCTCGACCCATTGATTTCCGCACTCCTCTTCCATGCGCCGTCCCCGGAATTGGAGCCATCGTTCGTTGAAATAATCGCACTCTGCTGACGTGTTTGCACGCCAGATCATGATGGGCGCCTGCTCCACCAGGATTTGGTACTCAGAGAAGGAAAGTGGCAGGAAGGGCATAGTATTTGCGTAGTCGCAAACTCCCGGTCACAGACGTATGCACCAGCACAGTATATCGGAACACTATGCGGGTTTTTTGCGGGTTCGGTTCAGCGGACCTTGACGTCGGGCTCGACCGACATGCCGGGCCGGAGCAGGTGTTGGGGGTCCTCGCCCTTTTCGAAGACGATCTTGACGGGGATGCGCTGCACTACCTTGACGTAATTTCCGGTGGCATTTTCGGGCGGCAACAGGCTGTAGCGCGACCCCGTGGCTCCGCCAATGTTGAGTACGTGGCCGTTATAAGTGCGGTCGTAAGTATCGACCGAGATCTTTACCGGCTGGCCGGGGCGCATGTACTTCAACTGCGTCTCCTTGAAGTTGGCGGTGACCCAGACGTTCTGGCTATCGAGCGGGACGATGGTCATGAGCTGCTGTCCGGGCGTGACGTTTTGTCCCGGCTGGACTGAGCGCTGGCCGGCGATGCCGCTGACCGGCGCCACGATGGTAGTGTATTGAAGGTTCAACTCGGCCTGCTGCAGGACCGCCTGGGCACGCTGCGTTTCCGCCTGCGCCGCACGGGCGCGGGATTGCTGCACCGAGATCTGCTGCGGCCGGGTGTGCGCGAACTGCAACTGGGCCTGGGCCTGGGCCACCCGGGTGCGGGCTTGCGTGACCGCCTGCTCGCTGGCGGCGGCCGCCGCACGCGCGGATTCGACAGCCGCGGCGGTGGCCTTTTGGCTGTCTACGGCTTGGGTGTACTGCTGCTGCGGAATCTCATCCTTGGCGGCCAGAGGCTTGTAGCGAGTCACGTCATCCTGAGCCTTCAGGTCATTCGCCTCGGCCTGCCGCAGGGCGGCCTGCGCGGCATCGAACTGGTGTTGCGCGGCCGCCAGGCCCGCGTTCGCGTTTTCGATTTCAGCTTGCGCGCTGGAGAGCTGGCTGGAGGTGTTGACCGACGTGATGGGCACGTTGGTGACCAGCGACGCGGCGCTGGCCTGATCATTGGCGAGCGTGGCTTTGGCGTTGGCGATGGCAACTTCAAAATCCTTAGGGTCGAGCTGTGCCAGCACCGTGCCGGCTTTGACGTACTGGTTATCATCCACCGTAACTCGAGTGACGTAACCCGCGACCCGCGAACTTACGGGGTAGATATAGCCGTCGATCTCGGCGTCGTCAGTCGACTCCCAAGCCGCCATATGGCGATAGACGACTATGGATACCGGCACGATCACGGCGAGAATCACCAGGAATACGATGATGCGCCGGAGTCTGTTTCCGCGCGTGGGGCGGTGGCCCGGCCCGATTCCTGTGCCGCGCTTTGGTTGATCCGGCACCGCAGTTTCCCGAGTTTCAGTCACTTGATCTGGCATAGTTATCCCGCACGTTCTTTCTGGAATCTGGCGATCGCGTCGAGAATAATGTCGACGGCCACGTCGTCGCCCATTCCGGAATTGACCATCAAATGGTAGTGATGCCGGCCGGCCCAGTCGGCATCGAAATAGCGCTTGGTGAAGGCGGCGCGGTCGCGGTCCACGGTCTCGGCGAGTTCCATGGCGTCTTTCTCGCTCTCGCCGGTGGCGCGCAAACGGCGCACGCGATCCGCGAAGGGAGCGTAAACGAAAACATGAAACGCATCGGGGCGGTCCCCGAGATAGAACGCGGATCCGCGCCCGACGATTACGCAATTGCCCGTGCCGGCCAGCTCCGGCAGTAGCTTGCGCACCACCACGCGGACACACTCGGTGTCCACCATCTTTAAGCGGGGCGCGTTCAGGCTGCCTTCAAAACTGCCGCGCATAAAAGCTTTGAACAGGCGATAGTAAGCTGCGTCGCTGCGTTCTTCGTGCTCCTCGACGACGCGGCAGTCGCAATCGAGGCGGCGCGCGATCTCCTCAGTCAGCGCGTGATCCCACAGCTTCCAGCCCAGGCGAGACGCGAGCTTGCCGGCGACGGCACCGCCGCCCGCGCCGTATTCGCGCTCTACGGTAATGACACGGATGGCCATAAATTCCTTATACACTTCCTGGGGCGGCGTGGGAGACGCGCCCTGCTGGCCGGGCACTCACCCAACGGCCACTTCTCCCCCCGCGCCCGGCTCATTTTTCCGCAAGGCGAAAGACAGCAGGAACATGATTCCAGCTCCTATGCAGAGTACCCAGAACGTATCGATATAGGCGAGCGTGGTGGCTTGGCCGACCAGGAGCCGGTAGAGGCGGGCGTAAGCCTGATCGGCGGCTCGCGAGCTGCTCAGGCCGCCGGCCACCAGACGGGCCGACAGCATCTTGACTGCGCGTACGAATAAGGGCTGGGTGGGGGTTACGTGCGCGGACAGATATAGCTGGTGGACTTGCGCGCGCCGCGCCAGGAGCGTCGTCACCATGGACGTGCCGATGCTCGAGCCGATGTTCCGCATAAAATTGACCAGGCCGGCCACGCTGTTGCTCTTCTCGGGCGGCATGCCGACGTAGGAAGCCAGGTTGATGGGGACGAACAGGAACCCAAGTCCGAAAACCTGCACCAGGCGCAGCCAACTGGCCGAACTGAAGCTAATGTCCAGATCCAGGTGCTGCGTGGAGTAATACATGGCCAGCGACAACGTGAGCCAGCCGAACGCGATGAGATAGCGGGCCTGCACGCGGGAAGCTAGCGCGCCCGCGACGGGCATGAGAAACAGGAGTAGCAGACCGCCGCCGGAGAGCACCAGACCCGCCGATTCGGCCGTGTAACCGAGCAGCGTCTGCAGGAACAGCGGCATCATCACGAGGCTCGAGAACAGCATGATGCCCAGGGTGAACATCATGAAATTGGCGCCCAGGAAATTCACGTTCTTGAAGAGATGGACGTCCACAATGGGCGCTTTTTGGAACCACTCCCAGACGACGAGTGACACCAGGCCCACGGCTGCCAGAACCGCCAGCGTGAGGATGAAATGCGATCCGAACCAGTCGTCTTCCTGCCCCTTATCGAGCATGACCTGCAGGGCCCCGACACCGAGAGTCAGCAGGCCGACGCCGATGTAGTCCATCTTGATTCCGGCGCCGGTTCTGCGTTTTACCCAAGGCGGGTCCTCGACCAGACGAAAAACCAGCAGCAGCGCGAGCATCCCTACGGGAACGTTGATGAAGAAGATCCAGCGCCACGTGTAGTTGTCGGTGATCCAACCGCCCAGCGTCGGGCCGATGGTGGGCGCGATGATGGTGGTGATACCGTAGAGCGCGAATGCCAAGCCGCGCTTCTGAGGCGGGAAGGTATCCGCCAGGATGGCTTGCGCCATAGGCTGGAGACCGCCGCCGCCGGCGCCCTGCAGGACACGGAATAGAATGATGGCGGCCAGACTGGGCGCGAACCCGCACAGCACCGAGCTGATGGTGAAGATGGTCAGGCACATCATGAAGAATCGCTTGCGCCCGAAAACGCCGGCGAACCATCCGCTGATGGGGAGCACGATGGCGTTCGAAACGAGGTAGGAGGTCAGGACCCAGGTGCTTTCGTCGTTGCTGGCGCCGAGACTGCCGGCCATATAGGGGAGGGCCACGTTGGCGATGCTGGTGTCGAGCACCTCCATGAAAGCCGCCAGCGCTACCACCACGCCGATCAGCCATGGGTTGAAGGCCGGCACCCAGGGTTCAGTGGGTTGAGCGGGCGGGCGGCTAGTTTCGGTGCGATCCACGGGATCGCCAGGATGCACTTCTCCCCTCTCGGCCATAAATAGAACGTCTCGTGGTCACCGGCGTTAACCCGCCACGCACCGCACTTTTAACTTTCGATTCTATTTGGCCCCGAAAGGATTCATCAGCCGCTGCGCATATGCCGCCTATACAGCTTGGCGAATTGCCTGTCCCAGCCGGCGCTTGGCGCGATAATGGGTGGACTTCGCGGCGGGCCCGGAAATAGCCAGCTTGGCGGCCACCTCGCCGACCGTCAGACCGTTGAAGTCCACCAGCCGAATCACAATGCGGTCCCGCTCGCCCAAGGCCGCCATACCCGCGTGGACGCGGTCCGCTTTCTCGCGTTGTTCATACTGCGCGAGCGGGCCGAAACCGGTGCTCGGCGGTTCCAGGTGCGGGAACTCATCGAGGGAAACATCCTGGTGTGAGCGGCGGAGGAAAAGCCGCAATTCGTTGAAAGCGATCGACCATAGCCAGCTTTTGAACTTCGCTTGATCGCGCAGTTGATCGCGCCGTGCGAACGCCATTAGTAACGCCTGTTGCAGAATGTCTTCCGCGTGATCCGAGTCTCTCAGCCTCCTCTTGAGGAGGTTTCTCAGCGATGGTAAAGTCGGCACAAGTAAGCTGGTAAACGTCTCTTTGGACATAGCTCGTTCTCCCTCCATTACCGTGCTGATCTCAATCGTGCAACTCAACGGCCACGCTGCGTAAGCTAGCTAACGCAAACGGTCTGAGGCACTTACAGGTGAGCGGAGAGATTATCCTGTCGGCATTTGAGTCGAATCCGTCACGCAAATGCCGAAGTGCCGTCACAGCGCATTCACGCTGAACTGCAGACGATTACGCTGTTAGGCAGGCGGGCGAACCTGTGGTCTCGACCGCCAGGTCTCTTGCCACTTCGGCTGCGATCTCGAATGACCGTAATCGGGCGGCGTGGTCATAAAGGTCCGAAGTAAAAATGAATTCGTCGGCCTGCGTCTGCCGCCAGAGTTGCGTAAGCCTTCGCCGGACAGTCTCCGGTCCACCGATCGCCGCAACCTTCATCCTGGATTCGACTGCCATACGCTCCGGCTCGCTCCACAGCCCGTACATGCTGTCGACCGGCGGCGGCACAAAGAGCGCGTGACCGCGAATGAGGTTCAGACCGCGCTGCAGGGCCGAAGTCGCCAGGCACCGTGCTTCGTCATCCGTTTCCGCCGCGGCCAACGGCACGCCCACCATCGCATAGGGGCGGTCGAGATGCGGCGATGGCTTGAATGTCGCGCGATAGAGTGCGAGCGCCTCCATGAGCATCGCCGGGGCAAAGTGGCTGGCGAACGCGAAGGGCAGCCCCAACGCGGCCGCCAGTTGTGCGCTATAGGTGCTCGATCCCAACAGCCAAACCGGCACGTTCGTGCCCGCGCCGGGATAGGCGATCAGCCGCTGTCCCGGATTGGCTGGCGCGAGATAGGCCAACAGCTCGCTGACCTGCCCGGGGAAATCCTCCTCCGCCGTGTTGTAGCCGAGTGCCATGGAAGCTACCCGGTCCGATCCGGGTGCGCGCCCGATGCCAAGATCGATTCGCCCGGGATACAACGTTGCGAGCGTCCCGAATTGCTCCGCAATCACCAGTGCCGCATGATTCGGCAACATTACGCCACCCGAACCCACCCGGAGGCGCGAAGTGGCGCCTGCGACGTGGCCGATCAGTACCGCAGTCGCGGCGCTGCCGATGCCCGGCATGTTGTGATGCTCAGCCAGCCAAAAACGCGTGTAGCCCCATCGCTCGGCGTGGATCGCCAGGTCGACCGTATTGCGGAAAGCTTCGGCGATGGTACCGTTCAGGCGGACGGGCGCCAGATCGAGAACCGATATGCGTGCACGAGCGGTGGACATATCCTGTAGGATGATTGAACCGGGCGTGGCGGTGCGCAATGCTAACGACCGGCCGCGCCGCGCGTCCGTGAGTCAAGGAGATTTATGTCATATCGTTGGTTGATCCTGCTGGCGATGCCCCTACTTGCATCCGCCGCAGACATTTCGGGCGATTGGGAATTCACCATCCTGAGATTTGGCGATCACACTTATGTCCGCGCCAACTTCAAACAGGAAGGCGAGAAATTAAGCGGCACGGCGAACGAGTTGAGGCTCGCCGGCACGGTGATAGGGGACACGGTAGATTTCTCCGCGACGCGTCCGGGCGGCGAGTCATTCGGCACATTTCACGGCACATTACAAAGTGGCGCTTTTTCGGGCGACGCGCTCTGGTTCGGGAAGGAGAAGGTGACCTGGAGCGCGAAGCGTCCGGCCGCGCGGCCCGACTCGCCCACCCTACACAATTTCGAGCCTACGCAATTCTACCGGACGTTTTCGGGGGACATCCCGCCCGTGATGCATATCTCGCCCGGCGACACGGTGCGCACATGGACGGTGGATGCCGGCGGCAGTGACAAGAACGGCGTGCGGCACTCACTCGGCGGCAATCCCGAAACCGGGCCGTTCTACATCGAGGGCGCCTTTCCGGGGGACACGTTGGTCATCCATTTGAATAAGGTGCGCCTGAACCGGGACAGCGCGGAGAGCGGCGGCGAAATCTCTTACAACGCAGTAACGCCCGACTACGTACACGATGCCAAGTACGACGAGAAATTCGACTCGGAATGGAAGCTCGACCGCGAACACGGTGTAGCTATGCTGGCCAGGCCCACAGAGAGGCTGAAGAACTATACCATCAAGCTGCAGCCGATGCTGGGCTGCATGGCTGTGGCTCCGCCTGCAGGGCAAGCCTTCCGGACCGGATATCTGGGCAGCTTCGGTGGGAACATGGATTACAACCAGATCCGCGAGGGCGTGACTCTTTACCTCCCCGTGTATCAACCCGGGGCGCTGTTCTTCCTGGGCGACGGCCACGCCGCCGAAGGCGACGGCGAGTTGACCGGCGACGCACTCGAGACTTCCATGGACGTCGAGTTCTCGGTCGACCTCATTAGCGGCTACTCGACTGACGGTCCGCGCGCGGAAAATACCGATTACCTGATGTCGATGGGTATCGCCGGCTCGTTGAACGAAGCAATGCAGGAAGCCACCGCGCAACTGGCCAACTGGCTGGAGCATGACTACAAGCTCACTTCCAACGAATCGGCGATCGTTCTGGGCTCGGCGATGCGATACGACATTGCCGAAGTGGTCGACCCGCGGTATCACATTGTCGCCAAGGTGCCCAAGAGTGTGCTCGCCGCGCTGAAGCCGGTGAACTAAAGCAAGTGGACGGCGCGCCGATTGGTACGATGGCACAATGAAGCCGTTTCTCTGTTCAGTAGCCATTCTGAACGCGATCTGCGCCGTCACCTTCGCACAGAGTGTCCCGCCGGCCGAGCGCCCCCCGGCAGTGCCCCTGATTGCTCACGATCCATACTTCAGCATCTGGTCGATGGCTGACAGGTTGACGGATCAGGACACCAGACACTGGACTGGCGCGGAGCAGCCCTTAACCGGACTGGTGCGGATCGACGGCGCGGACTATCGATACATGGGAGCACGGCCGCACCATGTGCCCGCCATGCGACAGGTCTCCATGACGGTGCGGCCGACGCACACCGTCTATACGTTCGGAGCGGCCGGCATCCGGCTGGTGCTCACCTTCTTTTCGCCGGCATTTCCAGACGACCTCGACTTACTGTCCCGCCCCGTCGCTTACATTACTTGGGAAATCACTTCGACGGATGGCCGCACTCATGACGTGGCAGTCTATCTGGATGCCGACCCGGTCCTGGCCGTCGATAACGGCCACCAGGAGGTCGTCTGGAGCCGCGCGCACGCCGGCTCGCTCACGGTTTTGAGCACCGGTTCGCGGGACCAGCGGGTGTTAGAGCGTTATGGCGATAACGTACGAATCGACTGGGGCTATTTGCATCTGGCGGTACCCGATGGCTTCGAGACGGCCATGGCGGGCGCGGATGACACGATGGAGTCGTTCCTGCGCGGCGGCGGGCTGCCCGCCTCCGACCTATTGGAGATGCCGGCGCCGGCTGGATCGGGCAAAGCGGCGCATCTGGCCGTGGCATTTCACACTTCCGCGAGCGGATCCGAAACGGTGAGGCGCCACGCGCTGCTGTCTTACACCGAACAATTCAACATCGAGTATATGCATCGCAGGTTGCGGCCCTACTGGCAGCGGAACGGGCAGACATCCGCGGAGATGCTGGCCGCCGCGGAGCAGCAGTATGCCGCTCTCGAGTCGCGCGGCCGGCGCTTCGACGAAGAACTGACTCAGGATCTGGAACAGGCCGGCGGCCAGCCTTACGCGCAATTGGCCGCGCTGGCGTACCGGCAGACCCTGGCGGCCCATGGGCTCGCCGCTGATCTGGATGGCGCACCCATGTTATTCCCCAAGGAGAACTTCAGTAACGGCTGTATCTCCACGGTGGATGTGCTTTATCCTTCCGCTCCGTTCTTCCTTTTCTTCAATCCGGCATTGCTCGAAGCGCAATTGAAGCCGGTGCTCGAGTATGCCGCCCTGGCGCGCTGGAAATGGTCCTTCGCGCCGCACGATCTGGGCACGTATCCTTTGGCGAACGGGCAAGTCTATGGCGGCGGTGAACGCACCGAAGAAGATCAGATGCCGGTAGAAGAAAGCGGGAACATGCTGATCCTGCTCGACGCGCTGGGACGGGGCGAGTCCGACTGGCACGTGGCGCGCGAGTACTGGCCGCAACTGACTAAGTGGGCCGAGTATCTAGAAACCAAGGGCTTGGATCCGGAAAACCAACTGAGTACCGACGACTTTGCCGGGCACCTGGCGCACAACGCGAATCTGTCGATAAAAGCCATTGAAGGTCTGGCCGCTTACGCGGATATGGCGCGCGCCCTGGATAAGACGGAACTGGCCGCGCGCTACTCCCGGACCGCTAAAGAAATGGCGGCTAAGTGGGAGCAGATAGCCATCGACGGCGATCATTATAAGTTGGCATTTGATAAGCCGGGCACTTGGAGTCAGAAGTATAACCTGGTGTGGGACCGGTTACTCGGTCTGAAGTTATTTTCCACCAAGGTGCGGCAAACCGAGCTCGCATTTTACCTGAGGCATTTGAATCCATACGGACTGCCGCTGGACAATCGGGCGGACTATACGAAGCTTGACTGGGAAGTGTGGACGGCGACGCTCGCGGAGAGTCCCGAACAGTTCAATGCGTTGGTGGCGCCCGTGGCGAAATGGGTGAATGAGACACCGTCGCGTGTGCCATTGACAGACTGGTACGACACCAAGACCGGCAAACAGGAAGGTTTCCAGGCGCGGTCCGTGGTCGGGGGAGTCTTTATCAAGATCCTGGCGAACGAACAATTGACCAGGAAGTGGCGCGATCGCGCGCGGCCTGCGGCACTTACTCATGCGCCGCCCACGCCGGCTTTCTAGTTTAGCGGCGAGGCTCCCGCCTCGCCGGGCGGACTGGGAGGCCGCCGCAGGCCGAGGGCCTGCCCCACAGACAACTAGGCTGCCGGATGAATTGAAACGCCAGATGACGGCCGAGGCGCCAGTGTCACCCGGTTTCGCCCGCATCGTTTTGACTCATAGAGCGCGGCATCCGCGGCTGCGATCAACTCCCTCATCGTCAGACTACCGGCTCGTGTAGCAGACACTCCAAAACTACAGGTCACCGCCAGGCCATCGAGGTGCATAGCGCGGCCGGTGGTCTCTACCCGAAGGCGAAGATCCTCCGCCCGCATTCCGGCTTCCTCCAGGTCACATCCATCCAGTATCACGAGCAGTTCCTCACCACCATACCTGCCGACCGCATCCGACGCGCGAATCCCGGACAAAAAGCAGTCCGCGATTTCACTCAGCACCAGGTCGCCGGTCTGATGGCCGAACCGGTCATTGATCGCCTTGAAGTGATCCACGTCCGCCATCACAATCGCGAGCGGTTGCGCCTCGCTATTTGTGCAATCTGTTCGGGCCTCGAGCAGTTCGAATAGCGCTCTCCTGTTCAGAGTCTTGGTTAACGGATCAAATATGGCCTGCTGCCGGAGCGCCTCACGGGTATCAATCAGTTGCTGGCGTTCCATCGTGAGTTCGCGGGTGCGGGCCTGCACGGCCAACTCCAGATGCCTCTGCTGTGCAAGGAGGTTTCGAATTCTCCACATCCAGACCGCCCGTGCGATGGCAAGAGCTGCCCGCGATGGAGAGCAGGTGAAAGATAGTGCTTCGCCACCAAGGAGTAGCCACCACGAACTGCACGCGCGCAGCCTGCGGACTTGCCGGACCTTCCATCCGCTTGACGCGCAGTTCCAAACTGTACGAGCCGGGCGCCAAATTGATAAACTGCACGTCAGCATCGTTTGCCGTGGTCCAGCTGTTGTTTAGTCCCAGCAGACGGTACTCGAACTTCAGCCCGTATTCGCTCGCCAATGGCAACGCCGAGAAACGGATCCTGACGTCGCGCCGGTGATAGGGCACCGCGATGGGACCCGATAGTTTCTGCTCCTGGCCGGCTATCTCCAGTCCAGCCACAATGGGGACGGGGCTCGGACTCGATGCAGACTGGCGATCGGGCTGAAAATGGGATACACCGCGGCCCGTGCCGATCCATAGGCTGCCGCGAGAGTCTACGGTCAAAGCGGAGGTGTTGATGTCGTTCCAGATCAGACCCTCGTTCATGCCATAGTGCCGCCAGGACCCGTGCTCCCGCACTTCAATGCCGCAATCGGTGGCCACGAAGATCCGGCCGCGGGAATCCGATGCCAGGGCGTAAACCAAATTGGACGGCAGGCCGGCGGTGAGATCGAACCGTTGCACGGCCGCCTGCGCAGTAAACAGGCCGGATACCGTCCAGACTCCCAGATTGTCCATAAAGGACACCCAGGCATTTCCATCCCGGTCCACCATCAAGCGATCGATTGGGCGGTCCGGCAGAAGTTTGCCGGTCAACGCTTGTCTCCAGCCATTCTGTGTTCGACGCCAAAATGCTCCGCGCACTGCGATCACGATCTCGCCGCGGCTGTCCAATGCAATTCTGGGAATGTCCGACAGCGGTGTTCCGGAAGGAAGTGAAACCTGGGCAAAATGGACGGCGCCTTGGGTGAGTTTGGCGGAGAACAGTCCCACGTTGCTGCCCACCCAGAGGGTCCTCGCAGCATCCAACAGCACCGTCTCAATCTGGCGGGACGGGATTCCAGCGTCCGCCCCATAATGTTGACAAGTGGATGAGTCGGTCCGGCACCGAAACAGGCCCTGCCGATTAGTTCCGACCCAAATCCAGTTGCGCGGCTCGGCAGCCAGCGCGTGAACCGGCGATCTTATATCAAAGCGCGGCGTGGGACGTGCGCGAGTGACCGGATAGGTTGGCAGAAGTTGCAGCACGCCGTTATTCGCACCGAGCCAGATTCGCCCTTTCGCATCCTCGGCAATGCTCCAGATGGCATCGTCAGCCATCCAATCCGGCGCCGTCCACGCCTCCCATGCGCCAAAGCCCAACCAGTGGGCGACGCCGGCGCCGCTAAGACCTATCCACGGCGAGCCATCCCTGTCAAACACTACCGAAGACACCGAGTCCATCAGCAGCCCGTTACGGCGGCCGGTCATTTGCCATCCGCCGGAAGCGCGCCGCGCCAGTCCGAAAATCGTAGGCACGAGGATCTCGCCGCCGGGGTCCGTTGCGAGAGCGGGTACCTCCGCATTCGGCAAGCCCGCGTCTGCCGGTTCAAGACGGTGGCCGCCCGCGCGCAGACGGAGTAGCCGGCTCATGCTGCGCAACCAGACCGTTCCATGCCCGTCCACCAGAACCGTGGCCCAACTGTCTGGTGGAATTCGAAAGGTGGAGAGTCTGCGAAACGGCGCCGGGCTCCAATGCGAGATCGTTTCCGCACCGGCGATCCACAGCGAGCCAGCTTTATCGAATGCCACGCCGGCATAGGACGCCTTTGCCGAATTGTCCATCAGGATGGCCCGCAATGCATCGGAATGCGCCCCTGCCGCTAGTACCCGAAACAGGCCGCTCGGCGAAGCGACCCACAAATCGCCGCCGGGGCCAATCGCAAGAGCACCCGGAGAATCCAATTGGATCTCTCGGTCAAATGTGACCCGGCGAAAGTGCGCATCCCGCCAAAGCCACACCTCCGACTCAGTGCCCACCCACATGGAACCATCCCTTGCCGGGGCGAGTGAAACCACGCGGTCGCCCGTGAGGCCATACTCCGCGCCAAAGCGCTGGAATTTCGTGCCGTTAAAACGATAGAGGCCGTTGAGTGTCCCGACCCAGAGGAAACCTCTCGCGCCGTAGGCCAGGCAGGAGATCGCGAGATTTCCTAAACCTCTGCTTAAACCGTATGTTGTGAAACGGTAAGTCTGTGATTCTGCTAGGAATGCAGACGCCAGGTAGAGGACGAGGAAGCTAGCCCAGAAGCGGCCTTTTCCGACAAATCGCGGAGTCCTCACATGACCGTAATCGGCGGATCCCGTGGCTTTCTTTAATACTTCCCGGAATGAACCTTAGTAGACTACCAGTGCCAGGATGGGGTCCGCTTGGCGGGTTTTCTTTCCGGTTTGCGTATTACAACTGGAGGCTGAAACAGCGGGCCAATGCACATCCCGCTGCGCGGCCCTACAATGTCACGAAAAGAGGAGATATACGATGCTTGCATTTCGCACAATTTTGAATTCTACATGCCGCTACATACGGCCGGCAGCCATGGTAGTGTTGATGGCAGTGGCAGTGACAATTGCCAACGCACAAACGCCGCCTTACGCGGAGTTTCAGTACTCCACCCTGACCGCATCCGGCAACACGGTTACTGCCAGTTGGGTACCGGTAGTAACTTCTTCCGGGACCAGTTATGTGAACGTGGTTATCCAGTTCGATGTAGCTGGCGACGGCACTCTGACCATTGCGCCAGGTTACCCACAGATTGTTCCGTCTCCCATCATCCTGGTTTCCAATTTCATGGCCGGTAACTACACGGGGCCCGCCGGAGATGCGGAATATTACATCGCTGTGGCCGGTCCTGGCGTTACGGTTGGCGGGGCCACGGCGTGGTCCCTTGCCACTACCGCCGGGGCCAGTTGCGCGACGACTCCCACTACGGCGAGCTGGTATGTGTTCACTGGACCGATGACCAAGAATCCGCTTTACGCGCGACTTAAAGCCGCGGGAATTACGCAGCAGACTTACGCTTCGTACGGTGGCTGGGGCACTACCGGAGCGCAATCCTGTGACGCCGGCACTGCCTGGGGAACGAACACGCTCATCGGACTTTCGCAAGCCGGCGGCGACTTTACCATTTCCAGCTTCACGGCCAGCGGTGTCGACAAGAATTTGCCGGTCAGCACCATCAACTATATAAAGAATCAGTAGAGTTGGAGTAGAAGCTCAGCGCATTGTCCCCCTGCCGCACCACGCGCGAGCGCTGCAGGGGGCCGTGCGCATCGCCTGGATCGAAGCGCACGGAATGCTGGGCGATCACCAGCGGCGCGTGCGCTTCGGCCAACGCCAAGGCGTATTGCGCTTCCAAGTCGTATGGCGGATCGAGGAAGACGATATCGGCCTGCTGCCGGCCGAGCGAGGCGAGTACCTTACCGACCACCACGCTTGCATGCTCGATGATTCCCAGTGAGTGCAGGTTCTCGCGAATCACGTCGGCCGCCGCCCGGCTGCGCTCGAGAAAAATGCATCGCGCCGCGCCGCGGCTGAGCGCCTCGATGCCCACGGCGCCTGTGCCTGCGTATGCATCCACGAAGACGGCGCCCGCGATCCGCGGCGCCAGGATATTAAACAGCGTCTCGCGCAGCCGGTCGGGCGTCGGCCGCGTTTCCAGACCCGGCAGCGTCTTCAGCCGCCGCGAACGGAACTCACCTCCGATCACCCGCATCAGCCGACCGTCACCAGCCCGTAGCGCCGCTGCCAATGATCGCGAATGTAAGCCACAGCCAACCGAAGCTCCTCTTCCGACGGCGGCCGGCTCACAAAATCCACAGCCTCGCGCCGCGCGGCTTCCAGAATTTCTTTGTCGCGCAGAATGTTCGCCACGCGCAGCGACGGCAGGCCGGATTGTTTCGTGCCAAAGAACTCGCCCGGGCCGCGGAGCCTCAGGTCCATTTCCGCGATCTCAAATCCGTCATTCGAACCCACCAACGCGGCGATGCGTTCTTTCGCCGTTTCATTCATGCGCTCGGTGATCAGGATGCAATAGCTCTGCGCCGCGCCGCGTCCCACGCGCCCGCGAAGCTGGTGCAACTGCGCCAGTCCGAACCGCTCGGCCTGCTCGATCACCATTACCGTGGCATTCGGCACATCCACGCCGACCTCGATCACGGTGGTCGAAACCAGAATCTTGATTTCGCCTGCCTTGAAGCGCGCCATGGCGGACTCTTTCGCGTCCGTCGGAAGCCGTCCGTGCATCAGGCCCACCGCGATTCCCGGAAACACCTCCTGCGACAAATGTTCGTACATTTTTTCGGCGGCTTTCATGGCGCTGGTTTCGGATTCCTCGATCACCGGATAAACCACGTACGCCTGCCGCCCTTCGTCGACTTGCTTCTTCAAAAAGCTGTAGATGCGCTCGGCGTGATCGGCGGTGACGTGCTTCGTCACGATCGGCTTGCGCCCCGGCGGCAGTTCGTCGATTACCGAAACATCCAGGTCGCCATAGAGCGTCAGGGCCAGCGTGCGCGGAATTGGCGTCGCGGTCATCACCAGCACGTCCGGATGCACGCCTTTGCGCAACAACTCGAAGCGCTGCATTACGCCGAAGCGATGCTGCTCGTCCACGATTGCCAGGCCCAGTTTCGTGAACTCCACATCTTTTTCGATCAGCGCATGCGTGCCGATCGCCACGTGCGCCAACCCCTCCGCGATCAGCTTCTTCAGTTGTCCCTTCTCGCGGCTGGTGAACGATCCGGTCAACTGCAACACCACGTAGCCCAGGGGCGCCAGCAATTGCTTGAAATAGAAAAAATGCTGCGCGGCCAGGATCTCCGTGGGCGCCAGCACCGCCACCTGGTAACCGTTTTCGATCGCGATCACCGCGGCCTCCGCCGCCACAATGGTCTTGCCGCTGCCCACATCGCCCTGCAGCAGACGGTTCATGGGACGCGGCGCTTTCATATCCTGCGCGATCTCGCCGAGCACGCGCTTCTGCGCGCCCGTGGGCTTGAACGGCAGCATGGCCTTCACTTTCTCGCGCACCTGTTCCGTCAGTTCGAACGAGATGCCCGGCATGGTGCGCGCCTTGCTGCGTTTGAGCGCCACGCCGCATTCGAGCCAAAAGAACTCTTCGAAGATCAGCCGGAATTGGGCCTGCGAGCGGAAGGCGTTCAGCAGCCGGATATCGGTCTCCTGCGGCGGAAAATGCGTCTCGCGGATAGCGGTCCAGCGGTCCGGCAGCTTCAAGCGCTGCCGGATTTCTTCCGGCAGCCGATCCTCCACCGGTGCTAGCTCCTGCAACACGCGATGGGCCAGCGTGCGCAACACGCGCGTGGTAATCTTCGAGACGGCTTCATACACCGGCACCACGCGGCCCAGGTGCAGTGCGGCTTCCGCAGCTTCGTCGTCCTCCGAAAGAACCTCGAATTCCGGATGCAGCATGGTGAGCTGACCGGCGTAGCTGTCGAATTCCACTTTGCCGAACAAAGCGACGCGCTGCCCCGGCGCCAGCACGTTGGCGAGATATCCGCCGTGAAACCATTTGCCCATCAGGACGCCGCGCGAACGATCGGTGAACGAGGCTTCAAACAATCCCAGGTTGCGGCGTTTGAATCCCGACAGGCTGGCCGACCGCACCTCCGCAATCACCGTGGCCATTTCGCCGGGCGCCAGCTCATTCACCGCCTTGACGTTGCTGCGGTCCTCGTAGCGGAACGGCACGTACGCCAGCAGGTCTTCCACAGTGACCAAACCCTTGGCTTCCAGCATGGCCGCGCGCGCCGGCCCGACGCCTTTCACGTAATTGAGCGGAGTTGCGAAATCCATTCCCACCACAGTGTACAATGCCGGAAGTGAAGCTTACCGCCATCGTATTTCTATGCGCCCTGCCGGCCGCGGCTGCCAACCTGCGGATCGGCATCGTCGGGACCGACACGTCGCACGCCACCGCCTTCGCCGACATCATCAACGACGAGTCATCGCCCGATCACGTGCCGGGCGGCCAAGTCGTGGCTGCGTTCAAGGGCGGCAGTGCCGATATCGAATCGAGCGCCACGCGCGTCGGCAAATACGCCGAAGAGCTGCGCACGAAGTGGCACGTGCAGTTCTACGGCAGCATTCCCGAGTTGTGCCGCCATGTGGATGCCGTGCTGCTCGAAAGCGTGGACGGCCGCCTGCACCTGGAGCAAGCCCGCCCGGTATTTGCCGCGCACAAGCCTGTGTTTATCGACAAGCCGCTGGCCGCCACCTTCGCCGACGTGCGGGAAATCGACCGCCTGGCGCATGCGGCGGGCGTGCCGTGGTTCAGCTCTTCGAGCTTGCGCTATGGCGAAATCGCGGAGACCATGAAGTTCAAAGATGCTACCGGCGTCGCGACCTGGGGCCCGGGGCCGCTCGAGCCGCATCACCAAGTCGAACTCGCCTGGTACGCCATCCATCCCATCGAACTGCTCTATACACTGATGGGGCCGGGCTGCGAAGAGGTCACGCGCACGTTCACGCCGGATGCCGACGTGATCGTGGGCCGCTGGAAAGACGGCCGCATCGGCACGGTGCGCGCGCTGCGCCCGTATAGCGATTACGGCGCCGTGGTGTACCGCCCGAAACAAATTATGGAAAGTCCGTCGCGGCCGTCCGGCAGCTATCGCCCGCTGGTCGTCGAGATCATGAAGTTCTTCGAGACCGGACAGCCGCCGGTACCCAACCAGGAGACGGTTGAGATCTACGCCTTCATGGACGCCGCCCAGCGCAGCAAGGATGAAGGCGGACGCCCGATGCGGTTACCATAGAAGACTACGCTCATGTCAAATCTGCTGGAGGGCAAACTGGCCCTCATCCTTGGAATCGCGAACAAATGGAGCCTGGCCTATGCCATCGCGCAGGCCTTCTGGCGGGAGGGCGCCACACTCGCGCTCACCTATTTAGGCGACCGCCAGAAGGTGGCCATCGAAGAGCTGTCGCAAGGCCTGCCGTTGGCCGGCTTGTGGCCCTGCGACGTGACGAAAGATGAGGACCTGGCGGCGCTCACCGAATCGCTGCGCGGCCTGAATCGTCCGCTGGACGCAGTGGTGCACAGCCTGGCCTTCGCCAATCGCGACGACCTGTCGCGGCCGTTCGTCGAGACCGGGCGCGGCGGATTCCTGCTGGCGCAGGAGGTGAGCGCGTATTCGCTGGTGGCGGTGGCCCGCGCCACGGTTCCGCTCATGACGGCCGGCGGCGCGCTGATGACTCTCACCTACCTGGGCTCGACGCGCGTGATCCCGAACTACAACGTGATGGGCGCCGCCAAGGCATCGCTCGAAGCCTCCGTGCGCTACCTCGCGAGTGACCTCGGGCCGCAGCGGATTCGCGTCAACGCGATTTCGGCCGGACCCGTGAAGACGGCCTCCGCCCGCGGCATCAAGGACTTCACTACGATTCTCGACTACGTCGCGCAGCGTGCGCCGTTCCGCCGTAACACCGATCCCGCCGAGGTGGCCGATGCGGCCGTGTTCCTGGCCAGCGATCTGGGTCGCGGTGTCACGGCGAATACCATCTACGTCGACGCGGGAATCCAGGTGATGGGTTTATAGAAAGGCTGGCGCGTGAAGATTGAAGTCGTCCTGACGGAAGCGGAGATCGTCCAGGAACTGGCCGAGGCGGTGGAAGGGCGCGACCTGCCGGAGAAGTTCTTCTACTGGAGTCCGCTCGCCGTACGGGCGTGGCGCGCGCGTGCGGCCGGCCCGGCGTTCGCCAGCCTGCGTGCCGCCTGGCAGCAGCTCGCGGGCAGGATCGGTTGGCTACTTGAGCCGTTCGGTCCACCAGTTAACGTAATCAGCCTCGGCGCGGGCGACGGTGTCACGGAGTTAACGCTGCTCGGCGCCATCCGTAATGCCGGCCGCGAGGTGAAGTATTATCCCGTCGATGCCAGCCAGGCGCTGCTCGAAATGGCCTGCGCCGGCGCCGAGGATCTGGATATCGAGACCGGCGGCATCAAGGCCGACATCGCCAGCCCGATGCATCTGGTCTTCGCCTCGGACGCGGCCGAATCGCCCAAGCTGCTGCTGATGTCGGGCAACACGCTGGGCGGATTCGATCCGCTCGAGCAGATCAAGAATGTGGCCCAATGCCTGCACGGAGACGACCGGCTGATTCTGGACGCCGCGATCTATGACAGCGGCGAAACGGATGAACCGCGCGCGTTCGCGTTCGCGCCGCTGGACACCCTGGGCGTCTCGCCGGACGATGGCGAAGTGCGCTTCGAACACAAGCAGGACAAGAGCACCGAAGGCCTGCACGTGACCGCGTCGCACTTCCGGACCGCGCACGACTTGCGGATCGCCACTGCGGTGCAGGATGTGCTGGTCGAACGCGGCGAGCACATCAATTTGAATTTCAGCTACCGGTTTACGGTGGAGGCGATCCGGACGCTGCTCGCGGAGCACGGCGGCTTGCAGATCATCGAAGAGATCCCCAGCCCGGACGGCCGTCATTTGTTGCTGGTCTGTTCGCGGTAAAATCGATCAGGTGCGCGCCCGTAGCTCAGTTGGATAGAGCGGCTGGCTTCGAACCAGTAGGCCGGGGGTTCGAGTCCCTCCGGGCGCACCATTTTAACCACTACAAAATCAAATAGTTGGCCCGCTGTTCGCCACTTGCGTGCGATCCATCGCCGCACGGATGGTCTGTTCTTGAGGGTGAACGTAGCGCTTCGTGATGTTCATGTCGCGGTGCCCCGCTAGGTATGCCAGGGCTCAAGGGTCCATGCGCGGTGCCCAATCGGGTCAAGCATGTACGCCGCGAGGTGTAAAGTTCGAACCCTGGGACTCAACGCGTTCCGCCTGGTCAGCCGACGAAAAGGGGCCGTTGCCTGCTGAATCGCCTTAGGGTGCTGCTTCTTGAGGGAGGAAGGCTCCATGTGTCCGCTTATGGTGGGAGTTGCGAAGACCCACTGGCCACCAGCGGCCTTTAGAGAGGCGCACATCCAGGATCGCCTGCACCCTTGGCGTCATCGGAATCCTACGGCGGGCGTTATCGGTTTTGCCGTAAGTACGAGCGTCTTTGTTGTTGCCCGAGACACCGGCCTTAGAGCACCTTCCTGAGTTTCTCCTGGTCGCGCTTCTTCGCGGCTGTGAGAATTGTCTGTAGTTCTGACGCCGTTGCCGCGATTTGTTCCAGCTCTTCCTGTGTGAAGTTGTCTAGCAGCGTGGCAGCGGCCTCCTTGAATACGCTCCGGTTCTTATCGGTGATTGCCGCCATATCGAGATTATCGCCCAAAGCCTGGGCGTTCGGCTTAAAGCTTGGCTGAGAGGCCGGGACAGCCGCGGCGGCGCAATCTAACAGTAGAACTACTGTTGAAAACGGTATATGTCTACGGTAAACTGAGCATAGGAGGGAAAGATCTCATGCCGTCTTACCTGACGCCCGAAGAAACCGCACAGCAGCTCAAGGTCGAAGTACCGGAAATACTGTTGCTCATCGAACAAGGAAAACTGCGGGCCATCCGCATTGGCAGCAATATTCGCATCCCGGAGCCGGAGCTTGAAAAGCTCCCCGTCACCTGCGCTGCAGGGCCCGCGCCAGTGGATTCGCCGGATTCTCTGGCTCTGGAGACGCCACCAGAGAATACACGCCTGGTTGCGACGCGCACAGGGCGCGCGACGTTCCGGGTCTCCGGTTCAATCGCGGCCGGAGCCGAAATCTGGCCGGGCAAGATGCGCTACCCCATCAAATTCCCTAAATCGTTCATGGATGCGCTGCTAGCGCATTTTTCAGAGGGAGAGGTCGCGGTGGGCGGCAGTTTCGACGGCCCAGTGCGCGGGAGCCTGGGAGAGTTCATCCAGCAGAAACTCAAAACCAAGATGAATCCGGCCGTCTATGTCGCGGCGCTGCTGATTGACGAAGGGTACGCGCATTCCGAGCGCCGAGGCTACATTCGGTTCCGCAGCAAAAAGGAAGTGAGGGCAAGGAAGTGACTACGACGAAACGTAAAGAAGACGAAGCTTATGAAATTCGATGTTCGCGGTGCTCCCACAAATCCCGGTGGCACATGAGAACTCCCATTGAGGCTGTAAGAGACGCTAAAACTGAGGGCTGGTCGCAGACCGCATCCGGTGAATGGCTGTGGCCCGAAACACACGCAGGTGCTCAGAGAACGCTAAGACAGATAGCTGAACATCGCTGCTTTGTTCCCCGCGACCTCGCGCCGGCGTAGTCTCTCACCCAGCAAAGCGTCCTTGACGGCCCCTGGAAGTTTAGCGATTTCGGCCAGCAGCACGCACGTTGCGGATCGAGGCTGGCGGCCTCAATAGTTGGGCACTTCCAGTTGGAGATCGCCGATCATCTGGAAGTGCTTACGATTCTTAGTCGCAAGCGTGAGCCCTTCTTCGAGAGCAGTCGCGGCAATCAAGGAATCCAGGGCCTGCAATCCGTGTGAGCGCGTGTAGCTCTTCATGAGGTAGTATGCCCGGCGCGCGATGTCCTCGTTCGGAGGGATCGCGCGGTATCCGCTCAGTACCAGATCAAGATCGGTGGTTTCGCGCTGCGTGCGGGCGCCGGCAAGGAGTTCGAGGCAGGTGATCGCGGAAATGGACCACGCGCCGGCGAGGCCGTCGAGGTAGTCCGCCGCTGCCATGCTCCCGCGCGTGACGTCCACAAGGATGTTGGTATCAACCAGGTACGCCATCCCTCTGTAGCTGGTTCAGTAGCGCGGCCGGCGCATGCGGTCTTCGTACGTTACGCCGTCAGGGATGTCCTCTCGGTCGGCCCACATGCCGAAGATCGGCAGTTCCCGCGCGGACTTGGGCTTTTTGGGCGCGCCTTCCGTGGGGACATGCACCTCGACTCTGGTGCCTTCGGTGAGCTGCACTTCCTCCAGCGGCTTGAAGACGCCATTCTCGTACGTAGCAGGGATCGTCATGGTTGCCTTCCCTCACCAAGTGTAACGTAGGCGGCCGGGGCCATTTGCGCGGCGAACACGCACACCTGGGAAGTCCTTTCTCCGCCCGCTTTTGCGGCCGGGCCGCTTTGGGTTGAGTTTTGGTGCGCCGCCTGACGCTTGCCGGCTCGTAGAGCGGCTTCCAATTCCTTCCGCAGACGCCCCGGCTTCCTGTGGAAGTCGCGCGATTTCCCGCGGCTATCTATGGATCCGCTGCTCGGCCTGACTCACTCTCGTTTGGCCGGTCAGGCGATGACTCAACCTTTCCTAAATTACACCCGCGCAATCCCTCTTCAAGCGCGCAGGGTGAGCTTCTCTTTGGTTGCGTCCCAAACCACGCGCCGGCCGCCTTGCCGGTACGAAATGTTGGCCATGTGGCAGGCCACCGCGGTACCACACCCGAAATCTACATTTTCGATCGGCTGGCGACGCGAGCGGATGCACTCGAACAAGTTTTTGAAATGGTCCTGGGTTCCCTCACGCTGCTGCATAAACGTGACGGCATCACGTTTGGGCTGCTGATCAGCCCCGCCCACGTCAGCGATAGGATCGTGCTTGTGCGCGGCGATGAACTGCTCCTTATTCGCTTTCGGCCAGCTCTCCAGCGGGTATTCGTAGTCTTCACGGGGGTTATAGGGTATCAGTTTGGCGCTCTCTTCGGTAAGCTCGATGGTGCCCTTCTCGCCCATAAAGCGTACAATTTCGCCGCCTTCAAAATTGCTCACCAGATTGGCGCTGACTTGGACCTGAAACTTGCCGTAGTCATACAGCGTGTTATGAATGTCCGGAACGTCGCGGTCGCCCTCCCACTTATAGATGCCGCCATTGGCAACGGCGGTCTGCGGGTACTGCACGTTCATGATATAGTGCACACGCGATAGCAGATGGACGTATTCGTCACCCGCTATCCCCGTTCCGTAGTCCCACCAGTTGCGGAACCGGAAGAAGCGTTGGGCATCGAACGCCCGCTTTGGGGCGTTACCCAAGTAGCGCTCCCAGTCAATGGTTTTCGGCGAGGCGTCTGGCGGCACAGGATAGCGCCACGCGCCAATCGCGTTGGGACGGAAGATCGAGCATTCCACCATGAACACACGGCCGATCTGACCCGCGTCGTACCATTCCTTGCCTTTATGTGTGGACTCCATGCTGAGACTCTGGCTGCCCACCTGTACCAGCCGCCGCGTCTGCCGTGACACACGCGCCATCTCCAGCGCTTCCGGAATGGTGTGGGACATGGGCTTCTCGCAGTACACGTCTTTGCCAGCCTGCATGGCAGCCGTGGCCACCGGCACGTGCCAGTGGTCCGACGTGGCCACAATCACTGCATCAATATCGGGCCGGCTGATGACCTCGCGATAGTCCTTCGTGGTCGGGGTGTTGGGCTGGATCTCCTGCGCGCGCTGGAGGTGGCCGTCGTACAGGTCGCAAACCATGACGATCCTGCCACCGGCGGCCATGGATTCCTGCATCAGTTCGAGTCCCCGGATGCCGGCGCCCACGATGCCCAGCCGGACTGGGCCGGGTTGGCTTTCTGACTGCTCTTGCGCTTGGGCAGAAAGGGCGGCCATGCCAGCGATGGCGGACCCCACAAATACGCGCCGCGTCGAGGTGTTCAGTGACATATTGCAGCTCCTTGTATTCAGCAGCCATCGTAGCACGCGCTCTGCTACCATATCGGTCAAATAGGTCTCTTATGACCGTCCGCTTCTTCCTATCGCTGGCGCTTGCGGCAACGGCTTCCGCCTCGAATGTCCAGCTCTTCCATTGGCAGAACGTCGAAATTCAAGGCATGGGCTACGTCACCGGTCTGGTTGTCGAACCCGAGGCGCCTTACGACGTTTATATTCGCACGGACGTCGGCGGGGCTTACCGCTTCGACCGCACATCCAGTTCCTGGATTCCGCTGCTGGAGGCGCAAACTACGCAGGCGGGCATTGGCTGCGAGAGCGTGGCCATCGATCCAGCGAACCCCGCGCGCGCGTATGTGGTCGTCAATGGAGTCTATTCGGTTTCCGCCGGCGAGTATAATTTCGCGGGCGACGTATTGGTGAGCGAGGATCGTGGCTTCACCTGGCGCAGCACGGGCCTCGTCAGTAATAACGTCTACCAGGGATCGAATGACGACTACCGCGTGGAGTCGGGCGAGCGGCTTTCGGTCAACCCGGGCAACAGTAATATCGTGTATTTCGCGAGCCGGCGCAACGGCCTGTGGAAAGGCGTGCGGCAGCCCGATGCGACCTACACTTGGGCGCAAGTGGGAGGCGGATTGCCGCCCTGGACGATCAGCCCCAGTGTGGATGCCGCGGGCTACACCTTCGTGGCTTTTGACCAGGCCGGCGACACGGTCTACACGGGTGTGCATGAAAAGGGCATTTGGCGATCGACCGACGGCGGCAAAACGTGGCAATCGATCGGCGGCCCGGCGAATCCGTTGCGCGGCACCGTGGCTGCGGACGGCACATTGTATGTCAGCTTCGGCGTGACGAGTCCGGCATCGGGATCGGTGGGCCGCTATCAGAACGGCCAGTGGACGGACATCACGCCGGGGGCGCAAACGTCGCCCTACACCGGCATTACCAGCGATCCTACCAATCCCGCGACGGTGATGGTGGGGCAGAACAATCTGGTGTGGCGCTCCACCAATTACGGCGCTTCGTGGAGCGCGCAGACGATGCGCATGCAATCGAACGATCCGCTGAATCCGGGAGTCAATCCGTCGGCGCCGCCTTATTACATCGCGTCAGCAGGTGCGTCGAGCGGGATGGCCGCGCTGTTCATCGACCCGTCGAATCCGAAGCAAGTCTGGTGGACGAATGGTTGGGGCGTGGCGATGACGGCGGATGCCACGGCTGGCTCGCCAGTGTGGGCCTGGCAGATGCAGAATCTGGAAGAACTGGTGGGCGTCCAGGTGCGTGTGCCGCCCAAGCCATCGGCATCCGGAGGCGCCGATCTGATTAGCATGGTGATGGACATGATCGGCTTCCGGCATGCGTCTCGTAGCCAGGTGCCCGCGGCCAAGATCAGCCCGGTGGGCGAGCCGCTCGACCCCTATGCGGGCCTTTCCTGGCAGTTCAGCATGTATGGCCAGAATACGTATCCCGTGCCGTGGCCTCAGGTCAGCATGGGATCGAGCCTGGATTACTGCTACACCAAACCGGACAACCTGGCGTTTGTGGGCAACGGCGAATGGCAGGCGTGGCCGGCTTACGGTTACTCGACCGACAACGGCGTCACCTGGACGGCATTTGCGTCCGTGCCTTCCGAACCGCTATGGGCCAACGGCGTCGAGCAGACAGCCACGCCCATCGGCGGGCAGATCGCCATGTCCGCGACGAATCCGCTGAACATGGCTTGGGCGCCGACCTACGGCACTTTCGACGGCAATAGCGCGTCGGGCTCAACTGCGCCTTGGCCGCACTACACCGTGGATGGCGGCAAGACCTGGCAACTTTGCATGTTGGCGAATCCGCCGGCGAAGCCCAACCCGTACGATCCCCAGAACAACAACGACACGCATTACAACGCGCTGCCGCAATCGTGGGCGAACCTGATCAGCACCTATGTGACGCCGCAGATTCTGGCAGCCGATCGCGCCGATCCCGCCGGCGTCACGTTCTACTATTTCGACGGAACATATTTCTACCGCTCGACGGACGGCGGCGCCACCTGGGTCACCAGTTCGGCCGGAGGATTTCCCAGCGACATCGTGAACGTAACCATGGCCTCGAATCCGCTGAAGTATGGCGAAATCTGGATGACATTTGCGCGTAACGCTTGCTGCGGCACAGCCGATGTAAACGGCCATCCGCTGTATCATTCGACCGACGGCGGCACGACCTTCTCTACCGTGTCGAGCGTGACCTTCGCGGACCGCATCGGGCTGGGATTGGGCACAGCCCCCAATATGCCATTCCTGTATATACTCGGGCGGGCGGCCGGCGATACGCGCGATGCGATTTATAAATCCGAAGACGGCGGGCAAACCTGGCTGCAGATCACCAATCCGGATGTGTGGGCGGCGGATGACGCCGTATCGATTGAGGGCGACATGCGGACGGCGAACCTGGTGTACGTGGCGCGGGCGGGGCGCGGCATCATGTACGGCACGCTACCGCAACCCGCACCCGCGGCGCCGGCGTTCACCGCGCATGGCGTGGTCAATGGCGCCAGCTTTGCGAATGCACTGAGTCCGGGAACCGTGGCGAGCTTGTTCGGAACCAACCTGGCACCCGCCACGCCAGCCGGCGCGACCTTTGTGCCGCTGCCGGAAAACCTGGGCGGCGTGATCGTGACAGTGAATGATGAGCCCGCGCCGCTGTGGTACACGTCGCCGGGGCAGATCAATTTTCAGATGCCCTGGAACGCGCCCGCGACTGGTTCTGTCAATGTGCGGGTATACAACGGACTCAGCGCCAGCGCCGAGATCGCCGTGCCTGTACAGATCAACGCGCCGGGGGTCTTCGCTTATGAATCGGCGCAAGGGCTGGATGGTGTGATCACGCATGCCGACTATTCGCTGGTGACGCAATCGAGCCCGGCCGTGGCAGGCGAGGAGGTCATTGTCTGGATGACCGGATTCGGCGGCGTGTCGACTTTGCCGCTCAGCGGCTACCCGACCGATCCCGGCGTGCTGGTGAGCGGCGTGCCGGCAGTGGTCGTGAGTGGGACGTCCGCCCAATTGGATTATGCGGGCCTGACCGCCGGCGCCGTCGGCCTTGCACAGGTACAGGTGACGCTGCCGAATCCGCTGCCGGCGGGCAATCCGTTGGCATTGACTGTATCGCTCGATGGGGTCGCCAGCCAGACGGTCAATTTGTGGGTGCAGCAGTGATTCGCGATACGGCGTGCGACGTGCGATGCTTCGGCCCGCATCGAGGCGCACCAGATCCGGCCCGAAGTTCGAGACGAACGTTACGCGGGCCGGCGATGGGAGCAGAGTTCCGCGGTCCACTTCGGCCGGTTCAGGGGGAATGCTAAATTAACATCAGATCTGCATGACTCGCTGCTTGTCCTGCGCCTCCGAGATCCCCGGTTCGAGCCGCTTCTGTCCCGCCTGCGGCAGACCCGTCGCCGATAACTCCGAGACCGCTGTGATGCCGCCCGCCTCCACCCCGCGCTCCACTGGGGGCTACTCGCGCGCCGCGAGCGTGGCCGCCAAAGTCGCCTCAACCGAAGGCGCACTCGCCGCCGGCATGGTGCTGGCCGCGCGTTATCGGATCATCGGACTGCTCGGCAAAGGCGGCATGGGCGAGGTCTATCGCGCTAACGACCTTACGCTCGATCAGCCTGTGGCGCTGAAATTTCTGCCCGCTTCCATGGCGAAGGACGCAGCCATGCTGGCCCGCTTTCACAATGAGGTGCGCATGGCGCGCCAGGTTTCGCATCCGAATGTCTGCCGCGTCTACGATCTGGGTGAGGTCGACGGCCAGCCCTACCTGTCGATGGAATATATCGACGGCGAAGACCTGGGATCGCTGCTGCGGCGCATCGGCCGCCTGCCCGCTGACAAAGCGCTCGAATTCGCACGGCGCATTTGCGCGGGACTGGCCGCCGCGCACGAAAGAGGCGTTCTGCATCGCGATCTGAAGCCGTCGAACATCATGATCGACAGCCGGGGCAGCGTCTTCATCACCGATTTCGGATTGGCCGCCGCGGCCGGCGAACTATTGGAGACGCAAGCCCGCGAGGGCACCCCCGCCTACATGGCGCCCGAACAATTGGCGGGCAGCGAGGTCACGGCGCGCAGCGATATCTATGCGCTCGGCCTGGTGCTCTACGAAATGTTCGCCGGCAAGCGTCCTTTCGCAGCGGGCACTCTCGCCGAGATGATCCGCCTGCAGCAATCTTCGTCGCCGCATCTAGCGACGGTGGTGAAGGATATCGATCCCGCAGTAGATCTTGTCATTCAACGTTGTCTATCCCCCGATCCGGCGAAGCGCCCGCCCAGCGCGCTAGCCGTGGCGGCAGCGCTGCCCGGCGGCGATCCGCTGGCCGCCGCATTAGCTGCCGGTGAAACGCCATCGCCCGATCTGGTGGCCGCATCGGGCCGATCTGCCGGCATGCGTCCGGGGCTCGCGCTGGCTTGCCTGGCGGCCACCATCGCCGGCTTAATCGCCATTTCAATTTTGCTGCCGCGTGCGCATCTCGCCACGCTGGTCGCGTTGGAACATTCGCCCGAAGTACTGGCAGAGAAGAGCCGCGCTCTTATCGGTTCGCTCGGATATACCGGCAAGCCTGCCGGCTGGGCGCAAGGCTTCGAGTACGATCCGGACTACATGCAATATGTCGAGCAACACGATCGTTCCGCGACCCGGTGGGAACGCCGCCTGGGAGCTGCGCAGCCCTCGCTGATCCTATTCTGGTACCGCCAAAGTCCGCGGCCGTTGGTGCCGGATGCCTTCTCGGGGACAGTCTCGGCGAGCGATCCCCCGCAAAACGTTTCGGGCATGGCCAGAGTCTGGCTCGATCCGCAGGGCCGGCTGGTGGAGTTCTCCGCCGTCCCCCCGCAGATCGATAAGTCTAGTGCCGGCGTGCCGCCACCCGATTGGAAGCGCCTTTTCGATGCGGCAGGTCTGGATATCGCGCGCTTCGCGCCGGCCACGCCGGAATGGACGCCGTTGAGCATTTGCGATGCGCGCGCAGCTTGGACAGGTTCACTCGGCGAATCCCCTCCCGCGCCCGTTCGCATTGAGGCCGCCGCATGGCGCGGAAAGCCCGTTTACTTCCAGATCATCGGGCCGTGGACCCGCGCCACACGCATGCAAAGCTTCCAGATCGATACGCGCGACGAAGCCTTCGTGGCCATCGCCCTTGCGCTGGGGCTGTCTCTGGTGGTGGGCGCCGCCATGCTCGCGCGGCACAATATTCGCCGCGGGCGTGGCGACCGGCGCGGCGCAGCCCGGTTAGCCATCGTCTCTGCCTGCTTCATCATGTTTCAATGGGCTGTTGGCGGATCGCACGTCGCCGCGTTCGAAGAGACGGACCTCCTGATCGCAGCCGTGGGTGAATCTCTACTGGTTGCGGCGATTGTATGGGTCCTATACATGGCCGTCGAGCCGGTGGCGCGCCGCCGCTGGCCGCACAGCTTAATCGCCTGGAATCGCCTGCTGGCGGGCAGCCTTCACGACCCGCTGGTCGGCAGCGATCTCCTGGTCGGAGTCAGCTTGGGAATCGCGGCCGAATTGCTGTTGACCTTTCGCCAGTTGGTGGTGCAGCACTTCGGTGAGATGCCTCCGCCCGGATCGCTCGAACCCTTGATGGGCGTGCCCGGCACTCTCGCCTCCTTCTTCAGTATCGTACCCACGAGTGTCGCTCTCGGGCTGGGATGGTTTGCGCTCATCTTCGTGCTCCGCATTATTCTGCGCCGCGATTGGATTGCCGCCTCCACCTTGGTATTGATCCTGGTGATCCTGAATGGCCTGCACGCCACCGGTGCGATCGTGCCCTCTTTGCTGTTCTCCGCGGCCGGAGCGGCCCTGCTGCTCCTGGTGATGCTGCGGTTCGGCCTGGTGTCGTTAATTGCTTATTCCTTCGTGGAGCTCATTTTGTCGTTGTTCCCGATCACCGCCGATTTCTCGGCGTGGTATGCAGGCGCCTCGCTGTTCGCATTGCTGGTCATTGGCGCGCTAGCCGCCTTCGCGTTTCACGCGTCACTGGGCGGACGCTCGTTGCTTGGCGACGCGGACGCATAGGTGGAACTCACTCACTATTCCAGGTGAGAGCTGATGCGAGCGTGCCGCCGCCAGGCAGATCAGCCAGGCTGGTCGAAAAGCCGCCTGCGCTGGTGCCGGCGGCTAATCCGCTGAGGTTGGCTGTTTCGCTCGATGGGGTCGCCAGCCAGACGATCAATTTCTGGGTGCAGCAGTAACTTGGTTGCGGTTAATGAATCCGGTAAGTTATCCGCTGTGGATCCAATCCCGAGCTTCTCTGTTTTTTCCCAATGGGTTATCCGTTTCATGCCAGCGCCGCCCACTGTATGGCATCATCCCGTTCGCACCGTTTTCAATAAGCGCGCAACAAGGCCGCATGGTACACTGGAAATGCCTTTCGAGAAAGGCGCCTTTTGAAAGTCCCGCAACAACCTGGCCGAAATTCCATCTGCCTCGTCTAGCCCGCACAATTGAAAGACAAAGGAAAAAGAAGATGAAGAACATTTTTGTAGGCAACTTGGATTTTTCGGCGACTGAGGCGTCCATCCGTTCGCTGTTTGAGCCATACGGAGCTGTCGACCGCGTTAACTTGGTGACGGATCGCGACACAGGCCGCTCGCGAGGTTTTGCGTTCGTGGAAATGACCGACTCTGCCGAGGCGGATCGGGCCATTGTGTCTCTGAACGGCCAGAATTTGGAAGGCCGTGCTCTCAACGTCAATGAGGCCCGGCCGAAACCGCAAGGCGGTGGTGGCGGCGGACGGGGTGGATTCGGCGGCCGCCAACGTCGCGAGTCCCGCTGGTAAGCTTCCCGTCATCAGGCCGGGATCCATTCGGGTCCCGGCGGGTTATGGACCGCATCAGGCGGTTAAGGCGCACTTGTCGAAAGGAGGCCGGAGTGGAACTGCGGTACCTCGGATTTGACCAGAAGCTGAACACGCGGACGTACAAATTCAAGGATGGCACTGGCGACGATCCCGCGGCGTACTTCGTTGTGACGGCGGACCTCCGGTTGTTCCTGTTGCATAGGATTGCCATTCAAGAAGGGCCAGCTTTGTGCGCCAGCAAGCTCGCCTCCGATTTGCAGAAGCCTGCCTTAGGGAATCACGAACTCACCGGCGAGGATCTCTGTGACTACGCGACGGCCCGCGCGCTGGCTGAAACGCAAAAAGCAGCATCGCGCCGCAGGGGTGCGCGCTAGCGCGCAGCCGCACAGGGGAAACGGGTCAGCCGAGCCATTCGGTTACGGCAATGCCGCCGTCTCGATCCTGATGGAAGAAGCGGAGACGTCTTCCGTCCGCCAGGCGCAAGGTCAGCGTTTTGCCGGAGTACACACTCACAAAAGATCCATCGAACGGACACCACACCTGGCCTGAGAACTCCTTCGGCGCGGATTTCGAAGGGTCCTGATCCGGACCATTCGGGTCATTCTTCGGAAAGCTCAAGTGATACTCGACCGGAATGTCCCGGCCCCGTCCCGTAGTAACGACGCCGCTTCCATCCAAGCGCTGAAAAGCCCGTGCTTTATTGGCTGCCGTGGTGGTCCCCGTAAGTTCCGGCTTAAGTAACATCTTCAAAACCGCCTCCATCTCAGAATTTGAAGGCGGCTAACCGGCGTAATGCCGAGTTGGAATGGCAGGATTCAAATCCGCTAACCAGTATAGCAGTTTAGCCATGCGAGCGTACTGTCTGACTAGCGTGTGAGAGATAGGCGGGCAATGAGCGCCGTTGCCTACATGCTCACTCCACGGCCGATTCCGCGATCTGCAGGAGCGCATGGTCCGCGGGTCCGGCAGTCCCATCATTCATCTGTGGCAGGAAGATCATGACCAGTCCGTGCGCCGGATCCACCAGTCCGTCGGTGCCGAAGGCGCCGCCATGGCCGAACGTGCCCGGCGAAAGCAAGTGGAGCAGCGCGCTTGGCTTAGCCGCGACGCTCAACGTCAGCCCATAGCCGGAGTGCTCCGGCGTGTGATCTTCAGTCATCGCTGCTATCGACTGCGGCGAGAGATAGCGCCGGCCATTGTAAGCGCCGCCGTTCGCCAGCATCTGGTAGAAGCGCAGTAAGTCCGCGGCGGTCGAGTAAAGTCCGAGCTCCGGCCCGGGATACTTCGCGCCGGCGCGGTACAAGGCCGGATCGCCGGCCTGCGCGCGATCCCGCGAGAGCGCCAACTTTCCATTCTCGTGCTGGTACACCATTGCAATGCGGTCGCGCTTCGCAGCCGGCGGAGAGAAAAAGCTGTCCGTCATTCCCAACGGAGCGAGGATGCGCTGCTTGATGAACTGCGCGTAGTCTTGTCCGGATAAAACTTCGACGATCCGGCCCAGCGTCGCAATCCCCATGTTGCTGTAGTGGTATTGTTGACCCGGCTCGGCGATCAGATGCTCATGGGCATAACCGCGCACGGCGTCGGCCAGCGTGGCGTCCAGCGTGAAGTTGATGCGGCTCAGCGGCCCGCTCGCGGGCAGAAAATCGAAGCCCGATGTGTGACTCATCAACTGCCACACGGTCATGGGATGTACGGGCGAGTAAGTCGCGCGCGAGCCGTCGGCGCGTTTCTCTTCTACAAGCTGACCCCGGAACTCGGGCAGATAGTCGCGCACCGGACGCGTCAGATCCAGCTTGCCTTCCTCTACCAACATCATGGCCGCGACGCCGGTGAACGATTTCGTTTGCGACATGATCTGCACAATTGTATCGGCGCGCATCGGCTTCTGGTTTTCAATGTCGCTGAAGCCGGCCGCGTCCAGCGCCACCACCTGTCCGTGATAGGCGACCAGCCACGCGGCGCCCGAGATGGAGCCGTCCGCGACGAACTCCCGCATCCGCGCCGGGATCAGTTTGAGGCGCTCAGCGTCGAGCGATGCGGCGCCGGCTATCGCTGGTAGTAGGGAAATGAAGACGCCCGCAATGGCCAGAATTCGGACACGCAGACTCGGCAAATGCAACATGCTAGCGATTGTAATTGAAATTGCGGGAAAGCCAGCGGAAGCATCGGGCTGTGAGACGCCGGGTCGCGCGATGAGGCGGGTTCATCGCCGTCATTGACCGCCTGGGGAAGCTTCTCAGTGCCCTCGCCGGTGACCTTGCCGCCATTCGATGCCGTGAGTTTGCTGGTCATCGCGTGGGTCGGCCACGGCGCTGGCTTCGCCGCGGATTCGCGCACCGGGATCCAGACCAGCATCTCATCACGACCGCGCTTGGCCCACGCAAAAGAGGCCGGCGATACCGCGTTTGATTCAAGCACCGGAACTACTTGCTTTGCGCCGCCTTGCGGAAGATGGACGTCGCTTGCTGGCGCAAGGGGACGTCCAAGCCAACCAGCGATTCGGAATGGCTCACGAACAGATAGCCGCCCGGCTGCAGATGCTGGCAGAGCTTTCTGAGCACCGCTTCCTGCGTGGGCTTATCGAAGTAGATCATCACGTTCCGGAAGAAGATCACGGCGTAGCTCTCCTCGATTCCATAGGTGCGGTCCATGAAGTTCAGGCGGCGGAAGGCCACCCGGCCGCGCAGTCTGGGTACAATGCGAACCAGGTTGCATGATCGATCACGGCTGCTTAGAAGATAATTCTTGCGCAGCGCCGGAGGCACCGGTTCGATCAACGCACGCGGGTAGATCGCCTCGCGTGCCCGTGCCAGCACCCTGGTCGAGATGTCCGTGGCGAGCATCGCGAAGTCGAAGCCGGGCCGCGCCCCGGCGTACTCGCCGAGCACCATAGCCAGGGTCCAGGCTTCCTCGCCGGACGAGCATCCCGCACACCACACTTTCGCCCTCCACGGACGCCGGAAGCTTGGATCGGGATCCAGGGCCGGCAGCGCCCGGCCCACGAGATATTCGAAATGTTCGGGCTCCCGGAAGAAATCCGTCTTGTTCGTCGTCACCACGTCGACGAAGTTGACGTACTCCTGCTCCGAGTTCGGCGACCGCAGCAGATATTCCAGGTATTCCTGAAACGAGGAGAGCCGCAGTTCACGAATGCGCCGCGTCAGCCGGCCCTGCAACATGGTCAGCTTGATATCCGGCATGCGGATGCCGAGACGTTCGGTAATCAATCGTGCGAAATGCCCGAACTCCTGGCGCGAGAGCTCGAACGACGACGGATCCATGACGCAAATCGGCTCGCTGGAAAGGCTCACCGGGCTGCCCCGGTAGGGACGGCGCTCATGCGTCCTCCCGGTAGCTCACGAATTCCTTGTCGTCGGCGCTGGTGGCGGACCCGCCCAGGTCGATCTGCGGTCCGCTCGATTTCACCGCGTGGCTCAAATGCGCCAGGGACGCGCCTGTGGGTTGGTGGCGATCCACCGGTTTGGCGGCGTGCTTGGCCGGCGTAGTAATCTTGGTTGCCGCCGGCGCGTGGCTCGCCGGGCCGCGCTGCCTGCCTCCATCGTCCACGCGGAAGAAGGCGATCGTGGATTGCAATTGCTCCGCCTGGCCCGACAGCTCTTCGGCGGTGGACGCCAGTTCCTCCGATGCCGCCGCGTTCTGCTGAATCACCTGATCCAATTGCTGGATCGCCTTGTTTACCTGGGCGGCCCCAGTGCTCTGCTCGCCGCTGGCAGCCGCGATCTCCCGTACCAGTTCCGCGGTCTTGCGGATGTCCGGGACCAGGCGAGCCAGCAACTGGCCGGCGTGTTCGGCCAGCGTGACGCCCTCGCCGGTGAGCTTGCTGATTTCGGCGGCGGCCGTCTGGCTGCGCTCGGCCAGCTTGCGCACCTCCGAAGCGACTACCGCGAAGCCCTTGCCGTGCTCGCCGGCGCGCGCCGCTTCTACGGCCGCATTCAGCGCCAGCAGATCGGTCTTGCGGGCAATCTCTTCAATGATGCTGATCTTCTGCGCGATATCCTTCATTGCCTCGACAGTCTTGGTCACTACCTCGCCGCTGGTCCGGGTATCCTCGGCCGCTTTGGAGGCGATTTTGTCGGTCTGCCGCGCATTGTCGGCGTTCTGCTGGATGCTGGAGGCCATCTCCTCCATCGACGAAGTACTCTCTTCGGCAGCCGCCGACTGCTCAGAAGCGCCCTGCGAGATCTGCTGCGCCGCCCCGGCCATCTCCTGACTGCTGGTGGCCACGTTGCCGGCAGCCGTGGCGACATCGCGCACGGTGTGCTGGAGGTTGGCGAGCATCTTCTTCAACGCCTGGCCCAGGGAGTCTTTTTCTCCCAACACGGTGGCCTCTACCGTGAGGTTGCCATCCGCGATGGCCAACGCCACCGTGGCGCTCTTCTTGAGATTCTCGACCATGCCATGGATGGCCGCGATCATCTGCCCCAACTCGTCGCGCGAATTCAGGTCGGCCTTTTGTGTCAGGTCGCCGGTGGCCACCTTTTCGACCAGGCCAACCGCTGTCGCGAGGGGTTGCGTGATGCTGCGTGCCACGAATAGAGAGATGCAGATGGCCGCCAGCAGCGCGGCAACCAGCCCGATCAGGACTCCCGTTCGGGCAGCCGAGACGCTGTCCTGGATCTGTTTGCCGGAATCGTCGGCCATGCTCTTGTCAAACGCCACCATAGTGGCCGCGGCTTCCGCGTACTTTTCGTAGAGCGGCGCTACTTGCTGGCTGAGAAGCGCCTGCGCCTCGGCGGCCTTCCCGGCGTTGCTGAGCTTCAAGGTTTCATCCATGGCGGCGGCCAGCGCCGTGCGCGCCGTGCCGGTGCTCTCAAACAGCTCGCGGCCTTTGTCGGTATTGATCAGCTTCTCGTAGCCGCTGCGAATTTTCGCGTTCTGTGTGCGGATGTCCTGAATCCTACCGCTGAGGCGGTCCTTCTCGGCCCGATCCGCCGAGACCACATGCCGCATGATCAGGTTGTACTCGACGGCCACTTTATTCACAATCTGCCCGACGGCGTAGACGGTCGGGAGCGCGTTGAGCGTGATGTCGTTTGCGTTCCTGTTAATCACGCCCAGGCGGCTGTAAGCGAACAGGCCCAGCATCGCCGAAATGATGATCACCGCCGCGAACCCCGCGGCAATTCGTTGTCCAATTTTCCAGTTCTTCATCGAAGTGTGCTCCTGCAAGTCTCTTTTAGTTCAGACAGAGTGATTCCTGGTTTACGGCCACCGCCGAGCCGCCGGGGGACGCCGCGCGCCGGTCGGCAAAATTGATGAGACGGGCGGTATCCAGAATCAACGCCACGCACCCGTCGCCCATAATCGTGGCGCCCGAGGCTACCTCCACGTCCCGATAGAACCTACCCAGCGATTGGATGACCGTCTGGTGCGTGCCCACCACCCGGTCGACCACCATGCCGACGCGCGCGCCATCGTGCCGGACGATGACGACCTTCTCAATATCCGGCGCCGGCCCCGTAACACCGAACAACTCGCGCAGATCGATATAGGGAACCAGTTCGCCGCGCACGGCGATCAGGTTGCGCCCGTTGTTCCGGCGGCGCTCGGCGCCATGCAGTTCCACATTCTCCGCCACCAGCGACATCGGCAGGATGAAGTGATCCTTTGCGATCTCAACCAGCAGGCCGTCGATGATCGCCAAGGTGAGCGGGAGTGTCAGCGAGATCGTAGCGCCCTGGTCCGGTACGCTGGCCACCGCCACCGAGCCGCGCAAAGCCTCGATCTGGCGGTGCACCACGTCCATGCCGACTCCGCGGCCGGAAACCGAAGTCACCTGCTTGGCCGTCGAAAAGCCCGGCAGGAAGATCAGGTTGTAGATTTGTTTGTCGGAGAGCACTGCGTCCGGCGCGATGAGCTGCTTCTCGATAGCGTGCGCCCGGATGGCCGCCGTGTCCAGGCCGCGCCCGTCATCGGCGATGCTGACCACCACGTTCGAGCCGGTGTGCACAGCGCTCAACCGAATGGTTCCGCGCCGCGGCTTGCCGCGCTGCTCGCGGTCCGCGGCGGTCTCGATGCCGTGATCGATGCTGTTGCGGATCAGGTGCACCAGCGGATCACCGAGCTGGTCGAGCACAGTCTTGTCGAGTTCCGTCTCGGCTCCCTCGGTCACCAGGTCGATCTCCTTGCCGAGCTCGGCGGACAGGTCGTGCACCAGGCGTTTGAATCGGCTGAAAGTTCGCCCGATGGGCATCATACGGATGCCGAGCACGCTGTCCCGCAGTTCCGCTACCAGCCGCTCGATTTCCTCGACGGGCGCCGCCAGTTCTGGTGAATCGACGCGCAGGGCGGCCTGCATCAGCCGCGACTGGTTCATAACCAGCTCGCCCACGAGGTTCACCAGCCGGTCGAGTTTTTCGGCCGGTACGCGCACAGTCGAGTCCGCCGCGCTCCCCTTGCGCGCGGATTCGGCCGCGCCTGCCGCGGCGCGCCCCCTGGCGGCGCGGGGAGCCGGAGCCGCCGGACCGCGCGTGCCAGGCGCCTCTTCAATTTGAATCTGGCTGCCGTCCTCGACGAAGATGAATACGTCCCGGATGGCGTCCCGTCCGGCATCGCTGTGCAGTAAGATTTCCCATTCGAAGTAACAGCGGTCCGGCTGGATTTCATCCAGCGCCGGGACCTGCCCGATATTTGCCGTTATCGTCGCGGGCCCGAGCGCGCGGAGTTCATCCAGCAGCCAAGCCGGATTCGTGCCGTGAATCATCATCTCGGGATTGGGCCGAAAGCGGATGCGCCAATTGGTCGCGGCATGCGCGGCTTCCTGCGGATGGCCGCCCGCGGCAGGCGCTGCCGGCGCCTCCTCGTGCATGGCCTCCAGGGCGCTGATGATCCGGTTGCCCGCCCCGCGCAGAGAGCCCGCATTCTGCGGGTCGCCCAGCATCGCTTTGATGTGATCCCGCGCTGCCAGAATGAGCTCCGTCAGATCCGGCGACCAGGGCATCAGCCCATTGCGCACCGCGTCGAGGACCGTCTCGACATGGTGTGTGAAGCCGGCCAGTTCGTCGAAGCCGAACATCGACCCGGAGCCTTTAATGGTGTGAAAGGCACGGAATAACTGGTTGACTGCTTCCGAACTGGCGGCGTCTTCATCGAGGCCCAGCGCGGTTTCTTCGATCTGTTCGAGCAGATCTTCGGCTTCCTGCATGAATGTGTCGACGGGATTCGGCTGCATCATTTCACAAACCTCTTGGCCACCGCCACCAATTGTTCGCCGCGGAACGGCTTGATGATCCAGCCGCTGGCGCCGGCCGCGCGTCCCTGTTGCTTCTTTCCATCGTCGGATTCGGTGGTGACCATGATGATGGGCAAATACTTGTATTCGGGCAGGGCGCGCACCCGGCGAATCAGCTCGATGCCGTCCACGTTGGGCATGTTCAGGTCGGTGATCAGCATTTGGACCGGGCTGGTGGCCAGCCGGTTGATTGCGTCCTGGCCGTCTACGGCTTCGACGACCTGGTAGCCGGCGTTCTGGAGTGTGAAGGCGATCAACTGCCGCATACTGGGCGAATCGTCTGCGGTCATAATGGTCCCGGGCATGTCTTACTCGCTTCCCTCCGCGGAAAAGGCCTGCGGTGAGAGGCCCATTGCCGCACAGCTCTGCACCACGGCCTCCGGCAGGGCCGTCACCACAAACCGCTTGCCGGCCCGCTCGGCCGAGCGCCGCGCGGAACAAAACAACTGCAGTGCGGTGAAGTCGCACGACTCCACCGCGGACAAGTCCACGGTCAACTGCGCCTGCTCCTTGACCGCCCGGTCCAGTTCATCGCGCAATTGAGCGGCGGCATAGGCGTCCAGAACACCGGCGATTCGCAACTGGCCGGCGGGTGTGATTTCCACGGTGTGTTCAGAAGAGTTCAACGTTGTCCCCCAGGGATTCGTCCGCGTCTGGTAACTGCGGCGGCGCGGCAGGATTCGGAAATGAGTCGATTTGGCGATCGGCCGGAGCTTCGGCAGCGCTCGCGATGCGGCGATGCACTTCGCGTTCGCTAGCGATGGTGTAACGTTCCCCCAGCATGTCCGGGTACTCCTCTTGCGCCGGCCGGGCGCCGGCCGCCTTCGAGATGGCCGCGACTTCGCCCTGCAGACCTTCGAGGTCTCTGGCCATGTCCGTCAGAAACGCCAGGCTGACACGCGCCTGATCGAATTTCGCTTGCTGCTCGGCTGCCCGTTCGGCCGCCAGTTCCATCGCATCGTGCAACTCCTGGCTCGCGACGGCCAGTTGCTCGAGTTTCTGTTGCGGCGCGACGCTGGCATCCTCTCCGGCGGCGGCTGGCGCCGCACAGGCGGATGCCGCGTTAGAAATGCCGTCGATCAGCTGCATGGTCTCGGCCACCAGCCCGGTAGATTGCTCGAACACCCGCTGTACGTGCATCGACAGCACTTCCAGCGTTTGCCCGGCGCTGCCGAGCTGCGTGGTCTTGATGACCGCGTTGAGAGCCTGCAGGTGCATCTGCTGGTTGATCTCCGTCAACTCGGTCAGGTAACGGGACAGGCAACTGGCGGCCTCTACGGCGCGCGCCGAGATTTCCGCCGCCTTATCGTCCAGTTCCCGCCCGTGACGGCGCAACTCCTCGATGCGGATGAAGGCCGCGCGCAGCTCCCCGATCGGGTCGGTTTCCTGGCCCGGGCCTTTTCCTCCAACACCAAACTCGGTGACGGTCCCCACCAGCGAGCGTGCCTCTTCGGCCAGACCTGCGAAAGCCCCCTCCAGGCGCGCGTGCGACGAAGCGACTTCCGCCACGACCAGTTCCAGTTGTCCGGCCTGCACCGGCAGCACCTGGCCGTGCAACTCCGCTGGCGTCTCGCGCAGGGCGGCTTCGATGTGCTCCAGCTTCTGCCGGACGATGTCGCCGAACTGGAGATGATAGACCGCGTCCCCGACGTGCTGGGCAATGCGCGCGGTGCGCTGCTCGGCTTCCTGCAGCATGGTCCAGGAGTGCTCAATCGCCTGCTCGACGCGCTCCGAGGTCTGCCGTACGGCGGCTTCCGCCTGCGACGTGAGCTCACGGAGTCCGGCCCGGCTTTTGCCGACCGCCCTGCCGAGTTGTTCCGACTCAGTGCGCGAGGCTTCCGCCTGTTGTGCAATGTTGTCGCCTAACGTCCTGACCCTGCCCGCCAGTCTCCGCAATTCCCGCACGAACGACTCGAAGGCCTGTTGGCTGGCGATGCTGCGCGCGCTTTCCACCGCGAAGCTGTAGCCGGAGATGTCCAGCAGGCTGGCCAGCCGTTCGATCTGTACACCGCAGCCGCGCAGCCTGCCCATAGCCGCGCCACTCTGTGCGATCGTTTGAGCCCGGTTTTCGGCGTCATTCAACTCGCCTTTGAGCGCCGCAAGAAATCGGTCCGCCAGACCGCCGTCGCCTGTGAGCCGGCTGTCTGCCAACACGTTCCGCACCGCGTTGACCTGCGCGCACGTCGTGCGGCTGAGTTCCGTGGCGCCGGCGTGCAGCGCCTGCAGATCGCTGGACAATTGCAGGAATTCCGGCTCGGTCCGCAGCCGGATCTGCTGAACCGAATCAGCCAGCCTGGCAAGGCCGGGTTCGCCGCGGGGCTTGCCTACCCCAGCTCTCCATTGCCACACCCGCCAGGCGCGCGCACCGTCAACAAGCCCCAGTGCCTCCGCCCTTGTAATTTTCCAGCGTGCCATTTGTGATCGGTCTAATCGAAGCAGGGATTTGGCCATCAGCCGGCGGAAAACTGGCCGAGTCGCATCCGCTCCTTCCGAGCTCAGTACAGATATCGGCGATAGGAGCGTTTTGCTTTAGAACGGAAGTGACAAAACGCCCCGTGGGCAACACCATCGAGGTGCAAATGGTCTGACATAGGGTCGGCTTCGTCCTCGTCGTAACGCCCGTGTTGGGCGCACAAACCGCCGCCGTGCTCAATCCGGAGTCTTTCCGTCATTACAGGACGCGCTCTTACTGAAAAGGGGACCTTAGAAACGGGGTGGCGTAAGCCGGTGCCGCGCTAAACTCTACCAATGCACCGCTGGCGCCATCCGCTACCGTGGCTCTCTGTTCTGCTGTTCAGCCTGAACGTGGCCATCGCGTGGCGGATGTTCCATGTCGAGTATCTCTCGCAAACGGGCACCGGGGTCGGTGTCATCATCGCTTATGCGCGATATGCGCGCGACTACTGGCCGGACGTCAATTGGTGCCGCTTCTGGTACGGCGGCCTGCCCTTTCGAAACGCTTATGTACCCGGCCTGCCGCTAACGGCCGCGGTGGTCTCGGCTCTGCTGCATATTAGTGCGGGTCGTGCGTTTTATCTGCTCGTGTCGTCGCTGTATTGCCTGGGGCCAGTGACTCTGTTCTGGATGACGTTCCGGTTGAGCCGGGCGATGAGTTGGAGTTTCTGCGCCGGCCTGGCGTACTCGCTGGTGTCGCCGTCGGCGTTTCTCGTGCCCGAAATACGCCGCGACCTCGGCAGTCTCTTTTGGAATCAGCGGCTGCACACCATGGCAGGTTACTCCGATAACCCGCATGTCTCCTCGCTCACGCTGCTGCCATTGGCGATCCTGGCCTTGGATGTGGCGCTCGAAAAACGGCGGCCATTCTACTTCGTCGCGGCGGCGCTTGCGCTGGCGGCGGTCCCGTTGACGAATTGGCCGGGCGCGATCGCACTGAGCTTCGCCGTGGTGGCCTACGGCTTGTCACGCCGCAAATCGGCATGGCTTTCGATCGCGGCTATTGGTGTGCTCGGTTACGCGTTGGCCGTCACGTGGATCCCACCGTCAACGGTTCTGGCTACGCAGGCCGACACGCAGGGCTTCGCGCCGGCCAATCGTTTTGGCGCGCATCATTTGATCTATGTCATGGCGCTGATCGTCCTCACGTGGCTGTTAGTGCGCCTCACCGCGCGTTTGCCGGTTCACCTGCGTTTCTTCCTACTGTTCTTTTTCTTTATGGCTGCGGTGACGTTGAGCTGGTACGAGCTGCACGTGACTCTGCTCGCGCAGCCATGGCGCTTTCACCTGGCGATGGAGATGGGTTTCACCTTGAGCTGCGTCTTTGGCCTGCGCCTGCTGTTCCGGCGATGGGCGGCTCTGAAGCGGCCGCTGGCGGTGGCATTTGCGATCCTGTGCGTCGTCCAGTTTGTGAACTATCGCGCCTACGCCCGCCGTCTGCTTCACGGAATCGATATCACCAAAACCAGCGAATACAAGACGGCGCGCTGGTTCGACGAGCACATGCGCGATAGCCGCGTGATGGTGCCGGGCTCGACCACCTTCTGGCTAAACGTATTCACCGACACGCCCCAGCTTACGGGTTGCTGCCCGCAAGGCGTGCTCAACGAGACGACGCGCATTGCGGATTACGGGATCATGACCGATCTGACCGCCGAGAAGCGCGCCTTCGAAAACAGCTTGCTCTGGTTCAAAGCTCTGGGTGTGCATGCCGTGGCGGTGTCCGGTCCGCGAAGCACCGAAGTGTACAAGCCGTTCTATCATCCGCACAAATTCGATGGCCGCCTGCCGGAACTCTGGCGCGATGGCGACGACGTGATCTTCGGCGTGCCCTGGCGCTACTACTCGATCGCACACGCGCTCGAGCCCGGCGACCTGGTCGAGCGCACACCGATCCATGGCGTGGACACCGCGCCGCTGGTTCCGTATGTAGCGGCCATCGACCGGCCGGACGCACCGGATTTGCAGGTGCGTTGGACTGACCACGAAACCATGCGCATCACGGGCAATCTCGCGGCCGGCCAGATCGTCAGCGTGCAGGAAAACGCACATCCCGGCTGGCATGCCACCGTGAATGGTTCGGCGCGCCGTGTCTTTGCCGATAAGCTCGGATTGCTTGCCGTGGTACCGGATTGCAGCGGCCCGTGCACCATCGAACTGCATTACGACGGCGGTACAGAGATGACCGTGGCGCATTGGATCAATCGGACCGCGATTCTGGGATCGCTGCTGTGGGTCATGTGGGGCCTCAGAAAACGGCGCATCCCATCCACATGAACAACGCATCCGATTATACTGGAGCTTTCCAAAGACATCATGAGCGCAATCGCCACAGCCCCTCAATTAAATCGCTCGATCGGCTTTTACCAATCGACTATCGGCAAGAAGGTGGTCATGGCCGTGACCGGCGTCATCCTGTTCGGATACGTGCTTGCCCACCTGATCGGCAATCTCCAGATCTATTCACCCGATCCCGCACAGATCAATAACTACGCCAAGTTTCTTCACTCGCATCCGCTCGTGCTATGGATCGCGCGCTGTGTGCTGTTAACCGCCGTGGGTCTGCACATCACCGCTTCGGTGCAGTTGTGGCTGTTGAAGCAGCGGGCTCGTCCGGAGGCGTACGTCAAGAAAGACGACCTGCCCACCAGCTATGCCGCGCGCACAATGATCTGGAGCGGCCCGATCATCGCCGCTTTTGTCATCTTCCACGTGCTGCATCTGACTGTTGGCAGCGTCGTGCCGCTGCACACTTTGCCGAACGGCGATATGGACGTGCGCGCCAACGTGATCACCGGGTTCCAGAATCCGGCGGTCGCCATCTTCTATATCATCGCGATGGCGCTGCTGTGTATGCATCTCTATCACGGCCTCTGGAGCATGTTCCAGTCGTTGGGCATTAATCATCCGCGCTACACCCCCATCTTGAAGAAATTCGCGGCGGCGTTCGCCTGGTTCGTCGCTATTGGCAACATCTCCATCCCGGTGTCGGTGATGCTCGGTGTGCTGAAGCTGCAATAGAGGAACGATATGGAACTCGACGCCAAAATACCCGCGGGCCCCATCGAGACCGTTTGGGACAAATATAAATTCGACCTGAAGCTGGTGAATCCGGCGAACAAGCGGAAGTACAACATCATCGTGGTCGGCTCCGGCTTGGCCGGCGGTTCCGCGGCTGCCACGCTGGGCGAGCTGGGCTACAACGTGCAATGCTTCTGCTTCCAGGATTCGCCGCGGCGCGCGCACTCCATCGCTGCGCAGGGCGGCATCAACGCTGCGAAGAATTATCACGGTGACGGCGACAGCATTTACCGGCTGTTCTACGACACGGTGAAGGGCGGCGACTTCCGCGCGCGCGAGGCGAACGTCTACCGCCTGGCGCAGATCAGCGTGAACATCATCGATCAGTGCGTTTCGCAAGGGGTGCCGTTCGCGCGCGAGTATGGCGGCATGCTCGACAATCGCTCGTTCGGCGGCGCGCAGGTTTCGCGCACCTTCTACGCCCGCGGGCAGACCGGCCAGCAGCTTCTGCTCGGCGCGTATCAGGCGCTCGAACGCCAGATCGGTACGGGCCAGGTGAAGATGTATCCGCGCCACGAGATGCTCGACCTGGTGGTGATCGATGGCAAGGCGCGCGGCATCGTCACGCGCGACCTGATTACCGGCAAGGTGGAATCCTACGTGGCCGATGCGGTGGTGCTGGGCACGGGCGGTTATGGCAACGTCTACTACCTTTCGACCAATGCCAAGGGCTGCAACACGACCGCCATCTGGCGCGCATATAAGAAGGGTGCGCTCTTCGGCAATCCGTGCTTCACGCAGATCCATCCGACCTGTATTCCGGTGAGCGGCGAGTATCAATCGAAGCTTACGCTGATGAGCGAATCGCTGCGCAACGACGGTCGCATCTGGGTGCCGCTGAAGAAGGGCGACAAAAGGCCGCCCAATCAGATTCCGGAAGCCGAGCGCGATTATTATCTGGAGCGCCGCTATCCTGCCTTCGGCAACCTGGTGCCGCGCGACGTGGCTTCCCGCAACGCCAAGAATGTTTGCGACGAAGGCCGCGGCGTGGGCGAAACCGGTTTGGGCGTCTATCTCGATTTCGCCGACGCCATCCAGCGCCTGGGCGAGCGCGTGATCAAAGAACGCTACGGCAACCTGTTCGATATGTACGAGCGCATCACCGGCGAGAATCCTTACCAGGCGCCCATGCGCATCTATCCCGCCATTCACTACACGATGGGCGGCCTGTGGGTCGACTACAACCTGATGAGCACCATCCCGGGCATGTATGTGATCGGCGAGGCGAATTTCTCGGATCACGGCGCGAATCGCCTCGGTGCTAGCGCGCTGATGCAGGGCTTGGCCGACGGCTACTTCGTGCTGCCGTACACCATCGGCGATTACTTGGCCACATCGAAGCTGGCCAAGGTGGATACCGGCCACGCGGCGTTTAAGGACGCCGAGAGTCAGGTGGCTTGCCGCACCAAGCGTTTCCTCGAAATCAAGGGCACGCGTTCGGTGGACTCGTTCCATCGCGACCTGGGCAAACTCGTTTGGGAATACTGCGGCATGGCGCGCAACGCCGACGGCCTGCGTCAGGCGCTCCAGGCGATCCCCGCGCTGCGCGAACAATTCTGGAGCGACCTGAAGGTGCTCGGCACGGGCGACGAGCTGAACCAGTCGCTGGAAAAAGCCGGCCGCGTGGCGGACTTCTTTGAACTGGCCGAGCTGATGTGTCTCGATGCGCTGGAGCGCAACGAATCGTGCGGCGGACACTTCCGCGAAGAATATCAGACGCCGGAGGGCGAGGCCCAGCGCAACGACGAAGAGTTTTCCTACGCGGCGGCCTGGGAGTATCGCGGTGACGGGCAGACGCCCGCGGTCCACAAAGAGCCTTTGCATTTTGATTATGTGCATCCCAGCCAACGGAGCTACAAGTAAATGAAACTGACCCTGCACATCTGGCGGCAGCGCAATTCGAACGAGAAGGGCCGCATGGTGCGTTACGAAGTCCCGGACGTCAATCCGGAGATGTCGTTCCTGGAGATGCTCGACGTTCTCAATGAGAGCCTGATCGCGAAGGGCGAGGAGCCGGTGGCTTTCGACCACGATTGCCGCGAGGGAATCTGCGGCATGTGCGGATTCATGATCAATGGCGTGGCGCACGGTCCGCAGCGCGGCACGACGGTGTGTCAGTTGCATATGCGACATTTCAAGGACGGCGACGAGCTTTACCTGGAGCCGTGGCGCGCGCGCGCGTTTCCGGCCGTGAAGGACCTGGTGGTGAACCGCAGCGCCTTCGACCGCATCATCGCGGCCGGCGGCTTCATCAGCGCGCCGACGGGCAGTGCGCCGGACGGCAATGCGATCCTGATTCCGAAGGAGACGGCCGATATCTCGATGGATGCGGCCGCCTGCATCGGCTGTGGCGCTTGCGTGGCGATGTGCCCGAACGCTGCCGCGGCATTGTTTACCGGCGCCAAGATCACGCACCTGGGCGTGATGCCGCAGGGCCAGCCCGAGCGCTATCGGCGTGCGATGGCCATGGTCGCGCAGGCGGCGCACGAAGGATTCGGCTATTGCACGAATGTCGGCGAATGCGAGGCGGTGTGTCCGAAGGACATCAAGCTCGAGGTGATCGCGCGCATGAACCGGGATTTTGTGAAGGCTGTGGTCACCGGCCGCGGCGAGCCCGCGTAACCCTCTACGGCCGACCCTGCGGGTCTATCACCACAAAACCCTCGGGTACAGCGGCCAAATCTTTGCCTGGATCGCGTAGCTCTATCGATGTGGCCTCCCATTCCTGCGGAGCGCCATCCGGTCCGGCCGCCCGCTCCCGCAACACGAGCATCAGTTCCTCGGATATCCAGCACTCCCCGGCGGGGGCGGCATCTCCGGGTGCCAGGAGAATCACTTGCCTGGCGTCGTGATTGGCGACCCGCGCGTGTCGGTCCGTCCAGCGGGGTGCGAAGGGGCCAAATGACCACGGCTGCCCGTGTGGAGGCGGACCTGGCCACCTCCTCACGAGAATTGTGCGCTTGTCGTAGAAAATCCATCTGTCTGCGTTCTCGGCCGCGAGTTCCAAAAGCGCAAAGCTCGCGGCGTCTCGACTCGGGTCCCTAAGCTCCAACCGCGTGTTCCCGAGTCGATCGCGCTTATACTCTGCGTCGAGTATGGCACCCGCGAGTGTGGCCTTCAGCCGCACCACAACCGGTTTCCCGGATACCGGCCCATACGGGCGGCAGTGAAACAAGAGGCGCGGACTAGCGGGCCAGCCGGGTTGTAAGGGAATCCCCATCGCGATCACGCCTGATATGGCTACCGCGCTCGCCAACAACGTGAGCACCGGCAATCCGCGGATCATTGGCAGTAGCCCGGCCCATAAGTAACGACATACAGATAACACGGGCCGCCCGTGTTATAGTACACCGACAGAGGGCACGACGCGACTGTCCCTCCGGAACAGGCCGGCTGTTGTACACAGTCGGGACCGTCGCATGGCCAGCCGACGGTGCTTGAGAAAGTAATGCCCCAAGAAAGGTATATATATATATCTTCGCATCGACGATGTGTTCCCAACTCAGAGCACGTGACGTCGGGTTCATCAACGGCCGTGTATTCGCCGTAGTCGGGGATACTTTCGGGATCTGTCGCTCCATCTATCGTCCCTGGTGGCAGGGTAGACTGAGCGAGGATGCGTGAAACCGCGAGCACGAGAACGCAAACCCCGTACCTTACCGTAGGTTGCACTATCTTGCAATAAGTCTATGCGCGCCTTTTTTCTTTGTCAAGGGATTTCGCCGACAAAATTTTATCGCCAGCGTTTCGCCTTGATTTGAGATCAGGGGACTAATCGAGGTACTTGGTAACCCCACCGATTACATTGGCATAACACAATCGAGAACGGTTAGCGGCGAGTAATTTCAGGCCGGCTCTGGAACGGTCTCCGCGTCCGTAACCGAATCGCCATCCAAGACGCGGCGGGCGCGCTCCGCGTCGAATTCCTTTTCCCACTTAGACACCACGATAGTGGCGACACCGTTGCCCACCAGGTTAGTCAATGCCCGCATCTCGGACATGAAACGGTCGACCCCCAGCAGCAGCGTGAGGCCGGCCACGGGGATGGTGCCGATGGCGGAAAGAGTGGCCGCGAGCGTAATGAATCCGCCGCCGGTTACGGCTGCGGCGCCTTTGGAGCTGAGCATCAGCAGGATCAGGATGCTGGTTTCCTGCGCTCCCGTCAGATGAATGTTCGTGGCTTGCGCGACGAACAATGCCGCGATCGTCAGGTAGATCGATGTACCATCCAGATTGAATGAGTAGCCCGAAGGAATCACCAGCCCGACCACCGACTTGCCGCAGCCCAGCTCTTCGAGCTTCACCATCATGCGCGGCAGCACCGACTCCGACGATGACGTGCTGAGCACGATCAGCAGTTCCTCCTTGATGTAGTTGAGGAACTTCCATAAGCTGAAGCCGTGCGCGTAGGCGATCGTGCCGAGCACGATGAACACGAACGCGAAGCTGGTCAAATACACACACGCCATCAACTTCGCGAGCGGCAGCAGCGTTTTCAGGCCATATTTGCCGATGGTGAACGCCATGGCGCCGAACGCTCCGAGCGGCGCGGTTTCCATGATGATGCCGACCACCCGGAACATCCAGTGCGCGATTTTGTCGCAGGCTTCCACGATCGGGCGGTTGCCGGGAATCGCAGCGAGAGCCAGCCCGAACAGGATGGCCACCAGCAGCACTTGCAGAATGTCGCCTTGAGAGAAGGCGCTGGTGACCGTGTTGGGAATGATGTTCAGCAGGAAATCGACCGCGTGCAGCGCGTGGCCCTGTGCGGCGTACTGCGCTACGGCGTGCGCGTCCAGCGTGGCGGGATTGACGTTCATGCCCGCGCCCGGCTGCACGGTCTTCACCACGGTCAAACCGATCAACAGGGCCGCGGTGGTGACCACTTCAAAATACGCGAGCGCCTTCAAACCTACGCGGCCGAGCTTCTTCATGTCGCCGATGTTGGCGATCCCCACCACCACCGTGAAGAAGATGATGGGCGCGATCATCATGCGGATCAGCTTGATGAATCCATCGCCCAGCGGCTTCATGGATTCGGCCGTGTGCGGGTAGATGACGCCCAGCACCACTCCCAGGACAATGCCCAGGATCACGCGAAAGTAAAGTGAACGATAGAACTTCACAGGTTAATCATCGGCGGCGCTAAGCTTGGCGATTACGGAGAGGTCTTCGAGTGTAGTCGTATCGCCTTTCACTTCCCCGCCGGCGGCGATCTCCTTGAGCAAACGCCGCATGATTTTGCCGCTGCGAGTCTTGGGCAGAGCATCGCTGAATCGCACGTCATCGGGCTTGGCGAGCGAGCCGATCTCTTTGGCTACCCATTGGCGCAACTCCTCCTTCAATCCGGGGCTGGGAGTCTGGCCAGCCTTGAGCGTGACGAACGCGGCGATGGCCTGGCCTTTCAGATCGTCAAGACGCGCCACCACGGCGGCCTCGGCCACTTTGGGATGGGCCACCAGCGCCGATTCGACTTCCATGGTGCTCAGCCGATGGCCCGAGACGTTGATTACGTCGTCGATGCGGCCCATGATCCAGAAGTAGCCGTCGGCATCCTGGCGGGCGCCGTCGCCGGTGAAATACATGCCGTCGATCTGCGACCAGTATTGATCCTGATAGCGTTTGGGGTCGCCGTAGATGGTGCGCAGCATGGCTGGCCAGGGCTTCTTGATCACCAGGTAGCCGCCGCCGCCGGCCGGCACGGGATCGCCTTCGCGCGTGACCACGTCGGCGACGATGCCAGGAATCGGACGAGTCGCCGACCCGGGCTTCAGCGGCGTGGCGCCCGGCAGCGGAGCAATCATAATCATGCCGGTTTCGGTCTGCCACCAGGTGTCGACAATGGGGCAGCGATTGTGGCCGATGTGCTCGCGATACCACATCCAGGCTTCCGGATTAATCGGTTCGCCGACCGTGCCCAGCAGCCGCAGGCTCTTCATGGGATGCTTCGCGGGCCATTCGTTGCCGAACCGCATGAAGGCGCGGATGGCCGTGGGCGCGGTGTAGAAGATATTCACCTGGTGGCGGTCGATGATGCTCCAGAAGCGGTCCGGTTCGGGGTAATTGGGCGCGCCCTCGTACATCAGGCTGGTGGCGCCGTTCTGCAGCGGACCGTAGACGATGTAGCTGTGGCCGGTGACCCAGCCGATGTCGGCCGTACACCAGTAGATGTCTTCGTCCTTCAGGTCGAAGACCCATTTAGTGGTCAGATAAGTGCCCACCGAGTAGCCGCCGGTGGTGTGCAGGATACCCTTCGGCTTGCCGGTCGTTCCCGATGTGTACAGCAGGTAAAGCGGGTGCTCGGCATCCAGCGGCTCAGGCGGGCAATCCGGCGAGGCATTGGCCATTAACTCGTGCCACCAATGGTCGCGGCCGTTCAGCATGGTCTGCGGCGTCCCCGTGCGGCGATAGACGACCACACCGCGGACGGATGGGCACGCAAGCAAAGCTTCATCCACGGCCGGCTTCAGCTTCACTTCGGAACCGCGACGGTAGGAACCGTCCTGCGTGATCACCAGCGAGGCTTGCGAATCGTTGATGCGATCCACCAGCGCGTTCGAAGAGAAGCCGCCGAACACGATGGTGTGCGGCGCGCCGATCCGCGCGCAGGCCAGCATGGCGATCGGCAGGGCGGGGCACATGCCCATGTAGATGGCCACGCGATCGCCCTTCTGCACGCCCAACGACTTCAGCACGTTCGCGAATTTGCAAACCTCGACCAGCAATTGCTGATAAGTCAGGGTCTGGATCTCGCCCGGTTCGCCTTCCCATATCAGTGCCGCCTTGTTGCGGCGCCAGGAAGCCACATGGCGGTCGAGACAATTGTAGGAAAGATTGATTTGGCCGCCCGCGAACCACTTTGCCCAGGGGCAATTCCATTCGAGGACCGTATCCCACGGCTTGAACCAATGCAATTCGGACGCGATATCTCCCCAGAACTTCGCGGGATTGTCCGCGGCTTCGCGATACAGGCGTTCGTATTCAGCGAGGCTGCCGATGCGTGCCTGGCTGCTGAAATCGGCGGGCGGATCGAAGACACGTTTCTCGGTTAAAACGGAATCGATGTTGGTCTGCGGCGGCATGAAGGCGTTTCCCCTCACAGCAGAACATACCAGAAATGCCGGTGGTTGGTGCGGGCCGTGGGGCAGGCACCCTACCTGCGGCGGGACCTCGGCTTGCCAAAAAGCGATCAGAAGATGCGGATGCGGGCCAGCAGCAGGGCAGCGCCGCCCTCTGCCGGGCCACAGATCGTCCACCACAGCGCCTGTAGTCCCGCCTTGCTCAATGAGGCCGGCCGCCACCATTCGGTTTCCTGCTGGGTGGCGTAGACGGTATACATCTCCTGCAGGAAAGCGTAAATGGCACGCGAAACAGGACATCTGCGGTGATTTGGGGATAGAGTAGAATCTTGCGGAGCGTGAATCGTATTGCACTTGGCATCCTGTGCGCCGCCGCTCAGTTAGCTGCCGCGACGCCACCGTTACCGTCGCCCAAGAGCTTTGCCATCATGGCCTGGGGAGATGCGCCCGCCGACCCCGAACAGTTGCGCGGGATGCGCGAAGCGGGACTAAACATCGCGGGCTTCTGCCACGCCGAAGACCTCGACAAAGTTCGCGATGCCGGGCTGGCCTGTTTCGTGAACGACCCGCGGATTTCAGCCTACGACTGGCAGGCCTTGCCGCCCGACGGCGAGATTCGCGCCCGGATCGCCCGCTTGGCCAAACAGGCCGGTGCGAACCCGGCGGCGATCGGTTTCTTTCTCCGTGACGAACCGCATGCGGCGCTCATGCCAGGGCTGGCCCGCGTGGCAAAAATGGTGCGCGAGAGCATGCCCGACTGGTGGCCCTATGTGAACCTGTTCCCCTATCGCGTGAGCGCGGAACGGCTGGGGACCGGCAGCTACGACGCCTATGTCCGCATGTTGGTGAACACGGTCGGGCAGCCGTTTCTAAGTTATGACAATTACTCGCTGGTCAACGGCGAGATGCTCGACTATTTCTATACCAATCTGGAAATCGTGCGGCGGCTTTCCATCGAAACCAAAACCCCCTTCTGGAACTGTATCCTGGCCAACGCGCATTTCAATTACATGGAACCGTCGGACGCCACGTTCCATTTACAGGTCTACGCAACGCTGGCTTATGGCGGGCGCGGCATTCAATACTTCACTTACTTCACGCCGCCCATCGGCAATTACAGGGTGGGAGCGATCGATCCATTCGGCAATCGCACCGCGACATGGGAACGGCTACGGCGCATCAACCTGGAGATCGCGGCGCTGGCGCCCACCATGCTCCAACTGCACAGCACGGGTGTGTATCACTATCCGGACGTCCCGGATCAAGCGAAACCGCTGGCGGCGAGCAAACTGGTGCGCACCATCGAGATGACGCAGCGTTTCGTGAAGCCGCCGGTGGCCGGCCGATTCCTGGTAGGGGAATTCGAGGACTCGCAGGGACGGCCGTATCTGATGATCGTCAACAAAGACCTGAACAACAGCTTTCAATTCCATCTCCACCTGGTGAAGGAAAATGCGAACCTGATGCGTATCTCGCCCTATTCCGGCAAAGAGGAACTATTCCGCGGCGAGATGGACTGGCTGGCGCCCGGGGCTGGGATTCTGCTACGGATCGGCTAGCCGTCGGGCGGACAGTGCCGGTAAGTGTGCAAAAATGCGGCCGCCTCTATGGGGCGCCGATTCGCATTTGACACGCGTGGACTTCTCGGCGTATATTTGCTAACATACTGATCTGTCAGTGCTTTGCTGGTTAATCAGGCGGACTGGTCTCGGTGCAATTCCCTGGAATCCATTGAGACCGCACCATTTCCTCGCTGTTATTCTGTCTCGCAGCGGTAAGCCCCCGGCAATCATCTGATGCAGTGTCCCGCGGAGGCGTCGGTTAATGGCTGTAGATCAGAGCAAAGGACGAGTGGACGAACTGGTCCAGCCGGACAGTGAAAACTACGAGTCCTTGCTCGACGAGTATACGCACCTGGCTCCGCCCGCGGAGGGCGAGATCCTGCAGGGTACGGTCCTCAAGGTCACGGCGAAGGACGTGATCGTCGATGTCGGCTACAAGTCCGAAGGACTGGTGCCCATCGAGCAATTCCTTACGCCGCAGGGCGAAATGACAGTCAAGCCCGGCGACGTTGTGGACGTCATGATCGATCACGGCGAGCCACAAGAAGGCTATGTGCTGCTTTCGCACTTGAAAGCGGCGCGCCTTCGAGTTTGGGACAACCTGGAAAAAGCGTTCGCGGATGGCTCGGTGATCCTGGGTCGCGTGCTGGGAAGAGTCAAAGGGGGATTGTCGGTTGACGTGGGCATCCCGGCATTCATGCCCGGCTCGCAGGTGGACCCGCGGCCGGTGCACCATCTGGATTCCTATATTGGGCAGGACGTCCCGGTCAAAATCATCAAGGTCAACCGCCGCCGCGGTAATGTAGTGGTTTCGCGCAAGCTGGCGGTCGAGCAGGAAATCAATCAGCGTAAGGCCGCCACGCTCGATCAATTGGCCGAAGGCGCGATCGTGACCGGAGTGGTGAAGAACCTCACCGATTACGGCGCTTTCGTGGATTTAGGCGGACTGGATGGGCTGTTGCACGTCACGGACATGTCCTACGGCCGCGTCGGGCATCCCTCCGAGGTTGTACACGTAGGCGATACTATCACCGCGAAAGTCCTGAAATTTGACCGGTCCAAGGAGCGTGTATCGCTTGGGCTGCGGCAGTTAGAGCCGGATCCCTGGGAGACCGTGACGGAGCGCTATCCCGTGAACAGCCGGGTGATGGGTCACGTGGTGAATGTCACTGATTACGGCGCTTTCGTGGAACTGGAGCCCGGCGTCGAAGGTCTCATCCACATCACGGAGATGACTTGGTCGCGGCGGATGAAGCATCCTTCGAAGGTTGTGCATCCGGGCGATCAGGTGGAAGCCGTCGTGCTTGAGGTGCACCCGAAGGATCGCCGCATATCACTGGGCCTGAAGCAACTTGAGCCGAACCCCTGGACGACCATCGACAGCCGATACAGTATCGGTTCGGTTGTCGAGGGGCGCGTACGGAACATGACGGATTTCGGCGCATTCATCGAAATCGAGGAAGGCATCGATGGGCTGGTGCACGTGTCCGACCTTTCTTGGACTAAGCGCGTGAAGCATCCTTCCGAGATTTTGAAGAAGGGCCAACTGGTGCAGGCGGTGATTTTGAACATCGACGCCAATGGGCACCGGCTCTCGCTCGGCATTAAGCAACTCCAGCCGGATGCCTGGGAAACCTATTTCCAGAGCCACCAGTCTGGAGATATCGTGCACGGGCGCGTGTCGCGCCTGGCCGGCTTTGGTGCTTTCGTGGAATTGGCCGAAGGCGTGGAAGGGCTTTGCCATTTTTCGGAAGTGCCGGGCTACACGGGCCGGCGATCGGGCGAGCCTCCCCTGGCCGTCGGGCAGGAGACGGATTTCAAGATCATCAAGATGAGTGAGCCCGAGAAGAAGATCGGCCTCAGCCTGAAGGCCGTGAGCCACGACGAAGAGAAAGGCCGGCTGGCGGACTATCAGCGGCAGGCCGCCGCGGGCGCCGCCACGATAGAGGAAGTATTGAGTCTCAAGAATCGAACCACCGAATGAGTTGCAAAAAGCGTCCGTTCACGCGATACTGCTGTAACGGCTTGAGAGACAAGGAGAATAGGAAATGACCAAGGCCGATCTGATTGAAGAGGTCTCACGCGTAGTCGAGATGACGCGGAAAGAATCCGAAGTCATCGTGGAGGCGATTTTCGACAGCATCGTGCGTTCGTTGCGCACCGGCGACAAGATAGAGATTCGCGGTTTCGGGAGTTTTCGTACGCGGCAACGCCAGCCGCGCATCGGACGCAACCCGAAGACCGGCGCGCGCGTGGAGGTGCCTGCCAAGAAGATTCCGTACTTTAAACCCAGCAAGGAACTCAAGGACGTAGTGAATAACTCCGCTGCGGCGCCGCTGCCTGACCCCGCCTCCAGCGAGCCAACTCCCACTCTGTAACGCCGGTATGGACTATTTGTGGAGTCCGTGGCGCTATCAGTATGTGACCACCGCCGATCGCGCGCCCGATTGTATCTTCTGCGAGTTACCGAGACAGAATCGCGACCGCGAAAACTATATCGTGTACCGGGGGCGATTGAATTTCGTGATCCTGAACCGCTTTCCGTATACGTCCGGACATTTGATGATCGTGCCGTACGAGCACGTACCCACTCTCGAAAGAGTGGCGAAAGACACGCTCGTCGAAATGATCTTGCTGGCCCGCGAGGCGGAGACCCATCTGCGCGCCCAATATTTGCCGGACGGCCTGAATGTGGGCGTGAATGTGGGGAAGGCGGCCGGCGCCGGTGTGGCGGGACACATTCACATGCACGTGCTGCCGCGATGGGTGGCAGATGCTAACTTTATGACCTCGGTTGGGGAGACCCGTGTCCTGCCGGAAGATCTTAGCGTGACTTACCAGAAGCTATTGCAGAATACCTGGGGTAACGATCAAGACGAGTAAGTCAGGTTACTCGCCCATCTGGGCGGGCTCCAGCGTGAGTGGTCCGGACGTACTCCCCACCCCATTCGACAGCAGCTCCGCGAGGATCACTTCGGGCTCCGATTCGCCTTCGAGATGACGGTCGAATTGACGGTGCGGGTCCAGGCGCGCCATGGCGACGTAGGTCACCAGCATTCCACCGGCGATCAGCGGATGCAGCGCGACCACCGGCAGCAGGTATTTCTTGGATTTCAAGAATGCCTCGAAAACGCCCCGCACCGGTCCGCTGCGCGGCAACGTTCCCGGCACCTGGTCGATCACAAAGCAGGAAAATTGCAGATCGGCATGATGCTTGCTATAACTCACCAGCGACTTGGCAACCTGCTTCGGCGTCGTGATGCCCTGGTCGGCAAACAGGCTGCGATGCGTTGCGTGCGGGTAGTAAGTGTTCAAGACTCCGCGCGCGAAATCCGCGCAGTTGTGGAAGATCAAATTGAAGTGACTAATATTCTTTGATGCATTTAGTTTCGCGATCAGGCGGTCGTCCTGTGCTCTGGTTGTCTCGATCTCGAAGCTATAGATCTTCCGGTCGTACGCCTCACCCACGAGTTGCGTCCAATCGCCCTGCGGCGTCTTGCCGCCAGCGCCATCCGGGACAATTTCTTCCAGATGCTCACGGCGGTAATTATCGCGCAGGCCGTCTACCGTGCGCGCGGTCGCATACAGTGGCACCTGCTCCGGCCGGTCCACGGCATAGAGATAAGCGATCAGCGGGATAGCTACCCAGTCATAGCCGCCCACATGATAGTAACGGCTGATTACCACACCGGACTCGCCGGGCTCGCAGGGCCGCAATCGAACGGGAGATGCCGCACATACGTGTGACAGATACACCGCCGCGTGGCCCGTCGGATTCATATGGCCGAACCGCCCGTAAGGCTCTTCGAGAAAGAGCGCCGCGCCAGCCTTGGCCGGTTTGCCGCAAAACAGCAGCAACGCCAGAAGGATGGGGATTTGTAACAGCTCCGATCTCCGGTACAGCGCCGGCCGTGAGGCCACGTGACGTCTCCTCCTGTTGTGCCCGACGCGTGTCCCCGCCGATCCGTTACATTTGTGGTTTATGCCAGTGCGAGATTAGCCCGTGCGGCCAGAGTCAGATCGTCGAACTCGCCACGCTGAAGGCGCGGGAAGGCCGCGGCTGCGATCATCGCGGCGTTGTCTGTGGAAAGCCCTGGTGAGGGAAATAACACGGGATAGGGCAACCGGGACTCCCGTGCAGCTTTGCGCAATCCGGAATTGCACGATACGCCGCCCGAAACGATCAACGTGCGCGCGCCAATATTCTCCGCGGATGCGGCCGCGTGCCGCAGCAGCTCTTCGATCACCGTGTGTTGAAATGAGGCCACCAGATCGCGCGCCGGCTGCGGTGTCACGGCCAGCCATTCTTCGACGGATGGATGCGGCGCGTGGCGCAGCAGGTCCCGGCGCGCCTGAATTTCCGCGTCCATATCGTGACTCTCGACCCAACGCAGCACAGCCGTCTTGAGTCCGCTGAAGCTGAAGTCTAGCGCGTTACCCTTCATGCGAGCCAGCGTGAAACGCACGGCCCGCGGATTGCCGTAAGGCGCGAGGTGGTCAATGACCGGCCCGCCTGGATAGCCGAAACCTAGTAACTTGGCGACTTTGTCGAAAGCCTCGCCGGCGGCGTCATCGCGTGTCTTACCCAGCAGGCGATAGTTATAACCGGCGGTAACTTCGAATAAGTGGGTGTGACCGCCGCTGACTACTAAGGCCAGCGCCGGATACTCTATCGGATTTCCGTCGCGCGCACATTCCAGCACGACAGCATGAATGTGGCCTTCGATGTGGTTAATGCCGATCAAGGGGATGCCGCGCGCAAAGGCCAGAGCTTTCGCGTACGTGAGGCCCACCAGCAGCGACCCCACCAGGCCCGGACCGGCCGTCACGGCGATCGCGGAAAGATCTTCCAACGTGGTGGCGGCGCGCTGCAACGCTTCGCGTGTGACCGGCACGATGGCCCGTAGATGCTCGCGCGAGGCCAACTCCGGGACCACCCCGCCATAGCGGCCGTGCGTCTCCAGTTGCGATGCGACTACCGAGGAGAGCACGGCGCAGCCGTCTTCGACCACCGCCGCAGCCGTTTCATCGCACGAGCTCTCGATGCCCAGAACGCGCATGTGCTGCTCTCACTTTAGCGTACTGGACTGTTTCGCGCGCGCGCAGAGTCAGCAGCAGCAGGCAGCGGGTAGTCTCGGCGCAACGCATGGCGGCGTTTTGCAATTCCACCAGACCGGTGCTGGCCGGATGTTCCGCGCCCAGCAGGTCGAGCGAGACTTCCGCGTGATTCAGGATCAGCGTCAGTTCGTCGTTGAAGTCCTTACCGGCGGCCAATGTCAGACTGCTGAGGCGGTCCAGTTCGGCGGCAAACGAATTGCGATCGGTGGAGGTGGTGCGTTGTTTCACACCTGACGGTAGCGGGCTGAACTTTTGGTTTGTGCGATCGCGCACACTAAGTAATTGATGAGTAGCTGAATAAATACCTGACCGGCTTGTCAATTCAAAGGTCGCTCAGGCGACGGCCACTACCGCGGCAGCCACCGGCTGCTCTCCCACCGGCACGATCGTAAACAAGGGCGGCGGATCGGTGCGATGGCGCCGCGCGGTAAAGGCCGCAATCCGGATCACTGCCATATTCCCCGAGCGCGCGTTCAGCACCAGCGCGTAACGGCTGTCCGGCGTGATCACAATGCGGCGGGGTTCCTGGCCTACAGCCAACGCCGCCACCAATTTCCGGGAGTCGATATCCAGTACAGTGATGCTGTCCGTCTGCGGGTTGGCCACAAACAGGTAGGCCGGACTGCTCGAAACAGCCATGCCGTCCGGTGTGCGCCCCGCCAGGATCGTCTCGCCGACCTCGGTCTGGTAAGGGTAGATGATTACCACCACGTCGCCGCCCGGGCCGGTCACAAACATCTGCCCACCGGCCGCGTCAAAACACGCGTTAGCGGGTTCGACCGGCAACGGAAGCCGCACCGCCGTCCGTCCGCTGGCGGTATCGATGATCGTCAGGCTGCGGTCCGTGCGGCTCCCCGCCAGTACCTGTTTGCCGTCAGACTGAAAGCGTACCAGTGACGGCTCGCAGCCGGCCTCGATCAGGTGTTCGATCCCGCGATTGTGTAGCCGGATGACGGCCAGCCGTTGATCCCCGGGGAATGCAACCGCGGCACGCCCGTTGGCGGACAGATCGAATCCCCCCGCTATCCCCGGCAGCGCAATCGACGCGACGGTGCGCATGCCGTCCGTCTGGACGCAGGCGAGCGCACGCGTCTGTAACACCCACAGGAAGTTGCCGTCCGGCGTCAGCCGCATGGATACGGCCGCGCTGCTCGGGCGTGTCTTGCGAACCACGGCCAGGCGTGTCACATCGATCACGCCTATGGCCCCGGTCTCCGGCATCAGGACGTAGGCGACCGGACGCGAGGGATGCGCGAGAACCATGCTGGGAGCCGCGTCCATGCGAATCTGCTTCGCCAGCACGAAGGCGTTCAGGTCGACCGCCGCGACCGTGCGCGCCCCCGCATTGGCCACCAGCGCATAACCCGGAAAGCCGCGGCTCTTGCGCATGCCGCAGCCAATGGCGGCCGCGCTTCCCACGAGCAGCGCGCGACGGCTCAACTGACCGAAAAATGGCATAAAATATGCTAGCATTAGGTGGATCGCCTTCTCGGTACCGAGCCGACGTCCTTCTACCTGGTACGAAACATCCTTAATTTAATAAATGAATCTACGCTCTCTTTTTAGTCTATTCTCATCAGACCTCGCCATCGATTTAGGAACGGCGAACACGTTGGTGTTCGCCAAAGGCAAAGGCATCGTGGTGAACGAGCCGTCGATCGTCGCGCTGAATAAGACCACGGGCGAGGTGGAAGCAGTGGGCAAAGAGGCCAAGGAGATGCTGGGCCGCACTCCCGGCAACATTGTGGCCATCAAGCCCATGAAAGACGGCGTTATCGCCGATTTCAAGGTCACCGAGCGCATGCTGAATTACTTCATTCAGAAGGCGCACGGCAGAAAAGTGCTGGTACATCCGCGCATCGTCATCGGCGTACCCAGCGAAATCACGCAAGTGGAAAAACGCGCGGTCATGGACTCGGCATATCGCGCCAAAGCCAGCGAGGTACACCTGGTGGAACAAGCCATGGTGGCGGCGATCGGTGCGGGCCTGCCGATCACCGAACCCTCCGGCAACATGGTCGTGGATATTGGCGGCGGCACCACTGACGTAGCCGTAATCTCCCTTTCGGGCATCGTCTATTCGCGCTCGGTCCGGGTGGCCGGCAACGAGATGGACGATGCCATCATGCAATACCTCAAGCGCAAGTACAACCTGCTGATCGGCGAGCGCACCGCCGAGTCGGTGAAAATCGAAATCGGTTCCGCATACCCGCTCGACAAGCCGCTGACGATGGAGATCAAGGGCCGCAACCTGATCGAGGGCGTGCCCAAGACGCTGACCATCGACGACAGCGAAATCCGCGAGTCGCTGGGTGAGTGCGTGGCCACCATCGTGAACGCTATTCGTGTGGCCTTGGAACGCACTCCGCCCGAGTTGAGCGCGGATATCAGCGACCGTGGCATCGTCCTCACCGGCGGCGGTGCGCTGCTCAAAAACCTCGACAAACGCATTCGCGAGGAGACCGGGCTGCCGGTTTCCATCGCCGACGACCCGCTGGCATCCGTCGTGCTCGGTACCGGCCGGATGCTCAGCGACTTCAGGCTGCTGAGGAAGATATCGATCGACTGAGGGAGCTGCCGCTGCCCGGCGGCCAGCTTTGGCCATGGAAACGTTTCTCAACCGTTACCGCAACATCACCGTATTGCTGCTGGTGATTTTCGCGCAGTTGGTGCTGGTCGCGGTGCAGGTGCGTAACGATCAGGACGTGCGGCTGGTCCGGATCTGGACGATCACCGCCATCACGCCCCTGGCACGGATCCTCGAGACCGCCCGCAGCGGCACGCTGGGCTTCGTCAGTGACTATGTCCTGATGCACGACGAACGCCAGGACAATCGCCGTCTGCAGACCGAACTCGACCGGTTGAAGATGGAGAACCAGTTTCTGAAATCGGAGATCTCCACGGCTGACCGCGCCAAAGCGCTATTGGCATTCGAGGCCCGCACGCCCTCGAAAACCATCGCAGCCCGGGTGATCGCCGCGGGCGCGGGCGCGGATTCCAAGGTGGTCTTTCTCGACCGCGGTTCACGCTCCGGAGTCGAGAAGGGCATGCCGGTGGTGACGCCCGATGGCATAGTCGGCGAAGTGATCGCTGCTTATCCCACGGCATCGGAGGTCATGTTAGTCACCGATCCCGAGTTCGCCGCCGGCGTGGTCTCGCAGAAGAATCACGTGGCGGGCACACTCAAGGGCCAGGGGCAGGCCAACTGCAAAGTGGATTACGTACCGAATGAAGAGAAAGTGGACATCGGCGAGTGGTTCTACACCTCGGGTGACGACCGCATTTTTCCGAAAGGCTTTCCCGTGGGTGTCGTGCGCGTGGTGCGCAAGGGCTCGCCTTACCAGGAAATCCTGGTCGAGCCGACCGGCATGGCGCGCGGCCTGGAAGCCGTGCTGATCGTCGTGGAGGGAGTGCATCAGGAGATTCCGGAAGCGCCCCCGGCCAACGCGCCCGTCTACATTGGCACGCCGCCGCCCGCCGCGCCAGGCACCCAACCGGCCACCGAAAGCGGCATCGCAGGTACGGCTGCCGACCGGCTGATCGAGAAGTATCGCGAGATCGGCACGGTGGAGAATCACAAGTACGGCGAGGGCGGCGTGGGGGCCAAGCCGCCTGACTTCAACATAAAACTTCCCACACCGGGTTCCCAGCCGCCTGCGGGCGCCGCGCCCAACGGAGCTGCCAAGCCTCCCGCATCCGCCCCGCCCGCCACCAAGAGCAATCCTCCGGCCGCTGCGCCGGAGACGCCTCCCGCCCAACCCAAAACCCAGCCCCAGGACCAATGACCGAATACAGCGATCGTTTCCTGGTGGGCAGCCAGCGCGAGCAAGTCTCGCGTTTTCGGGCGCGCGTGCTGTTGTTCGTGCCGCTGGCGGCCATCCTGTTCCAGGTCTATGTGCCGCGTTTCTTCGATTTCCTCGGCTATCTGGAACTGCCGCTGCTGGTGACCATCTACTTCGCGCTCATGCGCCGCAGCCAAATCGGCGGGCTTTTCATCGGCGCGTTCATCGGCTTGGCCCAGGACTCACTGTCCATCAAACAGCCGCTCGGCATGTACGGGATCGTCAAGACCCTGGTCGGCTATTTCGCCGCGTCGGTGGGTATGCGTATCGACGTGGAACACTCGTTCATCCGGCTGCTGCTGATTTACTTCTTCTACTTTTTCCACCAAGTCATGTATTGGGTCATGCTGCGCGGCCTGCTTGGCAAGCAGATCGGCTTCGACGTCAAGCGCACGCTCATCATGGGCGTGTTGAATGCCTTGGTCGGGGTGACACTGTTCCACTTTCTCGACAAGCTGCGCGAGCCCACTTAATTTACTTGAACAGCTTTCCCTCTCGTGCTATACCAAGTCATGCGTCGATTGGTATTTGCCAGCCTGATCCCCGCCCTGGGTACTGGTGCTTTCCTTTACAGTGCGCCCGCTATCTCCTTCAACGCCCCACGGAGTTATCTCACTGGTGCGCCCGCTAATTCCGTCGCAACCGCCGATTTTAACGGAGATGGCATTCCAGACATGGCCGTAACCAGTGGCGCCGACGGCGGCACCGTAAACATTGTGTCCATTTTTCTCGGCAGCGGCCACGGCGCATTCAAACCGCCGTTGACTTATTCCGTCGGGGCCGATCCGGCCGCTCTCGCGATAGGAGATTTCAACCACGATGGCAAGCTCGACCTGGCCACCGCCAATACCGGCGACGGCACCGTCTCCATCCTATTCGGACATGGTGACGGTACCTTCCAGCCCCCTGTTAACTACAGCGTGGGTCGCAGCCCCTGCGGGATCGCGATAGGAGATTTCAACCACGACGGCAACCTGGATTTGGCCGTCGTCGACGGATCGGGACTCAGCGACGTAGATATTTTGCTAGGTAACTCGGCCGGCGTCTTCCAGTGGGAAGGCACTTACAGAGTTGGTTCATATCCTAATGCCGTGGTCGCTGCCGATTTCAACGGCGACGGGATCACGGATCTGGCAATCTCCTGCGGAGGCTATAACCACGCTGGTCAGGGAATCGTCATTATGCTCGGCAAAGGCAATGGCGGTTTCGAACAGCCCGTTTTGTATGCCGCGGGCCCCACGCCAGCCTCGCTCGGAACAGCGGACTTCAACGGAGACGGCAAGCTTGACCTGGTAGTCGCCGATAACGGCTCGCCGGGGGATACGCTGAATACGCTATCACTGCTGCTGGGCAATGGCGACGGCACATTTCAGTTCCCCCTCACCCTCCACACCAATGGCTCCTACCCCAGTTTCTTGGCCGTAGCCAATCTCAACGGCGATGGCCTCGCCAGCGTGGCTGTCTCCACCAGCGCCGGCATCGAGTTCCTGCTGGGCAACGGCAACGGCTCATTCCAGCCGGCGCGCGTTGTCACACTGAACGGCGGTAACTTTGCGGTTGCGGACTTCAATGGCGACGGTGAGTTAGACTTGGCCATTGCCGCTGTCAGCCTGACCGTCCTGGTTCGTCAATCCGATGGCGATTTTCCGTATGATTCGAGCTTCTACGCCGGTGGCAGCATTTACTCCGTCGCCTCAGGTGACTTCAATGGCGATGGCTACTCCGACCTTGTAGCCTCCGACTCGGGGTCCGCGAGCATCTCCATTCTGTTAGCCAACGGCGACGGCACGTTTCAAACTCCAACTTACTACTCCGCCCCGAAGAACGCTGCGGTTAGGGTCGCCGCGTTAACCGGCAGCGGCCATCCGGACCTGGTGATTTCCGCAGGCTCCGTCGCAGTCAGGCTGGGCAACGGCAGTGGTCAATTCGGGGCGCCGCTCGCCACCGCCGCCTCCGGCGCCCGCGATGCGATTGTGGCGGACTTCAACCTGGATGGCAAGCCGGATCTGGCCGTAACATCACCTGGCGGGCTCCAGATTCTCCTGGGCAACGGCGATGGCACATTTCAACCACCCACGCTCAATTCAGCCCTGGCTGACGGCTTTTCACTGGCGGCCGGTGATTTCAATTACGATGGCAAGCCGGACCTTGTGGTTGCCAATGTGAACCTAGGCACTATCTCGATTCTCTTCGGCAATGGCGATGGCACTTTTCAACCTCCAGTCAATTACTCAGTCGGCACTTCTCCCTACGCCGTCGTGATTGGCCATTTCAATGCGTCTGCCAGCCAGGATTTGGCGGTGGCTAACTACGGCGTGCCGTTCGAAAGCGGCACAATTTCCGTTTTGATTAACAAAGGAAATGGAACCTTTCAACCGCCCGTCAATTACACCGTGGGCGCTGGGCCCGAGTTCCTCGTAACAGGCGACTTCAACGGCGATGGCTACGCCGACTTGGCCGTCGCTAACACGTGGTCAAACGCTGTCTCGGTGCTTTCCGGAAACGGCGATGGCACCTTTCAAGCGCCGGTTAGTTTCAACGTCCCGGATAATCCGGTGGCTCTGGCAGCCGGGTTATTTAGTGCAGGCAAAACGGACCTGGCGGCAGCCGACACGCTCGGCGTCACGCCACTGACGAACACTACGCACTGACTCGCGCAACTAAACGGTGTACCGCCAACCGGGTTCTCAGGCCGCCGCCGTGCCGCCCTTGGTGTCTCCACCACCCGTAAGGATCGCGAGCTTGTTACCATCCTTAACGAAGAACTGCGCCACGATCCGCACCAGCGCGGCGATACCGCCGGCCAGCGCCACAAAGTAACTGAGATAGACGTCGAAGATATCGCGCCAGAAGTAAGAGACGAACAGCACCACCAGAAACAGCGCGAGCGCCAGGGCCATACGCAGCGCCGGCCACAAGCTCAGGTTCTGCTGCTTTTCCCAGATTGCCAGCTCATGCGGCGTGACGGCCTCCAGCACGAACCGCCGAAAGCTCACGTTCATCAAGCGATAGGCGCCGTTTCTGTGGATGAGTTGTTTCTGCAATAGATGGGAAATGGCCACCTTGTTCAAGGGATTTAGCCAGTCATCCTTGGCTAACTGGTAAAGCGCCAGGCGTTCGTCGCTGGTGCAGTTGAGCCAGATCACCCGATAGTGTCCGTCTGCCAGGTTTCTTACTTGCACGACCAGCGATTCCTCGAAATGCCGGCCGCTCGAAAAATCCAGCTTGCCGAGATCCACGCGCGCGGAGCACGCTCGCAGAAACAGAGTGGGACTCAATTCCGCCCGCAGCGTGTCGCAGTACTCCTCGGCAGCCTTGCCCGCAAGTTTGGTCTGGTGACAGTGGCGACTGACGGCTTCGCCGGTTCTATCCAGTACACCGGCGAGTGACTCATCCTCAAAAACGAAGCGCTCGAAGTTGCCTAATAATCGCGTCCAGCGATTCAGTTCGGACTGCAGCACACCCCACTGAGAGCCGCCATGCACTAATGACTCGAGTAACAGCAGCGGATCGATTGAAGTGAAGACGTAAACCGACGGCTTATGGGCATAAACTAAACTCTCCAGTAATTCCAGCCTTTTGAGCCTCTCCTTGGCGTCGGTCAGCCGCACCTCGAAGTTATCCAAAATGGCGATTCTCGGGACAGTGGCTGTCTCGCCGCCGGTCTTCCCGAAATCGAGGATGCTGACGTCGGGAAATGGCGGCGGTCCTTCCTTGATGCGTGTGATAATCCTTTCGAGGGCCAACCCGGTTCCGGAGCGTGGATGCGCAAAGATCAGAAGACGGTCGAGCGGTTGGCCTTCGGGAATGCGGACAGCTTGCTGCATACGTCTGAGGCAGCCTTTTTCGTTCATCCCGGGTAGCGGATTCGGTTCGCGAAAATCCAGGATGAAGAGCCGCCGCACGATGTGATGCGTCCAAAGGAACATGGCAATCAGCAGGAGCAGGCCAGGTAAATAGAATTCCACCAGGTGGCCGGCGGAGGGCCGCGGCAGGGAATTCCAGATGGGCTCGATTTCCAGTCCGGCTTTCCTGGCGAGCGGGGCGTCTACCGCCGGGCGAAGTTCGGACGGACTGAGGATTCCGCGCCGGTCATCGAGAAAGCCAAACCGGCTCAGGACGGGCGCCAACGCAAGCAGGTTTCGCAAGCCGGGCTGCTCGATGGCCAGCCCGTCGTACAAGTCATAAGCGGTATTGATGCGGGCCTGGCACAACAAGCCCCAGTACGGACGGGTGTCTTTAGCCGGGTCTTCAAAGTACTTATTGAAGTCCGCAAGATAGCGATTGTTACGATTCTGGACGGCCGCCATTAGGGCGCGATAATGATACGACTTAGTCCGGATCTCCGCGCTCGAGACCGCAAGCTGAAAAACGAGCAGCGAAAGGATACCGCCTATCGACAGCACCACCGCGAAGATGCGGGCCGCGTAAGCCGCGCTGAGCGGAACGCGGTTTTCGCAATGCCGCACCCAATCGGAAAGCGCGAGTTGCGTGACCCAGGCGGGTTTGCGGTGTAACAGCGCGGTTCCGGCAATGCAGACCATAAACAGCACGCCCAGCACCGCAGGTAGCATCAGAGGCAGGCCGCTGGCGGGCCCGGCCAATAGGCGGAAGATGACCGCGGCCAGGAAGGCGGCCGCAAAGCAGGCGAGTCCCCACCAGGCTTTCAGAAGATAGAACGGCTTCTCCCCGCTGCGCGGCCAGATCCGGCGGCGGATCGAGGTGATGGTCGCCGAGGGCCAAACCGCGCCTTTCAGTCCGGCTGCCACGCATATGCAACCCCCAATCAGCAGAGGCAGGCCCAGCAGATAGGCCAGAAAGTTGGCGCCCACCGCGGAGAGCAGTTCCTTCTGGTCGTCCATGCCCAGGAACGCAATCAGGCCCATGTTGAGGTCGTGGATGCAATTCACTTCAGTCCCATCGCAACCGAGCGGCCGCACGTAGGCTCTTATTTCACGGCCGCCGTACCGCAGCCAAAAATACCTGCGTTCGTTGCGCCGCAGTGCGGCTTCGAGATCGCCGGAATCGCCCGTCTCGCCGAAGAAGTTTTCATGCAGGTTGCGGGAGGGGTCGGAGTGAAATAGAACTAGTCCGTCGGGGTCAACCACCGCAAAACCGAAGCCCTGCGGGAGAAGTGCGTGCACCAGGGAGGGAAGTTGGGTGGTCGCCAGAACGTGAGAACCAGAACTGGCGGGGTCGTGAAGATTGAATACCAGCGAAGGCAGAAATTCGCCGGTACTGGGCGAGACCAGGCTTTGGATTACAAACTGGCTCGATTCCAGCCGGGCAGAGCGGCTGTCCAACAGCCGGCCGATAAAAGGGAATCTCTCCAGCGGTAGCGAAATGAGCGGCGTCGGAATTCGTCTCGCTGAGAACTTGATGATTTGCCGCTGGCCGGCGGGCTCACCGCTAGTTCTTTTCTCGAAACCCGCTTCACCTTTCGGCTTCGGGCCGAAGAGCATCACGTGGCCGAAAAACGGGTATCTTTCGAAATTAGCCCAACAACACCGCGTGAGGAGCGAATAGCTGTCCTCGGGCCAGCTGTCTCCCAGCATGCTCTTGACTTGGGCATTGTTCCCCAGAATGACCTGGGCTGTGCGGATGGCCTGCTCGATCTCGTGGGAGAAGTGTTGCCGAATCAAATCCGACACATGCAGCAGCCGGCCGTCGTTCCTTTCCGACATGTCGACGAACAAGCCATAGGAGAAATACAGCGTGCCGATCAGCGCCCCAGCCACTACAGCCGCCGACCACATGGCAAAGACCGAGGACTTCTTCACTCTGTCGCGGTCGCTCATCGTATAAAGCTTCAGCGCGGGCCATAAGAACGCCATCCCGGCGATGAGCAAAATGAAAATGACAGGCACAATTAGCGAGGGCAGCCTGCGGGCCTGCGCGTCGATGACCTCCTTCTGCGTCAATCCGTAAAAGGCGATCGGCATCTCCTTGCCCGCTTCATCGCTCAACACGAACTCCGCCGGAGCGACAAACAGGACATAACTCGTGCCCGATACCTGCACATCGAAGCGCTGATCCGAACCCCATACCTCGCGCGGCAGCTTGGCCTGATCGGTGTTGTCCGGAGCGGTGTCTTCTTTGCCGGGCTGCTGCCCTCCTTCGATCACCGTACGCACCCGGCGGTTCGCCAGGATGGCATCCACATCCCGCACGTTGAGCTTCGAGCTGTTCATCTCTGCCAGGACCTGCCCCGTTCGGGAGGCCACGAAGACCGTTTCAAACAGGTTGCCCTGGCCGGCGCTCAAGGCGCGCTCGATCATGCGGTCCGGATCGAGCTCCGTGTCGATGCGGATGTGCAGCAACCCATGCGCCGGCACGTCCACGTTCCGGTCATCGATCAGGCGCAGCCGCAGCGCGGAGGTGGCCGTTTGGCGGCAGACGTCCACTTTGAGTGCCTGTTTCGCTTTGGCGTCACCCGTGGCAGCGGCTACCGTTGCGCTTGACGTGCCGTCCAGAATATAAGCGTCCAGGTAAGCTTGCATCTCGGCCTGCGCCGCGCCGGGAAATGGTGCCGCACTGGCCACCAGCCAGTTCGCGCGAGGGGATAAAACCCGATCGCGTTGCCGCAGCGCGAACTGCTCGGGCAGGATGGTGGCCGCATCCATGGTATTGCTGACGCCGGCAATCTCGGACCCGAACTGCCGCGACATCACATCCAGAATGCGAAACGCACGGTCGTTTAAATATCCCTGCGCACTCTTCACTTCCCGGAGATAATAAGCGAAAAATGGAAGTAATACCGCTAAGGTGACCAGCGACGGACCATAAAGCCGCATGCGCGCGAAAGGCACGTGTGGCGAGGTATCCGAGTGAATCGAGGGAGCGGCGGCCAAGGGAACTCCGGATAATTCTAATTAATATAGCGCTTTCCAAAGCTAAGTGCCGTGAATTGTCGGGGCATTTCACAGAATGGCCGTACTTGATCTACTATAATCTGCATGCTCAAACGCGTATGGATGCTGGTCCTCTGCCTGCCGCTGGTGTCGCCCGCCGCCCTACTGCGCCTCGAGGTTTCCGAACGGAGCGACGTCGATGGTGGCAAGCCGGTCGGCACAGCCGGTCCGTATGAATGGATCGCCGGCAAGGCTTATTTCGCGGTGGATCCGAACCCGCCGGCTAATCAGATCATCGTGGATATCGCCAAAGCTCCGCGCGGCGACAATGGCTTGGTCGAATTCTCGGCGGATTTCTCCTGTATGAAGCCGCGCGATCCCGCGCGTGGCAATCACGCCCTGCTCTTCGATGTTGTCAACCGCGGCGGCAAGACCACGCTCGGGTTCTTCGGCGAAAGATTCCTGCTTGAACAGGGCTACACGCTCGTCTGGCTCGGCTGGGAGTTCGACGTGCCGCCGGGGCCCAACTTAATGCATCTCTACGCACCGGTGGCCGAAGGCATCACCGGTTTGGTGCGCTCGGAAATCACGGTCGATCATCCTTCTATCCGGCAGTCGCTCGGCGATCGCAGCCAACTCGCATATCCGTTAATGGACCCGAACGATCCCGCCATGACGCTGACGGTTCGCGATCATCCGGAGAGCCCCCGCGGCGCGGTGCCGCGCACGGAGTGGCACATCGAAGGTGGCACGCACATCGTGATGTCCGCGGGCTTTCAGCCGGGCAGGATCTATGAATTGGTCTACAAGGCCCAGAATCCGCCCATCGCCGGACTCGGACCGGCGGCTGTGCGCGACCTCATTTCATTCCTGAAGTACGGCATCGACGCGGACACGATTCTGGGCGATCAGCACAACTACCTGAAACATGCCTATGGCTTCGGCGTGTCGCAGAGCGGCCGTTTCCTGCGCACCTTCGTCTACTACGGCTTCAACGGCGACGAGCAGGGCCGCCGGGTTTTCGACGGCATCATGGCGCATGTGGCGGGCGCCGGGCGCGGCAGCTTCGATATCCGGTTTGCGCAGCCCTCGCGTGATGGCCATCCCTTCTTGAACACGTTCTATCCGACGGACATTTTTCCGTTCACCGATCTGGCGGAGACTGACTCCGTCACCGGCATCACCGATGGCTTGCTCACCCACCATACCCCGCCTGCCGACGTGCCCAAGATTTTCTACACCAACACGTCGTATGAGTATTACGGCCGCTCGGCGTCGCTCATCCACACCACGATCGATGGGGAGCGCGATGCGCCGCTCCCATCGACCACGCGCGTATATTTCCTGACGGGATGCCAGCACGGTCCCGGCCCGTTTCCACCCGTGCGCAAGGAAACCGAGAATCTGGATAACCCCAACAACTACCGCTGGACGCTGCGCGCTTTGCTGGTGGCGCTCGATCGCTGGGTCGCGGATGGCCAGGAGCCGCCGCCGTCGCGTTACCCGAAGATCGCCGATGGCAGCCTCGCACCGTTGACTGCGGTAAGCTTTCCGAAACTGCCAGGCGTCGAATTTCCCACGCGCATCCAGCAAGCCTGGCACGTGAACTATGGCGAAGAATTCCGGAGCGCGGGAATCATCACCATCGAGCCGCCGCAAGTCGGCGCGCCGTTCCCGATGCGCCTGCCACAAGTGGACGCGGACGGCAACGAGACCGCCGGCATCCGCATGCCTGCCGTAGCGGTCCCGCTGGCGACCTACACCGGCTGGAATCTGCGGTCGCCCGAGATCGGCGCACCCGATGAGCTATACAGCATGGTGGGCTCTTACATTCCGTTCGCCCGTACCAAAGGGGAACGGGTCAAATTGGGCGATCCGCGCCGGTCGATCGAGGAGCGCTACAGCAGCAAGCAGTTATATCTGGACAAGGTGCAAGCCACTGCCCGCGAACTCGTCAAGGAGCGCTATCTGCTCGACCGCGACGTGCCGCAGGTCATGGAGCGAGCCAATGCCGAGTGGGATTTCGTGAACCGATAACCTAGCCGCGCATCAATCGAAATCCGCCGGCCAATCGGGATTCCGGTAATGCTCAAAGAACCGCCGGATCTGCGACTCCACCACACGCGTGGTGGAAAGCAGCGGCAGGTGGTCCTCCGTGAACCAATCGACGCCCGCCGTCTCGCTGCTGGCCGCTGGTGCCCCGCCGATCAGTTCGCAGCGGAAGAAGAGCTTATAGGCATGGAAGGGAATCGGCGGATGGCCGTGGCGGTTGCGGTCGTACACAGCCAGCAGCTTCACGGCACGGGTTTCGTAGCCGGATTCTTCGCGCACTTCGCGCACGGTTCCGTCGGACGGCGATTCGCCTACATCGGCCCATCCTCCAGGCAGCGTCCAGCGGCCGTCCTCGCGCTCCTGCACCAGCAGAATTCGGTCGTCCTTGAAGACCACGCCGCGCAAGTCTAACTTCGGCGTGGCATATCCGGCCTGGGCGGCGAATAGATCGCGGATCGGCGCGATCGGTCTCGCGGATCCTTCGGCCATCATCTCCGCGGCGATTTCGCGGACCTGTTCGTAGCGTTCCCGGTCATAATGATGCGGTTCGTAAGCCAGCCCGGTTTGCGCGATGGCCTGTAGACGGCGTGCCCAGGCCAGCCATTTCGCTTCCATCAGGATTCCTTCCAGAATAGTTGGGCATCCGCCAGGCGGACATAATTCGCATCAATTGCCGCGGGATCTTCCGCGCGGCCGGCGCGCAGCCGTTCGTAGGCCATGCGGCCGATGGCGGCAGCCAGAGCCCGCGGGGCCGTGGTTATTGGCGCGTCCGCGAACCGCGTGCCGGCCAGCGCCGCCCCAAACGGACTGAAGTCCGTCGAGACAAATTCCAGATCGCCCGCGGGCAGCGTATCCAGCCATCCCGCGAACGGCATGACCACTTCCCGGCAGACAGCCGCGCCGTGCGCATCGTAGACCGCGCCATAAACCGCGCCGCGCCGCGCATCCAACACTGTCGCGCGCAACGCCGCTGAACCAAACGTCGCGATTGCCGCCAGATTCGAGACCGCCGCCACAGGCTTGCCGGTCGCTTCCGCCAGACCTTTCACGCACGCCAGGCCGACACGCACGCCGGTGAACGATCCCGGTCCGGATGCCGCGGCGAAGCATTCTACATCGTCCGCTTTCCAACCGTGCCGTTCGAACAACTGCCCGATGCGCTCAAACAGAATCTGGCCGAAGCCATCGGGCGAATGCAGCAGCACCTCTTCGATCGTTTCCAGACCGCATAGCAGGGCCAGGCTGCCGAACTCATGCGTGGTATCTACGGCCAGGATGTGTTCGCTCACTTGTCCAGTTGATAGGTGCGGTCCACGCTATAGACTTTTCCGTTGGCGTTCATGCCGTAGAGCCGCAACGACAGCACCGCCGGATAGTTCACCGCGATGTGCGGCGGGAAATGGAGCGTGCCGCTGGGCCCCGTGCCGATGACGCGATAGCCTTCGCCATCCACGGTAGCTTCGCCGGTCCAGAGCCATAGCATCTCGCGTGTGGCGCGGGTCTCGTGCGTCATCTTCACGGCGAAGGCCGGCGGTTTGGCTTCGGAGATGTTCGTGTTCGCGGGCTGCGCCAATGCGAAGGGAACCTTCTGCACATTGGACTCGACGACTTGCATGCCGATGGGCACCTCGCGCGAGTCGAACTTATACGATTTCAGCATGCCCTCCTTGTGCCCTTCCCGCGAAACGTGCAGCACCCAATCGTGGGTGCTGTCCGGCGGCGATCCGGTGAAGTGCTGGCCGTGGTAGCCTTTTTTCTCTTTGAGTTCCTCGCCCGTGGCCGGATTCATCCAAGACACGTCGTAGCTATGATCCTCCACCCGCAATTCCACGGGTCCGGGATGCTCCACGTAAACGATATACTCGACATCTTCCAGCGCCACCGCCCGGCCTCCATCCACATCGAAGTACGGCTCCAGTTCCCAGTGCCGCGTCCCGGCGAAAAAGTTGTACCAGGCCGTCATGGCCTTGGCCCCGGGCGAATCCAGGTAGCGCGCGTCCACGGCGATCTGGCCGTCGCCCGCCGTGCCGGTGTTGAAGTAAGTCGGATATTCGCCGTCCATCGTGGTGTTCCATAGCCGGTGGCGGAAGGCCTCGCTATCCACATCGTCGGGCTGCGCCTTGCCCGCGCCGCTATCCTCACCGCCCGGCTTCAGATCCACGAACGGTGTGGCGAAGAGTTGATGCTCGACGGCGCACACGGCATCGTCGCCGGTGTGGTGCGATACGAAATTCATCCACTTGTCATCCAGCAGCGGGCCGGAGGTAGCCAGGTTTCCGCTGGTGCGCGGATGATTGTAAGGGTCCATCTGCTGCAGCAGGCCTCCGATCTCCTTCAGCAGTGCACGGCCTGTATCGTATGTTTCAAAAGCTTGCAACCCCTGCCACGTCACGTTGAAAGGCGCGTAGCGGGCCACGATGTACGCGATATAGCGCTGGCGCTGTTTCCAATTCGGAAATAGCCGAGTCAATTGATTGTTCGGTCCCGCCAGGATGAGATCCGCCACGATCCCTTTCTGATTCATGTAGCGGACGCATTCATCCAGATGCCGGAAATACGACACGTCGGGACGCTCCGGCGACGGGAAAATGTGCGTGGCCTGTTGGTCCGTCCCCAGCACCAGCCCGCGGATGTGGTTAAACTTCTGCGCCGCGCGCGCATCTACGATGCGCTGAAACAAGCTCTGGTCAATGAAAGCGAATGGATAGAGCGTATCTCCCATCCAAAGGTGCGGCTGATAGCCCCTGCCCGCGGTCCAGGCCCAGTGATGCACGTTGGCTGTACGCAAGAATCCGGGCGCGCTCGAATCGGCGGCGGTGAACGATCCGGACTGGCCATCCCAGCGCTGCACATTGCTGTCGATGTGCCAAAGCCATTCGCCGGCTTCCGTGGGCGTGACGCGGATCACCAAACGCGTGCCGCCGTCCCAAAACGCGGGCTGTTTGAAAGTATTGAAATGCGGTGAACGGAACTCCGCATCGAGTGCCACATCCACGAACGGGTTCGGATGCGCCGCGGCCTCCTGAGCATTCAAATCGAACACCAACTCGCAAGGCGTGAAAGCGGGCGTATTATTACAGTTCGCTTGCGCATACGCGGAGAGGCCGACGCTGGCGAGCAGCATCAGGCGGACGAGAGCCATTCCTCTAGTGTAATCACCCGCGCGCAAAGTATTGTACACTCTACCTCATCGGGATGTCTGTCCAGGGCACGGGACGCAAGATCGGCGTAGTTCTGTTTCAGCTTGGCGGGCCGGACTCGCTCGCAGCCATCGAGCCGTTTCTCTATAACCTGTTCTGCGATCCCGACATCATCGATTTTCCCTTTGCCCGCATTGCCCGCCAGCCGTTGGCGCGCTTTATCTCCGCCACGCGCGCCCGGCATGTCCGCCGGCATTATGCCGAGATCGGCGGGCATTCGCCGATCCTGGAATTCACCCGCCGGCAGGCCGCCGCGCTGGAGGCCGAGTTACGCCGCGATTACGATGCGCGCGTAGTTGTGGCCATGCGCTATTGGCATCCGTTTACCGCGCAGGCCATTGCCGAGTTGGAGACTCAGGCGCCGGATGAAGTGGTGCTGTTGCCTCTTTATCCTCAATACTCCCGTACCACCACGGGGAGCAGCCTGAATGAATGGCGCCGCTCTTTTCAGCCGAACGGGTGGCATCCTCGCGTCCAGGCGGTAACCGAATTTCACGCAGACGCGGGTTACATTGCCGCCCTGGTGGAGGCCATCGATGAGTCCCTGGCGGCATTCGACGATCCGGCCGCGGTCGATATGGTCTTCAGCGCCCACAGTGTGCCGATTGCCGTGGTCGAAGGCGGTGATCCCTATCAACGGCAAATCGAACGCACCGTCAATCTAATATGGGACCGCGGAAGCTGGCCCGGCCGCCGGCATCTTTGTTATCAAAGCAAGGTCGGTGCGTCGAAGTGGTTACAACCCTCCATGCATGCCACGCTGAAACGCCTGGCGGGCCAGGGCAGCCGGCATGTTCTGGTGATTCCGGTTTCGTTCGTCTCGGATCACGTGGAAACGCTTTACGAGATCGACATCGAGCATCGCGCGCAAGCCCGCGAGTTGGGTATCGGGGAATACCGCATGGTGCCCGGATTGAACGATTCATCACGCTTCATCTCCGTGCTCGGCAGCTTAGTACGCAACTGTATCGCGCAGCCCATCATCGAATCGCGGGCTTCAAATAGTACCCAAATTTAAGGTGTTTTTCTAAAAATACCCGGAAAAATGGCTCCTCTTGTGTTAGTATAATATTGTTCCCGCAGATCCGCCCTAGTTGCCGGTAATTCCATCTAAGGAGACGAGTCTGATGAGCGGCGATAACATCCAGTTGATTTCCAGGCAAAATGTCAACGTCTTGCTGATCAGTCCCTTTGACGAGGATCATCAGCACTTACGAGACATCTTGCGCACCTCCGTTTGGCAGCAATATGGCGCCCGTTCTCAAACCGAGGCGCTCGAATTCCTGCGCGACAACCAAGCCGCCGTCGCCATCTGCGAGTCGGAATTGCCGGATGGTACATGGCGCGACCTATTAACCCGCTTTACCCAGATGGAGTGCGCCCCCTTGCTGGTGGTCACTTCCCGCTTGGCCGATGAACGCCTCTGGTCGGAAGTACTCAACTTAGGCGGATATAACGTGTTGGCTAAGCCTTTGAATACCAAGGAAGTCTTCCACGTGGTCGGGATGGCCGGACTGTTCTGGGAAGGACAGTCGGAAACCTCGCAGCGATACGCTCCCCGGCAACTGGCGAAGACCGCGTAAGATCTCAGCGGCCCCGCGCCGCCTGCCTCGCCAACTTGATCACCTCACCGTAGGCTTCCTTATCAAAAGGGGGACATCCCGTCGGGAACTGTCCCAGGGGGTGATTCTTCTGCCGCATCAGGTAGGTGCAATAAGTCAGGGTCTTGCAGCAGCGGCGTTCGTCCAACTCACCTTTGAGCAAAGCATCCCGCGCAAAATCCGGATAAGCCAGAGCGCCTCTCCCGATCCCAACGAAGTGAATATTCCCGGAAGCTATGTTATAGGCCCCGGCGTTGATCGCATACTTCTGCAGCCAACTATAACCTGTTCCTACTATCGGCAAATCGGGAAATGTATGTTGTAACTCGACGGCTATGCGGAAATGCCGGTCCACTCCGAGCAGCGGATGCTCAGGTTGTTCATAGTTACCTTCGTCCGGTCTCTCGAACGGCCGGCCAATGTGCGGATTGTAATAAGGCGAGCCGAGTGAAATGTTGAGTAATTCTACACCGCATTCCCGAAAACACTGAATAGCCTGCTTGACCTCGCTCAGATCTTCTAGCAGCGGATTTGATTCATCGACGCCCCATCCGTAACAATATGGAATCTTGAAGTCACACGGCACCCCCACGCCGCTCGCAGGATCGCGATCGAAGGGCACGCCGTCAAATGCGTTCATCCGCACCGCGATCATCAGGCGGCTGCCAAATGCCGCGCGGATCTTGCCGATCACGTTGCGCATAAATCGCAGCCGGTTTTCGAGCGGCCCGCCGTAGCGCCCCGCGCGAATCTTGGCGCCCAATAGCTCGCTGATCAGGTAACCGTGCACCGCCTTGATATCGACCGCGTCGAAACCGGCCTCAATCGCCAGTCCCGCGGCTGCTACGTAGTCGTCTTCGAGGCGCTCTAACTCGCTATCGCTGATCACGGGGTATTCCGGCGGTGTCCCAGTTTTCAGGTCAATATGCGGATTGTGATACGCGATCATGCGCCGGGGAACGCTGTAGCGGCCGGAGTGCGTGAGCTGTATTGGCACGAGCGCATCGCCGAGCAACGCGCGCAGCCGCGCGAAGTCTGCCACGTTTTGCCGTGTGATCCAAAGCTGCCGGATATTGGCGCGGCCATCCTCCCGTACCGCCGTCGCCTCAAACCAGATCAGTCCGGCGCCGCCGTGCGCGAAGCGTTCGTAGCGCCGCCACGTGAGTTCGCCCGGACGGCCGTCCAGCGTGCCGTCGCAGCCTTCCATCGGCTGGATTGCCATGGAATTTGCGGCAGCGAATCGTCCCACGCGCACCGGCCGTGCCAACACGCGCCGCACTTCGTCCGGGTCGGCTTCAAAGCGCACGTGGCGCGCGCCCAACTCATCCGCCGCGTGCTGTAACTCCGCGACAGACTTATAAACGAAGTGCCTCATATTTTTTCGTGGCGCGGCAGCAGCATGATTGCCACCGCGCCCAGAATCGACACTGCCAGCACCGCTCCCATGGCAATCACGTAGCTGCCGAAATGCTCGCGCAGTAGCGCAACGAAATATGGAAACCAAGTTTGGCCAATGGTGTTCACCGGCAGGATGATGGCCATCGCGCGCGCTAGCGTGTTGACGCCGAACTGCTCCGCCGCCATCAGCGGGATCAACATGTAGTCCGCTCCCATCCCGAAGCCGAACAGCACCGCAAACGCCACTGGCGAGCGCGACGGATTCACCGTCAGCAGCATCGGAATTGTGGCCGCCACCAGGAAGTAGGTGGCCGTCATCACCCACTTCTTCGAGAAGCGGTCCGCCAACCCGCCGATCGCCAGGCGGCCCGCGATGCTGGTCGCCAGAATGGTCATCGATGCCACTCGCCAGGTCGAGTTCAGCAGCGCCAGGCCCTCCTTGGTACGATCCGAAAAACCCTGGTCGAGGAAGATAAATTTCATGTGGAAGTTCACGGCCCCGATCGCGCCGATCGAGCAGAAGCTGCCGGCCAATAGCAGCCAGAAGGAATAGCGGCGCAACAAGTAGCCGAAGGTGAAAGGCTCGGCGCGATTCTCCGCAGGCGCCTGCGCGTCGCCGTCCGGATGCAGGCCTTTGTCGGCGGCCCGGTCGCGGATCGTGAACATGGCCAGCGGCCACGCCAGGAACATCAGCGCGCCCCAGACGATCAGCGCCGTGTGGAAGTTGGTGCCCTCCGTCAGCGGCTTCACGATGTACGATCCCAGAAATCCGATCAGCCCGACGCCGACGTAGAGGATGCCCATGGCCTTGCCGCGATTGCGCCGGAACCAGTGCGAAATCACGAGCTGGTGCGGAATCGGTCCCGAAAGGATGTAGCCCACGGTGTAGAGGAACCACATCGCGTAGTAGACCCACAATGCGCCGCGCATGGTCCCGAAACCCACGAACGCCGCGCAGGTGAGCGCCGTCCCCACCAGGATTAGTTTCCGTGGGCTGAAGCGTGGTACCAGCACCGGCCCGATCCAGAGTGTCAGAAGCGCGGCCAGAGGGAAACCGAACGTAATCTGGCCTTTGGTCCAGTGGAACGTACGCTGGAAATAATCGTAGAAAAACGGCATGTTGTAGTACGGCAATCCTACCGAAATGCCGAAAGTCAGGAACGCCGCCAGCGTGACCCACCAGCCGTAAAATGTCTTGCGCATGGAAAGACTCCAGTGTAGACGGTTGCGTCTTTCGGTGTTTCACCTCTGATTGGCCTGTTAATTCCGGATGTCCCGATCTATAATCTAATAGCAGCGATACAAGGAGGTTGCCATGTTAGCCTTGGTGAGCGTCGCGCTCCTCTTCGCGCCGGCCGTTGTCAATCCCGGCGATCTCGATACCACATACCAGAAACTCAAAGATGCCGTAACAGCCAAGCAGGTTGCCCAGGTGAAAGACCTGGCAGCTCAGACGAGCGCGCTTGCCCGTCAGATTATCAACTCGCCCGCACCCACCGACAATGATGAGAAGCAGCAGTGGAACGATCGCCTGACGTTTGCCCGCGAAGTCGACGTATATTCCGAGTACGCCTTGTATGCCACCGCCGTGGGCGCCAGCCCCGAAACCGTCGTGGATCTGATCGGGGCTCTAGAGCAGCAGAATCCCAAAAGCAAATATCTGGACCAGGGCTACGGCTTGTACTACCACGCCTTGCAGCAGACCGGCGCCGCCGCCAAGATTCTCGGAATCGCCGAGAAAGCCGTCGAGAACCTGCCGGACAACGACGACTCGCTGGCCGTGCTGGCCGAGTCGCTGTTCGCCCGCAAGCAATCCGAGCGTGCGTTGGGTTACGCCAATCGCCTGATTGCCGTGGCCAACAAGCGCGCCCGCCCGGAAGGCATGCCCGCCAACGAATGGGAGCGCAAGCGTGCTACGGAGCTGGCCAGCGGCTATTGGATCGCGGGCGTAGCCGAGGCGGAAAAGGCATCCTACTACGATGCCGACAGGAATCTGCGCGCGGCGTTGCCCTTGGTGACCGGCAGTGATGCGCGTAAGGCTGTGGCGCTCTTTTACCTCGGACTGGCCAACTACCAGCTCGGCAAAATGACCATGAAGAAGTCGCTGGTGCTGGAAGCCATGAAGTTCAGCCAGCAGGCGGCCGCTATTCAGGGTCCGCTGGCCCAGCAGGCATGGCACAATGCGCAGGTCATGCGAGACGAAGCCGCCAAAATGCGGTAAACGCCGCGAAAGAATCCTCCTCACGGTTCGCCGCATCTACGACCCCGAGGAGATTTTTGATGAGTTCTACACCCGTCGCGGCCTCTGGACCCGTGACTTATTCGATCGAGCCGGCGCATTCGAGCGCGCATTTCAAGGTTCGCCATTTGATGATCGCCAACGTCCGCGGCGAATTCAGCAAGATCAGCGGAAGCGTGGTATTCGATCCGTCCGACTCGACCGTCTGCGGCATCACAGCCGAGATCGATGTGAATTCGATTAATACGCGCGAGCCGGATCGCGACAAGCACTTAAAGAGCGCCGAATTCTTCGACGTGGCCAACTTCCCGGTGATGACGTTCCAGTCGAAGCAGGTCGACAAGGACGGCGAGCAAGGCTATAAAGTCACTGGCGACCTGACCATCCGCGGCAACACCCACGCGGTGGAGATGTTCGTGACCGGGCCTACACCGGAGATCAAGGATCCGTGGGGTTACATGCGGCGCGGCGCGGAGGCCGTGGCTAAGATCAGCCGCAAAGAGTTTGGCTTGAACTATAACCAGATTTTGGAGGCCGGTGGCGTGGCGATCGGCGACCAGATCGAGATCTCCATCGAGGTCGAATTGGTAAGAGCCGCGTGACGATATAATCGGGCTATGGCCACCTTGGTAGACCTTGCCTATCCGGCCCTGCTGCACGAAAAGCAGGAGAAGCTTTTTTCCGTGCTGCGGGGTCTGGATAAGGTGATGATCGCCTACTCGGGAGGTGCCGATTCGGCCTACCTGGCTTGGGCGGCGCACCAGGTTCTCGGCGCGAACGCCCTGGCCATCACGGCGGATTCTGCCTCCATGCCCGAATCGCACAAGCGGGACGCAGAGGCTTTCGTCCGCCAGTTTGGGATTCCACACGAATACATCCAGACGCTCGAATTCGAGAATCCCGATTACCTGAAGAACGACCCGAGCCGTTGTTTCCACTGCAAGGACGAGCTGTTCACCCGGCTGGAAGAGGTTGGCCGCGAGCGCGGCATCCCAAACATCGTCTACGGCGTAAATGCCGACGATTTAGGCGACTATCGGCCCGGCCAGAAAGCCGCCGGTATTCACCAGGTGAAAGCGCCGCTAGTGGAGGCAGGACTCACCAAGGGTGAGATCCGCGAACTGTCGCGCATGGCCGGCCTGCCCACTTGGGACCGGCCGGCGTCGGCCTGCCTCAGCTCCCGCATTCCGTACGGCACACCGGTCACGATCGAGAACGTTAAGACCGTGGAACGTGGCGAAGAAGATCTGAAATCGCTCGGATTCCGCCAGTTTCGTGTGCGCTATCACGGTGAGCTGGTGCGCCTGGAAATCGCGCCGGATGAGCTGCCTAAGGCGCTAAATCCGGAAATGGCCCGCAAATTCACCGCACTTTTCAAAGGCCTCGGCTTTAAATACGTGACGCTCGATCTGGAAGGTTATCGCCAGGGCTCCCTCAACGAAGTCCTTCGTGGGGCAGGCTCCCAGCCTGCGGCGGCCTCATAGGCCGCCAACATCGTACCTAACCGCGCCGCGTTCCCCCCGTCCAACCCCCATGAAACACTGGCAGCTCGCCGTGCGTTCGCTCGCCCGCCGCAAGGGATTTGCCGCCGCCGTGGTGCTGATCCTGGCCTTAGGCATCGGCGCGAATACCGCGGTTTTCTCAGTCGTTGACGCGGTGCTGCTCCAACCGCTGCCGTACCCGGATTCCGGTCGCCTGGTCTACGTCATGGAGGCCAGCCCATCCAAGAGCGAGCCGGTCAGCCTGATTGCGCCCGGCCGCCTGGCGGACTGGAACCGCATGAACCGCACATTTCAGGGGATCGCGGCCAGCTATACGGAAAACGTCACCGACACCAGCGGCGATCAACCCGAGCGGCTCGCCGGACGGCGCGTCTCGCCCGGCTACTTCACCGTTTTCGGCACGCCGGCCGTGCTTGGCCGGACGTTCACGCCGCAGGAAGAGGTTGATGGCGGACCCACTGCGGCCGTCATCAGCTATTCGCTCTGGACCCGCCGCTATCACCAATGGACCGGCGCCATTGGCCGCCGTCTCATCCTGGGCGGCACAGGCTTCACCATCGTCGGCGTAATGCCCAAGCAGTTCTCGAACGCGCCGGTCGATGTCTGGCTGCCCGCGCGATTCGCGCCATTCCTGATGCGGGTCCGCGAGGCGCGCTTCCTCGCCGGCGTTGGGCGCCTGAAGCCGGGCGTGAGCATCCGGCAGGCACACGACGATCTGGCCGGCGTGCAGCAGGAACTCGGCCGGCAGTTTCCGCAGACAGATAAAGGCTGGTCGGCCATCGTACGCAGCTTGAAAGAGGAGCGTGTGGGCGACTATCGCAGGACGCTGCTGTTCCTCTTCGGCGCCGTAGCGCTGCTGCTGTTGATTGCGGTGGCCAACATCGCCGGGCTGATGCTGACGCAGCTACAGCGCCGCGCGCGGGAGATGGCGATCCGCAGTTCGATCGGGGCAACCCGCGGCCAAATCCTGGCGGCCGTGATGCGCGAGATCGTACTGATCGCCGCGATGGGCGCGGCGCTGGGCTGCGTGGTTTCGGTCTGGCTCGTCGGTGCGATGGAAACGATATTCACCACGCTGCCGGCTCCCGGCGGATTCCACATCGGTTGGCGCGCCCTGATCTTCGCCGCCCTGGCCGGCGCCGCGGCGGCCATATTGTGCGGCCTGCTGCCGGCCCTCGAAGCGACCCGCGAAAACCTGGCCGCGATCCTGGCGCGGGCCGGCCGCGGCGGATCGGGTGCGCGGCACCGCTGGCAGCGCGGCTTGGTTGCCGGGCAGGTAGCTTTGACCGTGCTGATGCTCTCCAGCGCCGGCCTCATGCTCCGCAGCTATTACAATCTGGCGCATGTGGATCTGGGTTTCGATCCCAACCGCACAGTGACGTTCCATGTGGGCGCGGCCTGGGACGAAGATCGTACCCGTGTCGGCCAGTTGCAGGAGGCGCTGCTCGATCATTTCGACAGCCTGCCTGGTGTGGAAGCCGCCGGCTTTGCGAATTTTCTGCCAGCGTCGGGCGCCACGCTCCGGTATCAGGTGTCGCTCGCCGGCACGGACAAGATCACCACGGGCGAGCGCAGCATCAGCCGCGGTTACTTGGCCGCGCTGGGCGCGCCGATTCTGGGGGGTTCCGATTGTCCCGATTTGCGCACCCTGCTGAAGCCGCCGCCCAAAGCGCTGGTGAATCGCCGCTTCGTCGAATTGTTCGCTCACGGCCGCAATCTCGTCGGCCGGCATCTGCGCTTCCTCGATCAGCCGGAAGCGCCGCCGCTCGAAATTGTGGGCATCGCCGGCAACATCCGCGAAGATGCGCAGAACGTGGCGCCCGGACCGTTTCTCTACGTCTGCATTGCGCCCGGCGGCTGGCCCGATCCTGAATATGTGGTCCGTGCGCACGGCAGCCCCGCGGCTCTCGAACAAGCCATCCGTCCCATCGTTCACCAAACCGATCCCGCCCGCGCGCTGTTCGGCTTGCAGACGTTGCCCCAAGTCCTGGACGCCGGCCTCGACGAACCGCGCATCAAGAGCCGCGTCGTCGCCCTATTTGCGCTGGCAGCCATGCTGCTCGCTTCCGTGGGCTTGTACAGCCTGGTCTCGCTGATCGTTGCGGCGCGCGTGCGCGAGATCGGCGTCCGCATGACGTTGGGCGCTCGGCCACGACAAATCGTCACCGAACTGGTTTCAGGAGTGGCACGGCTGATCGGCGCTGGAGCCGCCGCTGGGTTGTTGCTCACCTGGATGGCGAATCGCCTGCTCCGCTCGCTCCTCTACGGCGTCAGCCCCCTCGATGCAGCGACGTTGGCTGCCGCGATTCTCGCTTTGACCATGGTCGCCGCAGTCGCCACCTTCATCCCCGCGCGGCGCGCCGCACGCATCGATCCGCTGGCTGCCATCCGCAGCGAGTAAATTACAGAATATTGACCGCGCGCGCCGCCACCAGGGCCACGGTCGCCAGCGAAATCAGCGATTGCACCATCATCATGCCCTTCGCCCAGCGCGAAAGCACGGGAACATCCGTAGGTGAGAAAGCGGTGCTGGTATTGAAGGCCAGGAAGAGGTAGTCCACAAAGCCGGGTGTCCAGCTTTGGTCGCCGACCGTCATCTGGGGAAACAGAAACGCGCCTTCGGTGTGCGCCGTGCGCAGATCGCGTGCGTTCGGGCCGCCGGCATCCAGCCGCCAGTACCAGCATGCGAACACCAGGATATTCGAGATCCACAGCGCCACCGCCGAACGCAGCAGTTCCGGCGGAGTTTCCTTGTGACGCAGCAGCGCCATGATCAGCAATGTCAGCGCCGCCACCATCGCCGCTGTGATGATGCTTAGTAGCGCATACCCCACAATTTGGTTGAGTGCGGTCTTCGCCCGCCGGTGCAGCAGGGTATTCACGGCCGAAAGTGGCGCGGCCACCGCCAACGCCAGCCAGCTTGGCCCTGGCGTCAGCGGCTCCGGCAGCGCCCAATACAAAGCGGCCACCGATAGCACAGCTACGATTACCGGCCAGCGTGGTTCGCGCGGCCGCGCGGATGTCCTGGCCATTATTCTGTTTGAAACTCGAACGTGTCCGTGTTGGTGCGCACGATCAGCCGTCCCGGGCCGAACGATTTGCCGTCCGATGCGAAGAACACCGCGCCGTCGGTCGATTCGCCCGGCAGAAGCTTCACCTGCACCAGCGCGATCGCGGAAGCGGCCGCCGCGGCCTTTAACTTGGTGGAATTGACCTCCGCCAGAGCCGCCTGCCGCCGCGATTCGTAAGCGTTGGCCACCTTCATGTGCGGAATGCCGTAGATGGCCGCTTCGTATGCGGACACCAGCTTAATCACGTCGCTGCGGCCGCCCTTCTCCTTCAGCAACTCCACCACATCGCGCGCGGGCCAGGCGTGCTCTTCCTGGCCGTCTTGCTTGACGAAGGAAAAATCCTCCGGCCGGATCGTATAGGGTCCCGTGGAACCGTTAGAAACCGCCACCTGCAGCACCGTGAACTCCCGCACATGGCCCGGCATGTGCGCGAACATGAGCGTCACGCCGCGCTTGGTGATGGTTTGATACTTCAGCCCGTTAGACTCGAATTCAATCACCTGGCCGGATATGCTCAAGCACATTCCAACCACAAGAGTCACGGCGCGAGACAGACCCGGTTCCATGTAACTATATTATAGAGTGATGGACACGGAACAATCCTCCGCTACTCCGAACGCTGGCATTCGGCCCAGCCGCTATGGTCTGACCGAACACGGGATTCGCAATATCAACATCGCGTATTGGAATCTCGGCAGCTCGCAACTCCTGGAGCATGCGGTCCGCCGCCACGAAGGCCTGTTCGCTAAAGGCGGCTCCTACGTCGTGCGCACCGGACAGTTTACCGGCCGGTCGCCCAAAGACAAATTCATCGTGCGCGACGACGAGACCGAGTCCACCGTGCAGTGGGGACCTGTCAATCAGCCCATGGCGCCCGCCAGTTTCGATCGCCTCTATTCGAAGATGCTGGCCTATTGGCAGGGGCACGACCTGTTTGTGCAGGATTGTTTCGCCGGCGCCGATCCGCGCTACCGGCTGCCCATTCGCGTCATCACGCAATATGCGTGGCATGCCTTGTTCGCGCGCCAGTTATTCGTGCGCCCCGATCCGCTGCACACCCAGGATCATGTTCCGGAGTTTACCATTTTCTTCGCACCGCGCCTGCAGGCCGATCCCGGCGAGGATGGCACCAACTCGGAAACCTGCATCGCCGTGAATTTCACGCGCCGCATCGTGCTGATCTGCGGCACCAGCTACGCCGGCGAAATGAAGAAGTCGGTCTTCACCGTGCTGAACTACCTCCTGCCTGCGCGCGGCATTATGCCGATGCATTGCTCGTGCAACGTGGGACACGGCGGCGGCGTGGCGCTGTTTTTCGGTCTTTCGGGCACCGGCAAGACGACCCTTTCAGCCGATTCGCAGCGCCGCCTGGTGGGCGACGATGAGCATGGCTGGAGCGAGAACGGCGTCTTCAATTTCGAGGGCGGCTGTTACGCCAAGTGCATCCACCTGTCGCGCGAGAACGAGCCGCAGATCTGGCGCGCCATCCGTTTCGGTACCGTGCTCGAAAACGTGGCCATCGACTCCGAGACGCGCCTGCTCGATTTCGATTCCGCGGCATTCACCGAAAACACCCGCGCCGCTTACCCGTTGAAGTACATCGATCGCGCCGTGATCCCCAGCGTGGCCGGCCATCCCAGTAACATCATCCTGCTTACTGCCGACGCATTTGGCGTGCTGCCGCCCATCTCGCGGCTTACGCCCGAGCAGACCATGTATCATTTCCTGAGCGGCTACACGGCCAAGGTCGCCGGCACTGAACGCGGACTGAGCAGCGAGCCTTCCGCCACCTTCAGCGCCTGCTTCGGCGCCCCCTTCCTGCCGCGTCCCGCGGGCGAATACGCCACCATGCTGGGCGAGAAGATGCGCCGCCATAAGGTGAATTGCTGGCTGCTGAACACCGGCTGGGTGGGCGGATCTTATGGCGTCGGCGAGCGCATGCGCCTGCCTTATACGCGCGCCATGTTGACGGCCGCGCTCGAAGGCCAACTGGACGGCGTGCCCATGGAGCCGCATCCGTTTTTCAAAGTGATGATGCCCAAAGCCTGTCCGCACGTGCCGCCCGACTTCCTGGATCCGCGCGCCATGTGGGGCGACAAGCAGGCTTACGATCGCGCAGCGCTGGACCTGAGCGCGCGCTTCAACAGGAACTTCGAAAAGTTCTCCGGCGTCAGTCCGGAAGTGATGGACGCCGGGCCGGTCGTGCTGGCGCGCGCGTAAAGGCCTATGTCGATCAAATCGCAAGCGGAGTTGAAGAAACTGCAAGCCATCGGGCAGATCGTGCGTGCCGCGCTGGACGAAATGTCGCAGGCCGTGCGTCCCGGCGTGACCACGGCGGAAATCGACGCCATAGGTGCGGCCGTACTTGCCAGGCACGGTGCGGAGTCGTCTCCGCCAAAGACCTACGGATTTCCGGGCACGGCCTGCATCAGCGTGAACGATGAAGCCATCCATGGCATCCCGGGCAGCCGCACCATCGCCGAAGGCGACTTGGTGAAGCTCGACATGACCGCGGAGAAAGACGGGTTCGTGGCGGATGCCGCAGTGACCGTGCGCGCCGGCCGCGTCTCGGCCCAGGCTGAAGACCTGGCGCGCTGTGCGGAGACGGCTTTCCACCAAGCGCTCAAAGTGGCGCGCGCCGGCAATCGCGTGAACGAGATCGGCCGCGCGGTGGAACGCGAGGTGCGCCGCTGCGGCTTCAGCGTGATCCGCGAATTCTGCGGGCACGGCGTAGGCCGCGCGATTCATGAAGAACCGAGCGTGCCGAATTACTACGATCCGCGATACCACGCGAAGCTGACCGAGGGTCTGGTGATCACCATCGAACCAATCATCTCAGCCGGTAATGGCCGAGCGCGGGTGCAGCCGGATAAGTGGACCATCCGCACGACCGACGGCAGCCTGGCCGCGCACTACGAACATACCCTGGTAGTTACTAAGGCCGAGCCGATTCTGCTCACTGCCGCATAAGACGGAAACCGCCGCGGTTTCTCCGGTGTCTCATACCGACAGGAGGTGGCTGTGCGTCTCTCGCTGGCATTGCTCGCGATTCTAACCGCTGTCGGATACGGGCAGGAGTCCGCGGGTCGAACCCGAGTACGGCCTCGAACGGGTCCGCGCGAAAGCGGGCCGCCGCATGACGGAGTCCTTGAAGAAAGTCGTTGCGAGCGGCCATTGGCAGGATGTGGACCCGTCAGTGATTGCGCGGCTCAATGCAAGCGACCCCGTGGATCGCGAAGCTGAGTTCGTCATCGGCCCTACCACGCCGCGCGAGGTCAATGATGCCATCAGCCTGGAGTTCGGCTTGGTGGAATCGTTGGGACGTGCGCAAGCCTGGCTGCTCGACAATATCCTGACGCCCGGCGTCCCGGTCATAGCGACCATCAACGATCAATTCAATCCTACCGATCTGCCGTCGTTGCAGGCAAAGCTGGCGCAATATCCCAGCGACACGGTGCTTCATCTGTCAGGTTTCGGCGCGCCGGACCGGTTGGCAGCAGTCTCACGCGCAATTCACGAAACCGCGTCGCAGAATGGGCTGATCATCGAAGACCAGCCGATGCGGTAGAATCGGCATCCATGGCAAGTTGGCAAGCTCACACCATGAGCTTCATCCTGCGGCACACCTTCAAGCCGCGCCTGGCCCGCGCGAAGAACGCACTCGAAGCGCGCGCCATCATGAACGGCGGCATCTTCAAGACTCCTCCCGGTGTGAAGGTCACGCCCGCGGCGCTGGGCGGCGTACCGGGCGAGTGGGTAGAAGCGGCCTCCGGTAATCCGGCGGGCGCGCTGGTCTACCTGCACGGCGGCGGCTATTTCGCCTGCTCCACGCGCACGCATCGCCCGTATACCACCGCATTCGCGCAGCGCGGCTTGCGCGTCTATGCGCCGAACTACCGGCTGGCGCCCGAGCATCCGCATCCTGCGGCTATAGAGGATGCCGTGGCTGTCTGGCGCGCAGTGCGCGCGGAGGCGGGCGGATTGCCGATGGCCGTCGGCGGCGACTCGGCCGGCGGAGGTCTGGCGCTCACGAGCATGTTGAAGCTGCGGGATGACGGCGATCCGCTGCCCGCGGCCGCAGTTCTGTTCTCGCCTCTCACCGATCTGGCAGGCACGGGAGAATCGCGCCGCACCAACGACCAGCGCTGCGCCATGTTTTACGGCAGCGGCCTCGCGCGCGTCGTCGAGTTCTACGTCGCGGCGGGCGGCGACCCGCTCGATCCGTTAGCCTCGCCGCTCTATGCCGACTTGCACGGCCTGCCGCCGTTGCTGATCCACGTGGGTGCGGACGAAACGCTGCGCGACGATTCCACGCAATTCGCCGCGCGCGCCCGCTATGCCGGCGTCCATGTCGAGCTGACTGTGTGGCCCGCGGTGCCGCATGTGTGGCAGCTCTTCTATCCATTCGTACCCGAAGGCCGCCAATCGCTCGATGCGGCCGCCGTCTTTCTGCGCCGGAATTTCAGACCGGCGTGACTGAAAATCCGGCACGCGTGTAGCACTCGGCGGCGGCTTGCCTCGTGTTTTCATCAGCCTGCGCTCCAGGCCCCTCACATGCATTTGCGCTGGTGGAGGCAAATAGTGTCTTTGCTGAATTGGAGCGATCCGGATACCGTTTGGCTGACGATCACCAACATCGTGCTGGGGGCCGTCGCCGCGCTGTGTGTGGTGGTGATGGCTGGCGGCATCATCCACGAAGCGTTAGCGCGCATTGGCAAGCGGCGGCGCATCGAGGCCGAGATCGACCGCGACATGCAGATGTTCAACGATGAGCGGGCCTTTCACTCACCGGGGTTGGGCATCACCATGGCCGATGGCGGCGAAAAGCGCAAGCCATGAACTGTCCTTTCCTCAAAGAGGCGCGCGTGCGGTACTGCGAGAAGGCCGCTTTGCGGAAAATGATCCGCATTGCCGGCGATGTCGCGCAGGAAACCTGCTCGTCGCCGCGCTACCGCGGGTGCGGCGTGTACCGGCTTTACGCGACCGATTCCGAGGAGACGCAATGTCCGTATCTGCGGGAATCGCTCACACAGTACTGCGCCGCGGCCTCAGTTTCGCGATTCATTCCTTACAGTGAGTCGCTGTTGAGCCGGTGCGGCAGTGACTCCTATCGCTACTGCGACGTCTATCTGGGCGCGGCCAACTCCTCCGCGCCCGTGGCGGCGCAGAAATCCGAGCGCACCGTGGGCGGCATCCCGATGCCCAACTGGCTGCATTATTCAGCCAACCACATGTGGCTGGATGCCACGCTGGGCGGCGCATGCCACTTGGGCGTCGATGCATTTTTCACGCGCGCCCTGGGCCCCGTCGAGCGCCTCACCTTCTTGAAAGATGGCGGCATCGACCGGCCGCATGCGGTGCTGACGGTGCGCGGCATGGATCTGGAAGTGGTCTTCCCGAACCCGGTTCTATTGCTGGCGTCCAACCGGTATCTGCGCGCCAATCCGGGGAAGTTGACGGCCGATCCTTACGGCGCGGGCTGGTTGTTTCAGGGCGTGCAATTGCCGGGCCAGGCGCCGGTGACTTCCGGCCTGATTCGCGGCGATGCGATTGTGCCGTGGATCGAGAGCGAGATCGCCCACATGTCGGAGTTTCTCGCTGGCTGCCGGATGGCGCAGCAGGAGGCGGCTACGATGGCCGATGGCGGCGTCTTCAGTCCGGGCGTCATCCAGCAACTCAGCCGCGAAGACGCGCTGCGCTTGTTTCATGAATTCTTCTGGGGGTTCCGGGTGTGACTATGTTCGAAGAACATCGCGGCAAGATTCTGTTTTTGGCAGGAATGCTGGCGGCGCTGACGGCCGGCTGGCGCGTCTTTCCCGTGGCGCGGTACCAGACCGTGGCCCAGCCGGTGGACTTCAGCCATAAGATCCATGCCGATAAAGCCGGCGCGAAATGCGAGGATTGCCACACGATCCGCGATGACGGCACGTTCGCCGGCGTGCCTACGCTCGATAAATGCTCGAGCTGCCACGCGCAGCCTATGGGCACATCCGCGCGCGAGAAGCAGTTCATCGATCGCTACGTGACTCCCAATCGCGAGATTCCCTGGCAAGTGTATGTGCGGCAGCCGCAGAACGTTTATTTCTCGCACGCTTTTCATGTGAAGCTGGCGCATCTGGACTGCCACCAATGCCACGGCGCGCAGGGTGAGAGCGATACGCTACCGCCCGCGCGCATCGAACGCATCAGCAGTTACAGCGGCTCGCCGCACTTTCAGGATATGGACGCCTGCGAGAATTGCCATCGCCAGCGCGGCGCGGCGAACAGTTGCCTGGCCTGCCACAAGTGAGGATGCCATGGGATTCACACGACGAGATCTGTTGAAATTCACGGGCGGCGCGACGGCTGGCCTCGTCTTCACGCCAGTGCCATGGAGCCTGCTTCGGGATACAGCCCTGGTGTCGGAAAACTGGCCGGACGTTCCGCAGCCCGCGCGCGGCGAGATCCGCACACGCTACACCACGTGTACGCTGTGCCCGGCGGCTTGCGGGGTGCGGGCGCGCTCGGTGGGCGATCAGCCGGTCAGCCTGGCGGGCGTACCGGAGCATCCGGCGAGCCGTGGCGCGTTATGCGCGAATGGCCTGCTGGCGCACCAACTGCCGTTCTGCACCGATCGCGCGCCGCGCCCGTTGGCTAACGGACGGGCGGTCTCGATGGAACAGGCCGTGGCGCGCATTCGTGCGGCGGTGGAGGCTTGCGGGGCGAATGAGTCCGTCGCTTTTCTGGATCCACGGCCGGGGCGGGCGGCGTCGCTGGTCTATCGGCGTTATCTCGCCGGACTCGCTCACGGAGTTTACTGCGCGGCATCGAATCCGTTTGGTATCGATCTGGAAAACACGCGCGCCATCGTCAGCTTCGGCGTGCCGGTGCTGGATGGCTGGCTGAGTCCGGGACGTGTTTTGGCCGTCCGAAGCCAATTTGCACTGATCCAGATCGAGCCGGAATACTCGCGCACCGCGTCGCTGGCTGACTTGTGGGTGCCCATTGTTCCCGGCGGAGAGGCGGCCTTCGCCGGCGCGGTCGAATGCGGATTGCGCGGCGAGCCGACCGACCCTGCCGCGGAGCGGGTCGCCCGGATGTTGCTGGACCACAAGCCGGCGATCGCCATCGGCACTGGCACGGATAAACTGAACGCCGCGCTCGGCAGCGCAGGGCGGCCCGGCGGATTCCTCCGGCGCCGCGACGTAGCGCCAGCCACGGAATTTGCGGATCTGCCCGACCATTCGGTGCGCGTCCTGTTCACCGAGGAAGCATCGCTCACGTGGAGCCTGATCCAAAGCAAGCTCGTGGCGCGCGACGCGGTGGTGGTCGTGCTGACCTCGTGGCTCGATGGCTACGCGCGGCATGCCGATTACGTGATTCCTGCGCCGCTATATCTGGAGTCGCTCGACGAAGCAGCCACGCCCGCCGGATCGACCGTCGCGGGCTTCAGCCTTTCGCCAGATCTGATCGCCGCGCCCCAAGGTACGATGGCGCCGCCGGAGTTCATGCTCCGGCTGGCTGGCGACGCCACTTCCTATCCGGACATTCTGAAGCAGCGCGTCGCGGGGCTCAAGAAAGACGGGCGGGGCAGCGTGTTCACGTATGCCGATGCGAAGTCCACACGCGTGCGCGACGTCGCCTCGGCGGACGATCTTTGGAAGCTGCTGCTGGCCGGCGCCGTGTGGCTCGATGACCCGTTGCGGCAGACGGGCAGCATCACATTGCCGGCGGACGAGCCATGTGCTCCGGCGCTGCATCGTTCTCCGCTGATGTCGAAGCTCGATCAGGAGTCCGGATTGAGAAAGGTTTAACGCGATGACCAAGACTAAACCAGCGCGATACGGAATGGCGATCGATCTGGACCGCTGTACAGGCTGCGGCGCGTGCATGGTGGCCTGCGCGGTGGAGAACAACGTTCCGCCCGCGCGCCCGGAGGCCACTCCGCGCACCGGCATCACCTGGATGCGCGTTTACCAGATCTCGAACGGTGCGGAATCGCCCGACACCCGCGCGGCCTTCATCCCGATTCTTTGCCAGCAATGCGGCCACGAAACGCCGTGCGCCGCGGTCTGTCCGCAGGAGGCTGTCGAGGTCGATCCCGCCACTGGCATCGTGGACCAGATGCCGCAGCGCTGCCTGGGGTGCCGTTACTGCATGACGGCCTGCCCGTATCACGCCCGCTATTTCAACTGGTGGGATCCGCGTTGGCCGGCCGGCATGGAGAAGACTCTCAACCCGGATGTGGCGACGCGCATGCGCGGCGTGGTGGAGAAGTGTAACTTCTGTCATGGCCGTCTGCATGCGGCTCGCACGCGCGCCGCGGCCGAAGGGCGTAGCGAGTTGCGTCCCGGCGAGTATGTGCCCGCGTGCGTGGAAGCGTGCCCGGCGCGCGCGATTGTGTTCGGCGATTTGAACGATCCCGAGAGCGAGCTGGCCCGCCTGGCGCGCGACGGCCATTCGTTCCGCATCCTGGAGCGCCTGGGCACGGAGCCCAAGATCTATTACCGCACGGAGCGTGCGTGGGTACGGGAGGCCGCCCATGCCTGAAGTGGAAACTAAGTTGATGCCGCGCGGTGTACGGCGCTGTGCGTCCCGGCAATTCCTGCTTTGGATTCTGCCATGGTGCGTGCTGCTGGCGTTCGGCCTTTACGGCGCGGGCCTGTGCCTGGTAAAAGGCTTGAACCAGACCAACATGGACAACCGGTTTGCTTTCGGCTTGTGGATCTTCCTCGATCTTACGGTGATCGCGCTGGGGGCGGGCGCTTTCTTCACCGGCTTCCTGCTCTACATTCTGAAGAAAAGCGAGTTGAAAGCCGTGATCAACAGCGCAGTAGTGATCGGATTCGTCTGCTACAGCGGCGCGGTCGCTGCATTGTTAGTGGACGTGGGACAACCGCTGCGTTTCTGGTTCACTTTCTGGCACCCCAACGTGCATTCCATGCTCACGGAAGTGACTTTCTGCATCACCTGCTATCTTACCGTCTTAGCCATTGAGTATGTGCCGATAATCCTGAAGAATCGCAAGTTACGACAGGTTCCATCGTTCTTGGTCTTTGAATTCGAGTTACATAAGTTGATGCCGGTCCTGGCAGGCGTGGGCACGTTCCTTTCGTTCTTCCACCAAGGTTCGCTCGGTGGATTATATGGCGTGCTGCGCGGCCGGCCGTTCGCCTTCCGGGAAGGATTTGCGATCTGGCCTTCGACCTTCTTCCTGTTCATCCTGTCGGCCGCGGCCGCCGGTCCAGCTTTCATCCTGCTTACTACGTGGCTGGTCTCGAAGATCTCACGCCAGCAGCTCGTGCGGCCGGAAGTGATGCGCTTGTTAGGCCGGATTTCGGGCATCCTGCTGCTCCCGTACATCCTGCTGAAAACGATCGACACGCTCGTCTGGATGAACAGCACCGCACCGGCGCACGGTTTCGCGGCGCACGAATTCTATGCGCGAAAGCCTTTCGGCGTGTGGATCCTGTTTGCCGAAATCGTGGTGTGCGGGCTGGCGCCTGCACTGATCCTATTGCGCCGCCGGATGCGCGAAAGCGCCGGCTGGCTGGTATTCGCGTCGGCATTAGTTTGCGCCGGGATTACGCTGAACCGTTTCGTGATGACGGTGCAGACGCTGGCGCTGCCTACGCTGCCGTTCGATCCGTTCCTTTCGTACTTGCCGAGCTGGCAGGAAGTAGCTACATTCCTGGCAGTCATAGCCTACGGTGTACTGACTTACTCGCTCTCATTCCGTTATCTGACACTGTTTCCCCAGGAGAAGGATTTGTCATGTTAGGTCACGTCATCTTTCTTGGTCTGTTCTTCGCCGCATTAATGGTGATCGGCGCCAGCCTGATGCTTTCGCTGGTCCGCGCCGTGCGGGATTTTCGCGCCCGGCGGACGGGAGCGATTGCATGGCAGGCGACATTTCCTGATTTGCCCGCGCGGGAGCGTGTGTGCCGCCATGAGTTCACCGGCGAGTTCAAACATCGCACTTGCGATCGCGCTTTCGATTGCCGGGAATGCCAGACGCATGCCGCACTGGTGGCGAAGCGCGCGCCGGATGCCGCGCCGCTACCGCGCGAAGCGGATGTGCTGGGGCTGGAGTTTCCGCTGGACCGCTTCTATCATCGCGGCCACGCCTGGGCGCATCCCGAACCGGATGGGATGGTTACCGTGGGACTGGATGCGCTGGGCGCGCGCCTGGTGGCGGAACCCGAATCGATACGGCTACCGGGTGTGGGCACGCACCTGGAAACCAACGGCACCGCCTGGCACATGCGGAAACGCGGCGCCGATGTGCGGATCTTGTCGCCAGTTGACGGCGAAGTGGTGGCCACTGGCAGCCCGGATGACGCCTGGTATCTGAAGGTGAAGCCGGATGGCGGCAAACTGGACGATCGCCATCTGCTGCGCGGCGCCGAGATCCGCCCCTGGATTATGCGGGAAATGGAGCGCCTGCATGCCGCGCTCGCTCCCACTGGACAGGCAGTCAGTATGGCCGACGGTGGCGTACCGGTCGACAACATCGCCGCGGCATATCCGGATGCGGACTGGGACGCGGTCTGCGCGGAGATCTTCCTGGAAGCTTAGGATTCAATTGCGCCAGGCGCGGGGTATTTCGTACTTCTTGATTTTCTCGTACAAGGTCGAGCGGTCGATGCCCAGGCGCGCGGCCGATTCTTTGATGTTGCCGCTGGTGCGTTCCAGCGCGGCGGTGATGGCTTGGCGCTCCAGTTCCTGTAGTGTCACATTGCACGGGAAGCGGCCGTTGCCGGCGGCATCCATCTTGGACGAGAGGAAGCCGAAATCATCCTCGGTCAGTTCATGTGACTTTGCGGTAACCAGGGCGCGCTCCACCGCATTCTCAAGTTCCCGGACGTTACCGGGCCAGTCGTGGTCCATCAGTAATTTCAAGGCGCCGGTTGAGATTTCCGATACATCCTTGCCCAGTTCGTGCGAGAGCCTCTCGACAAACGCTGCGGCCAGCAGCGGGATGTCTTCGCGGCGCTCGCGCAGCGGCGGCAGGCGGATCTCGATCACGTTGAGCCGGTAATACAAGTCATCGCGGAACTTACTCTCGGCGACCGCCTGCTGTAAGTCGCGATTGGTGGCTGCGATCACCCGGACATCCACTTTGACTTCTTCTGAGCCGCCCACGCGATAGAAGCAGCGCTCCTGTAACACGCGGAGTAAGTCAGCTTGTAACTTGGGCGATATGTCGCCAATCTCATCCAGGAAGATGGTGCCGCCATCCGCCATTTCGAACTTACCCTTCTTCTGCGATACCGCGCCGGTGAACGAGCCTTTCTCGTGTCCGAACAGTTCGGATTCGAGCAGCGTCTCCGCCAATGCCGCGCAGGAAACCGCCACGAAGGGTTTCGATGCCCGGTCGCCGGAATTGTGAATGGCGCGCGCGATCAGCTCCTTGCCGGTGCCGCTCTCGCCGCGGATCAGCACGGTGCTGCGCAGGCTGGCGACTTCGCGCGCCAGTTCGAGAATCTCGCGCATGCGGGCGTTCTTGCTGATGATGTCGCCATAGCGGTATTGACGGCTCAACTTTTTGCGCAGGATGGTGTTTTCGCGCTGGAGATTCTTCACCTTGATAATGCGGCCCACTAACAGCGAGATCTCTTCCGGGTTACAAGGCTTCACGATGTATTCCTGCGCGCCTTCCTTCATCGCGGTGATGGCGGTATCCACGGTAGCGTAAGCTGTGATGATGATGATGGAAGCGTCGGCGTGCACGCGGCGGATCTCCATCATGGTTTCGATGCCGTCCATGCCGCCGGGCATTTTCAGGTCGATGAAGTAGATGGCGTAATCCTTGGCGGCGGCCTTCTCGACGGCTTCGCGGCCCGACGCCGCTGTGTCGACCAGATAGCCGTCCTCGCGCAGCCACGCGGCCAGCGACTCCGCCATCACATCCTCGTCGTCCACTACCAGGATCTCCCAATGCGTCTTCATGCCCGCTCCGTTCCTGCCGCGGCCAGCGCCGGCTCTTCCGGGTTCCCCGAAATGGGCAGCGTAACCGTAAAGGCCGCACCCTCGCCGGGCCGGCTGGTGACCGCAATATCGCCGCCGTGTGCCTGCACGATGCCGAAGGAGACGGCCAGCCCCAAGCCGACGCCTTTGCCTTCCGTTTTCGTAGTGAAAAACGGATCGAAGATGCGCGCCAGGTTTTCGGGCTTCACGCCTTCGCCATTGTCTTCGACGGAAAGCAGCACGGCCCCGCCACCTTCCGCCGCGCGCGTACGGATGGCGAGCCGCCGTGCCTCGCGACCGTGTGTGGCTTCCGCGCCGTTCAGCACCAGGTTCAAGACCACCTGCTGGATCTGCGAACTGTCGCAGCGCACCGCGGGCAGATTTTCAGCCAGGTCCAGATCGACTTGCACGCTGCCCAATTGCAGCTTATGCGAGACCAGCGAGAGCGTGGTCTTGACGATGCGGTTCAGGTCCGCATCGGCGCGCTGGGGCTTGGAACGCCGCGAAAACGAGAGCAGGTCCGATACGATGCGGCCCACGCGCGACGTCTCTTTCACCACTTGTCCGAGATAGTTGCGGAATTCCGGCACGCGCCCCTGGGGGATGCCGTCATCTTTCAGGATGCGCTGCATCAGCATCGAGAGATTCAACACGCCGGAGATGGGATTGTTGATCTCGTGCGCCACGCTGGCGGCTAGTTGGCCGAGCGAGGCCAGGCGGTCGGTCTGGCGGAGCTTCTGGTGCGCGGAACGCAGTTCGTCGGTACGCTCGGCGACCTTGGTTTCGAGGCGCGCCGTGAACTGGTTGATTTCGTCCATGGCCAGCCGCAGGCGCTCACGCATGGCGTTGAACGAGCGCGCCAGGTCGTCCAACTCTTCGCTCGAGTGGATGATGTCGATGGGCTGGTCAAGATCCATGGCGCTGACGGCCTTGGTGCCCGCGATCAACTGCTGAATAGGCTCGGCGACGAAACGCCGCGTAAAAAAGAAAATGAAGACGCTGATGAGGAGGATCTCGATAGCGGTGACCGCGAAAACGCCGAGCTTCACCTGGGAAATCTCGCGATCGGTGGCGTCCAGGTTCAAGCCGAGGTCGAGCACACCCAGAACCCTCACGGACGCCGGGTGCGCATGGCAGGCCGCCTGGCTGCAGGCCGCTTCGTTGAAGATCGGCGTGATCATATCCAGGTTGCGGCGGCCGTCGCGTGCGGTGAAGATGCGGACGCGGCCGGACTCGCTGAGCTTCTCGCGCGGCGGTACCCGGTCATGACAGCCGGTGCAGGTGTCCGCTTGCGTGGCTACGGAGGCCGCCGCCTCGTCCGGCGCGGTGGAGAACATCAGGCGGCCGGTGCGGTTGAACATGCGGATGCGCTCGACGCCCTGCTTCTGGCCGATGGTCTGCATCACCTGGTAGGCCGCTTCGCGATGATCGTCGAGCATGGCGTGCCAGGTGGCGCTGGTGATGCTTTTGGAAAGTTGATCGGCGCCCGTGATGATGGCGCCGAGCAGGTGCTGCTGCTCGTTCTTCACGGTGATCAGCCCGGAAATGGCGCCGATGACGATGACGATGAGCGTCAGCGAGAGGACCAGTTTTTGCGCGAGTCTTCTGGGCAAGTCAAGCAGGCCTTAAACTCTATTATCGTCGAAAGGCTCGGCGAATTCAGATGGCGGGCTGTGAAGGGGTGCGCAGGCGGAGTTTTTTACATTGGCGTCAAAGAGCGCGGTCAAGACTTCCAAAACGCGGAGCGTCAAGGAGGGTCGATTCTGTCGGCAGCCACAAATCAGCTATGCGTTACACGGCCAAGCGGCCGTCCGAATCCGGTTGCCGGATGCTGGCCGACTTGTCGGTCCTAATCTGCGACGACAAGGGATGGGCGGGTCTCGTCCAAGTAGCTGACGTAGTCGTTTCTTGCGGCAGGCTCGCTTTGGGGCTTCCACGCTTCCGACAGGCCACGTAACTCCTCGAGTGTGAGAGCGGAGAGGCCAAGGGACGCGAGATCCACGTCTGAGTCGAGGGCCGGCACCTGCACTTCGAGATGCGACTTGACGGTTGGTTGCCCCACGTCTAACGGTCGTCGAACGGCGAGGCACCAGATGTTTCGCAATTCCTTGATGCTCCGGACCATGGTGGTGATGTTTCCCTTGCACCGGTGGTGGAGGTAGCGCAGCGTCGCGAAGTTCAGGCTCAGTACTTCTTCGTGCGGCGTATCCATAGTGAGGTCCACGGGGTCGAGCCACGTGAGCACGGCCCTGTCGATGTGCAGCGGCGCTGGGAGCTCTCGACCGAAGATCGTCGTGACGCTGATGTCGCCAGCGTTCAGCGCCGCCGTCGTGCGAGTTGGTCCACGGCACGTTGTACGTTGACCTTTGCTTCCTCGAAGCGATGCATTTGGTAAGTGGTCCGGTGCTTGTCATAGACGGTCTTGACCTCGCAGATGAGCAAGTGTCGTCTGGTGAGATCGTAGAGCGCGAGGTCCACGTCGCCCCGTCCTGCAATGTTGCGTCGAACGGCCACTGCAACTTCGGGGTACGGTGGCAATGAGGCCGCGACGACATCCGCCGCATGTGCGAGGGTGCTGCCGAGGGTTCTGCTCCAGCTTGCTTCGTGCTTCCTGATCACGATCGTGAGGAGCCCCATCGCCGGACTCATGATGCTCAAGAAGCCGTCATACCTGAGGTAGTGGCTTCCCATCCGAAAGAACGGAACCGGCAAGGAGTAGTCCTGCGCCTCCTTTGGCGTTAAGGAGAACAGATTCATCAGTCGGAGCATGACGTCGTCCGAGAAGTCAGCGCATCCGAATGCTTCGGCGAACAGCTTTCGTAACGTCCGAAGGAACTCCTCGGCGTAGAGGCGCGGATGCCCAACTGTTCGCGCGGCAAAGCTGAGGAATACCAAGAAGCCGACGTAGTTGGTGAGTTCGCGGGAGGCGAAGCCGGTGGCACTGGTGAACGCGAGCCAGGATTGCGGTGTGGACTGCTCGACGAACCACAGATGCTCGGCGCTGCTGCCGAAGGCGAAGTACACGTCGTCATCTGACAGGTTGCCGGAGGACAGTTGGTTCCCGTGGATCTGATCCCGCAGGTCCGCTTGTGCAGCCGTGTTGAGCGCGAGGAGTGCCGAGTGCCGTCGCCTTCTGGCGAGTCGTGCATGGAAGGTGTCGCTCTCTTTGTCGTAGTACATCCGCCACAATCGGTTCTTGACGCAGGCTCGCTGGTGTAGGTTCAGAACGTCCATGAGCTTCCGATAGTAGAGATGCTGCAGTTCATGGTCTGGTCGGTCTGGTTCCTTCGGTGACTGTTCCGTAGCGTCGTCGACGTAGTTCGCGAGACACGCGACGAGCGCCTGGAAGTTGAGGGCTTCATCGAGGTCTTCGAAGCCTAGCGGCTTGCTTGCGATGATGCGGGAACGATAGGCTGCGAGCTTCGCGAACGTGACTGCGGCGACCGGGCTCGTGCTCGGAATGATAGGAGTATCGCCCTTGTCGGTTGTTGCTCCTGCAGTGCCGGCATCGTATGCTGCGAGGATTCGGTCAGTGACGTCGATCATTTTCGTTGACCGGTGCTTCCGTTAGGATTGTGCGGTGAATAGATCTTGGGTGGTGGTGTGCTCGGCGCGCAGTGCCGGACGGTACGTGGAGCGCAGGAGTGTGTCGGTGAATGCTGCTGGTGATGCGAGCGCGTCTTCCAGGTCGCCGCGCTGCAGGAGGGACAGGAAGAGCGCCGCGGACCGTGCTTGGCAGTTGATAGAGCGCTGTGGGTTGAACTCGATGTCCGTGAACCCAGCGTATGCGTAGAGCTTGGTTGCCCATTCGCGATGATCCCATAGGAAGGAGCAGTACAGCCAGTCGTAGAACGCGGTCTTGGGTTCGAGCGGAAATTCTAGTCCCTCGAAGTTGAACCCGGCGAGGCGTCCCGAATGCTGCAAGCGCGGGTCGCGCTTGGCTTGACCGATCTCGGTATCGCTTTTGCGGTAGAGGTCCGTGTACGGCCCACCGTGCTCGAACACCTTGCTGCCCTGAAAAGCGAGTTCCAACTTGATCCGCCCATACGCTTTCGTGGGCACGGTCATGTGGAACGCACTCATATGACGGCCGCGCTCACTCTTGGACTTGCTCGAAATCTCCAAGAGCGGACTCATGCCACGCTGCGCAGCAGCGCCGTGCAAGGCAGCGATGTTCTTCTCCTTCTGCGACTGCGCAAACCCTGGATGCCATGTAATCGCAAAGAACACCTCATGCACGAGCTCATCGCTCTCTGGAGCGGTAATAAACACTGGGCGCTCAGCCATTAGGGAAGTTCCTGATGAATGTCATCGCCACATAGTCGGGCACGAGGACCTCGCAGAGTTCCGCAGCCCGCCGGCGCGCTTGCACTTGTGGGTCCGCCCACGGCATGTACGTGTAAAGGACTTGGAAATCGATCAAGTTCTGCGCCGCTGCATCCGCAACTGGCACGGTGCTGACACCATTCGCGTACCCCACTCCGGTCGCGAACAGGACTCCGGGCTGGTACAGGATCGCCCGGTCGATCTTCAGATAGAACAGGTTCGCGTCGGGCTTGCGCTGCTTCACGCGACCCGCCATGGGGTGGCGGAGTTCAAAACAGAGGTGGACGAACTGGTCCATGCCGCAGCGCATGTCCAATGACAAGCTGTCCTCGTCTCCGCCGGAGCAGAACTCGATGCCCATCTCTTTCAGTTTAACCGTTGAGTAGATCCCGTCCAACTCGCGAATCTTCGGCATATTGACCATATCGGTGAAGTGGTAAAGGTGCGGGATGCGGAGCAAGGGATCTGGAGCGGTGGCCATAAACCGCATATTGTAACTGGATAGCCATCCCCGGAATAGCTCCCCATAAACGCCCTTGACTCCCGCCCCCTAAGGCAGAGCTGCGCTATGATAGCGACGTGCAACAGTTTAGCCGCATTACAATGGATCCTGAAGTCATGGGCGGCAAGCCATGCATCCGCGGCATGCGTGTAACGGTGGGCATGATCGTCGAAGCGATGGCCGCCGGCCGCACCATCGAACAATTGCTGGCTGATTTCCCGTACCTCGAGGAGCCAGATGTCCGGGAAGCTCTCACCTTCGCCGCTCGGCTCGCGCAAGGACACGAGATCCGGCTGGCGAGTTAGGTGCGCCTTGTCGTGGATATGAACCTAACGCCTCGTTGGGTTCCATTTCTCCAAAGCGTTGGGCACGAAGCTGTCCACTGGTCATTGATCGGTCCGATATCCGCCAAGGATAGCGAGATCTGTGATTACGCCCGCCAAGCTTCCTATGTAATTCTGACAAACGACTTGGATTTTCCTCAAATCCTTGCGCACACGAGGAGAAGCTCTCCGAGCGTCGTGCTTCTGCGTGGTGAACCGCTCGTTCCAGAAGTTCGCGGCCCAGCGCTCCTCGGGGCCCTGCAAGACTGCGAGACCGATCTCAACCGGGGCGCCATCGTCACGCTCGACTGGTCCGACAAACCGCGCGCCAGGGTGTTGCCCCTCCGATAAACCCGATAAACGCGCCAAGTTACAGCGACCCACTTGGCGGTGTAGCCGCGGCGTCGGACTTTGGAAGGCAGCAGCCCCGAACACGGACAAATCGTCGCTGGTCGCGCACCGTTTACTAAGGGGTTGCCGCACTCGCTTCCAGTTGAAGCTAGGTGCCTGCCCCACTTACCGCGCGTCGATCTTTACTACGAAATAGGTGATCTGCTGGCCGTTGTCCGCGCCGGCTTTAGCCGGTAGTTATTAGCCACAGCGGTCCCGTCACTGGGTCACATTCTGGGAGGCTCGGAGCGTATCACGCGCGAGTCGGCCTGAATTCGGCAGACAAGCCACGGGCCGCCATTCGGATTGCTTTCCGGCCCTTTCGAACACCTTGTGCCTGAGCATCGTCCTATCATGTACGCATGCGGCAGCAGGCACGCAACATTCAGTACACGGTTCGCGGCATCCCCCAGGAGGTCGATCGGGCGCTGCGCAGGAAGGCCGCCCAGCGCAAGTTGAGCCTCAATCAGATCATCGTGGAGGAATTGACGGCCGGCACCACCGGGGCACGGAAGCGAGCGGATTTCCACGATGTTGCAGGCCAGTGGACGGCCGACCCCGCCTTCGATGAGATCATTGGCACTCAGCGACAGATCGACCAGGATAAGTGGAAATGAGAGTCGCGCTGGATACCGACCGCATTACGGATCTGTTTCGGGGCGACATGGAACTGGCGGAACAATTGGGTACCGCTGAGGAGGTCTGGATTCCGCTTTTTGCGCTCGGTGAAATCAAAGCCGGGTTTCAAGGGGGCACGCAGCGCCGCAATGAGAGTTTGCTAAACAGGCTCCTCGCCAAACCTACCGTTGGGGTGCTGCTGCCCAGCCGGGAAACAGCGGAACACTATGCGCGGATCTTCGTGCAATTAAGGCGAGCCGGTACGCCCGTGCCGGACAACGATCTTTGGATTGCAGCGTTGGTACTCGAACACGACCTCGTTCTGATCACTCGTGACCGGCACTTCGAGCGAATATTTCAGGTCATCCGCGCCTAACCCGACCTTCGGCACGCCTCCAATATGCATGTCCCAGGTATCACAGTAAGAACACGAGCCCCCCGGGTCCCAGACCGCTTCCGTGACGCCGCTTACGGAAAGCACCTGAGCGAAAAGTTCCCGTTGTTGATTTTGACCGGCAGGACCGACCCGACGCTGCGTCAGATGGCGAGACGCGCGTTATACAGCCAAGTGGCAGACAAAGCCAGCCGCGAGGGCGCTGGCCTATCCTGCTAAACTCGAAGTATGGACCGGGTTGACGAAATCGAAACCGCTATTACGAGCCTGCCACCGGAACAGTACCGGCGTTTGGTTGAGTGGTTCCGCACGCGCGAGCGAACCCGTTGGGACGAGCAGATGGACCAGGATTCTGTCGCCGGCAACCTGGACTTCCTATTCAGGGAGGCGGAGAGCGAGTCCGAGCAAGGGCTGGTCCGGGACTGGCCACCGTCCAAGTGAATTCGGTCGCAACCCGCCGCTTTTGGGTGTTGTTCCAGGCGCTCCCCATTGATGTTAAAGACCTCGCCATCAGGTCTTATCACACGTGGCGGCACGACCCGCATCATCCGTCGCTCCACTTCCGCCGGCTGCACGGCAGCGCGAATCGCTTCACGGTTCGCGGCCAAAGAAGGCGCGGCACCTGGCGCTCGACGGCGGGGCACGTGAACTTATAGCGGGGAAGATCAGGGCCTCCTCCGCTAGAGCCCGCTCCGGCGAACGTAAAGAACAACTCGAAAAGGGTATAGGCGAGCATCGACGCCTCCTGCAGCCCATAGGCTCGATCTGAGAAGAGGAGAAACAGAGTCAGGCTTCCCACGACCAGGCACAGGAAGATCGCTGTCATCAGGATAAAGCGTGGAGGCGAGAAGGTTCTGTTCCGGCATGGATCGGAGAATGGCCGCCGCTCCATTAAACGGGGTTGCGGCTCGAATGAAACAATCCGACGGAGCGGAATAGCTCGACGATTCCGGCGGCTGTTCCTAGGGGCTTATCCGGAGAGACTACTGTGACAGAGAGTCGATCTGCCTTGTCGCTTAGCCTGTCTTTCGCAGTTGTCGGGTTAGCCCTACTGCCCACGTCTGCTTTATCAAACCATTCTGGCGCATACTTTCGCTTTGCCTCCTCGGGCGTGAGGCCGCGTCGTACAAGTTCCTGGCCGAGCCTCTGCTCGGCTTCCGCTGTGAGGCCGCCCTCCGCGCTGAGCTTCAAAAGCTCCTGGCCGGTGAGAGTTTTGTAGTAGGCGTCGAGCGCTCCCGCATGTAGCATGCAATTACGCGGATTATAACCTGCGTGCCTCATTCGGATTGATCTTGAGGGGTTCTGAGGGTGTCGCCGGCCATCCGGAAACAGTCCACATGCGGGCGCAGTCCCCATGTCGGGCACTGAGGGTTGCCGCACTCGCTTCCAGTTGAAGCTAGGTGCCTGCCCCACTTACCGCGCGTCGATCTTTACTACGAAATAGGTGACCTGCTGGCCGTTCGCCACCAGCATCTGGTGCGGCACCTTGACCGGGACGTGCACCACATCGCCGGCTGCGAGCGGTACACGCTCGCCGCCGCGGATGGATGGCCCCCGCACCTCGTGCGGCGCGGTGGTTCGCGGATTCACGACCGTTCCGCCCACCACCAGGGTCGCTTCGCCGCTTTCGATCACCATCACATCGTTCTGCGTTTCGTGCAGCTCTGCTTCGCCGTCGCCTTCGCGGTGCGCGATCAGGAAGCTGTGGTTTCCGTAGCTGCCCAGCGACTGCGTGGCGATCCTCTGGGCGTTAATTTTGGGCGCCAGGCTCTGCGCGAAGCCCTGCAGATGGGCGCTCGTCCAATGCTCGAAGCCCGCCGGGGCTCCGGCAGGCAGCGCGGCTGCCGCCAGGCATAATGCCAGTACGATTAGTCTCATCGATTCTCCTGTTCGAATCCGATTCCGCTGACGCAAATCACGCTCATGGCGGTTCGATCGAACTTCAACCTTACTACATTCACCTTGGATGGATCGAAGGGTCGCGGCCCGGCCGCCTGCAGCGCCGCCAGCGGAATCCGCACCGTTTGCAGAACCGGCTCCCAGTCTTTCGCGAACGCCTGATCCTCGAAGGAATCGAGCTTAGTAAAGCGTTCTTTGAGAGGCGGCGGAATGGCGGCGAAACGGCTGGCGGGCGCGGCTGCCGTGACGCCATCGGTGGTGCCCAGTTCGATGGTGAAGTCGGGTGACGGGCGCTCATCGCCGGATTCTTCCTCCTCGGATTTGCCGTCGTCCCTTTGGCCGGGTAGCGGCGCGTCTTCGTCGAGCGCCGCGACCGAGAGCTTCAACACCGATGCTCTGCCCAGCCGCCAAGCCGCGCCCGCGCCCTCCGGCAGTGTGATCGTGTAAGTCGCCGCAGGTGCGCCTTGCGCGCGATTCCAACCGAGGAACACGCCATTGGTGTCGCGATCGCCGCCGCGCCACGGGATGCGGTCCTCGCGCCAGATGGAGAGATGCTCGCCCGCGATGCGCCCGCCGGGCGCGGTGGTGGTGGTCAGGTCGGCATCCTCGCGGAAGGATGCCAGCGGCACGTACGAGGCATCCTGAAAACGATTCACGTAGATCGTATCGGGCAGCCACGCGCGCCCCACGCGCCAGTCTTCGAACAGCGGAAGATACTCGCGCCGGCCCTTGAGCGTGGCTTCCAGAAACGCCGCGATGTAGGTCTTGGCGATGCGCCGCTGTTCCGCGCCCGCCATCAGCGGCTTCAGATTCAGCAGCCAGCTCAGCGGCAGACCCGCATCGGTGCGTCCCCAGGTGGTGTTGAATTGGCCGTGGTTGGCGCGATAGGCGTAGATCTCCGCTTTGAACCACGGCCCGGGCCGCGAATAGCGCACATGCTCCCACTGCTGGCTGCCCATGAAGGACGAGACATCCGCATCGTGCGAGCCCTGCAGCGTGAGATAGCTGACGTCTTCGATCCAACGGCTGCGTCCGGCGGGCTTGTATTGGCCTTCGGCAGGCGCGATGGCCACCACGGATTGGACGGCGAAGCCGTAGTCGAAGTGGATGTTCGCATCGTCCGGGCAATACTGCATGTGGTTGAACGCGGCCGCGGTAGCCGCTGCCTCGCCGCCGCGGGAATGGCCCATCAGCGCGATATGCGCCATATCCACCTTGCCGCGAAAGGGATTGCCGGGCGCCTGGTTCCAGGCGCGCCACAGTTGCAAGTGCTCGAGCAGCATCCAGCCGCGCACGGGCTGCTGCTTGGGCGGATCTTGAAACAGGCCGCTGTTCAGAAAATTCTCGTCGATGGACGCCAGGATGAAACCGCGGCTGGCCAGCAATTCGCCGAGATAGGCGTAGCCGGGGTCGGAGAACTCGGCCATGTTGTGATTGCCGTGTACGATCAGCACCAGGGGAAACGGTCCCGCGCCATCCGGATACCAGACGCGCGCGTTGAGCGGCAGCTTGTCGAAATCGAATCCCCAATACTTCCGGCGCGCCCATCGCTTCCAGCCTTTGAAGTCTTTGAAGAAGGCGGATGCGTCCACGGTGTGGGTGCGGATGGCAACGGAGGGGCCATATTCCGGCCGGCGGATGTCCGTGCCAGTGCCGTAGAACAGCGTGCGCACGCGATACGGGCCGGGACTCGCCGGGTTCGGCGCGGTGAGCTGGGCGGGCATAAGATTGGCCGGCGGCTTCCAGGAGGTGACCTCGTCGAGAGAGCCGGCGTGTACGAACAGCCATAGAATGCCGGCGTTGGCAGCGATTGCCAGCGCGCACAACACGCACGTCACGATCTTCTTGCTTAACGCCGCATGCCGGTAATCGTGCGCCAGGAAGGTGGCGATGGTGGCGCCCAGGATGCCCTCTGCCAACCCCGCTGTCACGGCTATGCCGAAGCCGAGAGGCATCGGCATCCAGAGCAGCGCGACGATAGTGCACGATCCGGCGATCATGCCGGTGGCCAGCCGCGGCAGCTTGCGGGCGATAGTCAGCAGTAGGGCCACGGCCAGCGCGACCACCGGCACCAATACGGCCGCTGCCACGGTGGCCGCGGCAAAATCGAAGAAGTAGCCGAACCCGGTACGCGCGTAGAGGCCCGCGATGACTACGCAGATGGCCGCCGCCGCGAGCGTTCCCCAAACGGCGCCGCGCCGCGCTTCGGGGCCGGGGCGGATCTGTCGCCATTGCCGCGCACACCACGCCGATGTCGCGCCCCACGCCCGCTTTATGCGTGCAGCCTCCAACACCCTTGCGGAATCGACCGGGACAATCTCCGGCATGACCGCCATGGTAACTCTCACCGTCTGAGACAGCAGCGTCACCAGCTCCAACTGGAGCAATCACGATGGCAAACAAGAGCGTGCGCACAGGTTACATTGACCATAGTTAAATCGAGCCGCCTGCGGAGCTTTCATAGTGTATACTGGACAGAATTCCGGCGAAATCCGGATACATTACCAGCGAACGGAGGAATCAGTTTGATTTCAAATCAATGGGTAATTCTTGCCGCATTGGCGATTGTGCCGGCTTTTGGGCAAGTCTCGAACGGTCCCGCCGCGGACCAAAACGAGAGGATCGCGCCGCGTCAGCACCGGCCGATCAGGGACCGCGTGGAACGCGGCGACGGTACGGCCACCAGCACCAACTGGAGCGGTTACGCGGTGACCGGCACGTCATTCACTTCGGCGGAAGCGTCGTGGGTAATACCGACGGCCAAATGCAGCTCCGGCGATCAATACGCGGCCTTCTGGGTAGGACTTGACGGCTACAGTTCGAGCACTGTGGAGCAGACGGGCACGGATTCGGATTGCGTGGGCAAGAATCCGAGCTACTACGCGTGGTATGAATTCTATCCGAATCCCTCGTATGAAATCACCAGCGTGCCGGTGAAGCCGGGCGATGCGATGTCGGCGAAGGTGGTGTACAGCGGGTCCCAGTTCACCATCACCATTACGGACGTGACCACGGGCAAGACGTACAGCAAGAGCGCCTCCGTGCGAGGTGCGCAGCGATCGTCCGCGGAATGGATCGCCGAAGCGCCCTCCTCCACAAGGGGCGTGCTGCCTCTGGCTGATTTCGGCACGGTGCTGTTCGGTCTGGACAGCACGGGTGTCTCGAGCACGAATTACGCCACTGACAGCACCACGAGTGGCGCGATCGGCGTGTTCCCGAGTTCGAGCATCGAACAGATTACCATGGCCAGCCGCACCGAGACAGAGGCAGTTCCGTCCGGGCTGTCGAGCGACGGCACCAGCTTCTCGGTCACCTGGGAAGCGCAGTAGTTTAAATCTACGAGAGCAGCAACTCGAGATCCTCGCGCTTCAGATCGCGAATCAGGCTGTTGTCCTGATTGATGATGGCCGCGGCCAGGTCGCGCTTGCTGCTCTGCAGTTCGAGGATCTTCTCTTCCACCGTATCGCGGGCGATCAGCCGGTAAGCGAACACCTGGCGGGTCTGCCCGATGCGGTGCGCGCGGTCGACCGCCTGCGCTTCGACCGCCGGATTCCACCACGGATCGAGCAGGAAGACGTACTCGGCGGCGGTCAGGTTCAATCCCAGGCCGCCGGCTTTCAGGCTGATCAGGAAGAGCCGGCAATCCGGGTCGTTCTGGAAATGCTCGACGCGCTGCTGCCGGTCGCGCGTGGCGCCGTCCAGATATTCGTACGTCATTTCGGATTCGTCCAGGCGCTCGCGCACCAGCGCCAACAGGCTGGTGAATTGCGAAAACACCAGCGCTTTGTGGCCCTCGGCCGCGACTTCGCCCAGCCGGTCGATCAGCACGTCGAGCTTGGCGCTGCCATCGTTACGGCGCTTGGGATCGATCAGCGCGGGATGGCAGGCGGCCTGGCGCAGGCGCAGCAGCGCTTCGAGCACCTGAATTTTGGATTTCGCCAGACCATCCGTGGCCACCTTCCGCAGCAGCGAATCGCGGTAGTGCAGGCGCAGTTCGTCGTAGAGCTTGCGTTGGGCCGTCTCCATTTCGCAGAAAAGCGTTTGCTCGGATTTGGGCGGCAGTTCCCGGGCGACCTGGTCTTTGGTGCGCCGCAGGATGAAAGGCCGCAGGGCGTGGGCCAGCAGGCTGCGCGTCTCTTCGGTGGGATTGCGGCCCGCATTTCCGGCCAGTTTAAACACGCTGGCGGCGCCGAGCATGCCGGGGTTCAGGAACTCGAAGATGCTCCACAACTCGCCGAGATGGTTTTCGACCGGCGTGCCGCTGAGCGCCAGCCGGTTCTGGCCATGCAACAACCGCGCGGCCTTGGCCGACTCCGTGCCGGGATTCTTAATGGCCTGCGCTTCGTCGAGCACCACGTAGTCGAACTCGATGTTCTGAAACTCGGCGGCATCGCGGCGCAGGGTTCCGTAAGTGGTCAGGACCACGTCGTGATCGCAGAATCCATTGACGTTGCGCGTGGTGCCGGTGTGGTCGAGCACGCGCAGCCCCGGCGTGAAGCGGGCGGCTTCCTGTTTCCAGTTGAAGACCAGCGATTTCGGTACGACCACGAGCGACGGCGCGGAAACATCCGGCAGCGCACGGCGCGTTTCCAGCAGCGCCAGCACCTGCGCGGTCTTGCCTACGCCCATGTCATCGGCCAGGCAGCCGCCGAATCCGAAGCGGCGTAGAAAATCCATCCAGCCGACGCCTTCGCGCTGATAGTCGCGCAAATGGCCTTCGAAGCCCGCGGGTTGCTCGGCCGCGGCGATGCCTCCGAAGCTGCGCAGCCCGTCGCGGACGCGGGCGAACGTCTCGTCGCAACTGGCTTCGGGCTGGGTGGCGAGCAGGGCATCGAGCAAGCCGGCCTGGTTGCGCCGGAAGCGCACGTGATCGGTTTCGGTGCTGCCCATGCCGGCGATCGCGCCGAAGCGGCTGAGCCACTCTTCGGGCAGCAGGCCGTACGTGCCGTCATCCAGCCGCACCATGGTTTCGCCGCGGCGCACGGCCGCCAGCAGCGCGGGCAGCTTGGCCGCCGCTCCGCCATAATCGACCTCGCCGTGCAATTCGAACCAGTCGACGCCCGACGAGACTCCGACCCGCATGGCGCCCGGACGCCGGAAAATCTTGCCTTCGGCTTCCACATGCCAGCCGGCGGCGAGGCAGGCTTGCGCTACGGCGGGCAGTTTCTTCGCGGCCACTTGCCAGACCGGCGCGTCATGCTGCCAATCCGGTGGACGCAGGTCGAGACCCAACTGCTGCAGAAACTCCCGGGCGGACGCTTCGGCCTCCGGGTCGCGCACCACGAAACGCCGGCCGTCCGGATCGTAGACGCCGCGATTGACCGGCACGGCAGGCACGCGGCGGCCATCGTAATCGAAGACTAATTCGGCCTGCAAGCGGCCCGGCGCCCATTGCTGCCGGGCCCCGCGAAACAGGATGGCGGGCCGCGGCGCGGGCCGCACTTCTTCGAAGCGCAGCTCGTCGGGTACTTCGAGCGGCGCGGCGATGGGATGCTCGAGCAGGGCCGCGAGCATCTCGCCGCCATCGCCCACGGGCGCTTCGATGCGCTGTCCGCGGCGCAATGTGGCGATCCAGGGTGAGGCAGGGCTCTCTTCGAGCAGAGCCACGTGATCGCGCGTGAACACCAGTCCTTCGGTTACCAGGACGGGCGCTGAGATGTCGATCTCTTCCGCGCCGCGCCGCAGGTACCCGGCGAGCGACCAGCGTTGGCCGGCGCGGTGCAAGCGCAGCACGAAACGCCAAGGGTCGCCGTCGTCCCAGGAGAGCGGCAGCCATTCGGTCTCGGGCTGGTTGGGCTCCAGAAAGCAGCGGCCCGTGCGCACGATCTGCGGCATGACGTTGGCGGCCACCGGACTGCGCAGCCGAAAACCACCCGCCAGGTTCTCGTACGAGCTGTACGCCATCCAGTCGGAGTTGACTGACGCGCCTGTCAGCAGCGACAGAACCTGGCGGTCCAGCGGATCCGGAAGCTGGTGCACGGTGGCGCGGGTGATCTGCGCGTCGACCACCTTTTTCCATCCGCCCTTCAGCTTCGGCTCGCGCGACTTCAGGTCCACGATCAACGAGCCGCGCGCCACGCTGGCGCCCGCATCCACCACGTAGAGCAGCTCCCGCCTGGCGGGCCACACGGCGCCGGGCGGCGATAAAGCCGGTGCGACTTCCTCCAGGCGTTGCCGCCAGGCCGGCGTCACGGTTTGCGGCGTAAGCCGGAACGGCGAAGGCGCGCGGACCGGGAGGTGGTAATCCGGCTCCCATTCGTCATCGCCGAAGGGTTCGTCGATCCCGTTGTCGAAGGAGAGGTCCCGCGGGCTGATCCGGGTTATGGCGGTGAAGTAATTCTGCGCGTCGGCGGCCAGAATGGTGGCCCAGATGTGCTTGCACGGCCCGGCGCTGTCGAAATAAGGGCAATCGCAGAACAGCGTCAGACGGCGCCCGTCCCACTCCATCTCCACTTCATAGATGCGCGAGCCGCGCACCCCGGCAGCCACGGACGTAGCATTGCCGTGTTTGATGTATACCGCACCCAAGCGGTAGTAACTCGCGCCGCGGGCACGGATATCACTGTCGAACTCGGACGCGAGTGCCGAAGCTAGCTTCATCGAACGAATCGGGGAGGGCGATTTCATTTTAGCGCGACACATCGCCCAGGCAAGCGCGTTACGCTGTGGCTTGGCTGACATGACGGTTCTGGTGACGGGCGCGGGAGGTTATATCGGCTCGGCCCTGGTGCGCGCCATCGCCGCGGCACATCCGGCGCGGCTGGTGCTGCTCGATTCCTCCGAACAGAATCTTTTTCAGATCCACCGGTCGCTGGAAGACGGCGATGTAGCCCACGAGGCCGTTTTAGGCAGCGTGACGGATGCCGGCCCGCTTCATCGACTGCTCGCGCGCGTTCGGCCGCAGCTCATCTATCATGTGGCGGCGCTGAAACATGTTGCGCTGCTCGAGTCGAATCCGCTGGCCGCGGTGGCCAATAACGCAATCGGTACATATACGCTGGCGCAAGGCGCGATCGAACACTGCGTGGCGCGGGTGGTGTTGGTCTCGACGGATAAGGCCGTGAAGCCGCACAGCATCATGGGCGCGTCGAAGCGCGTCGCGGAGCTGATCGTGACGGCGCTGAGCAGTTCGCGCTGCGCGATGAACGCGGTGCGGCTGGGCAATGTGATTGGCTCGACCGGGAGCGCGGTGCCGATTTTTCTGGAACAGATCGCGCGGGGCGGTCCAGTGACGGTGACCGATCGCGAAGCAACGCGTTACTTCATTTCGCTGGGCGAAGCAGTCGACGCGATCCTGGCCGCGGGCGTATCAGAAGCGAGCGGCCGCATCCTGCTGCCGGAAATGGGCGAACCGGAGGGCATCGCCGATGTGGCGCGCTCCCTGATCGGTGATCGAAACGGAATCGCGATCCGGTTCATCGGCCTGCGTGCGGGTGAGAAGCTGCGCGAGGATCTGGTGCTGCCGGAGGAGAGCAGGGAAGGCGCCGCGGGTCCCTTGCATGTGATCCGCACACCCGGACCGCCGGCCGCGGAGTTGCATGCCAGCATGGCCGAGCTCGGATGCCTGATCGCGCGCGGCGATGTTCCTGGTGTGGTCGAGTGGATCCGCGAGCTGGTGCCCGAGTATGCGCCGAGCCGGGTGGTGTGCGCGCTGCGATGAGACGCAAGATCGCGGCAGTCACATCCTCCCGGGCCGATTACAGCCACTTGTACTGGCCGCTTCGCGAACTGGCGGCGCATCCGGCGATCGAGCTGAAGATCATCGCGATGGGGCCGCACCTGGCGCCAGAGTTCGGCTTGACCGCGACGGAAATTGAAAAGGATGGATTCACGATCGATGCGCGCATCGAGTGCCTGCTCAGCTCCGATACCGACATCGGCATGGCCAAGACCATCGGCGTGGCGGCGCTGGGCCTGGCCGATTGCCTGGGGCAGATGCGTCCCGACCTGTTGCTGCTGATTGCGGATCGTTACGAGATGCTCGCGCCGGCGGCCGTGGCTACCGCGCTACGCATCCCGATTGTGCACATTGAGGGCGGCGAAATCAGCGAGGGCGCGATCGACGATGCCATTCGCAATGCGCTGACCAAGCTCAGCCATATGCACTTCACGTCGACGGAAACGGCGCGGGCGCGCGTGATTGCCATGGGCGAGGAGCCGTGGCGCGTGCATCGCGCGGGGGCGCCTTCGCTCGATCATCTGCGCCGCAGTCGTCTGTTCGGCCGCGATGAAGTGGAGGCGCGGCTCGGCGTGCGGCTCACTTCGCCCACGGCCTTGGTGGCGTATCATCCGACTACCATCGCCCGGGATACCACGCGCGAAGCCGATGCTTTGTTTGAAGCACTCGCGGCCGCGCCCGTGCAGCTTCTGTTCTGCTACCCGAATGCGGATGCGGGCAGCCGGGAACTGATCGCGCGCACGCAGCGCGGAAACGGCCGTGTGTTCGTGAATCTCGATCCGGTGCTTTACTGGGGCCTGCTGCGATCCGTCGATCTGCTGGTGGGCAACTCGAGCAGCGGCATCATGGAAGCGGCGTCATTCGCGCTCCCGGCCGTCGATGTGGGCATCCGCCAGCGTGGGCGGGAATGCGCGCGCAACGTGCTGCATGCGGAGGCGAATGCGGACGCGATACTCGAATGTATCCGCACGGCGCTCGCGCCGGATTTTCGCGCGTCGCTCGCCGGGATGGAGAATCCCTATGGTGACGGGCACGCGGCGGAGCGCATCGTTCAAGTGCTGGCGTCCGTTCCACTGGGGGAAGAACTGCTAATTAAATGAGGATTCCGCTTTCATCTCCTGACATCAGCGAGGCCGATATCGCAGCCGTGGTCGAGGTGCTGCGTACGCCGCGCCTCAACATGGGTCCGAAGCTCGAAGAATTCGAGCGCGCCGTGGCCGATTACGCCGGCGTGCCTTACGGCGTGGCGCTCTCCTCGGGCACCGCGGGGCTGCATCTCGGGCTCGCGGCGCTCGGGATCGGCGAAGGCGACGAAGTGATCATTCCGTCGTTCACGTTCATCGCCGTGGCACACGCGGTGATGTACCTGCGCGCCACCCCGGTGTTTGCGGACATCGATCCGCACACGTTGAATATCACTGCCGAGACCGTGGCGCAGGCCATCACGCCGCGCACGCGCGCGATCGTTGCCGTGCATACGTTCGGTTGTCCCGTGGATCTGGATCCGATCCTCGACCTCGCCGCGCGGCACGGTATCGCGGTGATTGAAGATGCCTGCGAGGCGCTCGGCGCCGAATATCGTGGCCGGCGGGCTGGCGGGATCGGCTCGCTCGGCGTGTTCGCGTTTTACCCCAACAAACCCATTACCACGGGCGAAGGCGGCATGCTGGTCACCCGCGACCGCGCGCTCGCCGATACGGTCCGCGCGCTGCGCAACCAGGGCCGGCGGCCGGATGATGGCTGGCTTGGCCACCGCCTGCTCGGCTACAACTATCGGCTTTCGGAGATCCACTGTGCGCTGGGGATCGCGCAGATGCGCCGGATCGACAGCATCCTGGAGCGGCGCGCGGACCGTGCGGCCTGCTACCGCGAGCACCTACAATGCCTTCCGGAACTGACCCTGCCGTTGCCTGCAGTCGACGGCGGGCGCGTCTGCTGGTTTGTTTACGTCGTGCGGCTGGCCGGCCGCGATCGTGTCTTCGATCGCATGGCTGCGAGAGGCATCGGCTGCGGCCGTTACTTCGCGCCCGTGCACCGGCAGCCGCTCTATGCGCCCTTCGCCCGGCGCGCGCTTCCGGTCACGGATGCCGCCTCCGCGCGAGCGCTGGCGCTGCCTTTCTTCAACCGGCTGACTGATGCGGAGATCGCTGAAGTCTGCCAGGCTCTTCGGGAGGCGATCGCCGCAATATGTACGTAAGGTTGCCCGCGAAACTCCAGCGCCGGCGCTCGCCTGAGGCGTAGTCGATGACGAATCGCGCTTCGATGCGCAGGCCGGCGGCCTGGCACAGGCCTGCGAACTCGCGGTGCGTGAATACGTGCCCGATGGTCGCGCAAGGCTCTCCGCCGACCGTCCATGCCACGCGCACATCGCCGTTCGCGCCGGCGCGCGAGCCGAGGTCCCGCAGGAAACGCGCGGCCGTCTTCAGCGCACCGTAGTGCCGCGCATTGTAGCGATGATTCACATCGATGAAGATGCGGCCTTTGGGCGAAATCAACCGCGCAAATTGCCGCAGCACCTCAACCCGCGACGCGGCTGGAGAAACATGCCCCAGCACGTTCCACAAACACGTGATCACGTCGAAGCTGCCTTCGCGCGAGCCGAGATCTTCGGCCCGCATCGCCCAGACGGTGGCATCTGGCGGGCAGCCCTGCCGCATGCGCGCGCTGGGCTCGAGCAACACGGTTTCGTTTAAACCGGCTGCCGCCGCGATCCGCGCCGCGCGCGAACCGTTGCCACCGCCGACATCCAGCAGCGAGCGGCGGCCGCGCGGAATGCGCGCGATCACGAGCCGCTCGACTGCGTCAAGATAAGGCTGGCGCTCGCTTGAAATCCGCGCGTAATCCGGCGCGATGCGGTCGTACGCCGCTACCGGATCGAGCGTCTCATTGCGGCTTGCGATAGAAGCCACCGCCTACGCTCCGCATAAACTTGCCCCACAGCGCCTGTCCCAGTTCGTGCCAATCGTCCATCTTCTCCGGCACGACCTGCACGTGCAGGCCGGCCATCTCATCGGTCGTATTCGGCCCCCAAAAGACGCGCTTCGGCGGATGATTCGGATTGCGCGGATTCTCATCGGAATTGTCGTATGTGAATTCCATCTCCAGGCGCGTATCGGCGGGCAGCCGGATGGGCGTCGCATAGCGATACTGCTCCTGCCAGTCGAAATTCCAGTCGCGAATCCAGATCAGCCAGATCTTGCGCCCGTTGGGCAGGATGGCCCAGCCTTTCATGTCTTTGCAGATGTAATGCGCGTGCGGGATGATACCTACCGCGTCCACATTCACCGGCGTGGTGAAATGGTCGCGCACCTTATAATCGCGCTCTCCGGGCGGAATGTTGATCAGGCGCGACCCCAGCGGGATATCCGCCACCCACTTGGTGGGCGGCTTGTCGGTGAAATAAAGTGCCAGTGCGGATTGATCCGTTTCCGGCTTGCCGGTGGGGTGGTAGTGGATCTGCATCACGATGTCGGAGCCGCGGCGCATGATCAGTTGCAACCCATCTTGGATCTGCGCCGGCTGCATGCCGGGAGTCCAGCCGCCTAACGCGCCGCTGGGCAGGAAGCCTGGCGATCCGAAGCAGGAATACGATGCGCCGAGTTGGCGCCCAATGTGGCCGGAGTCCAGGAAGAACAGTGCGTGATGGACTACGCTGCGCGCTCCCGGGCGGAATTCAAGGCCGCGGATGTATTTATCCTGCGGCAGGCTCAAGGGGACATCGAAGCACATGTATTGATCGGGACCGTCGGCGGCGACAGCGAACGGTTTTGGCATTTGGACGATGAGGTCGGGCGTGCCGAGCTGCCATCCTTCGGGGAAATGCGGCGGGGAAGGCGCATGCGCCGAATCACCGTCCGGAGCGCCTTCGGCGGCCCATTGCCGCAAAGTTGCGATGTCTACCGCGCGCATACGCCGTTCGCCTTGAAAATGTCCGTAGCCCGGTTCGGGCGGCCAGGGCGGCATATATCGGCTGGCGGTGACGGTGGCGATCAACTGCGCGCGCTTGGCGGCGTCGTTATAGGTGAGCAGCGGAAAAGGCGCAACTTCGCCAGGGTGGTGACAGACTGCGCAATGCTGGTACAGGATGGGTGCCACATCCCGCGCAAAGGTGACCCGGCGCTGCTGCGCGGTCCTGGCTGGAAGCGTAACATGTGCGGCGGAAAGCAGTAACGGTACTGCCGCCAACGCCAGAGCCGGTGCGATTCGCGGAACAGGCATCAGTGCTTCTTTCCATCATATGATTTCAAAGCCTGGAGGATATGATAAAATCCAAATGCAGCCTGTGCTCCGGACTTCGGAAACCTGTAACTAAGCCGCAGCCGGTTGCGTCGAAAGGCTAGGAGCGCAGCGACCCTCTCGGCGCACTGGAAGGCGCCTGTCGACGAAGATGTCTGAGAACATGCAGAGCACCCCGGTATCAGATCCGAACAACGCGGCCCCGTACGATCCGAGCGAACATCTGAATCATCTGCTGACGCCTGAGATGGAGACGCCCTGGTGGAAGTCTCTGACCGACAACGTTCGCGAACTGGTTCATCCGACCCCGCTGCCGCCTTTGCAAGTCACCTCCAAGCCCATCGCGGTGAAGGATATTTGGGGGCTGTACGGGCGGAAGAAAAAATCCGGCGTTTATTCGCTGGCCATTCACGCCAGCGTAGTGATTCTGCTCTTCACGGTAGCCTCGAGCAAGGCCGTGCAGAAAGTAGCGAAAGATTTGACCACCACGCTGATTGCTCCTGACATCGAGCCTTATCAGCCGAAAGCCGGACCGCAGAAGCCATCGGGCGGCGGCGGAGGCGGCGGCGACCGGTCACCGCTTCCCGCAGCCAAGGGCCGGCTGCCGAAGGTTTCCCTGAAACAATTTACACCGCCTGTACAGGTCTACAACAATCTGCATCCCAAGCTGCCGATGGAGCCAACCATCATCGCGCCGCCGGATGTGAATTTGCCGAACGTCAACATGGCGCAATATGGCGATCCGCTGGCCAAGCTGGGTCCCCCATCAAACGGTCCCGGATCGGGCGGCGGTATCGGTTCCGGATCTGGTGGCGGCGTCGGTTCGGGTAGAGGCGGCGGATTCGGACCCGGCGAAGGCGGCGGTTTTGGCGGAGGCGTTTTCCGCGTGGGCGGCGGTGTGACCGCGCCCGTGCCGCTGTACCGGCCCGAGCCGGAATACTCCGAAGAAGCTCGCAAAGCCAAGTATCAGGGCACCGTGGTGCTATACGTGGAAGTCGATCCCACTGGGCGGCCGCGCAACCTGAAGGTCGTGCGCAGCCTGGGTCTCGGCCTGGACGAAAAGGCCATCGAAGCCGTGGAGAAGTGGAAGTTCCGTCCCGGCTATAAGGACGGCAAACCGGTCACGGTAGCTGCCACCATCGAAGTCAATTTCCGTCTGTTGTAGGCTACTGTTTGGTCGCGGTCCAGGTGCCTTCCGCCACGTCTCCAATTTCGACTTTGCCTTTCATCTTCGTGTCGCTCTGGACCGTGCCGGTGTAGTGTGCCACACCGCTCTGGCCGGAGTAGGTGAACTTGAACTGGAAGTCGATCTGGTCTCCCTTCACCGTGCCTTTCACGTCGGCTTTGCCGAACAGGCCAGTGTAGGTGCCGGTCAGGTTCTCGCCCGCCTGCTTGAAAACGAACGACGGGCTGCCGCTGCCTTGGGCGGTATCCACCGAGAACTCCCAGTTGCCTGATATATCGCGCGCCAACAGTGGGACGGCCGCCAGCACGCCCAGAAGTGCAATCCACAGCATTCTCGACATGCGCTAGAGCATATCACAGACTCGGGAGTTAGAATTGCCTTGACGTGCACTTTCGCAGACTGGCTTGTTTCCTCCTGGGCGCCTGGCTTTCCGGCGGTCTCTTCATGGACATGGTGGCCACCCAAAACTTCCGCTCCGTCGATCGTTTGCTGGCGAAGCCTGCCGCTGCTGCCGCACAGCAGTTCGAGAAGCTCGGCCCAGCTACGGCGCGCATGTTGCTGCGCCACGCGGCATCGGAGGAGAATCGCTGGTATTTCGAAACGTGGGGCGACGTGGAAACCGGCTTGGGCGCGGCGCTCCTGCTCTTCCTGTTATTTGGCAGTTCGGAAACGAAGTTCACTCTGCTGCTGTCATTGTTGATGCTCTTGATCGTGATCGTGCAGCGCTTCGCGCTCACGCCGCAAATCGTGATTCTGGGGCGCGCCATCGACTGGATTCCCGCCAGCCAGGACTCGCCCGTGCGCGCGCATTTCTGGACGCTGCACTTTGGTTATGTCGGTTTGGAAGGCGTCAATCTGCTGCTTGGACTCACGCTCACCGCACGGCTGCTCTTCCGCCGCCGCAAGAGCGCCGGCCGGTCAGGCGAGATCCACGCGATCGATTAGCCCGATCACGGCCATGTCGATGGGCGCGTCTTTCCGTCCCACGCTGGTCATGGCCGCAAAGCCATCGATGGTGAGGAGCACGCGATCTCCAATCCCGGCACCCACCGCGTCCAGCGCCACCACCGCATCGCCGCGATTGCTGCCATCCAGATTGAGCGGCTGCACGAGAAGCAAATTGCGGCCGTCATGGCTGGCATGTTTCCGGGTCGCGACAGCTTCACCTACCACGCGCGCGATCAGCATGCTTCAAGCCTTCTTCAAATGGAGGGAATCGACGATGCCGGTGATGGTGGCATCCACGGGCACCTGCTCCGGCAGGAACGGCATGGCGGCTTCTTTGCTGCGCGTCCAATAGACGAGCTCGCCCGCGCCCGCTCCGGTCGAATCCGTGCAGATCAGGCGCTTGCCCGTGGGCTTTAAGTCGACGCTGACGGGCTGGACCACCAACAGACAATGCCCGTCCAACCGGCTGTCCTTCACCGTCGACCAGACCCGCCCGACTACCCGGCCCAGCAGCATATCAATCCAATTGCACGTCGTCGACAATGCCGATGATGGCGGTATCCACCGGCGAATCTTTGCAGCCGTCCGCCATGCGCGCGGAACTGCCGGAGACCACTAACACGCGCTCTTTGAATCCGGCGCTGACCGTGTCGACCGCGACCACGTAGCCGGACTCGTCTTTACCATCCGGCGAAACCGGTTTCACGATGAGGAGCTTCTTGCCTTCCAGGCGCGGGTCCTTCCGCGTGGCGACGACAGTGCCCACTACACGGGCCAGAATCATGGCGACCTGTCCGTCCGGCTACTTGCCGGCCGCGTTCTGCGTCTTGCCGATCGGCAGGATGTCTTCCAGGCTCTGGTGCGGCCGCGCGATCACGTGTACCGCGATCAGCTCGCCGACCCGCCGGGCCGCTGCCGCGCCCGCGTCCGTGGCCGCCTTCACCGCCGCCACATCGCCGCGCACCATCGCCGTGACGTAGCCGGAGCCGATCTTTTCCCAGCCCACCAGCGATACTTTGGCGGCTTTCACCATGGCGTCGCACGCCTCGATCATGGCCACCAGGCCGCGTGTCTCGATCAATCCTAACGCTTCACCCATCTATGCTCTCCCATGCCTTCCCGTGCTTGGTCAACTGATCCCGCGCGCGCGCAGCGCGTCGTCCACCATGCCGATCAGTTCCTCGCGCGTCACGTAGAAACGATCCTGCTGCTGAGGCACCTGCTCGGCGTACACCGGACAACCCGGCTCGATCGACGCGCGCGCTTTCACGCCATACCGGGTCCGCGAATCAAACAACTTCTCTACTTCTTCCTTGGGCAGCACCGTGGGTCCGCCTAACAGCTCGGCGACCAGCGAAATACGCGCGAAGTGCTCCATGGTTTCCATGCGGAAGAAAGCTTTGTAGACATCTTCACCATAGCTCACCGCGCCGTGATTGCCCATCAAAATCGCATCGTATTTCGGAATGTACGGAATCAGCGGCTCGGTCAGCGCCGGCGTGCCCGGCAATCCGTAATCGGCCAGCGGTACGCAGCCCAAGCCGATGATCACTTCCGGCAGGAGCGCCAAGTTCAGCGGGCGCCCGGCTGTCGCGAACCCGGTCGCCACCGGCGGATGCGCGTGCAAAACCGCATGGATGTCCGGACGCAGTTCGTAAACCTTCATGTGCATGGCGATCTCGGAAGTGCATTCCTTCCGGCCGCTCAGCTTGCGACATTGCATATCGATGATGATCAGGTCATCCACATGCATCATGCCCTTGCTGACACCTGTGGGCGTGCACAGGATCCGGCCGGCATCCAGCCGCACCGTGATGTTGCCGTCGTTGGCAGCCACCCAGCCCTTCTGATACACCAGCCGCCCGATATCGATGATGTCCTGGCGGTATTCCTGTTCGGTCTTGGCCATCGCGGGAAAAACGATTGTACCAGACGGTGGGCGGACAGGACTTAGTGGCGATGGAGCATGGTTCCACGGGCGTAGCCAGCCGATCATGCCCACGGGGACGCCCAGCAGCGCGACCAGCAAAACCGGCCAGAAGATGCGCTGTGAAATCGACGCGAGCTGAATTAAGGTGCCGTCGAGATGGAAAGCGGCTCGATGCCACATCAGGTTGATCCAGATGCGCTCGCGACAAATGCGGACACCAGTTCCGCAAGGGCTGCAAAACCAGTCACCGGCTTGAGTTGAGCCACGGGTCTCGAAGGCGAAGACCAGCGCCATCAGCAGCGTCCATATCGTTTCAACGAGCGCCGCGGAGGGGTGGTGGCTCGCTAGCACGGTCGCCGGGCCGACCCCAGGACGAAGACCGGTACGAGAGCGTTCGCCTAGGCGGCACCGGCTCCAACGAATCCTCCTTCATCGCTCGCTCGAGTTCTTTGTACTGTTGTTGTTTTTGCTTCGGTCTGCTCTTCTGATAACGCCGAGTCTTTCTGCCATCCGACTCCGACCAGCCAGTTCCCGAGTCTGGTGAACCTCCCCTGCGCCGCCGAGAAGTACCGGGCCCCGAAGTAATCGAGGCCAACTAGTCGGTCGACCGCCGTCCCATCGTAGATTTGCCAGGAACCCCAACGCAGTGTGGAGCTTACCCAGGACTCGGGCCTGGCGGCAGTGGTGTTTTTTGGAGCGACACCCCTGACGCGAGTTTGCAGCAACACGGCGAGTAGGCCTGATGTGGTTTCTTCTTTAGCCGCCGTGTTCACCGTGATGCCATTGTATGTTCTGGCGCACCTGAGGAGAAGTCCACTTTCCCTCATCTTCAGGGGGGATTCTTTCGCGGCGGCCCGCAGCGGTCAACGGTACGCCGCTCGGTGGGCGCGGCGAAGCGCACTCTTGATGGCCTCGGCCCGCACCCGCAAGACCACCCACCGGATTTGCCCTGGTTATCGCCTGCCCCCGCAGCCGCCGGCATCGGTCGGCCTATACAGTGCCGGCCGGCCAACTCCGTGATCCCTCAGAACTGCCGCACGGTCAGATTCGGGATCAGTTGAAAGTGCCTGGTGTTGCCAGTAGCCACTGCGTAGCCGAGTTCGAGGGCCGTGACTCCGATCAACAGGTCCCCCAGTGCCACGCGCATCCCGGCGGCCTGCATCTGTCCGTCGATTTGCCCGGCGCGCAGCGCGACCGCCACTGTCACCGGATGAACTGGCATTCCCACCAACAGGTCGTCGAGGAACTGCTGCCGGCGCGCCCGACGTTGTGGCATATCCGCCCGCGTGATGCCATGCGCGAGCTCGATCACCGTCACTACGGAGATGGCGATCTCCGCATCGTTGCTGGCGAGCCCGATGTTTTCAACCATCTGGTATGCCGTTTGTCCCAGCCGCTCGGCCGCGATCACCACCGAAGAATCCAAGATCAGTCCCACGCTGGCGGTTCCAACGGCTCGCGGTGGCTATCGATGGCGGCCTGTACGTCGCGGGCGAAGTCAGCATCCATGGTGGCCGTCGAATGCTTCGACATCAGCGCTAGTACTTCGGAGACCTTGCGGCGGGGCGGAACTGCCGCGCGCAGCACCGCCACCGGCTGCCGGTTGTGCTCCACCACCACATCGACGCCTTGGCGGACCACCTTTTCCAGCACTGCGGCGAAGTCCCTGGCGACTTCCGCCTCGCTCATGTGCAGTTCAGCCATATCTTCGATCATACGTCTTCCTCCGTCATCGGCGCGCCGCACGGACACGTTGGGAGCCCGCGCGGAAAAAGGGCACGTCGGCTCCGGTGTCACCGCCAAGCCTGAAGCTGATGCGGCGCATGGAGCGGATCGAGAGCTTGCCGCTCTATCGGCAGCGTGCGTTACTGACCACCGTCGATCAGTTCCTTGCTGCGGCGGATCGGTGAAGGGAAGAGGGAAGCCATGGAACCGAACGTCAGTCAGGAACGCCAGCAGGCCCACGCATTGTTGGACATGCCGCCGCCGGAGAAGCTGAATGCCGTGCGCAGTCTGCTGGAAGTGATGGTGGAACCGCTGGCGCGTGCGTTGGCCTGGCCGCGGTGGAACCCGAGGAGGTCACGCCCGGGACGGCTGCGGCGCTCGACCGCGCTCGTGCTTCACTGGCTCGTGGCGAGGGCTCCCGCACGATAAGGCACTTGGGTCCGCATACGGCACGGGTTGCGGTTTGGCTGACCAGTCTGGCGTCGTAAACCTTCCTTGGGCGGCGCTGTAGTACCGAGCCCCGAAGAAATCGAGGCCAGCATCAGCCGCGCACCCCACGCTTCCCTGCTACTCCGCCGCGACGAACGTGACGCAGACCGGCGAAACGATTTCGAGCTTCTCGCCGGTAGGCGTCAGCCGTCCGGTTTGCGCGTTCACCCGGAAGACGACCACCGTGTTCGAGTTCTGGTTGGCCGCGAAAAGATAGCGGCCCGTCGGATCGAGCGCGAAGTTGCGCGGCTCGCGGCCGCCCGTCGAGACATCCTCGACAAACTTCAACGTCCCCTTCGCCGGGTCGATGGCGTACACCACGATGCTGTCGTGCCCGCGGTTTGACCCATACAGGAAGCGGCCCGACGGATGCACGGCGATCTCCGCCGTGGTGTTCTCGCCCTTGAAATCCTTGGGCAACGTAGTTACCGTTTCGATTTCGCTGAACTCGCCCTTGTGCCCGTCCCAGTGGAACGCGGTGATGATGTTGCCCATTTCGCTGATCACATACGCGAAGTGGCCGTTGGGATGGAAGGCGATGTGGCGCGGACCGGACCCGGCTTTCACGCGGCCGTAGGGCGGATCGTTGGGCTTCAGTTTCCCATTCACCCCGTCGTAACGATACACGAGCAGCTTATCGAGCCCCAGATCCGAGACAATCGCGAAGCGATTGTCGGGCGTCAGCACCACGTTGTGCGCGTGCGGCTCGCGCTGACGTTGGGGGTCCACGCTGGAGCCCAGGTGCTGTACGAAGTCCGAAGCTTCGGCCAGCATGCCGTCCGGCGCTACAGGCAACACGGCTACGCTGCCGCCGCTGTAGTTGGCGACGAGCACATGCCTGGCGCCCTTATCTACCGCCAGATGGCAGGGGTCCGCGCCGCGCGAGGACACCGTGTTCAACCTCCGCAGCATACCGGTTTGCCGATCGATCGCAAACGATGTGACCGATCCGCTCTTGGCGCCCTGATAGTCCCCAATCTCGTTAGCCGCAAACAGAAAGCGGTCCGCGGAATCGGCGGCCACGAAGGAGGGATTCACCGTCTCTCCCGCCAGGACCACCGGCGTCAACTTTCCGGTCTCCGGATGGAAGCGGCAGGCATAAATCCCTTTGCTGCCCTTTCCGGTGTACGTGCCGAAGTACACAAAGTAATCCTTGGCGCTCTGCGGAGCACCCGCCAGAGAGGCGAAAGGAAGAAGAGCTGACGTGACCATCAGACACACACCAATACACGGGATCGATCGCATGCGTTCATATTAATCACATTTCGCGGCTTTTGGCGTGGACCCGTAGCGCTCCGCTTTCTTTTGCTCTAGGTAGGCTACGACGGCTCCTGCGTGCTCCAATACATGACCTGGTGGCGAGGCATGCGTAGAACCACATCGACCACCCCCACGAACGATTCGCCGGGATCGGCCCGCGGCACCTTGAACAGCGGCCGCAGAGTGTCCAGCGTTCCCCACCTGTTCGGGTCGCTCGAATAAGGCACGAAAGTGGTCGACTCCGTGATCGACGTCCGCTGCACCGGCTCCGGGCCCAGATTCTCCAGATTGGCGGATAACTGAAAGCGCTGGCTCCCCGAAATGACGGTGTCCAGATGAATGCCCACCAGGTAATAACTGCGGTCGCCGCTGGAGACCGTCAGCGGATATGCCTGCCGCAACAGCCGCGTGACATGTCCTTCGATCACGGCTCCTTTGGCCACCAGCACTTTCCCTTTGACCTTCACCTCATGCGTGACGGTGAAGGTCAGATGGGAGCCCTGCGCGATGCTCCGCTCATCGATGGCATCGTCGGCCACGGTTCGCAGCTCAAGTCCTGCCGGCAGCCACGCGCCCTCCGCTGCGGCATTCGCCGGCGGCTCCAGCGGCTCCGCGGGCTCCGCCGCCTCCACCATCTGCTCGCCGTGCTGGGAGACATATTCCCGGCAAGCGCTGAAATGGGCCGCCAGATGCTGCTGCCTGCCGGAGCGTTCCTGAACTTGCAATTCCATCGATACTGGCAGCCGCACGGTGCTCGACCCCAATTTGACCGGCGCGAAATGGAAGCTTTGGGTGACACTGGCCACTTCCGCATCCTTCGGCGGATCGTCCGCCCGCAGCGCCAGCCCGGCCAACGCGAGCGTGTCAGGTTCCAGCCAGAGGGATCCCGAATAGCCGAGTACCACCCGCTTTCCGCCGGCCGCTAAAGAATAGGTGCTGGTGGACTGCGGCATGGCGAAATCGGTGCGCGCCAGTTGCACACCGTCCTTGTTTTCTGTCACGAGGCCGTAATACGAGGCATTCGTGGTCAGGAAAAGTCCGCGGGAGTAGAGCGCGAAACTGCCGGTCCCGGCCGTGGAGAACAGCGCCAGAAGCTCGCGCAGGCGCGCCCGGTCGTCGTATGCTTGCGGCGGTGCGTACATCTCCTCACCGTTGATGACGCCGGCTTCCAGCTCGAACACCGGCAGTTTGACCCAGTCCGCCCCGGCTGTTCGCTGGCTGCGTTCGACAGACTCATGACAAAGGAAGCTGGGCGTGCGGTTCAGGCTTTCCACCACGTTCTGCCGGATGCGCCGCACAGGCGTTTGCGCGAATAGCAGGCCGCCGATCGCTAATCCGAGTGCGAAGCGCATGCCTGCCAGGATACCAGAACTGCCCGCAACCGATCCGCGCACGGCCGCGGCTCCGTCATAGATCACATGAAGACTGCTCGGGCAGCCTTGTAACGCAACGCGCGTTTCCGTCACTATTGGTCAGATGAATCTCACCGTTGCGAATATTTCTACTCAAGTCAAGCCGGCGGATTTCCAGGTCGCCATCGAGGCCATTGGCAAACAAGTCACCGCGCATTTTCAACCGGAGTGGCGGCTGGGCGCCGACGTACGCGGGGTCGCGCTGTCCCTGAAATCCAAGGTGCCGTTGCAGGGCCAGCATGACGCCATCATTTATCTGGGCGACGCATCGCAAGATCCCAGCACGGGCGTCAGCGGTGCGCTGGGCTATCACTCCACCAACCACGCGAAGATCCCGTACGGTTTCGTGTATCTCGATATCTGCGCCGAATACAAGGAATCGTGGACCTGCACCTTGTCACACGAGGTGCTGGAACTGCTAGCGGATCCGGATGCGGTCCTCACCGTTACGGGCGCCGCGCCGCACAAACGACCCGGCGAAGTTTATTACGATCTGGAAGTCTGCGATCCCACGCAGGGTGATGATTACCAGATCGGCACGGTAACGGTGTCGAACTTTGTCGGGCGGGCTTACTTCAATATGACAGGCGGCAGCGGCAAAACCAATTATTTAAATCTGCCGCTCGACGCGTTTGGCGTGCGTCCCGGCGGGTATTTCCAGTACGAGCAGGGCGGCAAGGCGCACCAGGTCCAGGGCGATCGGGTCACCGCCGGCATGCTGGCCGCTAAAAAAATGTTGCAATCCGCGCGCCGGAATGCCCGCCGTAGCGAGCGTTTGGAGCATGCCGCGATGGCCGCGCAGGCCTAGCCCAAAACTGTAAAACAGGCGCTCCGCCCTTGCAGCGGCCTCGCAGGCCGCCACATCAGGATGCGGGTCCACGGGACCCGCACAGCCCAATGGGCCGCCCCACCAACTGCCCCACCATTGCATTCATAACGCATCCGCAAGCGAAAATCAGATAGAATGGTCTTATAGCCCAACCGGGAATAAGCGGGAGAAAAAAATCATGCCCGAACGTACTGTCCAAATCACTGAACTTATACTCCGCGACGCCCATCAGAGTTTGATGGCGACCCGCATGGCGTTGGAAGATCTTGTGCCAGCTTGCGAAGATCTCGATAAAGCCGGATTCTGGTCCATCGAATGCTGGGGAGGAGCCACATTCGACTCCTGTATCCGATTCTTAAATGAAGATCCCTGGGAGCGCTTGCGTACGTTTCGCAAATTAATGCCTAACTCCCGCCTGCAGATGTTACTGCGCGGCCAGAATTTATTGGGTTACCGGCATTACGAAGATGAAGTTGTACGCCGCTTTGTCGAGAAGGCCGCGGAAAACGGCATGGATGTTTTCCGCGTGTTCGACGCGCTCAACGACATCCGCAATCTACGCACTTCTTTAAAAGCCGTGCGCGCCACCGGCAAACACGCGCAAGGTACGATTTGTTACACCATCAGCCCAGAGCACACGATTCCGGCCTTTGTCACTATGGCCGAGCAACTCGTCGAGATGGGCTGCGATTCCATTTGCATTAAGGATATGGCCGGATTGCTGAAGCCGGCGCCCGCTTACGAGCTCGTGGAAGGCATCAAGACCGCCTGCGGCGCCGAGACCCTGGTGCACGTGCACACGCATGCGACCACCGGAGTCACGATGGTCAGCCTCATGAAAGCCATCGAGGCCGGTTGTGACATCGTGGATACCAGCATCAGCAGTTTGAGCCTGGGGCCGGGTCACAATCCGACCGAAGCGATGGTCGAAGCGCTCGAAGGCACAGGGTATCGCACCAATATCGACATGGACCGCGTGCGCAAGGTGCGTGACTACATCAGTAAGGTCCGTCCGCGCTACAGTGAATTCCTGACCGGCTTCTACGGCGTGGACACCGATATTTTCCGCAGCCAGATTCCCGGCGGCATGATCTCCAACATGGAGAGCCAGTTGAAGCAGCAGGGCGCCGGTGACCGGCTGCACGAAGTGTTGGAAGAGGTTCCCAACGTCCGCGCCGACGCGGGTTATCCGCCGTTAGTCACGCCTTCGAGCCAGATCGTCGGCACGCAAGCTGTTTTCAACGTGCTGATGGGCCGTTACAAAGCCATGACCGGCGAATTCGCCGATTTGATGCTCGGTTACTACGGCGCCACGCTGGGCGCGAAGAATCCCGAGGTCATCAAGAAGGCTATCCAGCATTCGAAGAAAGAGCCGATCTCCTGCCGGCCGGCCGACTTGCTGAAACCGGAATGGGATCAGCTCCGCGCGGATGGGTTGGCCTTGAACGGCTGCAATGGCAGCGACGAAGATGTGCTGACCTTCGCCATGTTCCCGCAGGTGGCGCCGAAGTTCTTCGCGACGCGTAGCCAGGGTCCCAAGAACGTCAGCAAAGAGCCGGCCAAGGCGGCGCCCGCCAAGGCTGGCGCGCCTGCCGCGAAACCGGCGGCCGCCGGTCCGGGAGTGTCTTACGTCATCACGCTCAATGGCAAGTCGCACAGTGTGACGGTGGCGCCAGCCGCCTAGGAGATGGATTATGCCAACCGCGGAACACATCGATATGGGTATTGAAACCAAGATTCGCGAACTAGATGAGAAGCGCGCGCGCCTGATGGCAGGCGGCGGAAAGTCACGCATCGACAAGCAGCATGAATCTGGAAAGCTCACGGCGCGCGAGCGCATCGACCGCCTGATCGACGGTGCGAGTTTTCAGGAGATCGGCTTGTTTGCCAAGCACCACGCCACGCTGTTCGGCATGGCGGATAAGGAACTGCCCGCCGATGGCGTAGTCACCGGCGCGGCTACCGTGGATGGCCGCCTGATTCACCTGGCGAGCCAGGATTTCACCGTAGGCGGCGGCGCGGCGGGCGAGGTGCACAGCGAAAAGGTGGCGGAGATGATGCGCTACTCGCTCAAGACCGGCTCACCGTTCGTCTTCATCAACGATTCCGGCGGCGCGCGCGTGCAGGAAGGCATCAACAGCCTGGCAGGATATGGCCGCGTCTTTTACATGAACGTCATGCTTTCGGGCGTGGTCCCGCAGGTTTCGTTGATCTGCGGCCCGTGCGCCGGCGGCGCGGCGTACAGTCCGGCGCTGACCGATTTCATCATCCAGACCAAAGGCGCGCAGATGTTCATCACCGGACCGTCGGTGATCAAGCAGGTGACCGGCGAAGTGGTCACGCCGGAAGAACTGGGCGGTCCGGCCGCGCAAATGACGTACTCCGGAGTGGTGCATTTCATCGCCGAGAACGACGACGAAGCCGCCTTTATTTGCCGCCGCCTGCTGAGCTTCCTGCCCTCCAACAACCTGGAAGATCCGCCGCGCCTGCCCTTCGATGCGCCGATCGATCCTGATCCGCGGCTGAACGCCCTCGTCCCCGATGACGGCAAGGTGGCTTACGACATGCACACCGTTATCGCCGGGTTGGTCGACCAGGGCGATTTTCTGGAAGTGCAACCCAGCTTTGCGCAGAATATCCTGATCGGATTCGCGCGCATTGCGGGCCGCCCGATCGGCGTGATAGGCAATCAGCCCGCGGTGATGGCGGGCGCGCTCGATATCAACGCCTCCGACAAGGCTTCCCGCTTCATCCGCTTCTGCAATGCGTTTAACATTCCACTGCTGACCCTGGTTGACGTGCCCGGCTTCATGCCCGGCGTGCAGCAGGAATACGGCGGCATCATCCGGCACGGCGCCAAGCTGCTGTTTGCCTACTCCGCCGCCACGGTTCCCAAAGTCACCGTGATCGTGCGCAAGGCGTATGGCGGCGCGTATCTGGCAATGTGCGGCAAAGATCTGGGCGCCGATCGCGTGATCGCCTGGCCCACCGCCCAAGTCGCCGTGATGGGCGCCGAGGGCGCCGTTGAAGTCGTGTTTCGCAAAGAAATTTCCGAGGCGCCGGATAAGAAAGAGCGCCGCAAGGAACTGATCACGCTGTACCGCGACACGTTTTCGAATCCTTACGTCGCTGGCGCAACCCGGCTGGTGGATGACATCATCGAACCGGCCCAGACGCGGCGCTATCTGGCCATGGCGTTCGAAAGTCTGCAAACCAAGCGGGAACTGCGGCCGGCCAAGAAGCACGGCCTGATGCCGCTGTAAAAAGCGGTGATCGGTGGTTGGTGGCCGGTGACTGGTGCTAGCCACCAACCACCAGCCACCATCGAGGAACCTATGGGCTTACTACTCTTACCTCTTGGAATCGTCGCCGGCTGGCTGGCTGGTGCTGCCATGTCGCGCCGGATGGTACACAGCGAAGTGCAACGCCTGGAATCGTTGATCGAGAGCCGCAACGGGCATGCCGCCCCAGTTCCGCCCGCGGTGGCCGCGCCTGCTCCGGCTCCCGCGCCCGCTCCGCAGCCCGCTGTGGAAAAGGCCGCCGCGCCCGCTCCGGCTCCCGCGCCGGCCGAAGAAGTCGCACCGGAAATCATCCTGGTGATCAGCGCCGCGGTAGCCGCCTTCCTGGGCAAGCGCGCACGCGTGCGCGGCGCGCGTCTGGTGCGTACCGCGCCATCCAATGCCTGGGCGCAGCAGGGGCGCGTATTTGTTCAGGCATCACATAATTTGGGGGTCATGCACGGCCGATGAAACTGCGAGTTACAGTTGACGACAAAACTTACGAAGTAGACGTGGAGGTGGCCGAGGACGATCAGGCTCCCGTGAGCCAGGCGCACGCCTATATTCCGGCGGCGCCTACCGCCTTGCCCTCCGCGCCGCCGCCTGCCGCGCGTGCCGCGGCTCCCGAAGCCAATGTATCTGAGGAGAAGGTCTGCCGCAGCCCCGTGGCGGGTATCGTGGTGCGCGTCAATGCGCAAGCCGGCCAGCAGATTCAGGCCAACGATCCCCTGTTGGTGCTGGAAGCCATGAAGATGGAGACCAACATCACCGCGCCCGTCGCCGGCAAGGTCAAATCCGTGAACGCCAATGTGGGCGATGGCGTACAGGTGGGACAGATCCTGGTCGAGTTCGAATAATTTATGAGCGAAGATATAGCCAACATTCCCGGCTTTCAGTTCGTAGACCACGTCGCTATCGCCGTGCGTCAGGGCGAGCTGGATGCGCAGGTCAAGCAATATGGATTGCTCGGTTTCAAAGAGGTCCATCGCGAAGAGGTGTACGGGGGGGACCAGGTGCGCGAGTCGCTGTTGCGCGTGGGTGAAGGTCCCAACCTGGTGCAGTTGCTCGAACCGTTGAGCGCCGATTCGCCGGTGCAGAAGCTCATCGACAAAAACGGCGGCCGTGGCGGATTGGCGCACGTGGCCTTCCGTGTGCGCAATGCGCAAGCAGCCTACGATCATATGAAGAGCTCCGGCTTCCAGTTGATCGATAAAGCGCCGCGGCCAGGTTCGCGCGGGACCACGGTATTTTTCGTGCATCCCAAGTCGCTGGGCGTGCTGATCGAGATCGTGGAGGACCCCGTGAAATGAGTCCCGAATTAACCCTCGAAGAGTTTCCGCCCGTTTCCACCGAGCAGTGGGACGCGGTAGTCCGCACCGATTCGAAGGGCGCGGCTCCCAAGTCCCGCATCTACTATCGCGCCGAAGATTTGAAAGGCCTGGAGTATCTCGACGCCGCGCCTGGCGCTTTCCCTTTCACCCGTGGCGGACATGCCGATAATGCCTGGCGCATCCGCGTCGCGGCGGGCGATCCGGCCGAAGCGCGTGCCGCGCTGCAGGCTGGCGCCGAGGAAATCGCCTTCGTGCTCGGCGATCAGAAGATCGACAACGTCTTGGCGTTGCTGCCCGCCTGTCCGGCGCATTTCGAAGCCGGCAGCCGCGCTGTGGAATTGCTCGCAGCACTCGCCAAACGGCCGGTCCGCGGGTCGGTGGATTTCGAGCCACTTGCGGATTTCGATACAGCCGCCAAACTCGTGCACGCCGTGCGTTCGCCGGACTTCAAAGCCATCACCGTCCGGGCGCACCGCTTCTCGGAAGCCGGCGCCACCAGCATTCAGGAGCTTGCGTTCGCCCTGGCTGAAGGCGTCGAGATTCTGGCGCATATCCCGGACGCTGCTTCGGACATGGCATTCTCTTTCGCCATCGGACCGAATTATTTCCTCGAAATCGCCCGGCTGCGGGCCGCCCGTACGCTCTGGGCGCGCATCGTGCAGAGCTTCGGCATCCTAGCCGGCTCGGCCCGCATGACCATCTACGCGCGTACCGCGCACTGGACCAAGTCCATTTACGACCCGCACGTCAACTCGCTACGCGCGACTACCGAAGCCATGTCCGCGGCCATCGGCGGCGCGGACGCGATCGAGGTTGAGCCGTTCGACAATACCTATCGCCCCGCGGATGACGCCAGCCGCCGCCTCGCCCGCAACACCCAGTTGATCCTGAAGCGCGAGGCGTTGCTCGATCGCTCGGTCGATCCGGCGGGCGGCTCGTATTATCTCGAAACCCTCACCGATTCGGTGGCCCGCGAAGCCTGGGCGCTCTTCCAGCAAATCGAAGCGGCCGGCGGGTTCCTCAAATATTCCGCATCCGGCGCGCTCGACCAGGCCATCGCCAAATCCCGCGCGGACCGCGACGCGCTGGTCAGCTCGCGCCGCACCGCCATCGTCGGCACTAATCAGTATCCCAACGCCAAGGAGCACATGCTGCCCGAGATCCAGCAGCCCGATCCGGCGCCGCGTCCCGCGCGCGTATTCGAAGAGATCCGCCTCCGCACGGAGCGCTATGCCGCGCGCACCGGCCACACGCCGCGCTTCCTGCTGCTCGAAGCGGGCGACTTGAAAATGCGTAAAGCCCGCTCCGGTTTTGCCCTGAATTTCTTCGCCTGCGCTGGCTTCGAATGTCAAATTTCCGAGTTGCTGGCGGGCGATTTCGACGCCGTCGTACTCTGCAGTTCCGACCCGGAGTACGCCGCACTGGCCCCGCAGGTGATCGCCCAACTGCGCGCCGCCGGCAAATCCACGCCGGTGATCGTGGCCGGCAATCCGGCCGATTCCATCGAGCAGTTGAAACAAGCCGGCGTGGCGGATTTCATCCATATCCGCACTAATGCGGCGGACGTTCTGCGCGCCTGGCAACAACGGCTGGGAGTGGAGGGCTAGGAGGAAACCATGCGTCCTGATTTTTCCAAAATTGACTACCGTCCCGCGCCGCAGCCGGCTGCCGAACCCGCGCCTGGCTCGGAATGGCTGAGTTCCGAACACATCGCCATCCAGCCCTGGTACACGCGCGCGGACCTCGAAGGCATGGAACACTTGGCCTACGCGGCGGGCATCCCGCCTTATCTGCGCGGCCCTTATTCCACGATGTACACCCGCCAGCCCTGGACCGTTCGCCAGTACGCCGGCTTCTCCACCGCTGAGGAATCGAACGCTTTCTATCGCCGCAATCTGGCGGCGGGCCAAAAAGGCCTCTCGGTGGCCTTCGATCTGCCCACCCACCGCGGCTACGATTCGGATCACGAGCGCGTGGTCGGCGACGTCGGCAAGGCCGGCGTGGCCATCGATTCCATCCTCGACATGCAGATTCTGTTCGACCAGATCCCGCTCGACCAGATGTCCGTGTCGATGACCATGAACGGCGCTGTGCTGCCCATCATGGCGTTCTACATCGTGGCCGCCGAAGAGCAGGGCGTCGCGGCGGAAAAGCTCAGCGGCACCATTCAGAACGACATTCTGAAAGAGTTCATGGTCCGCAACACGTACATCTATCCGCCTAAAGGCTCCATGCGGATCATCGGCGATATCTTCCGCTACACCTCGGCCAAGATGCCGAAATTCAACTGCATCAGCGTGAGCGGCTATCACATGCAGGAAGCCGGCGCTACGGCCGACCTGGAGCTCGCCTACACGCTGGCCGACGGCCTCGAATATCTGCGCACCGGCATTCACGCGGGTCTCGATGTGGACAGCTTCGCGCCCCGCATCTCGTTCTTCTGGGGCATCGGCATGCACCACTTCATGGAGATCGCCAAGATGCGCGCCGCGCGCGTGCTGTGGGCCAAGCTCGTGAAGCAGTTGAACCCCAAGAATCCGAAGTCCATGGCACTGCGCACGCATTGCCAGACTTCCGGCTGGAGCCTGACCGCGCAGGATCCGTTCAACAATGTGGTCCGCACCTGTGTCGAAGCGCTGGCCGCCGCGCTGGGCCACACCCAATCGCTGCACACCAACGCGCTCGATGAAGCCCTCGCGCTGCCCACCGATTTTTCGGCCCGCATCGCGCGCAACACGCAGATCTACCTGCAGGAAGAAACCGGCATCACCAAAATCGTGGACCCCTGGGGCGGATCGTATTACGTCGAAAAGCTGACCCACGAGTTGATGCATCGCGCCTGGCACCTGATCCAGGAAGTGGAGCAATTGGGCGGCATGGCCAAGGCCATCGAAACCGGCCTGCCCAAGATGCGCATCGAAGAAGCCGCCGCACGCAAGCAGGCGCGCATCGATTCCGGCAAGGACATCATCGTAGGCGTGAACGCCTATCAACCCGAGGCCGAAGCTGATCTGGATGTGCGGGTGGTCGATAACACCGCCGTGCGCAGGGCGCAGCTCGCCCGTCTCGAAGAATTGCGCCGCACACGCGACGTGGTTGCCGTTCAGGAAGCGCTGGCCGCGCTCACACGCTGCGCTGAAACCGGCGAAGGCAACCTGCTCGACCTGGCCGTCACAGCCGCCCGCCGCCGCGCCTCGCTCGGCGAAATTTCGAGCGCGCTCGAACGCGTCTGGGGCCGCTACCAGGCGGTGACCCGCACCATATCCGGCGTATACTCAGCGGAGAGCAAGATGGACGAAAACTTCAAGAAGGCCCGCCAGATGGCGGACGAGTTCGCCGCCGCCGAAGGACGCCGCCCGCGCATGCTGGTGGCCAAGATGGGGCAGGACGGCCACGATCGCGGCTCCAAGGTGATCGCCACCGCATTTGCCGATCTGGGCTTCGACGTGGATATCGGCCCGTTGTTCCAGACCCCGCGCGAAGTGGCGCGGCACGCGGTCGAAAGTGACGTCCACGTGCTGGGCGTTTCATCGCTCGCCGCCGGCCACAATACGCTGGTGCCGCAGGTGATCGAAGAGCTGAAGAAGCTCGGCCGCGAGGATATCCTGGTCATCGTCGGCGGCGTGATCCCGCCGCAGGATTACGATTTCCTCTATAAGAGCGGCGTCGCCGGCATTTTCGGTCCGGGCACCGTGATTCCGCTGGCCGCGCAGGAGATCCTGAAGACCCTCTCGTCCGCGCCCGTGGAGACTGCTTAGGTGGTTCGTAAACCGCGCCTCGCCCGCGATGTCTATGTCGAGGGCGTGCTGCGCGGCGACCGTATCATCCTCAGCCGGGCCATTACCCTGATCGAGAGCCTGCACCCGGCGGATGTCGAACTGGCGCAGGATGTGATCGAGCAGTGCCTGCCGTACTCGGGCGATTCGGTCCGCGTCGGCATTACCGGCGTCCCCGGCGTGGGCAAGAGCTCGCTCATCGAAGTTCTCGGCGTTTACCTGACGCGCGATCGCGACGAAAAAGTCGCCGTGCTCGCCGTCGATCCTTCGAGCCAGGTTTCGCACGGCAGCATTCTGGGCGACAAGACCCGCATGGAAGCGCTCGCCAACGATGAGCGCTCTTTTATCCGGCCGTCGCCCTCCGGCGGATCACTCGGCGGTGTCGCCCGCCGCACGCGCGAAACCATGCTGCTGTGCGAAGCCGCGGGCTATCGCAACGTGCTGGTCGAAACCGTGGGCGTAGGCCAGTCGGAAACCACCGTCCGCTCTATGGTCGACTTTTTCCTGCTCTTGATGTTGGCCGGCGCGGGCGACGAACTGCAGGGCATGAAGCGCGGCATCCTGGAAATGACCGACCTGATCGCCTTCAACAAAGCGGACGGCGCGAATCGCGCGAAGGCCGAGGCCGCCCGCCGCGAATACGAGACCGCGCTGCACCTGTTCACGGCGGCCGAAAGCGGCTGGACCCCGCGCGTCATCACCTGTTCGGCCCAAGCGCGCGAAGGCATTGCCGATATCTGGGATGCCGTGCTCGAACACAACGCCTGGCTCACCAGCACGGGTCAACTCGCCGCCTTCCGCCAGGAGCAGGTGAAGAGCTGGTTGTACGAATTGATCGAGCAGGCCTTGCGCGACGAGTTCATGCATCACGACGGCGTGCGCGCTCGGCTGGCCGCATACGAACAGGATGTGCTGGCCGGCCGCCTGACGCCTTTTCGCGCCGCGCGCCAGTTGCTCAAAATCTATACGGAGAATTGATCCATGATTTTTTCTTTCCCTATGCTTTCCGCCGAAGAGGCCGCCGCGCTGGTTGAGCACGGCCAGACCGTCGGGTTCAGCGGCTTCACTCCGGCCGGCGCGCCGAAGGCCGTGCCGCTAGCCATCGCCGCGCACGCTACCGCCGAGCACCAGGCCGGCCGTGAATTCCGCATTGGCGTGCTCACTGGCGCTTCGACCGGCAAGTCGCTCGACGGCGCCCTCGCTACCGCCGATGCCATCAGCTTCCGCACACCCTACCAGTCCGACGCGGCCCTGCGCGCGCGCATCAACGCCGGCCAGACCCGCTTCTTCGACATGCACCTTTCCCTGATGCCGCAGGCCACCCGCTACGGCTTCCTGGGTCCCGTGCACTGGGCCGTGGTCGAAGCCAGCGACGTGACCGCCGGCGGCGGCATCGTGCTGACTTCCTCGGTGGGATGCGCCCCCACTTTTTGCCGCAAAGCGGACAAAATCATCATCGAGCTGAACCATCGCCACCCGCCCACGCTGCTTGGCATGCACGATATTTACGAGCCGGCCGATCCGCCGCATCGCCGCGAAATCCCCATCTATTCGGCATCCGACCGCATCGGCTCGCCGGTGATCAAGGTCGATCCCGCGCGCATCGCGGGCGTTGTAGAAACGGCCGCCGACGATGAAACCGGCGGATTTGCGGAGCCTACACCCGTCACCGAAAAAATCGGCCAGAACGTGGCCGAGTTCCTGGCCGCCGAAATCGCCGCCGGCCGCGTGCCGAAATGCTTCCTGCCGATTCAATCCGGCGTGGGCGATATCGCCAATGCCGTGCTGGGCGCCCTCGGCAAGCACCCCGACATTCCCGCCTTCGAGATGTATACCGAAGTGCTGCAGGATTCGGTCGTGCGCCTGATGCAGAGCGAGCGCGTCAAGTTCGCCAGCAGTTGCTCGCTCACGGTCAGCCACTCCATGCTGCGCGAGGTCTACGACAACCTGGAATGGTTCCGTCCGCGCATCCTGCTGCGGCCCCAGGAAATCTCGAACAATCCGGAAGTCATCCGGCGGCTGGGCATCATCTCCGTGAACACCGCCATCGAAGTGGATATCTTCGGCAACGTGAATAGCACGCACGTCATGGGACGCCAGATGATGAACGGCATCGGCGGTTCGGGCGATTTCACTCGCAATGCTTACCTGTCGGTCTTCACCTGCCCATCCACCGCCAAAGGCGGCAAGATCTCGACCATCGTCCCGCTGGTCAGCCATATGGATCACAGCGAGCATTCCGTGCAGATCGTGGCCACCGAATACGGCATCGCCGACCTGCGCGGCCGTTCGCCCTACGAGCGCGCGCTGCTGATCATCCACAATTGCGCGCACCCCGATTTTCGCGACGAGCTGACCGGCTATCTCGAAATGGTCGAAGGCGGCCACACACCGCAAACGCTCACCGCGGCCTTCAAGCTGCACGAGCAATATCTGAAGACCGGCGACATGCGCGGCGTCGAGTGGGGGCAATTCGTGAGTTAGTGGGGCAGGCACCCTGCCTGCGGCGGCCTCGCAGGCCGCCACATCAAGGCGCTCAAGATTTCGAACTACTTCTTCGTGAAGGCGCGGTCCAGCTTATTCAGCAGTGCCAGGCCCTGAGTGGCACCAGCGAGTGGGCGAGCGGGACAACTCGCCCGCCTCGACCTCACTTGCCCAGCATCGGGAAAAGCCGCCGCAAATCTTCGTCACTCGGCTGGCGCCCATATTCGCAAACTTCGAACGCCTCCGCGTGCGCCATCTTGGCCGCGCGGTCCGCGCCGTACCACTTCACTAACGCCTGCCGCACCGCGGGCGTGATCTCCCCCGGCCAATTGGCCGCCAGCCACTGCTTCCGCTCCGCCGGATCTTTCGGAACCGTATCCAGCTTGCCATCCACCCACGGCAGCCATTCGTAGAACTGCGACACCTGCGCATCGAGCGCGTCGATCTTCAAACTGAACACGTCATCGATATCGATCGCCACATCCGGACGGAACGGCGAAGGCTTCTGAAAATGATCCTGGTAGTACAGGAACACCGGATTCTTGCGCAGCGGCGGCGTGTCCGGACAGATATTCGGCACCACCACCATGTACGCCGCGTCCTGCACCAGCACGCCCGTATAACGATGATCGGGATGATAATCATTCGGACGCGGCGCCAGCACGATGTCCGCGTTCCATTGCCGGATGCGGCGGATGATCTGTTCGCGCACGTTCAGAGTAGGCAGCAGCTCGCCATCGTGATTGTCGAGTACTTCATAAGTGATGCCCAGCCGCCGCCCCGATTCTTCCGCCTCCGCGCGCCGTCGCTTGGCCAGTGCGCCGCCTCCCATCGTCTGGTGGCCGGCATCGCCATTGGTCACGGAAACAAACTTCACGGCCGCGCCGAGTGCGCGGAACTTGGCTGCGGTCCCGCCCGCGCTAATGTCGCAATCATCCGGATGGGCGCCGAACGCGATCACGTGCAACTGGCCGTCCTGGGCCATCATCAGGCCCGCCGCCAACATTGGTAAAACTCCATAACGTAGCACCGTCTAAACCTCTCCAAATTCGTCTTTCCATACCGCTTCGCGCTTTTGATAAAGCGCCGTGCGGCCCAGAATCGCGAACAGCGTGCTGATGGCCGAGCGTTCCGCCACGTTCTCCGCCTCGCCGTTCTGGATGCGCGTCAGAAACGCCTCAATAGCGTCGTTGGTAATGTCGCGCTTCGATAGAATCGTCTCGCTGTCCTTCGGTCCCTTGTGGTGCACCAGTTGTTTGCGGGAAGTTTCCAGCACGCCCTTCCGGCCGGTGAACTCTTCGCCCACCCGCGCGAATCCCGGCGGGCTCACCTGGTTCGCTTCGTAGTTCACGTGAATGCCGTTCGGAAATTCGAAGGACAAACTCAGGTGGTCGAGAATCTCCATCGACGTGCGCACCTTGGTCCCCGCCATGCCGACCGCCCGAATGGGCCGCGCGTCCAGGAACCAGTGCAGCACGTCGAAGTTATGGCAATCCTGCTCCACGATGAAGTCGCCCGAATAATCGCGATAGCAGAACCAATTGCGCAGGTGCTCGATCTGCGGATCGTCGTAGGCCACGCGTTTGAACGGATCACCGCTGATCCAGAAGGCGCGCGCGTTCACCAGTTCGCCGATCTGGCCCTCCTGCAGCCGCTTGTAGGCTTCCAGGTAAACCGGGCCGTAGCGTTGCTGGAAGCCCACGCTCACGTTCTTCTTGGGATCGGCCTTGCGCGCCGCGGCAATGATCCTCTTCACGCCTTCTAAATCCACACCCATGGGCTTTTCGCAGTAGACGTGTTTGCGCGATTCGATGGCGGCTTCCAGCATGCGCGGGTGCTCGAAAGGCGGCGTAGCGATGAGCACGGCGTCCAGATCCGGCGCCGCCAGCAGCTTTTCGAAATCCTTGTAGACCGCCGGCTTTTCGATCTTGATATGCTGCGTGCCGATTTCGATGCGATCGTCGAACAGGTCGCAGAGCGCCGTCACCCGCGCGCGCGGATCGGCATTGAAGATGCCCGCGTCATACTGTCCGCGTCCGCCCACGCCGATCAACCCGACCGTGATCTTGGAATTGGCCTGCGAGCCGCGGACGGCCTCCGGGCGCACGATCGTAAAACCAGCCGCGATCGCCGCGCCGGTCCTTTCTAATAGCTGCCTCCGGGAGACCCCGGTTCCGGACTCAGACATCGCGAAATAGCCTCCTCAGCGGATTATATCTTCGGGCGGCGTGGAACCGGTAGCCTCCAGTCCGCGCCGCGCGTGATGGTGCAGTTCGCCCAGGTTCAATCCGGTAAGCGCGGTGGCCAGCGCGCCTCCGGCCAGCAGCGGCAGCGTCAGCGCGGCCCACAGCACGAACGAGAACGTGGCCGCATCGTTGCGCTCCACGCCGAAAACATCGTGCAGCGCGATCAGGCACGCGGCATTCACCAGCCCGATATTGCCCGGCGCGTTGGGAACCGCCGTGCCCAGCCGCACGATGGCCAGCACCGCGGTCGCGTCCCACAACGAAAGATCCAGCTCGTAGCCCTTCATCAGCGCCCAATACGAGAACACCTGTAAGAGCAGGTAGATGAAGCTGACCCCGATCACAGGCAGCATCGTGCGCCAATTACCCATGGTGTGCAGCCCTTCCACCACGTGGCGCAGCATCGCGGCCCAGCGGCTCTCGCGCAGCAAGGCGTGTGCATGGCTCTTGTGGAAGGTCACGTAGAACAGGATCGCGGCGCCGGCCAGCACGCCCACTTCGAAGGCGCGCACGGTAACAGTCAGCCACATCGGGATGCCGCGCAGATGCTCGGCAGCCACGATAAACGAGAGCACCATCCAGAAGCCGTCGATCAGCCGCTCGATACCGATCGACGCGAAAACCACCGAGGTGAGCTGATCGTTCCAATGCGCCACCAGGTAGCCGCGGATGACCTCACCGACGCGCAGCGGCAACACTTCGTTGGCGAACAGGCCGATGTAGATAGCCTGCACGGTGCGCCAGAATGGCAACCGGTCGACAGGACGGTAAAGCAGTACCCAGCGCCAGGCGTGGCTCAGGTACACCGATAAGTCGAGGACGATTCCCAGTGCCACCCATTTCCACTCGAGCTGGCGGAGCTGCGGAATCAAATCGCCGAACGGATAGTTGTGCAGGACCCAGGCGAGGCAGCCCGCCGAGAGGGCGTAACCCAATACTTGTGGCAGCCACCGCGGCCAGGCGGTCTTGCGGGTTCGCTGGTTCGATGGCGGGGCCAATTGCCTATCATAGCTGGGTGACTGCCTGGATAGGTCGATTAAATCCGAAATGTGGGGCAGGCTCCCAGCCTGCGGCGGCCTCGCAGGCCGCGCTCACTGGTCGCGATCTTTCAGCGTCTTGAACACCTGGAACTCCTGGTGCGAACGCTCCGCGTTTCCTTCCTGCGCATAAAGCTGAGCGAGGTGATAGTGCGCGGACTTGAGCCCCGCGTCTAGCCGCACAGCTTGTTCGAACTCGCCGATGGCGTCTGCCACGCGATTTTCATCGGAATAGAGCAACGCGAGTTGCAAATGCGCGGGAGCAAAGTCGGCCCTCAAAGCGATGCTCTTCTTGAGTAACGCCTCGATCTTCTGCGGTGAGCCGGTTACGCCCGGAGTCAGATTACGTTTGCGTAAGCTCAGCGCGTAATAGTAATTCGCCGCGGCGTTATTTGGGTACAACTCGGCAAAACGCTCCAGGCGCTTAGTAACTTGATCGGCCAACTCGGGTGAGACATCATACATCCCGCCCAGGAAGTCGAGCGCCTTGGTGTCGCGCGGGTCCAGGTCCACGGCCCGGCACAAGGTCTCGACCGCTTCGTCATACTTGCCCGCGGAGTAAAGCGCCACGCCCAGCCCTACCTGGATGCGCGCCGTTTGGGGGTACTTTCCGCCGGCATACTGAAAAACGGTCAGTGCCTGCTGATAGGCGTGGTGACGCAACAGATCCGTGCCCAAGTCAAACAGGTTCTTCTCGGATGGGTCCATGCGTGCGGCGCGCTCGTATTGTTTCTCGGCTTCGTCGACCCGTCCCGCCGCCTCCTCCACGTCTCCGAGCAGATTGTGCAGTTCACTACGATCCTGCCGCGCGAGCATCTCTGACAATTGTTTCCGCGCGCCGTCCAGATCCTTGGTTTCGAGGCGGGCCAGCGCCAGATCGTAGCCGTTGTTGTAATCGGCAGGGTTGATGCGCGCCGCTTTCTCGAGCCAGGGCAGCGCGTCCACGAGCTTGTTGAGGTGGATGTAGTGTTCCGCCATCTGGCGGTTGGCGGCGAAACTATCCGGTTGCGCGGCGACTTGCGCCACACAGCACCAGACCGGCGCTACGATGATCCAAAGCCCGCGCATCATGCGGCAACGGAGCGGCGCGCGCCGCCCCGTCCCATGATCCTAGAAGTAGAACTTCAAAGCAAGCTGCAGTTCCCGCGGATCGTTGGGGTTGTCGACGGTCGAGGTGATCTGTCCGAAGTTCACCGTGTTCAGGAAATTCAGGTTCGACGGCAAAGCGAAATTAGGAGTGTTGGTCAAGTTGAATGCCTCGATTCGGAATTCGAACCGCTTCTGCTCGGTGATCGGAAACGACTTGAACAGAGAGAAGTCGAGGCGATGGAATGAGGGTCCGCTCACCTGCGTGTTGCCTCCACCCAGCGGGCCATAATTCGACTGCCCAATTTGAGTCACAACCCCCGGATTCGTAAATGCCGCGGCATTATAGAAGTGTTCGACACTCTGCCCTGCATAAAGCGGTTGGCCGGTGTAAAGCGCATAACACCCGTTATCCGCCCCCGTAGGAATCGTGCAGTTGATTGTTTGTGCATTGCCGCTGTGTAGAGTCAGGATCCAGTTGAAACTCCACCCGCCCAGAAACGCGTCCGCCAGTTTGCTGCTGCTGCTCAAGTAAGTACGGCCGTGGCCGAATGGCAGGTCATAAGTACCGCTGGCCACGAATGAGTGGCGAATGTCGAAGGGCGCCAGGCCCCAGTCGCCCTGGATCCCGAATCCCGGCAGATCCGGCGCGCGGAAGCCGCTCACCCCGCCGCCGCTGAGCAAATCGCCGGCGTCGGTCAGAGTCTTTGAAAACGTATATGCCACCAGCATACTCAGGCCTTTCGCGAAACGGCGCTCCAGCTTGGTTTGCAGCGAGTGAAAGTCGGCGGTGCCAATCGTATCGTCGTAGGAACCCCCGGGCGAGAAGTCCGGGAACGGAATGTAAGGCGTGATGTTGGTGCCCGGCGGCAACAGCACCGACGGATTGTTCGTACTGACAAATGTCTCCAAGTGCCGGCTGAGTGAACCGACATAGCCCGCTTCAATAGTGGTCGAGGGTACGATCTGATACTGCAAAGTGAAGTTGAAGCTCTCGACGTAAGGCGTCTTGTAATTCAACTGAATACCGCGCAGCGTCAAACCGGGGCCCGCGACCAGCGTCGGGTCGAGCGGAATACCGGCCAATGAATTCTCGAGTGTCCCGTTCTGCCCGTTCGGCAGCACCATGGGTGACTGCGAGTTAGGCGCGTAGTAATAGAAACTGTATTGGAACGGGTAATTGTAACCCAAGCTGGGATATCCGCCGCGATTTTCAAACGCGCCGTAGAACATACCGTAACCGCCGCGAATCACGAGTTTGTCGAGCGCTTTGTACGCAAAGCCGATGCGCGGCGCGAAATTAGTGTTCTGCACATTGGATAGGCCGCTGCCGCCATACGCATTGCTATACACCAGATTGATGCCATCCTGTTGCAGGGTCTGGATGAAGCTCGCCGACAAAGGAGGGTTGTTTTTCCGGTTCGTGGGAATAATATACTCAGCCCCGGAGAACGGGTTGCCCGGAACGAAATTGGCCTGCGCTCCGTACTTCTCTCCTGTAGGTGTAAAGTAATCCCACCGCACACCCAGGTTCAAGGTCAGATTGGATGTGACTTTCCAGTCATCCTGCGCGAAGGCCCCGCGATAGGCGCGCTGCGCCGCAACTCCGCCGAAGTTCGACAGAGACACGTTATCCGGTCCGCCATAACCACCCGGCGTCGGCGCCAGCAGGAATTGCGCGCGTCCCGTGCTGTTGTCGGTCACATTTGGAATCGAGGTATATTGTCCGTTGAAATCGTACGCGCCGCGTGAGTAAGGAGGCGCCTCCCACGGAAACCCAACTTGCTGGATTTCCACGCCGGCCTTGAAAGTATGTTTGCCGTAGATCTTAGTCAGGTTTTCGGTGAATTGAACCGTATTACTATAACGGTCGCTGACCAGCCACTCGGCGGAACCAAGCTGGCTCAGCCCGCCGATCCCCAGGTAAGGTAACCCGCCGTTACCGGTCGTCTGCAATACTCCCTCGATGCCGAACTGACCCGGTATGTTGCTGGTATTGTCACCGTAGGGCTGTACGCGGTCGGTGTGCTCCCGGTTGAAGCCCACGCGCGCCTCGTTTACCAGGGTTGGGCTGAAAGAGTGCGTATAACTCAGCGCCGCACCCATCGTATCAACTTCCTGATCGCCATCGTTGAAGCCGCCGCCGTCCGCATAACCCGTAAAGGGGCCGGGAATGAATTGCGGATTGTGCGACCAGCTATAACGCACAAACATCTGATCGTGTTCGCTGAAGTACTGATCCACGCGCCCATCCACGGCGTTCACGTCGTTCGAGGAACTGCGATTCACGTTGAAGTTATTGTACAGGCCGGCTTGCGTCGGGGCGGGGAACAGCTCCATCAGTTTCACCGCGTTCGGATCCAGACGGCTGGCAGGAATTATGTTACCCGGAAACGGGGTCCGCACATACTGGCCATTGCTGATGGTTGTAGTTGTGGCAGGGTCAAAGAGGGTTCCTAGCGGGTAACTCTTCCCCGTGGCGTCGGTAAGTTGGCCGCTCTGCAGGTTGACGAGGTCGGAGAAATTAGTGTAGCCGCTCGAAATCTCCGCCTGAGTCGGCACCGTGGCTGTCTCCGGTACAGCCTGGCGAATCCTGGTGCCTTCGTAGTCGCCAAAGAAGAAAGTCTTGTTCTTGAAGACCGGACCGCCCAAAGTGCCGCCGAACTGATTCTGCCGGAAGGCGCCTTTCTCCGATCCGGTGGCGTTTTGGAAGAAGTCCGCCGCATCCAGCGCGTCGTTGCGCAGAAACTCCCAGAGGCTGCCATGAAACTCGTTAGTCCCGGATTTCAAGCTGGCGTTCAACACCGCGCCGCCGGCGCGCCCGAATTCCGCACTGAACGAATTGGTCTGCAGCTTGAACTCCGCCAGCGCGTCGATCGGCGGCTTCAACACGTAAGCCGCGCCGCTCAGGAAATCGACGCTATTGCTGTTGTTGTCGATGCCGTCCAGCATGTAGTTGTTCTGGTCGGCGCGCGTGCCGTTGGCCTCGAACCATCCGTTCGCATTCAGGCCGCGGCCTTCCGGCTGGCCTGCATTCACGCCCGCAGTCAGTCGCGCCAGGAACGTGTAATTGCGTCCGTTCAGCGGCAGGTCATTGACTGACTGCGTGCCCACCACCTGGCCGACCGAGCCGTTCTCGGTCTGCAGGATGGGCGCCTGCCCGGTCACATCGACCGTGGTACTGACCTCGCCCGGCTGCAGTGCGAAATCCACAACCAGTTGCTGCTGAATGTTGAGTTGCTGGCCTGTCCGGCGCTCCTTCTTGAAGCCCGGCTGCTCCACCTCGACGGTGTAAGTGCCGATACGCAGGGGCGTGAAGACATAGTTGCCTGAGGCGGACGTAGTGGTTGTCTGGGTGAACTGCGTCCCCTCGTTCAATATCGTGACTTTGACGCCTGGGATCACGGCCCCGCTGGCGTCGCGAACAGTTCCCAGAATGGTGCCTGTGTCCACCTGCGCTTGCAGGACGGCCGCCAGGCTGAGCGAGACGAAAACAACCAGGGTTCGAGTAGACAGCCCAATCGACATAGGTTGGAGGTCCTTTCCCTGAGCGGTTACCAGCATCCCAACCGCACATTGCGGAAAAGCCTATCATGCAAAAACATTACTGTCAACGTACACGGTGGATCAAACCCATCCGCGGGCCCGGGTCCATTACCGGTTTGAGCCTATTAGCATGCTTATTATCAAACAGTTACGGCTAGTCCTGGCACTTCTGAATCGCCCTCCAAAAAATCCGTTATCGTACACGTTACATTTGGTACCCTTACAATGGGTTTTGAAGAATTTCGTCAGATGAGACAGCCGGACAAGATCCGCCACCGCGAGAAAGCGGCCGGCATTAAAGACATCGCCACTGCCCTGGGGGTCTCGATCGGCACCGTCGACCGCGCGCTACACGGGCGCCCCGGCATCAACGCCATGACCCGTGCGCGTGTGTTGAAAATGGCTCAGACGCTCGATTACCGCCCGAACGTCGCGGCCCGCCATCTGAAGCTCAACCGCAAGCTGCGCATCTCTGTGCACCTGCCGCGCGAAATTGCGTCCTTCTTCGATGCTTTACGCGATGGCATCCAGGAAGCCGCCGCACCGTTCGAATCTTCGATCGAGCTGCAGTTTCGCGACTACCCGCATTTGGGCGAAGGCGATGTCGAACTGCTCTCGCAGGCGCTCGAAGACAGCACCAGCGGGCTCATTCTAGTCCCCGGCCACCCAGTCGATTTGAAGCCGTGGATCCGCAAAGCAGCCCGCCGCCACATTCCCGTGGTCTGCGTGGCTACCGACGCGCCGGGCACCGAACGGCTGACCGCTGTCGCCATCGACGCTTACACCAGCGGTTCTATGGCGGCGGAGTTGTTGACGCGGTTCGCGAGACAAGAGGGAGCCGCGCTGTTGGTCACCGGCGACCTCAGCACCGTGGATCACGCGGAGAAGCTGCGCGGCTTTCAGGATTTTCTGGCGAAGTCGGACGGCCGGCTGAAAGTGGCCGAGGTCATGGAGGCGCACGACGACCCGGATCGGGCCTATCGCCTCACGCTAGAAAACGTGCGCCGTCACCCAGGCATCGCCGCCGTATACGTGTGCACGGCCAACTCGGCGTCCGTCGTCCAGGCGCTCGAAGAGACCGGCTGCGTCGGCAAGACCACGGTCATCACCACCGACCTGTTCCCGGCGCTGGTGCCCATGATCCGGTCGGGAAAAGTTCTTGCCACGGTCTATCAGCGGCCTCGCACGCAAGGCCGCATGGCCTTCCAATCACTGCATCAGTTCCTGGTCGAAGGCACCTGCCCGCCGCTGCGCCAGCGCCTCCCGCCGCACATCATCATGCAAAGCAATCTGGACTTGTTCCTGGAAATGCAGCCAGCCGATCTGGAAGCGCTGGCGAAGTAGGGCAAGTTGACACGTTCGCGGCCCCTATGATCTACTGTATGACGTTAACGTACACGGGCTCCCTATGCACTCCTCCGCGCGCCGTAGGTTCCTAGCCAAAGCATCCGCCTGGACCGCGGGTGCTCTTACCGTCGGCCGTCTGGAGCCGGCCGTTCTACCCGATCATGCGTCGCCGCCGGTCCCCACCGAGCGCGTCAGCCTGGACGGCGAGTGGCTCTTCCACACCGATCCGGATAACACCGGCGAGCAGAAGAATTGGGTTCGGACGTCAGATTTTCCACCGGATGCGCGCCCCGTCACCGTCCCGCACACTTGGCAGATCGAGGCGCCGCTGGTCGACTATCGCGGAGTCGCCTGGTATTCCCGCACCTTCGACGTGCGCCCCGAATGGCAGCATTCCGCCGTGCGCATCGAGTTCGAGGCCGTCTTCCATTCCGCGCACGTCTGGATCAATGGCGTATCCGCCGGCGAGCACACGCGCAAAGCCTATACGGCGTTTACGCTGGACGTGACCAAGCTCCTGAAGTGGGACGGCCCGAACAGTATCGCCGTCCGCGTGGATAATGCCTTCGACGAGCACATGCTGCCGCGCGGCCGGTCGAGCGATTGGGCGCACGATGGCGGCATCTACCGGCCGGTCTCGCTGCTGATCACGCCGAAGATTTTTGTCGACCGGGTCGACGTGGACGCGCTGCCGGATTTCGCCAGCGGCGACGCGCAGCTCAAGATCACCGCGTATGCGCGCAACACCGGTTCGCAGCCGTGGAAAGGCAGAGTCTCGTTCACCGTCGTCGATGACGAAACCGGCCTCGATGCCCTCGTCAAACCCGACGCTGCGGAATTGACCATCGCCCCAGGCGCCGATGTCACGGCGCAACTCACCGCCGTTTTGCCCAAAGCGAAACTGTGGCACTTCGATCATCCGCGGCTCTACCGGCTGGAGCTTTCGATCGCGGACGGCGCAACTCCCGCGCACCAGTTCGCGACCAACTTCGGCGTGCGCCGCTTCGAAACCCGCGGTACGGCCTTTTACTTCAACGGCGAGCGTATCCGCCCCATGGGCGTCGAGCGCATGGCCGGCAGCAATCCTGAATTCGGCATGGCCGAGCCGGCGGAATGGATCGATCACGATCACGCCGATCTGCAAAATCTCAACTGCGTTTTCACCCGCGTGCACTGGCAGCAGGACCGCCGCGTGCTCGATTATTGCGACCGCCACGGCATCATGATCCAGACTGAGGTGCCCACCTGGGGCCCCGACACGTTCAAGGGCATGGGCGATCAGCCCGACGCCGATATCATGCAGAACGGCATCGAGCAACTGCGCGAGATGATCGCACGCGACCGCAATCATCCGTCGATTGTCTCCTGGGGGCTGTGCAACGAGATCGGCGGCCAGAATCCACCGGCCTATCACTTCGCCGAAAACATGCTCCATGAAGCAAAGCGCCTGGACCCCAACCGGCTGTGCAGCTACGCTTCGCATTCTCTGTTCAAGACTCCGGGCAAAGATGTGTCCGGGCTCATGGATTTCGTCGAGTGCAACGAATATTTCGGAAGCTGGTCTCCGGGTGATCCGCAGGCGATGAGCCGCGCCATCGATGCCATACACGCCGCGTTCCCCGACAAGCCGATCGTGATTTCCGAATACGGATATTGTGCCTGCACCGCCGACCGGCCCGAAGGCGACGAACGCCGTCGCGAGATTCTCCGCACGCACGATGCAGTCCTGCGCGAGAAGGAGTACATCGCCGGCCTGATTTTCTTCTGCTATAACGATTACCGCACGCACGTGGGCGATCGCGGCCAAGGCGTCATGCGCCAGCGTGTGCACGGTGTCGTGGACTTATACGGCGCGCGCAAAGAATCTTACGACCTGCTGCGCCACGAGTCGAGCCCCATTGAATCGCTCGCGGTCGAGGGACATCCCACCGCGTTTCAGGTCACACTGCGCACCAGGAGTGCGGTTCCCTCATACACGCTCCGCGGCTATACGCTGCGCGGCGTTTCCTATGGCTACGGTGAAATACCCGTGGAGCGGCTGTCCGTGGCGGTGCCGGAGCTGGCGCCCGGCAAAGAGATCACCCTGCAGTTGGCCTTCTCCGATCTGCGCCCGTGGCATGTCTGTCTCGATGTCTTGCGCCCCACCGGGTTTTCCGCCTACACGCTGGAATGGAAGGCGTGAGCCAGTTCGAGCTTCCTCCCGCGCCGCCCAGCCAGACCGGGCCGGTGAAGGCGTGGGCCGAGCCGGTCACCATTCCCACTTACGCGCCCATGCCTCCCGACCGCAACCCGATGTTTCTCGAGAAGCGTGTCTACCAGGGAAGCAGCGGCAAGGTCTATCCGCTGCCCTTCATCGATCGCATCCGCACCGAAGCCGAGCCGCGCGCCTGGCAGGCCGTGCATCTCGAAAACGAATTTGTGCGCGTCATGATCCTGCCGGAAATCGGCGGGCGCATACACGTGGGGCTCGATAAGACCAACGGTTACGATTTCTTCTACCGCCAGAACGTGATCAAGCCCGCGCTCGTTGGCCTCGCGGGTCCGTGGATCTCCGGCGGCGTCGAATTCAATTGGCCGCAGCATCATCGCCCGGCAACTTTCATGCCGGTTGCGTATCACGTCGAAGAGCATGCCGGCGGCGCGCGCACCGTCTGGCTGAGCGACCACGATCCCATGAACCGGCTGAAGGGCATGCATGGCGTGACGCTCTATCCTGGCCGCGCGTACATCGAGTTGAAGGTCCGGCTCTACAATCGCACGCCATTCATGCAGACGTTTCTGTGGTGGGCCAACGTGGCCGCGCGTGTTCACGAGCACTATCAGTCGTTCTTTCCGCCGGACGTCCGCTACGTGGCGGATCATGCGCGCCGCGCCATCAGCACATTCCCCTTGTGCAGCGGCACGTACTACGGCGTGGATTACGCCGCGCGCGCACGTCACCCGGCGCCGGACGCCAGCTATCCGCCGAACGACCTGAGCCGCTACGCCAACATTCCCGTGCCCACCAGCTACATGGCCCTGGGATCGCGCGAGGATTTCTTCGGCGGCTACGATCACAGCCGCCACGCGGGCGTCGTTCACATTGCGAACCATCACATCTCGCCCGGCAAAAAGCAGTGGACCTGGGGCAATCACGAATTCGGTTATGCCTGGGATCGCAACCTCACCGACCACGACGGCCCTTACGTCGAGCTGATGGCCGGTGTCTATACCGACAACCAGCCGGACTTCTCGTTTCTCGCGCCCGGCGAAACGCGCACCTTCAGCCAGTATTGGTATCCCATTCAGCAAATCGGGCCGGCGCAGAAGGGCAATCTGGATGCGGCCGTCAGCCTCCAAATCACGGAGGGCACTGCGCGCGTAGGTGTGAGCGTGTCGCGCGCGTTTCCGCGGGCGACGATTAGGTTGGAGCGCGGCGGCAAGGCAATCGCGCAGTGGACCCGCGATCTGGCGCCCGGCGCGCCTTTCGTCGAGACTCATCCGGCGCCCGCCGGCGTTGCCGTGAGCGTCCGCGACGCCGAGGGATGCGAGATCATCCGTTACGCGCCTGCGTCCGTAGCGCGGCAATCTCCGCCGCTTCCGGCCACCGAGCCTCCGCCTCCCGAAGAGATCGCCGGCACGGACGAACTCTACCTTACGGGCCTGCACCTGGAACAATACCGCCACGCGACCCGCGACCCCGACCTCTATTGGCGTGAAGCGTTGCGGCGCGATCCGGGCGACGCGCGCTCCAACAACGCGCTGGGCGCATGGCATCTGCGCCGCGGGGAATTCGCGGAAGCGGAGAAACACTTTCGCGCCGCCATCGCCCGCCTGACCACGCTCAACGCCAATCCGCGCGACGGCGAGCCTTACTACAATCTGGGCATCACGCTGCGTTATTGCGAGCGCCACGACGAAGCCTACGCCACCTTCTACAAAGCCACCTGGAACTATGCCTGGCGCGCCGCAGCCTATCATGCGCTGGCTGAATCGGATGCCCGCCGCGGCGATTGGAATACGGCCATCGATCATCTGGAGCTGGCCCTGCGCGTGAACGCCGACAATCTGCAAGCGCGCAATCTGTTGTCAATCGCATTGCGCAAGCTGGGCAGAGACACGGAAGCCGGCGAATGTCTGCGCGGCACACTGGCGCGCGATCCGTTAGACGCCTGGGCCAACGATCTCGCCGGCCGCGCCTTTCCCGGTGACAACCAGGTGCGCCTGGATGTGGCCTTCGACCTGGCGCGTGCCGGTCTGAACACCGAGGCAGCCGGCGTGCTGGCGGCCGCGGACTTCACCGCGCGGGACGGCTCGGTGCCCATGCTGCACTACACTCTGGCGTACCTGGGTGCGGCCGATCATTATCCGCGCGCGGCACAAAGTCCTCCCGACTACTGCTTTCCCAGCCGCCTCGAAGAGCTGATCGTCCTCGAAGCCGCGATGCGCGCTAACCCGCGGGATGCCCGCGCGCCGTATTATCTCGGCAACTTGCTCTATGATCGCCGCCGCCATCGCAAAGCCATCGCCCTGTGGGAGACGGCCGCCAAACACGATCCGGCGTTCCCGATCGTGTGGCGGAATCTCGGCATCGGCTACTATAACGTCACCCGTGACGAGAAGAAGGCGCGCGCGGCATTCGAGAAAGCCCATCGCGCCGATCCCACCGACGCGCGGATCTTTTACGAGCGCGACCAGCTCTGGAAGCACTTCGCCTTGCCCAAGCGGCGCCTGGCGGAGATGGAAAAGCGCCGCGATCTGGTCGACCTGCGCGACGATCTCTCGGTGGCGCTGGCGTCGCTCTACAACCAGACCGGCCAGCCGGAGAAAGCTGCCGCGCTGCTGGCCGGGCGCAAGTTTCAGCCCTGGGAGGGCGGTGAGGGATTGGCGCTCGCCGAGCACGTCAGGGCACATCTCGCGCTCGGACGCCGCGAGCTTTTGAACGGCCGCGCGGCGGAAGCCTCTTGCTATTTCGAGCGCGCGCTGGCGAGCCCCGAGAATCTCGGTGAAGCCCAGCACCTGTTGGCCAATCGGAGCAATATCTACTATTGGCTGGGACGCGCGTGCCACGCGCTGGGCAAATCCAAAGACGCCCAGAGTTGGTGGCGCAAAGCCGCCGCGGCCACCGGCGACTTCCGCGAGATGAGTGTGGTCGCTTACTCAGACATGACTTACTACAGCGCCAGGGCGCTGGCGCGTCTGGGCAAACGGCGGGAATCCGCGGCGCTGCTGGAAGGGCTGCGCCAGTACGCCATGAAGCTGAAGCGAACCAAGGCTAAGGTGGACTACTTCGCCACGTCACTGCCCGCGATGCTGCTGTTTCATGAAGACCTGCAGCGGCGCGCCGAGTTGACGGCCAACTTCCTGATCGCACAAGCGGCGTACGGTTTGGGACGCAAGCGCCGCGCCAGCCAACTGCTTGACGAAGTCCTGCTGCGCGACCCCAATCATGCGGCCGCGGCAGACTTTGGCAGTGAGATCGCTTGCGAGGCGGCTGGTGGCGCAAAGCCGCAAGATCGGCCGGATCAGGGCACTTCGACCACGGCCAGGCCGTGAGCGGGCAAGCTGAGTTTCAACGATGCATCATCACCGAGTTGCGCGGTCTCCGGCTCGCCCGTCTGCGCCGCTTTCTTCAGTATCGCGATCTGCTCGCGCGTAGGCCAGGAAGGACTGCCCATTGCCTGCCATGCCTGGATGGGCGAGCCATGCGACGCATCCACTCGCGCGATCGACACGCGCCGCCGCGCAGCTCCGAGGCCCCGGAACAAGATCGTAATTTCGGCCGGCCGGCCGGCGTCTTCGGGCGCCGCATAATTCCATATGGCGATCTCCAGCGCGCCATCGCCGCGCCGGGTGGCCAGCACGGAGTCCGAATCCACCGGCAGCCGCTCGCTGCCGAGCTGGTGTAGCAGGCGGAAGGCGTTGAAGGCCGCCTTGGGGATGCCGCCCGCGGCAATCAGTCCATAGCCGCCATAGAAAGGCGTCTTCACCACGCCCTGCTCTTCGAAGACATCGGAGAAGGTCCAGTAAGACATAGTCGTCACCAGACCGTCGCACTCCCGAATGTTATTTGCGAGCCACGGCCCCATGAACGGCGCGTCTGTCACCTTGGGCTCGTTCATGTAGCTGGCATTATATTCGGTCCAATGAATCGGCAGATCGGGAAGGGCGGAGGCTTTCACCTGGTCGAATACCTTGCGCACCGCGCGCGCCACCATGCCGCGGCGCGAAATTTTCTCGTCCGTACCGAAGACATCCTGCGGCCGGTCATTGCCATAAACATGCGTGGACACGAAGTCGATGGGCACGTGGTTCTGCGCGCAATAGGCGATCAGGCGATCGACCCAGGCCGCCTGCGCCGTGGCCGGCCCGCCGACCCGCAGACGCGGGCTCACGCGCTTGAGTCCCTGCGCGGCCGCGGCATACAACTGGAAGTAAGTGGACTGCTTCGGTTTCCCGGCCCAGAAATCGATATTCGGCTCGTTCCAGACTTCGAAGTACCATTGCGCCACTTCGTCGATGCCGTAGCGCTCCACCAGGTGTTGCGCGAAGTCGCCGGCCAGTTGCCCCCATCGTGCGTAATCTTTCGGCGGCGAAACGACCGGCTGGTACCAGAACGGCTGCAGCACAGGCGGCTCGACCGAAAGTCCTTTCGGCATGAAACTCAGTTCCACAAACGGCCGCACCCCATCGGCAAGCAAGCCGTCGTAGATCTGATCGATGTAGGAAAAGTTGTACAGTGGCCGGCCTTGAACGTCCTCGTTATAGAGTCCGTTTTCGTCGTCAAAAATGGCGTGGAAGCGGACATATTTGAAATCGGTGGCAGCGCGCACCTGGCGCAGGTCCTGGCGATAGCTCTCGCGCAGGGCGAGGTTGGCGCGGCCGGAGCCGAAGACCTGCTCCCAGAAATGCGGGAAGGGACGGCCGGGAGCGGCGGCGTCGATGGTCACCTGCTGTGCGGCGGCAGAAAGTGTCATTGTACAAACTGCGATCAGAAACGCGGCGCGAGATTTCATTTGGAATCCTCCTGATTCTAGCGTGCAAATTCGTCCCGCGTCCGGCGCGCCCGTTCTTGCCTAACGCACCAGCCTTCTCGGCGCCCGGCGCTGCGAGATGAAGTAGAGTGGAATTCCTAGCGCGGCCATGCCGAAAGCGATCAGCGACGTCTTCGGCTGGTTTACCAGCGCATCCACCAGAAACCAGAACGACACGACCACAAAGGCCCATAGCGTGAATGGATATCCCCACATCTTGTAAGGCCGCGGAAGATCCGGCAGCGTGCGGCGGAACACCCAAACAGCCAGCACACTCAGGGTATAAAAGATCCATGCCGAAATGATGGAATAGGCGAATAGCGTCTCATATGATCAGGTTTGTGGGGCTTACAAGTCCTTGAGTGGATGGCGGAGAGGCAGGGATTCGAACCCTGGGTAGAGCTTTAAGGCCCTACGACGGTTTAGCAAACCGCTGCTTTCGACCACTCAGCCACCTCTCCGTGAGATTGTGATCGGTCGGGTAAACAAATCATACCATACCTGTCAGTACCTCAGCGCTTCGAGCGAATCTATCCACTCGCGGAAGTGCTGACATTGCTCGCGCATAGCCGGAATTCCCACCGCCGCTGCCGCTTGAGTGCCTTCGATGACTTTTCTATAGCTGGGACATGCCGCAATCACGCGCTTCGACGGGGCTGTCTCGGGATCGTTGTTGATGTCCTCGGGCGAGTCGAACTCATCTCGGATACGCTGGAACTGCAGTCGCAGGTCTGGATGGTTGATTCCGGCAGCGAATGCCGCCGGGTCGCTGAAGAGAATCGCTTCGTATTCGTGAAGCTGCAGGTAGGGGATGAAACGCAAGTCTGGCCGAAGATCGGGTAGTTCCTCGCAGATGTCGTCCTTTACTGCCCGCTCGACATGCCGAACCTTCTCGATGTTTGAGAGATGGTCAGGTGGTGGATGCCCAGGAAATCCGGCACCGAGGCCGTAGAGATCGACCATGGTTGAACAGTACGCGCCCCGGTCCTGTTTGAGGAGCACGACAACATCACGCTTCACTCGGGCGTAACTGGTTCGGCCGCCTTTGTGCTCGGGCATCCCGAGCAGAATGGGCGTGGGATGCACGTTGCTGGCCCACAATACTTCCGCCAGCACGTTCCTAACGAAAGATTCCTCTGTCGGCCCCTCTACCACGACATAAAGCCTGATCACGAGTTGCCATTGCCGCCTTTCGGGACGAGATCAGGCATATGCTCATTGCTGGGACGGCCGCCTAAGACATTCTTCTGCCAGAGCTCTCCAAGCGTATATTCATGCAGCCACTCAGTGAGATCTTCGCTGTTCAATCGGCGGAACGTTGACTCGGCGTGCGCCCGGTCAACGATGATGACATCCTCCGGCGTGAATTCGCTGAGCAACGGGGCGGACTGCGTAGAAATGATGACTTGCCGAAGAACGCGCTTCCCGGACGTCCTGACGGCTTGGCGGAAAAGATTTCCAAGGAGAGTCAGAGCATACGGGTGCAGCCCGAGTTCCGGTTCATCAAAAAGCATGGTTGGTGGCGGGCTCGGCTGCAGCAGCACGGTCGCAAGGCAGATAAAGCGAAGCGTGCCATCAGAGAGCTGATTTGCCCGGAAGGGATAGTCGGAATCGCGTTGCCGCCATTCGAGCTGGATCATTTCCTCATTTCCAGGCATAGGGCGCAGCAGGAAGTCATCGAAGAAAGGCGCCGCCAACCGGACGACATCACGGATTCTGAGGTAATGCGTTTGGCTGGTCTGGCTTATCCGATAAAGGAAAGGGGCGAGATTCTCAGCATTTGGGCCGAGTGCGATATTGTTGTTGATTGCATGCGGGCGTCGCACGCCGGCGCTGAAGCTTGTGTCGTGAAAATGGTAAACCACCCAGCTTGAGATCGCACTGAACACATAAAACGGTACGCCACGCGCTGCTCCCCACCTGCCCGGCTCATCTTTCTTGTCCCTTAGTTTTGATTCCGCATGGCCAGAGCCGAGGGAGCTCCGGTCGTCGGCGATGCTGCCCAAAAAGATGGTGAATTCTTCGGAGAAAACCAACCGGCCATCGTGTGTCGGGACGAGCGAGAATTCATAACCGTTATTGCCGAAATAAAGCTTTGCCGCGAGCTGCCGGGTTTCCTTCGGGCCAAGGAAGAGGCAGCTGTCAGCGCCACCCTCGACCGCGATCGCTGTTTGTAGTCTTTGCTGGATAAGATCGCGCAGAAGACGAAAAAAGCTAACGAAATTGCTTTTTCCGGCGCCGTTGGCCCCGATCAGGACGTTAAGCTCACGCAGCTCGAAATCCTCCAGTTTCCTGATGGATTTGAAGCCTTCGATTGTGAGCCTCCTAATGGTATCGGCCATGGCCCAAGCCCCAGCATATCGGAAACATCGGCAGCGCCGCCAGGGGCGCTGCGGACGTCTCTTATTCCGCGCCCGTCGACGCGTACGGCACCCACACCTCCATGCGATCCGGCCCGCGATTGGCCCAGGCGTAGTAGGGAATGAATGTCAGCGCCTTCAGGCGGCCCGGCCGCTCCGTATTGTCCTGAAACGCGCGGTACAGCGGTTCGTCGCTGAAGGGCTGGTCCACTACGGTGCCGTGATGTTTCAGCACCACGATGCCGCCCAACAAATCGGGTTCAAACTCGTTCGTGAAGCCGCTTCCGTCCACCAGGACCGAGGCATCGAACAAGTCGAAGCCGGGCTGATCCGGCTGCTCAAGGCAATACACGAGCGGCCCGCGTTCTGCGGCCACGCGGCCGGCATCCTCCCGCACCAGTGGATTGGCCCGCACCAGCCGCGCCTTCATTTCGAACTCCACGTGCACCGTATTGCCGGGCTCCCAGTGCCGCCGGATCTCGAAATACTCGCCAGCCTTGGGCGTGTTGTCCACCGTTCCCTCGTTGGTCATGACCGTCGTAACGGCGGACCACGCCGGGACCCGCACAAACAGGCTGAACTCGGCCGGGTGCGCCGGATCGACGGTGAAATCCACCGCGCCCTTCCAGGGATATTCGGTCCGCTGCGTGATGCGTACGCCGGTGCCGTCTTCCAAATGCCAATCGAGCTCGGAATTGTGGAACAGGTTCACATAAATGCCGCGCGGGCCGGTGTTGTACATGTAACCCGGTAGCGACGCCAGAATGCGTTCCAGGTTGGGCGGGCAGCAGGTCGTGTCGTACCACTCGTTGCGGATCTTTTCGCCGCTCGATTCGAGCGGATTCCGATAGCAGTACATCGTGCCTGAGAGCGACATCCCCGAGTTGATGCCGTTGTACAGCGCCCGCTCGATCACATCGGCGAAGCGCGACCGGCCGAGCGCCAGCAGCATGCGCCAGTTCCACATCATATTGCCGATGGCGGCGCAGCTCTCGCCGTAAGCTTGCGCATTCGGCAGTTCGTAAGCTTCGCCGAAGGCCTCGCCCGCTTCGCGCGATCCCACCCCGCCGGTGATGTACATCTTGCGATTCACCAGGTCGGCCCACAGTCTTTCGAGCGTCGCCAGATAGGCCGCGTCGCCGGTCTCCATGTAATAATCCGTGGCGCCGCACGAGGCGTACATCGCGCGCACGGCATGCCCTTCCAGCTCGGTGCGCGAGGTGAAGGGCTTGCCGCTGAACATGTAGGTCACCTGGTCGTCGGTCAGGTGAAGCCGCTCGCGCTCCACGCCGCTCAGCAGGTAGCCGGCGAAATCCAGATAGTGGCGGTCGCCGGTGGTGCGGTACAGTTCCACCAGCGCCATCTCGAACTCCGGATGGCCGGTCAGCGCGGGACGTTTCTGCGGCCCGAAATTGCCCACCATGTAATTGGCGAAGCGGATGCCGACGTCCAGCAGCTTGCGGTCGCCGGTGGCGCGGTAATACGCGATGGCGGCCTGGATCAGATGGCCCATACAATACAGCTCGTGCGAACGGTACATCTCCGTAAAGCGCTTGGGGGTACGTTCTTCGCTCCAATACGTATTCAGATAGCCGCTAGGTCCCTGCGCGGCTGCGATGATGCTGGTGAGCCGGTCGAACTCCGCGCGCAATTGCGGCTGATCCCCGGACTGGAGCACGAAGGCCACCGCTTCCATCCACTTGTAGATGTCGGAATCGGTGTAGAGCGGACCGCGCCGGGGCACGTTTTTTTTGCCCTCCAGGCGTAGGAAATTATCTACCACGCCGTGTTCTTCCAGTTCGGCCAGCAGCGTGGGGATGCTTTTCTCTACGTTCACGCTGCGGCGCACGCTCCAGAAACCGCCGCCCATCTTCACCGCGCGGATGGGCACCGTGTGCAGCTTGGCGTATGGCGAGTTCGTGACCGAGACGATGCCTTCCGATTGCCAGCCGTTCTGGGCCGCGATCGCGGGAACAACAACGCACAAATACAAAAGCGTACGCATGATTGCCTCTATTTTATGCTCACGTGGCGGACGATCCAGTCGCCCATCGTTTGCAACGCTACGGGCGCGAAGGTCTCCTCGATCTTCGCGTATTCCATCGGCAGGCCGGTTTGCGCGGTCTGGAACAAGTGGTTCAGGTGCGGCAGCTTCACAATCTGATAGTCGGGATTGCCGCCTGCTTCGAGCGCCGCGGCGATGGCCGGCAGATTCTGCCGCGGCGGCACCTGCAAATCGAGCGCGCCGTTCATCGCCAGCACGGGCGCCTTCGTTTTCTCCAGCGCCGGCCGCGGATCATAGTTCAGGAACATGCGGAACCACGGCGACGTCAGCGTGCCGACCTGCTTCTCGATGGCGGGCCAGTGGTTGCCGGCCATCTTCTCGACGCGCTCGCGAATTTTCCGCTTCGCCGCTTCGGGATCGGGCTCCTCGCGCACCACGTCGAGCACCGTGCGCTCGATCTCGCGCGACTGTTCCGCTTCCTCCTGCGGCATGCCCGAAGCGCGATTGATCAGATACTGCTGGGCCGCCACGATCTCCTCGCCGTTCACGCCCGGACCGGCCAGCATCACGATGAAAGCGATGTCGGAATCCTGCGAAGCCAGCATGGGCGCAATGATGCCGCCTTCGCTGTGGCCGATCAGGCCGATTTGTTTGGCGTCAATCTCTTTGCGTGTTTTCAAATAATCGACGCTGGCGCGCGCGTCGCCCGCGAAATCCGCCGTGGTGGCTTCCGCGAATTTGCCCGTCGATTTGCCCATACCGCGATCGTCCACGCGCAACACCGCGATGCCGCGGCGGGTCAGGTAATCCGCGATCACCAGGAACGGCCGGTGTCCCATGATGGCTTCATCGCGATCCTGGGGACCCGATCCGGTGATCAGCAGCACCGCGGGATGCGGCCCTGGCGATCGCGGCAGCGTCAGCGTACCGGCCAGCTTGATGTTGGCCTTCGAGTTGTCGTAAGTGACGTCCTCCGCATCGTAGGGAAAGGGCGGATGCGGATCCTGCGGCCGGCGGAGTTCCGTCGCGGGACCGCGTTGAAGCGTCAGCGGGAAGTCCCGGCCACCCTGCCGAAATGTGCCCGAAATGCTGGCGCCATCGCCTTTCAAGTGACCGTCAAAGGTGGCGCCTACCGATTTGATTTCGAGCGAGACCGATGCGCCCGCCTCGGTCACTTTGGAGAGCGGGATTCCACGCGCATTCTGATCGAGGCTATCGAGAGTGCCGCCGAGCGTTCCATCGCCCGAGCGGGAAAAGTGGAACGCCAGACGTAGCTGGATGGCGCCCACATCCAACGTTCCGTGCCAATCGCCTTCGACTCCGTTGGCAGCCGCGCCTAGCGCCGGCGAGAGCAGGAAGATCGCGAAGACGCGCCATGAACTCATGGGACAAGCATAGCGAATCGCATCAATGCTTCCACCACCGTAGTTGCGGTTCGCGCCGCGCGGGGCTTGCCGCCCAAGTCGTGCCCAGTGCCCTCGATTTCAACCAGTTCGTGCGGCCCGGCGAGCAACTGCAGGGCATCGCGCATTTCGTCGATCGACCCGAACGGATCGCGCGTGCCGTGGATGAATAACGCCGGTGCGGTGAGCTTGGCGAAATGCGCCGTGCGTGCGCCGGCCGGTTTCCCAGGCGGATGCAGCGGATAGGAGAGCAGCAGTAATCCCGCCATTAGGTCCGGCTCGTCGGCCGCCAGCATGCTCGCCTGGCGGCCTCCGTAGGACTGCCCGCCCAGGATGATCTTGCCCGGCACTTGATCGCGCAAAGTGCGTACGGCGCGCGCCAGTCCCGCGCGATCGGTGGCAGCCATCGACGGGTACGGAGGGCCATGCGGACGCGCCTGGCGAAAAGGCAGGTCGCAACGGAGCACGGTGATGCCCGCCGCTGCTAACGTTTCCGCCACCGCCACCAGCAAAGGCGCGCGCGCATTGCCTCCGGCGCCATGCGTCAGCACCAGGCCGTGCGTGTGCGGCGCATCCGGCGTGTGCAGGAAGCCGCGCACTGCGGGCGCATCGCGCGTATCCTCGAAGGGCGTAACGGCGGGCACTGCGGGCTAACCGTGCTTGGCGCGGATTACGCTAACCAGTTCCTGCACGGCGGCCGCGCTCTTCTGCAGCAGACCCTGCTCCTCGGGCGAGAGCTTCACCTGATAGATCTGCTCGATGCCGCGCGCGCCCAGTTTCACCGGCACGCCCACAAACAGGCCGTGGATGCCGTATTCGCCTTCGAGGAACGCGGCGCACGGCAGCACCTTCTTCTTGTCCTTCAGAATCGATTCGGCCATCTCGACAGCGGCGGCCGATGGCGCATAATAAGCGCTGCCGGTCTTCAGATACTTCACGATCTCGGCGCCGCCGTTGCGCGTGCGATCCACAATCGCGTCGATGGTGGCCTGCTCCATCAGTTCGGTCAGCGGAATTCCGGAAACGTTTGAGAGGCGCACCAGCGGGACCATCGTGTCACCATGGCCGCCCATCACCACAGCCGTCACGTTCTCCACCGAGACCTTCAATTCCTGCGCGATGAAGGTGCGAAAGCGCGCGCTGTCGAGCACGCCCGCCATGCCCACCACGCGGTTCTTGCTGAACTTCGAAACCATGTAGGCGGTCTGGCACATCGCGTCGAGCGGATTCGTGACCACAATCAAAATAGAGTTGGGGGAATACTTCACCGCCTGCTCGGTGGCCGCGCGCACTACATCGTAATTGGCCAGCAACAGATCGTCGCGGCTCATGCCCGGCTTGCGCGGGAATCCGGCGGTCAGGATGACGATATCGGAGTTGGCGGTCGGCTCGTAGTCGTTCGCGCCGGTGACGGTCACATCGTAGCCCTGCACGGGGCCGGATTGCAGCAGGTCGAGCGCCTTGCCTTGCGGCACGCCCTCGATCACATCTACCAGAACGACATCCGCCAGTCCCTTATCGGCAATGCGGAGAGCGCAGTTGGCACCTACGTTGCCCGCGCCTACGACAGTAATCTTCTTTCGCAATGGAAGCTCCTTTGGTGTGAAACCGGATTATATCGCCATGCGGAATATAATGATTAGTTAAGATGCCATCAAATCTCGCAGAGCTCTACGACGAGGACTTCTTTGAGTGGACGCGCCGCAGCGCGGAGCTGTTGCGCGCGGGCCGCTTCGACCAGGCCGACATCACGCACATCGCGGAAGAGATCGAAGACATGGGCAAGCGGGACTGGAGAGAGCTAAACAGCCGGATTCAGGTGCTGCTGATTCACTTACTGAAATGGCGGACCCAGCCGGATAAGAGGTCGCGCTCGTGGGAGCGGACTATTGCCGGGCAGCGCGTGAAGCTGGAGCAGGTGCTCGACGACAGCCCGAGCTTGCGGCTGAGAATTGCAAACGGGCTGCGCGCGACCTACGCGAAAGCGGTGCATCTGGCTGCGATCGAGACAGGACTTGCGTTGGACCAGTTCCCCGCCGACTGCCCGTTCACGGTCGAGCAGATCCTCGATCCGGAGTTTCTCCCTTAGATGTTTCATTCCATAGAAAAACAAGTCCAGCGCGCTTTTCACGATCATATTCTGGCGCGCTACGGCGTCGATCTGGCGATTGCCATCGAACAGCCCAAGCAGAGCGATTACGGCGAACTGGCCGTGCCTGCGGCATTTCAGTTGGCCAAACAACTAAGGCAACCGCCCCGCAAGATCGCTGCGGAGCTCGCCGCCGAAATCGGATCGATTCCCGGCATAGCGTCACTCGAAGTGGCCGGCGGCGGGTATATCAACGTGCGCTTCGACCGCGCCGCCTACGGCGCCGGGCTGTTGTCGGCGGCAGGCGAAGCGGCGGCCGCTTCCGGCGGCAAGATCATTGTCGAGCATACCAACATCAATCCCAACAAGGCCGCGCACATCGGCCATCTGCGCAACGCCACCTTGGGTGACACTTTCGTGCGCATGCTGCGTGCGCGGGGCGAACGCGTCGAGGTGCAGAACTACATCGATAACACCGGCGTGCAGGTGGCCGATGTGGTGGTCGGGTTTCACTATCTGGAACATAAGTCGCCGGAAGAAGTCCGGCAACTGACTCAAGATCCCGCGGTGCGTTTCGACTATCTTTGTTGGGATCTCTACGCGCGTACTTCGAGTTACTACACAGAGGCGCCGGACTCGCGAGCCTGGCGCGCGGAAACGCTGCACGCCATCGAGGCGGCTTCGGGTGCGCAAGCTGAAATGGCCCACATAGTGGCCGATGCCATCGTCGAGCGCCACTTAGCCACCATGCTGCGGCTCGGCGTGGAGTACGATGTGCTGCCGCGCGAAAGTGAGATCCTGCACCTGAAGTTCTGGGCGTCGGCGTTTGAGCTACTCAAACAGCGCAAGGCCATCTACTTCGAAACGGAAGGCAAGAACTCCGGCTGCTGGGTGATGCCTGCGGAAGCGTTTGCCGGCGAGTCCGGCTCGGAAGATAACAAGGTGATCGTGCGCTCCGATGGCACAGTCACATATGTCGGCAAGGACATCGCCTATCAGCTTTGGAAGTTCGGACTGCTGGGCAAGGATTTCTATTACCGGCCGTTCATGCGCTACGCGGACGGCCGCGAACTGTGGGTGTCGACCGATCAGCCCGCGCTCGCCGGAGACGCGACGCCATCGTTCGGACGCGGCACGCGTGTCTACAACGTGATCGACGTGCGGCAATCGTATCTGCAGGACGTGGTGGTGGCCGGGTTGAAGGCGCTCGGCTTTACGGAGCAGGCGGGCGAATCCGTGCATTTCTCGTATGAGATGGTCGCGCTATCGCCGCGCTGCTGTGCCGACCTGGGCATCTCGCTGTCTGAAGAAGATCGTAAGCGCCCATATGTGGAGGTCTCCGGCCGCAAGGGCCTGGGCGTGAAGGCCGACGACCTGATCGACACGCTCATCAATAAAGCGCTCGAAGAAGTGGCCGCGCGGCACACCGAAGCCGCGCCGGAGCAACAGCGCGCCATCGCATCGCAGATTGCCATCGGGGCGCTACGTTATTTTCTGCTGAAATACACGCGCAATTCGGTGATCGCCTTCGATTTTCAGGAGGCGCTCAGCTTCGAAGGCGAGACCGGACCTTACGTACAATATGCCGCGGTGCGCGCGCGCAACATCCTGCGGAAGTACGCAGAGAAGGGCGAGCCGCTGCCGGACTTCGCTGCGGAACTCACAACCGCCGCATTCAAGCGGCAGCTTGCCGGCGAAGACTTCTGGCAGGTGCTGCTGGCCGCTTCGAAAGTGGATGCCGCAGTCGAGCGGGCCGTCAGCGCGGGCGAGCCGGCACACGTTGCGAAGTACGCTTTCCAGCTCGCGCAGACGTTCAACAATTTCTATCATCTCTATCCCATCATTCACGAGCAGGATCGCGAAAAGAGAATTTTCCTGCTGTGGATGACCGACTTCTTTCGCCGCCAGTTGGAGCGTACGCTCGATATTCTGGGCATCCAGGTTCCGGAGTATATGTAGCCGGACACATAGAAGAAGCAGTTCTATTGGCCGGGAGCCAGTGCAGTGCCATCGGGCAAGTCGCCCGGCGGCAAGGATGAAAACACCGGCGACGCTTCGAAATTCAATGAAAGACTCACGATCGGGACGGTCGAAGTGATCTGCACGGAGCCGGTGAATGTGTTGGGCAGGCTGAAGAGGTTGTAGACGTTATTCGCGCCGTGCGCGTTGGGCGCAAGAGTGAAAGAGGTGCTGGCCTGAGCGAGACCGGTTGCGGCGTCCAGCGCCGTAATCGTGACCGCGGCAGGTGTGGTGGACGGGTTAGCCCATGCTATGCCGGTATGGTATTCGGCGAAGGTGACGAACTCGCGGGCAGGCGCCGTCATCGCATTCACTCCAGCCTCGCCCTGCGCCGTGCCATTGGTGTAAGAGCGGAAGAGCAAACTTGTCTTGACGGGTCCCGAGCATTGCGCATATGCCCAGCCGCTCGCCAACGCACCCGTTGCCTGCGTCTGCACATGGATACTGCCCCCGGGTTGCAAATTGTCGGTTCGGCTGGCCGCGGTTTGGTCGGCGAAAGGAACCGTGAGAGGCTCACCCGAATCGGACAGGAAAGCGGTCTGGCAGGTCACCGCTTGCGGCGAGTAGTTGATGTAAGTCAGAGTGGTTTGCCAACCGCCTCCGACGGCCAAATGTGGGAAGTAGTAGACCGGATTCAAGGCGAGTTGGCCGGACATATCGGTCCAAGTGACCGAGCCGCCGCTGATTGCCCCGGAAACCGTGAGGGTCACGGTGAGAGAACTCACCGGCGCGAACGTGATGCTCTGCGTGACCGTGGAGGTTCCTGGTGTAACGGGCTGGCTCGCGAATGACGGGCAAGTCAACACGAAGGACTTGCCATTGTTCGTCGACACCGACAGGCCGGCACTTGCTGACCCGGTTATCCCACAGGTAGATGACGCAGTGATGCCTGCTATGGCCGCCAGGCCACTGAGAGTTGCGACGGTGAATGATCCCGATTCTGACAATTGACCGTTATGGGAGGTTTCCGCGATGTTTCCAGCGGAAAAGCCAGGATTGAAGGGATCATTCATGATTTGAGCCTGCCCTTTCCAATAGCCGGTAGCGAAGACGCCGGTGGGGTTGCTGAACACGATATTCCCAACCGTGCAGGCCGCCTGCTGGTTCCCGGCCACACAGGCCGGGAGAGTCTGAGCTTGCGCTAACGTACCCGCGAGCCAAATGGCGAGCGATGCTGTAAGAGCCGGAGCCGAGGATATGGTGATGCGAACGCCGTTCATTAATGCCTCCTTAAGGCCGCAGATATTATAGATCCGGCATTCCAGATTGAAAAGGTCTGTTTGTCTGAAAAACAGCGGGTGCCGCGCCCGCATGGAACTACTATTACGGAAAACCACCTCACCACATGCGCGCCCGTGCTTCGATATTCTAGAGACATGCCCACCAACAGCTTCGGAGCCGCGTCCACGTTGCGCGTCGGCGGCCGCGATTATCGCATCTTCCGCCTCGGCGCGCTCGACGCGAAAGGCGTCGGAAACGTGTCGCGCCTGCCTTTCACCACCAAGATCCTGCTCGAAAACCTGCTGCGCCAGGAGGACGGCCGGCGCGTCACGGCCGCTGACGTCGAGTACGTCGCGCGCGGCGCGGACGCATCCGCCGCCAAGGAAATCAGCTTCATGCCGGCGCGAGTCCTGCTGCAGGATTTCACCGGCGTCCCCTGCGTGGTGGATCTGGCCGCGATGCGCGACGCGCTGGCTGCCATGGGGGCCGACCCTAAGCGCGCCAATCCGCTGCTGCCCGCCGATCTGGTAATCGATCACTCCGTGCAGGTCGACAGCTACGGTAGTCCGGAAGCATTCGGCATCAATGCGCTGCTCGAATTCCAGCGCAACCGCGAGCGTTACATCCTGCTGCGCTGGGGCCAGACGACTTTTCAGAATTTCCGCGTAGTGCCGCCGGATACGGGCATCGTGCACCAGGTGAATCTGGAATATTTGGCCTCGGTCGTCTTCTGTTTGCAAACAGCGGACGGCTGGGCAGCGTATCCCGATACGCTGGTGGGAACGGATTCGCACACCACCATGGTCAATGGACTCGGCGTGCTGGGTTGGGGTGTGGGCGGCATCGAAGCGGAAGCCTGCATGCTCGGCCAGCCGGTCTCGATGCTGTTGCCGCCGGTGGTCGGCTTCAAGCTGCATGGCCGCGTGCCCGAGGGCTGCACGGCAACGGACCTCGTTCTGACGATCACGCAAATCCTGCGCAAGAAGGGCGTGGTAGGCAAGATCGTCGAGTTCTACGGGCAGGGCCTAAGCGCGCTGAGTCTCGCGGACCGCGCCACGGTGGGCAACATGGCGCCCGAATACGGCGCGACTGCCGGCTTCTTCCCGGTCGACTCCGAAACGCTGGCCTACCTGCGCTTCACCAATCGCGAGCCGTCGCTCATTGAACTCGTCGAAGCGTACACCAAGGAGCAGGGCATCTTCCGCACCGACGCCACGCCCGATCCGGTGTATGCGGAAAATGTGGAATTGGATCTCGGGAGCGTGACGCCGTCGATGGCCGGTCCGAAGCGGCCGCAGGATCGCATCAACCTGCCGGATGTGAAGAAGAATTTCGAAGCGGCATTTGGCGGCGCGCACAAGCCCGTCTCCGTTTCCATGAACGGCAGTAAAGCGACGCTGGACAACGGCGCGGTCGTCATCGCCGCGATCACCAGTTGCACGAACACATCGAATCCGTCGGTAATGCTCGGTGCCGGCTTGCTGGCGAAGAAGGCGGTCAAGCGCGGACTAAAGTCCAAGCCGTGGGTGAAGACCAGCCTGGCGCCGGGATCCAAGGTCGTTTCGGATTATTATCGCGAGGCGGGCCTGATGCCGTATCTCGAAGCGCTCAACTTCCACCTGGTCGGCTACGGCTGCACCACTTGCATCGGCAATAGCGGGCCGCTGCCCGAGCCGGTCGCCGAGGCGGTGCAGAAGGAGAATCTCACGGTTGCGGCCGTGCTCAGCGGGAACCGCAATTTCGAGGGCCGCATCAACGCGCAGGTGAAGGCGAACTACCTGGCCTCGCCGCCGCTGGTCGTAGCGTATGCGCTGGCCGGGCGCATCGATATCGATCTGACCACCGAGCCGCTGGGTGAGGATTCCACAGGCGCGCCAGTCTATCTGCGTGACATCTGGCCGAGCGACGAGGAAGTGCGTGAAATCGTGCGCTCGTCGATACACAAGAAAATGTTCCAGCACGAATACGAGACGGCTTTCGAGGGCGATGCCAACTGGCGCGGCATGCCGGTGCCCATCGGCGACACCTACGTTTGGGATGCGAAATCGACCTACATCAAAAGGCCGCCGTACTTCGATCATATGGTGGACCCCGCCACATCGATTCAGGATCTCGACGGCATGCGCGTGCTGGCTTTGTTGGGCGACTCGATCACTACCGATCACATTTCGCCCGCGGGCTCGATCGGCAAAGACACGCCCGCCGGCCGCTACCTGGTCGCGCAGGGTGTCGCGCCCAAGGATTTCAACTCTTACGGCGCGCGCCGCGGCAATCACGAGGTGATGGTGCGCGGGACGCTGGCCAACGTGCGGCTCCGCAATCAGCTCGCGCCGGGCACTGAAGGCGGCTGGACGCAGCACCTGCCCGATGGCGAGCAGATGTACATCTACGATGCCTCGGTGAAGTATCAGCAGGAAGGCGTGCCGCTACTGATCATCGCCGGCAAAGAATACGGCTCCGGATCGTCGCGCGATTGGGCCGCGAAGGGCGTGCTCCTGTTGGGCGTGAAAGCCGTCATCGCGGAAAGCTTCGAGCGCATCCATCGCACGAACCTGGTAGGCATGGGCGTGCTGCCGCTGCAATTCGTCGATGGCCAGAATGCCGCCAGCCTGCATCTTACCGGGCGCGAGCAATACCGCATTCAGGGCGTGAAAGAAGCGCTCAGCGGATCGGCGCGGCGCGTGCGCGTGCATGCCGATGACAAAAGCTTCGAAGCACTCGTGCGCGTGGATACGCCGCAGGAAGTCGAATACTACCGCAATGGCGGCATCCTGCCGTATGTTCTGCGGCAGATTGCAGTAGCTCCGGTAGGCGCATAGTGACTGCAATATCCAGGCGGCGGAATACTCGGCGCGTGCGATCGCGCTCGTCGATCAGCGATGCGGATATCCGTTGATCGCGGGCGGCAACGCGATGCGCGCTCTGGGCGGCATCTGGTCTACCAAAGCAGCTTGAGCCCGAACTGAATCTGCCGCGCCGTGGTCGAAGTGCTGGTGATCACGCCCGCGGTAGGCGAGACGCCGGATGGCGTGAACACGATGGCGTTCGGCGTATTGAAATTGGCGCGATTCAGAAAATTGAAAGCCTCGGCGCGGAACTGCAAGTTCAGATTCTCGCGCAGGTGTGTGTCTTTCAGGATCGACAGGTCCATGGTCGCCAGGCCGGGGCCGATCAATGTGTCGCGCCCCAGGTTGCCGTAAAAGCCGCTTCCGTTGGGCGGCGCTAGGAATGCCGCCGGGTTGAACCATTTGTTCGGGCTACCCAGAATTACCGGTCCGGTGAACGCCGGGTTCACGAACGGCCGCACCGGATTGCGCGTATCGCCGTTGTTTGACGGGTTGTAGCTGAGCTGTGGCGTGAAGGGAAAACCGCCCTGCAACGTGACGACCGAGTTGATCATCCAGCCGCCGTAGAGCCGGCCTTTGCCGAATGGCAGGGCGTACGACCCGTTGATCACAGCCACGTTTCTGACGTCAAAATTGGCCAGGCCGCGATCAGCGCGCAGATTGAAAGGATTTGAAACCAGGGCCGGCTCGCCGCCCGACGTGGTGGCATTTAGTGAGTCGCCGTCGTCGATGGTCTTCGACCACGTGTAGACTCCGCGCAGCATCAGTCCGCTGCTGAAGCGATGATTCGCATCAATCTGCAGGGCATTATAGGAACTATCGCCCCACGAGAAGTAAGTCCACGTATTCGCTAGGCTAGGATTCGCTTTCACGGCCGAAGGGATGTAGTAAGTTCCAGCCGGGATCAGTGTGCCCGCTAGTCCGGCGGGGAAGTTACTCGGGTAATTCGCGGGGCAAGGCGCATTCGGACAGACGACCGGGAAAGGCTCGTTGGCATCTACACCGATGAGTTCGTGATAGCCGTGCGACCCGACATATCCAACGCGCAGCGCCGTGTTACTGGTGAGTTCCTGCTCGATACGGAATGACCAGGAGACGAGCGTCGGCGTATCGAGGTTCGGTTGTGCGCCGCCGGGCACCACTTTCGCCGTCGCCGGCAGCGAGGACCCCAACAAAACGGGCAGCGCCGATACCTTTTCGCTTGGCAGGCTATAGGTCGGATTGTACGGCGGATTCTGATCGGTGCGGTACCCCAGCGCATCTTGCAGATCGTTGTACATGCCGAAGCCCGCGCGTATCACGGTCCGGTGAGCGTTGCCGAATGGACTCCATGCCAGGCCCGCGCGCGGCTGAGGCAGGAACTTCGCGTTGTTCACCGTAAAGACGGAACTGCCCACGTAGGGCGTGCTGTTGATCACCGCGCCGGTGAATCCGTAATTCGATGCGCGCCCGTATGCTTCGTTCCAACCATTTGTGAATTCGTCGCGGAAACCGGCTGTCAGGGTCAGTCGCGAGGCGAGCCGGATGGTGTCCTGCAGGTACCAGGCTCCCATCCACATGCGCCATGCCATCGGCGTAGGCGCGGGATCGTAGAGCAGCGTGCCGATGGTTCCGCTCAACAACGTTTGCAGGCTGGTGAAAGTAGCTTGGCCGTATTGGCTCAGCGCCAGCATCTCGTTAGAGCGCAGCCGTTGGAACCACGCTCCCGCTTCGATCTGGTGCCGGCCGCGGGTCCACGAGATGCGATCCTCGTAAGTGAACAGATTGCGATTGACGAACAAGTTACTGCCGTTATTGCTGCCTGCCAACCCTAATTGCGCCGTGGGATTCGATGCGGCGCTTCCCCCCACCACTACCGCGCCCACCGGCAGCCCTTCGAGGAAGCCCGGCACACTGGCGGCCGGCGTGCCCGGCGTGGGCTCGCCGGTGAAGAAGTATCCCGCGCGAGAAAATCCCGCACGGAACGTGTTCAGGAACGATGGCGAAAACACGTGCGTCTCCTGCGCGCTGACTACCTGCTCGCGCAGGCTATCAATGTCGGTGCTGTATGCGTTCGTGCTGGTCGGGGTGAAGTCGGCGCTATCGTCAATGGTGTAGACGCCGCTTAGCCAGTCGCGCTTCGAGAAGTTGTGGTCCAGGCGCGCGGTGCCGAAATCATCGCGAATGGTTTGCAGCGGATTGTTGAGCGCTTCAGAAATGCCGCCGAAGTCAGGAGCGCCCGCGGTCGGTGTGGGCCACAGCGAGATCAGCGGTGAAACGCCCACGAACGCTAGTCCCGAAGATGGGCAGGGACTCGGCGTGGGAGTCACTAACTTACAGGGCAGATATCCGTTGCGCGCGTTGTTATCTGGCACCAGATCCACGCCTGTCTGGTGCAGATCCTGGCGCAGTCCTTCGTAATTCGCAAACACAAACGTCGAATTCTTGCGGATAGCTCCGCCTGTGGATGCGCCGAACTCGTTGCGCTGAAATCCTGGCGTCGAATGCCCGTCGAAGAAGTTGCGGGCATCCAGATCGTTGTTGCGGAGAAACTCGTAGAGCGACCCGTGCCACTGATTACTGCCGGATTGCGTCACGATCAGGACCTGTCCGCCGGGATGCTTGCCGTATTGTGCGCCATACGAATCGCGCAGCACGTTAAACTCTTCCACGGCGTCGACGCCCAACAACTCCTGGCTGACTCCTCCAGGCTGCATGTTATTCTCTGCTGCTCCCGTGAATTCCACGCCGTTCAGCAGGTAGAGATTCTGTTGTGGACGGTTGCCCTCGACCACGAAGTTGTTGCCCGATGTCGAATTCGAAACACCCACGCCACCGGTTTTTTCCCAGGTGAAATTCACCACTCCCGGATTCAATGTCATCAGTTCGTCGTAGCTGCGGCCGTTCAGCGGAAGATCATGGATTTGCCGCTCGCCGACCAATCCGGAAGCATCCTGTGTGGTGACACTGACCATCGGCGCGTCCGCGTTCACGGTCACCTGCTGGCTCGCTTGGCCCACACTCAAGGTGAGGTCAACCGTGGCATCCTGGCCTACCACGAGGTGCACGCCGGTGCGCACCACTTCAGCGAATCCCGGCTTGATGGCGCGGATCTCATATGCGCCGACCGGCAGCGATGAAACCCGGTACTCGCCTTCAGGGCCGGTGAGCGTGCGGCGCGCGGCGCTAGTGCCCGTATTCGTGACCGTAACGGCAGCTTCTGCTACTAAGCCGCCCGATGGATCGGTAACCGTGCCGGAGATTCCGGCGGATACCTGCGCGAAAAGTGAGCCAGAGCACAACCAGAGCAGAGAGCATACCGCGGTAACATGGGAGCGCATAGAAAGGTGTGTCCTCTAAACGAGAATAAATCCTGTTTAAAAGACAATATCACATCCGCGCGGCTATGGCGGAAAAGCGCTATGCTACGCTCTTTTAGAGAAAGGAGACGGTCCTGGCGCTACAACTTCCCGCGCGCATCGGAAAATACGAGCTCGAAGAGTATTTAGGCGGCGGAATGTCGGAAGTCTATCGTGCGCGCGATAGTGTGATCGGCCGCACGGTGGCGGTCAAGATTCTGACCGAGGCCGGCTGCGCCGATCCGGATGCGAAGGCGCGTTTTCTGCAGGAAGCGCGGCTGGCCGGCAACATCGATCACGACAACGTGATTAGCATTTACGATTTCGGCGAAGACGACCGCCACCGTCCCTACATGGTGATGGAGTTCTTGCGGGGCGCCGATCTGCGGCACGCCATCCGCGAGGGCCAGCTCACTGACTTGCGCGCAAAGCTGCGAGTCGCGCTGCAAGTGGCGCGCGCGCTGGGTTACATTCACACACTCGATATCGTTCACCGGGATATCAAGCCGGAGAATATTCACCTGACCGCCAACGGCGTCGTCAAGCTCATGGATTTCGGCATTGCCAAGACCCAGGACATGTCTTTGACGCGCACCGGTTACGTGATGGGCACGCCTTACTACATGGCCCCCGAACAGGTCCTCGGCAAGCGCATCGGCCCCGCCGTGGATATCTATGCGTTTGGCGTGTTGTTCTTCGAATTGTTGGCGGGCACGCGGCCGGTCTCGGGCGATACTGTGGAGCGAATTTTTTATGCGATCCTCAACGAGCCCTTAAACCTGGAGCCATTGCGCGGCAGCGTGCCGCAACCGATCTGCGATCTGATCGCGAGCTGCACGGCGAAAGATGCCGCTCAAAGACCGGCGAACTTCGAGGCCGTGGCTGCCGGGATTGAGCGAGTCCTGGCGGACATGGAGGCGCCTGCGCGGATCGCGACGCCCGCGCCGCAACCGGCGCTGACTCAGCCGCCGCCTGGCGTGCGGAAGCCGGCCGTCAAACCGTGGATGGCTGTGGCGCTGGGTATCGTGCTGCTGGCCGCTATCGGGGTTCTGGTGAAGTTGATCCTGACGCCGGCGCATCACACGAATCCGCCCAAGGCGCTGGCACTTACTTTGAGCACGCCGGCAGGCGACATGGTGCTCGTCCCCGCCGGCCCGTTTCTGTTCGGCAAAGCTAAAACATCCGTAACACTGCCCTCGTTCTACATCGATAAGACCGAGGTCTCGAACGACGCCTATGCGAAGTTTTGCCAGGAAACCGGACACGCGCTCCCGTCCGGTTTTCCGGCGGATGAGCCGGGTCTTCCGGTCGTGAACGTGACCGTCGCCGATGCCCATGAGTTCGCCGCCTGGGCCCGGAAGCGTTTGCCGACGGCGCAGGAGTGGGAGAAGGCGGCGCGCGGCGATCAAGGCCGCTTGTTCCCATGGGGCGATGAGCGGGACCCCACCCGCGCCAATGTTCGCGACAATCCGGCCTTGGCGAGACACGAGGTTATGGCGGCTGGCAGTTTCCTCCAAGGCGCGAGCCCCTATGGTGCTTTGAATATGATCGGCAACGTATGGGAGTTTGTCGACGGAACGATCACTCCACTACAGGAAACGGTAGACTATTTCGCGAAGAGACTGACTCCGCCTCTTACGGCAGCAGACGCCTGGTGCGCCGTTCGCGGAGAGTCTTTCCAAGAAGGCCTGACTCCTAAGGGCCCCGACGGACAATATCTGTACGGAGGAGTATGGGACGATAGTGCGGTGCCCGTGCGTTGGAAAGAGTCCAAAATCGGTTTCCGCTGCGCTAAGGATCCGCCGCGCTAACTTACGGGCACTGCGGCAGGTAATTCTGGATCGCCTGGATATTCTGCTTGGCGAAGCTGGCTTCCTGCAAGTCTGGATCGATCTGTAGCATTGACCGGAAGTGGGGCAGGGCCGCGGCCAGCATACCGCAGTCGGCCGTCTGTTTGCCCTGATTCGCGAATGCCAGCGCCAGGCTGTAGTGCGCGTAAGGATCCTGCGGATCGTAAGTCAGGGCCTTCTGGCAGTCTGCTATGGCCAGGTCAAAATGCTTCAGCTTGCTTTCGCTGTCGCACATTCCGTAATAAGCCAGGTTGCGCAGATCTTTCCAGATGTCTTGCTGCGCCGCCCGCTTCTTTCTTCCCATCCCAACCAGAAAACCCAGCACATAGTAATTCAATTGGCCGGCCAACTTACTATCGAAGTTACTCAATTTCAGATAATTAGCGTACTCCGGTATCGACGGCTCATACTGGCGGCTCTGGCGCAAGCTCTCCGCCAGCCATAAATGCGGTTCGGCCAACTCCGGGCCGAGTTTGATGGCTTTCCGCGCGGTCTCGATCGAATCCGGATACAGTTCCTTCATGCGATAGGCTTCCGCCAGATTGGTGAGCACCATCACGTTGTTCGGGTCGCGCCGCGCCACGATTTCGAATTGCCGGATGGCCTCGTCGGTGCCCCCTGTATCGAGCAGCATGCCCCCAAAACTGGCATGGGCCTCCAGGTAGTCCGGGTCGATCTCGATCGCTTTGCGAAAGTACTTCTCGGCGTTCGCCTCGTCGAACAGGGCGTTATAGGCGCGCGCGAGATAAAGCGACGCCTGGCTGTATTCGGGGTCCAGGTCGAGCGCCTTTTGAAACTCCTCTACAGCTTTCATATAGTTCTGCGCGAACCCCTTGTTGTAATACACGAGCCCCTTGTCTAAGGCGTCCGCGGCCGCGCGATTGCGGCGCCGCGCGATCAGGATCTTGATGCTGACCGTGGTCTCGCGCCCTGGATAAACGGTCTCGTCCCGCGGCCCGTCGGGCTCATAGCCCATCTTCACGCCCTGGATGACATGCGTGCCTGGCGCCAGTCCTGGAAGAGTAAGCGTCTTGGCCTTATTCACTACGCCGACCGGCTTGCCGTCCACAAACACTTCCACGCCGTCCATGTTCGACTCAATGACGAATGTGCCCTCTTTGGCCGCGGGCGGAACGCCCGGCTTGGCACGGCTGGGAACATAGGCCAGTAACATGTGCGGATCGAAGCTGCCTTGGCCCACCGTGGGATCCTGCTGTCCCTGCGGCGCACTCGCGGTGTCCTGGCTTACGTTGCGATAGACATAATCGTAAAGCTCGTTCGCCGTTACAATACCGTCGCCATTCTCGTCGGCTTCCCCTTGGAGGCCGCGCACGACATAGTAAGTGAAGATGCCGTGGCCGCCGCCCCAGTTGGCGCCTTCATACGATACCTCGCGGTCGCGGCTGGCGGTCAGAGAGAAAAGTGACTTGTTAAGGTCGATGAGAGAGTGATTGATGTCTTGTAAGTCTTCAGGACGGATCGCGCCGCTATGGCACGAGTCGGTCAGCAGAACCTTGTACTTGGCGTGAATCTTCCCGGCGATAACCGCGCCCAAATCGTCCATGGGATACCCGGTCTGTTGCACGCGGCGGGGATCGATGTCATATGGCGCCAGGTAGCCGTGGCCTTGATAGACGAAGCCGTGGCCGGCAAAGTAGATGATCACGCGGTCGTCTTCTTTGGCTTGCGACGGCAGCCAGTCTTCCAGTTCGTGCCGCAGGTTGGTCAGGGTGGCTTTGGCGCCAGTCAGCAGATGCACGTTTTCCCGATGGAAATTGCCCCCCTCGGGGCTGATCAAAACGTCGAAAATATCCTGGGCGTCGCGCTCGGAGTACAAAAGCTTCGGGACGGCCGGATTCTGATATCCCGCGATTCCCACCACCAGGGCGTAGCCGCGCGGAATGGCGGCGACGGCCGGTTTCGGCGCTGTCGTGACGTCTTTTTCAATGGTTAAATCGCGCTGTCCGGTCTGTTGCGCCACCAGAGGGAGGAGCACCAAACAGAACCACAGCAGCCGGGCGAAGGTTGAAGTCATTTGTGCGCCAGCCGGAATTCATAGATAATCGGGCCGGCCAGCGGCTCCGGGGTGGCGACCACGGTGGCCTCCTCCCGCCGCATGAAGAGCAGATCGCGCGGCGTAGCCGCGCCGGAGTTAGACAACCCCTGCGGCAGCGGCTCACCTTCCGGGATGCTCTTCGGTCCCGCGGAGCTATCCACGCAATCGCCCCGCGCCCGGAAGATGGCATCGTCGCAGCGTGGGAGGAAGTCGCCCGGCTGCGGTTTCGATATGGGAGGCAAAGCCGGCACGGCATCTTTGGATAGCTCCACAGGACTCGCCAGCCAATAGATCAATTCATGCCCTCCTGGTCCGGCGATGCGAAAGACGGCATCTGTCTGGGGAATTGTATAGTCTTTGCCGGACTCGATTCGGTTATCCCGGCCGGTCTCCGCACGCGGAAACAATTGCTCATACTTACCCGAAGTGCTGCGATTGATCACATACAAATAGCCGGCGAAGTCCGCACGATAATGGAAACGAACACGGTCGTTGCGCTCAAAAACCAAGTCCGGGTCTACCCGCTTCCAAAGGCCGTTTTCCAATCGCTCCACCGTGATCACCATGTGGTGACCGCTTGGCGCGGGTGGCGTTTGGGCCAAGCCGCCAGACACCATCGAAGCTACCGCCAATACCAGCGAAAGACGCATCTTATGGCCGCCTTATTTATAGTTCAGACTGATGTCGGCCACCACCCGCGAATCCGGACCGCCCTTGGGATTGACGACGTAGACGGACTTATCCTGCGACTGGCTGCCCGCTTCCGTGTCGCCCTTCTCGATGATCAAGTCGCGCGAGTAGATGGAGCGCATCTTGGCAATCTCGCTATCCCCAATCGGCAGCGCACTGGCCATGAGCGTGGCGCCATCCGGACGTTCGCTGCCGCTGGTGGAAGTGGGGGTGCTCTGGCGGCCCTTGAGCGAATAGATCAGGCTGTCGATTTCTTGCACAGGTTGCCGGGAGAAAACCACAAACAGACGCTCCGTGCCCGGCGCGCCGCTGAATGTGAACACATAGCCGGGCGGCACGGTATAGACATGCCCCCTCTGGACCCGATTGTCGCCATTCTCGATTTCCGCTGACGGAAACAGGACCCGCCAGGTGTCGCTCGTGCCATGGTCGACTATGTAGAGATACCCATTGTCATTCACTTCCACGCCAACCTGAATGTGGTCGCCAGTGTGGAATTCTGTATCAGATGATACATCCGCGGTCTGCGCGCCGTCTCTTTTGCGCAGAGTGTAACGAAGCCCCAGGGGAACGCCACTATAGCTTGCGGGCACGATCTGGACGGAAGCGTCTGCGGCCGAAGTTGGATGCGTGCTTTCGGTGGCGGCCGTCTCGGCGGGCTTTGGCCTTGCATGGGGCTTCACACTCGCCTTGGGCTTAGGTTTGGCTGGCGCGGCTGTTTCATCTTGCGCGCCGTAGGCCATCTGGCGCGGGTTAAGGAACAAGTCCTTCGCGCTGGGCTTCGCGGTGTCTGCCGCAGGTTGCTGCGCCGCCGCGGGCCAGACGCACGCCGTTGCCACGAAGATCATAAACGCAATGCGGAGGATCATAACTGAATGCCTTCTTCCTTTATGGAGTATACAACAACGGCCCATTTTGCGACTCACTTTCGACCTTGGTCCTGGAACGGAGGTAATGACCTTACTAAGTCCAAAAAGGGGGTGCAAAACACTTCGGATATGGTAGATTACGTCAGAGCGCAAACCGCGCTCGAAGCATTAGGCCAAACCGGGGGTGAACAGCTTTGAGTACTTCTACAGTCTGGCAGACACTCAGTCTGCTGCTTAGCGTCATGCTGGCGCTGCCGCCGCAGGGGGCCCGGGCGGCCCAGGCCGAGGTGCCTACGCAACTGAACATTGTCATCGTCGAAGGAGAAGGCGCGGTCAACAATCTGCGCCAACGCGTGGTACGCGAACCGATCGTGCGCGTGGAGGACCAGAACCACAAGCCGGTGGCGGGTGCGGCAGTGAGTTTCCTCCTTCCCGGCAATGGCGCCAGCGGCACGTTTGCCAATGGCTCGACGATGCTGACCGTGACCACGGATGCTAAAGGACAGGCTGTGGCGCGCGGGATCCACACCAATAACCTACCGGGCCAATATCACATTCAGGTGACCGCGTCCAGCGGGAATCTTTCGGCGACGGCTACCATCGCTCAGGTAAACGCGGCCGTGGCCGCTGGCGCCGGAGCCGCGGCTGCGGCGGGAATTTCGGCTAAATTGATAGCCGTATTGATTGTGGTGGGGGCCGCGGCGGCGACCGGAGCCGCCTACGCGGCGACCCACAGCGGGTCATCCAATTCCACGACGCAATCGACGACGGCTCTGTCGCCCGGCTCTCCGTCTGTCGGAGCGCCTCGCTAAGCCTCACTAAAAAGTGAGTCGGAGAAACTTCTGTGCCTACTCATCTATTACGCAGAATGACAGCCTGTACGCCTTGGATCAAAGGCGCTCTGTTTCTGTTCCTGGCGGCCGCCGCCAGCGCCCAAATCCCGCCGCTGACAATTACTACGACCTCGCCGTTGCCCGCCGGCGATGTCGGATCGTCTTATCAGATAGTCCTTTCTGCCAGCGGTGGCACGGGAGAATATAGTTGGACGATTACGGCTGGTGCTCTACCTCAGGGCCTCTCTCTGGACTCGGGCTGTCTGTTTTTTGCCAGTACCTGCACCATAAACGGCATTCCGACCGCCGCCGTAACCTCGAATTTTACTCTGCAGGTCACAGACAATAACGAACCCCCCGACGTGGCGTCCGCACCTTTCAGTCTGACCATCAACCCTGTTCCCACACTCTCCGGGGGCGCCCTGCCAGGCGCGACCGTCAATACCTATTATTCACAGCCGCTGACCGCGAACGGCGGAACTGCACCTTTCTATTGGACGCTCGAGGGTGACCTGCCTCCTGGTCTGAGTCTGGACTCCGGCACGTGTCCTTTCCTCGAGAGAGGGTTCAACCAGGTGCGGCGAAGTATAACTACGCGAGCGTCGCTCGGGCGCGGCCGTATGATGCCTAGAGCGACGACGCCCAATCAATGCCTCGTCGTCGGCCAGCCAACTACCGTCGGCACGTCGACCTTCACTATTGGAGTCGAGGATTCTTACTCGAACTTCACTACCGCACAGTATTCCATAACGGTAAATTCCCTGCCGGCCATCACCACAACCAGTCTTCCAGCCGGCATGGTGGGGTTGAGCTATTCCCAGACCCTGGCGGAAAGTGGAGGCACGCCGCCTTTCCTGTGGTCGGTGAGCGTCGGCCTCTTGCCCGCCGGACTCGCGCTGAACTCGTCCACCGGCCAGATTACCGGCGCTCCTACGGCCGCGGGCACCGCAAGCTTCACCGTCCAGTTAGCGGACGCCAATGGCGCTACTACGGCTCAAGCGTACTCGCTGGTCATTGTTCCGGCTCTCGTGATTACAACAGGTTCACCGTTACCTGCCGCCACCCTGGGCGCGAGTTACTCGCAAACCGTGGCCGCCACCGGGGGGACGCCGCCGTATAACTGGTCCATATCATCCGGCACGCTTCCGGTCGGACTCGCGCTGAACTCCGGTAGTGGCCAGATCAGTGGCACCCCCACCGCGGCTGGTACCGCGACTTTTACAGTCCAGGTGACTGACTACAATCAATTCATTGCCGCCAAGTCCTTCACTCTGACCGTGAACGCGGCATTAGTCATCACCAGCAGCTCACCCTTGCCGGCTACCACGGTTGGAGCGAGTTATTCACAGACACTTACCGCCACGGGGGGCACCGCACCATTGACTTGGAGCCTGTCCGCCGGCACGCTACCTGCGGGTCTCACGCTAAACTCGTCCACCGGCCAGATAAGTGGTGCGCCCACGGCGGTAGGAACCGCGAGCTTCACCATCCAGGTCGCGGACGTCAATCGTGCAGCCGCCACCAAGCCCTTCACTCTTACCGTGAATTCGGCGTTGACCATCACGAATGCTTCGCCACTGCCGCAGGGCACCGTGGGGGTCAGTTACGCGGATACCTTGACTGTTACGGGCGGAACGACGCCGATCACCTGGACAGTTAGTGCAGGTGCTTTGCCGGCGGGACTTTCGTTGAATTCCGGAACGGGACAAATCAGCGGTACTCCCACGAAGTCAGGGACTGCGAGCTTCAGTGTCGAGGCTGCGGATAGCACCGGCGCCAACACGGTTAAAGCATTCGCTGTAACTATTAATCCAACGTTGACGATTATCACGGTTTCACCATTACCGTCCGGAAATGTTGGCGTAGGTTATTCACGGACCTTGGCAGCCGCCGGCGGCATCGGTCCGTATACGTGGGCATTATCTGGCGGCGCTCTGCCGGCTGGCCTATCTCTCAATTCAGCGACGGGGCTGATCTCAGGCACGCCGGCAGCCGCCGGCACTGCAAACTTTGTTGTCGAGGTGACTGACACAGAAACGCTGCACGCGACTGCGTCATTCTCCGTTACAATCATAGCGAGCCTGGTGATTACCACGACTTCGCCGCTGCCGGCCGGGACCGTGTCGGCACCGTATAACCGGGCGCTGACGGCGACGGGCGGCGTACCGCCATACACATGGTCGCTGACGGCAGGCTCTCTACCGGCCGGTCTCGCGCTCAATTCCAGCAGTGGTTTGATCAGCGGCACGCCCACGGCCAGCGGCACTACCAGTTTCACCGCTGAAGTGACTGACTCCGCCGGCACGACCGCGACTGCGCCTCTGGCCATCACCATCAACGCCCCGTTAGCGATCACCACTACGGCCCTTCCGACCGGCACAGTCGGTACGGCTTATTCGCAGACGATCGGAGTGAGCGGAGGGACCGCGCCTTACACGTATGTGCTGAGTTCCGGCGTCTTGCCCGGAGGACTCAGCCTGAGTTCCACCGGCGGCCAGATCACTGGCAAGCCCACCACGGCCGGCTCCTGGAGTTTCACGATCCAGGTGACCGATGCGAGCAGGCTTACCGCTTCCCAACAGTTCAGCCTGACGATCAGCGCGGGCGTGACCATTACCAGCGCATCGCCGCTGACTAACGGCACGACCACCGCGAGTTACTCGTTTGCATTTCAGGCTTCTGGCGGAGTGCAACCCTATACCTGGGCGGTTTCGAGCGGCGCCTTACCGAAGGGGATCACGCTGAACTCCGCAACCGGCGTGATCAGCGGCACCCCGTCGGCTGGCGGCACGGCGAGCTTTACCTTGCAGGTTACGGACGCTGCCGGCGCAACTGCCAGCGCAACATTCAGCCTCACGATCACGGCCGGGCCGGCGATCACCTCCGCCAATCTCCCCTCCCCGTTCCTGGGATCCACATATTCGATGCAGTTGCAGGCTACGGGTTCGAATGGTCCGTTCACGTGGACCATCAGTTCGGGTACATTGCCCAAGGGACTGACATTGAGCAGCACTGGGCTGCTATCAGGTACGCCAGTGGCTCCCGGCACTTACGACTTCACCGTATCGGTCGCCGATGCCTCCAACAATATCGCCACGATGAGTTACTCACTCGTTGTGATCCAGGTTCCACTTACTCTCAATATTCAAGTACCATCGACTACGGCATCGCCCATGCAGCAAATCGACGTCACCGTGATGCTTCCCCAGGCTTATCCCGTCGACCTGGCCGGTGTGCTGACGCTGCAGTTCACGCCCAACCCATCCGCTCCGGTCGTGGATCCCGCGGTTCAGTTTGTTACTGGCGGCGGCAGCGTGCCCTTCCAGATTTCGGCCGGCAGCACCACGGCGCTGTTCTCCGTGTCGCCGATCGCCGTGCAGACCGGCTCGGTGGCGGGCACTATCACCCTTACCGCAACCGCCACCGCGGGCGGTGTACCAGTCACATTGTCAAACAATCCGGAAATAACCGTGAACCTGGCGCAGGAATCCCCGGGCATTCTGAGTGTCACTATACAGCAGGTTACTTCCGGGTTCAATGTACTGGTAACCGGCTACTCCAACACGCGCGAGATCACGCAAGCGACATTTACCTTCACGCCGCAGTCCGGCAGCCAGCTCCAGACCACCAGTTTCACGCCATCGGGTGTGAGCGGGGCATTCCAAAGCTGGTATGGTTCGGATGCTTCCACACCGTTCGGAAGCCAATTCCTGTACACGCAGCCATTCACGTTCTCGAGCGGCAGCGTGAGTACATTGCAATCCGTCACGGTAACATTAACGAATTCACAGGGTGCGTCCGCTACGGCGAGCGCCAATTTCTGAGGACAGCATGAATACCGGAAAGCTCACCCTTATTCTTTGCGCGGCGTCCATAGCTGCCGGGGCGGATAACATCGGCGGGTTGCAGGGTCCAGTCAGCGGCTATGTGCTCGACACAAGCGTGCACGCCATACGGCCGATGATGGGTTTTCCCGGAGCCGCATACCTGGGGGCACCGGCGGTTACCGCCGTGGACGCCGCCTGGGTGTCGCCAGATGGCTCCGCCGCCTTCACCGTCTATGGCGGGCAGGCCGCCATTTACACAGGTCTTGGAACCGGAGCGCCGGCGGCGGCGAAGCTCGCTGGAGTGCTTGCGCCGGATTATTTCGCCTGGAGTCCATCCGGTACGGCGGCTGTTCTCTACTCAGCCGCCACCAAGCAAGCGCAGATCATCAGTGGCTTGGGCACTAAGCCATCTGTTGGCAGTCCGATCGATCTTACCAGTCTTTCGGGTCAAGTAACTGCCATCGCCTTTGATGGGCAACAGGTCCTCCTGGCTGTATCTGCAGCAGCCAGCGGCGGTATTTATCTTGTAACTGCGCAGGGTGGCCCACGGTTGCTCCTGTCCGCCGCTGGTCCCGCGAGCATCCTTCTGGCGGGCGCGGACTTGTACTTCGCCGACAATCAGTCGCAGCAGATATGGAAGGTGGGAAGTTACGCCACCGAAGCCGTGCCTGCTGTTTTCGCGAACGATTCGAGCATTTCTTCCCCGGCCGCGTTGCAGCTTTCGGCTGATGGCACACGGCTCTACGTTGCGAACGCTGGCAGCCGCACTGTAGGCGTTTACGACGTGGCGACACACGCGCCCGAGCAGAGTATCACTTTGAACTTCACGCCTACCCGGCTTGACCGATTCGGCAGTAACTCTGTGTTCCTGCTCAACTCGGCCGGTCAGACGGGCGCGCCGCTTTACGTGCTAAGCGATCAGCTCAACAAACGCGCCGTTTACTTCGTCCCGGGAACCGGAATGACGGGCCGGCCACACCCAGCCCCCTATAAGCCGCAGTAGCCGGCTTTTCGGCTGCCAGGCACGCGTGCGCGAACTCCGTGCCTTCCGGTGCTATTCTGAAGGCGTTATGGGGTACGAGATTGGCGACACCGTAGGTGACTACGAAGTCGTCGCGCGGCTTGGCGCGGGCGGTATGGGCATGGTCTACAAGGTCCGCAACGTGCTCACCGACCGCGTCGAGGCCATGAAGGTATTGTTACCCGATCTGCGGGAAGCCGGCGAGTTGGCCGAGCGGTTTGCCCGGGAGATCAAGGTGCACGCCAGTCTCATACATCCCAATATCGCTTCGCTGCATACTGCCGCGCGCGCCGGCGGCCAGCTTCTGATGATCATGGAACTTGTCGAAGGCATGAGTCTCCGGGAGCGCCTGAATCAGGGACCCATGGACCTTCGCGAGAGCGTCTTCATCTCCAGCGAAGTGTTGTCGGCGTTGAGCTACGCGCACGAGCGCGGAATCATCCACCGTGACATCAAGCCCTCCAACATCATGCTTACGCCCGGCCGCCAAGTGAAGGTAATGGATTTTGGAATCGCGGCGGTGAAGGGAAGCAGCCAGCGTCTCACCATGACCGGAATGGCGCTCGGGTCGCTGCACTACCTCTCCCCCGAACAAGTGACCTCCAGTCCGCCCGATGCCAGGTCGGATATTTACTCAGTAGGCGCCACTCTGTACGAAATGGTCACCGGGCAGTGCCCTTTTCACGGTGACAGTGAGTACGCTATTCTTACCGCGCACCTGCATCAGATACCGGCGCCGCCGGCGGAGGTGAATCCGTTCGTTCCCGAGGCGCTCTCCGCCATCATTATGCGGGCGCTCGAGAAACGCCCGGACGGACGCTTCCAGACCGCCGCGGAGTTCCGGTCGCAGTTGCAGTCGCTTTTGCGAAAATCGACCAGTAGCGTCGCTACACCCGCGCGGGTGGAACCTGGTTCGCCGGCCCCGAAAGAGGACAGTGGTTCGGTCGCGACTGGCTGGGACTCAAACGACTTACAGACTGCCACGCAGGAGCTGGCCGCTTTCATCGGGCCGCTGGCCAAAATCATTGTCAAGCGAGCGGCTAAACAAGCACACAGTTTACGCGAGCTATACGAAGTGGTGGCCGCCGAAATTCCATCCAGCCAGGATCGGGAGAAGTTTCTGGCCAGCAAAATGTGAAAAGTGTTACTGGGAATCCAGCAGCTTGATCGCCTTTGCCAGGCTTACGTGCATGCGGTTGAATGACCTTGCCAGCAACGAAATCTCGTCCTGGCCCTGTACCGGTAACTCAGGTACCGAGGCGTCGCCTTGGCTGATCCGGTCGGCCATGGCCGACAACTTAGCTACCGGGCGAATCACAACTAGAACTAGAGCGAGGTCCAGCGCTACTAGCGTAAGAATCGCGGCCGCGCCCACGTACACTAACATGTTCCGGAAGGCCGCGTCAGCGGATTTGAGCGGTAGTGATGCCGGCACTGAGACGATTTGAGCGCCCACCGTCTCGTTCAGCTTCCACCCGAACCCGTTGGAGGTCCCGTAGATGCGCAGCATGCTGGCCGGCGCGCGGGACGGGATGGAATGGCACTCCATGCATGGCTGCGTGGCTACGATCGGCTTGGCCAGAAACCACGATGTTCCGGTCGGTGTTTCGCGGTGTCCAATGAAGCGCGTAGTTTTGGGATCGTCGCGAAAGATGCGGATGATGTCGGCCTCCCATTCCACGGGGCGGTCGCGCAGGTTGGTCGGGTTCAATGTGGCTTCTTTGTAACTGTATTCCGGGAAGCTCCTGCGCAGGTAATTGAAGCTTTCCGTCGCGGCGAAGGCCGGTACTGTCTGCGGATAGAACGTATTCTTGCGAATCTCTTCTTTGTTTAAAGCCGGCACGATCTGGTTGGTCGTATAAGTGCGCATGGCGAGCGCGGTTTCCATCATCAATTCCGCGTTCTCGAGCACCTGTTTCGTGGCGTTCTCCCGCAGAAACGAACGTGCGAAATACGCCGCACAGGCCAGTCCCGTGCCGAAGACCAGAACAAAAATGAGGCTGAACTTGGCCAGCAGTTTCATAACGACAGAGGAATCCAGAATATCGAACGCGACCGGCATTGTAAAGTCCGGGTTGCGCGGAGGACAATAGGATTCAATGGATACCGGCGTTGCACCTGCTTCCAGTCCGCCGCCCCTGCTCCGCGTGAGCATTGGAACCCAGGCCGCCGACCGGCTGGATTTCGAGTTCCGGCAGCCATTTCGCATCGGCCGCGGCGAAGAGTGCGAGGTGTGTTTCAAGAACGATTACATCAGCCGCGTGCATGCCGAAGTTTTCTTCGATAGCGGTCAATGGTGGATTCGCGATCTGAACAGCAGCAACGGCATCTTCGCGGGCGGACAGCGGGTGGACACCGCGCCGATCGGCGAGTCGGCGATTCTGCGGCTGGGAATCGAAGGGCCGGCACTCTCGCTGAAGATTGTTCCCGAAGCCGCGCCGCCGCCTCCGCCGAAACCCGCTGCGGCAACCCGCCCGGATGCCATGGCGCACGTGGCGCAGCGGTACTTTGGCGACCTCAAACCAGGGGACACCATTGGCGAACACACCGCGATGGTACGGCAGGTTTTCCAGCAGGTGCAGGCGCGGCAAAAGCGCAAGTATGGCCGGGTGATGATAGCGCTCGCCGTGGTCATCATCGCCGTCGCCGGATATGCACTCTACCTGCAACTGCAGGTGCGCCGTCAAAAGGAGCTGGCGCAGGACCTGTTTTATTCGATGAAGTCCGTAGATCTGGACATCGCGGGCGTAGAGAATCAGCTCGCGGCATCCAACAATCCGGAAGCCGCGGATGCAGTTCGTAAGTATCAAAGCCGGCGCGCGGAAATGCAGAAGAGTTACAATCGGTTTCTGTCCGCGCTGCACGTCTACGATACGAAGTTGACTGAGCCGCAACGCCTGATTCTGCGTGTCGCACGCATCTTCGGCGAGTGCGAACTGGCCATGCCGCCGGAGTTTGCCACCGAGGTGGAAGCCTATATCCATAAGTGGCAGTCATCCGGAAGGCTCGCGGCGGCGATTCAGGCTGCCAATGACAAAGGCTACACCCGCACCATTGCCAACGACCTGTTGGCCCAGGATCTGCCGCCGCAGTTTTTCTATCTTGCGCTCCAGGAAAGTAGCTTCGATCCGTATATCGCCGGTCCGATGACGCGCAAAGGCATTGCCAAAGGTATGTGGCAATTTATACCGGAGACGGCCATCAAGTATGGTCTGCAGTTAGGCCCGCTGGTTGACTTCCGGCGCCCTGACCCTGGCGACGATCGCGACCACTGGGATCGCGAGACCGTGGCCGCCGCGCGCTATATAAAGGACCTGTACAGCACCGATGCGCAAGCCTCCGGACTGTTGGTCATGGCTTGTTACAACTGGGGTGAGGATCAAGTTCTCCCGCTGGTGCGTAGCTTGCCGCTCAATCCCAAGGAACGGAATTACTGGCGGCTGCTGGCAGCCGATCGCAACAAGATACCTCAGGAAACCTACGATTACGTTCTCTACATCGTCTCCGCAGCCGTGATCGGCGAGAACCCCCGGCTCTTCGGATTCAACTTCGATGATCCGTTGGCCCACTTGGAGAATAAGTAGCCGTCGATCATGTCTAAAAGATCCGCCAAGCGCCAACGCCGTGCCGCCCAGGAGGAAGCGCCACCACGCCGCGTAGCCAGCCGCCGTCCGGTGTTGATCGCCGCCGCGTTGGTCGTCCTGGTCGTAGCAGTCTTTGGCCGAACCGTCGCCGATAAGTTCATTTATTTCGATGACGACTACTATGTGACACAGAATCCCATCGTCCAGAGGGGACTGACTCTGGACGGCATTTCCTGGGCACTGACTACGGCCGACTACTTCTATTGGCATCCGGTAAGTTGGATGAGTCACATGCTGGACTGCGAGATCTACGGCCTGCAACCCGCCGGTCATCATTTGACTAATGTGATTGTGCATGCGTTGACCACTGTACTGGTTTTCGCCGCACTGTTCGGGTTGACCGGCGCCGTGTGGCGCAGCGCCTTGGTGGCGGCGTTGTTCGCGATTCATCCGCTGCGCGTGGAGTCGGTGGCTTGGATAGCTGAACGCAAGGACTTACTTGCGGGATTCTTCTGGTTCGCCTGCATCCTGGCGTATACCGCATATGCGCGCCGCCCCTCGTGGAAACGTTATGGGCTGGTGGCGGCGTTGTTTGTGCTCGGCCTGATGTCCAAGCCGGTCACGGTCACTCTTCCCCTGGTGCTGTTGTTGCTTGATTACTGGCCGCTCGGCCGGTTCTCGCCCGCGAACCGTGGGCGGCTCATACTCGAAAAGGCCGCGCTGCTCCCGTTTTCTGCCGTTTCGGGAGTGCTCACCTACATCGGGCAAAAGCGGATGGGAGCGACCGAGACCTTGGGCACGATTAGTCTAACAACGCGCGTAGAAAACGCCATCGTATCGTACGCGGCGTATTTGGGAAAGACGTTCTGGCCCCATCCGCTGGCGTTGCTCTACCCGTACGACAAGCACCTGGCCCTGGCGGCCGTAATTGCGGCTGCGGCTCTATTGGCCGCGATCACGGTTTTCGTCATTGTGATGCGCTCGCGCGCACCGTTCCTGCCGGTCGGATGGTTCTGGTTTCTGGGTGTGTTAGTCCCCATGATTGGCATCGTGCAGGTTGGAGGCCAGTCGATGGCGGACCGGTTCACTTACATCCCATCAGTCGGATTGTTTGTCATGTTAGTTTGGGGTGTCTGGTGGCTATTGGAAGGTCGTGTGAGAGGCCGGCAAATTGCTATGGCGTTAGCCGCGCTGTCGATTCCGGCGCTGGTAGCAGCCACCGAGTTCAACCTCGGATGGTGGACGGACAGCGTCACGCTGTTGCGCCACACCGTGGCAGTGACCAAAGATAACGCCGCCGCGTTGCACAACCTGGCATTTTCACTGGCAGCCGAAGGCCGCCTCGCGGAGGCGGTTCCGTACTATCGCGAGTCACTGCGCCTGGAGCCCCGCAATGCGCGCGGTGACTACAACCTGGGGCTGGCGCTGGCAGGATTACAGAAACCCGAGCAGGCGGTCACGTGCTTTAGAGAGGCGGCCCGCCAGGCGCCTGCCTATGCCGAGGCGCATTACAGCCTCGGCGCAGTGTTACTGCAACTCGGCCGGACGGCGGAGGCGCGCGACGAGCTCCAGGCCGCGCTGCGGCTGGCGTTGAGCACGGAGTATTCCAGCCAGGCGCATTTCCGCCTCGGAATGATCGCGGCCATGCGCGGTGATTTTGCCAAAGCGCGTGACGAACTAAACAAAGCATTGCTGCTGAAGCCCGCTTTTCCGGAGGCCCGCGAGAATCTCGCGCGGGTGAATGCGCTACTGGCCGGCCATTAGCCTTCGAGTCCGCAATCGCGCAAAAACTGCTCCAGGCCGCACCGGTCACCGCTCGCGATCAGCGACATTACGCCGCCCCGGTAGAGCTGGGCCAGCCTCGCCCGGATGCGCGGCCCATCCCACGATTGCGCCATCATTTCCGATCTCAGCCTGGCAAAAATCTCGACCAGTTCGGCGTATTCCGGCCCATACCGGTCTTCGAGTTCTGCGCGCAGTATGCTCGAAAGGGCAGGGCAGCGTCCATTGGTGGCGACCGCCAAAGTCAGATCGCCGCGCGAAACGACCGCCGGCACGGTGAACGTGCATAACGCCGGCACATCCACGACGTTCACCAGAACATTCGTCGCCATCGCGTCGCGGGCCACGCGCTGATTCACGGCCTCGTCGTTAGTGGCGGCCACCACCACAAAGACATCGGCCAGGTCTTCGCTCCGGTACTCTCGCACCCGAAGCGCGATGCGTTTCTCTTCGGCCAGAGCCAGAATCCGTCCGCCGGGCTGCGGAGCTACCACGGTGACCGAAGCCTTTGATGCCAGCAGATCTTCGGTCTTGCGCGCCGCGATCTCGCCGCCGCCCACCACCAGAGCGATCCGGCCGTCCATCACCAGATTGACCATGTAGCCCAAGTTCTTAAGATGTCACAAGTGCCGCGTCGGCTGCTTAGGCCAGGTGCCGAGCGAGGAAAGGCAGACCGTGCACACCGTAAAACGAGTGCACATCATCGAAGACTTCCTGCTGCGCCAGATCCGCCGCGCCGAAGGTTTCGTACACCCTGCGGACGCGCGCGAAGCTGGTCTTACTGGCTTCGACTGGAAAAATATCGTCCTTGATTCCCGACTCCACAAACAGCGGTCGTGGCGCGATCAGGCTGGCCACATCATATTGCTCCGCCCAATTGAGGATGCCGGGCACGTAGTTGTCGATGCAGTGCGACAGGCTCATGATGCTGTCACGGAACGTGTTCACATAGCCGCTGATCATCGCCGCCCGAATGCGCGTATCGAGCGCCGCTGCGAATGTCGTGCAAGTGCCGCCGCCGGAGATTCCCATGCAGCCCACCCGGCGCGCGTCCAGCTCCGGCCGGGTCGCGATCCAGTCAATCGTCCGCATCACGTCGTAGACCCGCCAGCCGATCATGGTTTGGCCGAGCAGCAGCGCCGCGCCCGCGGATGGCTGGCAGGCGGTCGCTTCCGCGCCCTTCTTACGGGTGATCGGATCGCGCCGGCAGCCGAAGGCCATCGGCTCGATCGCCACCGCGGCCATGCCCTGCTCCACTACCTGGATGGCGAAATCGTGCTGATACCCCGGCTTGTCGGTGCGGTCGTGGCCTTCGGCGTCGATGCCCACGATATCGTCGACGCCGCGCCCATGCCCCGGCACACATACAACCGGCGCGTGCGGCGCCGTGCCGGCGCGCGGCGTCAGCAGGTAGCCGAGCACATCCAGGCCGGGCCGGCTTTCGAACACGAACTTCTCGCGCCGGTATGTCGGAAAGTCTCGCGTCTCCAGAGTCTGTGCCTGCAGCTCCGAGCGTTCCGCCGGGAAGCCGCCCACCAGTTCTGTGATCTTCGCGCGCAGGCGAATCTGCCACGCTTCCGCCTCTTTGCGATTCTCGGCGCGAAATGTCAATCGCAGCGGCGCGGATTCGTAGAGCCGCATCGTATAGCGGACCGGGTCGAAGGCTGTGGCGTCCACTTTGTTTTCGAAACCCTCCAGCGCTCCGCGGTAGTTGCTCGCTGCGCCGGCCGCCCCTGCGGGCAGCCAGGCCGCGCTTCCGGCCGCGGCCAGCTTACCAAGTTGTCTGCGCGTCATCGAGTGCGCTCCTCTTGCGCCAACAGGCGAGTTTGAGATACCAATTATATCCCGGAGGCTCTATGCACAAACTAACCGTCCTTGCCGCGCTGCTGGCGCTGGCGACACCCGTCTTCGCGGCAGATGAAGCCGCCATCCGCGCCAAACACTGGCAGACTTCGAAAGATTTCACCCTGGCGGTCGCCGAGGCGATGCCGGCCGCTGATTACAACTTCAAGCCGAACGATGCCGAGATGAGCTTCGGCAAAGTAATGGCGCATATCGCCATCGCCAACAACCGCGCCTTCGCCACCGTCAGCGGGCTGAAAGCTCCCGAGACGCCGGCGAACATCGCGGCCGCCTACAAAGATCCGAACGGCACGTTCGACAAGCAAGCCACCGTGCAGTTCTTGCGTGACTCATTCGACTTCTGCCTCAAGGCGCTGGCGGACATCACACCGGCTAAGCTCGATGCCACCACCGGCGGCATGACGGGCGAAGAGCGCCTGTGGGCTTACTTCACGCACACCGCGCATCATCGCGGACAGGCCGAAGTCTACCTGCGCGTGAAGAATATCAAGCCGCCGGACTACCGTTTCTGATCGCCGGCCACAGCCCGCGCGACCAGCCGGGTCGCCGCCGCGTCATAAGGCGCGCCGTCCAGATTGCCGAAGAGTTGCACATCCCGGAATCCGGCGTTCGCCAGAAGCGCGGCGAGTTCCTGGCCCGAATAGAGATTGTGCTGGAATTCGAATCGCCGCACCCGTTCACCTTCGACCAGCAGCCAGGTCAAATGTAAGCGTCCCCAGCCCGGAAAAACGTCGTAATGCTGCACCAGTGTTGCGCCGGTGGCCAACTCTTCCCATCGGGTCGGCGAGTGCTGTGAAATGACGAATTCTTTGCTGATTACGTCCATCACCAGCACGCCGCCGGGCTGCAAACTTTCGTGGATGTTGCGCAACACCGCAAGATCTTCATCGCGCGCCTCGAAGTAGCCGAACGACGTGAACAGGCTCAGGGCCAGGTCGAACGCGCCAGGGCGAACGAAATCGCGCATATCACACTGGACCAGTTCCAGGCCGGCGGCTGCGCGCGCTTTGCCCAGCAGGAAGCCTGAGCGATCGACGCCGGTCACTTCGAATCCGCGCTGCGCCAGAATGCTGCTGTGCCGCGCGGGACCGCAGCATAAATCGAGGACGCGCCCGCTGCTCACGCCACTCAGCGCAAGCACGCGATCCACCTCGGCCGGCGCGGCTGCCCAGCGTGCTTCGCCGAACATGTACGGATAGAGCGCTTCCCAAAAGGCCTCGTTTTCGAACCACTGCATCCCGTTACTATAGCGAACCATCCAACGTGTCAGGAGGAGTGTAGACATTGGAAAAACGACGGATCGGATCCCTGGACGTGAGCGTGGTCGGCTTAGGCTGCAACAACTTCGGTTGGCGCATCGACGCCACCGCGAGCGCCGCCGTAGTGGACGCCGCGCTGGATGCGGGCATCAACTTTTTCGACACCGCGGATATCTACGGCGCCGGCCAGAGTGAAGACTTCCTGGGCAAGGCGCTGGGATCACGCCGCAATGAAATCCTGATCGCCACTAAGTTCGGCATGAAGATGGATGAGCAACGCCACGGCGCGCGTCCCGCATACATCAAGCAGGCTGCCGAGGATAGCTTGCGCCGCCTCAAAACGGACCACATCGACTTATATCAACTGCATCAGCCGGACCCCAGCGTCCCGATCGCCGAAACGCTCGGCGCGCTGCATGAACTAGTGCAGGCGGGCAAAGTCCGCGAGATCGGCTGCTCCAATTTTTCGGGCGATCAACTGCGCGAAGCCCAGGCGGCCGCGCCCAAGGCCGGCGCGCGCTTCGTGAGTGTGCAGAACCAGTACAGCCTGATTCATCGCGAGCCGGAAGCGGATGTGATTCCCGAGTGCGTGCGGGCGGGCATCGCATTCATTCCGTACTTCCCGTTGGCCAACGGATTACTCACCGGCAAGTACCGCCGCGGCCAAGCGATTCCGGAAGGCAGCCGGGCGCAGGCGGGATTCGGTCCGAAGGTGTTTACCGGCCAGAACCTCGAGTTCGTCGAGAAGCTGATCGAGTTTTCCGGGTCGCGCGGCCACACCGTGCTGGAACTGGCAGTGTCATGGCTGGCCGCGCAGCCCTCGGTGGCGAGCGTAATCGCTGGCGCGAAAACGCCCGAACAAGTGAAGGCCAATGCCGCATCCGCGCGGTGGCGGCTCAGCGCTGACGAATTGGCTTCGGCCGGTGAAATTCTGAATCAGGCGCGCTAACGCGCCGTGTGTCAACATGAGAGTTGCGCATCCTGCTGGCACACAATTCGCTGTACTATCCGTCATACGGGGGCGGCGATAAATCCAACCGGCTGCTGATGGAGGCGCTGGCCGCGCGCGGCCATCAGGTGCGGGTCGCCGGGCGGGTCGAGCATTTCGGCGCCGAGGCGCACGCCGCGCTGCTTCGCGAGTTGGGCGAGCGCGCTATCGCCGCGAACGCGGCCGTTGGATCCGCCGTTGAATTCCAATTGAATGGCGTCGACGTTCACATTCTGACCCGCGAGCCGCGCCTGCGCGCCTACTTTGCCGGGCAAGTACGCGAGTTCGATCCCGACATCATCATCGCCTCCACGGACGATCCCGCGCACTTGATGCTGGACGTTGCGCTGCGTGCTCCCCGGGCACATGTGGTCTATCTGGTGCGCGCGACCATCGCGCTGCCGTTCGGTCCAGATAGCGGCTTGCCAAGCGCGTTCCACACCGAAATATTGCGGCACGCGGACGGTGTGGTGGCGGTAAGCGAATACGTGGCGGAGTACACGCGGCGATGGGGCGGCGTCGAAGCCATCCACGTGCCCATCTCGCTGCTCGATGGAGGCGGCCGCGCGGAGTATCCGAACCTCGGCCGCTTTGATAATCGCTACGTCAGCATGGTGAATCCGTGCGCGGTGAAGGGCATTGCGATATTTCTCGCGCTGGCGGATCGGTTCCCCCATGTTGCCTTCGCGACCGTGCCCACCTGGGGTACCACTGCGGCCGACTTCGCGGAACTGCGCCGGCGGCCGAACATCGCGGTGCTGGCGCCGGTCGACGATATCGACGACCTGCTGCGCCAGACGCGCGTGATGCTGGCGCCGTCGCTGTGGGCCGAGGCCCGCTCGCGCGTAATCCTGGAAGCCATGTCCCGCGGCATTCCCGTGATGGCCAGCAATGTCGGCGGTTTGGCCGAGGCCATGCTGGGCGTCGATTACCTGCTGCCCGTCGCCGCCGTCACGCGCTACCGGCCCATGGTGGATGAATTGATGGTGCCCGTGGTGGAAGTCCCGCCGCAGGATGCGACCCCCTGGGCCGCGGTCTTGGAGCGCTTGCTCACCGGCCGTACCCACTACGAGGAGTTGTCAAAATGGGCTCGCCAGGCAGCGCTGGCCTACGCGCGCAACCTGACCGCCGGCCCGTTCGAAACGTATCTGGAAAGAATCCTGGCCTGCCCGAAACGGAATCCGCCGCCGCATCCCGCCGGCAGAGTCGTCCTATCCGATGAACGGCGGCGCCTGCTGGCACTCCGCCTGCGGCGTGCCGGCGTTACTGCTGCGGACGCTTCGCCTGCTCCATCGCGATCTGATTGATGTGCGCCAGCGCCTTGGCTCCCGAAGCGCCTTCAATCGCCTTCACTGCGATATCCTGCACCTGCTGCTTGGCATCCGCGACCTGTTTTTCCAGCGCCGCAATCTGCACCGCCTGCCGCGCGAGAGTTTCCTCGAGTGTTTTCACTTGCAATGCGGACAGCCGCTTCTCCGTTTCAGCCTCTTTCTTCAGCAGCAGAATCTCCTGCTCCGACTTCTGCTGCGCGGCTTTGGCCGCCAGCACGGCGGCTTTTTCAGACTCGGTCTTCAGCGCCTCCGGAAACTCCTGCGCTTCTTTGCGCAGCCTTTGCAGTTCCAACTCCTGGTCCTTCAATGCTGCCTCGCGCTGCTGCCAGCTCTTTTCGAGCGTTTCCTGCCGTTCCTTGTTCTTCTTTTCCTGCAGGCGCTGATCCTCGTCGTACTTATCCTGGGCCTTCTTCCGCTCCAGGCTTTTCTTATATTCGTAGTCTTCGATTTCGCGTGCCCGCTCGCGCTTCATGGCGCTGGCCTCGTCCGCCCAGGCCGCCCGATGCGCCGCGATGTCGGCCTCCAGCCGCTCCTGCTCCCGGGCATGCTCCTGCACCAGAGCATCGAGCGCGGTAGCGGCGACATCGATCTTGTGCAGGCGCTCGAGTTCCGTGCGTTCCAGATTCACGGCTTCGCGGACCGTGGAGAGGCGCTCCGCTTCCTCCATGAGCCTGGTCGAGATGTCCGACAGCGCCTTCGAGATCTGGAGTCCCAGGCCGGTGAGACCTTGCGCAATTCCTTCAGCGGTCAGATTTTCCACCGAGCGGCGTACCTCCTCCGCCCGTACGCGTGCGGTTTCCTCGCCCTTCGCATCAGCGGACTCGCGAGCTTCTTCGGCTTCTTTACGAATTTCTGCGAACTCTTCTTGTATCTCGGCCTTGGCGCGTTTCGCGCGCACCGGAGGCTTGGTCGGTTTCGGCATTTTCGGGATTCAGCATAGCAGATTTTGTGAAATCCAGGCGTAATCCGCCGGCCAGGCAGTTCCATAGCATGCTGACTCCGGATATCATGAAGGCATGCAATTTCCCCGCCTTTTCCTCGTACAGCAGCATTTTCCTGACCGGCGCATTCCGGATGTGGCCGCCGAAGTGCAAAACCAGCTCCAAGCTTCCGGCTTCGCGTCGCGGCTAAAACCCGGATCGCGCATTGCGATCGGCGTGGGCAGCCGGGGTATCACGAACATCGCCACGATTGCGCGCGCCACGGTCGCGTATTGGAAATCGGTGGGCATGCAGCCATTCATCTTCCCGGCGATGGGTAGCCATGGCGCAGCGACAGCCGAGGGGCAGGCCGATGTACTGGCGCATTACGGCATCATCGAAGACACCATGGGCTGCCCGATCGTCAGCTCGCTCGATGTGGTGCCGCTGGGCAAGACGCCGCAGGGCATTCAGACCTATATGGACCGCAATGCTTACCAGAGCGATGGCGTGATGCTGTGCGGCCGCGTGAAATGGCACACCGACTTCATGGGCAAAATCGAAAGCGGCCTGTTCAAGATGATCGCCATCGGCCTGGGCAAGTTCGCGGGCGCGCAGCACTATCACACCTACGCCTATAAGCTGGGCCTCGAAAACACCATCCGCGCGATTGGCCGCACGGTGCTGGAATCGGGCAAAGTTCTGGGCGGCCTCGCCATTCTCGAAGACGCGCACCACAATACCGCCAAGATCGAGTTCGTCCCGGCGCAGGGTATGGAGCAGCGCGAAGAGGAACTGCTGGCGCTGGCGAAATCCTGGATGGGCCGCATCCCCATGGATCTGGATATCCTGATCGTCGACGAGATCGGCAAGAATGTCAGCGGCGCCGGCATGGACAGCAAAGTAGTGAACCGCAGCGTGCTGGGCGACTACAATCCGTGGCCCGACACGCCGCGCATCGAACGCATCTTCGTACGCGACTTGAGCGATCTGACCTACAACAACGCCGTTGGCGTAGGCATGGCCGACGTGGTCACCGATCGTCTGGTGAACCGTATCGACTGGAAGCCGACACGCGTCAATTCGTTGACCGCGTCAACGCCCGCCGCCATTCGCACGCCGATTCACTACCCGGCGGATCGCGAGTGCCTGGAGGCCATCGCGCCCACGGTCGGTAAGTTCGATATTGGTGAAGTGACCATCGGTTGGATCCGTAATACGCTGGAGCTCGCGCAGATGGCCTTGAGTGAGAATCTGCGTCCCCAGATCGAGCGGAACCCGATGCTCGAAATCGTATCTACTGCCCAGGAAATCGAATTCGATTCCGCGGGCAATCTGGTCGAGCTCAGCGCGTCTCCGGCACTGGCGCACCATTAGCACTCGGGGTGATCCCTCATGGCTACGCGCAAAATACCCGCTCGCCTGTATATCCCTTTGGTTGATCAGGGGCCTATTCTTAAACCAAGGGAATGCCTGGAAGCCGTTGGACTAAAATACAGATCGACGCGTTGGTCGATCAAATCGTCAACTTGAACAAGCCGTTGCCTGCGATTGAGATTGATGGTAAATCGCGCGCGGCTATCAACAACCAACGCAAACGCCTGCAACGTGCCGGAGTGCTGAATGGCGCGTTCTCGGGCCGGGTCGTGAAGCCCTGGACTTTTCCGGAGTTGAAGAAGCTGACCGCCTTCACCCAGGAATACAGTTTCAGCGCTTCATTCATCGCACAAATGGGTCTACTGCCGGGCCGCACCAAGGATTCCATCAGTAAGATGATGGGGCGGCACGGCCTGGGTAATCCGGCGATCAAGGAACGCGCGCGGCTCGCCCAGAGGTTCGACCCGGAGCGCCGTCAGGAGTTCGAAAGCTTCCTGTTGGGCGAGGGCCGCATGCTGCCCAGTATCGCGATTGCACGCAAATGGGGTTTGGCTCAGAAAACCGTAACCGCGTACCGGCGGCGGTTGGGTGTCAAGCTCTCTTGGCGGGAGGCACGCTCTTCGGCCGAGTTCCAGCGCCAGCAGCAGAAGCGCGCGCAGGCGTTCGTCGCCCACACGCGTGAGCGCTGGAAACAATGGCGCGAACGCAAGAGGGTGGCTTGGGAGCGGCTGAAGCAGGACTTGGCACAGCGTCCGGACGCGCCCCCGGCACGCGTGTGCCAGACCTGTGGCGAGCAATGGTACGCGACGCGCGAGTTCTTCCACGTGCGCGTGCGCCACTCGCCGGGCGGCGCCAAAGTGAGCTACTGCCGGGTTTGCCGCCTCTGCCGTGCCGAGCGGCGCCGCAACCGCGCCACCGAGGCACCAGCAGAAACAGCCGTGGCTGCCATGCCGGCGTTTCCGATGAAAACTGAAGGCCGGGCGGACCAGGTGGCTGCTGCGCACGTCTGAAATCCTCCCGGCGGCGTCTTAGCCGTGCAGGATTCCCAGGCGTTTGCCGGCGCGCGTGAATACGGCAAGCGCCCGGTCGAGTTCATCGCGCGTGTGCGTAGCTGTGACGATGGTTCGCACGCGCGCTTTGCCCTCCGGCACGGTCGGGAACCCGATGCCGGTGGCCAGTACACCGTCCTCGAATAACGCCGCCGAAAGCGCGTGTGCTGTGCGCGCCTCGCCCACGATCACCGGCGTGATCGGCGTCTCGCTCATGCCTGTATTGAATCCGGCCGAATTCAAGCCCTGCTTGAAGTATCGCGTATTATCCCACAGGCGCTCGATCCGTTCCGGTTCCTGTTCCAGTACCTCAAAAGCGGCGATGCAGGATGCCGCCACCGCCGGCGGATGCGACGTCGAGAACAGGAACGGCCGCGCGCGGTGATACAGAAACTCGATCAGCGCGCGGCTGCCGCACACATACCCGCCCAGCACGCCGATAGCTTTCGAAAGCGTACCCACTTGAATGTGCACGCGCCCGTGCAGACCGAAATGATCGACGGTGCCGCGTCCGTTGCGTCCCAACACGCCGGAGGCATGCGCGTCGTCCACCATCATGATGGCGCCGTGTTTCTCGGCTGCTTCCACCAGGCCTGGCAGGGGCCCGATGTCGCCATCCATCGAGAACACGCCGTCGGTGATCAGCAGCTTGTGTCCTGGCTTGCTATCCAGTTCAGCCAGGATGCGCTCGGCCGCGCCCGTGTCTTTGTGCGGAAAAACGTGAATCTTGGCTTTCGACAGCCGGCAGCCGTCAATGATGCTGGCGTGGTTCAATTCGTCGGAAATGATGTGGTCCTCGGGGGTGAGCACGGCGGAAACCGTGCCGGCGTTGGCCGCGAAACCGGATTGAAATACGACGCAGGCCTCCACGTTCTTGAACTGCGCGATGCGTTCTTCGAGTTGCATGTGCAGCGACATGGTGCCGGAAATGGTGCGCACCGCGCCCGAGCCGACGCCGTACCGCCGCGTGGCTTCGAGCGCCGCCTCGCGCAGCTTGGGATGGGTGGTCAAGCCCAAATAATTATTGGATGCCAGGTTGATGACGTCCTTGCCATCGAAGCGCGATTCGGCCGCGCTTTCCGACTCCAAAACACGCAGGCGCTGATATGTTCCCGCCCTTTTCCATGTTTCCAACTGTTCGGACAGGTACGCTAAGGGATCGCTCATATCCCCCAGTCTAACCCGCATCACTGCGCCCGGTTCCGATAGAGCGCGCGATCGATGGCGGCCGCCATCTTTTCTGTATCGAGGCCGCCGTCGAGGAATTGATTCAGCCGTTGCGCCGTGCCGCGCGGATCGCGCATCGCGTCTGCATGCCGGATGACAAGCAATTGCGTCGCCGGACGTACGGCCAGGGAGGCCTTCACGCGCTCCAGTATGCTCACGTATTCTTCTCTTAACCGCTGGCGGAGTTCCGGCGCCGCGTCCGGCCCGTGGCTCCGCCGCTCCAGCATCCGCGCCTGCGAATCGAGCACCTCGTCGAGGTCGCGCTCGATCAGGATGACGCGGCATGCGAGTTCCGCGGGCAGCGCGGCCAGCAGCGGCGCGACGATCTTGACGGCCTTTCCCCGTGCACCGGCCAGGAACGAGGCATCCCGCAATAGTCTCTTCACCGGTTCAAATTCGAGGTAGCCGCGCGGATTGTCTTCATCCGCCATGCGCAAGCCGTCGGCAAGGACGGGCATGCCGCCGGCCGCCAGCATCTGCATCAGCATGGATGTTCCAGAGCGGGGCAAGCCTGTCACCACCACCAGCGATTCCGGGAGCAGCACCGGGCGCGGATTCCGCATCTCTCGCGCCAACCGCCGGTGTTCGCGCGCGGATTCGGGATCGCCGAGATGGTTCTCGAGCAAGGCGGCCAGCCGGGTATGCGCTTCCGGAAAGTGTGGGTTCAAGTTGAGGGCCGCACGAAACGCGTCCGCCGCGCGCGCGTACTGTTTCATTCCCGACAGCGCCCGTCCCAGCAGAAAATGTGCCAGCGGAACCTGGTAGGCGCGTGCGATCGCATCCAGCGCCGCCTGTGCCGCGCCCTGGAACCTTCTGCGCCCGAGTTCCACACGGCACAGCCCGATATAAGCTGCGACGCTGTCGGAGTCGAGCTCAAGCACATCCTGGTAGCGTTGCCGCGCGGCGCGCCAGCGCCCCAGATGCAAGAGCAGATCACCTGTTTGCAATAGCAGGTCGGGCCGCGCCGGTTGGGCTTCCATCACGCGCTCGAGCGCGGCGAGCGCTTGCGCATAGCTCTTCTCCGCGATCCAGACCTGCGCCTTCAGATAATCGACAACCGTGGCGGGCTGCGCGGGGCTGCGCTGCGCGTCCATCTCGTCCACGATCCCGCGCATCTCGTCGTGCATCCCCAGCGCCTGGCAGGAGACGAATAGCCGCACCGCGAAGCGCTGGTCATCGGGAGCCGCGCGGCGCAATCCACTAAAGATCTGGTGCGCTTCGATATGCCGGCCGGCATCCTGATAAGCTTCGCCCAGGTTGTAGCGCAGCTCGCGCACGGTCTTCTCTACGGCTACCGCGCGGTTCTGGCCGGGCGCCTCGATATACCCCAAAGCCGCCAACTGCTCCATGGCGTCCTGCGCCGCAACGGGAGCGAGGCGCGTGTGCGGCGGATGACGGCCGTCGGTGCCCGGGACATCGTCCCAACTCGGAATACGCGAAATCGCCGGCATCTCGGCGAAGGCTGGTGAAAGCACCTTGCCGTCCATGTCGTCGCCCACGGGCAATCCGTAGAGCGTCAGGATCGTGGGCGTCATGTCCAGCACGGATGGCCCGTCAAGCGGCGCGCCCTTCCGGATGCCGGGCCCGCACATGGCTAGCACGCCGAGATCGCGATGCTCGATGGCCGGCCCGGCGGGGACGTTGGGGATCGCCGCGGGACGCAGGTGATCCGGATGAAAGCCATGATCCGAGATCAGGACGGCCGTGACCTCACCACCGGCCTGATCGAGCAGACAGCCCAGCATCCGATCGTGAAGCTGATAGCCCATCGCCACCACATTGTGATACAGCTCGAAGTCGCGCGGCGCGATCCAGGATTGCCGCGGCGGATGGTACTTCATGAAGCCATGGCAGAAATGATCGATCGAATCGAAATAAGCCGCAAAGAAATCCCACGGCTCGTGCTCCAGCAGCCAGGCGGCCGCGGACTGCACGCTCATGCACTCGGCGATCGTCCGCAGACAAACAGAGAGGCGCTTGTCTTTGTCCTGGTCGATCTCCCGGGCCAGCGGAACGAACGGCTCGACCATCTCCGGCACAAGCTGTTCGGGATGCACGCGCAAGCCGGCCAATGTCTGGGCCAGTTCCAGGGGATGGACCGCATTCGCCGGCAGCGGCCAGCGTTCGGCTAGGGGACCGTGGGCGCGGGAATAGTGATCGGAAACCATCACGCCGTTGATGGGTTCAGCGGGATGGCTGGGCCACCAGCCCACCACGATGCTGCGCAGCCCGCTTTGACTGAAAATGTTCCACAACGCCTTCGTGGTCCGTGACAGGTTAGTGACTGGCTGCACGCCCTGTCCGCCCGGCGTGGGTTCGGAGAATCCGTGGATGCCGTGCTTGAAAGGCCGCTTCCCGGTGGCGATCGAAGTCCACAGCATCGGGGAGAGCGGTGGATATAGCGTGGCGATCTGCCCGGAGGCGCCACCTTCGACCAGCCGTTGCACGTTGGGCATTTTGCCCGCGTGCATCAGGGGGCGGATCACTTTCCAATCGGCGGCATCCCAACCAACGAGCAGTACTTTCGGCGGGCTCATTTCGGCGGGAATATCAGCTTCGGCGCGTACGGTTTTCTCCTCGGCGCAACGTATCCCCCGCTGCCGCCTGATCCACCGCCGCCACCGGTTCCGCCGCCACCACCGGTTCCGCCGCCACCACCGGTTCCGCCGCCTCCGCCGGTACCCGGGTTACCGCCACCGGTGCCCGGAGTCCCGCCGCCGGTGCCGGGAGTCCCGCCGCCAGTCACGACGCCGGTACCCGGAGTCCCCGGCGTGAAATAAAACCCCGGATTCGATGACGCGATCGGGATGCCCGTCACCGGACTGGTGCCGCCCAGGGGTTGGAGCGAAAACAGCACCTTATGCTGCGATTCCATCCCGCCGACCACCACGTGCACCGGTACCTCGCCCTCGCCCAGACTGGGCGGAACGACGAAGTTGACTTGGTACAGGCCGGCGCTCGAAATCCCGGCAAAAAGCGTGTCCACCCTGGTGGAATTGATGTAAAGGGCAAGGTCGTTGGTGACCGTCGCGGCACCGGAGAAAAGCCGGCCGGCGGGAACAAATGGATTCGTCGGACCGAAACCTACGCCAAAGAGTTCTACGATATCGCCTTCGCGCGCGGCAACCGTAACGTAGCCGAACGAATTACCGGTCGGCCCCAGGATGTCGTAACTTCCGCCGCCATAGGCTCCGCTGCCGTCGCTGCGGGTGACGATCCCGGCGACATACCCGTAACCGTCCTGGTCATTGAGCAAACATAGAGACGGCGCAAAGTCACTCAACGTGACTGTCGAACTGGCGCTGCCCGCCGCCGTAGTTACCTCTACAGATACAGTGCCTCTAGCCGTGTCATCCGGAGCCTGTAAGTTGATCTGGTTCGGACTGACAAACATGAGATAGGCAGGCCGTCCATCGATTAATACGGTTGTGCCGCCCAAGGTCGTCGGAAAATTTCCCTGCCATAGGTAGGTACCACTCGCCAGGTTAGTGCCATAGATCGAGATCCATTCACCGGGCTCGATTACATTGATGCCGCTATAGATCGGCACCACGCCGCCAGGCGAAATCGAGGGCGCCGTCACCGGACTTACCTGGCGTGTATGTGCGGCCGGCTTCTGTTTGGCCATCGCCGCCCGGATAGCTTCCATCAGCGGCATGTTCTTCACGCTGGCGAAGTCCTTGGCGGCCTGCACACTGGCTGCCCGATCGTCTGCGGCCAAGCCAACTCCGGCGCCGAATGCGGCCGCCGAGGCGCCGGTGGCCATCGCCACGGCAGAACTGGTCACCGCCGCGTAGATCTGCCAGCTCGCCGCGCTGCGTTTGAGTAGGTCTTTGAGGGAAGAGGAACGGAGGTTGGTGAAATAAGCCTCTAAGCGGTGTTCCCGGTCGAATTTGGGCGAAGCGCGCATGGCTTGCGCCTCCTAGCTACAAGTATAGTGCTCTATGTGCAGGCCGGCTTGACATACCGGAACGGTGGGAGTTCTTACCGAACATTCCAGTAGTACCTTCCACATCTGGCAGTCCGAACCCATAACTTGGCTTCCACACCATTCCAGACGGAGTGAGTGATGCCATCGTTCTAGGGAAAACTCCTGACTAAGCGAGCTTAGTTTGGACCCGCGCGGTGAAACGGGCGATGTTAACAATGGCTCGCTGGTGGGTGCCTTCGCCGCATTTTTCTTTTTCGTCCCACGCTTCCACCTTGAAGTTGACGCGGCGTTCCTCGACGCTGGTCACTTCCGCCTTGAACGTAACCGTCATCCCCATGGGGGTCGCAGCCAGATGGTACACATCCACGTGTGTGCCGACTGTGTCGTGACCCGGCTCGAGCAGCGGCAGCACGGCATCCCGGCAGGTGCGCTCCATCCAACCGATCATCCACGGCGTGGCCAGCACCCGCGCGCCCTCCTGGCCCAGGAAATTGATGGCCACTTCGTTGTCTACCAGCAGCGTTTTTTCCAGCTTCGTTCCGATCGGGATTTCCGCCATAGCGCGTAGAGTAAGTTCAGCCTTTCAGACCCGCCAGCACGCCCCGCATGTAGCTGAAGGAGTTTTGCATGCCCGGCAGGGGATTGTCACCATTGATTTCGTATTCCAGATTGACGCAGCCGCTATAGCCCATCTTCCGAAGCTGCTTGAAGATTCCCACGATCGGCATAATGCCTTCGCCCACATCGCACTGGATGGCGTGCGGTTCGAATGTGCGCAGATCCTTGATGTGCATATCGAACAAACGGTCGCCCGCGGCCACGATCGATTCCACTACGTCCGCGCCGGCCCGTGCCGTGTGGCCCACATCGATGCAAAGCCCGCAGCGCGGGTCCATGTTGCGCACCACCTCCAGCACGGATTGCGGGGTAGGGAACTGCTTGTCCTCCGGGCCGTGGTTATGGATGGCGATCCGGATGTTGTATTCCTTCACAAACTTCTCAACCAGTCCCACGCTGCTATGCGTGGGCGCGCAAACCATCATCGGCATGCCGCACATCTTCGCGTATTCAAAGTAACGCCGGATATCGTTCGGGTCGTCTTTCGAGAGGGAGATGTTGCCACCGCTCATAATCTGCAGCCCGGCGCGCTCGAACTCCTGGCGGCCCTCGGCGAGCTCTTCGGGGCTGCTGCGGTAGGGCAGGTGGAACTCCTTTACGCTGACGTAAGGAGTGCGGAGCTGTTTGATACAGCGAATCGCCAGCGCGCGGCTGTATTCGCGGAACGAATAGCTGGCCACGCCCAGCTTGAATGGGAAATCAGTTTCGCCGGCGGCCGGGGCGGGCGACGGAGCCGCGAAAGCCGCCAATCCGGCGGTTGCCAGAAAGCCACGGCGGTGCATCTCGATTTTCATGATGGAACTATTTTACAATGCGTGCTGCGCACGTAACGGAAAGTTGAAAACGGAGGATGGCATGAGACAACTGATTGGATTTATCGCGGTGAGCGCCCTGCTGGTGCTTCCCGCCATCGCACAAGAAAAGCATGAGCAGAAAGGTAACAGCCGGCCCGCGGTGGGCGGCGGTTACATCCCAAAGCACGGACCCGCCCCGGCGAAGCCGGCTCAGCACGCCCCTGCGGCGCACGCTCCCGCGGCGCCGGCCCAGCATCGCGTGGTCGACCAGCCCGGACACCCGGAGGCTCCCCATGTCCACACCAATGGCCAATGGGTCGGGCACGACACGGGCAAGGCTGACCCGCGCTATCATCTCGCTCAGCCCTGGCAGCACGGACACTTCACCGCCGGCATCGGGCGGGCCCATGTGTGGCGTCTGGCAGGCGGCAATCGGGAGCGCTTCTGGTTCGGCGGCTTCTACTTCAGCGTGTCCCCGGTGGACTATGTGGATTGTGCCGACTGGCTGTGGGACAGCGACGAAATCGTGATCTACGATGATCCGGACCACGTGGGCTGGTATCTGGCCTACAACGTCAGGCTCGGGACGTACGTGCATGTGATGTACCTGGGCAACAGTTAAACCAGTTCCGGTCCCTGTCGTTGGATAATGAACGGACGTATGGGCCAGACTGTCCAGGTCAACGACATTGAGATCTATTACGAGACGGAAGGCTCCGGTGAGCCTCTCCTGCTTCTGCACGGCGGTACGGGCTGCCACGAGAATTGGACGCACGCCGGGCGCGCCCAATTCGCCCGTGAATACAGGCTGATCCTGCCTGACGCTCGCGGCCACGGCAGAACCACCAATCCTCAGAGAACTATTACGCACCGGCAATGCGCGCTGAACGCTCTCGCGCTCTTGGATCGCCTGGGTATCGGAGCATGCCGGGCGATCGGACTGAGCATGGGCGGCAATACTCTGCTGCACATGGCCACACTCGATCCGGAGCGCGTGCGAGCTATGGTTCTGGTCAGCGCAACCATGTACTTTCCGGAACAGGCTCGGGCGATCATGCGGCAAGTCCCGGCCGCCAGCGGGCAGCCTCCTGAAGCGTGGGAGTCGATGCGTAAGTGTCACAAATTCGGGGACGGCCAGATCATCGCCTTGTGGGACTGGACGCGCGAACTGAAGGACAGTTACGATGACATGAATTTTACGCCCGCGTCTTTGTCACAAATCAGAGCGCCGGCCTTGGTCGTGTATGGTGACCGCGATCCGCTATATCCGGTCGAGATGGCGATCGAGATGTATCGCGCGATGCCTCGCGGCGCGCTTTGGGTAATGCCTAACGCCGGGCATGGTGCTGTCTTCTTCGATGCGGCGTCCCAGTTCGCGCAGACCGCACTCGCGTTCCTGCGAACGCCGCCGTAGGTAGTATGAAGGCTTCTACTGTAGCCGGAAGACAACTCCACTGTTGTTCGTCCCGCCATAAGACGTGGTCCCATAAAGGTGTCCAGCCGCGTCGCGAATGAGTCCACCGATCGGGGCGTTTCCATCCGTGCCGCCGCTGAAGTTATAGAGCACGGAGTAGTTGCCACTTGCGTCCACCTTATAGACAAGTCCTGCGCCCGAGGACAGCTTTGAGGTCCCGTAAAGGTTGCCAGCCGAGTCCCGAATCACACCCGAGGTGGGGTCATCCAAGAGTGCCAGCACCGTCACCTGGCCCGCGCTGTTCAGCTTGTACACCTCGCCCAGGAACCATGGACCACCGGTTACGGTGGTTCCGTAAAAGTTACCCGCGGAATCGCGGATTACTCCTGCGTAGGGCGCTGCTCCGTCAGTTATATCGAAACTGAGTAAGACAGTCTGGTGGCCAGTCGCATCGAGTTTATACACGACGCCTGCACCCGACTGCCCGCCGTCTGCTGCGGTTCCGTAGAGGTTGCCGCCGGAGTCGCGAATGACGCCAGCATAGGGATGCGCTCCATCGTCGCCTCCCGTAAAGCTGTAGAGCACGGTTTCGTGGCCCGCCGGGTCCAACTCGTAAACAACACCCGCGCTTGCCGGGCCACCGCTATAAGTCGTCCCATACAAGTTACCTTCGGAATCGAGGATGACACCGGCGTAGGGATTGGCGCCATCGGCGCCTCCAGTAAAGTTGTAGAGCACTGTTTCGTTGCCCGCCGGATCCAGTTTGTAAACCACTCCTGCATTTGCCGGACCACCGTAGACCGTCGTTCCGTAAATGTTACCTGCCGTATCGCGGGTCACTCCGGCGTAGGGACCCGATCCGTCATTGCCCCCTGCAAAGTTATGAAGCACAGTCTCGTTACCCTTTGGATCCAGCTTGTATACGACCCCCACGTTGGCTGGACCGCCACTGTACGCAGTCCCGTAGAGGTTGCCGGCCGAGTCGGCGGCCAAAGTTGCGCTGGGGTCCGCACCTCCCGCGTCTCCCGGAAAACTGTAGAGAACGGTTGCCTGGCCGGCCGCATCCAGCTCGTAGACGACGCCTGTGTTCGCCACATCGCCAAACTGGGTCGTGCCGTAGAGATTTCCTGCTGAGTCGAACACCAAGGTGGCGCTGCCTCCCGAGAACCCACCAGCACCAACGGCAAAGTTATAGAGCACAGTCTCGTGGCCGCCCGTATCGACCTTATATACGACCCCTGACTCACCGGAACCGCCGTTGGAAGTGGTCCCGTAGAGATTCCCCGCCGAGTCGAGAATCACGCCGTCCGACGGCCAGAGCCCGTCCAGTCCCCCGGTGAACGTATAAAGCACCGTCTCGTGGCCGGTGGCATCCAATTTGTACACGATCCCTGCGCTCTGATCGTTGCCGCCAAACAGCGTGGCTCCATAAAGATTGCCGGCGGAATCGCGCGTTACACCGAATTGCGGCTCCACTCCATCCGTGCCGCCCGCAAAGCTGTGTAGAACGCTTTCGTGACCGCTGGTATCTACCTTGTACACTGTTCCCAGGTCTGCTGAGCCGCCCCCGAGAGTGGTCCCGTAAAGATTCCCCGCCGAGTCTCGAATCACTCCGCCATCGGGCCATGCTCCGTCCGCGCCTCCGCCAAAACTGTACAGCACGGTTTCGTGTCCCGTGATATCCAGCTTGTATACGACTCCGGCATTCGCTGCGCCGCCATTGTATGTGGCTCCGTAGAGATTGCCGGCGGAATCGCGGATTACACCTCCACGGACGTTTCCGCCATCGGCGCCTCCGCTGAAGTTATAGAGAACCGTTTGATGGCCGGTGTTGTCCAGCTTGTACACTACTCCCATGCCGGAAGCGCCGCCGCCAGCCGTTCCATACAGATTGCCGGCCGAGTCAATAATCAAATTCGATGCCGGGCCCGTGCCATCGGCGCCGCCGGTGAAGCTGTAAAGGACTGTCTGCTGGCCAGCGGTGTTTAGTTTGTACACGACCCCCACGTTGGCGGGACCGCCATTCATCGTGGTCCCGTATAGGTTACCCTTCGCGTCGCGCATGACACCGGCGACGGGATTGGCCCCTCTGGGCGGACAACCAAAACTGTGCAACACTACTTCGGTGGTCTGCGCCTCGAGCGGCGTGTTCAGCATACCAGTTGCCGCCGTCGCAAGCCAGATGATGGATATCTGCGCGGTGATCTTGAGCATCTTATTGCTATGCACGTTTGCCTTGGTGAGGGGATTCGATCTTTAGAAAAATCAGCTAACTATCCTAGCACCTTCAAGGCGGCCGGCAACTATGGCGGGTACCGTTATTACTACCGGGCCGGCGGAGTAATTGGCCGTGCCGGCTGCCACTGACTCCCCCACCGCGACGGCCTCGCTCCCATGATGAACCTCAAGGTAGCGCCTGACTGAATCTGTTCCCAGGTGATGAGCGGATTATTCAGAATTTTCCCGTCAAGCGTCGCGGACTGAATATAGAGATTCTTAGCTGAGGCATTCTCCGCTATTACCCGGAAGGTGTTTCCGTTTTCGAGCCGGATGCTCATGCCGCGGTACATGGGGCTGCCGATCATGTACTCGCCGCTGGCCGGATTGACCGGATAGAAGCCCATCGCCGTGAACAGCAGCCAGGCGGACATCTGGCCGCAATCGTCGTCGCCATCCAGGCCGCCTGCGTCGTAACCATATTCGGCCGCGGCGATCTCGCGCACCTTCGCCTGCGTCTTCCAGGGCTGGCCCGCGAAGTCATACAGGTATCCGTAGTGATGGCTCGGTTCATTGCTGTGTACGTTATGCCCGCCGCGGAAGTGCGCGTCGAGCTTGGCGGCATAAGATGCCCGGCCGCCCATCAGTTGGATCAGCCCCGCCTGGTCGTGCAGGGGCGCCCAAGTGTAAACCCAGGCGTCGCCTTCGGTCCAGCCTGAAACCGAACGATTCTCGGGCGTATCCTGAGAGCCGCCGATGGGAGCCCAGCGGCCGTCGGATGTTTTGCCGTTCATCAGCCCGAGGGCGGGGTTGAATAGATGGCGATCGTTCAGCGAACGGCGCAGGAAGAAACGGTAATCGTCCTTCTTGCCCAAAGCCTTTGCGATCTGTGCCACGCACCAGTCGTCGTAACTATCCTCCAGCGTACGGGAGGCGGCCTCATCGGTCTTGTCGGTGGGTATGTAACCAAGCTGTTTGTAGTAAGTCAGTCCGCCGCGGGCTTCGTAGGGTGTGCCTTCTTCGCGATCCAGCCAGCGCCGGGAGGTGTCTCCGTCGGGCGGAGTCATGGCGTCTTTATAGACCGCCTTCCAGGCCAGTTCCCTGTTGAAACCGTGAAACCCTTTGCGGATCGCCTCCGCTACGAGCGAGTCGGCGTGGGTGGCGATCATGATATTCGTGTAGGACGGGTTCGGCCATTTCGGCATCCATCCGCCTTCCTGGAAATTCTGCAAAAGAGCCGTGATCATGCCGTCGATGCGCTTCGGCGCGAAGAGAGTAAGCAGGCTGTTCTCGGCGCGAAAGGTGTCCCAGATCGAGTAAGCCGTGTAGCTTTCGCCCGTGTGCACCTTATCGTCGAAGGCGCTGTAGTATCGGCCATATTCGGAAAAGATGCGTGGATAAAACAGCGCGTGATAGAGAGCCGTGTAGAGGGGCGTCCTCTCGCGATCGGTAGCGCCTTCGACCTCGAGACGGCCCAGTTTTTCCGCCCAGGCGGAATGGAGCCTCGCGCGCACCGCATCGAAATTCCAGGCAGGAATCTCGTGCCGGAGATTCGCGCGGGCCTGATCGACGCTCAGGAACGAGGTGCCTACGCGCACTTCCACCAACGCCCCCGGACGAAATTCGGCGAACGCTCCCCGGCTGGTGGACGCGTCCTTGTGTTTGAGGCCGTAGGTGCCGGTATTCTGGGGGGCCTCACGGAACTGCACGGCGAAGTAGCCTTTGAAGTGCGGCAGCTTGCACGGCCCCAGGTGTGCATCCATCCGATCCGGGTTGTAGCCGGTGATCTCGCCGGTAGTTCGATCGACGGCCGCAAATCCCGCGATGCCCGGCCGGGAAACTTCGACGAGCACGCGCGCGACGCCAGTGGCTGGAAACCGGAAGCGAAAAAGTGCGCACCGCTCCGTGCCTGTCATTTCGGCGCGGATGAGCCTGCCTTCCCGGGTGCGGAGAGACACGGCATAGTAATCCGGCCGGGCGGTTTCATCACTGTGCGAAAACGCCAGCCCGCGGGCTTCCGGCGTGGTGCGGAGTTCGCCGGACTGCGGCGCCAGCGTGACGTAACCGTAGTCGCCCATCCAGATGGCAGGCTGATGCGTCCCGATGAAGCCGGTGATGGCCTGATCGCCGTACGCGTAAGACGTGACACTGATCTTGTTCTCGCGGGTCTGCGGCGTCCAGTCTGTCATGGCGAACGGCGGCGCGACAAACGGCATCGTCCCGCCATAGCCGATTTTGCTTTTCTGGCTTCCGATCAGCGGATTCACATAGGCGAGCGGATCGCGGTCAGCACCGGAGAGAGCGGAGACGGCCAGGAGGCAGATCAGAACTCGAGACATGGACAGTCATCTCTACTTTATCGAGTTCGAAACACACCGTCCGCTTGCGCCGCATCCCAACCGGTGAGATGATTGCCGTTCGGGAAAAATCATGCACAAATCCGTATGGCTCGCTATCTGGTGCGCTGCGCTCGGCCTCGGCGCCGCCCAGGCGCAGACCGCCAAAAAGAAGCTGCTTTTCATCGGCGAAGTGAAGGGCTTCCAGCACGACTCGGTGTCGCACGCCATGGCGACCATCGAAAAATTAGGCCAGCAGAGCGGTCTGTGGGATACCTACCTGCGCACCGACACCCAACTGGTCACCAAGCAGAAGCTCGACGGCAACGCCAAGAACCTGAATTATTTCGACGCCGTCATGTTCTACACCACCGGCGATCTCGACATGAACGATGAGCAGAAAGCCGCGCTGCTCTCCTTCGTGAAGGACGATGGCAAAGGTTTCCTCGGCACACACAGCGCTACCGACACCTTCTATCACTGGCTGCCATACGGTGATCTGATCGGCGGATACTTCAACGATCACCCCTGGGGCCAGGTGCATTGCAAGATCAACATTGAAGATCGCGAGTTCCCCGCCATGCGGCATTTCCCGGCGCAGCTGCCGCTCTATGACGAGATCTATCAGTTCAAGGAGCCGTATTCCCGCGACAAGCTGCGCGTGCTGATGAGCGTCGATCCTGCATCGGTCGACCTGACCAATCCGCGCGTGCATCGCACCGACAAAGACTTCGCCGTCACCTGGGTGCGCCAATATGGCAAGGGCCGCGTCTTTTATTCATCACTCGGTCATCGCGAGGAGATCTGGGATCGGCCCGATATCCAGCAGATGTGGACCGAGGCCGTGAAGTGGGCGATGGGTTTGACGCAGGGCGACGCTACGCCGCGGCCGAAGCCGGCGAATTAGCCTAATCCGCCGGCACGGCTGCGTTGCGCCGCCGGGACTTCAGCACTTCCAGTCCGGCAGGAACGAGCGACAGCGCGATGATGCCGAAGAGCACTTTCTCAAAGTTGTGGCGCACGAAAGCGATGCCGCCCAGCTTGTAACCCAGCAGAGTCATCAGCAGCACCCAGCCGCTAATGCCGCAAATATCGTAGGTCACGAAGCGCACCAGGTTCATGCGCGCCACGCCGGCCACGAACGCGGCAAAGGTGCGGATGATCGGGATGAAGTGCGCGTAGATCATCGTCCGGCCGCCGTGCTTTTCGTAGAATTCATGCGTGCGCAGCAGGTGCTCGCGCCGGAAGATGCGCGAGTTCGGGCGATTGAAGATGTGCGAACCGCTGCCGCGGCCCAGCATGTATCCGGCCGTATCGCCAAGCAAGGCAGCGCAAATCAGCAGCGCCACCACCAGCACGATATCCAGCCGCCCCGCGCCGCAGACCACGCCCACCGTGAACAGCAGAGAGTCGCCGGGCAGGAAGAAGCCCACCAACATGCCGGTCTCGGCGAACACTAGCCCGAACAGCATGGCGTAACCCAACCAGCCGGTCAGCATGGTGCTGAGCAGTTCGATCAGCCGCTCCGGCGTAGTCAGGGAGTGCAGGAAATCCAGGATGCTGTGAATCATCCGGTTCAGCCGCGATAGCTGGAGATGATCCGGTCGACCACTTGCTGGTGAATCTTGATCTTGCCTTCCTGGGTGAGCCGGTCGCGCACGCCTTCTTCAAATAGCGTATTGCGCGCCTGGCTTTTCTCGCTCTTGATCTGATCGCGGATCGCGATCCGCTCCGCCGCCAGGCCCGCGGGATCGGCCGGAATCTTCTCCACGATCTTGCCGATCACCTTGCCATCCGCCAGGCCGGCGGGTCCGAAGAGTGTTCCCACGGGCTTGTTGAAAGCGTCCGGGAACATCGCCGCCGAGCCCACGCCTTCGATGGCGCCGGCCCGGTCGACCTCGGCCGAAGTCTTCACTTCGAGGCCCATGGCTTTCGCCGCTGCAGCCAGATCCCCGCCGCTGGCTTTCGCCTTGGCCATCAGGTCGGTAGCTTTCTGGTCTACCAGGCGATTGAGTTTGTCCTTAATGAACGCGTCGCGCACCCGGCTCTCGACTTCGGCGAATGCGGCCGGGTGTGCCGGTGTGATTCCGGTGCACACAGCCAACGCAAACTTGTTGCCCTGCACCAGGACCTCCTGCGAAACTTCGCCCGGTTTCAGCGCCGCAATCGAGTCTTCGAAATCCTTGCTCACCCCGATTTGCGGCAGCGGATCGCCCGGACCGGCGTTATCCACCTTCACATACTCGATGCCCAGATCCGCGGCCACCTTATCCGGATGCAATGGGTCCTTCGTTAGCGCCGCTTGCGCCTTGTCCGCAAGCTGCTGCATCTGGTCGTTAACCCGCTGCTTCTTGTAGTCGGCGGCCAGCGCGGCCTTCACGTCGTTGAAGGACTTCATTTGCGCCGGCTCGTGCGCCAGCACCTGGATGATGTGATATCCGTAAGTGGTCTTGACTGGATCGCTGATCTCGCCCGGCTTCAGCGAGAACGCCACCTTCTCGAACTCCGGCACCATCTGGCCGCGCACTACGCCGTCGTATTCGCCGCCCTTTTGCGCCGAACCGGGATCTTCCGAGTACTTCTTCACCATGTCGGCGAAGTTCGCGCCCGCGCGGAGTTGCTTCACCAGGTCATCGGCCTTGGCCTTCACTTCCGCGTCTTTCTTCGGATCTCCGGTGGTCTTCAGCAGGATGTGCCGCACGTTCACGTGCTCCGGCGTGCGATAGCTGTCCTTGTTTTCGTTATAGAGCCGCAACAGATCGGCGTCGGTAGGCTGGATGGTCTGCTCGATCTTGGCTTGATCCACGATCAGAATACCCAGGCTGCGCTTTTCCGGCACCTGGTACAACGGCTTGCTGGCCTCGTACGCTTTCTGCAGGTCGGCCGGCGTCGGCTGGATTTCCGAACGGTACTTGTCGGTGCTGATCTTCACGTATTCGATCTTCACCTTATCGTGCCGGCGATGGTATTCCAGCTCGATTTCCTGTGGCGTCACCACCGTGCCTTCCAGCGCCACGTCCCGTAACTTGGTAATCAACAACTGCCGCGCCACCTCGGACTCGAATTCCGGAATGGTCAGGTTCTGCTGTGCCAGCATGGCCGAGTAAGCGTCCTTGCCGGCGAACTTGCCCCCCTGCCAGAGTTGCGGCACCATCTGCCGGATGCCGGCGGCCAGATCCTGGTCGGAAACCTTGTAGCCCAGGCGCGCCGCCTCGTAGGCGAGCGCCCGCTCGGTGACCATCTTGCTGATGAACTGCGGTACGTAGTTGGCCAGCAACTCGGTGGGCAGGCGCTGGCCGCGCAGATTGGTTTGAATGACTTGCTGAACCTCGGGAACCGTGATGGCGTCTTTGCCAACCGTGGCCACGACCGTGTCGGCATCGCCGCCGCCGGTGCCGTAGCTCGGCACTAGGTAAGTCAACATGGACAGCGCAACCACAAGCAACAATCCGCCGAGCAGGATGCGCACGGCTTTGTCTCGGCTGCGGAACAGATCAAACATTTAAGCGTATCTCCTGAAGAAGGGGAACTTTCATTATAGCAGGCACGGCCGCCCCAACCCGGCTGCCGCCGCCGGCCTACTTCCCTGACTTACCCGCGCTCTCCACCACGCTCTGTGCCAGGTAATTCACCACCTTCGCCTCGTTGCGGGCGACCTCGTAGTAGGCGTTTTTGAGTAGCTGATCCTTCCGGTTGAGCAGCGTCTCGCGGATGCTCTGCTGCACGCGCGGATCGTTCAACTCGCGCTGGCCGGCCGATTCCTTCGAAATGATCTTGAAGATGCGGTAGCCCTCTTGCGTGCGGATGATCGGGCTGATTGCGCCGGGCGCGAGCGACATCACCATCTTGCGCAGCTCCACGTTCGCCTTCGCCAAAGCCGATTCGGGGATGAAGCCCAGGTCCCCCCCGTTCGGCGCCGAATTCGGATCTTCGGAGTAATTGTGCGCCACCAGGGCGAAATCCTCACCGCTCTGCAGACGCGCCTGAATCTCGCGGATCTTGCGGCTGGCCTCCGCGTCGTTCTGCGCCTTGCTGTCTTTCAGGTTCCCGGCCGTCGCTCCAGGATTCGGCGTTACCAGGATCTGCGCCATGTGGATGCGCGGCTCGGCTAGATTGAAGCTGGCCTTGTTGGCGTTGTAAAACGCCGTCACGTCCGCATCCGTGATGGTGATGTGCGAGGTGATGTCTTTATTAATCAGCTTCTGGATGCTCAGGTCGCGCCGGATTTTCGACTTCAGATCCGCCAACGTCATCTTGTTCTCGCGCAGTTGCTGCTCGAACTGCTCCTTGGTCCAGGGCGCCTTCAGCTCGGTCAACTTGGTTTCTACGTCCGCATCGCTCGCCAGCAATCCCTGTTTTTCCGCCCTCTGCAGCATGATCTCGCTGTCGATCAGGCCGCGCAGCAGTTCCAGCTTCTGCGCCATGGTCTGCTCGACGGATTGGCCGGGCACGGCCAGGCCCGACTGTTGATAGGTCTTCTCCAGCTCCGTATACGTGATGGGCCGGTTGTTCACGGTCGCCGCGACGTTGGCGGGAGCTGATTTATTACATGCGGGAGCGAGCAGCACGAGCGCCAGGGCCGCCGCGCCGCCGCATCGAATGGCGTGCTTCACTCCATCCACCGTGCCGCGCACCGTGGGCGGCGGAGTTTCCTGATGGCAAACATGACGAACCCACATTGTATCCAGCTACAATGGCCTGCGGGAGAAACTCGCAAATGAGAGTCGGCATGATCGGCACCGGCGCTATCTCGCACAAGCACGCGCAGGCCTATCGCAACATCGGATTCGAACTGGCGGTCTGCACGGACATCAACGCCGACGCCGGGCGGCGCTTTGCGAGCCAATACGGCGCCGCGTTCGTCGCGTCGTACGAAGAAGTCTGTACCCACCCGCGCGTGGATTACGTGGACGTCTGTACTTTCCCGGATTTCCGTATGCAGGCCGTCTCCCTGTGCGCCCGCGAACACAAGCATGTCCAGGTGCAGAAGCCCATCTCGACGAACCTCGCCATTGCGCGCGAGATGGTGGATACCGCCGCCCGCGCCGGCATCTTTCTAAATGTGGTCAGCCAGCATCGCTTTGACCATGCCAGCCAGTTCCTGCATCGGGCCATCACCGCCGGCCGGTTAGGCAAGCTTCTCCAGTGTGATGGTTATGTAAAGTGGTACCGTTCGCCCGCGTACTACGCGCGGCCGATTAAGGGCAGTTGGCAGACCGAAGGCGGCGGCGCGCTCATTAATCAGGCGATTCACCAAGTCGATCTCCTGCGCTGGCTGGCCGGGCCGGTCGCCGATGTATACGCCGTTTGGCAGCTTGGCGCGCTGCACAAAATTGAATCGGAAGACGTGGTCAATGCGGTGCTGCGCTTCTCCTCGGGCGCGACCGGAGTAATTCAGGCAGCCACTGCTTTCTGGCCCGGATACACCGAACGTACGGAGTTTCACGGCACGAAAGGCACCGCGATCATCTCGGGGGATAAGCTGACCGCCTGGGACGTACAGGATGACTCGGGTGAACCTCCGCCGTTGGCGCAGGAAGTGGCCTCGGGATCCTCCGACCCCATGGCCATTTCGCTGGAACCGTTCGAGCGTCAGTTTCAGGATTTCGGCCAGGCTATCCGCGAAGGCCGCCAGCCCCTGGTATCGGGTGAAGAGGGTTACCGGGCTCTCGAAATCGTGGATGCAGTCTACCGTTCCTGCCGTAGCAAGGAAAAAATCACACTTACGTAACTTTTTTCGAAACTCTCTCCGATAGCGTGTGTTACTAATTCAAAAGACAGAGGGTAACGCGCGCCCTACCAACCTTCAGAGTCCCTACCGCGTTGCCCTCACCCCCTTCTTGAGCCCCGCCCTTGACTCCCGCTGTCGCCAGGATTTGGAACAGTTCCTAAGCCAGCATCGCTTCCGAGATCAACGCGGCCACCGCCGGGCATCCGGGCCGCGAGCTGATCATCAGGTCGTAGAGATGCCGCTGGTCCCATTCCTGCCCGAAATACAGCTTCACATAAGAGGCGCGTTCCGCATCGATGTCGCGCAGCAGCCGTTCGGCTTCGGCTTTGGTCCGCGACCGCTGCTGAATGCGGCGCAGACGGTCGGCCCGCGGCGCGTAGACAAAGACGTGGAAGACATCCGGGCAGTCTTGCAGAATGCACTGCGCGCCCCGCCCCACGATTACGCAATCGCCGGCGGCATGCGCCTCCTCGATAATCTCCCGATTGATTCGCGCCATGGCTTCGGAATCGAAAATGTCAACGGGCGAGATGGTGGCCACCGGTTGCAGACCCGCGTTCCAGAGCGGCCGGCTGATGCGGTGCAGCCAGGAATCGACATGCTCGTCGCAGGCGGTGACGGACTCGACATCCACTCCCGCCGCGTGGGCGATCTTATCAATGAGATTGCGGTCGAGCAGCTTCCAGCCGAGGGACTTGGCCGCCAGGGCGGCGATCTCGGCTCCGCCGCTCCCGTACTCCCGCGCTATTGTCAGTACTCTGTATTGCATTGGACACTCCTGTTGCCTGGCGGCCGGGCGAGGTCTTCTGCATCAGCGCCATCACCGGCGCGATGATCAGGAAGATGAAGCCCAGCAGCCGGAAGTTATCGATAAACGCCAGCATGGTGGCCTCGCGGACCAGCATGCCGTAGAGCAGTCCGGTCGCCTGGTGCGCCGCCTGGCTGGCGCTCGAACCGGTGGCCACCAGCATCTGGCTGGCGGCGTGCAGCATCTCGTTGTAACTCCGGTCGAAGGGCGTCAGGTGGCTCACCAGGATGTGCTGGTGAAACTGTGCGCGGCGGGCCAGTCCCGTGGTGACGAAGGCGATCCCGGAACTGCCGCCGATGTTGCGCGCCAGGTTGATCAGCCCGGTGGCGCTGTTGGCCTTCTCTTTGGCGATGTAGGAAAACGCCAGCGTATTCAGCGGTACGAAGAGAAAGGCGATGCCCACGCTTTGCACCACCCGGGAACGGATGGCCGTTCCGATATCCACCTGCAGGTCGAAGCCGGCCATCTGGAACAGCCCCAGTGACGATACCGCCAGCCCGAACATCAGCAGCCAGCGCGGCTCCACCTTGTGCGACAGCAGTTTCCCGACCAGCGGCATCAGCAGCAGCACCGCCACGCCGCCGGGCGATAACGCCAGGCCGCTCAGCAGCGCCGTATAGCCGAGCATGGTTTGCAGGAAGATCGGCAGCAGCATGGTGCTGCCGTAAAGCACGAAGCCGAGCAGAAACATGGTGCCCGTGGCCAGGCAGAAATTCCGGTTCTTGAGCAGCCGGAAATCGATCATCGGGTCTTTGGAATGCCACTCCCAGAAGAACACGCCCACCAGGCAGACCACCGCGATCACGGCCGAAGCAACGATCCAGTTGGAGCCGAACCAGTCTTTGCGCTGGCCATCGTCGAGCATCACTTCGAGGAAGCCCAGGCCGGTGGCGATCAGCCCCAGGCCGAAGTAGTCGATGCGCAGTCCGCGCAGGCTTTTGCGCTCGAGAAAGGGCGGATCGAAAACCAATATCGCGGTGAGCGCCAATGAAAGCAGGCCCACCGGAATGTTGATCAGGAAGATCCAGCGCCAACTGTAGTCGTCGGTGATCCAGCCGCCCAGCGTGGGCCCGATAATAGGAGCGAGCACCACCCCCATGCCGTAGACGGCCATTGCCATGCCCTGTTTTTCTCTGGGGAAACTTTCCACCAGGATGGCCTGCGAGATGGGCTGCATCGCACCCCCGCCGACGCCCTGCATGATGCGGAACAGAATCAGCATGCCCAGGCTCGGCGCCAGTCCACAGAGCAGGGAACTGACCGTGAATACGACGACGCAAGTCATGTAGAAACGCTTGCGTCCGAACAGCGTCGAGAACCAGCCGGATAGCGGCAGTACGATGGCGTTCGAAACCAGGTAGGAGGTGAGTACCCAGGTGCTTTCGTCGATGGTGGCGGAGAGGCTGCCGGCGATGTGCGGCAGCGCCACGTTGGCCACGCTCGTGTCCAGCACTTCCATGAAGGTCGCCAGCATGACCGTGAGGGCGACAGCCCATGGATTGATCTCGGGTTCGGTTACCATGTGAGCAACCGTCCAAAATCCTATTGTAATGCTGTAAACGGACTATAGGATCTTAAATGGATTAGATGCCGGGCCTGGGGCCCGGCGCAGGCGGCGCGCCTGCCCCACTAGTGCATGGCTGAAGGGCCGCCTTTATGGCCGGGCCGCTTCATCAGCAGTAACATCGGCACCAGCAGCAGGAAGATCAATCCCAACAGGCGGAAGGTATCCACGAACGACTGCATGGCGGCCTGCTGCTGGACCATGCCAAAGACCGCTCCCCAGGCCTGATGCAGCGCGGTCACCGCGTCTTCGCCTCGCCGCTCGAGCTCCGACCGCAGACCGTGCACCATGTTCATGGCCAATGGGTTGTAGGGATTCACATGGCTGCCGAGCCGCGCGGTATGCATCTGCTGCCGGCGGAACAGGTAAGTGTTGGACATGGCAATGCCAATGCTGCCGCCGAGGTTGCGCAGCAGGTTGAACAGGCTGGTCGCGTTGCCCATTTCCTGCACGGGGATGGGATCCATGGTGGAAGTGGTCAACGGCACGAACAGCAGCGACAGCGCCGCGCCCTGGATGAACTGCGGCCAGAAGATGTTCCAATAACCGGCGTTCAGGTTCAGCCAGGAAAGCTGGAACAACGTGAATGACGCGCCCACCATACCGATGGCCAGCAGCTTCCGCGAGTCGAACTTCGAGAGCAGCACGCCGACCAGGGGCATTCCCAAAAACGACCCGAGGCCGCGCGGAAACAACGCCAGGCCGGCTTCCATCGCCGGGTAGCCCAGCAGCGTCTGCAGGAAAATCGGCAGCAGCACCAGGCTGCCGTACAGGACGAAGCCCAGCATGGTCATCAGGAAGACGCCGGTGGCATAGGTGCGATTGCGGAACACGCGCAGGTGCACCACGGGATCGCGGGCCAGCAGTTCGCGTGCGATGAAAGCACTCAGCCCGATCACGCAGATGATGCCCAGGGTCAGGATGAAGCGCGAGGAGAACCAATCGTCCTCCTGCCCCTTATCGAGCACGATCTGCAGGCAGGCGATGCCGATGGCGAGCAGCCCGATGCCCCAATAATCGATGCCGGTGGACTCCCGCCGCAGGTAGGGCGGATCGAAGATAAAAGCGCGCGTCATCAGAATCGCGAGCACGCCGATGGGGATGTTGATGTAGAAGACCCAGCGCCAGCTATAGCTGTCGGTGAGCCATCCGCCCAGCACGGGTCCGAGCATGGGGGCCACCACGATGCCGAGTCCCCAAAAGGCCATGGCCTTGCCGCGGTCGCGCGGCGGGAATGCCTCCAGCATCACCGCTTGCGAGATGGGCTGCAGGCAGCCGCCGGACGCGCCCTGCAGCACGCGGAAGAAAATCAGCGCGGGCAGATTCGGGGCGAGCCCGCACAGAAACGACGCGCTCGTGAATCCGATGATGGCCCAGCTGAGCAGCCGCTTGCGCCCCAAGGTGCGCGCCAGCCATCCGGTGATAGGCAGAATGATGGCGTTGGCCACCAGATACGAGGTGAGCGCCCAGGTGGCTTCATCGATACTGGCCGACATGCTGCCGGCGATGTGCGGCAGAGACACGTTGACCACGGTCGTGTCCAGCACCTCCATGAAGGTGGCCAGCATGACCGAGATGGCGATGATCCAGGGATTGATTTGCTTGACAGGCGGACTGATCTTTTTAGTTTACTCGGTTCCTGCGTTCCGGCGTGGTAGGATTGCACGAATGGTGCGGGCGGCAACGCCCGCCCGGAAAGTATGACAGGAAACGGATGAAAGTTTTTGCGCTTAGAGTCAGCGGGTGCGCGACGATTTTAGCGGCTCTCACACTCCCCGCCATGCCACCCGCCGCGGCGGCCGCGACGTATTCGGTGATCTATAGCTTCAAGGGAGGAGCCGACGGCGCATCGCCTTATGGTGGTCTTGTCCAATCTAGCGCCGGGCAACTCTTCGGCACGACCTACACGGGAGGCACCGGGGAATACGGCACGGTTTTCGAACTGGGGCAGGGCACGAGCGGCTGGGAGAAGGCGGTGCTGCACAATTTCAGCGGCCCCGATGGTGAGACCCCGTCGGACACCTTGGTCTTCGATGCGGCCGGAAATCTGTACGGGACGACGCGTTGGGGTGGAGCGAACAACGGCGGAACGGTCTTCAACTTGATACCGCCGTCCGCACCAGGCGGTCCGTGGACTCAGAACGTTCTCTACAGCATGCCTTCCGGCGGGTGTGACAACCTCCCACGGGGCCTCTTTGGCTCGGTGTTGATCAGTCCGTCCGGGGCGCTCATCACCACGTCCGCAGTAACCACCTGCACGCCGCCCAGCGGGGGGACACTATTCTTGCTGACGCCGCCAGCCCAAACGGGCGGGGCCTGGACCGAATCGACGTTGATCAACTTCAGCAAGGCGTCGCTTGGCTCGTCGATTTTTGCCGGTGTGGTCGGTAGAGGTAATTCGGTGTATGGAACGACTTGGTACGGCGGACCGCTGGTAGGCTGCGGGGATGTGTACGAGTCGACACCGACGCCCAGCACAGGAACGTGGACAGGGAGTTTAGTCTATGCTTTTCAGGGGAGCGATGGTTGCAACTCTGGTGCAACACTTACCCCCGGACCAAACGGCGTATTCTACGGCACCACCTACGACGGCGGTATCCTCGGGCCGTGCATAATCCCGACCAACGGAGGCTGCGGCGTTGTCTTCGAGCTGACGCCACCCGCAGCGCAGGGCGGCACCTGGACTGAGTCCGTACTCTACTACTTCACGGCCGCAAACGGTGACGGTGCCTATCCATCTGCTAACGTCGTGCTCGGTCCTAACGGCGTTCTCTATGGAACTACGCAGTACGGAGGAAGTGCGACTACCGGCTCGCCTTGCTCCAGCAACGGTGTATCAGGTTGCGGGACCGTCTTTCAGCTCACGCCTCCCACTACACCGGGCGGCGCATGGACGGAAACCATCCTGCATAGCTTCACCGGGCAAAACGGTGACGGTTCCATCCCGATGGCCGGCCTCCTCACGGCCAGCGACGGGACCCTATACGGCACCACCTCGGGCGGCGGCGCATCGAACAAGGGCACCGTATTCTCGATCGTGCCGTAGACCCGGCCGAGCGCACGGCTCCCCTTGACATTCTACCGAAGTGCGCCTATGATTCACCTAGAATGTCTACTCGAATGGAGCTATTGCAAGGCACGCTCGACGTGCTGATCCTGCGCACGCTGTTGGGGGGGCCGGCGCACGGGCACGCCATCGTCAAAGCCATCGAGCGCAACTCCGAGGATGTGCTGCAGGTGGAACAGGGCTCGCTCTATCCGGCGCTGCACCGCCTGATCCGGCGCGGCTGGATCGCCGCCGACGAGGGGGTGTCCGAAAACAACCGCCGCGCCAAGTTTTACCGGCTGACCGTGCGGGGCCGCAAACAGCTCCAGGTGGAAACCACCAAGTGGGACAGGCTCGCGCGCGCCATCGGCCGGATTCTGCGCCCGGCGCAAGAGGAGGCCCAATCATGAAACGCCGCCGGCATCCGCTGGACGGTCTCGAGGAAGACATTCGCGATCACATCGAGCGCGAGACAAGCGACCTGATCGCCACTGGAATGCCTCCCGAGGAAGCGCGGCACGCCGCCATCCGCAAGTTCGGCAACATCGCCCGCGTCGGCGAAGAAACGCGCGCGGTATGGAACTGGGCCTGGATCGAACACCTGCGGCAGGACATGCGCTATGCCGGGCGCGTGCTGCGGCGGAATCCAGGATTCGCGGCGGTGGCGGTGGCCACGCTAGCACTGGGCATCGGGATGAACACGGCCGTCTTCAGCGTGGTGAACGCGGTGCTGCTGCGGCCGCTCGATTATCCACATCCGGAGCGGCTGGTTTGGCTGGCGGATTACGATGCGCGCATCAAGCGCGACGCGGTGGCGTCGCCCGATCTCATGTTCTGGCGGCAGCACGGGGAATCGTACACGATGATGGCGGCATACGGCCCGCAACAAGCGGCGATCGCGGCGGGCGGCGCGGCGCAACAGGTGAGCGGCGTGGTCGTCGCGGGCGACTTCTGGAGTCTAACGGGCGCGCGGCCCGCTCTAGGAAGATTGTTCGGTCCGCAGGAACGGGACCGCTTGGTCCTGGCATGGGACCTGTATGCGCGGCAATTCGGCGCCGATCCCGCCGTTATCGGCAAGTCCGTTGTGGTGGACGGACGCGCGGTCACTATCACCGGTGTTCTCCCGCGTGCTTTTCGGTTTCAGTTTCCGATGTGGTGGCAGGCCGTCGAGCCGCAGCCTGTGGAGGCCTACTTTCCGCTCCCGGCGGCGGATATCGCGATGTTCCGAAGTGTCAGCGCCGTGGCGGCTCTCAAGCCGCGGGTGCGGATCGCGCAGGCGCGGGCCGAACTCGCAGTGCTGGAGAAACGCGCGCAGGCAACTCACCCCGTCAACATGCGCTTCGCGACCCACTTGCGGATCGAGCCGCTCGCGCAGAAATTGAACGGGGCGGCGCGCCCGGCGCTGTTGATCCTGGCGGCGGCCGGTGCGCTCGTACTGCTGATCGCCTGCCTGAATATGGCGAACCTGCTGCTGGTGCGGGCGACAGTGCGGCAGCGCGAGATTGCCATCCGTGCGGCGCTGGGCGCGGGGCGCGGACGCGTGATCCGGCAGTTGCTGGCGGAAAGCATCGCGCTGGCCGTCGCCGGCGGCGCGGCGGGACTGGCGCTGGCGCGCGGGGCGGTTGCGATTTTGGTGCGCCTCTCGCCGAACGCCGCGCCGCGGCTGGCGGAAACCACCATCGACGCCCGCGTGCTGCTGTTCACGGCAGCGGCAGCGATCGTGACTGGCCTGCTGTTCGGCGCCGGCCCGGCGATCGCGCTGTGGCGCGCCAACCTGCATGACAGCCTGAAGGAGGGCGCGCGCGCCTCCTGCGGTCCCTCCGGTTTGCGGCTGCGCCGGCTGCTGGTGGCCGGAGAACTGGCGCTGGCGATTGTACTGCTCATAGGCGCGGGGCTGCTGGTGAAGAGCTACTGGCGCATGCACGCCTATCCGCCCGGGTTCGCGCCGGAGAGCATCGTAACCATGAAGGTCCGGCTGGCTGGGCCGCAGTATAGCGAACGCGAGAAGTATGAGGCGTACATGCGCGAGTTGCTGCGGCGCGTGGAATCGGCGCCGGGCGTGCGCGCCGCGGGCGTTTCGAACTGGTTCCTGTTCGATGGCGTGCCGTTTCCGAGCGATACGAAGCCGGGACAAACGCACGTCATCCGGCTGAATGCATCGTCACCCGGATATTTAAAGGCGCTGGGCGTGCGCTTGCTGCGCGGGCGCTGGCTCACCGGCGCGGACGCGAAAGGCGGCCACGTGCTGTTGAACGAGAACATGGCGCGCGCGGCCTTCGGCACTCGCGATCCCATCGGCCGGCAGATTCTGACGCCAGCTCCGGCGACCGTGGTGGGCATCGTTTCCGCGGTCAAATGTGCCGAACTGGACGCCGATCCGCCGCCCGAGATCTACATTCCCCACGAGCAATTACCCTTCCTGAGCGGAACGGATGTGGTGGTCCGGGCGGCGGGCGATCCGGCCGAGATCGGACCCGAGATCCGCAAACTCATCGCAGGCATCGATCCGTCACAGCCGGTCTACGACGTGAAGACGCTCGAACGCGCGCTTTCCGACTCGATCGCGCCGCGGTTCTTCAATCTGTTCCTGTTAGGAACCTTCGCGGCGGCGGCGCTGCTGCTCGCGCTGGTGGGCATCTACGGCGTGATCGCCTACTCGGTGGCTGAGCGCACGCGCGAGATCGGCGTGCGCATGGCACTGGGTGCGCAACGGCGCCAAGTGGTCGGCATGGTAGTGCGGGAGGGCCTCATCATGGCGCTAGCCGGCATCGTCGCAGGGCTCGCGGGAGCCTGGCTGCTCACGCGCGAGATGGCCAGCCTGCTCTACAACGTCAGGCCGAATGACGCAGCCACTTTCGCCGCGGTCGCCGCCGCTTTGGGAACGGCAGCGATCCTGGCCTGTTGGGCTCCGGCGCTGAAGGCTGCGCTGGTCGATCCGGTGGTGGCTTTGAAATACGAATAACGCGCGGCTAGGCTTTTCCGGCTGCGGCCGCCGCCCCACGTTCGATTGGTGCGCCCACCAGGTTGCCCCACTCGGTCCACGAGCCGTCGTAGTTAGTCACTTTGTCATAGCCGAGCAGATACTTCAGCACGAACCAGCTATGACTGGACCGCTCGCCAATGCGGCAGTAAGCGATCACGGGTTTCGATCCGTCGATGCCTTCGGCCGCGTAGAGCTGGCGCAATTCATCGGGCGATTTGAATGTGCCGTCCTCGTTGCACGCCTTGCCCCACGGAATGCTGCGTGCGCCGGGGATGTGGCCGCCGCGCTGGCAGGTTTCCGGCAATCCGGGAGGCGCCAGAATCTCGCCCGAAAATTCCTGCGGGCTGCGCACGTCCACCAAAGATGCCGCGTGCGCGGTGACCGCTTCCTGCACTTGCGGCAGAAAGGCGCGCAGAGACAGGTCCGGTCCCGCGGCTTTGTAAACCGTGCGCTTCACCTGCGGCGCGCTGGTGGAGAGCTCGCGGCCCTCGGCCAGCCACTTCTTGCGGCCACCGTTCATCAGGCGCACGTCGCGATGGCCGTAAATTTTCGCCTGCCAGAATGCCCAGGCAGCGAACCAGTTGTTGTTGTCGCCATAGATGACGATGGTCATCTCCGGCGTGATTCCGGACGCGGACATCAGCTCTTCGAATTCCTGCTTCGAGAGGATGTCGCGGCGCACGGTGTCGCACAGTTGCGAGTTCCAGGCCCAGGCGATGGCTCCGGGGATGTGGCCTTCATCGTAGGCCTTGGTGTCTACATCGACTTCCACCACGCGCACGTTCGCGTCATTTGCGTGGGCTGCCGTCCAATCCGTCGTCACGAGCGTTTCGGGGTGTGCGTAGGTTGCCATTGGTTTCTCCTCTGCTATCCCTCTAATTCTATCGAGTTAACCATGAAACGCAAATGTCCAGCCCCGGACGGACCTTCCCGTACCGCCCTTAACACGGTTATACCTAGTACCGGTACGCGCGGCGGATCGTCATTCGAATGTTACCCTGATACCCATCACCTGAACTCAGACACCAAATCAGACATAGAGGATAAATGCACCAGAGGACGATGCTTAACCTTTGCCTTACACGCGCGGCCGGAATACTGATCCTGATCGCGGGCGCCGCCGCCGGGCAACAAACTCAGCAGCAGCCGCCCCCACAACCGGAACAGCCATACGTCGGCCGGTTCGTGCTGTACGCGGGTTATTTGAATTTATACACGCCGGAGATCGGCCTGGTCCAGCCCGGCGTTCACATTCAGGCGGGCATGCGCTGGTCGCGGCATATCAGCCTGGGCTTCGATTTCAGCCGCGGAACGGGCAACACCAGCGTGGCGTTGACGCAGGCCACCACCACCATCCAGAAAGAGTTCGACCCCATCCTGCAGAGCTTCATTGCCGCCGGACTGCTGCCCTCGAATTACGTGGCCGCCCTGCCGTTCACGTCTACCGCCGAAACCTTCACCATGGGGCCGGAATTCCCGCTGCGCAAATTCAAATGGGTGACCCCGTATATCCGCCCTTCTTGCGGGATTTTCTACGATTCCGCGGTCGCGCATCCGAATGACCACTTGACCACCATCGTGGTCAACACCATTGCGCCTTCGGGCAGGGAACAGATGTGGACGGCATTTTACGGATTCGGCGGTGGGCTGGCGTTCAATGTGACCAAGCATTTCAGCCTGGTGGTGCAGGGCGACTTCGTGCACGAGAATCTGTTTCCGGACCTGCTGCTGCACACGCCGAACACGTTCCGTATTTCGATCGGTCCGGGCTTTCAGTTCGGGCACAACGTGACTAAGAACTGGCTTTAGCCCGCCATCAATTCTGCGACCCGCTCTTGCAGTGTGGCGTTCAACTCCGTGCGGTCCGCGGGCTTGAGATCCGCCGTGGGAATTGGGTCGCCGATGCGCAGCGTTACGGGACGCGGCTGCACCAGCGCCGATCCCATGGGCAGCACTTGGCGCGTACCGCTGATCCCGATCGGCACCGCGGGCACGCCCGCCTTGATCGCCAGATACGCCGCGCCTTCCTTGAACTCGCGCATCTCCGCCGGCGAACGGCCGCCTTCCGGGAACAGCAGCACGGAAACGCCGCGATCGGCAATCAGGCGCGCGCCGGCAGTCACGCTCTTCAGCGATGCGCGCGGATCGCCGCGCACTACCGGCAAGTGCCCCGCTCTGCGCAGATGCCCGCCCAGCAGTGGAATCCGAAATAAGCCCTGCTTGGCGAAGAACCGGAATTGCAGCGGGATGTGCGCCAGCACCACCGGCGTATCCATATAACTGCGATGATTCGCCACCAGCACGTAGCTCGCGCCCGGCTGTAGTTTTTCCAGACCTTCCACGTGCACGCGGACGCCGCTCACTTTCAACAGCACGCGTGCCCAGACGCGTGCCAGGGCGTGTTGCGTGCGGCCGCTCTTATCGAACGCGGATGCCGCCAGCGACATGGTCCCAAAAACGAGGGTGGCCAGAACAATCAGCGGATCGATGAGCAGGTAGGCGCGCAGCCGCTTCATGATGCGATAGGGAGTGTGGCATGCGCCGCGAAGATCGCGCGGGCTTCGCCCACCAGGAACAGCGACCCGGTGATGAAGATACTTTCTTCCGGCGGGCCGCTCGCGGCCAGCGCCAGGGCGGCGCGGATATCGGCCGCCAATTCGATGCGATCGTGGTCCGCCAGATCGCGGATCGATTCCGGCCGCAGGGCACGCGCTTGTGCGGGCGCGGTCACGATGACGCGGTGCGCCCGCGGAAACAGGAGGGCAGCCATTTCAGCGACGGCTTTATCGCGCATCGCCCCGTAGATCAGGCACACGCGGCGCGGATCATAGAAGCGCTCCAGATAGGCGGCCAGCGCGCGCGCGCCCGCGGGGTTGTGCGCGCCATCGAGTACGATCTCCGGATGCCCGGAGACGCATTCCAATCGGCCAGGCCAGACCGTTTCGGCGATGCCCCGCGCAATTGTTGGCGGGGGTATGCCCAACGCGGCGAGGGCCGCGATTGCGGTGCGGGCATTTTCCATTTGATGCTCACCGGCGAGCGGGCAGCGCATCGCCAGGCCCTTCCAGGTGAAGCTCGCGCCGCGGCGATCGAGGGCGGCATCCGTGATCGCCACCGAAGAACTGTGCGTAATGGCCGCGCCCACTTCCGCCGCGCGCGCTGCGAGTACGCTGGCCGCCTCGGGCCGCTGGGTCGCAAACACCGCCGGCACATCTTGTTTCAGAATGCCCGCCTTCTCACCGGCGATCGATTCCAGGCTTTTGCCGAGGAAGGCTTCGTGATCGAAATCCACCGGCGTGATGACGCAAAGTTCGGGCATCACCACGTTGGTCGCATCCAGGCGCCCGCCCAAGCCCACTTCGAGTACCGCGATCTCGACCGCGCACTCTCGAAACAGCAGCAGCGCCATGGCGGTGACGCACTCGAAGTAAGTCGGGTGCAGTTCAATGGCGTCGCGTTGTAACAGGCCTTCGGCGCAGGCATGCACCCGGTCGAAGGCGGCCGCGAATTGCGCGGCGCTCACGGGTGCGCCGCCTACCTGGATACGCTCGGTGGGCTCGATCAGGTGCGGTGAAGTGAACAGGCCCGTGCGAAATCCCGCGGCGCGCAAGCCGGATTCGATCATCGCGCTGGTCGAGCCTTTGCCGTTGGTGCCCGCCACGTGTACGATCCGGCAAGCCTGCTGCGGATTGCCCAGGGCTTCGAGCAGCGTGCGAATCCGGTCCAGCCCCAGCTTGGCCGTCTTGATCTCGTTGCCCAGCGCGTACAGGAACCGGACGGAATCGGGATAGTTCATCAATCCATGAAGAAGCGCAGCGCGTTGCCGATGTAGCTCTTCATCTCCAGGCGCGGCACCACGGCGTCGAGCATGCCGTGCTGCAGCAGGAACTCCGCGCGCTGGAAACCGTCCGGCAGCTTTTGCCGGATGGTCTGCTCGATCACGCGCGGGCCGGCGAATCCGATCAGCGCGCCCGGCTCGGAGATGTTCAGATCGCCCAGCATGGCGTAGCTCGCCGTCACGCCGCCGGTAGTGGGATCGGTGAGCACGCTGATGTACGGGATGCGCGCTTCATCCAGACGCATCAGCCCCGCGGAGATCTTGGCCATCTGCATCAGGCTGACCGCGCCCTCCTGCATCCGCGCGCCGCCCGAAGCCGAGATCACCACCAGCGGGGTGCGCCGCGCGATAGATCGCTCGATGGCCCGTGTGATCATCTCCCCCACCACGCACCCCATGCTGCCGCCGATGAAGCGCGGCTCCATGGCGCAGATGTGTACCGGCCGGTCCATGATCTTGCCGGCGGCGGAGATCAGCGCATCGGAAAGCGAGGTCGCCTGGCGCATGCCGTCCAGCCGCTCGCGATAAGGCTTGGAATCGAAGAAATCCAGGGGATCGGACGAGCGCAGGCCCCCATCGAAGGTTTCGTACTCGCCGTCGAAAAGCAGTTTCAGCCGCGAAGCCGCGTCCATGCGCATGTGCGCGCCGCACTTCGGGCACACGCTCCAGTTGTTCTCCAGGTCCTTCTTCCAGATAATCTGCCGGCAGCCATCACACTTCAGCCACAAACCTTCGGTGCGAACCTTGCGCGCGGCTTCGTTGATCTGCGCTACTTTTTCAGGCTGAGGATCTTCCTTCTTAAACCAGGACATGTCAATTGGACTACCTTAGCGCGGGTAAGGATGCCCCCGCAACGTGGCGAACGCCCGATAGATCTGCTCGGCGAGCATGGCGCGGGCCAATTCATGCGGAAATGTCATGCGCGAGAGCGACAGCAGGATATCGGCGCGACCGCGCCAATCCGCAGGCAACCCATCGGCGCCGCCCACTACGAAGACCAGGTCGCGCGCCTCCATCGCCGCGCGCGAGACCAGCGCGACGAACGCGGCGGTATCCATGGCCTGCCCGGCCGGGTCGAGGAAGATGCGCAGCGCCGATGGATGCTTGGCCCACAAATCGACGCGGTCCGGCCGGATCTCGCGCATTTCGCAAGTCGCATAGTGCCCGGCGCGGGTCATGAAATCGGCGGCGATGGCGTTCGCGTGCGGGTCCCGCGGCTTGCCGATGTAATACAGGAAGACCTTCACTCCGGCGGGATCTCAACCAGCTTCGCGTTGCGCCACAGCCGCTCCAGATCGTAGTAAGTGCGCGATTTCGGCGAGAAAATGTGTACCAGAAAATCGCCGTAATCCGCCAACACCCATTCGGCCTGGTTATAGCCTTCCAGGCTGATCGGCAGTTCGCCCAGGTGCTTCAGGCGCAATTGTACTTCGTCGGCGATGGCCTGTACGTTGCGCCCATTCGCGCCCGTGCAGATCACGAAGTAATCCGCGAAAGAGGTGACGCCCGTTAAATCCAGCACGCGAATGTCGGTGGCTTTTTTCGACTCGGCGGCGCGCACCGCCGCTAACCAGGTGGGGATTTCCGATGAGGTATCTGCTTGTCTAGCTTGGCTCAGGTCGACGTTTGTCAGAACACGCTCCCTGACCGTATCGTACTACAATATGGATATTGTTCATGCGTTTTCTGGCGTTGTTTACGTTCAGTACGGTACTTGTGTGCGCGGCTACGCCGTCCAACACCGGCGCGCTCGAAGATCCGGATGTGATGCGCGCCCGGCTTTCGATTGAGCGGCTGCGCGCGCTGGTGGATGCCGGCGCCATCCCGCGGGTCCAGTTGGAACAGGCCCAGGATGCGCTCGGCGACGCGCAGGATATGGCGATACTGCGCCACGCGATGTACAGTACCGATCTGACCGAAGCGCAAGCCGACGACATGGTGGCGGCCGCGAAGCGGCGCCTCGACCGGCGGCAGAAAAAATTCGACGAAGTCAGCGGCCTGATCGATTCCGGAATCGCGGCGAAAAACGATTTAGCGCCGCTGTCGGATCAAGTGGATTTCGCGCGCAAGGAATACGATCTGGCGGTCACGCGCGCCGATCTTTGCCACCAGCAAGCCGAAATGGCCCGCGTGGAACAACTGCATCAATCCCGGGTTGAGCCGGGCACGCCTGGCGACGATAAGGCGGCCGTACACTACCAAGGCGCGGGCGTCTTCACTCCGGCCGAATTCGAGCAGGTGGCCGCCGCATTCGAACATCGTTTTTCGAAGCCCCTCCCGGTGAGCGCCATGGGCGAGACGGCCGTGCACCGCGCCATGGGTTTCGATCATCGCGGGCGCGTCGACGTGGCGCTGAATCCCGATCAGCCGGAGGGCGTCTGGCTGCGCCAATACCTGGAGTCGCGGCGCATACCCTACTTCGCTTTTTGGCATGCGGCGGCCGGCAAGGCAACCGGCGCGCACATCCACATCGGCCCGGAGAGCACCCGGCTGACGGCGGCGGCCGATTAGAGGACCCTATTGAGCTCGCTCCGTGTGTTGCTCTCCGCCGAACAGATCGCGGCGCGTGTGCGCGAGATGGGCGCGGAGATCGACCACGATTACCCCGATGGCAATCTGCACCTGGTCTGCATCCTGAAAGGCGCCTGCTTTTTTCTGGCCGACCTGGCGCGCGCGCTGCACCGCGATGCCTACGTCGATTTCATGGGCATCTCGAGCTACGGCAAAGGCAAGTCGACGTCGGGTGAAGTGAAAGTCACCAAGGACTTGGATATTTCGGTCGAAGGCGCCGATCTGCTGATTGTCGAAGATATCGTGGATAGCGGGGTGACGCTCAACTACCTGGTGCACCTGCTGGAGCAGCGTAAGCCGCGCTCAGTCCGCATTGCCGCGCTGCTCGATAAGCCCGAACGGCGGCAGCGTCCGGTAAAGGTCGCGTATACCGGCTTTCAAATTCCCGACGAATTCGTGGTCGGCTACGGCCTCGACTTCGCGGAACACTACCGCAACCTGCGCGACGTCTGCATCCTGGGCAACGACTGACGCAGTTACAGCAGAGGCAGCGAAACGGCTGCGCTCAGGTAATACCACGCTACCGCCAGTCCGGCGGCAGCCGCTGCCAGGATCGCAAGAATGTGGACGCCGGCGCAGTGGCGGGCATCCGCGCACCATAACGCTGGATGTGTCATGTTCTCGTACCTTTACCTGTGTAGATGCCGGAGCGCCCCGGAAAGTGCCAGGTACTTTTGTACCAAAATAATAAGGCCTGAAACTATAATAAGGTTAGGGTGTCACGTTCCCGCCCTGGCTGCATCTTCAGGAACGGAAGACAAATTATGGAAGTGAAGGTTCAATATCTTGGCGGCGTGCTATTTGAAGCCGCGGCCCGCGGACATCGCATCCTGTGCGACCAGCCAGTGGAAAACCAGGGCGCCGATACCGGCATGACCCCGCCCGAGTTTCTGTTGGCCGCGCTCGGCACCTGTGCCGGCTACTACGCCGCCGAATACATGCGGACGCGCGGCATCGCCTCCCAAGGCCTGGAAGTGCGCGTCCAGGCCGACAAAGTCACGGGGCCTGCCCGGCTGGGTACTTTTCATATCCATGTCTCCGTGCCGAATCTCGATCCGCAGCACGAAGCCGGTATCCTGCGTGCCGTCAAAGCGTGCCTCATTCACAATACCCTGACGCATTCGCCGTCGATCGAGATTGCGCTCGAGACCCGCGTTCCCGCTACAATCGGTTAGCGGGAGCTCACTTGCACAAGGAAGCCGAAGTCCAACTGGCGCGCGAACTGATGGCCGGCGAGCCGCACGCCTTTGATCGCTTTGTGGAACATTTCCGCGCCAAAGTCTTTCAGTACAGTTGGCTGATGTGCGGCCACCGCGAGGACGCCGAAGAGGTCGCCCAGGACACCCTTTTCAAGGTTTTCGAAAGCTTCGACCAGCTTCGCGAGCCCGCGCACGTGCGCGCCTGGGTGCTGCGCATCGCCCGCAATTTCTGCCTGATGAAACGCCGCCGCAGCCAATTCGCTCCCCCCCGCGAGCTCTCGCTCGACGAATTCCTGCCCACCGCCGATCGCGACGCGGGCGGCGTGAAACTGCAGCTCGCCGACTGGTCGGCGCTGCCCGAAAATCGCGTCCTCGAGCAGGAGCTGCGCGGAGTGCTCCATAAGGCGATTGCCGCCTTGCCCGATAACTATCGCTCGGTCATGCTGCTGCGCGATGTCGAAGAGCTTTCCACCGAAGAGACTGCGCAGATTTTGGACTTAACCGTGGATACTGTCAAAACGCGCCTGCATCGCGCGCGCCTGGCGATCCGCCAGGAACTCGACACCTATCTGAAGAACATGGAGCCAGCCAATGCCACACGCAACTGAGGAATGCCGGCGCATCTTCGCTACCCTCTCGGAATACCTCGACCTGGAATTGCCGCCGGAAGCCTGCCGGGAAATGGAAGCCCACCTGGCCGGCTGCGCGCCGTGCATCGAGTTCGCCGAAAGCTTGCGCCAGACCGTCGCGCTGTGCCATGAATACCAGCCGGCGGACATGCCCGGCCCCATCAGCGAGACGGCCCGCGCGCGTTTGCAGGAGGCTTGGCAGCGCGCCTGCGCGGCCCGCCAGAAGGGTCAGAGCGCCTGAAGGGATCACGGGACCCGATCCGGTCATTGGATCAGGTCCCCGCGATGCGTGGCTTTTCGCCGTCTTTGCGGCGTTCCGAGTCGGTCTTACAACCCTGAAACATCTACCTTATGCCCCCCGCCCGCGCGTTTCTATACCGCGGCGGGAGTAATTCTCTGGCTGGGTTCCAGTAGCTTGTGGCCCAACTTACGTACTGCCAAAGACCCGATCGAACTACCGCCGTTAGGGTATTCGCCCGTCTGCCGGCTGTGCCTACAATGAAGAGGAGCATCGAGGCAAAGCGCTTGGAAAATCATCGGTCTCCTTTACCGCCCGCAAGGTCGGTAAGCTCTATTGCGCCTTACAGCCGCCTGGTGCTCACCATCGGGTTCGGCGGCCTGTTGCTGCTGCTGGCCTTCGCCGGAATCGATAACGTACGCCGTCTGCAGCAAATCCAAACCAGTAACGACGAGATTCGGGAAAAGTTTCTGGCGCGCACCAACCTGCTCGAGCAGATCCGCTCCGAGCTGTACCTCTCCGGCACCTACATCCGCGATTACATCCTCGAACCGGATGCCTCCAAGGCTGAAATCCACCGCGCGAACTTGCTGAAGACCCGCGCCAATATGGACGCCGGCCTGAGCGAATACCAGAAACTGCTGGATGCCGAACAGGCCCCGCCCTTTCGCGCTCTGATGCGGGAATTGCAGGACTACTGGACCCTCCTCGAGCCGGTTTTCTCCTGGAACGCCGCCACCCGCCACGATCAGGGCTTCGCTTTTCTGCACGACGAGGTCTTCCCCCGCCGCATGGCCATGCTGGGCATCGCCGACCAGATCGCCGGCATCAACCGCTCCCAGTTGAACGCCGGTAAGCGCGACGTGATCGCCATGTTCTCGCAGTTCCGCCGCCGGTCCATCCTCACCATCGGCCTGACCATTGCCTTCGGCCTGCTGCTGGCCGTCTTCAGCATGCGCAAGATCGTGCGCCTCGAGCTGGAAGCCGGCCGCCGCTACCAGGAGAGCGCCACCGCCCGCGCCGAATTGAAACAGCTCTCCGCGCGCCTGGTCGAGGCCCAGGAAAACGACCGCCGCGCCATCTCCCGCGAGCTGCACGACGAGATCGGCCAGGCGCTCACCGGCGTGCGCGTCGAACTCGCCAATCTCTCCGGCCTGATCCGCGCCCGCGACACGGCCGGCGCCGAAGGCAAAGTCCAGGAGATCAAGGACCTGGTCGAAGATTCCGTCAGCGTGGTCCGCAACATGGCGCTGCTGCTGCGGCCTTCCATGCTCGATGACCTCGGCTTGGTGCCCGCCTTGCGCTGGCAGGCCCGCGAAGTATCCAAGCGCACCGCCCTGCGCGTGAAAGTCAGCGCCGAGGACGTCTCCGAGGATTTGCCCGAGGAGCACAAAACCTGTATCTACCGCATTGTGCAGGAATCCTTGCACAACTGTGCGCAGCATGCCGGCGCCGCCACCGTGCGCATCAACGTCCACCAGGATGCCGCCCGGATCCTGCTGAGTATCCAGGACGACGGTAAAGGGTTCCATGCCGGCGAGGAGCGCGGTCTCGGGCTGCTCGGCATGCAGGAACGCGCCAGCCACCTGGGCGGGACTTTCTCGGTGGACGCCCGCCCGGGTCACGGCACCACCATCTCAGTCAGCCTGCCCACCCCGGCCGCTGCATACGCCTATGAGGCCCGCGCATGAACCCCATCCGCATCCTGCTCGCCGATGACCATCGCGTGGTGCGCCGCGGTCTGTGCCTGTTGCTCGAAAGCCAGCCCGGATTCACCGTGGTGGCGGAAGCCTCCGACGGCCGGGAAGCCGTAGCCATGACCGAGCGCCACACGCCCGACATCGTGGTGCTGGATGTAGCCATGCCCTTGCTCAACGGCATCGAAGCGGCCCGCCAGATCTCATCCAAGTGGCCCCAAACCGGTATCGTGTTTCTCAGTATGCACTCCGACGAGGGATATGTGCTGAAGGCTCTCAAATCCGGCGGTAAAGCGTACCTGCTGAAGGACTCCGCCGAATACGACCTGATCAATGCCATCAAGGCCGTGCATGAGGGCAAAGCTTTCTTTAGTCCCGCCATCAACCGCATGCTGGTCGAGGAGTACATGCGCCAGATGCGCGAGCGGGAAGTCGAGGACAGCTACGATCTGTTGACCGCCCGCGAGCGCGAGACCCTGCAGTTGTTCGCCGAAGGCAAGAGCACCAAGGAAGTGGCTACCCTGCTCAATCTCAGCCTCTATACCGTGGAGACCCACCGCAGCAACATCTTTCAGAAGCTCAACCTGCACTCCACGGCGGAATTGATCCTCTACGCTGTGCGCAAAGGTGTGATCGCGTAAATGGCTTCTGCCCACTCCACTATGCACATCATCGCCTCGCCGGCCGAATCGCGCGGCGGGGCGCTGGGTCTGCTCGTGGGAGTGGGCCTGGCCGCGATTTCGGTCGCGCTGCAAAGGCTGCTCTACCGCTTTGTGGCGCCCGATTCCTATCAGATGCTGTTGAGCGCGGTGGCCATCAGCGTGATGTACGCCGGCTTCCGCTCCGGCTTGGCGGCGCTGCTGGTGGCGGGTGCCGGCAAGTGGTTTCTGTTCCTGCGGCCCGAACATCCCCTGCAGGTGGCGGACTGGCGGATCGTGGTGCGCTTCCTGTTGTTTCTATGCCTGGGCCTGCTCATCTGCTGGCTGGGGCAGAAGCTCCACGCCTCCAACCGCAAACTCAAGGTGCTCGCCGGGATGCTGCCGGTATGCGCCTGGTGCAAGCGGGTGCGCGATGAGAAGGAACATTGGCAGCAGTTGGAAGCCTACATCCACGACCACTCCGAGGCCGAGTTTACCCACACCTTGTGTCCCGATTGCGCCCGCAAGATGGGACACTGAGCTAGAAGCTCCAGCTCTGCGAAGCGTAGGCTGCCGCCGGTTCCGGCAGAAACGTCAGGTTCGCCCCGTATCCCGTGTATTCCGGCTCCCGCGGGTAGGCCGGCGCGCTCCGCGGCGGTTCCGCCGCCGGCGCGGCTTCCGCCGTCTTGCCGAGCTGCTCCCAGGCTTCCAGCAGCGTACCCAACAGGCCATCCACTTCGGCCAACGGCTCCGGCTTCTGCCGTTGGTTGGCTTCGAGCAGCCGCCGCTGCATGTAATCGTACAGCTCCGCCAGTTGGCGGCTCAGCGCGCCGCCCTTGGCGTGGTCGAGCGTGGTGGCCAGCTCGGTCAGAATAGCGTGTGCCTTGCAGATCGCGCGCGCGCGCTCGACGATATGTCCGGCGGCCAACTGCGCGCTGGCCTCCCGCGTGGATTCCCGCGCGGCGCGGTACAGGATTCGTACCAGTTCCAGCGGATCGGCGGTCAGAATCTGGCTCTCGAAGTAGACATCTTGCGGTGGCATCCAATATCCTCAGCCACCATATCGGTCAAATCCTGCCAAATTTGCGCGCCGCGCAGCTAGCGGCCCGTTTTTCCCAGCGCTTCCGCCATGCGCAGCACATACTCCGGCGGCGCCTGCCACAACACCTCGTTGGTCTGGCTGTCAACCACCCGGATCACCGGCTTCCTGGTCTCCCGATCCAGCCCAAACGTCAGCTCGCGCCCATCGCCGAATAGTCCGGTGGCGTCAATGCTCTTCACATTCCGGATCAGCTCGCGGTTCTCCACCAGCCAGTTGGGATTGGCTGTCTCGGGCACCGCTGGCAGCGCCTGCTCCGGATGACTGACGGATGCGACGTCCATAAACTCGCTCCAGTACGATCTGTTCCTCACCCTTCCTATCGGCCGGAATGCGCCGGACTTGCGCCCCCGCCCTAAACTTCTCCCTTCCCCCTTCCGATACATCCTATGGGAGCAGGCCTTGAATCGAACTCTCTCGCAGCAGGAAATCGACGCGCTGTTCAACAACGCCAGCGGCCATCCGCAGGAGGCCCCCAGCAAGAAAGTCGTCGCCTTCGACTTCCGCCGTCCCGACCGGATCGCCAAGAGCCAGTTGCGGGCCATCCACCAGCTCCACGAAACCTTCGTCCACAACCTCGTTTCCAGCCTTTCGGCTTATCTCCGCACCTACCTCCTGGTCAACCTGGTGAGTGTCGAACAGCTCTCCTGCGAGGAATTCCTCAACGGGCTGCCTTCGCCCACCTGCATGCTCTCGCTGGGCCTCCGCCCCTACGACGGCTATGGCCTGCTCGAACTGAGCCCCGCGCTGGTCTTCCCCATCCTGGAAGTGCTACTCGGCGGGGATGGCAAGAGCACCGCGCCCCTCAAACGCGAGATCACGGAGATCGAACAGAAGCTGCTCGACAGCCTTTTTCGCATTATTCTGAACGACCTCAAGGATGCCTGGCAGTCCGTCGCGCCCATCGAGTTCACCATCCATTCGATTGAAACGGAACCGCAGTTCCTGCGCGTGCTGGCCCCCACCGAGGCCGTGGTGGCGGTGGGCATTGAGATCCGCATCGGCGACAACGTGGGCATGATGAACATCGCGGTGCCCTCCATCATCGCCAAGATGATGCGCCAGAAGTTCGACCAGCAATGGTCCATGCGCCGCACCCAGTCGACCGACGAGGAACAGCAGGCCATGCTGGCCCGCGTGCGCCAGTCCCGCACGGATCTCGACGTGCGCCTGCGCGGCTCGCACCTGTTGGCGCGGGATTTTCTGCGCCTGGCCGAGGGCGACGTGCTGACCTTCGATTTTCCGGTCAGCCGCCCGCTCGACGGGCTGATCAACGGCAAGTTGCGCTTCCGCGGGCGAATCATCGAGCACGGGCGCAAACGCGGATTTGTCATGGAGAAGACGCCGTCCGACCTGGATGTGGCCGATAAGGTGTAAGGGGTGTCATGATTCACCTCACGCGCCTCAACCGCTTACCGCTGGTGCTGAATGCCGATCTGATCGAATCGATCGAGGTCACGCCCGACACGGTCATCGCCCTGACCACCGGGCAGAAACTGGTGGTGCTCGAGCCCGCCGAAGAAGTCGTCGCGCGGGTGCTCGAATTCCGGCGCGCTGTCTATCGCGGCAGCCTGTTGTGCCCGCTGATTCAACAGGCCCCGGACGCGGCGCCCCCGCCAGCCACGGACTCAAATCACGGAACCTATGCCCGAGACAACCGAAGTCGCACCTGAAGCGTCACGAAAGAGGTCCGGGAGCCGGCCGGATCTGGCCACGATTGGAGGGCTGGCGCTGGCGTTGGGCGGCATTCTCGGCGGACTGGTCCTCGAACAGGGCAAGGTCAAGGACGTCGCGCAACTGACCGCCGCCCTGATCGTGCTGGGCGGCACCTTGGGCGCCGTCATGGTGACCACGCCCCTGAGCCTGCTCCGCGGCGCGGCCGCCAAGCTGCCGGCCGTCTTCTGGGAAGCCAGCTCTGCGCCCGACGCGGTGATCGAGCAGATCATCGCCTACGCTACCAAGGCGCGCAAAAACGGGATTGTCTCGCTCGAAGACGAAACCGAGAGCATCGAGGATCCTTTCCTGCGTAAAGCCCTCAATCTGGCCGTGGATGGCGCCGATCTCCAGGAGTTGCGCCGCATGATGGAGCTCGATCTGGAGCTCCAGGAGCAGCGTGGCGAGGCCGAAGCCAGGGTCTACGAAGCGGCCGGCGGATACGCCCCCACGATCGGCATCATTGGCGCCGTACTCGGGCTTATTCAGGTGATGAAGCATTTGGCCAACATTGACGAGGTGGGGCGGGGCATCGCGGTGGCTTTCGTGGCCACAGTATATGGCGTCGCATCCGCCAACATTTTCTTCCTGCCGGCGGGCGCCAAGCTCAAGGCCCGCGTGCGGGCTGCCGTGCAACTGCGCGAGCTGATGCTCGAAGGCGTGCTCAGCATCGCCGAGGGATTGAATCCCAAACTCATCCGCCTCAAGCTGGAGGCTTACGGGCAAGCCGCGCCGGCCCGCAAGGCGTCCAAGCCGGGCGCCGCGCTGTCGGCGGCCACTGCCGAAGCCGTGGCCGGAGATTAACGACATGGCCCGCCGCCGCAAGCCTGAGGAACACGCCAATCACGAGCGCTGGCTGGTTTCCTATGCCGATTTTATTACCCTGTTGTTTGCCTTCTTCGTGGTCATGTTTGCCACCGCGCAGGCCGACCATGGCAAGGCCGCGCGGGTCTCCGAATCCGTGCGGAAAGCGCTGGAAGATGGACAGGTCAAGAGTGTCATGGCGGCCATCCTGGGGGCCGGCGCCCAGGGCCAGGGAAACGCCCTGATGCACCAGCCCGGCGCGCCTCCCGCGGCTCCCCCGCAAGTCCCCGTGGCACCGCCGGATCTGCAGGTGTCCCTGCGTTCGCTTGCGGCCGTCCTGGCGCCGGAAATCGAGAGGGGAGAGTTGCGCCTCAGCATGCAGAAGCGCGGCCTGGTGATCAGTCTGAGCGAGGCGGCCTTCTTCGCCTCGGGCGGCGATACGGTCTCCCCGGGGGCTTATCCGGCGATCGAAAAGATCGCCCGCGCCATCCGCGTGCTGCCCAACCTGGTGCGCCTGGAGGGGCACACCGACGCCGTGCCCATCCACAACTCCCGCTTCCACAACAATTGGGAACTCTCGGCGGCGCGCAGTATCGCTATGCTGGAGCTGCTGGCGTCGCGCTTCGATGTGCCGGCCGCGCGCCTGGCGGTGGCGGGCTACGCCGATACCGCGCCGGTGGAATCGAACGATACGCCGGAGGGACGCGCGCACAACCGGCGCGTGGACGTGGTGATCTTGAACGAGAGCGGTGCCGGCCCGGAGCCTACCCCCGGCAAGCTCTAAACCGGGTGTTGGCGCACACGGTCTGCCCAGGCTCCGCACCGTGCGCCGGAGCCCGGTTCAGACCGGCCGTGATCCTTCAGCCGCGCAGATAAACAGGCGTGCAGGGTTTGCCCGGGGTGGGCGCCACCGCGGCCGCCGCCGGCTTCAGGAATAGCTTCACCTCGAAGCGCTGCCCCTCGCTTTCGAAGATCACTACTGTCCAGGTTTCGTCGCCGAAACTTTTGGCCAGAAAATTCCGGCCGAAGATAGCCGTCGGAATGCTCATCCCCATGGTCCCCAAGGACCGCTCGAGCGCCGTCTTCACGTTTCCCAAAACCATGTTGGCAATTTCCGCCACGGCATCCAGGACGTCCGCGTTCACCTCCGGGTACTCGGCCATCAGCATTTGCGATGCGATCCGGCAGGCAAATTCGGCCGAGCAGGAAATGCTACCGGTCCCGGTCCATTCGCCCGCCATGCCGATCAGGCAGATCACCCCGTCCAGGGGGTGCGAGGGGCCCTTGTCGGAATGCGACTCCAGGAAGCGGAGCTCCGCGCCCAGCATGGTCGCAAAAACCTCTTCGGCGGCGGTCCGAATCTCGCTTACGATTTGTTCAGGATCTATCATTGACGTGTCCTAAGGATCTATCGGCGGGGCGCAGCCGATCTTTATACACGGTGGAAAAAGAGGGGGCGGCCGGCGGCGCTCTAAAGCCCCGGCTGTCCCGAACCGATCTCTTTAGCAGGGAGCATGGCATTGAACATTCTAGTTGTAGACGACTCCACCGCCATCCGGAAGATCCTGATTCGGGTGCTGCGGCAGACCCAATTGGCGATCGGTGAGATCTTTGAGGCCCGCGACGGCCTCGAAGCGTTGGAGATTGTGCGGAGCCACCCGCTCAATCTGGTCCTCTCCGACATTAATATGCCCAATCTGGACGGTCTGGGGCTCTTGGCCGAGTTGAAGGGCGCCGAACAATGGCGCGACCTGCCGGTGGTCATGATTACCACCGAAGGCAGCGAAGAGAAGGTCGGACAAGCCATCCGGCTCGGCTCGGCAGCCTACATCCGCAAGCCATTCACCGCCGAACAGATCCAGGAAAAAATCGGCGCGCTGCTCTAAAGCGCCAAAGGGCGCGGGTCTCGCGCCGCCGTATAGGATAGGGACTCCGCAGTCTCGCGGCGCGAGGCGCCCGGTTTTGCGCGAGTTCCAGGAAACCACGCGCCACCATCCCTCCTGGCGGCCGGCATTCTGCCCGCGCGCCGCCACATCCATTGCCTGCCACGATGCTTTCCAAACCACGCCTGCGCCCGCCTCCTGCCCGCTCCCGCCCATCTCGCCTCTGGCGCTGCGGGGCTGCGCAAATCGCCAAAATTTTCGCGCGTGACGCGATTCCGTCGCGTCGCACCCCCTCCCGCGCATTTTTTTTCAGATATTTACCTATGGATCTCCACTTGCAAATTGGGAGGCTGGCATGTTGAGCGGCTTAGCAAACGATCTCGAACGTTATATGAACCTGTTGAGCGCCCGCCAAAAGGTGGTCACTTCTAATATTGCCAACGCGGATACTCCCGGCTATCAGACTCAGGACATCGATTTCGAAGCGGAATTCCGCGCGGCCAGCGGTGGTACACCGGACGCCTTTCCAGTCGCCGGGCTGGCTGTGAAAAACGATGGCAACAACGTCAGCCTGGATCGCGAGGCGCGCCTGCTTTCCGAAAACGGCATTCGCTTCAACCTGGCGTCCAACCTGATGCGCATGCAGATCCAGGAAATCCGTGCGGCGCTGCAGAGTGGGAGCAACACATGAGCCTGTTTTCCGCCATGGCAGTGAGCGCTTCCGGCATGACGGCCGAACGTACCCGCGCCGAGTTGCTGGTCGAGAACCTGGCCAACGCCGAAACCACCCGCACGCCGGAGGGCGGGCCTTATCGCCGCAAGGACGCCGTCTTTGCTTCCGAGCCCATGGGCGCGAACTTTGGATCCCTGTTCGAGGAGCACCTGCAGGAGGGTGTGACCGTGCAGGAGATCAGCGTCGACAACCGGCCGCCCGAGCGGCGCTATCTGCCCGGGCATCCCGACGCCGGCCCCGATGGGTACGTGGCGTTTCCGCGCATCGACCCGGCCGCCGACATGGTCGACCTGACCGGCGCGGCGCGGGGCTTTCAAGCCAATGTGGCGGCCATCGCCGCGGTGAAAGATATGCTCATGCGCTCCATTGATTTATTCAAGTAAACGAGGAGAACCGCCGTGTCTGCACCCATCTCACCGATCCGTTCCATCCCGCTTTCCGGCGCGGATCTGCCGCGGACGGGTGGCGTCTCCAGCGGGCCGGAGGATTTTCAATCCGCGTTGGCTGCGGCCATCGGCGGAGTCGAGAAGCTGCATAATCAAGCCGGCCGCACCGTCGAGAGTTTCCTCGCCGGAGAAGGCGGAGAGGTGCATACCGTGGCGCTGGCCACGCAACGCGCGGAACTGGCATTTGAGACCTTTTTGCAGATCCGCAACAAGGTGGTCTCCGCCTATCAATCCATCATGCAAATGCAGGTGTAACGGGTGCTGTTCTCTCAGATCAAGACGCTTCTGGCGCGCCTCTCGCCGGCGCAAAAGCTGAGCCTGGCGGCCGCCGCGGTGCTGGTGGTGGCCGGCCTGATCGGCTTCACCCGCTGGCGGCGCGAGGCGGATTTCCGCCCGCTCTACACGGGCCTGGCCGCCGAAGACGCCGGCGCCGTGGTGCAGAAGTTGAAAGAAAGCGGTACCGAATACCGTTTGTCGGAAAACGGCACGGCCATCCAGGTGCCTTCCGCCCGGGTTGCCGAGCTGCGCCTGCAATTGGCTGCCGCTGGGCTGCCCAAGACCGGGCGCATCGGCTTTGAGCTGTTCGACAAGACCAGCTTCGGTGTCACCGACTTCGCCGAGCATGTCAACTTCCGGCGGGCCCTCGAAGGGGAGTTGGAGCGCTCCATCATTTCGCTGGCGGAAGTCGAGCAGGCCCGCGTGCATCTGACCTTCGCCAAGGAGTCCGTCTACCTGGAGAACCGCCAGCCGGCCAAGGCCAGCGTGGTCCTGGGCCTGCGGCCGGGCGCGCAACTTTCCCCGCAGAATATCATGGCCGTTTGCAACCTGGTGGCCAGCGCCGTCGAAGGCCTCGGGCCGGAGGCCGTTTCGGTGATCGACACCCGCGGCGATCTGCTGCACCGCCCGCTGCACATGGGAGCGGACGACGGCCTGGAAGGATCCGAGGCGCACCTGGAATACCGCGATGCGGTCGAGAAGAGCCTGCTGGCCAAGATCCAGTCCACCCTGGAACCGCTGCTGGGCGATGGCCGCTTCCGCGCCACGGTCTCCGCCGACTGCGATTTCTCGAGCGGTGAACAGAGTGAGGAGAATTATGATCCGGCCCGCTCGGTCATGGTGAGTTCGCAGAAAAGCGAGGACTTCGCGCCCTCGCTGCTGTCCGGCGGCGTGCCCGGCACCGCCTCCAACCTGCCCCGCCCCACGCCGCGCGCCGCGGGCAGCGCTGCTGGCGCCTCCCGGCGCACCGAGGAAATCAATTACGAGTCGAGCCGCACGGTGCGGCGGGTGAACCTGCCGCAGGGAGAAGTGAAGCGCGTCTCGGTGGCCCTGCTGGTCGACCAGGATGTCCGCTGGGAAGGCAAATCCCCGCATTTCGAGCGGGTGCTGGTGCCGCCCACCCCGGAGAAGCTGAAGACCATTCGCGACCTGCTGGCCGGCGTCATCAACTTCCGGTCCGACCGCGGCGACCAGTTGATCGTCGAAACGCTGCCCTTCGAGGCCACCTTGCACTCCGAGCCGCCGGTCTCCCCGGAAGCGCCCGTGCCGCCTTCCCCGGCCTATCCCCTGCCTGCCTGGCTGCGCAATCCCAAAATCGCCGGACCGGCCGCCGGCGGCCTGCTGCTACTGGTGGTGCTGGCCGTCTTCGTGATGCGCAAGCTGCGCCGCCGTCCAGCCGTGACGGCTGCGGCGCCCGCCGCCCTGGCCGCCGGAGTTCCGGGTGCCGCGGCCGTAACCGCTGGCGCCGCGGCGGAGAAGAAAGCGCAGGTGGCCGGCGCCCCCGAAGAGCAGGCGCGCCTGGAAGCCGAGGCTCTGGCCGCGATCACCGCGCCCAGTTCCACCAACAAGAAAGACATCCTGACCAAATATCTGCGCGAGGGTCTCAAGAAGGATCCCGCGGTGCAGGTGCAAACGCTGCGCACCTGGCTGCATGAGAAAGGCTAACCCGCGAGACGCCAGACATGATCGCCAACATCAAGCGCAACGAGACCATTCCGGGCATCCGTAAGGCGGCCATGCTCATGGTGTTGCTCGGCGAGGAGGCCAGCGCCGGTATGATCCGCGAGCTCTCCGAGGAGGAAGTCCAGGCCGTTTCGCGCGAAGTGGCCCGCATCTCGACCATCTCCAATGAAGAGGGCGAGGCCATCCTCGAAGAGTTCTACCAGATGTGCGTGGCGCGGGAGTACGTCTCCCGCGGCGGTATCGAATATGCGCGCAAGGTGCTCATGAGCGCCTTCGGTGCGGACACGGCCCGCAAACTGGTCGACCGTCTGGTCAAAACCATGGGCAACGACACGGCCGCCTTCGACGCCCTGCAGAAGGCCGATCCGCAGCAGTTGGCCAAGTTCATCCATAGCGAGCATCCCCAGACGATCGCCTTCATCCTCTCGCACCTCAGCTCCTCCCAGGCCGCTTCGCTGCTGATCTCCCTGCCCGCCCAGATCCGCGCCGATGTGGCCCTGCGCATGGCGCACCTCGATCAGATCTCGCCCGAGATTATCCACAAGATCGCGGCCGTGATCGGACAGAAGCTGCAGGCTTTGGGCGATTTCAGCCGCGAATCCTACGGCGGCGTGCGCGCCGTTTCGGAGATGTTCAACCGTCTGGATTCGGTCGCCAGCAAGGAGATCCTCGAATCCATTGAAAAGGAAAACACTGCCTTGGCCGACACCATCCGCCACCTCATGTTCGTCTTCGAGGACATGCTCATCATCGAGAGCACCAGTCTGAAGGAAGTGCTCGCCAAGGTCGACCGCAAGGTGCTCACCCTGGCGCTCAAGGGCACCAGCGAGCAGGTCCGCAAGCACTTCATCGAGTGCCTCTCGCAGCGCGGCGCCGAGATGCTGCTGGAAGACATGGAAGCGCTCGGGCCGGTGAAAATCAAGGACGTGGAATCCGCCCAGCAGCAGATTATCGTCGTGGTGCGGCAACTCGAGAGTGACGGCACCATCAATCTGAAGGGCGCTGGCGGCGAGCAATATGTTGTCTAAGATCCTGAGCGGTGCGGCCGGATCGGCGGCGGAACGCCACGCCTGGCCCACCACGGATGGTCCCCGGCGGCCCGATCCAGCCGCCGCAGGGCCGTCACCCGAGGAGGCCGCCTACGAGGCCCGCCGGGCCGCCGAAATCGAGCAGCGCGTCGAGCGCGCCCGGCGCGAGGCCCGCCAGGCCGGTCACGCCGAAGGCCAGGCCGCCGGCCGCGCGCAGGCCGCCGCCGAGTTGCAGCCCGTCTTCGAAAAGCTGGCGCGCACCATCCAGGAGGTAGCCGGACTACGCCCGCGCATCCTGCGCGAAACCGAAGGCGAACTGGTGGAGTTGTCTCTGGCCATCGCCCGCCGCATCCTGCGCCGGGAGCTCTCGGTGGATCCGGACGCCCTGCGCGGCCTGGTCAAGAGCGCGCTCGAAAAATTGCCCGCGCAGGAGATCTCGCGCATCCGCATCCATCCCGAGCTGCTGCCCGGCGTGCAAAAAGCCTTGGCGGGCGAGGGCCGCGAGCTGCCCTTGATTGCCGACGGAACGCTCGCGCCGGGCGCGCTGCTGATCGAGACGGCCCGCGGCAAACTCGACGGATCCATCGAAACCCAACTGGCCGAGATCGGCCGCGGCCTGGCCGACCGCTTCGCGGAGCAATAAGCGTGCCGGGTATTCTCAAGCCCTATCTGGCGGCCATCGAGGCCATGGATCCCATGCTGCGCGTCGGGGAAGTCGTCGAAATGGCCGGCCTGCTGGTCGAGTCGGTGGGCCCCGCCGCGGCCATCGGAGATTTCTGCGAGATCGAAACCTCCGGCGCGCGGCGCGTGCGTAGCCAGGTCATCGGGTTCCGCAACGGCCGCGTCCTCTCCATGCCGCTCGAGGAAACCGGCGGCATCCAACTCGGCGACCGCGTGGTGGCCCGCCCGGATGCCGGCCGCCTGCCCGTCGGCCGCGGCTTGCTGGGCCGCGTGCTCGACGGATTCGGCGAGCCAATCGATCACGGCCCGCGCCTGATCCCCGACGCCGCCTACGAGTTGTACGCCGCCCCGCCCGGACCCCTCGAACGCGAGCACATCACCGCGCCACTGGCCACCGGCCTGCGCGCCATCGATAGCCTGCTGCCGGTCGGGCAGGGCCAGCGCGTCGGGATCTTCGGCGGCAGCGGCGTAGGCAAGAGTACCCTCCTCGGTTGCATGTGCCGCCACAACTCCGCCGACGTCACCGTCATCGCCCTGGTGGGCGAACGCAACCGCGAGGTGCGCGCTTTCCTCGACCACGAGATGGGCGAAGCCGGCATGCGCCGCGCCGTGGTGGTGGTGGCCACCTCCGACCGTCCCGCGCCGCTCCGCTTGCGCGCCTGCTTCACCGCCCTCGCCATCGCGGAATACTTTCGCGACCAGGGCGCCAACGTGCTGCTGGTCATGGACTCGGTCACCCGCCTGGCCATGGCGCAGCGCGAGATCGGCCTGGCCGCCGGCGAGCCGCCCGCGCAGAAAGGCTACACGCCTTCGGTCTTCGCCCTGCTGCCCAAGGTCTTTGAACGGGCCGGCAATTTCCAGCGCGGCTCCATCACCGGCTTCTTCACCGTGCTGGTCGAAGGCGACGATTTCAACGAGCCGATCTGCGATGCGGTGCGCGCCATCCTGGACGGGCACATCGTGCTCTCCCGCCAGTTGGCCGCCGCCGGCCACTATCCGGCCATCGACATTCTGCAGTCGGTGAGCCGCCTGCAGTCGCAATTATCCTCGCGCGAGCAGGCCGCGCAGTGCCAGGCCGTGCGCCAGGCGCTATCGCTCTATCACCAATCCGAGGATTTGATTCAGCTCGGCGCCTACGCCGCGGGCTCCAACCCGCAACTGGACGCCGCCATTGAAGCCCGCCCCCGCATCCTGGAGTTCCTGCGGCAGACACCCGAGGCCGAATCGCCCCGCGAGGAGACTTTGCGCCGTCTCGAGCAGGCCGCGCTGGGTTTGCGCTAGGAAGCAGCCATGCGAGCTTTCCTGTTTCCTCTGCGCCGCGTGCTGAACTGGCGCAACACGCAACTGGAGATCGAGGAGAATCGCTTGCGCGGCCTGGTGGCCGTTCGCGAACAGCTCGCCCTCGAAGCCGTACAGCTCGAGATGGCGCAGAGCCGCGCCGAGCAAAGCGTGCGGGAGTCCGCGGCCGTGTGGGCGGGCGACCTTTGGGCACTGGCCGGTTACCGCCAGCGGCTGATCGCACAACGCGCGGCCCTGGCCGAACGGCGCAAAGCCTGCGCGCAGCAGATCGAGACGCAACGCCAGAAAGTGCTGGAAGCGCAGCGGCAGTGCCGCCTGCTCGAAAAAATAGAGGAGCGGCGGCGCGGTGAATGGCAGCGCGAAGCCGGCCGCGAACTCGAAACGCTGGCGTCCGAGTCGTTTCTCACCCGTTGGAACCGGCAGGCCCGCTAGCCGGCCGCCCGGTTTTCGTCCGTCCGCCCGGCCATGCCCTCCAGATACTCGAGCGCCTGCCGCGCCACCTCGCCGACCACCGGATCCGGATGGCGCAACAAGGAGACCAGCAGCTTCACCCAACGGACCTCGTCGGCCCCCAGGCCGATCATGCGAATTTTGTCCATGGCTCCCCTGTCTGGTTCCCGGCGGTGATCGCGGCGCCCGCCGGAATCCACGCCCGGCAGGGCGCCGGCGATCCGGCCGCCTGGTATGCCTGGGAGCCGCCCAGCAGTTCGCGTGCGATGTCATTGTCCGAGGCCCTGCGCAACAGGCAGGTGTCCGGCCCCGAGCGGCCTTCGAGGCGCAGCCCGCCGTGTTCCCGGGTCACCCGGTACGCGGTCTGCGCGCCGTGCTCGGCGAGCAGGCCGGTCAAAGACCAGCCCGCCGCCGGTAACATGTGAATCCCGCCCTGCGGCCCGATCAGGATCGCCAGATCGCAGTCCGGCAATCCGGCCTGTTCCGCCTGGCGGGCCGTCTCGAAGAGGCTCTCCGCGTCTGCCCAAAAAGCTCCCACAATGAACTTATCGGGCACCGCGGCCAGAATTTGCGGAGTTTTACGGCAGTGGCAGGCGGCTCAGGATCTGTTGGACGTAGCGCACCGTCTCGGGAATCTGGGGCACCCCCCCGCTCTGTTCGACCCGCTCCGGCCCGGCGTTATACGCGCCTAAAGCCAGTGCCGCGTCGCCTCCGAAGCGATCGAGGAGTTGTTTCAGCAGGTGCGCGCCCGAGACCAGGCTTTCCTGCGGATCGAAGGGGTCTTTCACTCCCAGTTGCCCGGCGGTGGCCGGCATGAGCTGCATCAGCCCCTGGGCGCCTTTGTCGGAGACTGCGCAGGGCCGGAAGCCGGACTCCTGCTCGGCCACCGCCCGCACCAGTTGGGCGTCCACGCCTGCCTTGGCCGCCGCCTGCGCAATCAGTGGCTGTAATTCGGATTCGGGCAGAGGATCGCAAGCCGCGTTGCGCGCCGGCCAGGCCAGCGTGAAGAACCCGTCCGCGGCCGCCGGAGGCGCGGCCGGAGGTGCGTTGGCGGCCAGCGCCGCGCGCTGTCTGGCAATGGAAAGCTGCATGGCCGCGACGGCCTGCGCCTGCTTGGCGGCCGATGCCTGCATGGTTTGGCGCATCTTCTCTTCCGGGGATTCGGCGCGCAACGCGGCCGCCAGCACCAGGCCCCATACGGCAAGTTTTTGGCGCGCGCTCATTTCCGGGCGTGCCCGTCCCCGTCGACCAGCCTCCCCACCAGGTCGCGCAGTGCGTCCACCGAGCGCAGTTGCGCCGCCGCCCGGTTCTCGCTCTCCACCAGCTTGACCTCCTTCAGGCTCACCGGCACCGACCGCGGCGCGTTGATCCCGATCTTGATGCGCGACTCGCCGATGTGCATGATCTGGATTTCGATATCCTCGCCGATCAGGATGGACTCCCCGGCCCGGCGGCGCATTACGAGCATGCGGCCTCGCGCAGCGGCAGCGCTTCGCGATGCGAGTAGCGCGAATCCATCTGGATCGCCTGCCGGCCCTGCTGCGTGTGCAGGTTCACCACAATGGGCGCCAGCAGATTCAGCGTGGGCGGCATATTCTCTTCAAAAGATAGGATGGCCAGGCACAGCGCGTCGCGACCGATGGCCGGCTGGCGGGTGCTGCTGAAGCCTAACGCCGCGCGATCCTCGGGCGTCATGTTCAGCCGGAAGCCGGGACAGGCGTGCTGCACCGGCAGCGTCGCAAAGCACAAATTGGGGTCCGCCAGGCTCTGCAGGAAGACCAGCGGCGCGTTGACCTCCTGGCGCACTGCCAGAAAGCGTGTCTCGCGCTCGAACGCCGGGATCCCGTCCGGAAATACCATTATGGAATCCTCCTGGTACTCGAGCGTACCGAAATAGCGGCTATCGCAGCGCATCAGAGGTTTGGTTTGAGTCGTAACCATATACGCCACTCTGCTAGCAAGAGGAGTTCCAAACCCGGTTAGGCGAAATACCGCCAGCGCTGGCGCGGCGGCTGCCCGCCATAGGGCTGCGGAAAGCGCGGCAACCGCGCCAGCCGCGCGGCGGCGTGCGACCGCCCGGCCAGCACTTGCCGCCGGACCTCCTCGAAGATCTGCGCCCACTCCGCAGCCAGCCGCTCGAGCGCCGGATCGCCCGGTGCGAGACCGTGCGCCGCTTCGCGGATAGCCTGGCAATACTCCCAGAGCGCCTGCTGCGCCCCGGCGTAGCTCCGTTCCGCCACGCGCGCCCGCAGGCGCGCCGCCAGTGCCTCCCGCTCCGCCGCGGCGCTCATGAGTTCGCGGTCCCCATTTCGTTGGCCTGAATCGACTGGAACAGGTCCTGCATCTCGGTGGCCTGCTGCTGCAGCGAGTAGATCACGGCGTCGGCCGCCGACATCTGCTGGGTGAGGCTGGCTTGTAGCTGGTTGACCTGCGTTTGCTTGTCGGTAATCTGGGAGTTGGTGCTTTGAATCGTCGAAACCAGTGAATTATATTCCTGCGGGAGCTCGCCGGATGTGGGGTCGAGCGCGCTGGTCATCGTGTTAGTGGCCGCCTGCAGGAAGCCGCCGCCTGTGGCGGATCCCATAAACGCGGTGAGCGCGTCGGACTGCCCGCTGGTGGCCGCATCGAAAGTGCTCTGGTCGAAAGACAACTGGCCCGTGGTGTCGTTGAAAGTCACCCCCAGGTCGGAGAGCGAGACGATCGTCCCGCTGCCTGACGTGTAGTTGGCCAGGCTTTGCAGATCGTTGGTGAGGTCGTAGACGATGCTCTCGCCAGCCAGCGCGCCGCCGCCTTGGCCGCGGTTCTTGCCCAGTTCGGTCATGGTCGCGTTGTACGCCGAGACGAAGGACTCGAGACCGTTGCCCACCGAAGTAGCATCGGGCGCCACCGTCACCGTCACCGCCGAACTGCTGGTGCCGGTCAACTGCAGGGTCAACCCGGGAGCCAGCGTGACCGTGTCGGAACTGCTGTTGATCTGTTTGCCGTTCACCGTGTACTGCGCCGGCACGCCGGTGCCGCTCGACGATAACAGATCTGTCCCGCCGTCGTTGGCCGCGTCGTTCAACTGCATGCTCACCGGCCCCAGTTGATCGCTCTGCAGCGACAGCCGGTAGTCCGGCGCGGAACTGCTGCCCACGTTGACTACGGTTGCCTCGACGCCCGCGCCGGCCACGTTGATGGCCTGCGCCAGGCCGTTCAAGTTGCCGCCCGCATAGGAAATCGCGGTCTGGACGCCGTTGACCACCAGCGTATAGGCGCTGCTCGCATCGATAGTCTGGGAGGACGGATCGGTGACCGTAGTCAGGCCGTCGTTGCTCAGCGCGTCGCTGTAAGATCCCAGGTTGCTGACCGTCAGTGTATAGCTGCCGGCCGTCGCCCCGCTGCCCAGCGTGGCGGTCGCCACCGCGTTGCCCGAAACCGTGGCCGTCAACAGGTTGCTGGCCGCCGCCGTCAGGCTCTCGACCGCCGACTGCACATTGGCGAAATCGCCCGCGATCGTCTGCGCTTCGTTGGCTTGGTCGGTCAACGCGCTGACATTGTTCTGTAGCAGTTGAATCGGCAGCGAGGCGAGTTCCACTTCCTGGTTGATGGCGTTGTTCAAAGACGCGGCGTAGTTGCTCATGCCGGTGAAATAAACCGGCGTGCTACTGCTGCTGCTCGTAAGTGGAGAAGTGCTGCTGCTCATGGTCTTCCTCCCGCCGGCCGGAAACGGCTAACCGCCAGGCCGGGGTTACCGGCCTGGCGGCAATTTCCGCGGCAGCGCGCGTCGTTATTGTTTCAGCAGCGACAGGATGGCCTGTGGCTCCTGGTTGGCCTGCGCCATGGCGGCGATGGAGGCCTGCTGCAACACCTGCGACTTGGTCAGGTTGGCGGCTTCCGCGGCCACGTTGGCGTCGCGGATCTGCGACTGGGCCGAGGAGAAGTTGGTGATCTGGGACTGCGCCAGGTTGATGGCGTAGTTCAGTTTGTTCTCGCCCGCGCCGACCACGCCCTGTACCAGGCCGAGCTGCGCGACCGCGTTGGTGATGGCCGTAATGGCCGCCTGCGCATCCGTACCGGCCGTGCCGCCGTTGGTGGCGCCCGTGACCGTCTGGCCGCCGGTGGCCCCGAACAGGGAGCCCACGCCGGCCGTATAGTTGGACTCCACGACGCTGAAATTCGCGGCGCCCTGGAAGGAGATGCCGGTGCTGTTGTCGCCGGTAGCCAGCGCGGAGACGTCGGTAATGCCCGCGGCTTGCAACGTCTGGTTGATGTAGGTCACCGCATCGCTGAGGGTGTCGGCGTTGCCCTTCGACAGGGTAACGGTCGCCGACTTGTTCGCGTCGCTCAGGGTGAAGGTCTCCTTAGCGGTGGAGGCTGCCGTCCAAGCCGTGAAGTTCTGCGTCAGGTTGTATTGGGAAGTGTTCACCAGGGTGGCGCCGTCGGTGGTGACGGTGTCGGTTCCCGCACTCGCGGTCCCTACGCCGGCGGTGAAAGCGCCCGCGCCGGAGAACTGCACGGTGCCGTCGCTGGCGTTGATGGACGCCGTGATGCCGGTGCCGTTCAGGCCGTTGTTGAGCTGCGTGATCACGTCCGTGCCGGAGACGCCGCTCGACCCGCCGCTCACCACCACGGCGCGGGACTGCGTGGCGCCGCTCGAATCGGTGTAGTTGAACGTATAGGTCTGGGTGCCGGCCGCCAGGAACGAGGCGGACGGGTCATCCAGCCGTACGGCGTTGCTCCCGAATTCCACGCCGCCCACGGTGCCGCCCAGCACATCCGTGCCGGTGAGCTTCAGGCTGGCCGCGTCCACCGCGTTGGCCGCGCCGCTTAAGTCGATGTTCACCACCGAAGAGCCGGTCTGCGTGCTGATGTTGCCGCCGCCGATATACACGCCCAGGTTGGTGTTGAAGTTGCCGCCAGAGTTCAAGCCGATGTTGGCCGCCTGGCGCGTAATTTCACTGGTGAGCTGGGTGTATTCGTTGTTTAGGGTGGTGCGGTCGCCGGTGAATGTCTGGGACGCCGATTCGGTGGCCAGCGTCTGCATGCGGTCGAGCATCTCGGAGATGTTGCTCAAGCCGCCGTCCAGAATCTGCAACTGGCTGACGCCCTGGTTGGCGTTCAGCACGCCCTGGTTCAACTGCGCGATCTGATCGCGGTAGCCATTGGCCACAGCCAGGCCGGCAGCGTCGTCGGCCGAGGAGTTGATGCGGTAGCCCGACGTCAACTGTTGAATGGTGTTGCTCTGAAACGCGCTGTTGACGCTCAGGTTCTGTTGCGCCACCAGGGAATCGATGTTCGTTTGAATGGAAATCATTGGGATAATCCTTATTTTTTGAGATTCCCGGCATCTTGCCGGGGCGGAAGCTTTTATTTCTGTCCGCAATTCTCATATCGGCGGGTGCGGCGCAGGACGGGCGAACTATTTTCACTTAGTACCACGGTTTTGCCCGGCCGCCTAAAGTTCAACCGCCATCCGCCGATAAGCACAGCGAGGAGCAAAAAGGCTTCCGCTATATGCGCATCCCAGAAAACAGTCTCACCGACCAGCTTTCCTCCACCGCCAGCCGCGCTGCGGAATCGCAGCGCATCGAGGTGCACGGAAACGGCTCTAACGGCGCGTCGTCGTCGGCCGGCGCCGACCGCGTCGACCTGTCCGGGCTGGCTGGCCGCCTCTCGCAGAGCATGGCGTCCCTGTCCCAGCAGTCGGCGGCGCGGGTCAGCCAGTTGCAGCAGTCCTACCGCGCGGGCCGCTATCAACCCAGCGCGTCGTCGATCGCGCAAGCCATGACGAGGTCCTAAGGCCATGCCGGATTCGGATCTGGAAAAATTGTGCGCGGCGCGTGCGCGGATAGCCGGCGCGCGCGGCCTGCTGGTCCGGCCGCGGGCCTGCGGCCTGGATGAATGCGTCACGCTGCTGCGCGAGGCGGAAGGCTATCTGGAATGGTTGCGCGACAGCCTGCCGCACGGCCGCGGGCTGGATCCGGAGCTGCGCGCGCAGGCCGCCGCGCTACACACGGAAATTCGCCAGACCGGCGTGTTGCTGGCTGAGGCGGTGCGCCGCGGCCGCCGCTGGCTCGCGCGCCTGCAAGCCGCCGCCGGCTACGACTCCTGCGGCGCCCTGCTGCCGCTTGCGCCGCGCGGCCGGATCGCCGTTTTGGGGTAACGCTATGGCCACCATCAACTCCGCCCTGACGTCCGCCGCCGGCGCCTTGGACGCGCTGCAATACGCCCTGAACGTCTCGCAGAACAACATCGACAACTCCTCGACTCCGGGATACGCGGCCCAGAAAGCCACGCTCCTGGCCGACCCCTTTGAGCCGCTGAGTGGTCTGGCCGGTGGAGTCTCCGCAGGCCCCCTGCAGGACACCCGTGATCTGCTCGCCGAGAGCGAGGTCTGGCTGCAGCAGGGCGCCTCCGGCATCTCTTCGGCCCAAAGCGAAGCGCTCACCGCCCTGCAGAACGCCCTGCCCACCGCTACCGGCACTGGGATCCCTGCGGCGCTGACCAACTTCTTTAGTGCGGCTTCCACCTGGAGCACCGATCCGGCCGATCAGAGCGACCGCCAGGCAGTCATGGACGCGGCCCAGTCGCTGGCCCAAAGTTTCAACAGCACCGCCTCGGCGGTAGCCAACGTCTCCCAGTCCGTCACCCAGGACATCGCGGGTTCGGTCAGCCAGATCAACAGCCTGACCGCGCAACTGGCGCAATACAACACCGCCGTCATCAATGGCGGGCAACACGATGCGGGCTTGAGCGCGCAGATCTACAATACCCTCGAAACCCTGTCCGGCATGGCGAACATCCAGGTTCTCCAGCAGCAGGACGGCACCGTGGAAGTCACTCTTGCCGGAGGCGCGGCCCTGGTGATGGAAGGCCAGCAATACCCGCTCACCGCCGGATCGGCCGCCGCGCCCGCCAACCCGGTGGTGGATGCCGCCGCGCCGCCCCTCTCGGTCATCTACGGCGCCGATGGCGCGGACGTCACCAGCCAGATCACTTCCGGGACCCTGGCCGGGCAACTGCAAACGCGCAACGTCGTGATCCCTTCGCTCACCGGTGACGCCGCCCAGCAGGGATCGCTCAACGCGTTGGCCGCGAGCGTTGCCGCCGCCGTGAACCAGGTGGTGAGCAACGGTTCGGTCTCCACCGGCGAACCGGCTGCCAGCGGCCTGTTCACGGTCGATCCCAACCACCCGGATTCCGCCGCGGCCACTCTCGCGGTGGATCCCGCCATGACCGCCGCCGGCCTGCCCGCCATCGATCAGAACGGCGTTTCGAACGGCGTACCCCTCGCGCTGGCAGCGATGGCCACGTCGTCCCAGATTTCCAACACCAGCTTTACGGGATACTACGGCAATATCGGCGCGTCCGTCGGCAGCCAGCTCACCCAGGCGCAGAGCAACCAGAGCCTCGCTTCGCAAAGCCTCTCCCAGGCCCAGAATATGCGCCAGACCGTCGAAGGCGTCGACCTGAATACCGAAGCCGTCAATATTATGCAGCTCCAGGAGGGTTTTCAGGCCGCCGCCAAGCTGGTCAATACCCTGGATACATTGACCCAGTCATTGATCGACATGGTGCCTTCTTCGTGAGGATAGAACTATGAGCCTGAGCATCACTCCCAACAATCAGATCTTTCTCGCCAATCTGCAGCTCACCGAGAACCGCATCAGCACCGACGAGCAGGAAATGTCTTCCGGCTTGCGCGTCTCGGTGGCCTCCGACGCCCCGGATCAGATCTCCGGCATCCTGCAGTTGCGCGCCCAGATCGCGGGCGTCCAGCAGACCCAGAACAATCTGTCCTCGGTCAGCGCGGTGGTGAACAGCGGCGAGGATGCCATTCAGCAGGCCATCCAGGTGCTCGATACGGCCACCGCATTGGCCACCGAAGCCTCCGGCAGCACGTCCAGCGCCAGCCAGCGGCTGGACGCCGCACCCCAGGTGCAAGGCATACTGGAACAACTGGTCAGCCTCAGCCAGACCACCATGAACGGCGAATACATCTTTAGCGGCGACCAGAGCGGCTCGCCTTCCTACCAGTTGAACGCGGCCGGCACAGGTGTGACACAAGTGGTCCAGCCGGGCCCGCCCGGGCAGATCGCGGATACCAACGGGGTACTGTTTTCCGTCGGGCTCACCGCGCAGCAGATCTTCGACGACCAGGTGGGCGGCGGTACCGGCACGGGCAATCCGGCCCCCGACAACGTCTTCGCGGCCGTCAGCGGGCTGCTGACCGCCCTCCAGACCAATAGCTCTGCGGGCATCCAGACCGCGCTCACTAATCTACAGGCCGCCTCCGCGCATCTCAACGACGAAAGCAGCTTCTACGGCGGGGCCGCCAATAGCATTTCCAGCGCTACGAGCCAATCCAATACCACGCTCACCCAGCTCCAGCAGCAGCTCAGCAACATGCAGGATGCCGACATCGCCGAAGTGGCCGTGGACCTCAACACCAACATGACCGCCGAACAGGCCGCCATGTCCGCCGAGGCCATGAACAAACCGCAAAGCCTTTTCAGCTACCTCGGCTGAGCCGGCCTTAACGGATCTGCACCAGTCCGCTCGACTGTGTCTCGGGCAGGCTGGCGGCCCCCGCCGTCTGCGGTCCGCGCCAGAAATCCATATAGGAAATCTGGTGTACGCACGCGATCGTGCAGCGCGGCGCGCACCCTTTGGCCGTCACGTACTCCCGCCGGATGTCGGCCAGGGTGTACTCCTCAAGCGGCTTGGCCGGGTATCCGCGCTGCTGCGAACAGTAGTGCACCAACCCGTTTTCGCAGATATACAAATACCGCGACCCTGCCCGGCAGCGCCAGTGATTCTCGCGGCCGTGCGCGATGTTGTCCTGAAAATAATTGATCTGCGCGTAGCTGCTCTTCTCCATGCCGCGCATCGCCATGTACACTTCGCGCTCCGCCGGAGCCAGCGGCTGCAATTGCCCCGTGCCGTCGTGGATGATCCCCACCGTCGACGTAAAGCCCAGTTCGATGGCCCGCTTGCCCACCGTCAGCGCATCCTGCGGGTTGCGGATTCCGCCCCCCACCACCGAGTTGATGTTCACGTGAAAATCGGCGTGCTCGGCCAGGATCTGCAGCTTCTTATCCAGCACCTTCAAGCTTTTTTTCGAAACCTCGTCCGGCATCACGTTGTCGATGCTGATCTGCAGGTGATCGAGCCCCGCTTGGTTGAGCCGCTTCACGCGCTCGGCCGTCAGCAGGTACCCGTTGGTGATCATGCCCGCGAGCATCCCCAGCCGCCGGATATGCGCGATGATTTCGTCCAGATCCGGATGCAGCAGCGGCTCGCCGCCGCTGATGGTGATGATGGTGGTGCCCAGATTGGCGAGCCGGTCCAGTCGCGTGCGCATGGTCTCGAATGGCACCGGCTTCGAGTGATCGTCGAACTCGTTGCAATAGGTGCACGCCAGGTTGCAGCGCCGCATCGGGATCACGTGCGCCAGAATCGGATGATCGGTCGACGCCAGCCCCTTCCAGATCATCCGCCATTCGCGCGCCCGCCGATGCGCCGCTTTCCAGCGCCTGCGCCACACTTTTGCCGTGTCCGCCATCGATTAGAATACCCATTAAACCATACAAACGGGAAGAGTTCCGCGCCGTGCTCTGCGACCGGACGCTTTTTCGCGTCCAACGGCGATTTCAAGCCGCCGAGTGAGACGCGGCCAACCAGCACGCCTGATATACTTCTCCGATGCCGAAGAACATCTGCAAAAGGTGCATGTTTGCCCTGATGGCTGTTTTGGCCGTGACGCAAGTTGCCCAAGCACAGAGCTTCAACGTGCTTTACACATTTATCGGCGGCGAGAATCCCCGCGGAACTCTGCTGATCCACGATGGCGTCTTGTACGGCACCACCATGGAAGGCGGCGGGAGTAATTCTGCCTGTCTGGGCGAGGGCGAAACCTGCGGCACCGTGTTCCAGTTCGACGTCGCCTCGCGAACGGAGACAATACTCCATAACTTCGTTGGCTCCCCGGACGGCGCCTTACCCTACGCCGGCTTGTTTCGGGACGCTGCAGGCAACCTCTACGGCACCACCTATCAAGGCGGCGCCTCCAACGATGGCGTGGTGTTCAAGATAGATGTCGCGGGCACGGAATCCGTGCTACATAGCTTTGACGGGAGCGACGGGTACGCGCCATGGGCAGGCGTGGTGGGAGATGCTCAAGGCAACTTATACGGCGCAACCCCCGCCACCACGAGTGGTTCTGGACTAGGAACGCTCTTCGAGCTAAGCCCCTCCGGAAAGTTGACGACGCTGGCGAGCCTATCTGCCGTGTTGGGTACCTTGCGTCTGAAGGGCGCCGAACTCTATGGCACGGACTCCATAACGGGTGCCTATGGTGAAGGGGCCGTATTCGGATTCAACGCACTCAATCGCACGATGACCGTCCTGTATAACTTCACCGGCGGAGCCGACGGCGGAACTCCCCAGGGTAGCCTGACGGCGGATTCGTCGGGTAACCTCTACGGCACAACTATTTGCGGCGGTTCCAGCCCCTGCTCCGGCGGAAACGGAGTGGTCTTCATGCTGAATCCGCGGACCGGCGAGGAGACAGTCCTGCATGCCTTTGGCGGATATCCCGATGGCGTACAGCCAAACGGACAACTAGTGATCGACTCCAGCGGCAATGTCTATGGCGTCACCGCATTTGGTGGCAGCAACCCCTGCAACGGCGGCGGGATCGGCTGCGGCACCGTATTCAAACTGACCCCGCCCGCGGCGCCGGGCGGAACCTGGACCGAAACGATCCTGCACAACTTCACTGGTGACGACGGCTGGGATGCTCAGGGCGGGCTGACTTTGGATTCCAGAGGACACCTGTACGGAGTCTGCTTCCTGGGCGGCACTTCGAGCAACTCGGGTACCCTGTTTGAGGTCACTCCATAGCAGCGGAATCACCGGGCTCGCCAATAAATATTCCCCGCAAAATCAACCACCTCCCGGCCGCATCCCGCGTCCTTGACCCGGCCGCCATGCTGGGGTAGAGGTAGCCAAGCAAAATGCCGCACACTCTACCTCAACCGCCAAATCCAAAGCCAAAATGTATCTTATTGATTCTACACAACTAAATGGCTTCGTACGTCCAAACAACCAACACCCAGCACCGAGCACCCAACACCGGCCGCGCAAAGCGCGGCCCGAGCACCGCGCAAAGCGCGGCCGTGCTACTCTGTCACCTTGTCCGCTCCCCGACTGCGCCGCCAACTGGGCTTGTTCGACGCCACCATGATCGTCATGGGAGGCATTGTTGGCTCCGGCATCTTCATCAACCCTTACGTGGTCGCCGAGCATGTCCACACGCCGTTCCTCATCCTCGGCGCTTGGCTCGCCGGCGGAGCCCTCGCCATGGCCGGCGCGTTCATCTGGGCGGAACTCGCGACCCGCATGCCCGATTCCGGCGGCCAGTATCTCTACCTGCGCGAGGCTTATCATCCGGCGGTCGCCTTCGTCTACGGATGGGTCCTGCTGCTGGTGACGCAAACCGGCGGCATGGCGGCCGTGGCCGTCACCTTCGCGCGCTACTACCGTGAGATCACCGGCTGGCATATCCCGGACGGCCCCATCGCCGCCGCCGCGCTCCTCGGGCTCACCGCCATCAACTGCCTCGGCGTGCGCGCGGGTAGCAACGTGCAAAGCGCCATGATGCTGCTCAAGTCCGCGGCCATCGCCGTGCTTGTGATCGCCGGCCTCGTGCTGGGCGGCGGCACGATCCATCCCTTGCCGCTGCTCGACCGGCCCGCATCGCCCGGCCTGCTCGGAGCGTTTGGCGCGGCCATGATCCCCGTGGCGTTCGCGTACGGCGGATGGCAAACCTCCACCTTCGTCGCCGGCGAAATGCGCAACCCGCGCCGCGACCTTTCCCGCGGCCTGATCGCGGGCGTCTTCGGCGTGATCCTGCTTTACCTCTCCGTCAACTTCGTCTGCCTGCGCGTGCTGGGTCCGGCCGGACTCGCCGCGTCGCACACGCCCGCATCATCGGTCATCCGCGTGGCGCTTGGCGGACGCGGCGCGCAGTTTCTGGCCGTCGGCATCGCCGTCTCGACGCTGGGCTTCCTCAGCCAGGGAATCCTCACCGCGCCGCGCGTTTACTACGCCATGGCCCGCGACGGCCTCTTCTTCGCGCGCGTCGGATACCTGTCGCCGCGCACCGGCGCGCCGGTCGTCGCCATCATCATCCAGGGCGTGCTCGCCACCATCATCGCCATCTCCGGCCGCTACGAACAGATCCTCAACTTCGTCATCTCGGTCGACTTCATCTCTTTCGCCTTCACCGCCGCCGCGCTGTTCGTCTTCCGCCGCCGCGATGCCGCCGCGACGCCCCCCGCAGGCATCTACCGTGCGCCCGGGCATCCGTACACCACCGCCGCTTTCGTGCTCACCTGCCTGGCGATCGTCGCCAGCACCATCGCGACCTATCCCGCGAACAGCGCCATCGGCTTGCTGATCCTGCTGGCCGGCATTCCCGTATATTGGTACTGGAGCCGCCGCGCCCACCCCGCCAAACCATGAGACAACGACACTCCGATTACATGCATTGGGCCAAGACCCAGAGCCGCGCCCGCTACAACCTGGCCACCAGCGGCGTCGGATTTTTCCCGCTGGCCGAACTGCCCGCGCATCCCACGCTCGAAATTAATGGCGATAGCAAGTACGGATACGCGCCCCTGCAACAGGCCATGGCGCGCAAGTGCGGCGTCGATCCGGATTGCGTCGTCGCCGCGGCGGGCACCTCGATGGCGAATCACCTCGCCATGGCCGCACTCATCGATCCGGGCGACGAAGTCCTGATCGAGCACCCGGCTTACGAGTTACTGGTCTCCGCCGCGCTCTATCTGGGCGCAGATGTGAAGCGATTCGCCCGCCGCGCGGAAAACGGCTACGCACTCGATCCGGCTGAAGTGCGCCGCGCACTCACACCTAAGACCAAGCTGATCGTGGTGACAAACCTGCACAATCCGTCCAGCGTACTCACGCCCGATTCCGTGCTGCGCGAAGTCGGCGACCTCGCCCGCTCCAACGGCGCGCATGTCCTGGTCGACGAAGTCTATCTCGATGCCGTCTACGAAAACACCCCGCGCAGTTCCTTTCACCTCGGGCCCGAATTCATCGTTACTAGTAGCCTGACCAAGGTCTACGGATTGAGCGGCCTGCGCTGCGGCTGGATTCTCGCGCAGCCGGATCTCGCGCGCGCCATGTGGCGGCTGAACGATTTGTTTGGATCGATTCCCGCACATCCCGCCGAGTTGCTCAGTGTGGCCGCGCTCGCGCATCTGGATTTCATCCGCGCCCGCGCCCGGCGCATCGTCGAGGCCGATCGTGCCGTGCTGGCTGATTTCCTGGCGCGCCAGACCGCCGTCTCCGCCGCGCGCACCGCCTGGGGCACCACCGCGTTTCTGCGGTTGCATCAAGGCGATGTGGATGCGCTGCTCGCCCGGCTGCGCGCCGACTACGAAACCAGTGCCGTGCCTGGCCGCTTCTTTGAGGTGCCTGACAGCTTCCGCATCGGCATGGGCGTCAATAGCGAAATGTTCCGCGAAGGATTGTCCCGCCTCGGCCGCGCGCTCGCGATTACTTAGGAGACCAAAACGGCTCGGCCGTCGCGATGAAGTCCACACGCACGCCCGGCACCAGGCCCTTCAACCACTCGGCGCAATCCTGCATGCCCGATTGCTCCGAAGGGATGTGGCCCAGTATGATAAGCGCCTTGTGCTTGCCCTCGGCCGCTGCATCCGCGCCGTATTCGATGGTCTCCCATTCAAGGCCCTCGCCCATCACCAGCACTTCCACATCGTCGCGCTGCAAGCTGTGCCGCTCCGCCGGGAATCCCGGATAGCCGGGGTTCAGCGCCAACTTCGTTACGCGCAGCGCTGGATCGCCCACTACGCGCAATGTGTGGATGCCTAGGCGTTCCTTGATGCTGCTCGCCAGTTGGCCGACCGTGGTCTCGGGCACCACAAACAGATGATCGTCCTTCGGGTTCTGATATTTCTCCCAGCCCAGCGCACGGATCATGCCGGTCTGAATGCCGTCCGGCTTGCGCATGTGCCAGTGATCGTGAAAGCGCCAGATCACCAAATGATGCGCCGCGATGAACGCCCGCTTGGTGGCGAACACTGCGTCGTTCTCTTTCGCGAGCTCGTCCGTCTGATCCAGATGGCCGTAGAACGTCGGCTCGTGCGTGATGATCAGGTTGTCGCCGGCCGCGGCGGCGCGTTTCAGCACATCGAACGTGGCCATCATCGTCGTCGCGATGCCGGTCACCGGGGTGGCCGGATCACCGACCTTGAACGTATCGACAGTCGGCGTGTGCCACGCCACGCCCACGTTTTTCTGGATGCGCTCGATCACTTCACGCGCGGTCAGCGTGTGGTTCTGAGCGAGCAAGACGCCTGGCAACAAAATCGCAATCGCAAGTCGGATCACGACCTGATCGTATCAGAAGTCCAATTCCACCTCGTCGATGTAGCACCAGCCCCAATTCTCGCCCGGTTCCAGCGATCGCATGATGGGATGCTTGGTGCGATGAAAATGCTTGGTGGCGTGCTTGTTCTTCGACGAGTCGCAGCAGCCCACGTGGCCGCAGCTCATGCAGAGCCGCAGATGCACCCAACTGTCGCCGCTCTTGAGGCATTCTTCGCAGCCGTGCGTGTGCGGCTTCACGTCCTGGATCTGGTCTGTATGCGTGCAACCGCTCATGATTGGGACCTTCTATGCTGGCTGATGGGCAAGCGAATCTGAAAACGCGTGTCGCCCGGTACGGACTCGACCGTGATTTCTCCGCCGTGCTCCCGCACGATGCGCCGCACGGTTTCGAGTCCCAGGCCGGTGCCTTGCCCCACTCCCTTGGTGGTGAAGAACGGCTCGAAGATCTGCGCCTGAACCTCCGGCGATATGCCTGGCCCGTTGTCGCCGATCTCGATCAGCACGTGGTCGAGCTCGCGCGCCGTGCGGATACGCAGCTCGCCTTTGCCCTGCATGGCGTCGACGGCGTTATCGATCAGATTCGTCCAAACCTGATTCAGTTCGCTGCCGTGCGCGCTGATGTTCGGCAGCGTGCGGTCGAAATCCAGCTTCACAATGATCCCGTGCTTCAGGCGGTGTTTCAGCATCAGCAGGGTGTTCTCGATGCCTTTGTGTAAGTCCACCTCCTGCTCCGGCCCTTGGTCCATGTAGGTGTACTCTTTGATCGCCCGCACCAGGTCTGAAATGCGGCACGAAGAGTTTTCGATGTCCTTGAGGAGCCCTACGATGGTCAGCGACGCGGCGATGCGCGCGATCAGATCCGGCCAAACCTCCCCTGGAAACCGGTCGTACATGTGCTCGAACCATTCAGTCTCGCAGCCGGCCTCCACCAGCGCGGGCGCCAGATCCCAGGCGCGCTCGATGCCGTGCTTGAGCAGGCACTCCGCAATCTCCTGTTCGCAATCGCTGCGCTCCAAAGTATCGATTGGTGTGCCGCCCGCGGGACGTTCCGCCAGTTCGCGCTCGAGCTCCGGAATCGCGGCGCGTTGTTCCATGGTCAGCGGATGGGCGTCCAGATGCGCGGCCGCGGCGCGATAGGTCTTCAGCGCATCGCGCAGGCTGGACGCTGCGCGGCTGGCCGCCGCCGCTGGATTGTTCAACTCGTGCGCCAGACCCGCCGCGATCTTGCCCAGGGCCGCCATCTTCTCCTGCTGGTCCTGCAGCTTGGTGAAGTCGCGGATGCGGTCGGAGAGAAGTGCCACCATGCGCTCGCTCAGCACCGGGATGCGCTGCAGCATCTCCGCAAAGCGGGCCGCCGGATAGGTGGCTATCCGCACGTGTGTGACCGCCTGCACGCTCGCCTTGAACACCGTCATGCGCGAATAAGGCAGCATGCCGGTCACCAGCGGCGCGCGGAAAGGCCGCGTGGTGGTTTCCGTGCCCGTACCCACGCGCAGGCGCATCTCGCCTTCGAGCAGTATGGCCATGCGGTCTGCCGGGCTGCCGGCTTCGGCGAAAAATTCTCCCGGCTCGTACTCCCTCACGGTCATCTGCGCCGCCAGCCATTCCAGATCATCCGGGGGCAGATCCGCGAACACCTCCACGCTCCGCAAATCCTCCGCGAGTTTCGATGTGACTGCAATCTGATTTTCGATCATGTTTTGCTCAAATATTGATGTACAAATTGAACGGCGATGGAGCCTTCTCCAACGCCCGACGCCACCCGCTTCACCGATCCGTGCCGCACATCGCCCACCGCGAAGATTCCCGGCACGCTGGTCTCGAGCAGTCCGGGAGTGCGGTCGAGCGTCCAGGTTTTGGGCGGCTTGCCGTCCCGCAGCAGCGATTGTCCGGTCAGGATGAAGCCCTTATCGTCGCGCGCCACGATCCCATCCAGCCACTCGGTGCGCGGCTGCGCTCCGATGAAGATGAACAGCGCACAGGCATTCACGCGGTCGCGCGTGTTCGAGATCCCGCATTCGACGGTGATGGCTTCCAGGTGTTCCTCGCCATGCACCTCCACCACTTGCGTCTGAAACTGCACTTCGATGTTCCCTGTGCGCTCGATCTCATCGATCAGGTATTGCGACATCGTGGCCGCCAGCGACTTGCTGCGAACGAGCATGATGACGCGCTGCGCATAGCGGGAGAAATACAGCGCCGCCTGTCCCGCCGAGTTCGCGCCGCCCACGATGTACACGTTCTCGCCGCGGCACGAGACCGCTTCGGTCGATCCCGCGCCGTAGTAGACGCCCGCGCCCGTCAGCCGGTCCATGCCGGGCACATCCAGCTTGCGCCACTGCACGCCCGTGGCGATCAGCAGGGCCTCGGAATAAATCTCGGTCCCGTCCGCCAGTTTTACCACGCGATAGGGATCCTGAATGCGCAAGCCGACGGCTTCCTGCGGCGCCAGAATCTCCGCTCCGAAACGCCGCGCCTGGGTGACCGCCCGCCGCGCCAGATCGCTGCCGCTCAATCCCGATGGAAAGCCCAGGTAATTCTCGATGCGCGCGCTCAAGCCGGCTTGACCGCCCGGTGCTTCCTTTTCGACGATCACCGCGTGTAGTCCCTCGGACGCCCCGTAGACCGCAGCTGCCAATCCCGCGGGGCCGCCGCCCAGGATGATCAGATCGTACGATTCCGCACCGGCGCGCGTCTGCAACCCGATGCGTCCGGCGACTTCCGCAAAGGAAGGATCGCAAAGGCAACGGCCATCCTGAAACACCACGACGGGAAAGTGCCGCTCTTCCGGAGCGACCATGTCCATGGCGCGCTGCACATCCGGATCGCGATCCGCCGCCTCGGCATCCAGCCAGTGATACGGCACCTGGTTGCGCGCCAGGAACTCGCGCAGCTCGAACGAGCGCCGCGACCAGCGGGTGCCCAGCACGCGCAGGCCTTCGAACGGCGGACGGTACGATGCGATCCAATCGCCCAGTAGATCGTCCAGCACCGGATAGAGGTTCCGTTCCGGAGGATCCCAGGGCTTCAGCAGGTAATGATTCAGCTTGATTTCGTTGATCGCGCGGATGGCGGCTTCGGTATCGGAATACGCCGTCAGCAGCACGCGTTTGGCATTCGGAAAGACGGAAATCGCCTGCGCCAGGAACTCGATGCCGGACATCTGCGGCATGCGGTAATCCACCAGGAACAGCGCCACCGTCTCGCCGCGCTGCCGCAACCGGTCGAGCAGGGCGAGTCCCGCCGGACCGGAATCGGCTGAAAGCACCCGATAGTTGACGGCATACTGCCGCCGCAAATCGCGCTCAACCGCCTTCAACACCTCAGGATCGTCGTCGATAATCAACAGAACCGGTTTAGGCATAGCCACACTGAGTGATGACATTTCGATGCGCCGCGGGCATGCAAGGTCGCAGCGGGTTACAATGTTTTCAATGCCAGAAGTTACCGGGGTGGTCGAGACGTGCTTGTACGTCGACGACCTGGAGCTTGCCACGCGTTTCTACGAAGACGTCTGCGAATTCCGGCGGCTCATCGGTGACGATCGATTCTGCGCCCTGAGCGTGGCCGATCGCGACGTTTTGCTGCTCTTTAAGAGAGGCGCGACGCTGGGGGCGCAGGCCACTCCCGGTGGTTCGATACCTCCGCACGACGGGTCGGGCAATACGCATGTGGCCTTCGCCATTCCGGCAGCGGCCGAAAAAAGCTGGCAGCAGCGCCTGGAAAAGCAGGGCATCGCGATCGAAAGCACCGTCGATTGGCCGCGCGGCGGCCGCAGCATTTACTTCCGCGATCCCGACCAGCATTTATTGGAATTAATCACGCCCGGTTGCTGGTCGATTTATTGAATTTCTGAAACGCCCGCGCAAATCTTCTTGTCCTGCTAAACTGTGAGAGAGTAAGTCCACCCCGTGAACCCGCCAGTTACCGGTCCGGAGATCGAGCCCGAGCCCCAGCCTCAGCTTCGCACCAAGCAGGCCGGGCGCGACGAAGTCAAAGTCGCCGCGGGGAAAATTGCGGTCTTCCAGTACGCCGCGGTGGCCGTGTTTTTGTTTCTGATCACCGGCTTCTGGAGCCTGCAGATCCAAAACCCGCAGCTCTACAACGAGGAGGCCGAGCGCAACCGGATCAAGGCGTTGCCCATTCCCGCGCCGCGCGGCCGGATTCTGGATCGCGACGGCCGCGTCATCGTCGACAATCACTCCTCGTACAGCCTGATCCTCACGCGCGAGAACCTCAAAACCCAACATCTGCGTCCCATCGCCGAAGGACTGAATCTGGATTATGACGATCTGGTGGCGCGGGTGAAGCGATACACATCGCGCCCTAAGTACGATCCCATCATCATCAAGGAAGAGCTCTCGCCCGCCGAGCTGTCGTTTGTCGATTCGCACCGCGAGTTCTTTCCCGAGATGGAACTGATCCACGCGCAGCGCCGCCTTTATCCGCAGAACGGATTCGCTGCGCACGTGATCGGTTACACGGGTGAAATCAGCGAGGACGAATTGGATTCTCCGGACTTCGCCAAGTACAGTCCGGGCGACGTCATCGGCAAGTTCGGCATCGAGCGCCAATACAACGACACGCTCATGGGCGTGGATGGCGAGCGCCAGGTGGTGGTGGATAATCTCGGCAAGACGCGCGAGGTTCTGGCCGATAAAGAAGCGGTTCCGGGTAAAGACCTGCAGCTTACCCTCGATCTGGATCTGCAAGCCGTCGCCGAACTGGCCATGGAAGGCAAGAATGGCGCGGTCGTCGCTATGGATCCGCGCACCGGCGAAGTGCTGGCCATGGTCAGCCGGCCCACCTTCGATCCGAACAAGTTCGCCGTGCGCATCAAGCCCTCCGACTGGAAGGAGATCGCCGATAATCCCGACCATCCGTTACTGAACCGCGCGATTCAAGGGCAACTCGCTCCGGGTTCGACCTTCAAGCCGTTTGTCGCGATTGCCGGTCTGGAGTCCGGCGCCATCGATGACAAGTTCACCGTGCACTGCACCGGCGGCGCTGTGTTCTACGGGAAATACCGGCACTGTTGGTGGAAACCCGGCCACGGCACGGTGGCCTTGCACGGCGGTATCGTGCACTCCTGCGACGTGTACTTCTATACCGTGGGCGACCGCACCGGCATCGACAAGATAGCTTTCTATGCAGAGCAGGCCGGCTTCGGCCAGAAGACCGGCATCGACCTGCCGCATGAAGCGGAAGGTATCGTACCGTCCTCGGAGTGGAAGATCCGTAATTATCACGAGAAATGGTACGCCGGTGAAACCATCTCGGTAGCCATTGGGCAAGGCGCGCTGACGGTTACCCCCCTGCAACTGGCCAGTGGCTACTCCTGGCTCATCAACGGCGGCCTGTGGCGCCAACCGCACCTGGTGAAAGGCGGGAAGTATAGACAACACTCCTGGCCGCTGGCGCAGAATAATGTCCAGGATGTGATCGATGGCACCTGGGGTGTAGTGAACGAGCCGGGCGGTACCGGCGTCCGCGCCGCGCTTCCTGGCTTGAACGTATGCGGCAAGACCGGCACCGCACAACTCGCCTCCACCGCATTTCTGCAGGGCCGCACCGGGGAAGAATTCGAAAATAATAGCTGGTTCGTCGGTTTCGCCCCGCGGCAGGCGCCGGAGATCGTGGTGGTGGCGATCTATGAGCACGGCGGCCATGGGCAATTCTCCGCGCCGATCGTGCGCGACGTGCTGAAAGCGTACTTCGATAAGAAGGCCCGGCTGGCCGCCGAGGCGCAGGCGCAGCAGCACGCCGATGTTGAAAAGGTGAGCCGCCTGATGCGCTTCGGTTTGCCCGGCCTACCGCCGCCTGTGCCGCAGGCCGCGCCCGCTATCGAAGCGGCCATGATCGGCTCGGACGACGGCGAGCAAACCTTCCGCAATCGCCCATGAAGAGCTACGTTTCAGCCCGCGAGCTCGATTGGCCACTGCTGATGATTGCTTTAGTGATCTGCGCCGTGGGCGTACTCCAGATTTACAGCGCGACGCGCAACACCGTCTGGCAGGATGCCTGGTGGAAGCAGATCATTTACATTGGCGGCGGCTTGTTGCTGATGTGGCTAACAGTACTGCTTGACTACCACAAGATGATGCAGCACGTCTTCGTGACCTACGCGCTTTCCGTGGCGGCCCTTTTGGGAGTCTTACTGGTGGGCCGCACGGTTTTCGGAGGGCGCCGTTGGATAGCCTTACCAGGCGGCTTTCACTTACAGGTGTCGGAATTTGTAAAACTGGTGATAATATTGTTGGTAGCCCGTTTCCTGTCGGAGTTGAAGACAGAAGATCTGGAAGGCCGCGACATGGCCAAGCTGGCCGGGCTGGTAGCGGTACCGATGGCCCTGGTAATGAAGCAGCCCGACCTTGGTACGGCTCTGACTTACCTACCGATCTTAATCGTCGGGATGTTTCTGGCGGGGATGCGCCGGAAGTACGTATTGGCGATCGCGGTTGTGGTTCTTTTGGTTCTTCCGGTCGGATGGAGTGTTTTGAAGGATTATCAGAGAGCGCGATTGGTGAGCTTTCTGGATCCCGACCGCGATCCGCGCGGCAGCGGGTACCAGGTGATCCAATCCAAGATTGCAGTAGGCGCCGGCTGGATCTGGGGCAAGGGCGTGACCAAAGGTTCTCAGACGCAACTCCGGTTTCTCCCGGTCCCGCATACGGATTTCATTTTTTCCGCTTTCGCGGAGGAGCATGGATTCGTCGGCGTCATAGTGGTGCTGGCGTTGTATTTTGTGTTGATCATGCAGATTGTGCAGAACGCCCAAACCGCTCCAGACCGGGGCGGTATGTATGTCTGCATGGGAGTTGCCGCATTGTTGTTGTTCCATGTGCTGGTGAACGTCGGGATGGTGGTCGGCCGTATGCCGACGACCGGTATTCCGTTGCCCCTGATGAGCGCCGGCGGGTCGAGTGTATTATCGAATTTTATGATGCTGGGGCTGGTCAATAACGTCCGCCTCAGAAGGTTTGTGAATTAATGCCGGTGGCCGGCGCGTTTGCCGGCGGCCGGAAAAAGATTTGTTGGGAGCCGGTTAAGACTCCGGGAGGGGAAACGCGCGATGCGCACCCTCCGGCGCCGGGCCGCAAGTTTCGAGCGAGTGGCCCGTGGGTAAGCGGAGTGGTTCCCGGCCGCGAGGGTGCAACAGGGGGTTGCGCCCCGGCCAGCGTGAGCTTCTTACAACGTACAAATGGCGCCCGTAGCCCGGTTCGCGGGGCGCCGCCAGAGACCCACGCAAAGGTGCCACCTTCCTCCTTACCGGTCGTCAGCCGTTCCCGGCAGAGGAGCATGCATGTCAAAAGAGTTAATTGTTTCCGCCAATCGCCATGAGACGCGTGTAGCGGTTCTCGAGGACGATCAAGTAACTGAAGTCTACCATCAGCGCGAGAATGAGTATTCCCTCGCCGGGAGTATTCATAAGGGCCGCGTCACCCGCGTGCTGCCTGGCATGCAGTCGGCCTTTGTGGACATTGGCCTGGAGCGCGATGCGTTTCTCTATGTCTCGGATTTTTTCGAGGACAACGAGGAGTACGACAAGATCGTAACCAGCGTTGAAGAGAAGGTCCTGAAGATGGAGAAGGCGCCGCCCGCGCCAACACCCGCGGCGGCTGCCCCTCCCGTTGCTCCGGTTGCCGCGGAACCGCCCGTTGAGGCGCCTCCCGACGTTGCCGTCCAACCGGCGCCTATTGCCGCGCCTCCCGCCGACCAGTTTGCCCGGCGCAACGAGGAACGGGATCGTGACCGCCGCGGCCGCCGTTCCCGCCGCCGCCGTCCTCGCGGCCGGGGTTTGCCCGAATCGAAATTCTTCACTCCCGGTCCGTCCCCTGAGTCCGCGCCCGGCGCGCCGCCCGCTCCTGAAGAGGCCGCCGACGCCGAGGAGGAAGCTGAAGAGCTCATCGTGCTGCCGGGCGAGTCACTCGCCAAGTACCGCGAAGATAAGCCCGCCGAGCAAGGGTCCGGATTGGAACCGTTCGCCAGCTCCGAGCCTGAGCCGCCGGCCGCGGTGGAAGCGCTCGTGGAACCGGTGGAAACCGCGCAGGTAATCGAAATCGCTGAGGTGCCCGCAGAGTTCGAGCCGGCCGAAGCTGCCGATCTGGCCGAGCCTCCGGCCGGAGCCGAAGTGGAATCCATCGAGATCGAGGTAGCCGAGTACGAGCCGCCTGAGGCGGAGGCGCCCGAAGCGGAGACATCCGAAGCCGAGCCTTCTGAAACAGGCGAAAGCGAGCCTTCCGAAGCCGAGCCGCAGGCCGCCGCCGAGCCGGCGGATGAAGAACAGCTCGGTCCCGAGCCGGCCCGCATCCCAACTAGCTTGACGGCCACGTTGCGCGAGCAGGGACCACGCTATCTGCATCGTGTCTCGCGCCGCATGCGCCGCCGCGGCCGTGGTGAGGGCGCTGATTTCCAGCAGCGCGGCGAAGCCAGCCGCGAGCCGCGTCCGCCGGAGCAGCGCACCGACAATCGCCAGGTCACGCGTCCCGAAGCCGCCCGTTCCGATCGGCCCGCGGCTCCCTCCATCACCGACCTGCTGCGTGAAGGCCAGGAAATCATTGTGCAGATCGCCAAGGAACCGCTGGGCCAAAAGGGCGCGCGCATTACCTCGCACATCGCTCTGCCGGGCCGCTTCCTGGTCTACATGCCCACCGTCGATCACATCGGCGTCTCCCGCAAGATTCCGTCCGATGACGAGCGCTTGCGGTTGAAACGGATTCTGCAGGCCAATCGCAGCGGCATCCCGGGCGGCTACATCGTACGCACCGCGGGCGAAGGGCATACCGAAGAAGAGCTGCGCGCTGACATGTTGTTTCTCTACAACCTGTGGCTCGATCTGCGCCAGAAAGCTGAAAAGCGTCCGGCGCCCGCTCTGATCCACCACGACCTCGACGTGGTCGAGCGCATCCTGCGCGACCAGCTCACGGCCTCGTTCAAAAGCATCTGGGTGGATAACGAGGAAGTCTACGAGAACGTACTCGCCTTCGTGCAGCGCTTCCAGCCGGCCTTGGTGGGCCGCGTGAGACTGTACACCCGCAGCACGCCGATCTTCGACGAGTACGGCATCACCGCCGAGCTGGAGAAAGCATTGCGGCCCAAGGTGTGGCTCAAAACCGGCGGACACATTGTCATTAACCAGACAGAGGCTTTGGTGGCTATCGACGTCAACACGGGTAAGTACGTGGGTAAGTCGAACCGGTTGGAAGATACTATCGTCAAAACCAACACCGACGCCATCAAAGAGATTGTCCGCCAGATACGCCTGCGCGACTTAGGCGGCATTATCGTGGTCGACTTCATCGACATGGATGAGCGCAAGAACCGCCAGAAAGTCATGCAGGCTCTCGAAGAAGCCATGCGCGCCGACCGCGCGCCATACAAAATTCTGCAATTCAACGATTTTGGATTGGTCGCGATTACCCGCAAGCGGGTTAAGCAGAGTCTGGAGCGCACTTTGTGTACGCCGTGCCCGTATTGCGAGGGTTCCGGATACGTGAAGAGTGTCCAGACCGTGATCGGCGAAATTCTGCAGGAAGCGCACAAGATCGCGCGGGCGGTGGAAGGCAATGACGTGATGCTGCGCGTCAATCCGGAGGTGGCTAAGGTGCTGAAGTCGAATCAGAATAGCTATCTGCAGGAGATCGAAGAGATCCTGGGCCGCACCGTGATGGTCAAAAGCGATCCACTCTTGCACCAGGAAAAGTTTGACCTGGCATAGCTGCATCCCGGAAGGGTGTCTTAGCTTCGTAGAGATTGAGGCGGTTGTGGATCGCCTTCGCTAACTCCTCATGATGGTCGCGCGTGGCGAGTTTCCAGGCTCGCTCGGCGGTCAACACGGCATCGCCGAACTGGCCGGTTTCGGCGTACGCGGCGGCCAGCGTATCCCATACGGCCGCATCTTTCCCGCCTGAGAATTGCACCGCTCGTACAGCCAGTACCAGCGCGCCGTGGCCATTGCGAATTGATGGGTCAGGGTAAGTCGCGAGGACCCAGGCCGTCTTCAGTAAGATGGGAAGGCTATTGGTTCCGTTACGCCAGTGAGCTACTGCTTCGGCGATCTTGCCCTGGCTATATAAGGCGTCTCCTAAGTCGTCGTGCGCTTCCGGATACTCTGGATCGATTGCGAGAGCATGCCGCCACGCACTGACCGCCGCGCTCGCCTCGCCTTTCCGGTCCAGAGCCAAGCCCAGGTTATAGTAAGCGGCCGCATAGCGGGGATCCAGTTCTATTGCCTTCCGCAGTTCGGCCAGGGACTGCTCCATCCGATCCGTTCGCATCCACGCAATGCCCAAGTCACAGTGGGCGGGCGCGGAGAGTGGATCAACCTTTACGGCCTTTTGAAGATACGACGTGGCTTCCGCTAGCCGGTCTTTCATCAGTAAGAAGCGGCCTAAGTCGTGATAGCTGGCTGCAACATGATCCGCTAAAGCGGCCCGTAGTCTCAGTTCGGCCGCCTGATCGAGGTGTGCGCCCGCTTCTTCGCGATGCCCGGTCAGCAGCAGGAGCCGTCCCAGGCTGCTGTGCGCCAGCGCGTCCTGTGGGCTGATCTCGAGCGCCTTTCGCCACATCGCGACTGACTCTGTAAGTTGGCCGTGCTTCTCCAGGTAAGCCGCACGATTCACCAGCTTGTAGTAATCGAGCGCCGGCCCGCCGATGCTTTGCAGGCCATCCGGCGCGATATTGACAAACTCCGGAAGGTTCACCGCGCGATTCGCCGCGGTGGCATTGTCTATCAGAACAGGCGGGCTGTCGTTGCCGTTTTCGTCGATGTGTGTGAGATACATCTGGGTGTAAGGCGAGCGGCTCTTCGACGAGAAGACCATCCACCGGCCGTTCGGCGAGAAGCTGTGCCAGGAGTTCATCCGCGGGGTATTGCATTGCATGCGCCGCGCTGCACCTCCGCCGGCCGGCACGATGAATAACTCGCTGTCCGGACGCATGAGCAATCCGTTCCGCGATTCCACAAACACGATCCATCTTCCATCCGGTGAGACCTTCGGGAACGAGTTACTCATACCATTCCGCGAAGCGCCCGCCACGGGTTCGGGACGTCCGCCCTTCCCGCCGTTGAACGGAATGCGATAAAGATCGTACTGGATCGGCATTTCGTTCGGATCGCCGGCAAATTGCGCCGGCTGCGCGCCGGCCGGATTCGGGTCGCGAGCCGCGGCCCGCGCAAAGACCAGGTAGCGCCCATCCGGACTCCACACTCCGCCCATCTGCACGAAGTCCGGATTGTCCGCACCCGGCAACGGTTTCAGGATTCCCGATGCTTTGCTGTACCAATCCAGAATTCCGCGCGTGGGGTAAAAGACTTGCAGGAAACGGTAGTCCTTGAAGTTCGCCACATAGTAATTGCTAGGCGCGTTGCGCGCGCCGGCCGCCTGCAGCGGGTCGATGGTAGTGACGACGAACTGTCCGTCCGGAGATACTTGTGACATAAAGCCCGCCCGCGCACTACCGCGCAGAGCGCCGTTCGCCGTACTCCACTGAATCAGGTCGCGACCTCTGACTGACAGGTTCGCGGTTACCGGCGCCAGAATATACAGGCCGCGGTTATTCTGCAATCCGTCCAGATCCATTCCCAGGGTCTTGCCGCCGGCGGAGAACGAGTGGCAATTGGCGCACACCGGCAGGTTGTCGAGAACCACGCGGCTGCTCGGCTCGGCGATGTTTCGCAAGCGCCACGCGACCAGCGGGATGGCCTCGGCGGCCAGCGGCTTGATGACGCCGCGTTCCAGCTCGGAAGGCATCAGCGGCACGTCGCGATAGAATATCGGTGCGCCCACTGGGTCGCGCGACGTATGAATCGTCACGCTGCCCCGCGAGACCGGCTCGCCAAACTCAGCGCTGCGATAGCCGGTGATCGTCACGATCGCGGCTGCCGTGACCGAATGATCTTTGATCGCCGCCCACGTCACGCGATCGGGCATCCAGGTGTGCGCAGCGGCCTGTCGCGGCGTCAACTTCGGAAGCTCGTTGGTATCCGCGATGCAATCCGGATCGATCATGCCGATGCGTAGCCGCTCGCCCTTCGACGTCACATGAATTGCCAGGGCGCGCCCGCCGAAGGTGACATCGATCCGCCAGATGGTTGCCGCGCGGTCGCGCCACAGAAATGTAGGTGGCGTGATCTCGGCCGGAAAAATGGATTCGTTTTCCGGATAGTCGATCGCAATCGGCGTGAGCGCCGCGTCTGCCGGCGCCCACACGAGGATCGCAATGAGAAAACAAAAAGCCCTCAAGTCCCGATATTATCCGATATCAGGACTTGCTTCACCGATATGTTCGGGTCATTCCGAGGGAACGTTTCTGGCGCCCTGAATTTCGGCGACGAGCTGGTCAATCAGGGCTTGCTGGCCCCGGTCGAAATCCGAATCCGCCGCTGATGGACGGTGCGCTTCGAGCCACGCTCCGATCAGCTCCGTCACCGGCTTGGCGACGGCTTCCTCCGCGCCCGGCTCAAATCGTAGAGGGATCTCAGAGCGGTGAATGGCGGCCAACAACAGATCGGCGAACTTCATCGCATTCCTGCTTTCATTCCAGTATCGGCATGGTGGTTCAGCGGGCCCGAACCGTGCCCCAGCCCGGGATTCGAGCGAATCGCCTGCGTGACATAGTTCTTGGCGCGCCGCACCGCCGCATCGAGCGCCGTGCCGCGTGCCAGCTCGGCGGTGATGGCCGCCGAAAGCGTGCATCCCGTGCCGTGCGTGTGCGGCGTGTCGAGACGCGGCGCGACATACTCCCGCCAGTCCTGGCCATCGTAGAGCACGTCGACCGCGCTATCCTGCAGGTGGCCGCCCTTCACCAGCGCGGCCTTCGCGCCCATTTCGCACAACTGCTTGGCCGCGGAACGCATCTCATCGATGGTGCGTACCGGTAGTCCGGTTAACTCCTGGGCCTCCGGCACGTTCGGACACACCAGGAAGGCGCGCGGCAGCAGTTGATCGCGTACTGCCGCCACCGCCTCGGTCGAGATCAGCGGCTGGCCGTGCTTGCTGATCATCACGGGATCGACGACCAGCGGAAAGCGGAAATCCGCGGCCGCTTCGGCGAGCGCCAGCACGGTCTCGTGGCTGGCGAGCGCGCCGGTTTTCGCGGCCTGCGGCGGTATGTCTTCGAGCACCGCCTGCAACTGCGCCATTACCAACTCCGCAGGTACGCACTCGACACGCGCCAGGCGGACCGTATTCTGCACCGTCAGCAGCGTGATCACCGCCTCGCCATAAACACCGAATTGATGAAATGTTTTGAGATCCGCCTGGATGCCGGCGCCACCGCTCGGGTCGGAACCGGCGATCGTTAACGCCACGGGTAGCATGTACGAACCAGTCTAGCAGCCCTCGAATCTTAAGTTTTGTAAAGTCCCCGGCGCGCATCGCGCATTTGGGTTACAACGGAATTGGTGAGACGGATTCTGCTGGTGGATGACGATACGGACCTTTGTGCGCTCATATCGGACTTTCTAGCGCAGCACCAGTTTGCCGTTGAAGCGGTATATGACGGCCGGCGCGGGCTCGCACGGGCCTTAGAAGCGCCGTTCGATCTGATTATTCTCGACGTCATGCTGCCGGTGCTCGAAGGCTTCGAAGTGCTCAAACAGATCCGCCGCCGCAGCGCCATTCCAGTGATCATGTTGACGGCCCGCACGGCCCAGGCGGACCGCATCGCCGGACTGAACGCGGGGGCCGATGATTACCTGCCGAAGCCTTTCGGTCCCGAGGAGTTGCTCGCGCGCATGCGTGCCGTGCTGCGGCGCTCCGAACACAGCGCCGCGGATCCCGCGCCAATTGTCGAAGCCGGCGATATCCGCATCGATTCGCAAATGCGCGAAGCTTGGGTAGCGGGCGAATCGGCCAGCCTCACCGCGATCGAGTTCGACATCCTCGATTTTCTAGTGCGTTCCGCGGGCCGCGTGGTTTCGCGCGACGAACTCGCCGCCGTGCTCTACCAGCGCGAATCCACTCCGTACGAACGCGCGCTCGACGTCCACATCAGTCACTTGCGCAAGAAACTGGAGCGTTGCGAACGCGTGCAGATCCGCACGATACGCGGCGTCGGCTATTCCTTTTCCGCGCCTTCTGAAGAGATCCCATGAGGACGGTTTTCGCCAAGATTCTGTTGTGGAGCTTCGGGACTCTGGTCCTGTCGCTAGGCGCCTATCTGTTCATCTCGACCGGATTCGCGACGCGCTTCTCGGGCAAGGGCGGACCGTTTCAGCGCACGGTCGATTTCCAGGTGGACGGCGCAGAAGAGAGCTATCGCATCGGCGGAGCCCCGGCGCTGGCGCGGTATCTGCATAAGCTTCAAAGGTACTTCGGCCCGGAGCACTACTTCACCGATGCGCAGGGCAAGGATTTGGTGACCGGCGCGGATCGCTCGGCGCTGCTCGCCACGGCGCACGGCGAATACCATATGCCGCACCATGTGGGCGACCGGTTCGTGGCTGTCAATCCCACGGCCGACGGCGCTTACCGTCTGATTGTCACTGGGCGGCCGCCCTTCACGCGCTGGACTTTTCTTCCTTATTACGGCCTCATCCTGGTGGTGGTCGCACTTCTGTGCTGGCTGCTGGCCATCAACATTGTGTCGCCGCTCCGCGAACTGGCGCACACGGTGGAGCGCTTCGGCCGCGGCGACTTTTCGGCGCGCACCGGCTCGCGGCGGCGCGATGAAATCGGGGACGTGGCGCGTGCATTCGACCAGATGGCCGAGCGCATCGAAACGCTGCTTACCGCTGAACGGCGGCTGTTGCAGGATATTTCGCATGAACTGCGCTCGCCGCTGGCGCGCCTCAGCTTTGCCGCGGAGTTGAGCAAGACGGCTGAGGATCGCAACGCGGCGGCCGCGCGCATCAAGAAAGATATCGATCGCCTCGCGAACCTGGTGGGGTCGTTGGTGGAAGTAACGCGCGTCGAAGGCGACCCCGCGGCGCGGCGTGTGGAAGAAGTCGATTTGCGCGAGTTAGTAGAAGAATTGGTGGAAGCAAGCGGCACCGAAACCGACGCGCGCGGATGCCGGTTCCGTCTGGCGGATACGGGCACGCTGATGGTACGCGGCGACCGCGAGTTGCTGCACCGCGCCATCGAAAACGTTTTGCGCAATGCAATCCGTTATGCGCCGGAAAACTCGGCGATCGATGTCACGCTGGAGATGGCCGGCGATGCGGCATGGGTCACCGTGCGGGATTACGGAGCTGGCGTGCCGGAACCGATGCTCGCTAAGATCTTCCAGCCGTTTGTGCGGGTGGATGAATCGCGCGACAGCCAGACCGGCGGCGTGGGGCTCGGATTGGCGATTGCCTATCGCGCGATCAGCGCGCACCAGGGCCGCATCGTGGCGGAGAATGCCGCGCCGGGGCTGCGCGTACGTATGGAGATTCCAGTGCCGCGCGGGGCGCGCTGACGCCATTTCGGATACACTACTCTTTTCAGGAGGCATCGAAATGGTTGTGAAGTGGGCCATCCTTTCCGCCCTGTGCGTTTCGCTTTTGCCGGCGCAGGAAGGCGCGATGGCCGGTGCGCCATCCAATTTGCGCTGCGAGTACCTGACCGATCCGGTAGGTATCGATGTGCGGCAGCCGCGCCTCGCATGGGTCCTGGAGCACTCCGCGCGCGGGGAACGCCAGACCGCCTACCAGGTCCTGGTTTCCTCTAAACCGGATGTATCGGCCGGCGACCAATGGGATAGCGGCAAGGTCTTGAGTAGTGAGTTCGTGCACGTCGTGTACGCGGGTAGCCCCTTGGCCAGCGCCCGGACTTATTACTGGAAAGTACGGTATTGGGATAGCGGCGATCATGCGAGCCCCTACAGCGCGGCCGCGCGTTTCGAGACCGGCCTGCTGGAGGCGAGTGACTGGAAAGGCCATTGGATCGGCGGCGCAAATCAGTTTCGCAGAGAGTTCACGCTGCCTGCCCGCGCTGTGCGGGCCCGTGCATATATCGCTGGGCTCGGTTACTACGAGCTGCGGGTGAACGGACACAAAGTGGGCGACCACTTACTCGACCCCGCCTGGACCACTTATGACAAGCGCGTGCTCTATACCGTCTACGACATCACCGAGCGTCTGCATGCGGGCGCGAATGCGGTGGGTGTGATGCTGGGCGAAGGCTGGTTCCACGGGCGCGCGCTGCGCATGCAGATACGGGCGGAACTCGAAGGCGGCCAGGTTGTCGAGATGGCCACCGGCGCATCCTGGAAGATGGCCAACGGTCCGATTACATCAGATAGCGTATATAACGGCGAAACCTACGATGCGCGGCTGGAGACGCCGGGTTGGGACCGCGCGGGCTTCGACGATGCGCACTGGAAGGCGGCCGGCCTGATCGACGGACCGAAAGGTGTGTTGTCGGCGCAGATGATGCCGCCTATCCGTGTGACTGATACCATCGTGCCCATGAAGCTGACGTCGCCCCATGCGGGCGTCTACGTCTACGATCTGGGTCAGAACATCAGTGGCGTGGTGCAGATCCGGGTGCGCGGACCGCGCGGCACGCGCGTTCAGCTTCGCCACGCGGAACTGCTGTATGACGATGGCACCCTGAATGTCGAGAATCTGCGCGCCGCGAAAGCTACCGACGTTTATTACCTGCGCGGCGATGGCAGCGACGAAATCTATCAGCCGCGCTTCACTTATCACGGATTCCGGTATGTCGAACTGACTGGCTATCCAGGCGCGCCGCAGTTCGATACTTTACGCGCCAAGGTAGTGCATTCCGCCGTACATCCAACCGGCGGATTCGCGAGCTCAAAGCTGATCCTGAACCAGATTCAGCACAACATCGTGTGGGGCATCCAGGACAATCTGCACAGCGTTCCCACCGATTGCAACCAGCGCGACGAGCGCCAGGGTTGGATGGCCGACGCGCATCTTTACGCCGAAACCGCCATGCTCAACTTCGATATGCCGGCGTTCTATACCAACTTCCTGCGCGACATTCACGATATCCAAGGCGCGGACGGTACCGTCACCGACACGGTGCCGCATCGCTACGGCAGCCGTCCGGCGGACCCGGCGTGGGGCCTGGCCTATCCGCTGCTCACCTGGTACATGTACGAATATTACGGCGACCGGCGGATTCTGGAAGAGCATTATGATGGCGTGAAGGCCTGGACCGACTATCTGCGCACGCGCAGTCACGACGGTATACTGGACTACAGTTACTACGGCGACTGGGTACCCATCGAGAAAACGCCCGGTAGCTTAGTTTCGACTTTCTGCTATCACTGGAGCGCGGAACTGGTGGCGCGCATGGCACAGATTCTGGGTAAGTCGAGCGATGCGGATGCCTATCGCAAGCTGGCGGGCGAGATCAAAGACGCCTTCGACGCGAAGTTTTGGAATGCATCCGCGGGCGTGTACGGGACGGGAACGCAGACGGCGCAGATTCTGCCGCTTTTCCTGAATATGGCGCCAAACAATCACCGCGGCGCCGCATTCGGGGCGCTGCGCGACAATCTGGTCTATACGAACAACACCCATCTCACTACCGGTATTCTGGGCACGAAATACTTGTTCCCGCTGTTGACTCGCACTGGTAACTCGGATTTAGCTTATGAACTCGCCACCCAAACGACTTACGCAAGCTGGGGTTACATGATCGAGAATGGCGCTACCACGTTGTGGGAGCTGTGGCAGAACAAGACCGGCCCATCGATGAATTCGCACAATCATCCGATGTTCGGCAGCATCGGCGCCTGGTTCTACAACGCGCTGGCGGGCATTAATCCCGACCCGGCGAAACCGGGCTTCGCACACATCGTGATCGCGCCGCAAGTGGTCCGCGACCTCAAGTGGGCGTCGGGATTGCTCGATACGGTCCGCGGTACAGTCGCCTCGTCATGGAGCCGCTCCGACGATGGCTTGCGCCTCGAAGTCCGCATTCCGGTGGGTAGTGACGCGGAGATTCGCATTCCCGAATTGGGCCTGGAACCTGTGACTCTCGCCGAATCCGGGCACGCGATCTGGAAGGGCGGGCAATTCCAGGCTGGTGTGGCTGGCATTCGCACGGTGCGTCAAAACGACGGCGCGATCGTAGTGGAAGCCGGCTCAGGCGATTACGTTTTCCTGCTCAGCCGCGACTGAGCATCGCGGAGGTCTTTCGATGCGGACGCGCTTCTGGACAGCGGGCCGGATTGTGGTGGCGTTGGCGCTTGCCAAGCTACTTTTCCACCTGATCACATACCGTGGTTACGGCATCTTCCGCGATGAGTTGTACTATCTTGCCTGCGGCCGCCATCTGGCATTCGGATATGTCGAGTTTCCGCCGATGATCGCCGTGCTAAGTCGCGCAATTACTTCGGTACTTGGCGAGTCTCTGTTTGCCATCCGGCTGCTGCCGGCGATCGCCGGCGCGTGCGCCGTGGTGCTGACTGCCATGATCGCGCGCGAGTTGGGCGGCGGCCGCTTTGCCCAGGCGCTGGCAGGTTTATCGGTGATCGTGGTGCCTGCGTGGATGAGCATCGATCACTTTATGAACACCAACGCGTTCGATCCGTTGTTTTGGGGCGGCTGCGCGTGGATGGCGATTCGCGCCTGGAAAACGGGTGATTCACGGTACTGGCTGGGCTTTGGCGTGCTCGCGGGCCTGGGACTTGAAAACAAGCACGCCATGCTCTTCTTCGGCTTCGGCATAGTAGCCGGGCTGCTGCTCACCGCGCGGCGCAAGGATTTCGCGCAGCGCAACCTGTGGCTGGGCGGCCTCATTGCCGCATTGCTCTTCCTGCCGAACGTGCTTTGGGAGATCCGGCTCGGCTGGCCGACACTCGAGTTTCTACAGAATGCCGTCAAATACAAGAATGCGATCCTGACTCCCGGAGAGTTTCTGGCAACGGAGTTACAACTGACGTTCGCGGCAGTGCCGGTCTGGATCGCGGGTCTTTGGTTCTTCTTCTTTCATCCGCGCGGCAAGGCTTACCGGGCGCTGGGCTGGACGTTTGTGGTGGTTTGTGTCACTCTGATCGTGCTGCACGGCAAAGGATATTATCTATTGCCGGCTTACCCGATGTTACTGGGCGCCGGCGGAGTCCAATTGGAGGAATCGCTAGCGCTGCGGTCGCGGCAATGGACCAGGCCGGCACTGGTCGGGCTAATGTTAGTGCTGGCGGCTGTGAGCGCGCCGATGGCTGTTCCGTTGCTGCCCGTCGAGACATTCGTGCGCTACGCTGCCTGGCTGGGGGCGAAGAACCCGGTGGAAGAGCGGCACAAGATGGGCAGGCTGCCGCAATTCTACGCGGATATGTTCGGCTGGCGTAACATGGCGGAGCGGGTGGCTAAGGTCTTTGATTCGCTGACGGCGCAGGACCAGCCACGCGCCGCCATCTTCACGTACAACTACGGTGACGCGGGCGCGATCGACTATTTTGGGCCATCGCTTGGGATACCCAACGCCATCAGCGGTCATAATAATTACTGGTTATGGGGCCCTCCGCCGGTCGATCCGCAGGTGCTGATCGTGATTGGTGGAGGGGACTCGGTTCTGCACCAGTTCTACGCCGAAGTGCGCGCGGCAGGAACGATCAGCGAACCGAACGCGATGCCCTTCGAGAATGACCTGACCATCTGGGTTTGCCGCGAGCCGCAGGTCTCGCTGCGGCAACTCTGGCCGAAACTCAAGCATTACATCTGATTCTTTTATTGCCGTTCGAGGACGAGCAGCTCTACTGCGGGGGGCGGCAGGTCGCGCCGCAGTTCAAATGTGGGTCCATGGCCCGGTGGTAGAGACTGAGGCTGGAAGTCATCGCCAGCGCTTACCCGGTAGCTTGTTGCTTTGTAGCTGGCATCGCCCCAAGGCAAATTGGTCACCCTAAGTGCATAGCCGCGATTGTCGTGATAGGCAATGCCGTCCTGACGCGGCATGCGCGCGCGGCTGCGGGCAGGGAAACGATACTCCGGCGGAATTTCGTAATTGGAAATCAGAATCCGTATCCTGTTCCGGTCAGTGGAGCGCCCTGCAACTACCGCGAAGCCGGCCGTATCGGCTCCACTTGTCTCCAACTTATCCGGAGTGTCCAGCATTTCGCCGGCGGTCTTAAAGACGTAAGCTTTCTTGCGATAGCTGCCGTCGCGTTCGAACAGGCTTTCGTTACCCACGTCCGCACGATAATACATCGCCCGCATCACGGGCGACTCCTGCAGATAAGTCAAAACGGCACCCATGAAGCCGGCATCGGCGGCGGGCGGCTGATTCGGCCGCCGCATGGTGTTGTGACCCGGCCCCATGTTCCACTCCGTGATATAGGTTTCGGCATCGCGAAAACCCTGCGCATCCAGGAGCCCGCGGATCTGCCGGCCGATTCGCACGACGTCATACGGATCGTAAGAAGAGACGAAATAGTGATGCCAGGAAAAGAAATCAAGCGGCACGCGATGCGCCGCACAGTATGCGATGAAGCCTTCGCGGTAAGGCCCGCTAAGATCCGGCGCCGCGATAGCCGGGCCGCCGACTTTCAGAGAGGCATCGAGGCTCTTGAGCGCCCGCGCGACCTTCTCATAAAGCTGATAGAACTGCGCCGGAGTTCCGGACCAAAATGGTTGTATGAATCCGGGATCCCAGGCGGGGTTTGCATCCGGCTCGTTCCAGAACTCCCAGTAGCGGATGTGATCGTGATAACCGTTCGCCCAGCCGGCGTTGTAGTGCATGGCCACGTGCTTCACGATTTCGGCGTACTGATCGAAGTCGGGCGGGGGAGTGCCATCCGCGCCGAAGCTGCGCGCCAGCGGATAGTAGACTTCCGCGCCGCATCCCACAATGCCTTGAATGACGCGGTCTGTGGGGCCGAAGTTGTAACTTTCGGGACGTTGCGGATCGGCGCTCCAGTTCGGGAACACCGTTCTGGCCGCCGATGCGCCGGCCGCCTGATCGATGCGATTCGGATGCGTCCACCGCGAGTCGATGTCTACCGGGCCGAACATGCCGTGCGGGCGGATGATATCGATGTGTAGGTCCCTGTATTGCGTGGTAAGGTCCGGCAATCTGCGGACAACCGGCACCGGCCCGTCATTTACTCCCTGGAACGAGCGGATGGTGCCAGTAACTCGCGCCGCATCCACCTGTACGGCGCGATAACCGGGGCTGGCGGCAAGAAGGGCGGCAAAGAAGAACGTGAGCATCCGGCAAGTGTACAGTAACTGGAACCCCACCGGGCGGGTTTTGTCGCGGCAGGCTCGGTGTCACCGGTTACACTGACTTGGGATGTCTCAGCCGATTGGAATCGCGGGCGCGGGCAGGATGGCACAGGCCCTCGGGCGTCTGCTGCGCGAGCGTGGGGAGTCGATCGCGGCGATCGCCAGCCGTAATGCGGAGCACGCCGGCGCGGCCGCTATATTCGTGGGCGGTGGCGCGGTGGCAGTCACATATGACACACTCGCGCAGCATGCCGCGCATGTTTTGATCGCCGTGCCGGACGACGCCATCGCGGGAGTTGCCGAAACGCTGTCGCGATGCGGCATGCGCGGCGGCGTGGCTTTGCATACATGCGGCGCGCGTGGCCCGGAAGCGCTCGCAGCGCTGGCAGAGAATGGCGTGAGTAGCGGCACACTGCATCCACTGCAGACCGTCGCGAATCGCGAGGAAGGAGTGCGTGTGCTGCCCGGCTCCGCCTTCGCTGTTGACGGTAAACCCGTTGCCGTGGCTTGGGCCGCGGAGCTCGCCGGTCTGCTGCATGGAACCGTGTTACGGATTCCGGCTGCCGCGCGCCCGCTGTATCATGCGGCGGCGGTGACGGCGAGTAATTACCTGATCGCCCTGGTCTCGGCGGCTGTTATGCTGATGAAAGAGGCTGGTGTGGATGAGAGTACCGCTCGGCGCGTTTTGGAGCCGCTCGCGCGCACCAGCATCCGGAACGCCTTCGAGTTAGGGCCAGTGGCTGCGCTGACCGGACCAATCGCGCGCGGCGACGCAGATACAGTACGCGCGCATCTGGCAGCCATAGGTGCCGCGCAGCCGGGAGTCGTCGCTTTGTACCGTGAAGTCGGGCGCGCAACTTTGGAACTTGCGCGCAGGCAAGGACTGGACGCAGCGCGCGCGGACATGATCGAGGACATCTTGAGGGAAGGACGAGAGCGTGACTGAAACGAAACGGGTCCGTGTGCCGGACCTGGCGGCCAGAAAACAGCGCGGCGAGAAGATCGCCATGCTGACGGCGTACGATTACACGATGGCCCGCCTGCTGGATCGCGCGGGCATCGACGTGTTGCTCGTGGGCGATTCGTTGGGTATGGTGATGTTAGGCCATGAAACTACCCTGCCGGTGACTCTGGACGCGATGATCCATCACACGCGCGCGGTGAGCCGGGGTACGCAGCGTGCGCTGGTGATCGCTGACATGCCATTTCTTACCTACCAGGTGAGCGTGGAAGAAGCCATGCGCAATGCCGCGCGGCTCATACAGGAGGGCGGCGCACATGCGGTGAAACTGGAAGGCGGCGGTGCGGCGATTGAGGCTACGGCGCGGTTAGTCGAAGCGGGTATTCCGGTAATGGGGCACTTGGGCCTGCTGCCGCAGTCGGTGCATCAACTCGGAGGATTCCGCCAGCAGGCGCGCGACGAGACCGATGCGGCGCAGCTACTGGCTGATGCGCAGGCGCTAGCCGAAGCCGGCGCGTTCGCGGTCGTGCTGGAATCCATCCCCGCGGCTGTGGCTGCGAAGGTGACCGAAGAACTGGACGTGCCGACCATCGGCATCGGCGCGGGACCGTACTGCGACGGCCAGGTGCTGGTGAGTTACGACATGCTGGGGCTTTCGCAAGATGCCGTGCCCTCGTTTGTGCGGCGCTACGCGGAATTGGGCGAGGAGACCGTGGCTGCCGTGCGGGAGTACACCGAAGACGTGCGCGCAGGCCGCTTCCCCGCGCCGAGCCACACCGCGGCGGGCACGAACGGATTGAAATAGCTTGCGCACGATCTCTTCGATCGCGGAGATGCGCAGCGCTATCGACGGGACGCGCCGGCCGTTGGGATTCGTGCCCACCATGGGTGCGCTGCATGCGGGTCACGGCCGGCTGATGGATGAGGCGCGCGCCGCATCGGCCAGTGTCGTAGTCTCCATTTTCGTGAATCCCACTCAGTTCAACCAGGCGGCGGATTTCGCGCGCTATCCGCGGCCGCTCGCCACGGACCTGGCGTTCTGCGAAGCGCGCGGCGTGGATATCGTATTCGCGCCGCCGGTCGAGGAGATCTATCCGCGCCCGCCGGTCACCTTTGTGGAAGTGGGCCGCGTGACGGATCACATGGAGGGTCACTTCCGTCCCGGCCATTTTCGCGGGGTGGCTACAGTAGTGCTGAAGCTGTTCGAAATTGTGCGGCCCGATCGCGCGTTCTTCGGCGAGAAGGACGCGCAGCAACTGGCCGTCATTCGGCGCATGGTGGCCGATCTGAATTTGCCGGTCGAGATCGTGGGCGTGCCGACTGTGCGCGAGCCTGACGGCCTGGCGCTGAGCTCGCGCAACCGGCATCTGAATGCCACCGAGCGCGCGGTTGCGCCGCGGCTCTATCAGGCACTCGAAGCCGCGCAGCAAGCGATCGGGGCAGGGGAACGCGACGCGACGAAAGTCAAAGCCGCGGCGTTGGCGCTGCTGGCCGACGACCCGCTCATTCGCGTCGAGTATCTGGAGATCGCCGATCTCGATGAGATGCAGCCAGTCCAGCACATCGACGGTCCCGTGCGCATAGCGATCGCGGCATGGCTCGGCCAGACGCGCCTGATCGACAACGTGTGCTGCGCCCCACCCGAGACTGGTAAGCATTAACATCTACCGTAGGAGGTTTGGATGTCTCAATCCGACGCATCGGAAATCAACCGCCGCCGGTTTTTGGAAAAGGCAGCCGGAGCGGTTGCCGCATTCACGATTCTTCCCCGCCATGTACTGGGCGGGCCGCAGTTCGTGGCCCCCAGCGACAAAATCAACCTGGCCTACATCGGAGTGGGGACGCAGGGAATCCGCGAACTGATGGAGTTGCTGCCCAGCGACGACGTGCAAGTGGTCGCGGTCTGCGATCCCAACAAAGACGGCCACGATTATGTGGATTGGTCGAAAAATGGGCTGCGCAACGGTATCCGGCAATTCCTCGACAAACCCACGTGGCGTGAAGGCGCCGATGGCATACCCGGCGGGCGCGAGGTCGGCCGCGAAATCGTCGAATCATACTACGCGGCGAAGAGGCCATCGGGCAGTTACAAAGGCTGCGCCGCGTATGCCGACTTCCGCGAGTTACTCGAGAAACAAAGCATCGACGGCGTGAAGATCATGACGCCCGATCACCAGCACGCCACCATCTCCATCGCGGCCATGAAGAAGGGCAAGCACGTCATGATGCACAAGCCCATCGCCAACCGGCTGTACGAAGCGCGCCAGGTGATCGAGACGGCACACACCGCCAAGGTGGCGACGCATTTCATCCCGTGGGATTCGAACGGATCGATGGACCCGATCATGGCGTGGATCAAAGACGGCGCCATCGGCACGCTGCGCGAGGTGCACAACTGGTCGAACCGGCCCGTGTGGCCGCAGTATCTGACGCTGCCCACCGATCAGCCGCCGGTGCCCGAGGGTTTCGATTGGGACCTGTGGCTGGGCCCGGCGCTCGAGCGGCCGTATCATCCGAATTACACGCACAACGTCTTTCGCGGGTGGTACGATTTCGGCGGCGGCTCAATCGCGGATATGGGGCATTACAGCCTGTGGGTGGTGTTCCGGACCTTGAAACTCGGCGCGCCGGTCAGCGTGGAAGCAAGGCCCAGCACGGCCTGCATGATCGTGGATCAAGTCAGCCATCAGATCCACAACGACTATTCGTTCCCTTTGGCTTCGACTGTCCGATTTAAGTTCGCCGCGCGCGAAGACATGGGCCCGCTGGAGTTGTTCTGGTACGACGGCGGCATGCGCCCGCGCACGCCCGAGGAGTTAGAGGCCGATAACCAGGAACTGGAGGCCGAAGGGATGATGTTCGTGGGCGATAGGGGCAAGATCCTGACGGGCTTCTCGCTCGAGAATCCGCGGCTGGTCCCCGAAAAGAAAATGAGCGAGTATCAGGGTCCCAAGCCCGAGGCTGCACCGGAGCAACGCGATCCGCTGAAGGGCGTGAAGCAATGGGTGGCGGCCTGCCGTGGCGGGCAGACTTCGCCGGCGGATTTCCAGTATGCCGGCCCGATCTCGGAAGCGTTCAACCTGGCGGCTGTAGCGTTGCGCGTGCGCCGGCGGATCGACTACGATTCCGCCAGCATGACGATCACGAATATACCGGAGGCTAATAAGTATTTGCGGCGGGAATATCGCAAGGGGTGGGAGTTATAGGCGACCTCAGTTTCCCGTGCCGCTGAGCGCGACGGATTGGGAACCTCCGGCCGCGTTATCGGTGATTGTCAGTGAGGCGCTCTTGTTGCCTGCCGAATTGGGGTGGAAGCTGACGGTGATCGTGCAGGTGGCACCGGCCTGCAGGCGGCTGCCACAGGTGTTCGTCTCCGCGAACTGATTGGCGCTCGCGCCCGTGAGTGCGACATTGGCGATGGTCAGCGCCATACTGCTGGTGTTGGTCAGGCTGATGGCTTGGCCGGCACTGGCCGTGCTCGGGGCCTGCGAGCCAAAGCTCAGGCTGGTGCGAGACAGACGCACTGCGGGTTGCAGGGCCGTGCCGCTCAGGCTCACGCTCTGTGGGCTGCCGGCGGCGTTGCTGGTGATGGTCAGGGAAGCAGTCTGGTTGCCTGCCAACGTGGGCCGGAAAGTGATGGAGGCGCTGCAACTGGCGCCGGTTTTCAGACTGCCGCTGCAACTGCTGGTTTCGGCGAACTGACTCGCATTGGCGCCGCTGAGCGCAATTTTGGAGATGCTGAGCGGCAAGGTGCTGGTGTTCGTCAGAGTGACGGTTTGTGCAGCACTGGCCGTACCCACAGCCTGCAGCGCGAAACTCAGGCTGGACCGGGACAGGCTGGCTGTCGGCGCGATGGCCGTGCCGTTCAAGGTGACCTTCTGCGGGCTGCCGGGTGCATTGTCGGTAACGGTCAGCGTGGCGCTCTGGCTGCCTGGCGATGTGGGCCGGAAAGTGACCGAGATGCTGCAACTACCGCCGGCATTCAGGGTGGGACCGCATCCGCTGGTGTCCGCGAATTGACTGGCGTTGGCGCCCGCTACGGTGATACTCGCAATGGTAAGGGAGGCAGTGCCGGTATTGGCGAGTGTAGCGGTCTGCGTAGCGCTGATGCTGCCCACCGCCAGTGAGCCGAAGGTAAGCTGGGCAGTATGCAAAATGGCGGCAGGCGTACCCAGGCCGCAGCCACTCAGACTCACAGTGTGCGGGCTGCCGGCCGCGTTGTCGGTGATCGTCAGCGCGGAGTTCTGGCTGCCTAACGCGGTAGGCCGGAAGGTGACGGAGATAATGCAACTGCTGCCGGCATTCAGACTCGCCCCGCAGGCGCTGGTTTCCCCGAACTGACTCGCGTTGACCCCGGTAATCGCGATGCCGGCAATGGTCAGCGCAGCCGTTCCGCTGTTAGTGAGAATCACCGTCTGTGCGGCGCTCGTGGTGCCCGTTGTCAATGGGCTGAACGTGAGATGAGCAGGCTGGATGTTCGCGACCGGCGTGCCGACTCCCGTTCCGGTCAGATTCACTGACTGCGGGCCGCCTGCGGCGCTGTCCGTTACCGTCAACGACGCCGTGCCTTGCCCGGCGGCGGCGGGTCTGAAGGTGACGGATATCTTGCAACTGACGCCCACATTCAGCGTAGTGCCGCATGTTCCGCTCTGACCGAACCACGAGGCGCCGGCGCCAGCGATGGCCATGCGGGTAATGCTGAGGGCCGCATTGCCGGTGTTGGTGAGAGTGACGGTCTGGGCCGCACTGGTTGTACCCACTGCCTGCGCGCCAAAAACCACGCTCTGCGGTTGCAAAGCGGCCGAGGCCGCACTCGGGGGAGGCGCGGTTACCGTGTAGGCGCCCACAGGGGTATATGGGGCTCCGGTCGGCCACCCGGTTCCCGGCCCGAACACATACACATTCTGCCGTCCCAGGAACGCGGCGGTGAAGGTGATCGCCAGCCGCAGCGTGAGCGTGGAGCCCGAAAGCGCCGCGGAGGACGCTGCGAGGTTCACGCTGCACTGTGAGTTCTGTAGTGGCGGTCCTGAGCCGAGAGTGCCGCTGGTGCCGGTGCTGCTGCTGGCCAGGTCGTTGAACAGGAAGATGCTGGAAGGCACGGCACCATAAATCAACGCGCATCCGTGGTTGTAAAACTGCAAGGTTCCAAACGCGGTCGACGTCGAAAAACTGACATTGACCTGATCGCCGCTGTAGACGCCGGCCATGGTAAACGTGAATACCTGGGAGTAGCCGCTGCCGGTGCGCGGGCTGACTCCCGTTGGGTAGAAGGGGAAGGTCACCGTCCACGCTCCGGCCTGCTGCCATCCGACGCCGGTGGCCACGCTCTGTGCCTGCATGTAGACGTTCTTGGCGCTGCCGGCAAATCGGTTCGTGAAGTCAATCGTGACACGCAGCGTGGCGCTCAGTCCCGAGCCCGTGAGGGAAGCGCTTCCGGGTGCCAGCACACATTGGCTGTTCTGCAACTCGGCGCTTCCGCCAACCGGGACCGGACCGAGCCAGGCATCGTCCGCATCGTCCCGCAACGACAGCGAGTTGCTGGCGGCGTCCCAATGGATGTAACACGCATTGCTGTTGACCTGCGTGGCGTTGATGAGGACCTCGCCCGATGTGATGTTGGTCCAGGCAGCCGGGTCGCTGAACGCGAAGCTGAAGGTCTGGTTCGCTCCAGACCCGCTGGCCGGCGTGACCGATACGGAACCACCCTGGGGCTGCGCGCCCTGCGTCACGGTGAATGTCTGGTGCGAGATGCTGATCATTGACGTGCGCGGCGACATACCGGCATTGGGGGCCACGGCATAACTGACCGTTCCCGAGCCGGCGCCCGACTGGCCTCCCGTGAAGGTGATCCATTCGGCGGCGGCCGCCGCTGTCCAGGCGCACGTGGACGGGGCTGACACGCTGATTTTGCCGGTCCCGGCCAAAGGTCCAAATGATTGCGATCCCGCGGAAAGCACGGCGCAGCCATCGTCATAGGAGACCGTTATCGTCAGCCCCGCGGGCGTCGCGCTGCCGACAGTAAGGGTGAGATTTGAGTACGGATCGGACCAGGTCCTGCCGGCCGGCAGCATGGCGTTGTTGAAGTCGTTCGGAAGACGAACGGGTTGAAAGTCGAGTAGCTCGGTATAACCATCCCACGAAGTTTGACTGGGGTCCTCCAGGTGAATCAAAGCTCCGCTAAAATTGCGCGGCGCCCCGTTGTCCAGAACGGTGGGTTCGTAGCTGCCGATCGGCTGCCGGTATTCGATCCAAAGCCACTGCGGATTGCCGGTGCCGCGCTGGACGCGCAGGGCGTGCGGCGCATTAGATTGCTGGGAAAGCGGCGCCAGGGTCCAGGTGCCAGGGGATGCAACCTCCAACCAGCCCGTTCCTTCGCTGAGCCAGCCCAGGGTATTCTTGTGAGGCGCCGCGAAATGGCCTGGGTTCAGGCCCATGTTAGAGAAGGGATCGCCATACTCGGAGTGCACGCCAGCCGTACCGATGGGGCCGGCTGGAAGCGTATCGTAGTCCGTCGAGCTCGCGTGCTTGAGGCCAAAATTATGGCCGCCTTCGTGGATGGCCGTGGACAACAGCCCGCCGAGCGCGCCAAAGATATTCGGACCAATGGTGAGCGCCTCGATCCACGAAACGGATGCGGTAAAGCGCCCTTTGCTCGGCGATTGCTGGGCGGAACATCCCAGTTGCGCCAGGCCGTCCCATCCACAATACTGAGACACAACTACCGGTAAGATCAGAAAGATATGCTGATAAGCCGTGAAGTCCACGGTGGCGTCGGCGGCCTGAATCGCGGCCTGCAGGATCTCGTCGGTTTGGGCGCAGGTGTAGTCGGAATCCAAAGTGAACGGCCCAAAGACGTCGCCCGAAGCTGATGTGCTTCCGTAGGAAGCCTCGCGCCAATAGTCGGAGACCGAAGGCGCCGGACCGAAGAAAACATCGTTCACATACGACGGTGTGTAGCCGGAAGTGAGCGGCGTTGATGGATAGTTGAGCAGCAACACAACGGTTTTCTGCTCGCCGGTGCTGGAACAGGTAGAGCCGGTGTCCTGTGTGACATCCCCGGAAATCGCGGCAATGCGCTGGCCGAGCCGGATGCCGCGCACGGTGGCGGACGGGTAACAGCCGGCCGCCGGGGCCGACTCCCAGAAGAGACGGAAGGAGCGCCCTTCGATGCGGATCAATCGGGTTACCCAACTGCGGCCGTGGGTAAAGTCGTCCGCGACGCTGGTCACCAACGGGCCAGTCCACTCGCCTCTCCGCTCGAGCCAGGTTTCGGCGTCTGGAAACCGGGCCGCCAGATCCTGGCGCAGTTGGTCGGGCAGGGCGGACTCGACCGCCGCACGGGGATCCTGCTCCATCAATTTGGCGAGGAACTGGGCGCGCTCCTGCAGTAACGCCTGCATGGCCGCGGCATTGCCGTCCACACGGATTTGCTGGTTAATCTCCTGCATCCGGTCCTGGCTTACTATGGTGACTGGCGCAGTCTGTGGAAAGGCTAACAAGGCGCTTGCCAGCAGTACGGCTGCGATTCGTGCAGGAAGACTTCCGATAGAGATTCCCATTCGAGTTCTCGCCGACACGTTGTTCTTGCTAATGAGCTCATCGGCCGTGCGCCTGATTGTTTGCGCGGACCCGAAGCGCACTCGGTGGTTTACGCCTTAGCTCGGGCCGCGTGGTGTGTCGGCAGCCGCCCGCAAATACCGTGATAAAGTGAGCTTGAATTCTGGTTTAATTGTATTGAAGGTTACATGATTGGTTATTGCGTAGGGCGCGTCATCTGCGTGTCTGCCGTCTTGGCGGGGTGGGGCTGGCTGACTACCGGATGTGCCAGCAGGAGCGCTCCGGTGCCGCGGCAGGCTGAAGGTGTGCCGGTGGTGGTCTCGACCGTAAGCCAGCGGACGGTTCCGCTGGATATCGAGGTGATCGGGAACGTGGAAGCTTACGCCACCATCACCGTGAAATCGCAGGTGGGCGGCGAACTCACCATCGTGCATTTTAGCGAAGGCGATTTCGTGAAGAAAGACGACGTGCTGTTCACCATCGATCGCCGGCCGCTGGAAGCGCAGGTGAAGCAGGCGGAGGCGATGCTGGAACGCGACAAGGCCCAGCTTAGCCTGGCGGAAGCCAACCTGGCGCGCGACACGGCGCAGCAGAAGTACGCAAACGACCAGGCCGTCCGCTACCGCAACTTGTTTCGCAAGGGCGTGATTTCGCGCGAGCAGGCCGATCAATACCAGACCACCTCCGACGTGGATACCGAAGCGGTGCGCGCGGACCGCGCCGCGCTCGATAGCTCGCGCGCGGCCGTGGCGGCGGACGATGCGGCACTGCGCAACATCGAAGTGCAGCTCTCCTATACGGTGATTCGCAGCCCCATTGACGGGCGCACCGGCAACTTGATGATCAAGCAGGGCAACGTGGTGAAGGCCAATGACGTGGACCTGGTGACCATCAATCAACTGCAACCGATCTACGCTACCTTTACCGTGCCCGAAGAGCGCCTGCCGGAAATTAAGCAGCACATGGCGGCGGGCAAGCTCAAAGTGATGGCGACGCCGCAGGGTTCGAGCGAGATGGAGTCCGGCGAACTCACGTTCATCGACAATGCGGTGGACGCGACTACCGGCACTATCAAGATGAAGGGCACCTTCGCCAATCCGGACCGCAAGCTGTGGCCCGGGCAATTCGTGCAGGTTACGCTGCGGCTGGGGTCGGAGCGCGATGCACTGCTGGTTCCCACCGAAGCCGTGCAGAGCGGTCAGGAAGGGCAGTTCGTGTTCGTGGTGAAGCGCGACATGACGGTGGATGTTCGGCCGGTGGTGGCGGGTCCGCGCATCGAGAAGGACCAGGTGATTAAGAGCGGCCTGCAGTTAGGCGAGACCGTGGTGACGGAAGGCCAACTGCGCCTGGCGCCGGGCATGCGTGTGCGCGTCGAGAACAGCCAGCGCACTCCGGGATAGGCGCGCGCGATGAACTTCTCCGAAATATTCATTCGCCGCCCGATCGCCACCAGCCTGCTGATGCTGGCCATCGCACTATTCGGCATGGTGGCGTATCGCGCCCTGCCGGTGAGCGATCTGCCGAACGTCGACTTCCCCACGCTGGTGGTCTCGGCCACACTGCCGGGCGCCAATCCGGACACCATGGCGTCCGCGGTGGCTACTCCTCTGGAGCGGCAGTTCTCCACCATCGCGGGGCTCGACACGATGAGCTCGACCAGTTCGCTGGGAGTCACGCAAATCACCCTGCAGTTCGACCTGAGCCGCAATCTGGACGGCGCCGCGGTGGATGTGCAGACCGGCATTACGCAAGCTTCGCCCTACCTGCCGCAAGGTATGCCGACGCCGCCGACGTTCCGCAAAGTCAACCCGGCGGACCAGCCCATCCTGTACATCGCGCTGACCTCGCCCACGCTACCGCTTTACACAGTGGATGAATACGCCGAGACCACCATGGCGCAGCGCATTTCGATGATCGCGGGGGTGGCGCAGGTTTCCGTGTTCGGCGCGCAGAAGTACGCGGTACATGCGCAACTCGATCCGCACCTGTTGGCGGCCAAGCAGATCGGCATCGACGAGGTGGAGAACGCCATCGAGAAGTGGAACGTGAACCTGCCCACTGGGACGCTGTACGGCACGCACAATTCCTTCACTGTGCTGGCCACCGGACAGCTCATGAGCGCGGCGGAATATGGGCCGCTGATCGTGGCGTACCGGAACGGCGCGCCGGTACGTTTGCGCGAACTCGGCCGCGTGATCGACAGCGTGGAGGACGACAAGACGGCATCGTGGTTTTATAGCAAGGAGGTGCCCGGCCGCCGTTCTATGATCCTGGCGATCCAGCGGCAACCTGGTACCAACACGATCGAAGTGACGGACGCCATCAAGCGCCTGCTGCCTTTGTTCAAGGCGCAGATACCGCCGTCGGTGGAACTGCACATCCTGTACGACCGCTCGATCAGCATCCGTGCATCCTTCCAGGACGTGGAATTTACCCTGCTGCTCACGCTGGGCCTGGTGATCATGGTGATATTCCTTTTCCTGCGGAACCTGTCCGCCACCGCCATTCCCAGCCTGGCGCTGCCATTTTCCGTGATCGGAACATTCGCGGTGATGTTTGTTTTGGACTTCAGCCTGGACAACCTGTCGATGATGGCGCTGATCCTGTGCGTGGGGTTCGTGGTGGACGACGCCATCGTGATGCTGGAAAACATCGTGCGGCACATGGAGCAGGGCGCTTCGCCGCTCGAGGCGGCCTTTGAAGGATCGCGCGAGATCGGCTTCACCATCATCTCGATGACGCTGTCGCTGGCCGCCGTTTTCATTCCGGTGCTGTTCATGGGCGGCATCCTGGGGCGGCTGTTCAAGGAATTTGCAGTCACCATTTGCGCGGCAATTCTGATTTCCGGATTCGTTTCCGTCACGCTGACGCCCATGCTGTGCTCGCGCTTCTTGCGGGTGAAGCATGCGAGCGAACGCGGCGCGCTGTACCGCATGACGGAGCGTTTCTTCGACGGCATGCTGCGTTTCTACGACCGGACTTTGCAGGCCGTGCTGCGGTATCGTCCGGCGACCATGGTGGTCTTCTTCGCCATCCTGGCGGGCACCGGCTGGCTGTTCGTCAAAATTCCCAAAGGCTTCATCCCGGACCAGGATACCGACCAGATTTTCGTAGTGACCGAAGCGGCTCAGGGCACTTCGTTTGAGCAGATGAAGAAGTATCAGAAGCTGGTGTCCGACGTCGGCATCTCCTATCCCTATGTGGAGGAGTTCATGTCGAGCGTGGGCGGGACTTCGGCCGCGAGCCTCGGCGGGCAGAATTTCGGCCGCATGTTTTTCCACCTGGTGCCGCGTTCACAGCGGCCACTCAACGTGACGCAAATCATGCACGAACTGGCGCCGAAACTGGCGGGCTTTCCGGGTATCCGCGTCTTTATGCAGAATCCGCCGACCATCCGCATCGGCGGCCAGTTGACCAAGAGCCTTTACCAGGTGACCATGCAGGGACCAGACACTGCGGAGTTGTATCGCCGGGCCTTGAGTATGGAACGCGAGATCGCGCGAATGCCGGGTTTGCAGGATGTGAACAGCGACCTGCAGATCAAGAATCCACAGATTTATATCCAGATCGACCGTGACAAAGCTGCCGCCGTGAACGTCAGCGCGCAGCAGATCGAGAACGCGCTCTACGATTCTTATGGGCCGCGCTGGATTTCGACGATCTACGCGCCTATCAATCAGTACAAAGTGCTGATCGAACTGCTGCCGCAGTATCAGTCGACGGCCGATGCCATTTCCTTGCTCTATGTGCGATCGGGCGACGGCAAACTGGTTCCCATCGATACGGTGACGCACATGATTCGCGACAGCGGCCCGCAGACGATCAACCACTTCGGGCAATTGCCGGCCGTGACCTTGTCGTTCAACCTGCGGCCGGGCGCCTCGTTGGGGGACGCGGTCAGCGGGATTCAGACGCTGATCAACCGCCTGCCGGCCAGCATCAGCGCGACGTTCCAAGGAACCGCTAAAGCGTTCCAGAGTTCACTTGGGAATCTGTGGCTGCTGCTGGCCGTGGCCATCATGGTGGTGTACATTGTGCTCGGCATCCTGTACGAGAGCTACATCCACCCGTTGACGATTCTCTCCGGGCTGCCATCGGCCGGTTTTGGCGCGCTGCTCACACTGTACATCTTCCATATCGAGCTGAGCATTTACGCTTTTGTCGGGCTGATCATGCTTATCGGGATCGTGAAGAAGAACGCTATTATGCAGATCGATTTCGCGCTGGCCGCGGAACGCAACGAAGGCAAGAGCCCGCGGGATGCGATCTATGAGGGCTGCCTGATCCGTTTCCGGCCCATCATGATGACCACCATGGCGGCCCTGCTGGGCGCGGTGCCCATCGCGCTGGGATATGGAGCCGGCGGCGAGGCACGGCAGCCGCTGGGTATGGCGGTAGTGGGCGGACTGCTGTTCTCGCAGTTGATTACGTTGTATCTGACGCCGGTGGTCTACACCTATCTGGCGGGCTTGACGGGCAAGAAAGAGCGGGGTGCCGGCCCCGCCCTGCAACTCGAGCCTTCAGGCGCGCGTCAGGAAAATCGGTAAGCCGAGCTTGTTGGCGTAATTCGGCCGGTAACGGCGGGTGTTGTACATGGTCTCCAGATCGACTTTGCGCGGCCCCAGCTTGGGATCGGGAATCGGCACCGCCTGATAACAGCCCGAAGAAATCGCCATCATGACGCCGTGCTGTCCCTGCTGGATACAGTCCATGGCCATACTGGCGAAGGTGGACGCCACCATCTTGTCGACGAAATCCGGACTGCCGCTGCGCAGGTCGTAGGTCAGATCGCTGACGATGGTCTCCTCGCCGGTAGTCTTCTTAATCTCGTCGGCCAGATCTTCGCCCACGTTCATCTTCTTCTTGTGGCCGAACGCATCCGCCTCGCCGACCTCTTTCACCTGGTAGCCTTCCCACTCGGCGCCCTCTGAAAGAATAATCAACGCGTAATTGCTGGGGTTGTATTGCTTGTCGGTGACCAGCAGTTCGATGAGATGCTGCAGATTGAACTTGTACTCCGGAATGCAGCAGCGCATGGACGTGACGTAGGCCGTGTAGAGCGCGGTGTACCCGGCGTCGCGCCCGAAGATGCGAAATACGCCGATGCGTTCGTGCGAGCCGACCGTGGTGCGCTGCCGCTCGATGGCTTCGGTGGCGCGCGTGATGGCCGTCGAGAACCCGATGCAGTACTCGGTGTTGCGCACGTCGTTGTCCATGGTCTTCGGAATGGCGATCACCTTGAAGCCTTCGGCATCGAGCCGCGCGGCGTAGCTCAGGGTATCGTCGCCGCCGATGGCGATCAGGTAATCGAGGCCCAGCGTCTCGACGTTCTTCAGCACGCGGGTAGTCATGTCGAAGACCACTGAAGTGACACCCTTCTTAGTGAACTCCGACTTGGGGAACTCCTGTCCCTTGACCACCGGCGGCAGGGCTTTCATCTTGGCCGGATTGGTGCGGGAGCTGTGCAGATACGTGCCGCCCGTGCGATCGATAGTGCGCGTGTTTTCGCGATTGAGCGGCAGCACGTAGCGCGCGCGGCTCGCGGGGTCGTCCAGGTTGACGTGGGTCAGGCCTTCCCAGCCGCGGCGAATACCGATGACTTCGCAATCGATTTCGCTTCCTCTGTAGACCACTGTCTTGATTACAGAATTCAGGCCCGGCACGTCTCCGCCGCCCGTGAGTATACCGATCCGCTTAGCAGGCATTAATGCTCCTTGAGTTGGGAATTTAACACCCCATTATAGTGGACGGCAGCGCGGCCGGATCTATTGCGCCAGTTGTTGCATGGCTGCGGCGATGGTGGCCGCGGCATCCGGACCCACCGAGTTGACTTCGCCATAGAGCGGCTTCTTCGCGCCATTCAAGTATGGCGGCTTTTCGTCCCATTCTGCTTTCGGAATGATGTAGCCGATCTCATCGTCCGCCAGGCCGATCAACATGCGGTAACGCGCGTGCAGCATCGGCTTCACAGGCGGTTCGATAGGCGCGTCCGGGAAATCAGCGCCGCTATAACGCTCCACGCCGCCCAGGCTGAGTTCGGGATACATCTCGCCGGGTATGAGCGCGATGGCCAGCACAGGCTCGCTGCCGGACATGCGAATTAAGCCGACTGGCGCCGTGGTGTTGCCGTCGGCGGTGGTCTTCTTGCGGCCCTTATATAGGTCCGCCTGGCCGGCCATCTGGAAGCCGCGATTGGTCACCGGAATGGTGATGATCTTCTCGGCGAACTCGATTTTATCGATGCTCACCGGCTTGGCCGTAGGGACCGCGCCGGCTGCCAGATCGGCGATGCGCTGGCCCAGGATTTCGGTTTTGCGGAAGCTGTTGCCCGGGGCGGGCGCGCCGGTCTCAGGATCTTTGATTTTCGCGCCAAGGGGCGACTGCATGCCTCCCACGGCGCCGTTCCATAACACGGCCATGCCGCCCAGCCGCGCTTCCAGCCGCTTGTAGAAGTATCCGGGATAGTCGGCACTGATCTCGGTGTTGCGTGAGCCGAGCGTCTCCGGATGATTCGCCCAGTTCACTGCCGTGGCAATCGGCTTTCCGTTCTTGCCGGTGAGGGACAGGATGATCAGGTTCGAATCATGCACCACCGGCGGCCGGTCGTCGGCGATGAAGGAATCGAGCTCGACGCTCTTCACTTCGGCGAGCGCAGCATTGGCCGGTTCGAGCGCCGCGATGGCGCCTTTGGCGGCTTCGGCGACGCGATCGACGACGAAAGCGTTGTAGTCATTGTCGATCCCGGATTGACCCATCGCCTTGCCCCACAGGCCCATCGTATCCGGACCTTCGTGCACGTGCGTGGAGGCGACCACCATATGCGCATCGGGAACTTTGGCGCGCACGCGTTCCACATCGTCAAGGAAGAAGCCGATCAGGTCGACCTCACACATGACCAGAGGCTTTGCGCCGGTGCTGAAGGCGATGCAGCGGGCATACAGATCGTCGTGTACCGAGGTAGCCACGCGGTTGTTGCCGAAGCCAGCCATGTAGACGGGCGCGTGGCCGCGCACGGTCGGAGTGATGACGGTCTTAAAAGCGCCCGCGCGGAACTCGCCGAAGAGCGAGCCCGCGCAGGCCAGAAGGAGAAGGAAACGCGTCAAGCTAAACCCACCAGGCAGCGGCCGGCTGCTCTTTCATCACCAGGCCATTCAGGAAATTGGCCGCCTGGCGCAGGCCTTCCTCGGGCGAAAGGAGGCTGTCCTCGTGCTCGATGGAGAGTACGTAGTCATAACCGAACATGCGCAGAGTGGAGGCGAATTCTTTCCACCAGCCGGCATCGTGACCGTAGCCGCAAGTGCGGAAGATCCACGCACGGTTGCGCTCGTCGGTGTAGGATTTGGTGTCGAGCACGCCGGTGAGCGGCAGGTTGCGTTCGTAGATCTGGGTGTCTTTGGCGTGCACGTGGAAGATGGCGTCGCCCAGAATGCGGATGGCCGCGATGGGATCGATGCCTTGCCAGAACATGTGGCTGGGATCGTAATTGCAGCCAATGGATGGGCCGGCGATGGCGCGCAGCTTCAGCATGGTTTCGGGACTGTAGGCCACGAAGCCGGGATGCATCTCGATGGCGACTTTGACGCCGTGATCGGCGGCGAATTTGGCTTGCTTGGTCCAATACGGCGTGACCTTTGCATCCCACTGCCACTTGAGGATCTCGAGGTAATCGGGCGGCCACGGGCAGGTGACCCAGTTCGGCCACTTGGATTTGTCCGAATCGCCGGGGCAGCCGGAAAAATCGATGACCACAGGCACGCCCAACTTCTCGGCCAGCCGGATGGTCTTGCGGCTGACTTCCTGATCGTGCTTGGCGCGGTCCTGATCGGGATGCAGCGGATTGCCGTGGCAGCTCAGGGCGCTGATGGTGAAGCCGTTGTCCGCCAACTTCTTCTTGAACTCGTTGAGTTCAGCCTTGCTGTCCAGCATGGACAGCTTGCAGTGTGGATCGCCCGGATAATTGCCGGTCCCCAGTTCCACGGTATCGACATGGAGGCCCTTGAGCTTGTTGAGCACGTCGTCAAGGGAAAGCTGAGCCAACAGGGCAGTAAAAACGCCAACTCTCACGTAGAATTTCTCCTTTCGCGGGTACTGCGGAATGCCACCGTACAGCATAGCAGGGAGAGCGGCTGCGGTGCGGGTGCCGGTGGAATCAGCTAGAATGAGGGGAGTCGACAAAGATGCGCCCGTAGCTCAGCTGGATAGAGCGTTTGCCTCCGGAGCAAAAGGTCGGTGGTTCGAATCCACTCGGGCGTACCACTAAATCATTTAAATTAAATAGTTTGCAGTTAGGTCCGAGGAACCGTCACGAAAACAGGATGTGCAAAACCTGTGCAATTGAAACGACTGGATGCTACAGAACTCCGCGTGAAGGGCCCACCGACGCTCTGAAAAGACTTCAGGTTGTTACAATGCGCATTCAATGGGGGCGGAACCAAAATACCGGGAAAAAATCTGGCTCCTCTCGCTTGTTGGTAGTATTCTCTCGTTACCGGTGATTGTCGGTTACCAGATCTTCGACTGGCTCTACACTGGACAGTGGCACGGAATCGCGCTCGCCAATTGGATAACTCCATCCGTCCTGCCGTTGAACGACTTCTGGCAATGGGTAGCTGAACCGCACTCTTGGCTCGGCCTCCACAGAGTTGTGGTCTTCTTAATCTACGATGTCCCGGTGTGGATGTGGCTAGCGTTTTCCTTGTATTTCATTTCGTATCGGATGGAAGATAAGCAATCGTCGAATAAAACATAGAGACGGAAAGTTCTGGAAGGTTGAGTCCCAAAATGCGTTTCCTTGTGCTGACTGACGGCAAACGGTTTGAGAGGTTGGAATGGCCGCAAGGAGTCAATCCCGATACTCTCATCGAAAAAAGTTATCCAGGATGGATATTGCTCGGCCCTGCGCCTTCTGAAGAAGAGGCAGCCGCTCTCATTAAAGACGAGTGCTCACGGCGGAGGGCGGATTCCTACTGAACGCGTTCGTTCCCTGTGACTGGGTTTAACATCGAATCCAGGGCATCCACGGCCGCCGCTATGCTCGCCGGAAGGTTCCGTTGCGAAAAGCTGGGTGTCGATCTGATAGGGTGAGACGTGCCCATCACCGCAGCCAACCCGTTCAAATGGCGCCACTATCCAGGCGACATTATCATGTGGTGTGTGCGCTGGTATCTCCGCTACCCCATCTCTCTGACACAGATGCGGGAGATGACCGGGGAAAGAGGTTTGGCCATCAGCCCCAGTTGTGTGTGGCGGTGGGTGCAGACCTACGGGCCGGAGCTGGACAAGCGCTGCCGGCCGCATCTGAAGCCAACCAATCGGAGCTGGAGAGTGGATGAGACCTACATTAAGGTAAAGGGACAGGAGCGCTTCCTGTACCGTGCAGTCGATTCCACCGGCCAGACCATCGCTTTCCTGTTGACCGCCAAGCGCGACACGGCAGCCGCTAAGCGCTTCTTTCAAAGGGGATTGGCGAATCCCGGTAATTCGATACCACGGGTGATTAACGGGCATCAGAACCGCGCGTACCCGGCGGCGGTCGAGGAACTAAAGAAGGACGGCACCATCCGACGACGCTGTAAACTGCGACAGTGCAAATACCTCAACAATGTGGTTGAGCAGGATCACCGAAATGTAAAACGCCGAACCTGGCTGGCGCAGGGTTACGGGTCAGTGCCGACAGCGTGGCGGACCTTGCGTGGCATTGAGGCGATGGACATGATCCGAAAGGGGAGGGTGAGTAGGGCAGGCAAAGGAGACGTAGCCCAGGTGAAATTCATCAGCAACCTGTTCGGCATCGCCGCGTAAGGAACAGCTCAACTCAGCGAGCTCTCAACCTTCATCAGTTTTCGCAACGGAACCCCCCAGCCTGAATGGCGTCAATAGGACATTTCCACTTTGCGCAAATAGGACATTATCATTTTGCGGCGACAGGGCGATCCTCAGAAGGCGATCCTCAGAAGGCGATCCTCAGAAGCTGATGCGTCCACACTGCCGTGATACAATTTCCATGGCTGCCGGGGTGCAACCATGCTGCGTCTCCCAGTTCTGGCGTCTTTACTCACGTTGCTCGCGCAGGTTCTGGTAGCCGCCTCCCCCGTCGGTGTTTATTTGGAATTCGATGCGCCTCCCTCGGGAACCACCGTGGAAGCCATGCAGAAAGAGACCTCCCGAATTCTGGATCGGGTCGGCATAGAAATCGCGTGGCGGTGGGTGTCTCAGAATCAAGGAAATGAACTTTTCGAGCGGCTGGCTGTAGTCAAGTTTACCGGCGAATGCGCCTGCGGCGGCTTCTTGGCGGCCACCCGCGACATACTCGTTCTGGGCACAACCGCGGTAACCTCCGGCCACGTGCTTCCTTACAGTCAGGTGCGCTGTGACGCGGTCCGCCGTCTGCTGCCAGATATCGAGTTTGCGTCCGACCGCCGGGCGGGCGATAGGGCCCTTGGCCGTGTGTTAGGCCGGGTTCTCTCCCACGAACTTTATCACGCGGTGCTGGGAACCACACACCATGCGACTTTCGGATTGGCCAAGGAGTTCCAAACCACGGACGAGTTGAGGTCAGGCGCATTGTCATTTAACGGAACTGACTGGGATCTTTCGCCGGCTGCCGCCAAGTGAGTCACTCGACTGCGGTGCCGTATGGCACCAGCGTCTTCACACCTTCGGCGTTCTCCTGCCGCGAAATCTTCCAGGCGGAGCCGGCCCGTTCGAGATAGTAAGTCTGCACTTCGTTGCGATCCTGATAGACAAACTCCACGCGCAGCTTAACGTCAGTGCCCGCCGCGGTTTGCGGTTCCTGGATGGCGACACCTTTCACCGCGGAGTTGAAATTACGGATGTAAGTGGCCAGCGTCGATTCTCCCTTCTCCGCGACGATCTGGCGCAGGTTACTTTGCATTGCGCCGGTGTAGCAATCCAGGTACTTGCGGACGTCGCCGTCGCGCGCGGCATCCATCATGCGAAAGACGGTGTCCTGCGGAGTGACTGCTGGCGTGGGACGCATCAGGGATGCGGCGCGGGCCTGCCAGCCGCCCCGCTTGATCGCCACGATCGGCAGAACGCCAAGAAGGATAGCTACCGTGGCCAATTGCGCCTTGCGTTCGCGCGTCACGGATTGGTCCTCTGCGGCGGAGCATCGTTGCTCCTCCGGATGATCGTCAAGTCGAAGTTGCCATTCTTATCGACGATCAGCTTCTTGATTTTCGGCAGCACCTGTTCCATGGTCTCCAGGTAAAGCCGGCGGCCATTCACCGCCGAAGCGCGCGCGTATTCGGCAGCTACTAAGTCGAAGCGCGCGGCGTCGCCGTTTGCTTCGTTGATCTTACTCTCTTTGTAAGCTTCGGCGGACTCGGTCATCTGCTGCGCTTGCCCGCGGGCTTTGGGGATTTCGTCGTTCGCGTATCCCAGAGCTTCATTGTAAATGCGGGCTGAATCGGCGCGGGCGCTGGCCACATCGCGGAACGCCTCGGCGGCTTCCGGCGGCGGCGTCATACTCTCGATGTTGATGCTCGCTATGCCTATACCCGTGCCGTAGGCGTCGATCAATTTTTGCGCAGCCAGGCGAGTCTCTTCCTGAATGGCGATCTTATCGGTGGTCAACACCGCATCCACCCCGCGCCGTCCGATGCGCCGGGCTAATTCTGTCTCGACTGCGGCGGCCGCGTTCTTGGCTACGTCTTGCGAGTGGAACAGATAGTCCGCCGGCGCGGCGACCGAATACTGCACCACAACGCGCAGGTTGATGATGTTCTGATCGCCGGTCAGAAATTGCGAGGCGAGCGGCTGTGTGCGGCCGAGTACGCCATCCGGAAGGTCGCCGCCCACAACCAGCCGCTGGAGTTGCCGCACCTTGAGCTTGGTGACGCGGTCGATGGGCCACGGTAACGCCATATGGATACCCGGGAAAGCGCGCGGCTCGACCACCTGGCCGAAGCGCGTGACTACCGCCTGCTGGTCGGCAGAAACGATGTAAGTGCCGCTCAGCAGCCAGATGACGGCGGCGCCGATGGCCCATTGCCTGCGCCGGTTGCCCGCCGGCATCTCCACGCGCGGCTTGTGTGCATGCGGATGCTCGTGATCATGATGATGATCATGATGATCGTGCGGATGGCGCTGCTCGATCGCCGGAAGCGTGCTCATTGCTCGCCGCCTTCACCCTTCATGAAAATCTTCAACAGCTCGGAGTCGGAACTGAGAATGGCCGTGGTCTTGTCATCCAGAATCTTCTTGTACGAATCGAGCGTGCGTGTAAGCCGGTAGAATTTGGGATTGCGCGAATAAGCCTGGCTGTAGATTCGGGTGGCCGCCGCGTCGCCTTCGCCGCGGGTCTTCTCGGCCTCTTTGTAAGCGGCGGAGAGAATCTCGTCGCGCTGCCGGTCGGCATCCGCGCGAATCTTGAGCGCCTGTTCCTCGCCTTCCGCGCGGTACTGGCGGGCGATGCGCTCGCGTTCCGCGCGCATGCGGGCATACACGCTCTGCTTGTTTTGCTCGGGCAGGTTCACGCGCTTGATGCGCACGTCCACGATTTCGATGCCGTACTGGGAAAGAGCCGATGCGCCGGTGGCGGCTGTCAATTGATCGAGAAAGCCTTCGGACTGCACGGTCTCTGGATTCGGAGCCACGATGGCATCCAGATCGTGCGTGCCCAGTGCGGCCGAGAGTCCCGACCAGACGATGTCGTGCAACCGCATCTCGGCCGAAACCGGATCGCCCACGGTCTCGACAAAGTGCTTGGGATCGCGGATGCGCCAGGCGACATAGCTTTCGATCACCAGGTTCTTTTTGTCGCGCGTCAGAAACTCACTCGGCCGCGGATCGTAGATGCGCAGGCGGCGATCGAAGTAAGTCGCGCTTTGGAAGAACCACTTGGCGTGCAACCCCGCGTCGGTCACGGTGCGCACCGGCCTGCCGAACTGTGTGATGAGCGCGAATTCCGTCTCGCGCACGGAGAAGAATGTCAGCCAGATCAGCAACACCAGCGCGAATGCGCCGCCCGCCCAATAGTGTTTATGAGTCAGATGCATGAATCGCAGGGCCCCCCAACCCTACTGCCCTAAGTTCAAACTTCCCGATGGCGCGACCTCCACGCCATCCTCCAGCAGCAATAAGTGACGCCGTCCCTTGGATGAGTCCAGAATGAGTTTCTTGCGGCCCGGCAGCACCTGTTCCATGGTTTCCAGATATAGACGCAGCCGGTTGATGGCGGGCGCGGTATCGAAGGCCGCCTCGGCCAGATCGAAGCGGCTGCCATCGCCATCGGCGCGGAGCGTGCGGCTGGCCTTGTATCCATCGGCGGTCTCGAGGCGAGCGGCGGCGTTGCCGCGCGCCAGCGCCACCTGTTCGTTGCGATATCCCTCGGCCTCGTTGATCAGCCGGGCCTTCTCTTCAAAAGCCGCCGACACATCGCGGAAGGCGTCCACCACTTCAAGCGACGGATGCACGTCGAGCAATTTGACGCGTACTACCTGCACGCCCGCGTTGTAGCGGTCGAGCTTCTTCTGCAGCGCCGCGAGCACGCGCGCTTCGATCTGTTGGCGGCCGGTGGTCAGCACGTCATCGAGCGGCGCGGTGGACACCGTGGTTTGGAGCGCCGATTCGGCGGCCGTGCGCACGGTGGCGTCCGCATCGAGTTGCCGGAAGAGAAAATCATCCGGGTGCGACATCTGGTAATGCACCACGGCGTTCACTTCGATCATGTTCTGATCGCCGGTGAGCACCAGCGACTCTTCCGGCATGCGTTGGAAGCGGCCGGAGCGATGCTGCACGTTCCATTCATACGCGGCGGGTTCGGGCGCGCCCCCGCCCACGCCGGAACGGAAACCAATCTCGACCACGCGCACACTGCGGCCCCTCACGCGCGTGAGACGTTCGATCGGCCAGGGCAATTTGTAGTGCAAGCCCGGCTGGCGATACGGCAGAATCTTGCGGCCAAAGCGCTCGATGACCCCGGTTTCATTGGGCGCCAGCGTGTAGAAGCCGCTCAGGAAGATAAGCGCAGCAGCGGAGAGCGCCACGGGACGCGCCAGCTCGCGGCGATGCGCGATGGCTTGATCGAACCAACGCTTCGGATCGACGCGGTGCGAGAGGTGATGCAGGTCGTGCTCGAGATGGCGCAACCGGTGTTTGAGCTCCGCCATGCGGCTGTGCGGGCGTTCGACGTGCAGCAGACGCAAGGAATTCAGCACCACCAACAGCGAAGCGATCTGGTGCGTGACAGCCGCGCCCATGGGGCCGAGCCGTCCGGTGGCTGCGGCGGTGACCGCCAGCGCATTTACGATGCCGGCGAAGATGATCATGTTCTGCCAGGCGGTGCGGATGGCGCGCCGGCTGACCGCGAACAACTTCGGCAAAGCTTCGAGCGAATGGCCGAGGAAGATCACGTCCGCGGCCTCGGCGGTAATATCGTTGGCGCCGCCCACGGCGATTCCCACGCTTGCCGCAGCCAGCGCCGGCGCGTCGTTCAAGCCGTCGCCCACCATGGCGACCGTGTGACCATGCGCGGCCAGGTGGTGGATGCGTTCGAGCTTCTCTTCGGGTAGCAGGCCGGCTTCCACGTGCTGGATGCCTACCTCACGCGCAATGGCTTCGGCGGCGCGTTGGCGATCGCCGGTGAGCATCGTAAGATTCGAAATCTCCAGATGGCCCAGTTCGTGAATCGCGCGGCGAACGCCCTCGCGCACCTGGTCGCGCAACAGCAGGCCGCCGGCCAGAACCCCGTCTTCCGCAATCAGCACGGCGGTGGCGCCATAACGATCCGCCTCTTCCACGAGCGGCTGGATACCGGAGACGTTGTGTTCCGCAAGCAGGCCGGCGTTTCCGGCCAGGATCGTGCGGCCGGCGACTTTCGCCACCACGCCGCGGCCCGGCAAGATGCGCGCTTCATCCGGCGCAGCCACCGGCAAGCCACGATGGCGGGCCTCTTCCAGAATGGCGCGCGCCAGCACATGCTCGGATCCAAACTCAGCAGCCGCGGCCAAAGCCAGCACGGCGGACTCCGCGTGTCCCACGCCGGCGACCTTGACCACACCGAAGCGCCCTTCGGTGACGGTGCCCGTCTTATCGAAGAACACGGCGTCGACCTTGGCCGCGTTTTGCAGCACCGCGCCGCCGCGCACCAGGATGCCGCGGCGCGCCAGTCCGCCGATGGCCGCGACCATGGCAGCCGGAGTCGCCAGGATCAGCGCGCACGGGCAAGCCACGATCAGCACCGATACCGTGCGGAGCCAGTCGCGCGTGAAATAGAACGTCAGCCCCGCGACCAGCAATAGCGCGGGCAGAAAGTAGCGCGCAAAACGATCCGCGAGCTGTTCGACGGGCGCGCGCTTCTGCCGCGCCTGTTCCACCAGCTTGATGACGCGCGCGAGCGTGGTGTCCGCGCCTGCGCGCGTGACCGTCAGACGCAGCAGGCCGAACCCGTTCAGCGTCCCCGAGAAAACTTCATCGCCCGTGGATTTGTCGCGCGGCAAAGGCTCGCCCGTGATGGTGCTCTCGTCCACGCTCGAAGCGCCATGCAGGATCACGCCGTCCGCCGGAATGCGCTCGCCCGGGCGAACCACCACGACATCGTTGGGAACCAGCTCCGCGGCAATGACTTCGACCTCGGCCCCGTTGCGCAGCACGCGCGCATGATGCGGCAGTTGCTCCACGAAGCGCTGGATCGCGGCGTGCGTGCGCCCGGCGGCGTAGCCTTCGAGCGCTTCGCCGATCAGCATGATGAACATGGCTTCGGCGGCCGCCAGATATTGGCCTACAGCCAGCGCGGCGATTACCGCTACGCAGATGGCTAGGTCCGCCGAGATGCGCCGCTGCAACAATCCGGAGATGGCGGTGAAGAACGTGCGATAACCAGCGATCAGCGTGAGGATGGCGGCGGTGTCGATGCCGGCGACCGTAGTCCAAATGCCGGTTACATTGAACAATAAAAGGATGCCAATGAAAGCCGCAAAGCCGAACTGCTGAATGAGCTGCTTGCGTTCATCGTAAACCGGTTCCTTGGGTAAGTGGACGTGCATAAGATCATCGTTTCTGAATCCAGACCGGCGAGCTCCAGGCCAGGTTACCGTCCTCCTGCTCAACGCGCACGTAGTAACGGTTCTCGCCGGTTACCGGATGTGCGTCGACGTAAGTGAACTGCGCTTGGCCTTGGCCGGTGGGTGTGACCACATATGAATAAGTCTCGTTATGAATGACGTCCACGCGGCGGATGGGTCCAGTGCCGATGGCGTTTACATGCAGTATATAATGACCGGCCGCGGGAATTTCGTCGCCCTGCAGATACTCGCGGCCGTCGGCCTCCACGCGGAAATCGAGGATGATGTTGTCGGTCGCGCCATAGGAATGGCGCTTGCGCATGGCATCGACCAGGTCTTCGCGGCGCGTGCCAGTGGTCAGGATGCAGGAGTACGAGATGTGCGTGGAACAATGGTCAGAGGCCGCTTCGATGCCCATGCGGTACCCCTTGGCCAGCGCGTTCCAAATGAAACCGGCGGGGCGATAACCGCTGCGCTGGGCATAGAGCTTTTCCGCGGCCGCGCCGCGCGGTCCGCCTTCATGCTCGTAGGCCACACGGTGGCCTTGAAAAACCTCCACCATCGGCTCGAGCGTATTGTCGTGATCCTGCCAGTCGGTGCCCTGATCGGTGGCCGTGGTATGGCGGAACGCGATGCCGTCGTACTTGCGCAGATACGGGAGAACGAGGCTGGCCGACCGGATGGTGTTGGGGTTGTTGGGACCCAACTGCTCGGCGGGATCGATCTGCAGAATGGGGATGCCGCGCTTGGTGAAAACGATGTTGCGATGGCCGTTCGGATAAGGCACACTGCGCTCGTAAGCGTAGAGCGTGGTCAGGCGCCGCGGCACCAAAAACAAATCGCTGGATTTTTGTGTCTTCCACCAGTTGTAGGACGTGCCGCCGCCCTGGTGATCGGTGACCGTGGAAAAATCGAGGTTGGCCGCGTCGAGCGCATAGCGATAGAAATCCCACAGCGACCCATCGCCCACGCCATCGGTCGAAAGCGAAGTGTGGCGATGCAGGTCGCCGCGCAGGATGCGGTATTCGCTGCTGCCGAGATGCATGCGGTAATCGCGAATGGCCCGCAGATCGGCCGGCTCGTGCGGATGCACGGTCTCGGAAAGCTCCGGCCGCTCGACGAATTCCTTGAGGCTGATGGCGCCCGCGCCGGCCTCCTGTGGAACGGTCGCGGCAAAGACGGTCTGACGTGCAGGCTTGGCGGCTTGGAAGTCGCGATTGTCGCCGGCCCATGCGGCCCACAGCGCGCCATCGGCCGACGCCGCGAGAGCCACGCGCTGATCGTTCGCGCCAGCCGATTCAGGCAGCGTCAAATTGCGATGCCATCCCGCGCCATCCAGGGTGAAGACGGCGTTCTCCCAAATGCCGTTGGCGCCCCACACTTCGATCACGCTGTTCGATTTAGTCAGTTGCAGCGCGGCCAGCGCGAGTTTGCCATCAGCGGTGATGACGATTTGCGGATTCTGCAGGAAGCGCGGCAGGTAGAGCGGGAACGCCGTATTCAGCGCGGCTGCGGGTTCCTCGACATGATCGCCGCTCAACCGCAACAGACGCACCCTGCGCGATTGATACAACGGATTGCCGGCGGTCTTGACCAGGTAGCCGTAATCCTTACCCCAGTTCGCTTCGGCTTCATCGAAGGCGATCCACAAATGGCCCTGCCGGTCGCAGGCCAGCGAGATGTGCGCTTCGAAGCTCGGCGAATGCGTGACGGCGCGAATCGGGCCCGGCTGACCCTGAGAGTACGCGCGCACGAACACATCGTAGTTGCCGCGATCGAAGCTATCCCATCCGATCCACACCGTGCCGTTCGCATCGGCCGCCAGCGCGGGTTCCCAATCGTCGGCGTGCGATTCGCTCACGCGCATCTCCTGACCCCACGCGCCGGCATGCGACACTTTCGCGTAGATATCCGATTGTCCGTCGCGAAAGGCCTGCCATGCCAGCCACAGATCGCCGTTGCTCGCGGCGATCACACGCGGGTTGAAATCCGATCCGGCCGCCGTGGTCAGCCGTTCGACGGCGCTCCAACTCCGGCCGGATTTGCGGCGCTCGTACAAATCCCAATTGTCGTCGACCTGCGCCGACCAGATGAGGTGAAGCGTGCCCGCCCCGTCGTATGCCACCGTGGGGCGGAACGTGTCGTGCGTCTCGGCGGCATCGAAGACGTCGGCCGTGCTCCATGCCGAGCCATCGAACTCGCGCGCGACGACGCGATCGTGATCGCCCATGAATTCCTGCCAGGCGATCGCGACGCGGCCCGCTGGTCCGATGGCGAGCGCGGGGAAATCGGCCTCGCCCAAAGTACCGGCCGCGAAAGGATGCGGCACAAGTTCCACTTCGATATTGCCGTTGTCAAACGCGAGTTGCTTGCGATTCGCGAGATCGCCGAGCGTGAACGTAAAGCTGCCCGCGCCGATCACGCGGAATCGCGCCGACGGACTTCCGGTGACGGTGGCGTACACACCGTTGGGAAACACGGCGCGCGGACCCGGGAGAATGGGGCTGAGGTCAACCTGCTGCGTGTTCGGCGTCCACGCGCGCGTGCTGAACGAGAACTCCGCCGCGCCGCTATCGGACGTGGCCACGCGGTCTTCACTCTGGAAGTGATAGCCGCTCAACCCGATGACCTTCGCGTCTTCCGACACCGGCTCGACCCAGCCGTGCCAGACACGCGTGGCGCTATCGATAATGCCGTAGCGGATCAGGATCTGCTGCGCCGCGGAGTTCCACGGCTGTCCGGACTCGGGAGATTGTGCCCGCAAACGTAAGGCCGGACGCGTCGCTACGAAAGCTACTACGCCCAGGCCGGCAATAAAAACGGCGATCAGCCTGCGCACTATTTCCCCGTGTAAGTGATCCACATTGGCGATACCCATACTAACTCGCCATTATCCTGCTCTCCGCGCACGTAATAGTAACTGGTCTTGCCGCTGACCGGCGCATTATCACGCCAGCTGAAGTCGACGTCCCCCGAGCTTGGCGACGTGGAGTAGACATACTTATTGTCTTTCACGATCACCACGCGCGAGAACTGGCGCGTGCCGCTCAGCTTCACGTGCAGGCTGGGCGCTTCGGCGGTGGAGAACACATCGCCCATCATGTGCGGACCGCTTCGCACGTCGGCCACAATCTGATCCGTCGCCGCGTACACGTGGCGCTTGCGAAGCGCGTCCATCACGCCCTCGCGCGTATCTTTCTCCGTGAGCACGTTGGCGTAGCTCATGTGCGTGGAGATGTGATCGGAGCTGGCTTCGAAGCCCAGCTTATATCCTTTTTCGAGCGCCAGGTTCACGAAGCCTTTGGGACGCCAACCGCCGATCGAATCCGCGGCGGAGTTTGAGCGCGGCGCATCGGGCATTTCATAGCTCTGCCGCATGCCCTGGTAGATTTCGACTACCGGCTCGGCATACGGATCGTTGTCGCGCCAGTCCGTACCCATGTCGGTGGCGCTGGTATGCGACGCCGTCAAGCCGCCGAACTTCTTCAGATATTCGTAGAACAACAGCGTATCGGGCGCGTGCCCCGTGAAGTTCTCGTCAGTCTTTGGCAGACGCGGCAGCGGCCGGATGCCGCGCTGCACGAACAGCACGTTGCGATGGCCTTCCGGATATTGCACGCTGCGCTCGTAGGCGAACAGCGCGGCGAACTTGCCAGGCGTATAGAAAATGTCAGTGAGTTTCTGCGTGGTCCACCAGGTGTACTCGCGGCCGCCGCCGTTATCGTGATCGCAGCAGCCCACCCAATCGAGCGCCGCGGCGTCGATGATGTAGCGCCACTGATCGATTAAAGTGCCGTCCAGGCCGCCGTCCATCGAAATTTCACTGTGGCGATGGAACTCGCCGCGCATGATCTTAAGCGCGCCTCCCGGGCCGCTGATGTGATAGTCGCGCACGCGCGCGGTGGCGGTCCGTTCTGTATCGCTGTCCGCGACCACCGCCGGGCCGGGCGGCGGACCGACTTCGCGGCTGGGCACCGGCGCGGAAGCCGGCGGCAGATTCATCACGCTGGCATACAGATCGTTGTTATAAGGATCGGGCAGGCCGGAGCCTAAGAGTTGCCGAATATCCCAGCCCTTCTTCAGCACGAGTTCGAGTTCGCGGCGGGAGTCGGACGATCCGATCAGCACCAACTCGCCGCCGCGCTGCGACACCAGCGCCGGCCTGTTATCGAGCACATTGTCACTGCGGAAAATGTAGACCGGACCGGTCCAGGCCTGGCCGTCGTAGGATGTCACATACTCCGACCAGGACGTGCCGAGCGGTGTCCACACCGCTGGATGCATGCTGCGAAACGCCAACCAGATGCGGCCGGAAGCATCCACGGTAAGGCGCGGCAGTGTATTGCGCGGGTTGTTGGCGGGCCAGGGATGCGCGTTCGAATCGCGCTGCGTAAAGAGATCCGCGTTGGCGCGCTCCCATCCTTTGATGTCGTCCTGGCGCCCGCCGCCGTCTTCGCGAATATCGGCGAGCCCGAGCAATGTCATACCGGGACTAACGGCCGGCCGGAGAAGGTTGCCGGAACGATCCAGTCCAACCAGCCGCACGGCCCGGCCTTCATACACGGGCACGCCCGCGCTGCTATCGGCGCCGAAATCCTTGCCCCAATTGTTAGCGCCCTCTTCATAAGCGATCCACAGCCGCCCTTGCGGGTCATAGGCAATCGACGGATAAGCCTCGTAGAGCGGCGTCGCGGCCACGGGGATCTCATCGCCCCACTGGCCCGGCGCAGTTGCGATGCGCGCATAGATGTCGAAGCTGCCGTTACGGTACGAATCCCAGGCGATGGCGACGAGGCCGGAGGAATCCGCGGCGATAGACGGATTCCATTCGTCGGACGCGGAATTTGAAACAGCGGCCGGCGCGGAGAAACTGCTGCCATACTGTGTGGAGGCGAAGATCACCCCCTTGCCTTGCCGCCAGCCTTGCCAGGCGACCCACACGCGTCCGCCCGAATCCGTGGTGGCCGCGGGAAACACATCCGAACCCGGCGCGCTCGTTATCTGCACTGTCTTGCCCGGCGTGCCGTTTTCAATGACGCGGGCCCACAGGTCGAAGTTATGATTCTGGTTCGCCGACCAGAATATCCACGGGCGGCCCGAGCCATCGATGGCGATGGCCGGACGGTAAAGGTCGCCGCCGGGATCGCTGATGGCGATCGGCTCACTCCAACGATTCTCGGAGAAGCGCTTGACTAAGATCTGATCGCCGCCGGGCGGCGCGGCATATTCCGAAAGATCCTTCGGCGGCTCTTTAAACGGCGCGCGCAGCTTGTCGTGATCGGGGCGATGGCGGAACTCCACGTAGGCCAGCCAGATGTCGCCGTTCGGCGCGACGGCCGCCGCGGGATAATCCTGCTCGTCTGGCGAATCGGTCAGCCGCCAGGACGGCGGGATGCGATCTACCGCGGCGTTGCCATCGAGTGCATAGTGGAACTTGCCATAGGGCACGTCGGACAGCCGGAAGCTGAACGAGCCCTTCGCGGTCTTCACCGAGATCTGGCTGGATTCATCCTCGCCGGTGAACCAAAGAATTATGCCATTCGGACCCACGGGCGACGACTGGCGCTCGACCAGGCGGAAAAACGAAAGCACAGGCCCCGTGGAAAGCTTCCAGGAACCGTCGCTCGCGATGTCATCGTCCTTGCCGAATCGCCATGGATCGACCTTGGAGATGCGGCCGCGATCGATGGACGCGGAACCGTCCCATTTCTCGGCCTGGCGATCCATCATGCCGAGCAATACGCGTACTCCCACATCCGCGCGCAATGGGATGACACATAGAGATAGAATCAGCAACCAACGTCCGGACATATTAGGCCTCCCCAAGTCTGACTTACTGCCCTGTATAAGTGATCCACATCGGCGAAACCCACACGATCTCGCCGTTATCCTGCTCGCCGCGCACGTAATAATAGCTCGTCTTCCCGCTGGAGGGAGCGTTGTCCCTCCAGGAAAAATCGACTTTATCGGAACCGGGCTCGGTCGAGTAGACGTATTGGTTGTCTTTCACCACGACCACTTTGGAGAACTTGGAAGTGCCTTCCAGCTTCACGTGCAGGCTGGGCACTTCGGCCGTGGAAAAAGCATCGCCCATCAGGTTTGGACCGCTGCGCACATCGGCCAGAATGTTGTCCGTGGCCGCGTAAACGTGCCGTTTCTCCAGACCTTCGAGCACTGACTCACGGGTCAGATCTTTCACCAGGATGTTGCAGTAACTCATGTGCGTCGAGACGTGGTCGGAACTGGCCTCGAAGCCTAACTTATAGCCTTTGGCCAGCGCCAGGCTCACGAAGCCTTTCGGGCGCCAGTTACCGATGGAATCTTTCTCCGAATTCGACCGTGGCGCCTCGGGCATTTCGTAGTTCTGCCGGTCGCCCTGGTAAATCTCCACTACCGGCTCGGCGATGGCGTCGTTGTTGCGCCAATCGGTACCCATGCCGGTGGCGCTGGTGTGCGAGGCAGTCACACCGTGGAAGTACTTCAGATAGGAATAGAGCATCAATGTATCCGGCGCAGGTCCAAGCTGATCCTCGTGGGTGATCGGCAGGCGCGGCAGGGTTCGCACGCCGCGCTGCGCGAAGATCACGTTGCGGTGGCCTTCGGGATAGTTGACGCTCCGTTCATAACTGAACATAGGCACGAACTTCCCCGGCGAGTAGAAGATGTCAGTCAGTTTCTGGCTGATCCACCAGGTGTACTCACGCCCCGCGCCGTTATCGTGATCGCAGCAGCCTACCCAGTCGAGTGCGCCGGCATCCAGGATGTAGCGATACTGATCCAGGATGGTGCCGTCAAAACCGCCATCCATCGAGATTTCACTGTGGCGATGGAACTCGCCGCGCACAATGCGCAGGGGCTGCGCTCCGCTGTATTTGTAATTGCGGATAGCGTTCACCATGCCCAGATCGGTACGATCCGCGACCTCTGGTCCAGCGTGCGGGATCGGCTTGGCCTCATTCAGCGCCAGCGGCTGGGATGCCGGTCCGAGGTCGATCGTGTTCGCATACAGGTCGTTGTTATACGGATCGGTCTTCTTACTCGCCACGATGCCGAGCGGCGAGCTGATATTCTCGCCCAAGTAAAACTGCCGGCGGTTGTCAGACGATCCCAACACCAGTAACTTACCCGCGCCGGTAGTCACCAGCGCCGGACGATTGTCGAGCAGATTGTCGGAATGGTTCAGGAAAATCGGATTGCTCCAGGACTTGCCGTCGAAGGAGACCACGTGCTCCGTCCACACGGTCCCCAGCGGGCTCCAGAAGATCGGATGTGCGCTGCGAAACGCCAGCCAGACGCGCCCGGACTCATCCACCGCCAGGCGCGGCAGCGTGTTGCGCGCGTTTTGCATGTTGCGCGCGGGGCGGTCGGGATTCCGCTTCTGCGCGTTCGTCACATCGGGGTCCAGTCTCTCGAAGTCGTTTTGCACGCCGGCTTTGTCCATGTGGATGTTCGGAAAGCCGGGCAGCACCGCGCCCAAATCGGCGGCCGGCTCGACGGCTCGGCCGTCCGGCTCAAAGCCGCGCAAACGGATCACGCGCCCTTGATACACGGCGACGCCGTTGGTGTTGTAAGCGCCGAAGTCTTTACCCCAGCCCTTGCCGCCTTCCTCATACGCCACCCACAAGCGGCCGCCGCCGTCGTAAGCGATCGATGGGTAAGCTTCGTAACGGGCGCTCGCGGCTGCCGCGGTTTCCGGTCCCCAAGCGCCTTGCGTGGCTGTGCGGATATAAACGTCGTAATTCTGATTGCGATAGGAGTCCCACGCGACCGTCACGCGGCCGTTGGCATCAGCGGCAATCGCTGGGTTCCATTCGTCGCCGGGAGACTGCGAAACAGCAGCCGGCGCGCCGAGCTTAGTGCCGGTCTGTGTAGCCGCGAAAATGGCGGCCTTGCCGTTGCGCCAGCCCTGCCACGCCACCCAGACATTTCCGTTTGAATCCGTGGCGGCCACCGGATCGATATCCGAGCCCGGATCGTGCGAGACCTGTTGTGGTGTACCGGGCACGCCGTCCTGAATCACGCGCGCGAAGATTTCAAAGTTAGCGGGCGCGCTGCCGGCCCTCACGTTTTGTGCCCAGAAGATCCAGGGCCGCCCCTGCCCGTCGATCGCCACGGCTGAGCGGTACAAGTCACCGCCGGGCGCGGTGATGGCGATCGGCTTGCCCCACGTTGCGCGGCTCAACTTGCGCGCAAAGATCTGATCGCCGCCGGTGGGACTCTTCCACTTCGAAAAATCCTTGGGGGTCGCGTCGAGTGCCGCACGCAGATTGTTGTGATCCGGGTTGTGATGGAACAACACGTACGCCAGCCAGACATCGCCGTTGCTAGCGATCGCAGCCGACGGATAGTCTTCCTCATCCGGCGTCTTAGTCAGTTGTTCGCTCGCTGGGATGCGGTCGACTAACACGCGGCCATTTAGTTTCGGCACCGGCTTGCCGTAGGCGAGTTCGTCGAGCGCTATGGTAAAGTCACCCTGCGCCGTGGTGATGCGCAGTTCGCCTGCGCCGTTGTGCCCGTCCACGTCCACGATCAGTCCGTTGGCCACCACGTTGCTGATGCCGCGTGACGAGACTTGCGTCCCGCCGTTGAACAAGCGCACGGAATGCGTGTTCATATGCCACGTCGTCCCGTTGATGGCATCGGCGCCTTCGAAACGCCAGGGCGCGACCGACGTGATTCTCGCGCCCTGTGCCCCAACCGTGCCATCCCATCGCACGGATTCGTTGTCTCCGATACCCAGCAGAATCCGTACACTCACCTGGGCGTGGGCCGCGCCCGCGGCGGAAAGCATGCACAACACAACAGCAATTCGATCGATTCTCATAGAATTTCAGCAGGATCGTTTAGCCGGCTTTTTCGTTGAAACTACCGTTAGTAATTCCCCAACCGGAGGCAATGTACTCCTCCATTTTGGCGTGCAGCTCTTTCACCACCGCGGGATTCTGCTCGGCGACTGTAGTCAGTTCGTCAGGATCCTGTCGGCGATTATAGAGCTGCGGCGCATAAGTGCCCTGATACTTCTCTTTGTTCCATATGGCCGAGTAGTTCCACTCCTGGGTCCGGACGGCGGCGATGTAGCCGTAAGACTGCACCACGTAATCACGTGTGTTCTTACTCTCGCCCGTCACATAGGGCCAAAGGTCATGGCCGGTAACCCGCGAGGGAGCCTTCAAATCCAGGCGGCCCAAAATCGTCGGCATCACATCCGGGATCTGCACGAAGCCCGGCACGCGCCTACCCGGAAACGGATTACCCGGCACATGCACCAGCAACGGGACATGCACCACCTGTTTGCGGAGCCGCTCCGGCCCCTTGACCCACTGCTTCTGCTCGTTAAGCAGCGCGCCATGATCGGCCATGAAGATGACGATCGAGTTATCGAGCAGACCCAACTCCGCCACGGTATCGAGCACCTTACCGTACCAGTGATCCACGTTGGAAGCTTCGCCCGCATAGTTGGCGCGGAGCCGTTCCACGCCTTCCGGCGGCACGATCACGTCGCTATAGGGCGGCTCCGGCCAGGCATGCGGGCCGGGCTGCTTCAGATACTTCTCCAAGAACTCGCGCGGCGGATCCCACGGCTCGTGCGGATCGAAAGCCTCTACGTGCAGATAGAACGGACCTTCCTGGTGATTGTCTTTCAACCAGGCAACCGCCTTGCGCGCGGTCTGTTCCACAATGGAATCGCCCTCGCGCAGCCAGCGTTTGCGATTGGCGGTGTACTGATTCAGAAAAGCGCGGAAATCTTCGCCGCGGCCGAACTGCTTATTCAGTGCGGGCTGCTCCAGATACTCGGCGGGATAGAGATCGAGGAAGTCCGGTTGCTTGCGCGGCGCCAGGCCGTAATAATCCACCTCCTGCCCACGCACCCAGTCGTAGTAATGAAAGCCCCGATGGAAGTTGCGGCCGGGTCGTTGTAAGTGGGGCAAGTCAGCGATCAACGCCGTCTGGTAACCGGCTTCTGTCAGGGTCTCACTGAGAGTAACATCTTCATTGAACAGATGATGCCATCCCGGGAGCTGAACCGGCTCGGGCTGGTAATAGTAATGCGTGGGAACAATCCGCCGGCCCGTATATAGCTGCCGCCGGATGGGAATGGTCGGCATTCCCTCCGGGTAAGCATCTTCAAAAATGACAGCGCGTTCCGCGAAGCGATTCAGATTTGGGCAGTCCACCCACTGGCTGCCGTACGCCGCCAGGTTATCCGCGCGAAACGTATCGGAAATCAGCACAATGACGTTGAGATTATTCCCCGTTTGTCTGGGTGGGCGTTCCCAGTGCGAACCGCAACCGGACTCCGCCGGAGGCGGAGCCGCGCCGGCGCCCGCGGGGAGCCCCGCGAGGCCGGCCAAAGCTCCAGCGCTTTTTAGTAAACTGCGTCTGCTTGTGGTACCCATGTTTTCCCTTTCTAGAACGCTAAGTGCAACCCCAGTTGGAATTGGCGTTCCGGTGTTGCAACTGTTGTAATTACTCCGGTAGTGGATGTGCCCACCGTATTCTTTGGTAGGCCAAACTGCGGGGTGTTGAACATATTGAAGGCCTGTGCCGAGAACAGGAGCGTGAACCGCTCCCTAAATGTCGCTGCGCGCTGCAGCCCGATGTCGCTGTTGTGCAGACCCGGGCCGCGAATGATATTGCGCCCGGCATTGCCATATGTGTACTCAGCCGGAGCGACGAAGGCCGCATTGTTATACCAATCGTTCGGTCCCTGGTTTGCCGGGTAAAGCGAGGCCCCCGCGACCACGTTCGGCCGAGCCGTCGTACCCGTGTTAGTGGGATCATATCCAAGTATGGGCGTGAATGGTAATCCGGTCTGGACAGCAACTACGCCGGATAGCTGCCATCCGCCCAGAATTATGCGGCCGATTCCCGGTTCGTTAAGCCAGGTTTTGCCGCGTCCAAGAGGCAACTCGTAGATGTAACTGGTCGCCAGCCGCTGGCGTACATCGAAGTTCGAATTGCCGTAGTTCGATGTCCAATTATATGGGTTCTGCGGCCCGTAATCCAAGCTATCCGAGACTTGGCCGCCGTAATCCAGCGAATGGCTCCAGGTGTAGGAGCTCAGGAAGCTGAATCCACTGCGGAAGCGGCGCTCGATCTGGACGATCATGGAATTATAGTTCGACCGGTCCAGCGGCAGATAAGCCAGAATCTGGCTGTACTGCGGGAATGGCTCGCGTGATGCGATGGAGCCTGGGCCGGGTTGCGGCTGATTGAAATTCGGGTCCACATACAGGTCGTGCGAACTCGATCCTACGTAGCCCAATTGCGCGGTAAAGCCCTTGCCCAGCTCGCGTTGAATGTTCAGGTTCCACTCGTAAGTGTAGGGCAGCGGCATGTGAATGGGCCAGGAATTCACGTTGGAATTAATAACATCGTTCGGATTCAGAAGATTCGGAGGTATGCCTCCCGCGAGGGTCATGAGCGTGTGGATCTGGTCGCTGGTGTCGATCGAGCGCAGGAAATAAGGAGGATTGTTGGTGGGCCGGCTCGAAATGCCCAGGTTCTCGTCGGTGCGCCCGTAGAAGACCCCGAAGCCGCTGCGGAGCACTGTCTTGGGCGTAATCTGGTAGGCCAGCCCTGCGCGCGGCGCGAAGTTCTTGGTATCCGGCGTGGCAAACGAGTTTCGTAAGCCATACTGGCTAGCTTCCGGCGCCGTAACCAACAACCCGTAAGACGGGCCGGGCTGCAGGATGAAATCGGAATAGTCGTTGTGAATCTCGTACCAAGGCATGGCCAGCTCATAGCGCAGACCAAGGTTCAGCGTCAGCTTCTGGCTGACTTTCCAATCATCCTGGACATAGCCTTCAGCGGTGTGCTGCCGGCTCCAGTTTATAGGGCGCGTGGATTCGGTAAGTTGGTTCACTTCACCGAGCAGGAAGTCCGCAAACGCCGATCCTGTTCCAGAACGGCTCTGCGGGTTCTGCGTATAAACACCGGTGAAGGTGAATGCGGGCCGCGCCGATAGGGTCACGTATCCGTATAAGGTCACTTGTTCGATATCAGCCCCGAACTTCAGCGTGTGGCGGCCCTTGATCCAGGATAGGTTATCCATCAGTTGCTGATTCTTTCCCTGCTTATTTAGAGGCAGGTTACCGGAGCCAGTAGCTCCCAGGGGCAGCGTGCCGGGGCCGGTGGTCCCCAGCGTGTTGAGTCCGGTGATGGCAAAAGTAGGCAAGCCGTGAACCTCGGGATAATCAGGAGCGCCGGTGATACCATATTCCGCATCTTGGTTCACGCCAGGAACCTGCTGGATCTCGCGCGTCTCCATGTAACCGATGCGCAATTCGTTAATCAGATTGTTGCGGAAGATATGGGTCTCGCTACCCGCTACCGAACGCGCGTCGGGCCAGACATCGCTGGGCAGACTGGTCGGTGGAGGCAGAGGAGCGGGCAGGACGTTCTCTCCCTCGGTCCGCGAATAGCGCGCAAAGAACGTGTCCTTATCGCTGAAGTGGTGGTCAAGGCGGAAATTGTATTGGTCATTTGCGAGCCGCTCGTCCTGGTCGGAGAAGAAGTTGCTGGCCCCAGTCAGGTTTGGCAGCGGATAGAGCGCCAGCAGTTTCGTCGAAACCGGATCCCAGAGGCTGGAGGGGATGGTGTTATTCGGAAATGGCGTGCGCACGTACCCCGATCCGTTCGGATTGGCCACGGTGGAGTTCGGGTCATAGATCGCGGTACTGAAGATTCCGTTGCGCTGGTTGAGAGTCGGAACAGTTGCCAGTTGCGGCGCCTCCTCCACCGATCGCAAGCTTTGCCAACTGCCAAAGAAGAACGTGCGGTCCTTAATGATCGGCGCGCCAAAGGTGGCGCCGAATTGATTTTGATTATAATCGGGCTTTTGTCCAAGGACCTGGAAGTACGGCTTGGCGTCGAAGAACGAGTTTCGAATATATTCCCACATGCTGCCGTGGTATGCGTTGGTACCGGACTTCATCGTGACATTGACGACCGCGCCGGCCGCCTGTCCGAACTCCGCGGAGAAGGTGCTTGTCTCCACTTTGAATTCCTGAACGCCGTCGATCACCGGTTCGATGGCCTGCGCTGCAGAGCTGTCGAACCCGACGATTTTGTTCTTGTTGTCCACGCCGTCCAACAGGTAGGTGTTTTGAATTTCGCGCGCCCCGTTGGCGATGAACGTATCGCGCTCGGCACCGCGCTGGGATGGTGACGTCCCGGCCCCCAGCGTCGCGAGCTGGATATAGTTTCTGCCATTCAGGGGCAAGTTCTGCATGGTTTCGTCTTCCACCACTTGCCCCATCGAGGAATCCTCCGTTTGCAGGGTGGGTACGCCGCCCTCCACCGTTACCACCGTGCTGGTCTGCCCCGGTGCCAGGGTGAAATCGACGTTCAACCGGTCTTGCACCCGGAGTTCGATCGCGGTCCGGGTTTGGGTCTCGAACCCGGCGGCCACCGCCGAGAGGTCGTACTTGCCGATGTGCAGCGCGGGGGCCGAGTAAAATCCATCGTTGTTGGTCAACAGCGAGACGGCGATCCCGGTTTCGGTTTCAGTCAGGGTGACCTTGGCGGCCTGCACAACGGCCCCGGAAGAGTCCCGGACCGTACCCGATATGGCACCAGTATCTAACTGGCCATAAAGGACTTGGACCGTTGCAAACGCAAGCAATACGCCAAGTCGGGCGGTGTTCAATGGACGCCTATTCTCTCCGATATTGATTATTGTCTATAGAACAAATAGATTTACTAGTCTATTCAGATAGGGCGTTAACAGTAAACACCCACAATGTAGTGGTGGTCGCAATATTTTTTAAACGGTGCTACCGGTCAGTACCGGCGCTACGGTGTCTTACCACTTGCAGCTGCGTACCATGACTAACATGACTGGCATTGTGTGCCATTCAGGGTACCCGATGGCCGGACAAACGCGTAGCCAGGTTGTCACGCCACTCTCGCACTCCTGCGCTTCCCGTTGTCCGATATCCGGTTCGGGTCCGGCCGGGCCGAAAAATCAACCTGCCAGCACTTCTACGCAATCCGGCCCGCAGATCTTTTCCAGTTCGGCCCGGAATTCTCGGTCCGGCCGGACCTTCGCGGGCACATCCAGGATCACCGAGAAATCGCGCGGCATTTCCAGGCGCAGGCGGACCGCCGCTTCGCCGGGCTTGGCTCGGAAGAGTCGTTGCAACGCGGCGGGCTTGTCCGGAACGCCGTTGCGGCCCAGCCACACGCGGATGGACGGCAGAGGGACGCGCGCGGTCTCGAGCGGCTGGATATCCTGCACCGATATCTTGGGTGGCGCGCGTTCTTCCGGCAGCACCAGTCCGCGCACCTGCACGGCCTTGTCTTCTACGACCTGCGCCGCGAGCCGTTCGAAGCTATTGGCAAAGACCATGGCGTCGATGGCGCCCACGCGATCCTCAATCTGCAGTGCGACCCACGGGCATCCTGGCGGAGGCCGACGCCCGCCACGACTGAAACCGGCGCCATCGGTGCCCTTACTGCGGCGGGAAAATCTTTACTCCTCGCACCTGGCCACCTGGCGTCGCGAGCGGCGGACCGGCATTCTCAAGGGCTTGACCTCGCACAGGCGCGGCCCCAAGTCCAAACGCAATCCGCAGGATGAGGAGATACAGAAGCTCCGCAAGGAGAACCAGTGCCTGACCGAACAACTGCCTAAAGCCGAGATCGTCATTGATGTTCCAAAAAAGTGGGCGCTCTGTTGGAGTGGCCCCTGCCGAAGGCGGACCCCGAGGAGACGCACTGATAGATGCCGTCACCTATCTTTCCCCCACCGTAGGGATAGTGGCGGCCTGCGATTTTCTAGAGGGGTGGCTCGCGCCTCCTTTTATAGGCAGCGTCCGCTGCTGGGCCCTTCGGCAGCACCGCCGTCTGAGCCAGTTCCGCCCACGGAGCGGCCCGCTCCCGCATCGGTTCGTGCGAAGGAGCACGCTTATGCTAGACTCCACTGAGAGACTTGCTATGGCGACCGACAGCGGTGCCGACGCCAAGAACCGGTTTCCCGGCTCCCTATCGCAGATCACTGAATTACTGGTGCGCTGGAGCGAGGGCCACGGCGACGCTTTGGACCAGCTTGCCGCCCTGGTGTACATCGAACTGAGGCGGATGGCCGCGGCCTTGATGCGAAATGAGCGCCAGGCGCATACCCTGCAGCCGACGGCCGTAGTGCACGAACTTTATCTTCAACTGGCGGCGGCGCGCACCATCGACTGGAAATGCCGCGGCCAGTTCTTCGCTATTGCCGCTAAGCTGATGCGCCGCATCCTGGTGGACCATGCGCGGAGACGGATGGCTGCCAAGCGAAACTCGAGCGACCTCGTCGCCATTCACGGCGAGGCCTTGAGTATCCCTGGCCCGGACGTCATCGAGGTGGACGCCGCCTTGAGCCGTCTGGCTGCGCAACATCCCCGCCAGGCCGTTGTGGTAGAACTGCGCTTCTTCGGCGGCCTCACGGCGGAGGAAACCGCGGAGGCCCTGAGTTGCTCCGGAGACGCGGTCTCGCTCAGCACGATCGAGCGTGACTGGAGGTTTTCGCGAGCTTGGCTGCAAGGGGAACTTGGAACCAGATGAACCCCGAGGCGCCCGAATCGGCCTTCGATCCGCGCCAATTGCGCGACCTTTTCGACGCCGCCTGCGAACTCGATGGCGGCGCGCGGGAAAAATTGCTTGACCGGGCCTGCGCCGGCCAGCCGGCCCTGCGCGCGGCTGTGGAAAAACTACTCCGCGCCGATCAGGAACCTGGTTTCGATCCGCTCTGGCGCTCGTCGGCGGCATTCGTGGAAGCCCGCCACATGGCCGTCGAAGCCAGCCTGCCGTTCGAGCGTCTTGGCGACTACCGGATTCTCTCGCGGATTGGAATGGGCGGCATGGGCGCTGTCTACCTCGCCGAGCGCGATTATGACGGCGTCCGGCGCCAGGTTGCCATCAAGATCATCCCCCGCGCTCTGCTGGACGACCAGATGCTGTGGCGCTTTCACCAGGAGCGCCAGATTCTGGCACGGCTGGAACATCCCAACATCGCCGGTATGCTGGACGCCGGCCGCACGCCGGACGGCATGCCATACCTGGTGATGGATTTCGTCGATGGCGTCCCTCTCGATCAATATGCTGCCTCGCATCAACTCGAGCTTAAGGGGCGGCTGGCGCTATTCCAGGCGATCTGCGCCGCGGTGTCCTATGCCCATCGAAACCTGGTCGTGCACCGCGATCTCAAGCCGCAGAATATCCTGGTAACGGCCGAAGGAGTTCCGAAGCTGCTGGATTTCGGGATCGCCAAGATGATGAGCGCCGCGGATCTGGACGCGGAAGGGCCCGCCACTAAGACCCTGCTTGCCATGACGCCGGACTATGCCAGCCCCGAGCAGGTGCGGGGCATGCCCATCAGCGCCAGTTCCGATATCTATTCGCTCGGCGTGATCCTGTATGAGTTACTGGCCGGCCGCAAGCCGTATTCGCTGGCATCCCAGTCGCTGGAGGAGATCGTTCGCGCGGTCTGCGAGGAAGATCCAACGCCCCCGGTCTCCTTCAACCGCGCCTTGGCCGGCGATCTGGATGCCATCATTCGCAAGGCCATACGTAAGAACGCCGAGCAGCGCTACGCCTCGGTCGAAGAGCTCTCCACGGACCTCGCGCGCTACCAGGCCGGCGAACCGGTGAGCGCCAGCGGCCTTTCCATCACGTATCTCGCGCGCAAATATGTGGCCCGGCACAAATCGCAAGCCGCTGCGATTGCCGTAGCCGCGTTCCTCTTGGTGGCCGGCGTTGCCGGCGTGGCCGTGGAAGCGCACATCGCTAACCGCGAACGCGACCGCGCCGGTCAGGAAGCCGCCACCGCCAAAGCCGTAAATGACTTCCTCCAATACGACCTGTTGGCGCAGGCCGGCGCCTCCGCCCAGAGCGGCTCCGGCGCCAGGCCCGATCCGGATCTCAAAGTGCGCACCGCGCTCGACCGGGCGGCCGCCGGTATCCCGCAGGAGTTTGCCAAACAGCCTCTGGTCGAGGCTTCCATTCGCCAAACCATCGGTGCTGCCTACATGGACCTCGGAATCTACCCGCAAGCGCAGCCGCATCTCGAGAGATCGTTCGATCTCCGGCGCCGTTTGCTCGGCCCGGAACACGCCGACACCGTGAGCGCCATGAACGATCTCGCCAGGCTCTACCAGGACCAGGGCAAATACGCCCAAGCCGAGCCGCTGGCCAGCCGGGTATTGGAAATCCGTCGGCGCTCATTGGGCCTGGAGCATCCCCTCACGCTAACGGCGCTGAACAACCTGGGCCTGCTGTATCGGTTTGAAGGCAAGTTCCCCCAGGCCGAGACGCTCCTGAGCCAGCTGGTGGAGATTCAGCGTCGCAAAGCGCGCCAGGACGATCCGGCCACGCTTTGGGCCATGAATACCCTCGGATTTGTATACCAGGCCGAAGGCAAGTACCCGCAGGCGGACCAGATTCTCAGTAAGGCGCTGGAAATTCGGCTGCGTGTATCGGGCCCGGAGCACCCCGCTACGTTAATTGTTACCGACAATGTCGCCATCGTCTCTTACCGCCTGAGGCGGTATGCGAAGGCCGAGTCGTTGTGGGAACAGAACCTGGCAGTCCGCCGCCGCGTCCTCGGCGACCAGCATCCGGACACGCTCCAGACCATGAATAACCTGGGTGTCCTTTACCGGACGGAAGGCAAGTGGACTCAAGCCGAAACGCTTCTCACCAGAGTTCTGGAAACCAAGCGCCGCGTGCTCGGTGAGGAACACCCCGAGACCCTCATCAGCATGCTGAATCTGGCGGTCTTGTACGGTGACCAGCGCCAGTATTCGAAAGCCGAACCGCGTATGACAGAGGCTGTCAACCGCGAAAGTCGCGCGCTCGGCCCGGAAAATCCTAACACGCTGGCCGGCAAGAGTAGTTTGGCCAGCCTCTACGCGGACGAAGGAAAGGATCCGGCGGCCGAGGCCCTTTTCACCAGTGTATTGCCCGTGCAGATTCGGGTTTTGGGCGGGATGCATCCCTTCACGCTCGATTCCCGGCTGCGTTTCGGCCGGCTTCAGCTCCGTGAGCATAAGTATCCGGATGCGGATGCCACGCTCCAAGCCGCGCTGCGAGGATACGAAAAGGTCATGCCGGAAAGTTGGGAGCGGTACGATTGCCAGAGCATGCTCGGCGCGAGTCTGGCAGGCCGGAAGCACTACGCGGAGGCGGAACCGCTGCTGCTTTCCGGGTACCAGGGCATGGTGGAGCGGGCCGGCACCATTCCGTTCAAGGAGCGGCCGGCCGTCCAGCAAGCCGGCCAATCCATCGTTCAACTCTACCAAAGCTGGGCGAAGCCGGAGAAGGCGGCCGCGTGGCGCCAAACGCTGAAAGCGAAGTGAGCCGAGCCTAAAGTCCATTCATTCGCTCAAACCTGGATCTGCGGGCCGAGGGCGCGGCCATCTGCCTGCCTGGCCGAACCAATAAACTCAGGCCTTCCAGCCCCCTGGCGCCCAACGCGACCGCGGCCTGACAAGCCGATGAAGGGTTTTGCTCCCGGTCTGCGCATTTTGGTTTGTAAGACCTAAGGAGCTTACAAACATGAAACTCAACACGAACGTTTTTGCATTCCCGGGCCTGCCGGCGTCTGTCTACACGCGAACACTCTCAGGCGTGCTATCCGTAGCCCTGGCGATGGCTGTGGCCCCGTCCGCAATTTGGGGACAGAAAGTGCCCCTTTGCTCGTCCACGGCAACGACTAAAACCTGTTCCATCGACAACTTCACCTCCCCCGGCGGCAAGGTGGGGCCCATCACGTCGGGCAATGTGCAGGTCACGCAGACCTCTTCTGAGGCGGTTGGTGGAAGCCGGATCGTTTATTTATCGTTGGGCAACACGGGCGAGCCGCCGGCGAACGATGAGTTTAATCAGTCGGCCCAGGTGCAGGTAATCCCCAGCAAGACCGAGGGCGTGCCGTCGGCATTGGTCGCCTCACTTGGCTATAAGGCATTTGGTGTCGTTCAAGCGATCTACGGGGACGGCGCGCCTATGAGCCTGAATCTCTCAGAGGCGTGGGGAATACGGTTCTACTTCGATGGCCTGGAGACGGGCGCGAATTTCAATTTCGAAGTGTGGAATCCCGGCATCTGGGCGGATTGCGGGATCAACATTCCTGAGAACTACGCGACGCCGCCGAATTCGTCGTCGTTTACCGTTGACTTTCCCGAATCGCAAATCACAGGGTTTAATACCATCGATTGGACGAACATCACATCCATGGTTTTTGAGATTGAGAATTCGGCTAGCTTTGCGCTTACCGCCATCCAGGCGATCCCGGAGTCGGTGAGTTTGGCGAATCCGGCCACTTACACCTGCTCGTCGCAACCGGCAGTCCGGTAATGGAGGACCGTGAAAACGACCCTGACGATTTGGGGCCTCCTGTTCGCTGCCGCCGCGCAGGCGCAACAGCCGGCGCTCCCGCGCGGCGGAACGGGCGGAATCCGTAAAGGTGCGCCGTTTCCCCTTACCTGGATTCCTGTGCCTCAGCTCCTAAGTCGCCAGTTTGTGCTCGATGATCACACCAGCGCTTAGTGTTTTGCCGACGACGCAACATTGCTGGGACACAGCCATGAGCTTATCGATCTCGGACTGTCCGCCGTTCCGAACACCCACTCGCGTGTGCGTTCGCATTCTGAGGAAGCCTACCGGGACCGCCGGCACACCGAGAGAACCACGCAGATCGATGTCGCCCTCGACCTGCACCTCGAGCAAGGTAAGCTCAAGACCCATCATGTTCGCCACCATACGAATGGTGAGTTCGTGGCAGCAGGCAAGGGCGGCGCATAACACGTCGCCCGGCGTGGCTGCATCGTGGGGGCCACCGTGGCCCCTATGAGTGGCCACAACTAACGCTTCGGAGCTACCTTGAGGAACGACCGCCGCATGGAACGGATCATCGAGTTCGCAGACCGCTGACCGCGCTCGATCGATCACAACTGCTGTCGACGGATCGGCCTTGTATCGCGCTCGCAAGGGCGCCTGTACCTCTCTTACATTTGCCATACGCTCCCACCTGAATCGCCTCGAATTTCTTTGAGTATAATCGGAATTTCCATTTTGGAACCCAGATCTGTGCCATAGTACAACAAATGATTTCGCTCGGGTACGGTTCCGGTGTTCCCGAAACGCGGCCTTGTGCGCTCGGGACAGTTTCATCGCCGCTGCCCAACTGGGCGGTTCCGTGCTGTTCAACTACTGCGACGGCCGAATCGCCCTGCCGGCCGCTGCTCCTCCGCAGCTCCAGCGGCCCGACGAAGGAAAGCCTGCTCCGGATTCGGCTCGCCCTATCCGCGCTGCGCGCAACCCTTCCACCGACTGTTCCATCCGGCAATTCAGACCTAAACATCGAAAGCCTCGTGAAGCTCGACAAACAGCTTCAGGACGCGCTCACGGAAATGATGAAGAAGGTTTCCGGCTCAGCAGGTGTTGCCCCACACAACATCGATAGCGTCGCCGAACTCCGCTACGTCTCGATGGAGAGCAAAATCCATCTGCGGAAGGGAAAGTATCGCCGGTATTCCGAAGAGAAGTCCATCATCGAGAGTGAGAACAAGCCAGAATGATGCGACGATATCATCTGGCTTACATGTCGCGATAGAGCGCGATTTGGGGTACCCCTCCGAAGGGAGGTCGAAGCTGCCGTAGCCCCGCCAGATGGGCCTTTCACGCATTTTGCAACAAATTTCGAACTGATGCGGGGCGACTGGAATGCCACACCACCGCGCGGCCACGCTCGCCCACCGCGCCGCCCAGGTACACCCACTGGGCGTGTGGGCGGTTCAAGGGCCAGAAACCGGCATCCAAGGCTCGGTCTACCTGGCATATACTTCTGCTGCAAGGAGATATCTAAGAATGCCGGGAACGGACAAAACGCTCAAACTGAACGGTACTTCTCCAATTGGTTTTGCTGAGGCGGTTAAGGCGGCTGTGGCCGAGGCGTCTAAAAAGATGCTTCACATGGATTGGTTCGAGGTCATCGACCAACGCGGCCGGATCGCAGACGGGCAGGTTCGGGAGTTCCAGGTCACGATCAAAGTTGGTTCTGCGCGCCGCGGTAGGAAGGCAATGAGCGAGGAGGAGCAGCAGCTCGTGGCAGAGCGGATGAGGAAATACTGGCAAACCAGTAAGCGGATTGCCTAAGGGCGACACATTGAACCAATCCTTGAGGGGCTCCGCTTCGGCGGACGAAGTCAGCGCACCGGACGAGGTAGAGATGAGCCGCGTTCTTTGTGATGCCTCAGTCGCAGAGTGGGCAGCGGTGTCGGAAGCCTCACTGCAATACAAGGCGCCTGGGCTGGATTTCGCCAGGGGGCGCGGATCACTCGCACCGCACGATTTGCCACGCGCTTCTGTGCCTTCGCAGACGTGCCCGGGTTTCCGTTTCGCGTGGCTGGTCACTCCCCTTGCCCTCGACCGCATGCGCTCCTAGTACCGGCATCCTTCCGCAAGAACCGCCTGGCGCGTCGGCCCGCGTCGCGTGTCCAAAGATGCGGAATCACAGAGAGCGGCGGTGCCGCGGCCTTGCGGCGGTCGCTTAATCGGGAGCCGTAGCGAAACAGGCGTCGCGCACCAGAGTGCTGGTGCTCTCGCGATCGCCGAGGTAATCGGCGGGAGAAGCCGCTATCCCCACGACGGCGGTGCAGGCACGGCTGACCGCAGGCGTCAACGGAAACGAGCGCCGCGGATAATGTAAATGCCGGCTCCAGGGACACCGAAACCCCGATTTCGGTACCCCCCTCTCATCGGTCGCATTTGGTAGCGCGGCAGGGCCCCGGCTCGGCCGAAACGAGCGGGAAGCCTGCAACAGAGCGCGGCTTTCTGGCACTATTTGGCTGAAGCGCCGGACCCCCGTCCTCCCGGCGGCGCGCCGCCGAACCGCCCAAAACGATAAAGCCAGCCTCCTATGTCCCTGCCGAAAACTAAGCACTTACGCAAACCAACGCATCCCGAACCGCCCAAAATGGTTGTTTTGGGCGGTGCGCGGCCGGCCCCGGAGGCGACGCCACGCGGGGCAAAAGCACGACACCAATCTCGCCTATTACCTCGCTGGATAGGGTGGGAACGGCGATGCGCGAACACGAAATCTGTGTTTCTGGCCGTAGACGGTCCAGGGCCGTCAGTCGCTTGAGGTGCCGATGATAATACGAATTCCGGAAGTGCAGGAGGCAATCCACACAGGCTGACTGACACAGAGACGGGCAATCGGCTACGACCCTCTCCGCCGCCGCCGTGACTTCCTGCCAGCGGTCTCTCATCTGGTCCAGAAGGCCAGACCCACCGGGCATCGGGTCATAAAGCAGCAAGCTCAAGCCTCTCCCGCCTGGCTGTCCGACAACGAGCAACTGGAGATCCTCGACCTCCATATCGAGCACCTGTGCCGCCCCTAATCGCAGCGCCTCCATCACGCTGTACGCCTCTTCGCCGTCCGTTGTCCAATCCGTAGCCGGGGAGGAAGAGAGGTCGTCGGCCTGTACTGCAGTAAACGGTACGACATTTCCATCTCCGACCTGAGATTAAGAACCGTGCACATCGAGTTGCTTCCTGCCGCAAAACCGAGCCGAGTGCGAAGTGAAATCCGCTGATGATTTCGGAAGACTGCTGATGATTTCGGGGGCACCCGGCGAAGCGTTTCCGAAAGCTCGCACGCGGCTCGCGCCGGATGGTTTATAGGGCGCTCAACCATCGGTTCGAAACTCGTCGCAAAATGCGTGAAAGGCCCGTCTGGAGGGGCTACGGCAGCTTCGACCTGCCTTCGGAGGGGTACCCCAAATCGCGCTCTATCGCGACATGTAAGCCGGGTTCTCGAGATGTTTAGTGCGCGTCGGAGGGTGATCTGCGGCACTCCCATCCGGCGAGCCAGTTCGCGCCAGCTCATGCCCTTGAGCCGCAGCTCGCGCACGATCGCGGCGGAAAACTAACCGCGGGCGGCCGCAGTGTTTGCCCTGCCGCTTCGCTCGTTCCATCCCCGCTTTGGTACGCTCGCTGATGCGCAGGCGCTCCTGCTTGGCAATCCAGGCGGCGATCGCCAGCGTGAGCTCGCCGGCCGGGCCCGTGGTGCGAAAGTGTGCCTCCGTCAGCGATTCGAACTGTACCCAATAGCTGGACAGCTTGCGGATGTGGTCGAACGTCTCGTACACGCCCTCACGCGTGAACCGGTCCAACGCCCACACCAGCACCACGTCGAATTCACGCCGGCTGGCGGCCTCGAACATCGCGCGAAAGGCATCGCGATCGGAGTGCTTACCACTCTCATGATCGATGTACTCCACCGTTTCCCACTGCTGCACCTGAGCGTAGCGCCGGAGTTGCACGAGTTGGTTCTCGGTGTCCTGCCCACGGTCGCGGGTGGAGACGCGCGCATAGATGGCAGCCCTCATACAATGACTATTCGACTCGCGGGTGAAGTATTGACGTGGCTACCCACGCCAGAGGCTGGATGCCTCTTGCACAGGTGATTTTTCTCAAAGCCGGTGTGCTACCAGCTGCTCCGTGAGTTTCCGGTGAGCATGCGTGACGGCTGCGGAACGGCCCTGTTACGTTGAGTCAGTCGCCGGAGGCGACTGATGATGAATTCCAGGTCCAAATCGCCCACACCCGAACCGATCTTACAGTTGCAGCGCCAGTGGGAAGACGTTCGGCGCAGCCGGCCAACTCGGACAAAGTTGCCCGAATCACTCTAGCAGGCGGCGGTCGAGCTGGCGCGACAGTACGGCATCTACCCGGTCGCGCATCCTTTGCGGCTGGACTACGTGGGTTTAAAGAAACGCCTGGGGGGACTCTCCCGGCCGCCGCATCGGGCCCAAAGTAGCTGCACCAGCTTTCATTGAAGTGGTGGCGGCGCAACCGGCCCAAGAGGGGTGCCTGATTGAGTTCGAGTCTCCGCGAGGGGCTAAGATCAATACTGTTCACTTAAAAACATTTTGATGCTATTCTGTTTTAGGGCCGAACGCCTCCAAGAGGAGGTTGTCCCATGCGCGTTGCCACCGTAGAATCCACTACGCTGCTGACGGTTTCTCACGACGAAGCTCGATCGCTATTGCAACTGGAGTTCTGTAGCCGAGCGGTCTATCAATATTTCAGTGTGCCTGCGGCGGTGCATGAGTCATTACTGGCTGCGCCGTCTAAGGGACGCTTTTTCAATCAGGCGATTCGCGGACGCTTCCCCGGCCGGCCGATCCCAGATTTCCAGGCCGCTCCGCGGCGTGCAGAAATACCTGCCGGGTGCGATCGTTGAGAAGAACCCCATGGCACGCACCTTGGCGGAGTTACCGGCTGGCAGCCGGATCACTGACTACATTAGCCTCGGCGTGATCGCGAAGTTCTTTCCCGTCGAGAAAATCCATGAGGTTCTAGAACAGACCAAGCGCGCCAGTGTCCGCGAGCGCGATTTACCCGCGCATGTCGTGGTTTATTACGTGGTCGCTCTGGCGCTGTACATGCGATCTTCGTATCGCGAGGTCTTGCGGTGCCTGCTGGAGGGGGTGCAGTGGCTGCTGAATCCGTCCGTTGCGGTGAAGGTGGCCGGCAAGTCGGGCATTTCGCAGGCTCGCAGCCGCCTAGGGTCCCAACCGCTACAGAAACTATATGAGGCCATCGTGGCCCCGATCGCGGAGAAGCGGACCAAGGGGGCGTGGTATCGGGAGTGGCGATTGATCAGCCTCGACGGCAGCACCTTGGATACCGCTGATACTGTTGAAAACGAAAAAGCTTTTGGGCGGCCTGGCGCGAGTCGTGGCTCCAGCGCTTTTCCCAAGATTCGTTTCGTGGCCCTACTGGAAAGCGGGACTCACATATTGTGGGCCGCACGCATGGGCAAATACCGGACCGATGAAATCACCCTCGCTCAAGACGTCGTGCCCGCACTTCGCCAAGCAATGTTGTGCCTGGCGGACCGTTTCTTCCCCAACTACAAACTCTGGCACAAGGCAGCACAGACAGGCGCGGATTTATTGTGGCGCACCCGCCAGAATGCTCGTTTAGACGTCGATCGCCGTCTGCCGGACGGGTCCTATCTCAGTCGCATTTACGCCTCCACTTCCGATCGCCGGAACCAGCGCAAGGGGATTGTGGTCCGGGTGATCGACTATCGCCTGAAAGACGTCAAAGACGCGGAGCCGATTTACCGGCTGATCACCACCATCCTGGACCTCGATCAAGCAGATTTTGGGATATCCGTTGACGAAGCAGTTTCGGGAACTACTCGGGAGAGTCGCATGATGCCTACCCGCCGCCGTGTGGATGTCGACCTGGAGGAGTTGGACCGAGTTCTGGACGGAGCGCGCGAGTCCCCGCTGAGCGAAGCCGATTGCGAGAAGGTCAAAACCGCGCTACACGCCCTGGCGGCGATGTTCGTACGGCCGCGAAGCACGGAAAAGACGAACGCCGTGCTGCCGAAGTCGGAAGCGCCGGGAGAGAACGCCGGTCCGCAGCCGGATGAGAGTTTGACACCGCCGGCCAAGGGACACGGGCGCAACGGGGCTGAGGCATTCAGTGGCGCACAAAAGATCGACATCCAGCACCAGAACCTGAAGCCTGGCGATCGCTGTCCGGATTGCGGGCAAGGCAATGTCTACGGCCAGAAGGAACCGCAGATGCTGGTGCGGGTCGTGGGACAAGCGCCCTGGCTGCCACGGTGTATTCGCTGGAACGATTGCGCTGCGGCGCTTGCGGGCAGGTGTTCACGGCCCAGGAGCCGGAAGGGGTGGGGCCGGAAAAGTACGATGAGACGGCGACCGCAATGGTGGCGCAGCTCAAGTATGGCAGCGGAGTTCCTTTCAACCGACTCGAACAATTGGAAGCCCACTTGGGCATTCCGTTGCCGGCGACGACGCAGTGGGAAATGGTAGAGGAGGGCGCCGAGTTGATCAAGGCGGCGCGGGATGAACTGATCCGGCAGGCGGCGCAGGACGAAGTGCTCCACAACGATGACACCGGGATGAAGGTGCTCAAAATGAATCGTGAGCCCGGCGACAAGCGCACCGGCACCTTCACCAGCGGTATCGTGTCCACCAAGGGGCAGCGAAAGATTGCACTGTACTTCACCGGGCGACAACATGCGGGAGAGAATCTGGCGGATGTACTGAGACAACGCGCCAGCGAGTTAGGACCGCCGATTCAAATGTGTGACGCGCTGTCATGGAACACTTCGAAGCTATCTGAAGGGGTGGAAGTGATGATTGCGCATTGCCTGGCCCATGGAAGGCGCCAGATAATGGACGTCGCGGAGAACTTTCCTGCCGAGTGCCGTTACGTGTTGGAGCAACTGGGTGAGGTTTACCGGATTGACGCCATGGCCCGCAATACCGGTCTGAGTCCGCAGGAGCGACTGCGGTTCCATCAGGAGCATAGCCAGCCGATCATGGACAGATTGCATAAGTGGCTGGAGGTACAGTTGGCAGAACACCAGACGGAGCCGAACTCGGGACTGGGGCAAGCGATTCGTTATCTGCTACGGCATTGGCAGCCGCTGACTCTGTTTCTGCGGCAGGCCGGGGCACCATTGGACAATAATTTGGTCGAAAGAAGTTTGAAGCGAGCCGTGCTTCACAGGAAGAATTCTTTGTTCTATCGGACTCTAAATGGAGCTCAGGTGGGCGATCTGTTCATGAGTCTGATTCACACCTGCCAGCTCTGCGGAGTCAACTCGTTCGAGTACCTGACCGAACTACTGCGGCACCGTCGGGAACTGGCTGCCCACCCTGCGTTATGGATGCCCTGGAATTATCGCGATCAACTGCCACCGGCTGACGTATGATGAATCTAGGCTGGCCGAAAAGGATCGTCGGCGGCCAGGCAGAACGGCCCTCGTCAAATGCCCATAAAACGGGCCTCACAGAAATCAGAATTCGGTAACGTTTTTGGCCAGACACGAAAGCCGCCGAAAAAGGAGCTGGAACACCTCGGAGTGGGCTTCGTGTCGCTGACCGAATCGTTGGACCTGACCACGCCCGCGGGTCGAGCGATGGCGGGCCTGCTGGCGGTCTTCGCCGCATTCGAACGAGAGATCCTCGGTGAGCGAACTCGAGCGGGCTTGGCCCAGGCCCGGTTGGACGGCAAGCGACTCGGGCGGCCCGCAACGGCAGTCGCGCACGCGGCCGAGATCCGGAGACTACATCGCGCAGGTGTCGCCAGAGCTGAGATCGCCCGTCGAGTGCAAATCGGGCGCACCTCAGTCCGCCGAATCCTGGAAGCAAAGTCATGAAAAGACCCAAGCGAGATCCTGTGCGGGAGGACCGGATTCACAACGAAGCTATCGTCGATGCCAGTCCGGATGAGCAGGCAATGAGCTGGTATTACTATCTGGAAAGCAAGATCCGTTTCCCGTTCCAGGCGAGGTGTGTTGCCGCCAAGGATGTCTCGCCGCTCAGGAAAGGCGAAACCACCGACGTCGTACGCATGGCCGCTGAAGATGTCTGTGAACACGACATGCTCGTGCAGATCCGTTGGCAGGGGCGGGAAATGGCCGTTCCTCTTTCGCAACTGGCCGCCATCGATGCAGACGAATCAACCAACCAAGCGATCGGCGATTGGCATTACTGGATCTCCCAAGGCTGCGTTCTCTGAGGCGCGCTCCCAACCGAGGACATTATGGCACAGCGCCAACCAGCATCAAAACCTTCATGGAGCGATGTTAAGGCGGGACTCACGAACTTCGACCGGCAGGGACTATTAGGTCTGATTCAGGATCTCTCCGCCGCCCACAGGGATAATCAGACGTTTCTTCACGCCCGTTTTGGATTGGGCACGGACGTTCTGAACCCTACAAGGAAACGCTGGACCGCTGGCTGTGGCCGGATGTATTGCGGAACCAGGATACGTCCGTCGTGAAAGCCAAACAGGCGATCTCCAGTTACAGAAAAGCTGTCGGCGAATCGGCCGGACTCGCGGAGTTGATGGTTTTCTACTGCGAACGCGCTGCGGGACTCTGCAGCGATGTCGGGTATCAGGAGGACGGCTACTTTGATGCACTGGTCCGTATGTTCGACCAAGCCCTCAAGCTCATCGCTCAGGTATCTGCCAGCGACCGCCATGCCCTGATCGCCCGGCTGGATCGAGTACGCATCATCAGCCACAACTTCGGCTACGGTGTCGGCGACGATATGGATTCCCTGCTTGCGAAATACGTGAGAGACTGACCCCGATCCGCCCCGTTCGGTAACCGAACCGCGCCGTTACGCAGCCCTACCGAAAGGACACGCGACGTCCTGGTAGGTGTCAACCACCTGCCAGCCCTGCCGGGTGGCGCAATCCTTGATTTCGCGTAGCTGAAGGTCGGGATTCTGATCGCCGGTGCTGACGCGGGTATAAATGCAACGGCGGCGACACGTCAACTTGGACCAGTTCCGTGTTCGAATCCTATCCCTCAGAACCAAGCATACGAACGTGCGAAGCTGCTCCCGCGCCTGCACGCCCACTCATGCAGGCGCAACCAATCTCTCAGCCGCAACCTTGGTGCCGTTCCGGCACACTGTGCCCGCCACAGTTCGAGCGCGCGCAGCCACCTCAGGTCGCAGACTCTGCGCAAGAGCGCTGGCCAGAGAACCCCTGGTCGGCGCGCCCGCTGCGTGCGCGATACCGATGCCCAGCGTGTGGACTCGCTGCGCCCAGTAGTGCTGATCGTAGTGATACGGGATAACGACCTGCGGCACGCCGGCGAGCGCGGCTGCGGTAGTCGTTCCCGCGCCGCCGTGGTGCACGACGGCAGCAAGGCGCGAGAACAGCGCGTGCACGTTGACCTCGCCGATCGAGAGGCAGTCGCTGTCGTTCTGAACAAGTGAGTCGTCGAACCAACCCTGCGATACGATTGCCCGGCGGCCGAGTGCACGAGCGGCATGGAGCATCACCGGACCCGCCTCCTCAGGTGCGCGCGTACTGCCGAGGCCGAAGTAAATCGGCGGATCGCCGCCCTCGAGAAAGCTGTCTAAATCGCGCGACAAAGGACGCTCGTCCGGCAGGATCCATGCGCCGGTCTGAAATACGCGGCGATCCGTGACATCAGGCCACGGTCCGAGCGCCCGATCTGCGGCGAGCCACGGCTGGTCCGTCATCATGTGACTTCGGACGTCGCTGATTTCGGACAGTCCCAGGGACGCCCGGCGCGCGTTCACCGCGGCGCCGAAGAGTTCGTTGAACCGTGCCGCATCCTGTGCCCAAAGCTCACCATTGTCGTTTGTCGTGGGTGGAGCCTGTCCCGGTAAGGGCGGCAAGGGCGGGGGCGCATGGTGCGGCGACGGCAGCACAACCGGCGAGTAGGCAGCGAAGACGTAAGGAATTCCGAACTTCTCCGCCACTGATCGGGCCGCTACCTGCAGCGTGGTGGCCGCAACGATCACGTCGCACCCTTGTGCGGCAGAAGTCAACGTCTCGAACTGTGTCGCGACCGTCGCTTCGGCCATCTGGCGCCGTTGCTCGGCCGTCAGAGGGTTTTGCGGCTTTGTGGCCGTCGGCCGGGACACAGCGAACCTGCGCACCTCCGGACCGACGGATGTCATTGGGATGCCGAGGCCCTCAATCCACTCGCGAAAGTCTGGCGGTGCACAGACCCTGACTTCATGGCCGAGTGCTTTCAAATGTGATGCGAGCGCCACAACGGGTTGGACATCACCGCGCGATCCAATTGTCGAAAACAGTACCCGCATCAGAACTCCGCTAGGAGCGATCGTACTCGAAATGAGAGCCGCAGACCAGAGGAAAAAGGGGATTCGATGTAACTCGATATGTTTTGTTTTCAGCTCCTCGGATATTCAACCAAATGTGCTCCTCCCATCCTGCGCGCGGAAGCGACGGGATTCCAACGACGAGTCCTTTGAACTCGCCGCAAATTGGGCGAGCCAAGGTGGCCGGTGCCTCGGAGTGCAAATGTCTCTCTAAAAAACAGAATAGCACTCGAATGTTTTGGTGTGGAATTCCCGACGGTTGGCGCTTGCTGCTGTCAGCCGCAAGTTGGTTGAAGATGCAAAGGTAGCTTACTCCGAGCAATTACTGCAACTACTGAAACTACCTTGGCCGCCAGGGAAAAGCTTGGATGCTCGCCTGGGGCCGAACATCGTGTTCTCCTGCATGCAGCAGGGAAGCAGCAGGAAATCGATGTGGTCTGCGGTCCGGCGGTGTCCAGCTACGTGAAACGACCCAAAACAGATGTTTTTGGGGTAATTCAGCGAAAACCCAGCGGAACGCTCCGAGAACTTGACAAGCCATCCTGCTGCTCACCTGCTGCAGGCAGGAGGACGGGAGATCGAAGCCCTCCGGTGGTTCGCATGTTTTCCTCCGAGGTGACTAAAGTTTGGCGCATGGTTTAATGGCACGTTTGTAATGCGGGAAAGAGCGGCGTGTCCGGCGTCAACTATTTCTTTGGGTCAGCGACAACTATTTCTTCCGATCAACGACAATTACCTTTAATGCTAGGCGGCTCAGATCCCCGGCCGCCGACGCGGAGGGCGAAGCCCGCTCGCGCTTTGCTTTTTCTTCCTCAGAGATATGAGAAACCGTGGCGGTGGGAAAGTGGGAAACCTGCTCTTGGTTTTCCACTTTTCCATCCGCCTTCGTCATCGGGGCTGTGGAAATGTGGGAATCTCGCCCGCTGTAGGCGAGATTCCCAAGGGGCTCGTGGAAAGAGGGGGAAGCCTGCTTTTGGCTTTCCACGCTTTCCACAGCCCCGTCATTTCCACAGCCCTCCCTCCTTTCGTTTGTCCGTCGTGGCGCCGTCGCTTGGGGCCTCATTCGCTCGCGGCCTGACTTTCCGCCTCTTGGTTCTTCTTGGCCTCCTCCGCCCGGTAGCTCGCGATGTTCAGCTCGATGATCACGCTGTGGTGTACCAAGCGGTCGATGGCGGCCGCCGTCATCATGGCGTCCTTGAAGATGCTTTCCCATTTCGAAAATGCCAGATTGCTGGTCATCAGTACGCTACCGCGTTCGTAGCGCTCCGCCAACAAGGTGAACACCACTTCCATGTCGTCCCGGCTCTGCTGCAAGTAACCCAGATCGTCAATGATCAAACCGTCGTAGCGGCCCAGTCGTTTGATCTCCCGGCTCAGCCGCAGATCCCGCTTGGCAATCAGTAAGTTCTGCATCAGTAGTGCGCACTTGGTGAAGTGCATCTTGCGCTCCCGCACCACCACCAGTTCCTGGGCCAGTGCCGTCAGCACATGGCTCTTGCCCGACCCAGGATTACCGAATACCAAAACGTTTTCTTTTCGGTCGAGAAAGCTGCCGTCTAGCAGGGTCCGGAGTTGCCGTGCCGCTTTTGCCGGCAACCTCTTGAGATTGAAATTCTGCAACGACTTCTCCAGCGGCAGCGCGGAGTCTTTCAGCAGCCGCTGTACCCTGGACTTCCGTCGCTGCTCGCATTCCCGCGACATCACCTCCAGCAGATACTGCTCATAACTCAGCGCCTCTCGTTCGGCCCGCCGGGCCGTATCTTCGTAACACTCCCGCACCGTCGGCAGGTGCAAATCCCTGAGGTGCCCCAGCAGCGCCGGACGTACGTCGGCAACCGCGCTCATAGTTGCGCCCCCGTCCCCGCGCATAACTGGTCATAGCTCGCCAGATCCACCGGCGCCACTTCCACCATCGTCACCGGGGCAATCGTGTCAAGCCTGGCCAGCACCTCGCCGATCGACTCCACCGTGATCGCCGCTTCCGCCTGGCCCTCCAGCAGTTCGCGCAAAGCCTCATCCACCTGCACCTCGCCGACTTCGGCCGCCAGTTTCAAAATCTTCAGATACTCTTTGCTTGACCGGCTGGGCGTGGCTTCCCGCAACGCATCGTATGCCATCCTGAACCGGCTGGTCGGAAACAGATCCTCTTGATACCGGTAGTTCTCAAACGCCCCGGGCTTCCGCATCAACCATTCGATGATGTGCCGGTAATCCACCCGATGCTTCGACCGCCCGCGCAGCCGCGGCAGGTCTTCCACCTTCCGCTGCCCATACCAAACCTCCACATGGTCCAGGTACAACCGCGCCTCCACCCGCGTACCGATCAGCCGGCTATTCACTGAATACGAGTTCCGCTCGACGTGGATAAGGCTGCCCGAGTCCACCTTTACCCGTTCTCGCCGGGCCGACTCCATTCGCCGTGCCGGCAACTCTCCCATCACCGCCAGTTCTTCGGCCAGCCGCGCCCGCCGCCCCGCATTCCGCTGCGCGAACAGAACCTTGAGAAATTGCGCATACTCGGCCAAGCTCCCGAAGTCCCGGCTGCCGCGCAGCAGCAGAGCTTGCTCCACCGCTCGTTTAAAACGGTGATGGCTTTGCTCCACATCGCCGTTCTCGTTGGGACTCACCGGGTTGGTGTGCTGCGGCTTCACCCCGTAATACCGCATCACGCCTTCATAGCGCGGATTGAACTCTTCCAGGTTGCCCACGTTGTTCACGGCGCTGGACAAGCTGTCGGTGCGGTGCTCGGCCGTCACCGCACCCAATTCCCACACCGCGTTCTGCCATCCTTCACTGAGGCTTTCCAGGCTCTCGGAATAGCAGATGGTGCCCGTCTCCCAGTTCGAGTAAGTCAGCACGAAGTGGTACACCAGGTGCTCGAACGTCTGCCCGGCCAGCGTGATCCCCAGTTCGGTCATGTGCGTGAAGTCCGACGCGCATAGCCGCCCCGCCGTGTGTTTCTGGCCGAAGTACACTTCCTGCGCGGGCCCCTCCGTCACCCGCCACAGCTTGATCCGCCGTTGCAGTGTCCGGATCTGGCCGTCGCTAAACCGCCCTGGGTATTCCCGCTGCAGCCACTCAAACAGCGTCTTGGCCTCCAGTCCGGGACTCTCTTGGACCTGTTGCTGAACGGCGGCCCAGACTTCGGCAAACGGGTCTTCGCGGGTCCGCCACCCGCGTTCCTTTTTTAGTTCGCTCGGCAACCGTTCCAGGACCCGATACCGCCGCGCCGTGGTCGGATCCATCCCCGCCTTCGCCGCCGCAATCTCTTGATTCTTTTCCGTATTCGACAACTTTCTCAGCCTCCTTACCTGCTGATCTGTGACCATTTCCGGCCGCGCGTAGGCGCGATTCTCGATGGTCACACTAGTTGTCGTCGAGCGGGAGTTTTAATTGTCGTTGCCCCGGAGATCTAATTGTCGCCGATCAGCGGCGGGAGTTGTCATCGCCCGCAACGGGACTGCGATATACTAGGCGCTAAATGGGCGGGATGCAGGATTCGGGCGTAACCCGGCTGCTCCACCAGTGGAGCGCAGGAGACCGGGCTGCTCTCGATGAACTCATCCCCTTGGTGCATGCCGAGCTGCATCGCTTGGCCCGCGCCTACCTGTCGCGTGAACGGCCTGGACAAACCCTCCAACCCACCGCCCTGGTCAACGAAGCGTATCTGAAACTGGTCGGCGAACGGGGCATGCAGTGGCGGAGCCGGGCGCACTTTATAGCAGTGGCCGCCCAGTTGATGCGTTTCATCCTGGTAGACCATTGCCGCAACAAGCGGTACGCCAAGCGTGGCGGAGGCGCCGTGCGCGTGACGTTCCACGAGGATCTGGAAGTGAGTGACGGCCGCGGCGCCGAGATGCTGGCGCTTGACGCGGCACTGACGAAGCTGGCGGCACAGGATCTTCGCAAAAGCCGGATTGCCGAGCTGCGATGGTTCGGCGGGCTGAGTGTACAGGAAACCGCTGAGGCCCTTTCGGTTTCCGTGGCCACCGTGATGCGCGACTGGCGGATTACCAAGGCGTGGCTGCAACGAGAGCTTTCCTGACATGCTCACGCCTGAACGCTGGGAGCTGGTGGAGCGGATCTTTCACGAGGCAGCGGCACAGTCCCCCGCGGAGCAGGCGGCCTTCGTCGAATCGAGTTGTGGAAGTGACGACGAGATCAGGAACGAAGTCCTCTCGCTGCTGGCAGCCGAGTCACGGGGCGCCGCCGTGGACGAATCGCTGGTAGCGCACATCGCCGCCGATTGGACCGGGGCGCTCTCGCACGCCCTGGCTGGGCGCACAGTCGACGGCTACCGCCTCCGCCGGTTGCTGGGCGCTGGCGGGATGGGAGAGACCTATCTTGCCGAAGATGTCGCGCTGGGCCGCCCCGTGGTGCTGAAGTTCCTTCCGTCCGCTTTCAGCCACGACTCGCGGCGCGTTCGGCGCTTTCTCGAAGAAGCCCGCGCGGCTTCCGCCCTCAATCACCCCGGGATCGTCACGGTCTATGGCACGGGCATCTTCGAGGGTCACCGCTATATCGCCACGGAATTCATTGACGGCCTGACCGTGCGGGAGCGTCTGGCGAATGGCCCCTTGCCGGAGCCGGAGGCCTTCGAAATAGCCATCCAGGCGGCGGCCGCGTTGGGCGCGGCGCACGGCGCGAGCATCATCCACAGGGACATCAAGCCCGAGAACATCATGATGCGCCGGGACCGTTACGTGAAACTGATCGACTTCGGACTCGCCAAGCCCATCGAATCCGGCGATGGTGTGGCGCGCTCGCTCACGCGCACGGGCGAAGTCTTGGGTACCGCCGATTACATGGCACCCGAGCAAGCGGGCGGCGGCGTGGTGGACGCCCGCTCCGATCTTTACAGCCTGATGGTTGTGTTTTACGAGATGTTGACCGGCGAACTGCCGCGCGAGCTAGGCGCGATGGTTGGAAGGTCCGGGAAGCGCCCCTTGCCGCCGCAGGTCCTTCAGTTGGTCCGGTGCGGAGTCGCGACCGATCCGGCAAAACGTCATCAGACGGCAGCCGAACTCCAGGCCGAGTTGGAACAAGTTCGTGATAGTGTGCAAGCGACGCCCGGCACTCCCTGGATCCCGAGCGGTTCGGCCGCCATGCGGCGCGGAGATCCCAGTCTGGACCAGAAACACGCCCAGATCACGCGCGTCGCCGCGTCCTCCTTGTTTCGCCATGAGCCGCTGCTGACGCACTTTCTTCAGTTTGTAGCGTCGCGTGCGATAAAGGGGCAGGTTGACGAAATCAGCGAGTATACGATTGCCACGGAGGCCTTGGGACAGCCCAAGGACTTTGATCCCAATTCGAACACCGTTGTGCGAACGCAGGCCCGTCGTCTCGGATCGCAACTTAAGGCATATTACGAGACGGAAGGCCGCTCCGACCCTGTCTTGATCGAGATTCCAGAAGGGCGCTATGTGCCGGTATTCGCGCTGCGTTCGCCAGAGAGCGCCGTTACGGGACCCAGGAACACACCGCCTGGAATATCGAGCGCCGGCTCTACTCCGGGTGTACCGCCGGTTCCGGCGGTCCGGCATGGCGCCGGGCGCGCGCTGTGGATCGGCGGCGCTGCTCTAGCGCTTTTTCTGGCCGGCGCCTGGGCCGGGATCCGATGGGCCGCCCCGTTTGCCGTGGCCCGAGGGGAGGCGCCCAGCTCGGATATCGTTAACACATTCTGGAAGGGAATAATCAACAAGGACGAGTCGATCATTCTGGCCTACACCAACTCCGTTTTTTTCGAAACGGAGACTGGCGACCTGCTACGCTTCCGCAGTGGGGCCGTGGCGGATCGCGGCGCCGTAGTGGGGAAGGAAGATGCGCGCGCGGACGCAATGAACCCCAAACTGGCCGAGAGAGCGGGTCCCATGTACTACGAGGACGGCTTCACGGGAACCGGTGAAGTGCTGGCCGCCCACGATCTGACCGAGATACTGACGAGGCTGGGCGTCAAGGTGATCGTTAAACGCAGCCGCCTAGTGAATATGGACGATCTGCGGAATCACAACATCATCTTCCTGGGATCCCCGTTCGACAACCAGTTCCTCGCTGACATGCGCCTTCCGCAACGGTTCGTCTTCCGGTCGCCTGCGACGGGTCCGCCTCTGTGGCGCGGACGAATTATGGACACGCAGGCCGGTTCAGGCGTCTCGTCTTACGGAATGGAGCGGGATCCACGAACCGAAGTGATCCGGGCGGATTATGCGATCTTCGATGTTCTGCCGGGCGTTGCGCCCTCCCGGCGTATCGTGGTCCTCGCCGGGATCACAACCTCTGGAACTCAGGGCGCTGCCGAATGTTCGACCAGCGCGAGCGGCCTCCGTCAGGTGCTGCGCGCCATGGGTCGGCACAGCGGCAGTGGCATAGCGTTCCCGGTGTTCTTCGAATGCGTTCTGCGCGTGGAGGCCGAGAAAGGACTCGATGCAATGAATGTGAGGTACGTCGAGGGCGGACCGGTGCGCGCTTCGGAATAAGGACTGTGCAGCGCCCCATTCGCTTTCGGCGAGAGGGATCATCTATGCCGATGAACCTCCCGTCCGATGTCGCATCCAGGTGAATCGGATCGACCTGGGCGTCGGGAATGAACCCGCAGACCGCCTGCCAAACCCCGGCGCAAAAGGTCCCGCAGGCGCAAGAAGGATTCTATAAAGGACTAACGGGACGGTGCATTGTCATTCACCAGCAGATAGGAGTCCATTCGCAACCCGTCAGGCAGAGGCGGATGGCCATCCAAGTCCACCAGCGTCTCCAAAACTTCGGTGTCGACCTTTTCCCCCGGCTCATCGGTGTCGATATTCTTTCTCCCTAGCTCCCGTCCAATGCTGACTACGCGGCCCCAGAATTTGCGATTGCCGAACGCAGCGGCGGTGAAGTAGGCGCGTTCGCCGAGGCGCATTTTACCGATGTCCGTCTCGTCCACGTCGACACGCACGCGCAGGCGCGAATTATCGCCGAAGCTGACGATGGGCGTGTCGGCCCGATTACTAACGACTTCTCCAGCCCGCCGGAAGCGCTTCAACACGGTTCCATCGAAGGGCGCGCGGATGATCGTCTCTTCAAGCACCGCCCGCGCTTCGGCAAGCTGCGCCTCTGCCAGTTCCACATCCGCTTTGGCGCGAGCCAGATCGTCGGCGCGCGCGGGCGCATTCACCAGAGAGAAATGGTCGCTTGCTGCAGCGAAACGGGCTTGGGCGACTTGGAATCCGCGCACGAACTGGTCATATTCGGACCGTGAGATGAGGTCGTCCTTGAACAACCCATCGCGGCGCGCCAACTCGGCGTGAGCGTGGTCTAGTATGACCTTGGCTTCGTCGGCCGCCGCGGCCGCTTCGCGTCTTTCCTGTTCTCGCGAACCGTCGACCAATCGATCCAGCGACGCCCGGCGCACCTGGACCGTCGCCTCCGCTTCGGCCACGCGCGCGGCGAGGTCGCTGTTTTCGAGCGCGGCGATTACATCTCCTTTGCGCAGCCGCTGTCCCTCTTCGACGGGAACTTCCTTGAGAACTCCGGTGACGGGCGAGGCGACTTTCACCTCCCTGATTGCTTCCACCTTGCCTGCGGCGCAAATCACCGCAGCCTCATGCGACACAGCAACCGGAGCCCGCCGCGTCGCGTTGTCGCGGCCGGCTTTCATCGCCCCCACCACTGCCATTCCGCCAACGAGTAGAACCGCTATGTAGAGCACTCCCTTTTTCATGTCTAGCCTCCACAAAACTCTCGAGAATTCGCCCATCTTCGATCCGGACCACGCGATCGGCGTAGTCGATCACGCGCGCGTCGTGGGTCACGATGACCACCGCCCTGCCCTTTTCATGCGCCAGCTCGTGAAGCATCTCCATCACGAGCTGGCCGCTGACTTTGTCGAGCGCGGCGGTCGGCTCGTCCGCCAGGATGATTTCGGGATCGCCAGCGAGCGCGCGCGCGATGGCAACCCGCTGTTTCTGACCGCCGCTGAGGTCGGCCGGATACGCGCTATATTTTCCGCTGAGGCCCACGCGATCAAGCAGCTCACGCGAGCGCTGGCGAGCTGCAAGCCCTCGAACGCCCTTCAGGTCAAGCGCGATGGCGACGTTCTCCGCGGCTGTCAGCGTCGGAAAGAGATTGAAGCCTTGAAACACAAAGCCGATGTGGCGCAAGCGCAGCGCCGGCAGGCGCTTTTCCGGCAAAGTCGCGACTTCCTGGCCGACGATGCGGACGCTGCCCGCGGTCGGCTTCAGGATGACGCCCATGATCGACAGCAGAGTGGTTTTGCCGCTTCCCGAAGGCCCCATCAGCAAGGTCATTTCGCCTGTGCAAACATCCATACTCACGCCCTTCAACGCGTGCGAAGCGGCCGCCCCTGAGGCATACGTTTTGGTCACATCGCGAACTTCTACAGCGGCAGGCATTTTCATCCTTTGAAGACCATCACCGGATCGATTTTGGTCGCTTTGTTGATCGAGACCATGGCGGCGCTCGCGCACATCAATAAGGTGAGCGCAAAAAGGCCCGCCAAAACGGGTTGTGGAAGCACAATGTCGGCTCCGCCGCTGCTGCTGGCCGAACCGGCGACCAGAATCGCCAGCGCAATTCCGGCCGCGTATCCGATAGCGCCGCTAACCGCGGCCTGCTGCAAGATGATCCCGTAAATGTAGCTGTTCGGTGCGCCCATCGCCTTCAGCGTCCCGAATTCGCGGATATGATCAATTGTCGCGGCATAAATCGTTTGCGCCACCACGACGATGCCCACCAGAAGACCCAGCACCGCCGCCATGGCGACCGTGACGCCGGCGCCCGTGCCGAAAATCCAATATGTGGTCGTCATGGAACTGAATTCCCTGGTGGAGCGGACATCGACGTCGATCAACCGCTCGGCGAGGGCGCTCTTGACGCGCGCCAGATCCGCGCCCGGCGCCGCCTTTACCAGCAAATAAATCGTTTGGTTCGACGCCAGGCCTGCGTAGCGCCGGGCATTGTTGAACGACGCGAAAACCAGCGGTGACGTCGTGAACGTGCGGATGCCCTCCGTGAATCCGACTACGCGCGCCCGAACTCCCTGAACTTCCACTGCCTGCCCGATGTGGTCGATGCCGAGTTTGTGCGCGTAGAAGCGATCCACCATAACTGTGTCGACCTGCTTTAGATCGCCGATATTGCCGGACGCGACCCGCCACGGACCGCCGAGCGGGTGGTCGGGGTTAAATCCGATAATTTCGACAGTCGTGTTGGCGCCGTCCGGCCGCTTCCACGGGGAGAACCACACGATGAGTTTTTCGACCTCGGCGACGCCCGGAGCCGCCAGCGCGTGATACATTTTTTTCTCCGGGAAAGGCCTGCCGACCTCGATGTATTGCGCGCCCTTGGAGGTGACCCAGAACTCCGCACCGGAGTGATCGATCACGTTCGAGGTGCTGGTCGTGAATCCGAGGAACAGGCCCGTCTCAACCGCCACCAACACCACGGAGAAGACAATGCCAATCAGCGTTACCAACAATCGCACCTTGTCGTGTAGCAGATTTCGCAGCGCCAGTAAAGCCATGTTCTTCGGTATTTCTCTTTCTACCCGTATTGCGTGAAACGCGGAAGAATTCGATCACCCGCCAAAAAAGCGGCCAGAGGCTGGTGAGCATGCGATGTTGGCCGTCGCGCGGTATGATCGCTAAGCCGGACCGCCTTTAGATGCGGCCTCCTGGCCCCGTCAACACCCCGTTTGATGGCCGCCCCGCGCCCTGATGATACGGCTTCATCACGTAAGCCGTAGCGGATCCTCGCACGCGGACTGGACCACTCGAGGGAAACAAGTCAGTCGTGAGGGTTCGGTCTTCCTGAGAAATGTTCGCGAGCCGGTAACCGAGAGCGACGGTATGCATTGAAGGGTCGGCTGTTTCAATGCTGGCATCTGCGTCCAGTCCGATGAAAACCGCTAACGTGCCCGGGAGCCGCATTCCCAGCACCGCGGAACATAATGCGTATGCAGCGGCCTGCGCGCTATTGATGAAAACGGGACGTTCATGCGTTTTAAGGAGCGCTTTGGACAATGCGGCCCGGTTGATAGGACAGACGATTTGACCCTCCTCGCCGTGCATGAATTCCTCGAAGCTTCTCCCGGACAGCGCCAGTTCCGGCAACGCCGAGCCATTGCCATCCGGATCGGGGACGTACGCGAAAGAGTCCGGTCTCAGCCACACGGCGGCATTTGTGGCGATCCGTCCTTTACATGAGTAACTCAGTTGCACACGGGTGTCACTCTGACTTCTCACGAGAACTTCGACGGCTTCGCCCAGCGGCACCGGCGATACAAACCGAGACTGAATGCGGCTCAGTTGGCACGGTTCGCCTAGTATTGCTTCAATACCGGCGAGCAGCACTTGAACGCCATAGACGATTCGTTGTCCGAATTGGGTGCGCGCGGCGTAGGCCGAATCCAGATGAAGCGGATTAAAATCCCGGGAGAACGCAGCGAAGGCTTTGACGTTCTCTTCTCCGAAAGGACCGATGCTTGCGTGTGTTTGACTGAGCATAGGTTATCTCGCGCTCGACCCTGTTGCACAGAGGGACTGGCAGTCATCTGTTTCCAAAATGGAGTGCGATGCGGGGTTCGATGGCGCAGGTAACGATCCGATTCCGGCCAGGTACCTGAGATAACGCTGAACGAGTTCTCGCGTTATGGGAGGACACTTTACCGGCGTATCCGCCAGTGCTTCACGCGCGTTTCTCGCATCAAAGATGGCTTTGTGAAAGTCGTTTTCGGATTCTCTTTCGGAGAAGAAAGGCACGAGAGGATAAATCGGGTTATCCGGATCGCGCTCCGACACCTGCAACAGTCTCTCCCGCCATTCGGAGTAGGGCAGCCGTGAAAAAGAATATCCGGACGACTCGATCCAATCCAAGAGCTGCCGAACGTTCACGGTATTCGCATTAACGAGGTGAAAGGTCTTGCCGGATGCGGATGGCTGCCGCGAAATCTGGACGATCGCTCCGCTAACGTAGTCGACGGGAGATAGGTTCAGTGCGATGTCCATGTCGGGCATATAGCCCCACCGGATCCCACCCGCGATTACTCTGTGGAGAAGGTCGTGCGCATTGGACATTCCGGCCTGGCTATGTCCGATGATTGGGCCGGGTCTGTAGATGTTTGCCGCGATCCCTCGCGAGCGGGCAATATTCACCAGCGACTCCGCTACCCATTTGCTTTGATCATAGCCGGTGCGGAGTTCCTGCTCGCCGCTCAGCGGATCGGATTCATAGATGATCCTGGACGAGTTCGCTCCGTTGAACACATTGACCGTTGAAACGAAGTGCACTGGTTTGTAACGCCCCTGTGCCGCTAGCCGGAGAACCGTTGCCGTCCCCGTGACATTGGCTTCCTTCAGCCGGCGGTATGGCTGGATGAAGTCGACGTGCGCACCGCTGTGGTAGACCGTGTCGATGGTATCCGCGAGACTGTTGAAGTAGTCGCGAGGCAGTCCAAACAAAGGTTGTGCCAGATCGGCTGGGACCGCGACGAGGCGGGGCGCATACTCTTCGTTCCACAGCATCCAGGACTGCAGATGCTTTTTGAGCCTTTCGGTGGCATCGGCTGGAGAGTCCGACCGAACTAGACAGTAAATTTGTGCGTTCGTTTGCTGCAGCAGATCTGCCAGGAGAAATGGGCCGACAAAACCGGTCGCGCCTGTCAACAGCACTCGCGACGGATCGGCGTGCTTTATGACTGGTTCGTCAGTACGACGGATGGCGCAGTCGAGAACCACTTCATCTTTTAACCTGACCGGCTGACGTTCCTCCCGGCGGCCGCGTCCGTTGGTCTGCATTTCTTCAGTCACCGCGGCCAAATGTCCTGCGGTTGGGTTTTCGAATAAGCGCTCCAGCGGAAGGCGGACATGGAAATCCCGTGCGATTTTTCCAAGGAGCTGGACGGCGGCAATGGAATGTCCGCCGAGATCGAAAAAGTTATCATCAATGGTGACGGCATCCGTCACGAGAATGTCGGAGATCAACTCGACGATCCGGCGCTCGATGTCACTCTGAGGTTGCCGGCCGGCGGGTTGGCTAACCGCTGCTTTTGCCTTCTTTGCTCTGGCAGCCGCCACGATTTTCAAAGCATCGTCGAGTTCGATTGCGGTTCGGGCGTATTGCGCGAGCCTTGCGCACCGGTTTTCGTTGTTGGAATGAGCGGCGCCCGGCTCGTCCTGCACCTCAGCGGCCAGCTCAAATTCGGCAGGGTCCGGTCGATATTGGACATGGGCCGCCCCGTCCGGAGTCAAGCGGCACGCAAAACTGCCGTCGCCGATCCGATCGAACGAAAGTGCGGCTTTAGATAGAAAATCGGAAACCGGTTTGTTGCGGTGGGTCGGGATATAATGGATCTCGATTCCGCCGAGCCCGCGATCGCGGGCGATCTCTCCCAATCGCCTCATCACGAGATACTCAACGCCTCGGCCTAAAACGCGGCAACTTAAAAGGAACGTTTCGACCGCAAGGATCGATTCGCGTACGGCGAAAATCACGGCGCCGACTAGTCCGTAATTCCCGAATCGGTCCCTTACGTCGACGGCGAGGCATTCGAAAGCCCCATCCCGATGAATCTGACGGATCTCTATCTCGGCATACCGTCGCCTCGAGCAGTTGAATTGGTTTGTGCGTTGCGTCAACTGCGCAACCCGGGGGACCTCGTCGTCCCGCATCGGATGGATGTCCACCTGGAGCTTCAGTCCATCCAAAAAGTCCCGCAACGTGGCGGAATGTTTCCTGAATTCGTTGCGACGCGCCTCTTGATGGTAACGGATTGTCCGTTGCCGATCATCCTGGGTTAAAACCGGGCGGTCGAATGCCCAGACGTTCTCCAGGAAAGACTCGAGATGATCCGCCGGCAGTTGCAGCGTCAGCACTTCAGGGCAGTGGGTCCGGACTTCTGCGCATTCGACCGGGTTGTCATCAATGAAGATAAAAGTGTCGAGGCCGACCTGAAGTTCTTGTGACAATTCCTTCAAGTTGCCGGATTTGGGAGCCCAGTTGATGCGCGTACTGACGATGTGCCCGCGTTGGAGCGGCATGTTTGGGTGTTGATCGAAAACCCTCCACACGTCCTCCTCCTGATTCTTGCTGCTGAGACACAAAAGCATGCCCTGTTCGCTCTGACGAACTACGAATTCCTGAAGGAATCGATGTGCCGGTGTGATCTCCACGCCTTCGTCTTCGCCACATACACCTTTCCAAAGTGTGTGGTCGCAGTCGAGAACGATGACCTTGTATGGAGCGCGTGTAAGCGCATCCCATTTACGCGCAATCACGGTGGCTAGCGCGGCGAAAAACGGATCCGTATATGGAAGATGACCCTCCTGGTCGGTGTGACGATCGTAATAATCGGCCACTGGATAGCTGGCTTCAATCTCGGTGTAGGAAACAAAATGAACAGCAGGCACCGACGAAAGGCTCGCCGCCATCTCATGTTCCAGGCGCTGAAAAACGTCTATCCCCGTAGTGTCCGCTGACATGGATGGCGACGGCGGACACAAACAAATCAGGTAAGGCACCTTAGGCCGGACTGCGGGCGAGCGAAGCGCGTCTATCAATTCGGCGGCGTGACGCTCGATCCTTGCGATATCGGTTGAATCCTGATAGCGTTGCCAATCCTCGAATCGAATGAGGACGACGTTCAAGCCGTGGCTGTTGTTTGCGAGGAGACTTGCCGGATCGAGAAGTTGCTGAAAAACCTGATTGTATGGGGCGAATTGAATCGGGGATGGGCGTTGAAGTTCCTCGAACCAGAACTGGAGGTAAGGCTCGATGGGTTCGGCAGAAAATGTCGCGGCAATTCGAACGCTCGGTTGAGCGGCGTTGAGACTGACCGGTTTGGACTCGAGTCCGGTCGGCAGTTCAAGTTGCGCGAGCGGCACAGCGGGATTATGAACGACCTGTTCGAGAAAGCGGCGATAAGCTTGGACAAGCCACGACACCGTTTCCGGCTTGAAAATATCGGGGTTATAACCGAACCGGCCATGAATCGTGCCTTCTTTTTCAATCAGTAACACGAAAAGGTCCAGATCGGTTGTTCCCCTCTCCTGCCGTTCGGATTGGAAGCTTAGTCCACCGCCCAAATCCCAACAGGCCTGCAGCTTGACGTAGTCAAACATGACTTGCACAAGCGGGTTATATCTGTGGTCTCGCTTGGGTTGGATCGCTTCTACCAGCTTGGTGAAAGGGATATCCTGGTTCTTGTACGCTTCCGAAGCTGTCTGGCGCACGCGTGCGAGAAGCTCCAGGAATGTGCTCTCGCGCGGAATGAGCGTCCGGAAAACGAGCGTGTTGGCAAAACAACCGATAACTCTCCTGAGATCGGAACGATTGCGTCCATTGATCGGCACTCCAACCGGAATATCGTCCTCTCCGGAATAGCGGTGGAGCAGCGCCTCGAAAACTGCCACAAGCATGATGAACAGCGTTACGCCGTGGGCTCGGCAAAGCTTTCTCAGCGGTTGAATCAACGAGGCGGGCAACTCCAGTATTTCGTGCGCCGCGCGGAACGACCGCTTCTCCGGTCTCTGAAAATCAAGCGGAATTGAAAGCACCGGGGGCAGTGAGGCCAACTTGTTTTTCCAATAGGTAATCTGCTCCTTCAGGACTCCGTTCTCCAGATATTCCCGCTGCCACTGTGAATAATCCACATATCGAACGGGAAGGGGGCCGAGCGTAAGGTTGTTTCCGTCACGCATCGCACCGTAAACATGGAAGATTTCCTCTCCTGCGATCACGGCGGATTGAAAATCGGAGATGATGTGGTGCATCACAGTTACGAACAGATGATCCTCTGGTCCGATACGCCACAGGGCAGCGCGAAAGAGCGGCCGCGTGAGATCGAACGGCTGTTGGGCATATTCGTGGACCTGGCGGTGCGCCTCGTCGGCGCGTTGGGACTCGGGCAGATGCTGAAGATCGATGACTGGAAGCAGGACTGTGAATGTGTTCTCAATAACCTGATACGGCCGGCCGTTTTTTCGGTCCACAGCGAACGTTGTTCGCAGCGATTCATGCCGTTCGATAAGCCTATTCAGCGCGAATTCCAGGAGCGATGAATCCAGGGGACCGCGAACTCCCACGGGTGCAAAGATGTTGTATGCAGGGTTACCAGGTTGGACCTGGTCCAGAAACCAGAACCCTTCCTGGTTCACGGAAAGCGGGAAAACCGCGGAAACAGCTTCTTGTGCCAACTGCGCAACTCCTTTCAACTGGTAATGCGAGGAACGAGGCGGAATTCGATCATCAGTTCACGCAAAAGAATTGCGACGGTTTTTGGGCATCCTAGGAAAAAAATCGGCAAAGCACCAGCTCTTGCTGCTCCTCCAGGCAGGCCCGATGATCGAATCATGTCTCGTTTCGCGCATTAACTAATAGGGAGGAAACGGCGGCACACTGGCCACCCGGCATAAGGTACGGCGCAAGGGTGTCGTTTGTACGGGCTGCACTGATCGGGTGCTGAGGTGTGAGTTGGGCCGTTACTAAGAACGTGAGCAACCGGGTGCGAATCGGAACCAGTGCGTTGATTAAGTCGCTCACGTCAGAGAATCGGCGCAATTTCCCGGACCATTTTGACACAATCGGAACTGGGCTAAAGCGGCTGGACTTGGTGTTCTTCGACGCGGGCGGCGGCCACCGCGCGGCAGCGCAGGCCCTGCGCCGCGTGATCGAGTCCCAGCAGCGCCCGTTCGAAGTCCGGCTGGTGAACCTGCAAGAACGCCTGGATTCCATCGATATCTTTCGCAAACTGACGGGCATACGGCTGCAGGACCTCTATAACCTCATGCTGAAGAAAGGCTGGACCTTGGCTGCGCCACAGTTTTTTGCGGGCATGCATCTGGCGATCCGCCTGTTCCATCGGCGCCAAGCGGAGTTGCTTCAAAAGCTCTGGCAAGAGAGCCGGCCCGACCTGGTGGTCTCCCTCATCCCCAATTTCAACCGCGCCCTGCGGGAAAGTCTGGGCGACATCCCCTTTGTCACCATTCTGACGGACCTGGCAGACTACCCCCCGCACTTCTGGATCGAACGCCAGGAACAATATCTCCTCTGCGGTTCGGACAAAGCCGTGCAGCAAGCTTTAGAGCTGGGAAATCCGCGGGCGAATGTGTTTCGTATTTCGGGCATGATGCTGAATCCCAGCTTCTACGAGACGCTGCCGCTGACGGCAGGACAGCGGGCCTGTGCGCGCGCGAAGCTCGGATTTCACCCCGAGTTGCCCATCGGTCTGGTCTCATTTGGCAGCCAAGGCGCCGCCGTGATGGAGGACATCGCGCGCGCTCTTCCCGATCGCCAGTTACTGCTGATCTGCGGGCATAACGCCAGGTTGGCGAACGGGCTCCGCGCCCTGCCGCACCGTGCACCCCTTTATGTGGAGGACTTCACCAAAGAAATTCCCAGCTATATGCAACTCGCCGATTACTTCATTGGCAAGCCGGGCCCCGGCAGCATCAGCGAGGCGGTATTCATGCACCTTCCGGTGATTGTGGAGCACAATGCCTGGACCCTGCCGCAAGAGCGCTACAACGCCGATTGGGTGCGGGAGCAAGGCGTCGGAATGGTCCTGCCCAATTTCCGCCGCGTCGCCGAAGCCGTGGATGCATTGCTGGAGCCAGCCGCCTATACCCGATTTCGCGCCGCTGCCGAAAAACTGGAGAACCGCGCCGTATTCGAAGTCCCGGATATCCTGGAACAAGTATTGGCCCTTTAGAAGGCTTCTATCTCCCGTCCTCCTGCGTGCAGCAGGCGAGCAGCAGGATGGTTTGTCAAGTTCTCGGAGCGTTCCGCTGGGCTTTCGCTGAATTACCCAAAAACACCTGTTTTGGGCCGTTTCACGTAGCTGGACACCGCCGGACCGCAGACCACATCGATTTCCTGCTGCTTCCCTGCTGCATGCAGGAGAACACGATGTTCGGCCGTTCTAAGATATTTCGTAGAAGCGAGGTTGGCGAATGAGGGCAGCGTGGTACGAGAAGCAGGGACCGGCCAACGAAGTGCTGATTGTTGGCGAGATGCCGGACCCTCGACCCGCAGCCGGGGAGGTACGGATTCGGATCGCGGCCTCTGGCATAAACCCCGGCGACATCAAAAAGCGCGAGGATTCATTCGGGTTGGGCATGCCGTATCCGCGCGTCATTCCGCACAGCGACGGCGCCGGTGTGGTCGACCTGGTCGGTGATGGTGTATCGGCGGAATGGGTCGGGCGACGAGTGTGGTGTTATGGCGCGCAGTCCTATCGCCCGTTCGGGACGGCCGCAGAGTTCACTGTTGTGCCGCTCGACCATATCGCACCGCTCCCCGAAAACATTTCGCCGGAAGAAGGCGCTTGTCTTGGGATTCCCGGTATTACGGCTCATCGCGCGGTCCATGTCGGCGGTGACGTCGCCGGACGGACGGTTTTGGTACAAGGGGCTGGAGGTGCAGTTGGTATCTGCGCGGTCGCGCTCGCGCGACATGCCGGTGCGCGCGTGATCGGTACGGTGCGCTCTCCGTCCGAGGAGCCGGCGGCGCGGGCGGCGGGCGCTGAGGAAGTGGTTCCCAACGATCAGGGACTGATCGGCCGTGTAAAGGCCCTCGCCCCCGAGGGCATCGATCACATCGTCGAAGTTGCGTTCGGGGCAAATATCGATGCTGACATCGAGATTCTGAAGATGGGCGGCTCGATCGGCGCTTACGCGACCGACAACGCGACGCCGAAGATTCCATTCTGGCTGATGGTGTTCAAGAATATCCGCGTGTTCTTCCTGGGGAGCGATGATTTCCCCGTCGAAGCGAAAGTCGCGGCAACGCGGGATTTGAACGATGCGCTCCAGGCGGGATGGCACGGATTCGAGATCGGAGAGAAAATTCCCCTGGCAGAGATTGCACGGGCGCATCAACTGGTGGAACATCCTACCCGGCGGGGACGTGTCGTTGTTATTGTTTAGATCCCCGTGTCGTCTTTGCCAGAATCGTTCGGCGCGCCCTGAAGCCGAAACTGTTCACAAAGACCTCAATAGATCGGAACAAGAGCCTCGGAGAAGTTCCATCCAGGACGCGAAGGGTCAGGCCGCTTAAGAGCGTAATGCAGAGATTCGCGAGGGCCTCGCAATTCACACGCGGCGGAAGTTCTCCTTCAGTCACCGATTGCACCAGCCGTGCACGGATGTGCTTCGTGAGCGCCCGGCGCTTCTCGACGAGAAACTCGTGCAGGTCAGTCTCTTCTAACGGAACGATAAGGGTGTTGGAGGTGAAAAGACACCCACAGTATCGTGGCGAGTGCCGGCGCAGCCGCACATTTTCTTCCAGCATCGCGAGAACGGCTTCTCTACCAGTCGGCGACACGCGCAAGGTCTCGTGCGCCAGCGATGCCTCCGTTTCAGCGCAAGACCGGATCGCGGCGCGCAGGATGTCCTCCCCGGTTCCGAAGGCCTTGTGAAGTACGGCGTAGCGTTGGCCCGCAGCATTCCGTAGGTTTGCGATCGACGTTTTCGCGAATTCCTTCTCCGACAAGACGTCCATCACGTCACGCAGAGCCGCTGAGCGATCCGCGGCGCCGCCGCCCTGGGGCCGTGTTGCGGTCCTGATCGTCATAAACGCCAATTCCCGGCTCCGATTCCCGAGGAGGCGGACACGCCAACCGTCCTTACTGTATTCGCGGATCTGGCGGCCTACTAGCCGGGAATGTAGAGAATGAGAGTTCCAGATTTGGAACAATGCGCCAAGCCGCGGGGCAGGATTGTCCCGAATTCGGAAAAGGCTTTTCCAGTTCGCCCGGCTAGTCTCGCGCTCGTGCCGGATCTATAGTGATGTTTCGAAAGCGAGGAACCAATGAACGCGACTACAGATGGTGTGACGGGTCTGCTTGCAAAATACAACGAGGCGTTGAATGCATCGAGCACGGACGCCGTTATGCCGCTTTACGCGGAAGACGGCGTGTTCATGCCCCCTTATAGCCAGTCGGCAGTTGGTTCGGCGGCCGTCAGAAAAGCATACGACGCGGTTTTTAAGGCGATCACCCTGAACGTTAAATTCACAATTGCCGAAATCGTCGAGCTTGGTCCCGGCTGGGCCTTCGCCCGCACGAATTCCGCCGGGACAACGACGGACCATGCGACCGAAGCGAAAAGCGCGGAGGGCAACCAGGAGTTGTTTGTCCTCAAGAAAGACGATGACGGCTCCTGGAAGATCGCGCGGTACAGCTTTTCGCCGACGAATCCTCCTCGCCATTAGGCTGGGTTGCCAGAACGATGAGCTTCGCTTTGGAGGTAGAAAATGAGTCTTCGAGACAAGCGGCTTCTGGTAACGGGCGCCAGTGGAAACCTGGGAAAGGCCGTCGTTGCGGAGCTTCGGCGGCTCGGTGCGAAAACAGTGATCGCTGCCCCGCGTACTCCGGGGAAGCATCAGGAACTTGCCGCTTTGGGGGTGGAGGAGCGGGAGGCTGATTTCGAGCGGCCCGAGACCTTGCAGGCGGGATTCCGAGGAGCCGAGCGCCTGCTCCTTGTCAGCACCGATTCTCTTCACGCGCCGAAGGTGCGGATCAAACAGCACCGGGCAGCCATCCAAGCGGCGGTAGGTGCTGGTGGCCTCGCGCAAGACTCTTTGGGTGAATGCGGAGGTCACCTCGTTGGTGTCCAGGGTAGCTGCGCTTTCAATAGCAGCGGTATAGCTGACGGAACCCAGGTCGCGCACAGGCCGGTCCTGGGCGTCGCGGGATTCCGCGCTCCAACAGGTACACAGCTTGACCTCGCGCGTCTTGGCCGTCCCGTCCGGCTGCTTGCCGCTACGGCCCTTTACCTCCGCGGGACGCATGGGCACGCCGGTCCCGTCCACACCCAGGTAGAGCGTAGCAGGCGGGACTTCATCGGATCCGGGCGCAAGGTCGCGTTTCTCATCGGCCGCGATGTCGGCACCCAAAGCTTCCGCCGTCCGTTGCACCTGCTTGGCGTCCACCGCAACGCCGGCCAGTTCCTCTAATAACTGACTGCCCTCTTGAAAACTGACCATCGCGCCGACCGCCGCAATCATCCGCACGACGGCTGGGGAAAGACCACCCTGGATGCCGAGTTGTTGGTCACGCGGACAGAACCCGCCGCCGCAGTGACCGCAGTGATAGTAAGCCCGCTCCAGTTGGAGTTCTCCCAAGGCCGAGCGAACTCGTTTCTTGCGCCCGTCCACGTAGCGCGCCGCATGTCCGCAGCGGCAAGGCACGACCGCCTCCCGGCGGTCAGAGGTATCGGCATTCAAGCATTTCTCAATCAGGCGGGCTGCCCAGGCCAGCACCACCCGCCGCGCCGCCATCTCCAGTGCTTCAAAGTCCAGTTCCGGAACAGGTTGCCGACCCAGCAGCGCCAATAGTTCTGCGCTGATTTCAGCGCGAACTTCGCCGGCCAGCGTGTTTTTTTTTATCCCCATCGGCAGCTGATGGGGGCTGGCGCAAGCGCGCGTCGCAGATGCTTTCGTTGACCTGGACCAGTTCCCGCGCCAGTTCGCGGAAGCGCTTGTACTCCTCAATTTGGGCGCGGGTCTGCTCCACAGCCGGTCCCGCCGGGATGCCTTTGGTGACGGTCTTCCCGTTCACCTCACGGGTAAGTATCCAGTCTGGTCCATGTCCTGCGGCACCCCGTTTGGCGCAACGGCAGTTGGGTTTGCCGCACTTGCGGTAGCGTTCGACCAGAGAACCTGGTCGCATCTCGCCCACCTGGGCAATCTCAGCTTTCAAGGTGTGGCTCTGGGTTAAGAGTTGATCGATTTGCGTGTCATCAGCAGGCATGGAGGGCCTCCCTATCTGTAAGCGTATACCACTGCCAGAATTATAGCCGATTCCGCGACCCTATACCAACTCTCACTTCTGTGTCGTGCGCCCGGTGGCGTATGACACTTTGCGGCAATGTGAGATAATGGGAATCGTGGCAGAACACACCTCCCGCCGTCGAGTCCATAAACCCGAGAACGCCATGACTCACTGGACCAACGGCTTTGATATGGGCACCGTTCCAGACGAGGTCCTCTTCGCTGAAAGCGCACGGCGCATGCGCGCGCGTCAGAAGATCCCACCCCGCGCAGAGGTTTTGCGCCCCTGCCCAAAATGCGGCGCACCATACGGCGCGCGCAAATTGCGGGCACATATCCCGGGTTGTATGGGAACAGGCATCACAAAGGAAAATCCGAACCGGGTGATTCGCAAAATCAGCAATCCTGAAGACCAAGATGCTGAAAACTATCGTTACTGGCAGAGCCTTCCTATAGGAGAAAGGCTGGCAGCCGTCTGTGAGGTGACCGAGGCCGCGTACTCCATCCAGAAAGTCCGGTGAGATGTTCACTAAGGATATGAAAGACCTGATTCGCGCCTTCAACCGAAACGGCGTGGAATATCTGATCATCGGGGGCTTTGCCTATGGCGTACACGCACAACCCCGCGCGACCAAAGACCTCGACCTGTTCATCCGCTCCGATGCCCGCAATAGTGCGGCGGCTTTCAAGGCGCTCGCCGAGTATGGAGCGCCCCTGCAGGGCCTCACAACAAAAGACCTACAGGATACGATCACTGGGCTGCAGATCGGCGTGCCGCCTAACCGCATAGATATCCTGCAGAAGATCGACGGAGTGACCTTTGCGGACGCCTGGAGATCGCGCGTCCAGGCTGTGATCGAAGGTGATATCCCAACATTTGTCATCTCTCGGGAACACTTGATACAAAACAAGCTTGCTTCCGGTCGGGCGCGGGATCTGCTCGACGTTCAGGAGATTCAGAGGGCTGCCGAGTATGCGTCGAAACAGGCTCTTCGGAAGAAAGCCACATCCATCTCCAAGAGCAGATCGAAAGGTTTGGAGCGTTGACCCACGGCGTCGGCCGACGCCGTGTGATACGAAAATGGTTTAAGTCCTACGAAGAGCAAACCTAGCTTGTGTCGTGTCCCATAAGTAGTTGACATAATAAGAAATTCGCTTTAACCTGGGGTATGGCCATCGGTCGCCCCAAAACCAAGCTTGTTTTAAGTGATGATGAGCGTATTCAGTTGTCCCGTCTGGCTCGATCGCGCACGCTGCCCCACGCCATCGTGGCTCGCGCGAGAGTCGTACTCTGGTCGGCGGATGGCGCCAGTAACACCGAAATCGCGAGCCGGCTTAAGTGGACCAAGGCCACCGTGGG